>ERZ894214.2-NODE-2-length-419565-cov-42.9907_pt1 | contig 419565 bp, 326 predicted proteins | sample MGYA00380290_ERZ894214 | MGnify/ENA primary metagenome ERZ894214 (study PRJEB32331, sample SAMN06328421) | human gut metagenome | biome: human gut microbiome; feature: stool | host: Homo sapiens | collected 2014-09-19 ... | reverse complement strand
CTGCTACCACACTTGCTACCACAGCTGCTATCACAGCTGTAACAACGATGAATAAGACGATACAAGCAAAAAGTGAGAGCATGGGAGCAAAACATATACTTAATCAACAGGAGCTTTTGGTGGTAAATACTATTATAATACAATAAAATCAGAAAACTATTTTTCAGTGATAATCACTCCAAACAACAGGTTTTCTTTTTCCTGTAACAAGGCAGATATTTTATCTATTTGTGAATGTTGAACGTCGCTCGTATAATATTGTTTTAATCCGCTCAGGGCACTTGTTGCCACTTCACGCTTTATCCGGTACTCATCGAATTTGTCATTATCCCGAAGCAGTAGAAAATCATCAGAGAAAGAGAAATCAAGTAATTTCTTAAAAGTTTGATTTACTGCTTCTCTTTTTTGACTAAATATATAATTCTTCATGCCCCAAATTTTCCATTTTTTTGTATACCAGTCATACTAAACCTATAATGATGCTTAAATAAAAGAAGTAGTGGTATATATCCAGATATAATTTTTAACCGGAGCATAAATGAAAGATTATCTACTTTAGAATACTTGATTTGACTCATTTACATATTAGTATTTTTATCTGCGACAAAATAATTTAATAGTTCTATTTTATAAATCTGTGATACAGGCTTATAATTCGTTAGTATCTTATCTGATTTTATTTGGAGTCTATATAATTTCGACATTCAGCAATCTTGCCGTCCACATTTTTCACTGTCACAGTATTGTTCACCAGTTGGACGTTGAATATATACTTGATATCTGCTTTTACCGTAATCAATTTGTTTTTAAGAACTAGAAGAAATAAATACTATTTTTTCACCATCCTCCTCCCAATGCGTGATACAAATTTATCACTCCCTGGATTTTGTCGAATTGGTCTTGCGCAGCTATTTGTTGTGCTTCGAGCAAGTTTTGACGGGCGATGAGCACTTCCAGATAGTTAGTTGAAGTGTGGCGCATCAGCAATTCCGTTTTGCGTACAGCTTCTTGCAGTGCAGCTATCTGTTCGACACCGATAAGGATTCGCTGATGGGCAATCTGCCATTGGATCAGCGCATCATTAACCTCTTTTCCGGCGTCCAATAACGACTGTTGGAAAAGCAGGGAGGCTTCTTCCTGCCGGGCCTTGGCGACTTTCAGGTTAGCGATATTCCGTCCGTTATTGAACAAGGGTTGGATCAATGAGCCCATGGCATTGAGAAGCCATTTGCCCGGGTTGAGCACTATACCGCCGTTGTTATTCGTCCATCCTGCACTGCCGGAGAGGTTGATACTCGGATAAAAAGCTGCCCGGGCTGTGTTTGTTGCATAAAAAGCCTCTGCCAAGACATGCTCCGCTTGCCGCACATCAGGCCGGTTGGCGAGTAATTGCACCGGGATACCGACAGCCAATGTATCGGGAAAGAGTTGTCCGGCCATCGCGCTCCGTTCGATAGGCATCAAGGGCATACCAAGCAATGCACAAATACTGTTTTCGGTATTCCGAATCTCTTTCTCCAGCGTCAGCATGGAAGCTTCGAGAGCCAGCCGACTGCCGCGTGCTTGCAGTACGGCTGCATCGTTGGACTGACCTGCCCGTTTCAGTGCTTCGAGGGTACGCTCTGTCTCCGTCCAGCTTTCATAAGTTTGCCGGCTGATAGCAAGTTGGTTATCCAACATTAAAAGTGTATAGTAACTGTTGGCAATGGTTGCAACCAGTTGCGTTTGCACCGCTTGACGGTACGTCCGACTCTGTTCCAATGCCGATCGTGCGCCTCGTTTGGCGTTCGTTACTTTGCCGAACAAATCGATTTCCCAATTTGCCGCTACTGCCAGATTATAACTCTTCGCGCGAGATCCGTCAAATTGACTGACGGACGCTTCCGGGTTCAAAGATATCGCAGGTAAATAAGCCAAGCGGGCATTCCTCAGCACCGCTTCCGCCGCTTCCACCCGGAGGCGGGCAACGCGGAAGTCCGTGTTCTGCCGCAATCCTTGTTCTATCAAGGCACGGAGGTGCGTATCGGTAAAAAACTCCTGCCACGGAATAGTAGCTATGGTTGCCGTGTCTTGTGTCTCTGAATTCAAAAACAGGTTCTCAGCCGGTAGTTCTGAGCGTTCGTATTTCCGGTAAACGCCGCAACCTGCCAATAAAACCAGTGTCAAGCTCAATATAATCAATCGCTTCATAAGTCATATCCTTTCTTTAATTTATCCGGTTCGGTTTGTACCGCTTCTTCGGTACTATTATACGCCGATTTCTCGGAGAACACCTTTTCCTGAATATTCTGAAATACCATAAATAGCGGTGGCACAAGGAAAAGTAATGCCAACGTACCTATCAGCATGCCGCCTACTGCTGTCGATGAAAGGGAGAAGTTTCCATAAGCACCCGCCCCGTTTGAAAACATCAGCGGAATAAGTCCGAAAATCATGGTCAGTGCAGTCATTAGAATCGGACGGAAACGTATCTTGGCAGAAACCACGGCAGCCTCTTTGAGTGACGCTCCTCCTTTCCGGCATTGCGTGGCATATTCGGTCAGCAGGATGGCGGTTTTTGCCAGAAGCCCGATGAGCATGATAATGCCGGTCTGCATGTAGATATTATTCTCCAACCCGAACGCTTGCGCAAAAATAAAGCAGCCGAGCAGTCCGCAGGGTACGGAAAGGATAATTGCCAACGGCACGAAAATACTTTCGTAGAGTGCGCAGAGTATCAGATAAATCAATACAAGGCAGATAGCAAATATAATGGCCGAACTGCCGGTGGTTTTCTCCTCTTCACGCGACAGCCCCCCAAGTTCGTAGCTGTAATTCGCGGAAAGTATCTCGGCGGCAGTCTCCTTGATGGCTTTCAGCGCTTCTCCCGTACTGTAACCTTCGGCAGCCATACCGCTGATGGGCAGTGAATTGTAAAGGTTGAAACGCGACAAGTCCGAGGGACCACTGGTCTTAGTAAGTTTTACAAACTGGCTCAAAGGGATCATTTTTCCGTTTGTCGTACGTGCGAAAACATGGTTGAGCGACTCGGGCGTGATGCGCGAGTCGGGTGTGCCCTGCATCATCACGCGGTATATCTTGGAGAAGCGGTTGAAATCCGAGATATATTCTCCTGAATAATATGCGCCGAGAGTCTGAAGTACTTCACCGGAAGTGATGCCGGCCTGTTCGCATTTGGCTGCGTCGATATCCACCCAGTATTGAGGATAGTCAGTTTTAAAGGAGGAATACACCTGGCCTATTTCAGGGCGTTCCGACAAAGCGGCAATAAACGCATCGGCCACTTTCTTGAATTCATGCACGTCGCCCGCCAGCTTATCCTGAAGATAAAGTTCAAAACCGCTGCTCATGCCATAACCCGGAATCATCGGAGGCGTCATTGCAAACATTTCCATACCGGGAAATTCTGTGGCAAGTTCATAAATGCTGTAAAGTACACCGTAAGCCGACGCTTCCTCACTTTTCCTTTCGTCCCACGGACGCAAGGAAACAAACACCATTCCCATTGAAGGGCCCGCACCGTCGAATGAATAGCCCGATACATCGGCGTGATATTGGATGGCGGGAATTTCCGACAATCTTTTACCGAATTTATCCAGCATTTTCTTGTTTTCTTCCATGGATGAACCGGGTTTTAGGTTTATGCTGATGAGAACAGTTCCGGTATCCTCTTGGGGAAGCAAACCCGTCTTTGTGCCGTGCATCAACAATACAAGCGCCATAACAGAGACTGTAAGTATACTCCACACCGCCCAACGGCGTTTCACGAATCTATTTACTCCTTTCAGGTATCCGCCCGTAAAAGTCTCGAACATCTTATTGAACCGGCGACGGAACCGTGCCGCGAAATTATTCTTTTCCCGTCCGAACTCGTCCTTATAGGGCCTGAGCAACAAGGCGCACAGTGCAGGTGACAAGGTAAAAGCGTTGATGGCCGATATGCCGACAGCAATAGCCATGGTCAGACCAAACTGTTTGTAAAATTCTCCCGACGTACCTCCAATCATGGATACCGGAATAAATACAGCCATGAAAATCAACGTGGAGGTTAATATGGCCGAAGCCACGTTACCCATCGCCTCGATAGCAGCCTTATAAGACGAGCGACAACCTTCATCGAATTTCGCCTGTACCGCCTCGACCACCACAATAGCATCATCCACCACTGTGCCGATAGCGAGCACCAGTGCAAACAGGGTCAGCAGGTTGATGGAGAATCCGATAGCCTGGAGCACGGCAAACGTTCCTATAATGGAAACGAATATGGCAACCGTGGGAATAAACGTGGAACGCAAATCCTGCAAAAAGAGATACACCACAAAGGCCACGAGCAAAATAGCAATGAGAAGTGTTTCCACTACTTCATGTATCGAGGCGTATAGAAAACGGTTGGTGTCGTTCAGGGTGACAAACTCCATTCCTGCCGGCAAGCCGGCACTCAATTCCTCCAACACGCGGTCTATCTCGTTGATGGTCTGAGAAGCATTCGACCCCGATGTCTGGTAAATAATCGACATGGCAGCCGGATGTCCGTTTAATGTTACATTATAATTGTAGGCTTCATCCCCCAATTCAATATCGGCAACCTCTTTGAGCCGAAGCACTTCTCCATTGGGCAACGAGCGCACCACCAAGTTTTCAAACTCGTCCGGTTGGGAAAGGCGTCCACGATATTTCATCGTATATTGATGGGCATTGTCATGATTCTCGCCGAACTGACCGGTAGCGGCCTCTATATTCTGGTTGGCAAGAACGGCTGATATGTCCGATGGGACCAGTTTATATTGCGCCATTTTGTCGGGCTTCAACCAAATACGCATACTGTAGTTCGATCCCAGTTGCATTACGTTACCCACACCGCTTACCCGTTTAATACGCGGTTCGACATTAATTTTCAGATAATTATTCAGGAACTGGCGATCATATTTGTCCTCCGGCGCATAGAGAGCGAAAGTCTTCAATTCGGCATTCTGCTGTTTTTCAGTCGTCACGCCAATTTTCGTCACTTCCGCCGGAAGCAGGCCAAGTGCCTTCGATACACGATTCTGTACGTTTACAGCCGCCATATCGGGGTCGGTCTTTTGCTTGAAATAAATGTTAATGGTCACATCGCCGCTGTTCGATGCGGTGGAGGTGATGTAATTAAGTCCCTCCACACCGTTAATAGCCTCTTCCAGCGGAACGATAACGGCCTTCTGCACGGTTTCCGCATTCGCACCGGGATATTGCGTGTAGACTTGAATGGTCGGGGGAGCAATTTCGGGATACTGTTCTATGGGTAACGATGCCAAGCCTATTGCCCCCAGCAACATGATGACAACCGAAATAACGGCGGATAATACAGGGCGGTCTATAAAAAATTTCAGATTCATTTTTCCTCCTTTGTTTGGTTTGCAATCTTAATCTTCATTCCGTCTTTAAGCTGCCCTATACCGTCGCTGATTAGCACATCTCCGGGACGAAGACCGCCGGTTACGATATAAGTCTTTCCGTCATGCAGCCTTTCCACGGTGATGAAAGTAGCCACCGCGCAATCGTCCACCACCTTATATACTACAATCTTGTCCTGGAGTTCATAGGTGACGTTTTGCGGAATTACGATACAGTCGTCCACGGTGCGACGGATAATCACGTTGCCGATACCGCCGCTCCAGAGCATTTTATCCGGATTGGGAAAAACGCTCCGTACCGAAACACTGCCCGTCTCGCGGTTGATCTGGCCGCTGAATGTGGCAATACGCCCTTTCTCGCCGTACATCGAGCCGTCGTTAAGCTGAAGTTCTATCTGGGGCATCTGTTCAATCGCTTTCTCCGGTATTCTGTATTTTCGAAGAAGCTGGCGAAGTTGGTTCTCCGTCATGGAAAAGTAGACATACATCTCGGCATTGTCCGAAACGGTAGTCAGCGGTTGCGGCAGGGATGCACTCACCAGCGCTCCGGCCTTATAGGGCAACGTGCCCACTATGCCGTCTGACGGGCTTTTGACCTCTGTATAGGAAAGACTGTTTCGGGCATTCACCGCTTCTGCCTTTGCCTGCTCCAGTCCGGCCTGAGCCACGGACAAAGCATTATGCGCGGAAGATAACTCATATTCGGAAACGACATTCTCTCGAAAAAGTATCTGTTTGCTCTCATAGTCGAGTTGCGCCGTTGCCACCTGGGCTTCTGCGGCATGGACGTTGGCTTCCGCCGTGCGCAGGGAGGCCCTGTAAGGCACTTGGTCAAGGATGAAAAGCGTTTGGCCCTTTTTTACCTTTTCGCCTTCTTCCACACATACCCGTTCTATCTTTCCTTCCACTTGCGGATAAATGTCGATGTCCTGACGGCCCTGAATAGACCCGGTATAGGTTTCTACTATCTCGGCAGAAGAAGTGGTTATGGTTATTACAGGATAGTCTGGTTGTTCACCGGCTTGCTCCTGGCTATTACATGACACCAGCATGACCAGAAGGAGGGAAATGCTTAAATAAATAATAGTTGTCTTCATCTTATTAATTATCATTTTGAATACAAAGATAGACCCGTCGGGAGCCCCGGGACAATCAAATTCTTACCGAACCCGCTAAAACGATTATCGAAACGACTTTTTAACTTCTCTAAAGAGAATGTCCATATATTCGTTCCATTAACTTCTTTCCCAACAGGGGACGGTAATGTCCCTGTTCATAATAATAATGGTAATCATTGGTATATTCATTGATACCGCTAAAATCAAACACGTTCGCTTCACCGAATAGCTTGCATAAGATTTCTTTATCTTTGGGATGCAGCACTTTCTGGTTATAATCAGGACTAATCAGAATGCGCACACGGCAATGGTGGCGGTTTAGCAGGTCGGCAATGTCATTGAGTAAAGCAAGCTGCGATTGGAAAACGGCACGCTCAGCAACATCCGGCGGCAATACGGTATTTCCTTCAGGACCATAAAGCAGTAATCCTATGCCGGCTTGCCGGGCTATCTGCCGTTTCCTTTCCGCAGGATAGTCGGGATGCAGGATTACATACGTCTTTCCTGCCAGTAATACCGCCAATATGGAAGCATACGTTTCTATCCGGTTTTCTGCCGCAATGCCTACTACGTTTTCTTTCAGGTTACGGAGGGTATGGCTGATACTTATTGCCTGTCCCACCAGCCTGCTATAAGTGTAGGTCTCGTCTTCTATGACGAATGCCGGACGGTCGGCATATTTTAGTGCAGCTTTCATTATATCCGCCAGCATATCCAGACTATATATATTTTATTCATGCTCTGTTTCGATTAGGTTGTTTTGGGAGTGTTCGGGCTTCGATTCTTGCGATGTCGTTTCATTATCCGCGCTATACGAACCGGTACCGAGAATCATCAAGGCAAAAGTAAATGGCAATACTTGTTCCATAATTTTATCTGTTTTTCGTTGAGTAATTCATCTTGCAGGAAAGCGGATCGGGTAGAGAAACGATAGAAGGAGAGAAACCGGAGTTTTCACCTTTCTGCTTGTACATGTAACCGATGGCAGTAAATCCGAAGTCCCGTCTGTACAGGGCTTGCCGTTGGAAGCACAGGTACAGAAGAAAAGTACACAAGCTATAGGCCAAGAAATTAATAAGACAGACCTTTAATTTTAGTTTCCACATATTCTCTTTGAAATTTAAGTGTTTGTTATAGGAAAAAATACCCATTTTTACGTTTATTTTTCCCTAACTTTGAGAAAGCAAAATAACCGTATTCCTTAAACCCAGACAATCCGAAACTTCCCGAACCGCCTAAATCGGCATCTGAAACAACCAATCACACAACTCCGGCTATTTTTTTAACCATAGGGCACATTTAAGCATTTATCACAGGCACACTTAATGTGATAGCTTCCGTTTATCAATCATTTGTTTATCGGCTTTTTTAAGTCCGGCATTATAGAAAAAAATGGGTTTATCATGATCGTTCAAATACATACGCTGTCTGGTCTGAAAATCGGAACTCACTAAAGATAAGCCGGGTTGTAGATAAGGTGTCTGGATAAAAGCTACATCCAGCATCGTATGAAAGACCGCATTTGTAGCAACCGGTTTAGGCTTATTTTGTACTGCATAGCCGACCTTTTCAGGAAAATCCCTTTGGTAGTTTTCCGAAAACCATATAAACATAGGAATATACAATTGATAAAAGGTAGGGTTCGGAGAAGAATGTAAAAAACGTTTTCGTCTATCATCCAACATATCTTCGCCATGATCGGGTGTATAAAACAGGGCAGAAATAACTTCTTGCTTTCTCAACATCCCTATCAGAGTATATAAAAAATTGTCAGTGTAACGTATACTATTATCGTAAGCATTGATAAGTTGAACCTTGTTTTCCACTTTTACATTGGCGACATTATCCGGCTCATATAGGGAAAAAATTTCCGGATAACGTTCTTTGTAATTGAAGTGGGAGCCGTAGGTATACAGAACCACAAAAAGATTCCCGGAAATGGAGTCGACATAATGTTGCAGCAGGGGCAACATGGCTTCGTCGAAATTATTGACGGTAGTCATACTTCCGTCCGGAGAACAGCGTATATTTTGATGATGGTCGGCTTCTTGAAAATAGAAATCCGTAAAAGAACGATTGGGAGTCTGGTTGGATAGGAATATGGTTGTAAATCCGGCTTCTTTAAAAGCAGTCAGAATACTTTTATGCGTGTAAACGACACTATAATCTTCGGCAGAAGCCGCCGACAAAATAAGAGGAACACTTTTGTGAGTGGTGTTGGATTGAGTAATGGCATCTTTGTAAACAACTAAACCGGAGGTTTGCGCTAAAAGAGGGTTCGTTTCCCGGGGATAACCGTAAAGACTCCAGTTTTCTGCCCGGCTGGCTTCTCCGATAACGAGCACATAGATTTCCCGCTTCGAGGACCGGACATCTTTATGGGCCTTAAATGTGAAATTTTTGGATAAGACAGGGTATTGCTGGGAATGACGCCATTTATTTATGGCAAATCCACAATTATAGACCACATTTACCGGATAAACATCTTCGTGCAGCGTGAAACGTCCTGTATTGTTATTATTAGAAGTAAACAACAATAAACAAGACAAAAACATCCATAAAGCACCTGTAGCTATCCATTTCTTCCGGAAGGAAACCGGAAGATATAACTTGAGTTTGCAGGCAATAACAGCAACAATTATAGTGGGGATATACAATGCACAAACAAGAATAATGGCCGGCCAGATATTATCCAGCAATTCCCCGGCTTCGCTGGCATTAGTCGTCGCCAGATTCAGAAACATGTCTACAGCTATCACCGCTTCTCCAAAAAGGTAAAAAAGTACCAACTGGAAAGCGTGGAGAAAAAGTAAAGGGAAAAGAACAAGTTGTATCAGGCCCGTATCTTTTGACAGACTAAAAAATAAAAGATAAAGCCCCAGAGGAAAGAGAAGAAGAACTAATTTTCCTGTTATAGAAAAGGGTTCTGTAAAAAACAGACAAATACTGGGAATCAGATTTATGCCGATAAAAAACCAGAATAACAGCTTCGGGTTGTGAAATGAACGATGAATGAACTGTCGAAACTTAAAAACTATCATTTTTTAGGGTTTAAATAAGTTGTTCGTACTTTTTTATTGAATGACTCTATACCTTGTTATAAGAAAGAAAATACTCAAAACGCTTCGTTGATATTGAAATAAAACGAACTTTGGCCTTTTCCTATTCCATAATCCAGACGAATATTTACCCGGTTCTTAAATTCCCAGCGGTAGCCTAAACCATAACTGGGTAAAGTTTCTTTCCCCAAGTGGGCTACCATACTCCAGGGAGTATTTCCAGATTTAAATGTTCCATTCAAATCGTAGGCCAGTACAGCTCCTTTCCAAAGTTCGTCGTAATGCCTGATTTGTAGGTCTGTTCTCTGAAAAGAATAGCAATTGCCCAGAAATTTTGGAAAAAAGGTTTGTTCAATCTTAGCATAAGTTCCTTTGTAAGGATTGGGAATAAAATCCCGCGAATCATAAGTAAGAATGAGACCTCCTCCCAAACTGGATATCTTATTTCTTTCGCCTTCCAGAAAACGAATATCTTTAAAATCTTTTCCATTGACATGACGGTACATACCTGTAACTCCGATAAAGGTGTTTGGAGCTATTTCACGGTAAAAGTCCAGTTTGATTTGTATTTCTTTTCTTTTATACTCGGTGTACCCATCATTCCGTTTTCCGTTCCCATAACCAATGCCCCAGTATTGGCTGAGAAAAGAGAAAAAGTACATATTAACATCCAAACGGTAAAGGTCACGGGGAAAAATGGTATTCCCGTCAATCCCCAACAAATAAAAACCGGTAGTAGTAATATCCCCGTAAAGAGATATATTAGAAGGAGAAAGAGACATACCGGTTCTATCCAACCGGTATAGGCCGGATGCGACTATTCCTAATCCCAATTTAGTATCTTTGGAAAAATGCGGTCCTCCGATGATACTGAAATCGATTTTTTTATCGTTTCGGACTTCATTGGATTGTTGAAAGTATCTGTAAATCCGCTGAAACAGATTATTTTTGATAATGCTATCTGTAGCAGACTGTACCAAGGTGTCCAGCCTGTAATCCACTTCAGGCATAATCTCATCTTCCAGACAGTCGCCTAAAGCAAGAGACACATCTTTATATTGTCCTTTCTCATCAGAGTGTCGGGCTGCTTTTACTTGGTCATTCCGTTTAAAATACTTATTTGGGGCGAAAAGTGTACTGCCTGAGAGTAAAACAATGGTCGCTATCAAAACTCTTCTTATCATCTCCATAAATTAGTAAAATATAGAATCGAAAAACAGAAACAAATGTATCGGTTGCCTTATCAAAACGAAAGCACTATTATACCCAACCGCCAGTATCCGCTGTTGAAACGCCTGAATGCGCCCTTGGATATTTCGTCTTAGAAAATTATAAAATTGGATGATGTCCTATTCTTAAAAGAATAAACTGGGTGATACGAACCCTCTTTCTGTCGTTTCAAATGTTTTTTTAGCGGTTTGAGATTTTTTTTCTTTCCAAAGCCTTGTGTAATAAGTATCTTTGTATCCGTTTTATAACAACAAAATAGCACATGGATATACGACACGATCGTATGCAAGAGCATCACAGCCATTGTTATTCCTGTACTTTTTGACATAGACAAAATTTGGCTTGCTATCACGTTTGTAGAAACAGGAGCGCTTATGTTCACAACCTATTGTTTGAAACGTTATAAGGCAAAATATAATTATTGAACAAATAGTCGTAATATGAAAAAAGAAAGCAAAACAAATATATTGAATTGGAAGAACTGCATATCCTTGTCGTTGATAGCTTACGGGTTATACATTATATTGTGGCTGATAGTCGGCGACGAGGATTTGACCGTTGAGAACGGAGGGTCTTTCATGGCGGAGATGCTCATTGACTTTGTATTGTGCATTCTCTTCACATTCATGTCTTTACTCTATAGTCATCTGCTGTTTCGCTTCATCCCGTCGGAAGGGCGGTCTTACAAAAGGCTGGTCATCTATACCTGCCTGTTGTTCCTGCTCAACAACCTGATGGCCTACGGGATGACCGAGGCGTATAACCGGTTGTTAGAATCCTCCTTCGGTGAGGCATTCTACATGAAGAACGTCTACATCTACGGCATGATAGCCACTTTCATCTCCTGCATCTATTCCTGTGCCATCTATCTTGAATCCTACATACAGGCAAATGATGAAAAAAGTCGGTTGGAAACCGCTTTGATGAAAGAAAAGGAAATTGCGCTTCAATCACAGCTTCAGTCCCTTAAAGCGCAAATCGACCCGCATTTCATGTTCAACAATTTCAGTATCTTATCCGAATTAATCGAAGAAAATCCTACATTGACCGAATGCTTCCTCAGTAATCTGTCGAAAGTATACCGATACATTATTCAAAATTTAGAACGTACCGTTATTTCCGTTTGCGAAGAGATACGATTCCTCGATTCCTATCTCTACCTGATTAAAATGCGATATGGTGAAAGCGTCGTAGTCCATATCGAAGACTCACTGAGAAAGGAAAAGAAATCCATTCCCCCTGCTTGTCTGCAATTGTTGGTGGAAAACGCCATCAAACATAACGGGCACTCTCCTGACGCGCCTCTATCTATAGACATCCTGCGAATTGAAAACCATATCGTTGTACGTAACCTGTTATCGCCGTTGTTGTCTTCCATAGAGTCTACCGGCCTCGGACAAAAAAATATCCGCGAACGGTATGCGCTCCTAAGCCATCAAGAGGTTATCATCCAAAAGACCGACCGGGATTATTCGGTCAGTCTACCAATACTCAATAATACTCACTAACGTCATGAATATACTTATACTTGAAGACGAACAGCGAAATGCCGACAGACTGATACGTCTGTTGCAGAAAATCGACCCGACATTCATAATCTCAGGTCCGATGACCAGTGTCAAAGACACAATCGCATATTTGCAAACTCAATCGTCTCCCGATGTGATTTTGTCGGACATTCGGTTATCCGACGGCTTAAGTTTTGATGCACTCAAAGAAGCTGGCTCACCCATTCCGGTGATTTTTACAACAGCCTATGATGAGTATGCCATTCGGGCTTTTAAATACAATAGTTTCGACTACTTGCTGAAACCGGTCGATAAGGATGAGCTGGCCCAAGCCATCTGTAAAGTGAAACAATATGCTTTGAATACTACGGAAGATAATCTTCACCAGCTCATCGAAGCTATGGAACGCAGTAATTATAAATACCGCGAGCGTTTTTTGATTCCTTATCGTGACGGTTACAAAACTGTGTCCGTGAATGATATCTGTTATGTTTTCACCGAAAATAAGATTGTACGTCTGTTTCTGCGCGATGGCACTTCCGAAGCGGTTTCTGTCAGCATGGACGATTTAGAGAAACAGCTCAACCCCGAACACTTCTTTCGTGCGAACCGCCAGTACATTGTTCGTATGGAAAGCATCAAATATTTGGGTAATTACTTTGGGGGTAAACTCGTCCTACGGTTGAAAGGATATCCCGACGTGGAAATAATCATTAGCAAAGATAAAGCTCCGTTGCTGAAAAAATGGCTCGATCGGTGAGGTAGATGATATAGATGATTTCGTAAGATATGTCAATACCTCCTGATAGGTTAGGTTACCGGCAATCACGAAATACCCTGTTACCCCATAGGTTATCCTACGTACATAAGCAAGATTGTTGATGTTTTCAGATAAATCGATGAAAATCCCTTGAGCAGGTGTATCCATAGTGATGATAAATCCTCTGAAAATAAATTCACTTACGACCCAACTCTTTACCTTCTTCGTAGTGATTTTTTAATTGACAATCTGTTCAATAGTTTCTCCTAACCTTTCATTGTCAGGAAAGAAGAGTTTTATGTTTGACACTTCTTTAGTTTGTTCCACCCGAAACTTGTGCAATTTAGGTATATGGCCTTTGCATTTTCGGCATTCATCTGATTCCAAAATATCTTTCAGAAATTGCATATATGCAATCCCATTTGGATATTCGATTGTGGCAATATACGGCTCACTAAAATCGGTATAAACATTAATCGGATGTTTGTCATTGGTCATCTCCCTGTCAAAAGAAGTTGCAAAAGCACTTTGCGGAAAGGTGCCACCTGGAAATATATGCGGTGGATGTCCATTGCAAGGCCAATCTGGGACTCCTAAATATTTGTTCCCGATGAATATTTCATTTATGGAAATCTCATTGTCTATGAGTATATTCCACACAACCTTGAACTTATCAGTTGGTTCCTTCTTCGGTGTCCTTTCTCCACAAGAAATAGGTTCGTCTTTATTACAAGCTGCCAAATGGTAAGGCATAGTAACAGCAGCAGTATGAGCAAAGGAATCTTTTGGTTATCATCGTTTTTTGTTTATAAGATCACGGATGTAAAATTACTACACATTTCTATCCTCAACTATTGAAATCTGCGCGAAGTGATAAAAATGGCACGTGAAACGGAAAAAGTGGTCCGCAATACTTCCATATTTATTTGAGAAAATGAAATAACTGCCTTTGGGGGCATCCAATATGCCAATCTCATTTTTCTTGCGGTATTTCTAAGCTTCGGCATAGGTACAGCTCCGATTATCAATTATAACTATGATGCCGGAAGGCTTGATGAACTGCAAAATATGTATCGTGGTAGTCTGCACTTCATCGGCATTTCAGGATTATTATTGTTTACTTTTACCGAAATATTCATATTCCCGTAAGCAAGTATTTTTGTCGGTAACAACAAAAAGCTCCTTTCCCTGACGACATTTGATTTTCGGCTTTATGGTATCTCATTTCTATTGCCGGGCTTTAACATCTATGCATCAGCATTCTTTACAGCCCTTAACAACTACCTTGTCTCCGCCGTTTTACCGAAAACAAAATTGTACATCTGTTTCTGTGCAACGGTACTTCCGAAGCGGCTTCTGTTAACATGTACGATTTAGAAAAACAACTCAACCCCAAACATTTCTTCCGTGCGAACCACCAGTACATCGTGAATATAGACAGTATATTGTTTTTAGAAAATTATTTTAGAGGAAAACTTATCCTCCGTTTAAAAACTATTCTAATGCGGAACTCACAATAAGTAAGAACAAGGTTCCTATATTGAAAAGCTGGGTTGGCAAATAAAGTCTGTTCTAACCCACAGAATGAATATTGTAAATAGCTTTGGCAAAGATATAAAATGATAAAACGTCTCCGTTTAGTGTGAGCATAATTTGTCTCAATAGCTAGTACTCAAATCTTGCCGTATTTCCTTATCTCTTTTTCCCATATAACAATTTCCTCAATTTTATTACCCCGTCATGACTTCCCATTGCAGATTTTTAGGGACTCCGACCGTAGCTGCCCCCTGAAACGAGCAAGGTGAAGCCACCGACAAGGCATAAAAAATTTAGCAAAGTGGTCGTTGGTCGGTTTCGTGGTGTATGTGGCGGTGCGTTTCATGTGAGCCTGTTGGTGGTGTGGTGACAGATTTAGGCGGTATTCCGCCCACGTTGGCGGTTTTGGCGGTAGTGGTTTTCCTCATCCGTGCCGTGTGGCATATTCTTTCCGCTTTCCTCTCTATTTTCGTGCTTGTCCTTTTCATCATCCTTTTATGCGTGATACTCTGAAACGAAATATTAATCATTAAAAAACAACTCATTATGAACAATGTGCATTTATTAGGAGTGTAACAACAGAAGTTACGACAGAGACGAACAGACCATTTCAGTCAATCAAGTGGTAGTATTGGAAGGCTACAACTACGACAGTTATGTAATGTATGAAGTGACCCGCAACAAGTGAAGAATAACCTATCATCTTATCAATCTGCTAACCTACGAATTTCATACTTCCGACCTTATCCGACCTTTGTCGGAAAAATTCGGGATAGGTATCTATTACGATGATGCGAAAGCCGTTATTATCGGTGAATTACGGGTGAGCGAGTGCGAAAGCTATACGGACTACTACGACTACCGTATAGAAAGAACCGTGATTTTAGGCTTTTCCACCCATACACGCAACCTTTTTTCCGAAATGTACAAGTATGCCGCCAATTTTGAGAGAACGGCTTATTTGGCAGAATATGACAAAGAATACGAACACCATGAAAACTACAGTATGGGACGGCATGTATTTGGGATGCAACAAGTACAGCAGTTGGACGATTTCAAAAGAAGAAATTTACGACCTTGAAAAGTTCATCGAACGATACGCCTATACCGCAGGGGATGAAGCTAACATTTGTCTGAAAGCACCGCAGAGGGAAGCAGGAGAGCAACAGCCGACAACATCCGCAGACCTTTCCCCGTTCAATCTTGAAATCGTGGAGTACAGCGAAAAAGCGATTGCCGTATTCGGGGACACCAAACCGATAAAGAACGTCTTGAAAGGTTTGAACGGTCTGTTCCGTGCAAACCTCACCTACAACGGTGAAAGGCGTGCAGAGTGGATTTATAGCAGGAAGCAGGAGCAGAAAGTACATGAGACGCTCGCAGCGTGCGCCAACGCATAGAAACAGAAAAGACAGAGCAGAACAAACTGCCCTACCTATCAAAGAACTTCTAAACATACAATGATATGAAAACAGAAACAAGAACATATACCCTTTATCAGACAACCGAGTTATCCGAGGAATCCAAAGAAAAGGGTTCTTCGTCACTTTTGATGGTAAAAAGTGACGAAGAACGACTAACGCAACAGGAGCTGAATTGCTGAATTCAAGTTATAAATGCGACAGTTTACACATACAATAAAAAGAGATTAAACAAAAAAACGATTGGGAGGTATGAGCAGGCAAAAAAAAATCAGTCTGTTAAAACTTACACGAGCCCAAACAAAAACATCTCCTGTCTGTTACATATCGAACTTAAATATAGTAACCTAAACTTTTAAATTATGGCTAGAGAAAGCGTAAAAATCTTACAAGGAAAGCTGGATGTAGAAAGCTTGATTTCACAGTTGAATGCAGCATTGTCTGAAGAATGGCTGGCATACTACCAGTATTGGGTAGGCGCATTAGTAGTAGAAGGCGCTATGCGTGCAGACGTACAAGGCGAGTTCGAAGAACATGCAGAAGAAGAACGCAGACATGCGCAACTGCTTGCCGACCGCATTATCGAACTGGAAGGAGTACCCGTATTGGACCCGAAGAAATGGTTCGAACTGGCAAGATGCAAATATGATGCTCCCCAAGGATTTGATTCTGTAAGTCTGCTGAAAGATAATGTAGCTTCTGAGCGTTGCGCAATACTACGTTATCAGGAAATTGCCGACTTCACTAATGGAAAAGATTTCACCACCTGTGATATTGCAAAACATATTCTTGCCGAAGAAGAAGAACATGAGCAAGATCTTCAGGATTACCTGACTGACATTGCCAGAATGAAAAAATCATTTCTCGAAAAGTAATTTCCCACCCAGTAGAAAGTGAGTAAAAGGCAATCTTAAAAAGAGAATCTTAAAAGACATTCCTTCGCTGAGATTGCCTTTTTCATATACACACATCAAAGACGCACAAAAGTTTATATTCCTTTAAACTCCTTTTGAACAATTTCTATCCGGATTGGAACAGCAGATTTCATTTTATTCCCTCTACATTTGCAACCGCACTTATCTACAAGTGCGTAGATATAATAAGTATTAACATATCAAATGAAGGGACTATGCAAAATCAATTATCAAAAACAGACAGATTATCCAATCAAGATATCAGAAAACGAGTGAACGTAAAAAAAACGATCATTGGAGTACTCATCCTGCTAATAGGACTCTCTCACTTGCCCGAAGCAGTTCTACTTAATATAGATGAGATTTCATCGGGCAACATTTTATATCTTATCACATGCATACTAATCTGTGCTATAGGTATATACCAACTCAAATTCCGGTCTAAGGAAATGAAATACCTGCCAACCAAAAGTGTTGTCAAAGAGAAGAACTATTCATTCAATCTGAAGTATATGGAATCACTGAAAGAAATGATTGAATCCGGGAATTTTTCCAACAGTTTCAACATAAAGAAAGAAAAGGGTGGAAACCTCCGTCTGGATGTCCTCATGTCGGCTGATAAGAAATTTGCAGCCGTACGACTGTTACAGTTTATTCCATATAGTTACATTCCGGTCATAGACATGCAGTACCTGCGGAATGACAAGATCATCGCTCTGGAGAATTTCTTAGAACACTATAAATAAGAGTCCGTTCTATTTATCCATCCCCACTTTTACGTAATAGTGCGATAAAAACCAAACTATTTTCAAACAAATCAAGAAGAAATCTTTCTTTTTTCGTATTTTTGTCCCAATATGCACGTTTAATTCAAGTAGACAACGAACATCAACGAAAAAGAATGAGAGTAATTGATTTAATACATAACAGCGAAAAAACAGCCTTCTCTTTCGAAATCCTTCCTCCTCTGAAAGGTACAGGCATCGAAAAGCTGTATCAGACTGTCGATACCCTTCGGGAGTTTGATCCGAAATATATCAATATCACCACGCACCGCAGCGAATACGTATACAAAGACCTGGGTAACGGACTTTTCCAACGAAACCGGCTGAGAAGACGTCCGGGGACTGTTGCCGTAGCCGCCGCTATCCAGAACAAATATAATATCACGGTAGTGCCGCATATACTATGCAGCGGTTTCTCCCGCGAAGAGACAGAATATGTACTGCTCGACCTGCAATTTCTGAATATCACTGATTTGCTGGTACTCCGGGGCGATAAAGCCAAGCATGAGTCAGTATTCACTCCCGAAGGAGACGGATACCATCATGCGATCGAACTGCAAGAGCAAATCAACAATTTCAATAAGGGAATCTTTGTCGACGGTTCGGAAATGAAAGTAACCAACAGCCCGTTCTCCTACGGTGTGGCTTGCTATCCGGAGAAACATGAAGAGGCCCCCAACATCGAGTCCGACCTCTTCTGGCTGAAAAAGAAAGTGGAAGCAGGCGCCGAATATGCAGTGACACAGTTATTCTACGACAATAAGAAATACTTCGAATTTGTAGAACAAGCAAAGGCAGCAGGCATCAATGTACCTATCATTCCGGGCATCAAGCCATTCAAGAAGTTATCTCAACTCAGCATGGTACCCAAGACATTCAAAGTAGACTTGCCGGAAGATTTGGTGAAAGAGGCTTTGAAATGCAAGAATGACAAGGAAGCCGAGCAAGTAGGCATCGAATGGTGCGTCGCCCAATGCAAGGAGTTGATGGCACATGGAGTGCCGAGTATCCACTTCTACTCCATCGGAGCAGTGGACAGTATCAAAGAAGTGGCTAAAATCATTTATTGACATGTTTTTCAGAGACGTAATCGGACAAGAAGAAATCAAACAGCGGCTCATTCAGGAAGTGAGTGAAGGGCGCATACCGCATGCCCAACTCATCTGTGGTCCCGAAGGAGTCGGCAAAATGCCGTTAGCTATTGCTTATGCACGCTACATCAGTTGCACCAACCGAGGTGAAACGGATGCCTGCGGAGCATGTCCGTCATGTGTGAAATTCAACAAACTGGTACACCCGGACGTACATTTCGTGTTCCCTATCGTGAAAAGCTCAAAAGGAAAACGGGAAGTGTGCGACGATTATATTGCGGACTGGAGACAATTCGTACTCAACAATCCGTATTTCAACCTGAATCATTGGCTGAGAGAAATGGATGCCGAGAATGCACAGGCCATCATCTATGCGAAAGAGAGTGACGAGATTCTGAAAAAGCTCAGCCTCAAATCGAGCGAAGGAGGATTCAAGATCACCATTCTCTGGCTGCCCGAAAAGATGCATCCGGTATGCGCCAACAAACTATTGAAACTGCTTGAAGAGCCACCGGAGAAAACCATCTTCCTGCTCGTATCGGAAGCTCCGGAAATGATTCTGCCTACCATTCTGAGCCGTACTCAGCGCATGAACGTGCGAAAAATTGACGAACCGGCTATCGACCGGATATTACAGACTAAATATGGCATCCAGCCTGCCGACAGTCTTTCCATTGCCCACCTGGCAAACGGAAACTTCATCAAAGCACTGGAAACCATTCATCTGAACGAAGAGAATCAGTTATTCTTCGACTTATTTGTCAGCCTGATGCGATTGTCCTATCAACGGAAAATCAGGGAAATGAAACTATGGAGTGAACAGGTTGCCGGCATGGGACGTGAACGCCAGAAGAACTTTCTGGAGTACTGCCAGCGTATGATTCGCGAAAACTTCATATTCAACCTGCATCAGCGTGACCTGACGTATATGACAATCAATGAACAAAATTTCGCCTCTCGCTTTGCCCCTTTTGTCAACGAACGAAACGTGATGGGCATCATGGATGAACTGAGCGAAGCGCAACTGCATATAGAACAAAATGTAAATGCCAAGATGGTATTCTTCGACTTCTCTCTGAAGATGATCGTACTGTTGAAGCAATAATAAATATATAAACTATGGAATATAAGCTTCATAATGGGAGTGGCGGTCTTTGCTGTAAAGGATGCTCCCGACAAGATAAGAAACTGAACACTTACGACTGGCTGGCAGATATACCGGGCAATGCGGAAGAGTGTGATATGGTGGAAGTGCAATTTAAAAATACCCGGAAAGGCTATTACCGCAACAGCAATAAAATCAAACTGGAAAAGGGAGATATTGTTGCCGTGGAAGCTGCTCCCGGACATGACATCGGTGTAGTGACCCTGACCGGAAGACTTGTTCCGCTACAGATGAAGAAAGCGAACTTCAAGACGGATGCGGAAATAAAAAGAGTCTACCGAAAAGCCAAGCCGGTGGATATGGAGAAATTCAACGAAGCGAAAGCAAAGGAACATGCGACCATGATCCGTGCCCGCCAGATTGCACTGAACCTGAATCTGGATATGAAAATCGGTGACGTAGAATATCAGGGGGATGGCAACAAGGCTATTTTCTACTACATCGCTGATGAACGTGTGGACTTCCGACAGCTGATTAAGGTACTTGCCGAAGCTTTCCGTGTCCGTATTGAAATGAAACAGATCGGTGCGCGACAGGAAGCCGGACGTATCGGTGGTATCGGTCCTTGTGGACGGGAGCTTTGCTGTGCCACCTGGATGACGAGTTTCGTATCGGTGTCTACAAGCGCTGCCCGCTTTCAGGATATCTCACTGAATCCTCAAAAGCTTGCCGGACAATGCGCCAAACTAAAATGTTGCCTGAACTATGAGGTAGACTGCTATGTGGAAGCCCAGAAACGTCTTCCTTCCAGAGAAATCGAATTGGAAACGAAAGACGGTACTTTCTATTTCTTCAAAGCTGATATCCTGAGCAATCAGGTTTCTTACTCGACAGATAAGAACTTCCCTGCCAATCTGGTTACAATCAGCGGAAAACGTGCTTTCGAGGTCATTGCCATGAACAAGAAGGGAATGAAGCCCGACAGTCTGCTCGAAGCTGAAGTCAAGCAAGAACCCAAAAAGCCGACAGACCTGCTGGAACAGGAAAGTCTCACCCGCTTCGACCGCAACCGGAGCAACAAGGAAGGAAACAACGCTAACCGGAATAAGAAGAAAAGAAAAGGAAACAATGATAACCGCCCGCAGGCACAGGCTGAAGGTGGAAATCGTCCGCAACAACCTCAGAGAGGAGAAAACGAAAACCGTCCGCAACCGTCAGAAAACGGAAACAGAGGGGAAAAAGGAGACAGAGACAATCGCCCGAGAAATAATAATAACCGGAACAGAGGACAGAACCAAGGACGAAATAATGAAAACAGACGTCCGGAAAGAGGACAGAATCAAGAGCGTCCACAAAATCCGAACCGTCCGCAAAATCAGGAACGTTCCCAGAATCAGGAACGTCCGGCCAACCAAGAGCGTCCGCAAAATAGAGAACGCCAGCCGAAACAGGAACGCCCGCAGAATCAAGAACGATCACAGGAACAAGGAAAGCAGCCCCATCAGGAACGTGCTCCGAGACCTGAAAGAAATCCGAATCAAGAGAAACCGCAAAATAATGAGAAGCCTGCTCAGGAATAACTTATTTTGTTTGCTCGGTGTCTGCCTCATGGCAGCCTGCAATGAAAATACCGTGTATCACTCTTACCAGTCCCTGCCCAACGAGGGATGGGCAAAGAGTGATACACTCTCTTTTCAGTGTCCTGTTACAGACAGCATCCCTGCTACACTCAGATTATTCGCGGAAGTGCGCAACAGAAGTGAATATCCTTACCACAACCTTTACCTGTTCATCCAAGAGAATCTTCTTGACTCTACCGTGTGGCGTACCGACACGATAGCAATCAATCTGGCAGATACGACAGGAAGATGGCTGGGAAATGGATGGGGAAGCATTTATCAGACAGTTGTTTTTGTCAAGTCCGTCCGCCCGCTGCATCCCGGAAACTATACCATCAAAATCATGCACGGAATGCAGGATGAGAAGTTAACCGGACTCAATGACGTCGGTATCCGAATCGAAAGACAAAAAGAATAAATCCGTCTTTAAAGCCTTCTGCCTCTTCCGGCATCCAGTCGCAGGAAGATAAACAGCAAGATGGTGAATCCCCACAACGAAGAGCCTCCATAGCTAAAGAACGGCAGAGGAATGCCAATCACCGGAGTCAGCCCCAGTACCATACCCACATTAATGAAAAGGTGGAAAAGGAAAATACTGACCACCGAATATCCATAGACACGTCCGAAGGTGGAAGTCTGCCGCTCGGATAAAGCAATCAGCCTCAGAATCAATATAAGGAAAGCCAACAGGACAGCAGCCGAACCGATAAATCCCTGCTCCTCTCCTACTGTGCAGAATATGAAGTCAGTATCTTGTTCGGGTACATATTTCAGCTTGGTCTGTGTTCCATTCAGAAATCCTTTCCCGGTCAAGCCTCCGGAGCCAATGGCTATCTTTGACTGATTGACATTGTATCCCGCTCCTGTCAGATCTTCTTCCAGACCAAGTACAACCTTGATACGGATTTGCTGATGGGATTCCAAGATGTTATCAAATACGTAGTTACTGGAATACAGGAAGCCGATAGAGCCGATGGCAAACAGAGCAATCAGGAAATAGGAACGCTGACGTTCTCTCAATGCCAGATAGAGCAAATAGCCTACCACAATGACACAAAGCCCCCATTGCACCCATACCAGGCTAAAATGTATCCCATATTCAGATATCAAATAGGCAACAAGCAGAATAATCAGACTTCCCCCGATGATATTCCGTGTAGGTTCCCACTTTTTACGGTACACCCAGACCATTCCTCCGGCAAACAACAGGATCAATAACAACACGATAAATTCTCCTAAAGGTGTGGGAGTATCAGCTATAAAAACTTCGTCGAAACGAATGCCGACAACAAAGTAAATCACCGCACACAGACCGGCAAAAAGCACTACTCCGGGCATACCCTCGCGATAAAGCACCAAAAAGAATGCAAGATAGACCAGTGCCGAGCCTGTCTCCCGTTGTCCGATAATCAAAAGCATCGGAAGCAGAATGATGAAGCCTAAAACGAAAGCACACTTCTCTTTCTTTATGCTGAATGAGTATGAGTTCATATATTTCGCGAGTGCCAGCGCCGTAGCAAACTTGGCAAATTCGGCGGGTTGCAGACTGACCGGGCCCATCACCAGCCACGAACGCGATCCTTTCGTATCCGGCGCTATAAAGATGGTGACAATAAGCAGCACAATCATCCCCGTATATATAATGTACGCGAACATATCGTACATCCGGTCTTCCAGCATCAGCAGAACAAACCCCAGCCCGAAGGAGCAGATAATCCATACGAACTGTTTTCCGGCACGGGTAGAGAAATCAAGGAAGTCACGATCGCCATAGTCATAGCTCGCACCGCAAACGCTGAACCATCCGCCGACAATCAAAAGCAGATAGATACCAATCGTTACCCAATCCAATGTTTTCCACAAACTATCGTTCCTCGTTACCATATAAGATGATTCTGTTACTGATTTCTTCTGCTCTTAACTCATTCTCCGGTGACAACTTCCCTTTCATATATTGTTCCATCATCAATGCACCGATCGGTACTCCATAAGTAGCTCCCCATCCGCCATTCTCCACATAAACGGCGATAGCGATCTTAGGCTTGTTCATCGGAGCGAAACCCATAAACACAGAATGGTCATGTCCCCGATTCTGTGCCGTTCCCGTTTTTCCACAGGCTTCAAGGTCCGGAACCATTACGGACAGCATGCGGCAAGTACCTCCGGTAGCGGCAGCACGCATTCCCTCTACTACAGATTCATAATGTCTGCGTTCTATCGTAGTGTTGCGCGGATGACGGTAAATACTGTCTAACTGCGCATCCTGAATCTCCTTCACAATATGCGGCGCAGTAAAGTGTCCGCGGTTAGCGATTGTTGCTCCCAGATTAGCTATCTGAAGAGGGGTAGAGAGGATTTCGCCCTGTCCGATAGAGATACTGATCACCGTCAGTCCATTCCAGTGTCCGCGATAAGCCTTGTCATAAAACTGAGCATTAGGTATCAGACCACGTTTTTCTCCGGGTAAGTCGACTCCTAATTTATAGCCGAATCCCTGAGAAACCATGTGATCTTTCCAGACCGTTATGGCATTCTGCGGAGAGCCGTACTTACGATCGCCGAACATACGGAATAATCCCCAGCAGAAATAAGAGTTACAAGAAGTCGCAATAGCCGGAATCAAAGGCAAAGGCGAACCATGAGCATGACAGCCCACCGTCAGACGTCCATAATGGAAGCCGTGAGAACAGGGGAAAGAAGGACTTTGCTCCGTAATGATTCCTTCCTGCAGGAAGGTTAATCCCTGCGCCGTCTTGAAAGTAGATCCCGGAGGATAGACTCCCATCAACGCACGATTGAGCAATGGTTTCTGCTTATCACGTTGCAGCATCAGATGATTCTTACCACGCTGGCGACCAATCATCAGGTGCGGGTCGTAGTTCGGCGATGATACCAGACAAAGGATTTCTCCGGTTTCCGGCTCGATAGCTACAATACTTCCGATTTTATTCTTCAGCAACCGTTCACCTAACATCTGCAAATCAATATCCATGCTCAATGTCAAGTTCTTACCGGGAATGGAAGGACGGTCATACTCTCCATCCATGTAACGTCCCTGAATACGTCCGTGAGCATCACGCAGCAGAATCTCCACTCCTTTTTCTCCACGCAGGTATTTCTCGTAAGATCTCTCGACACCTAACTTTCCTATATAATCTCCGCGAATGTAATATCCTTCTTCATCCGCCTCCATATCCTTGGCAGATACCTCACCGATATCTCCCAAAGCATGGGCAGCCGCATTGTAAGAATATTGCCGGATCGTACGCCGCTGAATATAAAAACCGGGAAACTTAAACAGTTTCTCTTGAAAGACGCCACACTCTTCAGCAGAAAGCTGCGACATGAAAAGCTGGTTGGTATAGCGGGAATATCCCGGATTGCGGCGGCGGTCTTTCATATCACTCATAATCTTGAGGAACTGGGCACGGGTGATACCCAACGACTCACATAAATCGAGTGTATCCAGATTTTCCACCTCTTTCGGAACGAGGGTGATATCATAAGCCGGTTGGTTGAACACCAGCAGTTTGCCGTTACGATCGTAAATAGCTCCCCGCGAAGGGTATTGAATTTTATTCAGGAAAGCATTGCTGTCGGCATTTTTCTTGTAGTCGTCTGTCGTTATCTGCAAGACAAAGAGGCGTATCAGATAAATCAACACAATAGTTAAAGCAATACCCCCGATAACAAATTTCCGCTTCTCTAATCTATAATCTTTTGCCATTCCTATCTCCTTATTCCTTCTACAGCAAGAATGCAGGTTAAAGTCAGAAGGGTGCATGAGATCACCCGCAATAACAACAGCCAGATGCTGGTAAATGAGAAGAACTCAATGCTGAGTAATGCCAGACTATGCACGAAAACGCTTGCCGTGGTATATTTCAGAAAAGGAGTAATACCCATGCTCTTGAAAGACGGGATGATACTGTCCAGATTGTCACGCGGAGTAAACAGACGCAGCAATGACGGACGCAGAAAGGCCAGCAACACGGTTGCCGCAGCATTCATCCCCGGAGTATCGGCAAAGATATCAATGGTTAGTCCGAAAAAGAAAGCCCACAGCATCAATTCATTCCGGGAAGTTCCGGAAGCGAACTTCAGTATAAAGTAAATGTAGAGAAAAGGAGTAGCATATCCGGCAATATGTACATTGTTCAGGATAAGCACCTGAAGAAGTACCAGCCCGACGAACCATCCAATTCTATGTATATAGGTAATTATCATTATTTCGTAGTCTTATTTTCCAGTTCTTTCTGTTCCTGCTGACCGTTCCGGGCTATCACCCGCACATCACTCACCTTTCCGAAATCGGTAGCCAACTTGATTTTCAACAAATAAGACAACCCGTCATGTGAGTCGGACATATCATCAACTGTTCCGACCATGATTCCCTCGGGGAATACGGTAGAAAAGCCGCTTGTCACTACTGTATCACCCAGATTAAACTCTGCATGACGAGGCAAATCTTTCAGATAAGCATACCGGGAATCTCCATGTTCCCACTTCAGATAACCGAAATAATCACTTCCGACAATCTTGCAACTGACATTCGACTTACTGTTCAACACCGAAATCACTACCGAATAGGAAGGGGATGTTTCATAAACAATTCCCACAATTCCGTTTCCATCCACCACTCCCATTTCAGGGCGGATGCCGGAAGAAGAGCCTTGATCGAGCGTAATGTAATTATCCGCCTGATTCAGACTGTTCTTTATGACACGTGCTTTGAACAACTGATAATCTGTCTGAGGTATCTCCTTGATACTGTTTACAGTGACAGAATCTACCTGATGCTCCCGCAACGCCTTTTCCAGATTAGTGATTTGTTGTTCGAGTGCCATGTTACGGTCCAGCAAGTCTTCGTTGACCGACTTAAGATGAAAATAAGAGCTTATTCCTCCCGAAACTTCATAAACTGCCCCTACAACCACATTGGCAGAAGTGAAAAAAGTACTCTGCTGGTAGCTGTTGAACCGAAATAACAAAACAAAACTGGCTACCTCTAATACGATGAAGAGGAACCAGTAATTGTATTTCAAAAGGAAGTTTATTAAATTCCGCATGAATAATGATCCGTATTATTTTATCTCATCAAGAAAGAGAAACGGTCTACATTCTTTAATGCCACACCTGTACCTTTGGCTACCGCGTGCAAAGGATCTTCAGCAATGTGGAAAGGTATGTTAATCTTATCCGTCAAACGCTTGTCCAGTCCGCGAAGCAATGCACCACCACCGGCAAGATAGATACCATTGTGTACGATATCCGCATATAGTTCGGGCGGCGTATTTTCCAATGCGCTCAGGATGGCTGTCTCTACCTTGGAAATGGATTTCTCCAGACAGTGTGCCACTTCCTGATAGCATACGGGCACTTCCATCGGAAGAGCTGTAATACGATTCGGACCATGAACGATATAATCTTCCGGAGCGTCATCGCCAAGCTCGGTCAGGGCAGCACCTACATTGATCTTAATACGTTCTGCCATACGTTCGCTGACTTTCACATTGTGCTGACGGCTCATATATTCCTGGATATCTGCGGTCAGATCATCTCCGGCGATACGGATAGAGTTGTTGGAAACGATACCTCCCAAAGAGATAACGGCAATTTCAGTAGATCCACCACCTATATCCACGATCATGTTTCCTTCGGGCGCTTCTACATCAATACCGATACCGATCGCCGCAGCCATCGGTTCGAATATCAGATAGACGTCACGTCCGCCGGCATGCTCTGCTGAGTCACGAACGGCACGGAGTTCTACTTCCGTACTTCCCGACGGTACACCGATCACCATACGGAGAGACGGTGAGAACAAGTGATTACGAGTATTTACTTGTTTAATCAAACCGCGCATCATTTGCTCGCAAGCATAGAAGTCGGCGATCACTCCATCCCTCAACGGACGAATAGTACGTATATTTTCGTGGGTCTTTTCGTGCATCAACTTCGCCTTTTCCCCAACGGCGATCATCTTATCTGTACGGCGATCCAAGGCCACAACCGAAGGCTCATCCACCACAATTTTCCCATTTGTGATGATGATGGTATTGGCTGTTCCCAAGTCCATCGCTATTTCTTGTGTAAAAGAGAATAATCCCATATTTTTAAATGAAGAATTAAGAATGAAGAATTAAGAATGGGGAATGCTGTTATGGACAGGCATTTTTCATTATTAGTTCTTCACTCTTCATTAATATTAGTGTTTAAAATGACGGATACCAGTAGTCACCATTGCCATACCGTGCTCGTTGCAGTATGCAAAAGTAAGATCGTCTTTCACTGATCCACCCGGTTGGATGACTGCTGTAATACCTTCTTTATCCGCAATTTCCACGCAATCCGGGAAAGGGAAGAAGGCATCTGACGCCATTACCGCACCATGCAGATCGAATCCGAATGACTTGGCTTTTTCAATTGCTTGTTTCAGGGCGTCTACACGTGAAGTCTGTCCCACACCGCTTGCGAGAAGCTGTTTACCTTTGGCCAGCACAATAGCGTTTGACTTGCTGTTCTTTACGATCTTGTTGGCAAACAACATATCTTCTACTTCTTCCGGAGTAGGAGCTTTGTCTGTCACCGTTCTCAAATCAGCCACCGTTTCTATATTCGTATCTTTATCCTGCACCAATACACCGTTCAGCAAAGCACGGAATTGCTTCTTCGGCAATTTGGCTTCTTTGCGAACCAGAATGATGCGGTTCTTTTTCTGTCCCAGAATCTCGAGTGCGTCTACGTCATAGTCCGGCGCGATAATTACTTCGAAGAAAATCTTGTTGATCTCCTCAGCAGCTGCTTTGTCAATCACTCCGTTGGTTATCAATACACCTCCGAAAGCAGAAACCGGGTCTCCCGCCAACGCATCTGTCCATGCATCCAGTACGGTAGAACGGGAAGCCAGACCACAAGCATTGTTATGTTTCAGGATAGCGAAAGTCAGATCTTCGTACTCGTCGATCAAATCAACGGCAGCATTGATATCCAAGAGGTTGTTATATGAGATTTCCTTACCGTGAATCTGGTCGAACATAGCATCCAGATTTCCGTAGAAGTAACCTTTCTGATGAGGGTTTTCACCGTAACGGAGTTGCTTCTGGCTGTTTACCGAACAGCGGAAAGCAGAACCTTCGCCGGCATCGAAATAATTGAAGATAGCTGAATCGTAGTGAGAAGAAACGGCAAATGCTTCTTTTGCCATCCAGCGGCGTTCTTCGAGCGAAGAAGTAGCACCGTGTTCCATCAACATATCCAGCAATGGTTTATATTGAGCCTGAGAAGCTACGATGATCACATCGTTGTAGTTCTTGGCGGCAGCACGAATCAAAGAGATTCCACCTATATCGATTTTTTCAATGATGTCTGCTTCGGATGCGCCGGAAGCTACGGTAGCTTCAAACGGATACAAGTCGACAATAACCAAATCTATTTCGGGGATTTCATACTTTTCAATCTGTTGAATATCCTGTTCCAGATCACGACGGCAAAGGATACCTCCGAAGATTTTCGGATGTAATGTCTTCACTCTGCCACCCAGAATTGAAGGATAAGTGGTCAAATCTTCCACTGCCTTACAAGGATATCCTAGTGATTCAATAAACTGACGAGTTCCGCCTGTTGACAGAAACTCTACTCCTTCTTCGTAAAGTTTGGTAATAATTTCATCCAAACCTTCCTTATGGTATACAGATACCAATGCAGTTTTTATTCTTTTAGACTCTGACATTGAATTGCTTATTAAGTATTTGGTGTGCAAAGTTACGAAATATTGTTTATCGTACGTAATAAATAAGGTGTGAATTAATAAAAAAAAGCGTTGACTCTCCTCAACGGAAAATCAACGCCTCTTCGCATATATATTCTCTATTCAAAAACTATTACCAAATAGACACTCGTTTATCCTTAGGTACGAACATCGGATCCTGCTCGGTGATTTTGAATGCTTCATACCAGTTTTCGATATGAGGAAGAGCACCGTCCACACGCCATTTTCCTAATGAGTGAGGATCGAGTTTAGTTAACCGGAGAATTTCTTCGGGACGGATATTTCCTGCCCACACATTAGCGTAAGCCAGGAAGAAACGTTGTTCCGGAGTAAATCCGTCAACAATTTCCAACGGTGCGGCTTCTGTTGCATTCTTGAATGCCTGGAAAGAAACTTGCAAACCTCCGTGGTCGGCAATGTTCTCTCCAAGTGTCAGGCTACCGTTTGCGTGTACGCCCGGAGCTACTTCAATACTGTCAAAGAAGTTAACCATCACCTGTGCCCGTTCTTCGAACTTTTTAGCATCTTCTTCTGTCCACCAGTCTTTCAGGTTTCCGTCTTTGTCATATTGACGTCCCTGATCGTCAAATCCATGAGTCATCTCATGGCCGATTACCACGCCGATTGCACCGTAGTTCATAGCATCGTCCGCATTCATATCGAAGAACGGAGGTTGCAGGATAGCTGCCGGGAAGCAGATTTCATTGGTAGTCGGGTTATAATAAGCGTTCACTGTTTGAGGAGTCATCAACCATTCATCCTTGTCTACCGGTTTGCCGGCTTTGGCAATCATTTCGTTGTAATCCCATTCGTTGGCACGCTCGATATTTGCCCAGTAAGAATCATCTTTGATCTCCAGTGCGGAGTAATCTTTCCATTTATCAGGATAACCTATTTTTACATGGAAGGTTGCCAGTTTCTCCAACGCTTTTTCTTTGGTCGGTTCACTCATCCATTCCAAACCTTTGATACGTTCTCCCAAAGAAGTTTGCAGGTTCTTCACCAGTGTAACCATACGTTCTTTGGCAGCAGCCGGGAAGTACTTCTCTACATACATCTGTCCTACCACTTCGCCAAGTACACCATCTACGGTGCTCACGGAACGTTTCCAGCGAGGTTGCATTTCTTTCTTACCAGACATTGTCCTACTGTAGAAGTCGAAGTTTTGTGCTTCAAAATCATCGCTTAGATAAGAAGCGGCAGCATCTATCAATCCCCATTGGAGGTACAGTTTCTGATCGTCCAGTGATACGGTATTAATCACATCGGCTACTTCCTTCATGGCAGCCGGCTGACCTATATTCACTTCTTCCAAATCTTTCAAACCGGAAACGGTGAAATAAGTATCCCAGTCAAAAGTAGGGAAGTTCTTTTTCAGCGTCGCCCTGTCCATCTTGTTATAATTAGCATGAGGATCACGCAATTCCACTTGTGAACGAGCCGCTTTCGCCAGGCGAGTTTCGATGTTCATCACTGCTTTCACAGCTTTCTGTGCAGTAGCCTCATCATAACCTGCCAACTGGAACATTTTGGCGATATGTTCCTGATATTTATTACGGATATTTTTAGTCTGCTCGTCATTCTCCAGATAATAGTCACGCTGTCCCATTCCGATACCACCTTGATAGGTCTGTACGATATTCATGGAACTGTTCATATCATCCGCACTTACGAACATGGTGAAGTAAGGACGGATGCCTTTCTTCTGGCTCTCTGCTATATATGCATAGATTTCTCCTTTATCCTTGAGAGCGTCAATGGCTGCCAGTTCTGCTTTGATCGGAGCTACACCTTCCTGATTCAGCTTCACGCTATCCATTGCGATATTATAAAGATCACCTACTTTCTGCGCAGCACTGCCCGGTGCGTTATCTTTCTTCGCTGCCAATTCGGCAATCAATGCTTTCAGTTGTTCACGACTGTTTTCGCGCAACATGTCGAATGTACCGAAACGTGAATACTCGTCTGTCAGCGGATGATCTTTCACCCAACCTCCACAGGCATATTGATAAAAACTTGTACCCGGCATAGCCGTGGTATCCAGATTAGCAAGGTCGATACCGGACGTCAGCACGGCCTCTTTCTTACTGTTACATCCTGTTGTCATAAGGCATACGGCAAGAATTGGTAAATACTTGGTTACTTTCATATTGTATAATAAATTAGTTTTTCACTTCTTCCAACTCCATCGAAACACGTTCCCATTCTTCAACAGTGGTATCCAATTGCTGCTTCAACTTCTGATGCCGTTCGTACAGTTGCATATCTGATGCTCCTTCGGGAGTTGCCATCTTTGCTTCCAAAATAGCGATGGCAGATTCTGTTTCTTCTATCGAAGCTTCACAATCGGCTACCTGCCGTTCGAGTTTTTTTATCTTTTTGTTAAGTTCCTTCTGCGCCTCATACGAAAGTTTGTTCTCTGAAGGCTGCTCCGAATCCGCTTCGTTACCTTTGGCAGACGCGGTAGGAGAAGCTGAAAGAGAAGCACTTTTCTGAAGTTCATTCAGGCTATCGATCTTCTTCTTTTGCAGAAAATCGTAGATGCCACCCAAATGTTCTTTCACTGTTCCACCTCCGAACTCATATACTTTAGTCGCAAGTCCGTCCAGAAAATCACGGTCATGGCTGACAAGTATCACTGTTCCGTCAAATTCTCGGATAGCTTCCTTCAATACATCTTTGGAACGCATATCCAGATGGTTGGTAGGTTCGTCCAGAATCAGGAAGTTCACCGGCTCCAGCAACAGCTTAATCATAGCCAGACGGGTACGTTCTCCGCCGGAAAGCACTTTTACTTTCTTATCCGAAGCTTCACCGCCAAACATGAAAGCACCCAGAATATCACGTATCTTCAACCGGATATCCCCCGTCGCCACCCGGTCGATCGTATCAAATACCGTCACGTTCTCATCCAGCATCTGCGCTTGATTCTGTGCAAAGTAGCCGATCTGTACGTTATGCCCAATCGTCAGTTTGCCATCAAAATCAATCTCGCCCATAATACATTTTACCAGTGTGGACTTACCTTCTCCGTTCTTTCCGACAAATGCTACTTTTTCTCCTCTGTTAATCGTCAGATTCACATCGTGGAAAACAACATGATGTCCGTATGCCTTACGTACATCTTCGCAAATAACCGGATAATTTCCGCTACGGCTGGCAGGGGGGAATTTCAAACGGAGGGAAGAGTTGTCTTCCTCGTCCACTTCAATGCGGTCTATTTTTTCCAGTTGTTTGATACGGCTTTGTACCTGTACGGCTTTGGTTGCCTTATAACGGAAACGTTCGATAAAGTCTTCCGTATCCTGTATCTGTTTCTGTTGATTCTCGTAAGCACGGAGTTGCTGTTCACGACGTTCTTTGCGTAATACGACGAACTCATCATACTTCACTTTATAGTCGTAAATCTGACCGCAAGTAATCTCAATGGTACGAGTAGTTACATTATTGAGAAATGCACGGTCATGGCTGACCAGTACTACGGCATTGGCACGGGTAGACAGGAAATTTTCCAGCCATTGTATACTTTCGATATCCAAGTGGTTGGTCGGCTCGTCGAGCAGAAGTACATCCGGACGGCGAAGTAAAAGCTTTGCAAGCTCGATACGCATACGCCATCCACCGGAAAACTCGGAAGTCGGACGAGTAAAGTCTTCTCTACTGAACCCCAATCCCAACAGGGTACGTTCTATTTCCGCCTGAAAGTTGGTTCCGCCCATCATCAGGAAGCGGTCGTTTTCATGTGTGAAGCGGTCTATTAACTGATGGTATTCTTCGGATTCATAGTCGGTTCGGTCGGCAAGCTGCTGGTTCATCCGTTCTAGATTTGCCTGAAGTTCGAAAATGTGCTCGAAGGCTAGCTCTGCTTCCTCCATCACCGTACGGACATCCGAAAGGATCATCACCTGTGGCAGATAACCAATCGTTACATCTTTGGGAACGGCTACTACGCCATGAGTCGGGTTTTGCAGACCTGCCAATATTTTCAGCATAGTCGATTTGCCCGCACCGTTTTTACCGACCAACGCGATACGGTCTTTTTTATTGATAACATAGCTGACGTCCGCAAAGAGCGGTGTCGCATTAAATTCTACTGATAGTCCTTCTACTGAAATCACTTCTGTCTCTGATTTATAAGATTTTGGATTGCAAAGATAATGAATAATTATTGGAAAAAGGGTAGTATTATCCGTTATGACAGACAAAAAAAGCAGTCATTCCTATGAATGACTGCTTCCTATCTTTATCAAAAGCTTTTCTTTAGAACAATTTAGCAGGATATTCACCGGCATCTACCAATGCCTGAATCTTATCTACTACGCTCTGACGGTCTTCCGGATAAGTCACACCAAACCATTTGCTGGTAGTATCCAGAACTTCCACAGTTGCAGTTCCGTCATTGATCAATTTATCCACCATCAATGGGATAAAGAATTCGCTCTTCAGGTTCTCCATGTTCTTCGGATCGCTCAGGAATGTTTTGAAGAACTCTTGGCTATAGGCAAAGTAGTCGGGAGTAAAGCCCCAGAAATTCATACTTACCGGAGTTGTATCAGGAGTAGCGGTCCATTCACCGTTATCATCGATATATTTTACTTCTCCGTCCATACGTTGAATCTTCGTACGCTCAACAACTGAAGTCAGCAAGTTGTTGGCATCTGTACCGCAGATACCGCGAGATACCGTACCGCTTTCGCTCAAGGTATTTCCTACACGGAAGCCTACCATTGAATAAACGTTCTTGGAGTTTTCGGGAAGAGCAGACAGGAATTTGCCCATTACCTGAAATGAGTCACGACCATAGAAGTCATCACAGTTGATTACCGCAAACGGTTCACTAATCACATCAGCTCCCATCATTACCGCATGGTTTGTACCCCATGGTTTTGTACGGTCTGCCGGACATGTGAAGCCTTCCGGAAGATCATTGATAGACTGGAATACCAATTCGCAAGGAATATGGCCTTCGTATTTAGAAATAATCTTTTCGCGGAAATCCTGTTCAAAATCTTTGCGGATTACAAATACAAGCTTACCAAAACCGGCATTGATAGCATCATAGATAGAGTAATCCATAATAGTTTCGCCATTCGGACCCAGTCCGTCCAATTGTTTCAAGCCTCCATAACGGCTACCCATACCAGCAGCCAATAAGAATAAAGTTGGTTTCATAAATTGTGTAATATTAAAAGGTTAGTGATGTCAACGGCATCAGATTTCGTTGCAAATTTACAAAAACTTTCTTTCTTTTGTCTTGAAACAAAAGAAAGAAACAAAGAAAAATTCAAGACTGACTTTTTTCTCCTACTCACACCCTTCACTACGCTAAAGGGCAGAAACTCGCTTCGCTCAAACAATCTGCCCTTTTAACACTTCGTTACGGGTGTTCGCTTAACGGAGAAAAAAGTAGGTCGGAAAACCTTTCGGCATGTAAACCTATGCAGAATCAAAAGTACATCAATGACAAATCTAGAAATCCGGTAATTCATTAACCTATGCAGCAAACACGCCGAAAGGGGATCGGCCTCGTTTTTCCGGCGTTAAGCGCAGGCGTTTTCTCCAGCGTTAAAAAGGGCAGACTGTTTGAGCGAAGCGAGTTTCTGCCCTTTAGCCGGAGAGAACACCGGAGTAGCCGGAAAAACGCAGCCTTGAATTTTCTTTGGTTCTTTCTTTGTTTCAAGACAAAGAAAGAACGTTAGAAGGGATAACCGATAGCAAAATGTATTCCCAGATTCTTCATAAAGGATCCTGTGACATTGTAATATCCGCTTCGTTCTGTATCGTAAGGCAGATGCAAAGGAATACCGAAATCAAGACGGAACACAAGAATATCCATATCATAACGAATACCGACACCGGTGCCCAAAGCGATTTGTTTCGGGAACGTTTTCAGTTCGAGTTGTGAATTGGGACGGGCCTCATCCTTGCGCATCAGCCAAACGTTTCCCGCATCCAGGAAAGTGGCTCCCCAAAAACTTTTAAAGATACGGAAACGGTATTCTACATTTGCCTCAAAACGGAAAGTACCCGTCTGGTCGAGGTAAGAATAGCGGCTTTCTGCCGGATGGTATCCGCCCGGGCCGATGCTACGTACTGTGAAAGCGCGGATGCTGTTGGCACCACCCACATAGAATTGTTCGCTGTAAGGGGCTATCGTTGCATTACCGTAGGCGAAGAGAGCGCCCAAAGCTACACGGGAAGCAATCTTATTATTCTTGTCCATATTCCACAAATGGCGGAATTCCGTATTCAGTTTCACAAACTGCGCGAAAGGGACGTTCAGCAAACGTTTGTCCTCTTTGTTGAAAGACTGACCGAAAGCACGGTAAATCACCGAGGTCAGGTTACCGGCAGAGGTTACAGTCGATTGCCACCAAATCGGATTTTTAATACCGCGTGCGGAAGCATTATCATAGGTATAGGTATATTCCATAGCAGGAATAAACTGGTCTTTCAAACTGATATATAATGCAGGATTAGCATCGGCAATTTCCCTGAATTCTTCCGATTGGTGTTGAAGGACGTTGAATGTCAGTTTGAAAGGGGTAATACTATGACGGCTTGTACGTGTCGGTTGGAAATCGTAGGTAGCATTTCCGCCGAATGACAACAGTTTATAATACCTGGCACGGTTCAACTGGTCAATGTATAGACGGAATGTAGTGGTAGCCGGAAAGTCAAACTCCCTTTTCCCCCAATGCGGGAAAACCACGCGCGGGAAAGTCAGAGAGGTAGAAACTCCCATCTCCCAGCTGTTCATCAAAGAGCTTTTTTCTCCTCCGCCGGTTTGCCATTCATAAGAGCCTTTCAGCTTCACGTTCCAGCTTTCGCCACCTCCGAATACATTGTTCCGGGTGACACCGAATGATGCTCCGGGCCCGGTTTGGTCGTTACTTTTGGTTACGACATTCAATTCCAGTTCGGCGTCCAGCGGCTTGGCAAACGTGGCCTGCATGGTTACGTTCAGCGTATCACAAACGGCTGTCGTATCTTTCGGAGCATATTGTAAATCCAGATAACTGAAGATTCCCAACTGGCTAAGTTTCTCCTGCACCTGCTCCTGTCGATACTGACTGTAAAGACGGGTACGATTGGAAGCCCGCATCTGTGCATTCCGCACAAACTGTTGATAGTTCAACCAACGATAAAGCATATTCGGACGTACCTGCAATTTCTTATAATAATGTATATTCAGATTCTTATACATCATGCTGTCATTGGGCGCCTCACCATTCTTGCCAAACAGGTAAACAGAAGCATCTCCTACATAGTAAGGACGTTGTGCCGCAGCGGGTAATCCCGGAACGGGAATCAGACGAAGGCTGATATGTCCACCGGGAACCAATGTCGTATCTGCCTGATAAGTCATATAATCGGGACGGAAGTAAAAATATCCCCGGTTACGCAACAGCGTACTGATACGGGTACGCTCTTCATCCAGATCGACCACGTTAAACTGCTCGCCGGGACTTATATAAGACATTCGACGTCCCCGTTCCATAATGCGCAACGTTTGGGGAGTGAAACGCTGATAATAAACCGTATCTATAAAATAAGGATTCTTCATGTCTACCGTATACAGGATACTTGCTTTCAGGCTGTCTTTCTTATCAACCAATGTTTCATAAGTCACTTTCCCATTGAAGTAACCATAATCACGGAGTAAGTTTGTAGCCACCTTGATGCGGACTTCCGGATTAACAGTGGAAATAAATACCGGAGGATTGGCAGCCAAACGATTGAATAACCATTTACCCAACCCTTTTTCGTATTTTACAAAGCTATTATACATCCACATCTTAAAAGGAATAGGCAGAAACCCTCCCAACATCTTTGTACTGGGAGTTTTGTCAAGAGCCGCATCAATCTCTGTTAAAGCCGTCTCTCCTACCGGTGTTGCCGACTTATTCTCTACCACCGTTTTTCCTCCTGTATAAAGTACCTCCCCTTCAGGCAGGTGTTTTGTCACCGAACAGCCCGAAAACAAAATGATACCAATCAGACAACTTGCTAATATGTTATTATATATCCCTTTCATGCTTACTTCTTTTTCTTAAAGATGAACAGTTCACTGAGTTTGTCCAGTTTCTTGCGAAGTACCAGACCGACTCCGGTTTCCGTAATCTCCCCTTCGAGTACACTTTCGTAGTTTTTATCATAGAATAAACGGACATAACGGGTTCCCGTACGATCCAGACGATATTCCAAAGAGATATTATCAATGAAGGACTCGGCATCATTCGTCGCATTCTCTCCTGTAGATACCTTACCGCCGATCACAATCTGGAAACGGTTGTTAAAGAGGCGTTGTGAATAACGGAAACTATAGTCCGTACGCTTGCCGCCAGTATCCGAGGCATCATGATCTTCGACACCTACAGAAACGCTTGCATTCTTCAGGTTACCCATCAGCGAGTTTATCTGACTGCTCAGCACGGAGTTCAGGGCAGAACCCATATTCAACTTGCCGAGGCCGCCCCCTCCGCCGCCAATCGGTCCGGTGCCGAGATAAGTTTTCATCAACATGATATAAAGCGCCTGTTTTCCCCGCTCTTCTGCTCCCATAGCAGTCAGTTCATTCTGTATGGTCGCATCTTCCGGAGCTGCTACATCAAACGCAAAAGAAAGATTATCCAGCCGGTTCTTCACGACAATGGAAACATCAAAGTTAACCATTCGCGTTCCTCCATTCTCTCCTTCGGACACGGAAGCACGGATACGGTCGGTCGCCTTGAAGTTCAGCATGGGGTCCATCGGGTTTCCGGTCCATTCTACGTAACTGCCGTTATCAATGGCAAATTCTTTGACAGCAATGATAGGCAAGGAATACTTCATCAATCCACCGCTCAGGGTGTAACGTCCGGTCAGGGTCAGGTCGCCCTGCGGAGTATACTTCATCGAAAGATCACCGCCTCCTTCCAGCTCGACACGGTTATCATTGCTTGCATCCAAATCCACTTTCACGCGGACAGAAGGGTCAATATGAACCATCATTACCATATCCAGCCCCCCTAAAGACACCGTAGGCACTTCCTGGCGGACAACTGTGGTGGTATCGCTGAATGAAGTAAATGTCACCAGACTTCCCAGACGGTCCTGCACAGTCAACGGTGAATCGGTCAGCACATAGGAAACGTCCGTGTTGCCTAACAGATTCAGATTGCCACGCATATTCAACCCGTCCAATGGTCCTTTTATAGTTGCCCGCAAATCAGCGAATACCTTTCCGTAGACAAGGCTCTCACGGGTGCGCTTCGCATTCAATAAGGTATAGTTCTCCGCCAACAGGTTCAGACTTGCCATCGGGCGAGACATATCCCGGAAATCGACATAACCGTCAATCGTAAACGGATTCTTTCCTGTGGTGTAAATGGCGAACTTATCAAAGATCAGACGATTGTTCTTCAATTGTACAGGGCGGTTATCAAACAGGAAGTTAGCACCATACTGGCGTGACAGGACAGATACGCTGTCCAGTATCAGTTCGCCGTTGATTAAAGGTTGTTCGGTACTGCCCGTAATGCTCAGTTCTCCGTCCATATCACCGGCAAGCGTAACAAGTTCGTCGGGGATAAAGACATTGGCTATATGCAGCGGGAAGTGTTCCAGCGTCGTATTTACTTCCAGGCTATCCTTACCCGTCGAAGTAGGGAGCAGCTTACCGTCTGCTACCAGTACTTCTACTTTATCATGATTCAGATAAGCGTTCAGATACTGCTTTCCCTGCTCACCCGGTAACCACGTAGCTCCCAGAGTGACATCACCAATACGCTGGCGTTCATAAGTCAGTTCATCAATTGAGGCTTCCGCAGAAAGCTGAAGGTCTTTTTCCGTCTGTATGTAGTGTGCTTCGGCTGAGAATAATCCGGTTATTTCGGGGAAATAAGGCAGTACGCTCGTTATTTCATCCAGACGGATTCTCCGGATTTCAACATCAATATTCTGTAAAGAGACCGTATCCCCCTCTACCGAATGGACACGGAATCCCATGCCTTCATCATCCCACATATCCACATTGGCGTAGACACGCATATTCTTATGCAGATATATCCAGTTGTGATTCTCATTGAAATGAAATTTACGGAATGCAATAATCGGTTCTGCCGGAATCAGCGTAAAAGCCAGTCCGTCTCCTTTCCCGCGTCCTCCAACCAGCGGACGGGCATTGACACCAAGCAATACACCGGTTTCTCCTTTTCCATTCTTATATTCTGCTATCAGTTCGGCATCACGGTCACGAATCTCTCCTGTCAGAATCGTAGTGAAAGAGAATTGGGGATTCTTCGGTCCGTTAATGACTCCGGCACGCAGGTTCATGCGGGTGGTATCTTGCTTGACCGTGAAGAAGACAGTATCCAACTGCAAGGTGTCCACTTTCAAGGCGTGAATGGCTGCTTTTCCATTGATTCCCCAATCGGGGGCTGTGCCAAATTTCATGGAGGCATCATGGAAAGATATATTTTTCATTGCCATATAATATGCCAACGGATTCTCCTTCCCTGCCGAGAAAGAGAAAATGGCGGACGGCAATGCCTCACGCAAAGCAGCATGATCCAATAACTTTTCATCTATCTGTTTCATCAGCACGTCGACAAAACGGGTAGACTGACGAATCAGCGGATATACACCGGCACGGGCACTCAGATTCAGTTTCATATCACCGGATGTGAAATGGGTGAAAACACGGTTCTGCCGTGCCTCTCCGCTTAAATTGAATGCCAGCGGACGCTTCATCGGCTTCGGTATAAGCCCCAGTTCGTGCAAATCAAGCTGGGTGACGTCAACGGTTACTTTTCCATCCGGATAACTGTGAGCTAAATTATATTCTGCATTAGCAGTCATTTTCAGAAGCTCATTGTCACTGGTAAGCTGAGCCGTCGCCAAAGCGCCTTTGAGATTTCCCGTCAAATGGACATTTGAAAGATGGTAGCGGGCATAATGAAGCTGATCCAAGGAGAGATTCAGCTTGGCAAAAGAATGGAAAGACATAACATCCAATCCTCTACCAGCGGCATCTGCCGAAAGAGACAGTTCATAGATTGAGTCTTTCGGAAGGAAATTATGAAGCTGCAGGTCATTTATTTTTAAGTCAGCTGTATAGACCTCTGTCAAGCTATTTAATGCAGCATTCACATTCATGCTGCCTTTACCTTCTTTAAGGTCAAGCTTTGCCTTATACTGAGGCCCGTTCATCTCCATCTTCATTTTAAGGCTCATACTATCGGGAACCACTAGAGAGCCATCGGGTGTCACTCCGGTCAGTCCCGTCAGAAAGTTCAGATTTTGAGTGACCATATCCAGACCAATAGTACCCGAACGCCTCAAACTGTCTGTCAGGTTCTCCAAAATACCTCCTCCTTTCAGCGAGAAAGCACCCGGCAGATCTACAGTGAAACGTGAAATCTGCATTTCTTTCAGATTTCCATCCGTACCGGCACGCACCACTAACGGACGGAACGGATATGCTTCTTTGAACGTCTGAGGCAATCCGCCGGCAAAAAGCATGACGTCTTCCTTGCCTATATAGGCACTAAAATTGGCGGATAAACGGCCTGTCGTCGGAATGTTCACAAGTTCCCAATAAGTCTGGGCGGATAAATTGATCTCTGAATGAGGAGTTTGCAGCTTCAAATCAGGAATACGGATAATAGAATCATTAGAAAAGAGTCGTCCTGTCAGCGACGTAATGCTCAGTCCCGAACGTTCTTCCATGGTTATTTCGCGAATGACGGCATTCATGTTTCTGCCTTCATAGAGCAGCGAGTCCAGACCGATACGGATGTTCCGGACTGCCATATGGGAAGCGTCAAAACCTTCTGCCGGGTCGGCTTCTCCGGTATCATAACTGGCAGAGGCACCCGACAAAAGAAACTGCCTCAACCCATAGAACTGGTTCTTTAAATCCGCTTTGGCACCGTCAACAGTCGCTTCACCTATATAGGCTGCCATCTTCAGGGAATCGGCAGGCAGTTGCATATCGAATGATATATTCTTCAACTTCAGCTGATGAAGGTCCACCTTCCAATTCACAGGCGCGGACGCCGTCGTATCTTTGGGAGTAGTCGTGGTATCATTCATCAAGAGTTGTATATGGGTATCGGATAACTCCGCCCGGTTGACAACTGCTGTTTCATTAGATAAATCGACTCCATGACTTTGCAGGAAGAAACGTCCCAGAACACCTTTTATCTGCATTCCTTCTATCAGGTCGGCAGAATTAACCGCCACCTGACTCAAAGTGACATCGTCCACTTCTACTTTTCCCTTTAATAACGGCCATGCCTGTACGCGAACATTCAGGCTTTCCAAAGACAATAAAGTATCCGGCTGCTGTATGACTTCCACTCCCCGTACCAACAGATTTAACGGAAAACGAAGGTCTATCCGTTCTACCTGAATCTGCATTCCGGTTGCCTTAGAAGCATACGCAGTAACCTCCCGTCGCAAAAGATTCTGAACAGGAGGTATATAAAGTAATACCATTAGTATTACAAAAAGTATTATAGGAGTAAGCAATATCCAGCTCACCCGTCTTATCCATTTTCGTTTCATGCAGGATGTGTCAGTGTAAAAGTGATACAAAGTAAACAAATTACTTTGAAAAAAGGTTTGTCGAAGAGCTAAAATGTGAGAAAACCAGCGACATCTTCTCTTTTTACTACTAGCCTATGTCTGTGCCGCGCCTTTGGCACAACTGTGCCACGCCTTTGGCACAAGTGTGACAACGGAGTGGCACAGGTCGTACACCGGGAGCTTAATCTGAAGCACATAGTAGCTAAGATCTAACGTGCCTCCAGACCATAATCTTCAGCAGCGCGAATCACTTTGCGAACTGCCTCCAGCGCTTCCAACGCAGTCTTTTCTATATCACCGGAGAACGCTTCTCCACGACAAGACTCCAGCCATTTTAATGGAGCAACTGACTCAGAAGCACCTATTAAAATAAAAAGAGGAAGCAGTTTATGAGCCATGGCGGCAATTCCGTCCACCTCCCTGTCAACCAATGCCTGCTGCATCCGTTCGGCATTCTTTCCGGTCTCTTCGACAAAAGTCCGGATAATGGAACGTGCTGCTTCCGGGTCATCTTCCGAGAAGGCGGTAAGTGCAGAGAAATTGAATGAAGGATGAGCACTTTCACGCTTTGAATCAATCTCTGTCGAGGGATTCTCTTCAGGTAGTGCATCTGCTGTCAGTTGCATATCGTGTGTTATATGTGCCTCATCAGCCGCCATCTGACCTTCATTCAAGGTCAGCAACAGTTCTTTTACTGTAAAAGGTTTGTGCAGGCATCCGGCAAAGCCATGTTCATGCAACGCCTTTTCATCCATTTCACTGCGTGCCGTGACAGCAATTACCGGAATATTACGGGCCTGAGGGATATTAGAGGCACGCAATAATTTTACCAGATCAAAACCGTTGATGGCAGGCATCTGTATATCAGTCAGCAGTACATCAAAAGTTGAAGAACGCAATTGTTCTGTCAGTTCCTCCAATTGCTCACAACAGACTGCATCAATGCCATGTTGCTTCAGCATGGCGGCAGTCAGGTTCAGCTGAATCTTATCATCATCAATCAGAAGCACACGGATAACCTTCATAGGTGGGATAACGTCTGTTTCTTCGTTCAATGTATTCTCTTCAGAAGAAGCATCCTCTCCGGGAACCTCTGCACCTGCCGGTATTTTTCTGATTCTGCTTCCAAAAGGCTTATTCTCCACAATCGACTTACCTACCGGAAAGAGTGGCAACACGACAGTGAAGCAACTTCCTTTTCCCAAGGTACTTTGCACATCGATGGTACCTTCAAGCAGAAGAACCAACTTATGTACGATAGACAATCCCAGCCCGAATCCTTCTTCTCCCTGCGCACCGGGAAGGCGGGTAAATTCCTGAAAAATACGTTCCCGATCTTCTGACGCCATGCCTTTTCCGGTATCCGAGACCGCAATGGTCAGCTTCGAAGCATCATAACTGACAGATAACGTTATCTCACCCTGCTGAGTGAATTTCACAGCATTGGACAAGAGATTATTCACGATCTGCTGAATGCGCAAAGGGTCACTGATATACTTCTCCGATAGCTCCGGAGCAATATGACATTGCAATACCAAGCCTTTTGCCGCCGTCAGCGGTTCAAAGCAAACACGGATTTCCTCAAATAGCTGGGACGGATTAAAAACAATCCGGTTCACTTCTGCCTTATTAAGATCGAGACGGTGAAAATCAAGCAAGTCGCTTACTAACTTCAGTAAATGTTCCGAAGAGCTCTTCATATTGTCCAGGTAGAATCGTTGCCGTTCATCTTCGGTCAGCCGGGACAGCAATTCCGTATATCCCATGATAGAGCCCAACGGTGCCTTGAAGTCATGGGTAATAGCAAGCATCAGCTTTTCACGGGCGACAAGCAAATCTTCCGCCCGCTTATTCGCTTCTTCAAGCTGGCTTCGATAACGATTGCTGCGAGTGATATCCCGCATGATCAGAATCAGAAAAAAAGCAGACAGGAATACAGCACCAATAGCGATGCCTGCAATGATGCTTGCCGAACGCATCCTCACCTCCTGCTGAAGTGCCGCATCCTGACGGGCACGTTCAGTCATTTTCTCCTCATACCCCTTAATCAGGCTATCCATTCTTGCGGTCAACTGTGTGTTCATCCGCTGATACCTCGTACTGGTACGCCGGATCGTTCTTCGCCGTTGCAAGCGTTTCTCTTCGGTAGCCATGCGAATCTTATGCTGAAGAGAATCCGCCGACTTAACAGGTTCCAGAATTGTATCGGTAGCCACTTCCAGAGAAGTGTTGACCAACACGGCAGTATCTTTTTTAGAAGGTGCGAACACTTCCCCCAAGCGTTTGAAAAAGCCTTTCTTTTTGGGGGTAGTTATCAAAGAATCGCGTTTGGTAATGACCCGATGCTGTACCCGTTGCTGGGTAATCACCGAATCCTGCTGTTCGGAGATGATTTCTTCAATTTCTGAAGCGGAAAGCAAGCTGTCATTCGCCTCGCTCAATACCCGCAGCATCTGAAGGGTATTCTGGTCCTTTTCGTGAAGAAGGGTCAGCAGACTGTCTGTTCTCAGATTCTGCTGATCGTCTGCAGCCGACAGTGTTTCCATTTCCTGATGCACAAACACCAGAGAAAAAAGAAGAATCGCCAACAGCAAAATATAGCCAATGGTTATTTTCAGTTTGGTGAAGCGGAAGGAAGCCATAGGCAAATAAAGATTTTGAATTATTTATTTTGAATCGGGGACGGAAGTTTCGTCTTCTGATGGAAACGCCACCATAACATCAGACCGGCACTGGTCAACCCAAAAGGAAATGCCATCCAGACACCTATTATCCCCCATTCCAGCACAAATCCGCAAAAGTAACCGACCGGAAGCGAAATGAGGAAATAAGCAATGAAGGCAATCAGCATCATTAATTTCACATCTGAGATTCCACGCAAAGCATTGGCAAAGGTAATCTGCAATCCATCGCCAAACTGATATACCAGGAATGGGAAAATCAGTGAAGTCACCATAGCCGCCACCTCGGTGCTGTCGGTAAACCAGCCTCCCAAATAATTGCGGCAAAGGAATACAATAGAAGAAAGCACAACACCCAACGCCATCATCAGATGAAAACCGGCATAAGCCGAACGACGTACATTGAGTATATCGCCCTGCCCGTTAAAGTTACTCACACGGACAGCTACAGCAGCTCCCATCCCATAATACATCATGAAAGTAAACTGAGAAATGGCCAGCATGACCTGATGAGAAGCCAGTGCAATCGTGCCCAACCAGCCAATCATCACCGCACTCAAACTGAACGAAGCTGTCTCCATCCCCATCTGAAAAGCAATCGGCCAGCCCAGAGAATTTAAACGTCCGAAGATAGCTTTAGACCATCCCAAACGATAAAAGCCGAGTTTAAAACGAAGAAAACGCGGACTCCGCATAAAGATAATAACAAACACGATCACCATCACGATACGCGAGAACAGCGTACTGATACCGGCACCTAGCAAACCCATTTCCGGCAAGCCCAGCTTTCCGTATATCAGGATATAATTACCAATGATATTCAGCACGTTTCCACCGAGCAATATCCACATGGCAGTTTTAGTGTCCGTAATTCCATCCGTAAACTGCTTGAAGCCATTGAAAAGCATCACAAAGACAAGTGAAGCCAGCAGAACCAGATAATAAGGTTTAATCAGAGGAATAAGTTCCTCCGGCTGCCCCAGATTCTCCACATTGAAGTAAAGGACAGTCATAGCAATTGTGAGTAAGAGTGCTACCAATAAATTTGCCAGCAAACTGTTGCGCAATGCCTGTCCTGCCGGAGCATACTGATGAGTTCCATACAAGCCTCCTACAATAGGAGTCAGCCCATACGAGAAACCTGTGCTGAAAATAATCACCAGATTGAATACATTATTAACGAAGGAGGCAGCACCCAGTTCTATCGTACTATGGTGTCCAATCATCAACGTATCGGCAAAACCAAGCACGATAACTCCTATTTGCCCGATTACAATGGGCAATCCGAGAGAGAGCAGTGCCTTGTAATGTTCCTTATATATACTATAGATATTTCTCATTTATTTTTCCGTAGTTAATCGCATATCCCGGCAACTTTGCATCCCGATGTTGCCTCTATTAAATGTCCCACTCCAAAGGAGAGAATCAGGACACTTGTTTTTTATAATAAAGTATCACTCCATTCTCTTTCCGGAAAGCAGACTGGGCAACTCTTTGCAACTGTCCGGCAGTAACAGCGCGATAACGGTCCACTTCCTTTTCCATGTCTTCCGCTCTGCCTAACAGTTCGAACCATGCCAGATTGGTAGCGACATTCAAATAATTGATATTGCCGAATATCTGTGTCGATTCGAATTTATTCTTTACTTTTTCCAGTTCCTGTTCGTCTACAGGTTCTTGTTGCAAACGCTCCAGTTCTTCACGCACAGCCGCTTCCGCCTGTTCCAGCGATACACCTGCCGAAGGTTTGCCGGAGATATGGAATAATCCGGCATCCACACTACCGGAGATATAAGCGTCAATACTTGAAAACAGTTGCTTTTGTTGCACCAGATGCTGATTCAAACGACTGGAACGACCGTTACTCAACAAATCCGACAATATATCAAAAGCATAATAATCCGGATGATCATGGCTGCACATATGATACGCCATGAATAAAGAATCAAGGGGTACGTTTCGCTCTACCGTCAACCGCCTTTCTTCCGTCTGCTCCGGTTCCTGCGGAAGATTCCGTTGAGGAACCTCCCTGCGAGGGATAGGCCCAAACCATTTCTCCGTCAATGCGACTGCTTCTTCAAAAGCAATATTCCCCGTTACAGCCAAGATTGCATTGTTCGGGGCATAGAAACGGAAGAAGAATGCTTTCACTTCTTCCAGTGTCGCATTGGCTATATGCGACAAATCTTTCCCAATGGTAGGCCACTGATAAGTATGTGTCCGGTATGCCAAAGGGCGCAAAAGATGACCAACATCTCCATAAGGCTGATTCAAGCAACGTTGCTTGAATTCTTCCATTACTACTCCACGCTGTACTTCCAGACTCCGCCCACTGAAATCGAGGCTCAGCATACGGTCAGATTCCAGCCAAAAACCGGTTTCTACATTTTGCCGGGGTACAGTGAGGTAGTAATTGGTGATGTCATTATTGGTCCAGGCATTATTCTCACCGCCTGCCAGTTGCAGCGGCATATCATAATCGGGGATATTCACCGAACCTCCGAACATCAAGTGTTCGAACAAATGGGCGAAGCCGGTATGTTCGGGATGTTCGTCGCGTGCTCCCACATTATATAATATATTAAGAGCTACCATCTGTGTACTTTCGTCCTGCGAGTGTACCAAACGCAACCCATTATCCAGAATATGCCTGTTAATCTTCATTCTACTTAATCTAGTACTTCTACTTTTACTATTTTCACGTCTTCTTCGGGGCGGTCGCTACGGTCGGTTTTCACCTGCTGGATTTTATCCACAATATCCATCCCTTCTACCACTTCGCCGAAGACCGTATATTCGCCGTCCAAATGCGGAGTACCTCCTACTGTCGTGTAAGCCTCGACCTGCTCCGGTGTGAAATGAAATTCCGGTTGCTTGGCAGCTTCTTCCTGAGCCTGCGCAAAAAGTTTTTCCTGCAATTCATAGAGACCGTTTTCATCGTTCTCTTTCCGCATCTTATAGATTTCCTTCATATGCTTCTGAGCCAATGTATTGAAAATAACATTGATCTTATTTTCATTCATCTGGCTTTCCATGCCCAGCAAAGTGGAATCATTGTAGACTTTACCTGTTACAATATAGAACTGGCAACCGGAAGATTCCTTCTTCGGATTCACATTGTCTCCCTGACGGGCAGCCGACAAAGCACCTTTTTTGTGAAAATACTTCGGATATACAAACTCAGCCGGAAGTGTGTAACCCACATCTCCTGCTCCCAGCATCTTTCCTTTCGGTGCATTCTTTGAATCCGGATCACCTGCCTGAATCATGAAATCTTTGATAACACGATGGAACAGCGTTCCTTCATAAACACCCTCTTCCGCCAGTTTAATGAAATTATCACGATGTTTAGGCGTCTCGTTATACAACTTAACCTTGATGTCTCCCAAGGTTGTTTCAATCTTAACCAACGTTTCGTTGTCCATATTTCCTCCTTTTTTTGTTCCGGTTTTGCAGGCTGTAAGTCCGCAAAACGATATGGTTAATAGTAAGTATGCAATCTTTTTCATAACACTTTTATTTAATTTAAGTTTGCAAATATACTACTTTCGCCCAAATCCTCTTACCTTTGCAGCATTAAAAAGAGGCAAAAGAGAGTATGATGAAATCCATATTAATTATTGAAGACGATATCACTTTCGGAATGATGCTGAAAACCTGGCTAGGAAAAAAAGGGTTTGAAGTATCGTCAGTGAGTAACATTGCCCGTGCCCAGAAGCACATTGAAGGACAAGGAGCAGACTTGATCCTGTCCGATTTGCGTTTACCCGATCACGATGGTATCGATCTTCTGAAGTGGATGAACGAAAAGGGAATCGATATACCTTTGATTATTATGACCGGCTATGCCGATATCCAATCGGCAGTGCAGGCTATGAAACTGGGAGCACGTGACTACGTTGCCAAACCGGTGAACCCGGAAGAATTGCTGAAAAAAATGTCGGAAGCTTTGCAAGCGAAAGAAACCTCAGCCGTTCATAACACTGCCAAAGCCCCTGCAAAAAAAAGTACTTCTGCCGTATCCTCCAATAATGCCGAGACTCATCATGCTTATCTGGAAGGAGAAAGTGATGCCGCCAAGCAACTCTATAATTATGTAGGTCTGGTCGCTCCAACTAATATGTCCGTACTGATCAACGGCTCCAGCGGAACGGGAAAAGAGTATGTGGCACACCGTATCCATCAACTGAGTAAACGAAACGATAAACCGTTTATCGCGGTAGATTGCGGTTCGATTCCCAAAGAATTAGCCGCATCCGAATTCTTCGGTCACGTGAAAGGCTCTTTTACAGGAGCACTGACTGACAAAACAGGAGCGTTTGTTGCAGCCAATGGCGGTACTATCTTTTTGGATGAGATAGGCAATCTCGGCTATGAGGTGCAGATACAACTTCTCCGTGCCCTGCAAGAGAGAAAGATCCGTCCGGTCGGTTCCACACAGGAAGTAGCGGTTGATATCCGTCTGGTTTCTGCTACCAACGAGAATCTGGAACAGGCCATCGAAAAGGGAACTTTCCGTGAAGACCTTTTCCACCGTATCAACGAATTTACCCTGCGGATGCCCGACCTGAAAGAACGAAAAGAAGACATACTGCTGTTTGCCAATTTCTTCCTCGACCAGGCAAACAAGGAGCTTGACAAACACCTGATCGGTTTCGACTCGAAAGCATCACAAGCTTTGCTCAACTATCACTGGCCGGGCAACTTACGCCAGATGAAGAATATCGTTAAAAGAGCTACTTTACTGGCACAAGGCAGTTTCATCACTCTTCTTGAATTAGGAACCGAATTGCTGGAGACGACTACTGCTTGTCCGGCAAGTATGGCGCTACGCAATGAAGAGACGGAGAAAGAACACATTCTGGAAGCATTGCGCCAGACCGGAAATAATAAAAGTAAGGCAGCACAATTGCTCAATATCGACCGGAAGACATTATATAATAAACTGAAACTATATAATATCAACCTATAGAATATAAATCAGCGCTATTTATATATTTAGAGGGGGATACGCCAAACTGTTCCATAAAGTGCTTACGCAAAGTACGGGTGTCGGAATACCCAACCATTTCCGAGATTTCCTGAATTGAATAGTGGTTCTCCAGAATTAATGTTGCCGCCTTGCTTATACGTATACTGCGGATCATATCAATAACCGACAATTCACTGCGCTGTTTCACCTTCCGGTATAAGGTTGGCTGACTCATGTTCAATTGCTCCGCCAACATCTTTACATTAAAGTCTACATTAGAAAGATTGGCTTCTATTATAGAGATAAGCCGCTGCAAAAAGGCATCTTCTTTCTCTCCTTCTTCTGACTTCCGTTTCAGCATCAGAGCTTTTGTATAAATCCGTTTCAATCGCTCACGCTGCAAAATCAAGTTATCCACTTTTGTTTTTAATACCTCCGGATTAAACGGTTTCATCATATAATCATCCGCTCCGCTATTGCAGCCCTGCATGATATCAATATCCTCCGCTTTAGCGGTCAACATCAGAATAGGAATAGGAGCAGTCTCCTGCTGCCTACGAATTTCCCGACAGCAAGTAAAACCGTCTTTTACGGGCATCATCACATCCGAGATTATAAGGTCGGGCAACTGTTCTTTTGCCACCCGCACTCCTTCCTCCCCATCCCCGGCTTCATAGACAGTATATCTGGAAGCAAATAAGCTCCGGATATATTCACGGACATCTTCATTATCTTCTATTATCAGCAGACTCTTTTTAACTCCCGCCTCCTGCACATTATTTTCCGACGCCGGAGAAAACGACTCTGGTTCCAAATCCTCATCCTTTATTTTTTCCTGCTGAGCGTCTACAAGCTCATAAGTATCTTTTGCAAAATGCGCTTTTCCTTCGGGAATATAAAGGGCAAAGGTACTCCCTTCATCAGGCACGCTCTTTAAAGTAACCAATCCATGATGCAAGTCCATCGTAGTCTTCACAATATGTAGTCCCACTCCTGCCTTTGTTGACATTTCCGGTCTATTATCGCCTGTTATGAACGATTCAAAAATATGTTTCTGCAACTCTTCCGGAATCCCCGCACCCGTATCCGAAACCGTTATCCGGCAATAGCCTTGACCGTTTCTCATGGCAGGAGATACGGAGAGCAGAACATGTCCTCCCGGAGGCGTATACTTAAAGGCATTAGAAAGAAGATTCTGCACAGCCGAAGTAATCTTTCCCTCATCTACCCAATACAAAAGCCTCTCATCGGGTAAATCAACATCAAAGTGCAGTTGTCTGATTTCGGACATCTGCCGGAACGGTTCCGACACATTACGAACCAACTGCACCAAATCAGTCTCTGACAATTGAAGCCTGACCATTCCAGCCTCTATCTTTTGTATATAAAGCAACTGATCGACTAAAGTATGCAGTGAAGTCGCATTCTTATATATGAGTTGCAATTTCTTATAAAAGTCCTCCGACGGACTATACCGTTTCATCAGTTCCTGCACCGGAGCAAGAATCAGAGTCAGCGGTGTACGCAGTTCATGGGCAACTCCCGTAAAAAAGTTCTCACGTTCCACACGTATCTGATGTTCTTTCTCACGCTCCAGGCTGACCGTCAGCAGTTCATGCTTCATCTGCATTTCGTGTTCCATTCGTTTTTGGCGAAGTTTTATCAACCGCATTCCATAAGCTACTCCTCCCAACAATAACAGAGAGACGAAAAGCCGAAAAACAAAAGTCTGGCTCCAATGAGGGAGAATAACAATCTTCAATGAAGTTACCTCCCCAGTCTCACCATTCGGATAAATATTCCTCACTTCAAACACATAATCTCCGGCAGGGAGATTGGTATACGAAGCTCTCTCTCCCTCATCAGAGATCAGCCAATTCCCCTGATAAGGTAAAAGCCGGTAGTTATATTTCTGTCGTTCATCCGAATAGGACAAGTTATTGAAACTCAAGGAGAAGTCCCTATTATCATTATCCAGTACAATCCGCTCTGCAGAAGAGATTATTTGATTGAGTATAATCTGATTATTTACCTTTTCCCCTATCCCAACAGGACGGTTATCAACTTCCAAACCAGTTATCAATACACGCTCATTCGTTGGATAAGCATTTATTTCCTCCGGATTGAAATAAGTCAGGCTCTGATTATTCCCGAAGAATAAAGTCTTATCACTGAATATAGCAGAACGGTTACTACCCGCTATGTAGTAGTTATAGAAAAGATGCTGGCGACGGCCATAACGCGATATGCCGGAGTTACTTCCCAGCCAGACATGCCCCTCGTTGTCTTCTGCCATACAGCCGATAAAGTTACTGCACAATCCGTTATTCGTTGTATAATGCGCGCTGATTGAATTCTCTCGGGGAGACAGGACAGCAAAGCCATCCGTATAACCTATATATAAATTTCCATCCGAAGATGCCAGTAATGAGCGTACCGAACGATATTCCATATTCATTCTTCCCTCATATCCGTTTTCTACGGATATATCTCCGGAAGCAGATTCAACCAATCTGCAAACTCCCATATTACTTGTCCCCAGCCATATTGTCCCATCCTTGGTCTGAACAATCGCACGGATAAAGGGTTGTCTTTTCTCATTCAAATACCGTTCAGCAGATAACTTGACGCATGTACTCTCCTGATGATTATACAACAGCAGCCCATCGCCCGTACCTACGTAGAGCCTGTTCTTATTATCCATATATAAAGCCCATACCGAAGCCCTGTTGGCAACACCATCCACCAACAATGAATGAACAACAAAACGACCGGTCCGGATGTGGCAGACAGTCAAAGTGCCGTCTATATTGCCAAACCACAGATTTCCGTCTGCGTCTTCCAGAGCACATAACATCGTTTCTTCGGATTTTCCACTTCCTGTATCTACTTTAGAAAAACTAAGTTTTTTCCCTTGTACGTATGGCATGTCACTTCGCATGATTCCTTTATGATAGGTCGCTAACCACACTCGATGATTATCATCCAGAAGGATACTGCATATTTCGTTATGTCTGTCCTGATAATAACGGTCATAGAACTGTGACCTCAAATCCGAATACATCACCCCTCCCCCATTAGTTCCAATCCAAAGAAGGCCATTCGGATCATAATAAGCAGAAATCATACGCGTTTCCAGATTCCGGTAAATCTGCGTATGTGTATTGCTATAAATCTCTGATGTCAATTCTTCCGGCTGCTTTTCATCCGGCATCAATAGTGTATAGCCACCCCATGTCACTGCCAGATATCGATTGTTACCAACAAATACAATCTGATAAACATCTGTATGGGAAAGGAGATTCTCCTTTCCTGTTCCACCAAACGAAATTCGGTCAATATGTCCCGACTTCGTATGATAGCGTACAATACCTTTGGCAATGGTTGAAATCCAGACGATACCGTCTTTATTTAAAATGGAAGTAACTTGTAACGGTTTTCCGTCTGCCAACGATATCTTTTGATACGATTCCGGAGTATCCGGATGAAACAGAATCAGATTCCCCCGATTAGTAGTCAGCCATATCCCGTTCTTATCTTCTTCACGATAACAGATAGAAGAAAAGAGCTCCGTTTTTTCCTCTAATAACTGAAACTCCTTTTGTATGTTTACCCGAACAGCATATTCTCCCTCTTCCTCACCTTGTTCTATCTCCCATTGATAAAGTATCAGCCTGCTTCCTGATATTCCCCAATAGGAAGAATCATCAGCAACTAAGACATGAGTAACACCTGTCGAAATAGCAGAATCAACGCATTTCGGAAGAAAAGTTTCCAGCTTTCGGTTGAAGTAATAAAGAAATCCATCAGATACGACACCTAAAAGATCATCTGACAACCTCACAATACCGGAAACTGAGACATAAGCCTCAGCAGGCTTAAAGTTCTGAATCGTTTTTCCATCATAACGGCTTAATCCGTTATCCGTACCAAACCACATAAATCCGTCTTCATCCTTATATATGCAAGGAATCGTGTTATCTGCCAATCCATCCCTCATCGTCAGCAATTGAATATCTTTATCAAAAAAAGCATAAGCAGGATGCAGCGGATAACAGATCAGAATCAGAAGTGTCAGAATTAGATTTAAGTGCTTCATTCTATTAATCAATTTATAGCAAATAAACGAAATTAAGTCAAAACATACAAAAAATAGAATGAAGAAATGGACTTCTGAATTAAACATGTATGTTGAATGAAAGAAACAGGTATACTCGGAACCACATTGTTTGCATACATTTGCAACCGTATAACAATTTCATGTACACCTTTAAATAATACATACGATGACCTTAGTTGATCTTAACTTGTCAGACACAAAAAAACTATTTTTATGATAATGCACATACCAAAGACTAAATATTATCATAAATGGTTGATCGGAGCTACATTCGTCGTTCCGATTCTTCCGCTTGCCGCCCAGACACCTCCGAATCTTGTCTTCATCATGGCAGACCAATATCGGGGTGACGCACTAGGCTGCCTGGGCAGAGAACCTGTAAAGACCCCTTGCCTGGATAATCTGGCTTCCGAAGGAGTGCTATTCACCAATGCTGTCAGCAGTTATCCTGTTTCATCGCCTGCCCGGGCCATGCTGATGACAGGCATGTATCCTCTCCATAACAAAGTGGTAGGAAACTGTAACTCACAAACAGCACCTTACGGAGTAGAACTTCCGCAGGAGGCACGCTGCTGGAGTGATGTACTAAAAGACATGGACTACCGTACAGGATATATAGGAAAATGGCATCTGGATTCTCCTTATAAACCCTATGTAGATACCTACAACAATCATGGTAAAGTAGCATGGAACGAATGGTGTCCTCCCGAACGCCGTCATGGATTCGAACACTGGATAGCATACGGAACCTACGATTATCATCTGAAACCAATGTACTGGAACGCCACTGCCCCACGTGACAGTTTCTATTATGTCAACCAATGGGGACCTGCTTATGAAGCAGACAGAGCCATCGAATACATTCAGGCACAAAAAGAGAGTAAACAGCCTTTCGCATTGGTCGTTTCAATGAACCCTCCACATACCGGTTACGAACTGGTTCCTGACAGATACAAAGCCTTATATAAGGATATGGATGTGGAAGCTCTCTGTGCCAATCGACCGGACATACCCGCCAAAGGTACCGAAATGGGAAACTATTTCAGAAATAATATACGCAACTATTACGCCTGTATCACAGGAGTAGACGAGAACGTAGGACGTATCATCGAAACGCTCAAAAGCAATGGACTTTTTGAGAATACCATCGTTGTATTTACGTCCGATCATGGTATCTGCATGGGAGCTCACAATGCTGCCGGAAAGGATATCTTTTACGAAGAATCCATGCGTATCCCCATGATTATCTCTTGGCCGGCAAAGATAAAGCCGCGCAAAGACGACCGTTTAATGATTGCTTTTGCCGACTTGTATCCTTCTCTCTTATCCTTGATGGGATTTCGAAAGGAAATACCCGAAACCGTACAAACTTTCGACTTATCCCGTCAGATTCTGGGAAAGAGTAAAAAAGAGGTTGTGCAACCTTATTATTATGTACAGTTTGACAATCACGCTACCGGATATCGCGGCCTACGTACGGCAACCCACACATTCGCAGTTCACGCAACCAATGGAAAAATAGACGAAACAGTTCTTTTCGACCGAACCAAAGACCCATATCAAATGGATAATATTGCCGGACAATCCCCCCATCTGGTCCGGCAATTCAACAAACAACTCAAGGCATGGCTACTCCATACCAATGATTCATTTGCCCATTATCTGAAACCATAACTAAAGAAACACCATGAAAAAACTTTGCTATCTCTCCCTCTTTATCTTATGCTCAGCTTACAGCTTCGCCCAACAGCAGGACATACCCACCCCCAAGCCTCATCAACTCAAATGGCATGAAGCTGAAATGGGTGCTGTCTTCCATTATGACCTGCATGTGTTCGACGGCATCCGCTACGGGCAAGGCAACAACCGTATCAATCCTATCGAAGATTATAATATCTTCAACCCGACAGAACTGAACACCGACCAATGGGTACAGGCCGCCAAAGCTGCCGGATGTAAATTTGCCGTACTGACAGCCACCCACGAGACAGGTTTCGGACTCTGGCAAAGCGATGTCAACCCTTATTGCCTGAAAGCTGTGAAATGGAGAGACGGAAAAGGAGATATTGTCCGCGACTTCGTAAATTCCTGTCGCAAATACGGGCTGCAACCGGGCATCTACATCGGCATCCGCTGGAACTCACTGCTAGGTATTCATAACTTCAAAGCCGAAGGAGAAGGAGAATTCGCCCGCAACCGCCAGTCATGGTACAAGCGTCTGTGCGAGAAGATGGTTACAGAACTCTGTACCCGCTACGGAGATTTATATATGATATGGTTTGACGGCGGAGCCGATGATCCACGTGGCGACGGTCCGGACGTAGAACCGATTGTTAATAAGTATCAGCCCAACTGTCTTTTCTATCATAACATCGACCGTGCCGACTTCCGATGGGGAGGTTCGGAAACAGGTACAGTAGAATATCCTTGCTGGTCTACCTTTCCCGTTCCCTGTTCACATCATAAACGCATTGAAAGTAACATCGATCAGATCGAACTCTTAAAGCACGGTGACAAGAACGGCAAATACTGGGTACCTGCAATGGCAGACACTCCGCTACGAGGAGCAAACGGTCGCCATGAATGGTTTTGGGAACCGGATGACGAAAATAATATCTATCCGCTAAACACTCTGATGAACAAATATGAAAAGTCAGTAGGAAGAAACGCTACCCTCATTCTCGGATTAACTCCTGACCCGACCGGGTTAATCCCTGTCGGAGATGTACAGCGCCTGAAAGAAATGGGAGACGAAATCAATCGTCGATTTTCCTCTCCGATAGCCCGCATTTCGGGACAAAAGAAAAGCCTGACACTGAAATTTGAAAAGAAGCAACCGGTCAATTATTGTATTATCCAGGAAAACATTAAAAACGGAGAACGCATCCGACAATATCAAATAGAAGCCAAAGTGGACGGAAAATGGCAAACCGTCTGCACAGGAGAATCGGTAGGACACAAACGGATCGAAAAGTTTGAACCGGTAGAAGCCACTGCATTAAAACTGACTGTAACCGAATCGATCGCATTGCCGGATATTATTAATTTCAGCGCATATTCTGTAAAATAGACAAGAGGCATGAGAAGATTTATCCACATCTGTTTATGGACATTGACGGGCATCTTTGCTACAGCATCGCTGTCTGCCCAGAACCCGTTTACCTACCATAAAGGAAAAACATACAAAGATGTTGCAGCTTACCGGATGGAAAAAAATATCGACCTGAATACCTATACTCCATCTACCCCCATAATATACGAACAGCAAGTACCGGAACATCAGGGTACACTTTCGTATAAAGTTGCACTTCCTTTGTATGTTCGTGGAATATTCTTCAGTCGTGATTCCCGTCCCGACGACTATCAATGGCCGAATAACACGAACCGGTTACTTCCTTGGGTATTCAGCCGCCTGGAAGACCTTACACGAAGCGATTATGAAGGTATCCCTTCCAATGCTCTACCGTCCGTATCGGGTGATGCACTACTCTTTGAACTCTCTGATGGAGAGTACTTATTCGCCAAGGCCATTGCTGGCGACAACAGCCTCAGCTGGTTTCAAGTTAATCAGGACGGGACAATCACGCTGTATATCTCCACGTTGGGAGAAGACGCACTAAACGGACAACTCCCTCTCCTTCTTATCCGGAAATCTTCATCTGTATATCATGTATTCAGCGATGCCTACCATTCGTTAACGGCAGATAATGCAGCAGTGCCCACTCTCCGTAAAAGAACCGACAAACAGTATTTCGATGCTTTTAACTATTTGGGGTGGTGTACTTGGGAACATTATCATTTTGATATCGATGAAACAAAAATACTCAATGATATCGACGCCATTGAATCATCGGGCATACCTGTACGTTACATATTAATTGACGATGGTCACATTGCGAATAAGAACCGCCAACTGACCAGTCTCGTTCCCGATAAAAAACGTTTCCCTAACGGATGGATGCGTATCATGAACCGCAAACAAGCAGACAAAATCCGATGGATAGGCTTATGGTACAGTCTTTCCGGCTATTGGCTGGGAATCTCTGCCGATAATGACTTTCCACCGGAAATCCGGCAAACCTTATATGCCTACAATGGCAGCCTACTGCCCGGCACAAGCACGGACAAGATAGAAGCATGGTACGAATATCATATCCGTACGATGAAAGAATATGGATTTGATTTTCTAAAGATAGACAATCAGTCATTCACTCTCCCACTCTACATGGGTGGCACACAGGTTATCCGTCAGGCAAAAGACTGCAACCTTGCTTTGGAGCACCAGACACACCGCCTGCAAATGGGACTAATGAACTGCATGGCACAGAATGTTCTGAACATGGACCACACCCTGTACAGCAGTGTGACGCGTGTCAGCATAGATTACAAGAAATATGACGAAAATATGGCAAAGTCACATCTGTTCCAGTCGTATACCAATACACTCATGCAGGGACAAACCGTCTGGCCTGACCACGACATGTTTCACTCTTGTGATACCATTTGCGGTAGTCTGATGGCACGTTCAAAGGCCATCTCCGGTGGACCTGTTTACCTATCAGACTCACCAACTGAATTTATTGCAGCTAATATCCGTCCCCTGATTGATGAAGCCGGAAAGATATTCCGTCCCTCAGCCCCAGCCGTTCCAACTCCGGAATGCATACTGACCAATCCATTGCAAAGCGGCAAAGCCTACCGGGTATTTGCACCTACAGGGGACGAAGCCACCTCAGTCATTTGTTACAATCTGAACACCTCCCCCTCTTACCAAGAAGTAGAAAGCTTCATCAAGCGGGAAGATTACTTTTTACGGGAAAATATCGAAGAATCCGCTCGTTTTTCTTCCGATAGCATTCTCGCATTCAACTGGGAAAAACAAAGCGCAGAAGTATTGACCGCATCCGAAAGAAAAATAAAGCTATCCGGATTCACAGATTGCCTGTTCCACCTTTGTCCTATCCGCAAAGGCTGGGCAGTTATCGGCATACAAGAGAAATATCTGTCGCCTGCTACCGTGCAGATACTTGAACGTAGTGCAGATACATTGATACTGGACGTCCATTGTACCGGCACATTGAGAATATGGGCTGATTCCGGCAAAAAGCAGGAATTACGGAGTATACCCATAAGAAAGACCGGTAGAATTGAAATAAAGAAATAACACTAAATAATCAACCGATGAACAAAAAAATACTTTTCCCCCTCACGCTCATACCACTGGTTAGTACCAGTCTGCAAGCACAGAAGTCCGTTCAGACACAACGGGTGGACAAACGTCCTAACATCATCCTCTTTATGGTAGATGACATGGGATGGCAGGACACTTCGCTCCCCTTCTGGACACAAAAGACAGACTACAATGAGCTGTATGAAACACCCAACATGGAACGACTTGCCAAACAGGGCATGATGTTTACACAAGCGTATGCGAGCAGTATCAGTTCTCCCACCCGATGCAGCCTCATCACCGGAACGAACGCGGCACGTCACCGAGTAACCAACTGGACACTGCAAAAGAATATAAAAACAGACCGTAAAGATAAAGTGCTGGAAGTACCAGACTGGAACTATAACGGAGTAAGTCAGGTGCCTGGCACCAACAATACATTCGTAGGAACTTCTTTCGTACAACTGCTGAAAGACAGCGGCTATCATACGATTCATTGCGGAAAGGCACATTTCGGCGCCATAGATACTCCGGGAGAAGACCCGCACCACTGGGGATTCGAAGTAAACATAGCCGGACACGCAGCCGGAGGACTTGCCAGCTATCTGGGAGAAGAAAATTATGGTCACAACAAAAACGGAAAACCGATATCGCTCATGGCCGTTCCCGGACTTGAGAAGTACTGGGGAACGGAAACCTTCGTTACCGAAGCATTAACCTTAGAAGCCATCAAAGCATTGAACAAAGCCAAGAAGTACAACCAACCCTTCTACCTGTATATGTCTCAATACGCCATCCATGTCCCATTGGACAAGGACAAACGTTTCTACGACAAATACAAGAAAAAAGGCATGACCGATCACGAAGCCGCTTATGCCACGCTGATAGAAGGTATGGATAAGAGTCTGGGTGATTTAATGGACTGGCTGGAAAAAAGCGGAGAAGCTGACAACACCATCATCATCTTTATGAGCGACAACGGAGGACTTGCCGCCGAATCATACTGGCGTGACGGCAAACTCCATACACAAAACCATCCACTGAATAGTGGTAAGGGCTCCACCTATGAAGGTGGCATCCGTGAGCCGATGATCGTCAGCTGGCCCGGTGTCGTAGCGCCTAACAGCAAATGCAATGATTATCTGCTGATAGAAGACTTTTATCCCACTATCCTCGAAATGGCAGGTATCAAAAAATACCAAACGGTTCAGCCTATCGATGGTATCAGTTTCCTGCCTCTGCTGAAACAAACCGGAAATCCTTCCAAAGGGCGCAGCCTCTTTTGGAACATGCCCAACAACTGGGGAAACGACGGTCCGGGAATCAACTTTAATTGTGCCGTACGCAATGGTGACTGGAAATTGATCTATTACTATGGCACAGGCAAAAAAGAGCTATTCAATATTCCCGATGATATAGGCGAAAGTCATGACCTCAGCACGCAACATCCGGATATTGTCAGACACCTTTCTAAAGAATTAGGAACCTATTTGAGAAAAGTAAATGCCCAGCGTCCGACTGTCAAAGCCACAGGTAAGCCCTGTCCTTGGCCGGATGAAATCGAATAGTTTTCAACTGTTTAGTCAGGTATTTCATTTCCATGCCGTTTAGGGTAAGTTACCGCTAAACAAGCATTCTATTTGCCGAAACTTTCATTTTTATTAGTTATTTTATTTCGTAGTACCTAGGTGACGAATGTATTACCTAGGTGATTCAATTGTTCAACCTAGGTGATACGAAAGAAAAATAGAATAGCTATTGATTGTATCATAACCATTCTCGCATTATTTATCGTTACTTAGCAAAGTATATTACTGTAGAAATATTCCACACTCCCTGCCCCATTTTCCACACATTTCCCATACGTTTCCACACTATAGACAATGTACACAATCCACATATCTCACTTATAATCAATACATTAACAGCGTACATCAGTCTTTGGCACACACTTTGACCTTTAATTAGCCGTTAGATAACGTAACAACCGATTCCCTAACACATAAGAGAGAATTGAAAATATATGTTTAATAATCATTAAAGCAAACGATTATGAAAAAATTAGTATTAGTAGTAGCAATGTTTATGTTTGTTTGTGGTGGTTCATTCCTTGTTAAGGCTCAGAACTCTGCAGAAGCTGCGACAGCCCTGACAGAAGTTAATGCAACAGCTATCGTTAATGATACAGTAGTAAAAGATACTGTAACCAAGAGCGAGGAACCTGTTAAGACAGAACTGAGTGCACCGACCGCTATTGTCAACGATACAGTCGTTACTGACACTGCATCCAAAGACAAACCGGCTGAGCCTGTCAAGGAATAACCTTTCCAAAAACTCACGGAACATAGTCTGCCGAACAATAGTAAGCACACTACAAAAAAGCCATCCCTACTTCGTCTATTCCGGGGATGGCTTTTTTATTTTCTTATTTTCCCTGAACGGGAATCATTCAACTATCGGTTTTCACGTTCCAATACTGCTAACCGGGCATACAATTCAACCAATGCTCCCTGATGGAGTATTTCCCAACTGGTCTTGGTAGTCCCCCCTCTCAGATCATCGTCATTCAGCAAGTTGTTGCCCTGATGACAGCTACTGCTCCACGCATGAATCATTGACTTTTCGATATCATCGATATATTTACGGTCATTGTCTATAGAATAAAGTTCAAAGAATCCGCGGCACATGATCGTATTGAACCAGGCATGTCCCGGAGCAAGAATATTGAAAGTAAGGTTCAGCTCTTTGGAACGATAGGGCATAAACCATTTCTTATGACAGCTTTCAGCAATCGCATACGCTTCATCCAGATATTTCTGTTCGCCGGTAATCTTATATAAGAGACAGGCTGCCTGCAATGGTTGTCCGGAGTTGTAAGAATACTTGTTTTTTTCAAGGTCACCCGGCAAATTGGGATCATCCTTATTCGGACGCACATTGTCATAAAATAAATGGTCGGACTTATCTTGCAATACATCGAGCATATAGTCGTAACATTTGATCGCCCAGTCCAGATATTCCTGTTCCTGAGTTGCCTGATACATCTTACAGCCCATCACAGCAGTAGGTCCGGTAGAGCAAGAGTGCTTGCTGGTAGTATGTTCGTTCAACTCTTTCCAGTGCACGCCTCCTCCACAGGTCTCATCCCAACCGTGATCAATCAGGTAGCGCCACACCACCTTTGCCTGTGTCAGATAACGCATCTCTTTCGTTTCCATGTACCAGTCGACCATATCGAGCCCGATCCATACATTATCATCGTAAAAACGTTCGTTACCGGCAGCCGGGTAGCAGGAATAAGCCAAAATTCCATGATCCAACTGGCAGAAATACTGTATTCCTTTGAACATCATATCATCCATTGCACCGTAAAGATTCTCCACTTCGCTCTCTTTGGTTGCATCACGCATAGCGACAAATGCCGAAAGACCGCCACCTTGTCCCCAAACTAACGCATCACCATCCCAATAACCTTTTCCATCATAAGGATAATTACCACGCCAGCAGCTTCTGGAACTCTTGCCGAAATAATATCCAATGACAGAAGTCATGTAAGAATGTGCACGGTCCAGCATCTCCGGCAGTTTCAGTTCCGGCTCATCCACCTTTTCATGATAAGGCATCATAATACGGCTTTCGGGTACCGATCGCTTGCCGGCTTTACTGATAGCTACGGCAGAAACTTCGTAAGTAGCAAAATAAGGAACTTTCAACAGATATTCCTGTGTAACATCACGTTCTACCTGTATGATGATATGTCCCGGTGAGAAGTCGGTAGCACGAGACAAGCTCGTTTCCACGTCCCTGTAAGAGAGTTCTACCATATCCACGTCGCGATTACTGGGATTGGTCCATTTCACCAGAAGTTCATTCTCGTTATTGGTAGCTTCTACGGAAAATGAACCTACCGGAGAAATATTGCCACTGACCGGATCATTCTGTTCTGAGTTTGACTGATCATCATCACTACAAGATGGAAGTAATGCCAAAGCCAAGAGGTTCAATATAAACAGTTTGAATATTGCTTTCATTTTTCTTCAAATTTAGAGATTACTTAAAAGGTACTTCGATAGGAGCTTCCCCGAATCTGCTCATTGGGAATTCCGTAGCATTCCAACTATCGTACTTAGAGATATGCATTAATAATTCATGGTCGGAATTAGTGCCATCCTCAATATAAGCAACCGGTGCACCGGCTGAGAAATCCCAGCGAGCCAATAATCCTTCCGGATTGACTTCTTCAAGATTCCATGCGTTAGCCTTTAACTGTTCTTCCGTACGACAAACATACCATATACGTGCTTCGAGTATAGCACCATCAAGGAAACGTCTATTGTCACTAGCTTTTCCGATAGATACTCTTCCACCATCATTGCCTGCACAAAGGTCTATCTCAGAGTAATCTATATCCGTTTTATGAGTATCAGTCCACTGAAGTTGTTTACCATTAATATAAAGCTTGTACTTTTCATTATAGTCATCTTTTCCTTTCGAACAATCCACAACCAAGGCTATATGCGTCCATGCTCCAAGTTCGAAAGCTCCATGTCCTGTTCTAAGTTTAAATTTATCACTTATACCGACAAGTTCCATCTGTCTGCCCTTATTGTTTTCCCAATCGCCACCACGAAGAATGAAATAGCCTTCCTTACCTATGAAAGTCTGTAACCAGTTCGTTCCATCAATACGAGTTACCAACTCCCAGGTCATCTTTTTCAATTTGAAATCATTAGTAGCAGCCTTGATGCTTTCTAATCCATCACCGGTCATCTCACCAAAGTGAGTCCAAGCTGCATAATCTCTGCCTAAATTCATATACCAACGCTTTTCCGGCGCTATTACTACATGAATAGGTTGGGATATCTGTTTCTTGGCATCGATTAAAGTAAACGAAGTTTCTCCTGCCTTTCTTCCGGTAACAGTCACGATATTACCATAAACTTCCAGACGAATTATTTTCGAGTCACCAGCATCGTGAATCTGATATTCTCCATTCCCTGTAAGAATCTTCACTTGCCGAGAACCTTGATTAGCATTAATCAACACACCCTTTTCATCAGCATCAGTCGTTATCTGCTTAGGAGCAATCACATTCAGATTGACAAAAGCTTCTTTTCCTTTCCGATCCGTTATCTTAACTTCTGCATTTCCCTGTGCGATACCTTTCACTATAAATGATTCCGAATCTTCAAGTGTAGACTGATCGACCTCAATACAATTATTTTCGTCGACCACTTCCAATGAATAACCTCCATTTCCTGTATAGATTTTGACTATAGCCTCATCTGCGCCTTCCACTTGCGAATAAAGTGTAAATAATGTCTTATTCAGTTTCAATTCGAACTCTGCTGCCGTATTAACCAAAATTTTAGCACGTTGGTAGTATTTATCTCTCACATACACTACTCCCTGAGCATTATTTTGCCCTTCTACAGCTGTCAGTGTCACCAGATCGCCATCCACTTCCGCCGTTACCACTTCTTCGTTTGCCGAAGTTACCACATATTCGCCATTACCTGACGTTATTTTTACAGTTCTGGTATCCCCCTGTGCAATACTGATTTCACTGGCGTCAACTTTCAATTCCACCAGGTCTTGGGGTATCTCATTATTTTTGTTATCGTTATCATCGCTACATGCACAAAGACAAAGCAATGACGCGAAAACGAAATATTTCATTACTTTCATATATATATTATAACTAAGGTAAATTACTCTTCTACATCTACATTAGGATATTCCACTCTCAACACATCTCTTGACATAGAGAAAGATCCTTCGAATGTCATTCGCAAATCTTCACTCTGAGTTTTATCCAGATACTCATAAGCAAGCTCAACGGTGGTAATCTCAGTATAATATCGCTGGTCGTTATAATTATAAGTATATTTACGACTGAGTTTACTATTATACGACTTAAACTCTAAGCTACCTACCTCACTTGATAATGTAATACCTCCCCATTCATCGCGCTTTATTTCAACCACATAGTTCAAATAGTCTGGGGTATTTGCACGAGTTTTCTCACCAACAAACATATAGCAAATATTATTGTTAATTGCATAAAGCTGTGTACTGGTAATCTCAGTCGTATATGTAGTTCCTTGCTGCGTAATAATACCTTTTCCACTATACGTACCAGAATAATCATTTTTAAACCCGATATGTGCCAGCACTTTGGTATATTTGTTCTGCCCCATAGGTTCACCAGTCGAAGAAGTGATGCGAAGTGGAAGTACATAATCATCATACAAGCTTCCTAATTCCTCTATCTTGTTCAAATCGATTTTAATAGCAGCCGTCGCATTCAGCTCCCCACTCGGAATAGTCCATGAGTCTGCATCAAATGTATAAGTACCTGCCGGCAATATCTTATAGTATAAGTCCGACTGATTTTTATATTTCTCCCAATTATATTTCTGTAATGTATCAGGGTCTATCTCCATGGTCAGACAAATGTCCTTGTCATTAGCAGAAGTGCCATTCACACCAAAATAAATCGGAAGTATAGTCGTATTATCCTCAGCCACTTCTAAAGCATAATCTTGCCATCCATTGTGGACAATATACGAGTTCTTCTGAAACAATTCGTCTTCCAGTCCGTCACATGAGGAGATTCCTAACATCATCGAAATCAGCAGGCATCCCACGATTCCATATATATATCTTTTTTGTTTCATAACATGCTAAATTTAGTAAGTATTACCATCCGGGATTCTGTGTCATATTTACATTGCGTTTCAGTTCATAAGTGGGGAAAGGCCACAAATACATCCTTTGTTCAAACACCTTATGCACCGAAGTGATAATAGTCGGCTTGTAAAAATCAGCTACACGCTTTTCGTCATCACTGATATTTATGTTGCATCCTTGCAACAACTGGTTTTCTTCTGTCATCGCGTCTTTCCAACGTCGTAAATCAAAATAACGCATACTGTTTTCTCCCAATAACTCAATCTGACGCTCTCTCTTCAGTTTCACACGGAAATCATTCGGATTATTATAGGTCTCATCAGTATAGTCAGGTACTCCGGCACGCATACGGATACGCTTTATAGCATACCGCATTTCATCGACATTACGCTGAATTTCAACATCAGCTCCTGTATAAGTCGTCAGATGATATACTTGTCCGGAAGTCAGCTCATTCAAAGCTTCAGCATAAATCAACAGTATTTCACCATAACGTATTGTCATCTCTGTCTTATCAACGAGATATCCGCCTTCCGTTCTCGAATCTTCCGAATTATAAAACTTCTTTAAAGTAATTCCCGTCAAAGGGCATTCTTCCTTAAATCCCTGCTTACCATCGTTCAAACCACGATAATAAAATATTTGTTTATCACGATAATCGGACTCGGAAGCACTGGAAGCTTCCCAAACTGATCCGTTATAAGCAATCGATGCGTAGAAACGAGGTTCACGATTATTATACATCAGATTAACTTTAGCCGGTAAGAATGGATTTTCTGCGGCATAAGCCTGTGTTGTAAAACCTTCTGTCACATAGTCATTCGTACTAGCAGCCTCTGTAATTGAACGTCCATCATTCATTGCATAAGCATTGACTTGCTTTTGTGTAACTGCCAAACGATTATTTCCTCTCAATGTTTTAGGAGTCGACTGATACGCCCAGTCATTAATATACGCAGTTCCTTCCCTTGTTCTGGTAAATATCAACTCAGGATTTTTCGATCCAAGTATCGTACCATCAAAAATTGATTTATAAGAAAGCAACGGATCGACATCTGCCCAACCTTCCGGATAGTTCTTGTCCGAATAAAGTTCATTATAAGGTGGACGCTGAGAAGGTAAAACCGTAGCTTTCGGAGCTATAACATAAAGTTCATACAAATTGCTCGCCTTAGCCAATTCAATCACATCCTTAGCTGCAGCTGCCGCTTTCGCCCATTTAGTCTCATCATAAGTTTGAGATACCAATTGATTTCCATAGCAATCTTTCACATCAAAAAAGTCGATATTTCCATTGAAAAGCGGACTGGCAGCATAAAGCAAAACTCTGGCACGAAGCCCTAATGCAGCACCACGGGTGGGACGTCCCAAATTGTTGACTGTCCTTTTGATTGGCAGCGAGCGGGCAGTCTCAGCCAATTCTGCGTCTATAAAATCAACCACATTATCAAAAGGTTCACGGGGTAATGACAGTTCCTCATAGGAAAGATTCACATCCAACCCTTCTGTCGGGATTAAAGGCACCGGGCCATAAACACGTATTAATGCCCAGTAACAATAAGCGCGTAGGAAACGTGCCTGTCCCTTCAAATCCGTTTTTTCATCCATCGTCAATTCCGGACAACGATCTACATTATCTATAAAAGTAGACGCTTTACGGATTCCCTCATAATATTTCCACAAGCGTGAGTTATTTCTATCATCATCACTAAGCTGATGGTCGGCACTGTAATTTCCTTCCACATACTCTTTCATATCCGGATGATAAAGATCATCGCTTGCCCAGCGAAACGGTTCGCGATACTCACCAATATTATCCATTACACTATATGCACTTGACAGCCATCCTTCTACATACACCCGCTTGGAAAAAGCAGAATCTAATGATACCTGATCATAAAAATATTTATCCACATTGATATAATCGGTACATGCAGTAAATAAAAACGTACCTAAGGACAACAATATGGTATATAATAATTTCTTCATAATTCGACATTTTAAAATTAAAAGCTAAATTGGAGATAGCATGAGAATGTTTTATTGATTGGGTAGTTACTTCCATCTTCTCTAGTTCCTTCCGGATCCCACCATTTGAATGGAGCCCAAGTCAATAAGTTCTGTCCGATAAATCCAATACGTAAGTTGTTTACATAGAATTTCCGTGTCCATAACTGAGGAAAATCATAAGATAGTTCTACATTTCTCAAACGCAGATATTTTCTGTCGTGCAACCAGAATGTAGAAGCCCGATTATTCATATTATTATTGCCATACGTCAAACGTGGCCAATCGGCATTCGGATTTTCCGTAGCTTCTGTTCCCGAAATTTCTTTTGGAATCCAACGATTCCCCTCTACCATAACTTGCAGAATATTACCGGTACGACCATCATGGAAAGCATGCGGTCCGTTACCTCCCACAAAAAAGTCACATTTTCCTGTTCCCTGTAATAACATACTGAGATTCCAGTTTTTCCAGTTTGCACTCAGACCAATACCATATTGAAGTCCTGGTTGCTGTCTGTATCCCAAAGGCACAATGTCATCATCATTAATGATTCCGTCTCCGTTTACATCCTTGTACTTTATATCACCCGGAAGGACTGCTTTATTTGCCAATCCTGCCTGTGATGGACTACGGTCTATATCTTCCTGATCCTTAAACAGTCCCAAGGCAATAAAACCGCGACTTTGATTCAACTGAAAACCTTTATCCATTTTATACCACAACTCATTAGCAGCCTCATCCTTATCAAGGATATCAGTAGTCTGATAAGTAAAATTAGCTCGGAGTTGTAGATTTACCTGACCTATTTGCTGAGTGAAAGCTATATTACCATCCCATCCGAAAGATTTCATTTTACCCACATTTGCCATTGGAGTCTGGTCAGCAAGTCCGGTCGTTAATGGCATTTGGTTACGCTGCATAAAAATATCATCACGTTTATCCACAAAATAGTCTACAGCTCCTGTGAATTTCCCATTGAGAACGCTGAAATCAACTCCTATATCATACTTTTTGGCTACCTCCCATGTCAAATTCGGAGTTCCTAAAGTTTTAATACGATAAGCTTGTACTCTATTAGTTCTAAATTCACCAAAATAATAAGAACCTCCATCATCCGTACTTACCAAAGAAATATAGGGAAAACGACGCCCTTGCAATTCATCATTACCCACCTCACCATAAGAAGCTCTGATTTTGAACATATCCAACCAAGGAGCGGCCTTCTTTATAAACGATTCTTCCGAAACGACCCATCCGGCAGATACGGCAGGGAAAAAGCCAAATTGTTTACCACTCTCAAAGTTTTCCGAACCAGTATATCCCCAGTTAAATTCAGCCATGTATCTATCTTTAAAAGCATACGTAAAGCGGCCAGAATAAGCTAAATTACGGTGTGGTATCGACCCTATCAAATCACTCTCATCAAAGTTTATATCTGAAGTTTCCTGTTGATAAACCATGGCAAACGCACCAACACGATGTTTCTGTGCAAACAGTCGACTATAGTCTAATGACGCTTGCAAATAATAGCGTTTGTCCCCACTCACCTCTTTTCTTTGACTCATTGCGGAAGCATTCTGCAATCTTTTCAAAACCAACTGGCCTTTCTCATCCCGATAGGACTCTGCTTCCCAAAGTTCTTCTTCCTTAGAACGAACTATCGTATTTTTGTTATATGTATCAAATGCAAAGACCCCGGAGAATTTCAACCCCTCTGTAATAAACTTTAAGTCTTGTTCCAAAGCCACACTAGTTTCAATCTTATTCTCCCAAATGGTGCGGTACCCCGTTTGCGTCATCCGATATTCTGGAGTTTTTGCCCCATTCACACTTGCCCACTGACCAGAAGACCATTTACGCGGTGACGAAAGCGGAGTAAAAGCAGCAAAAGATTCCCAAATATCTCCCGAACTGCTAGAAGGAGAATTGCGATTTACCAGCCATCCACCGACATTTACTTTCAAAACAGTTGTACGAGTCAGATTCATATCTACATTAGCGCGATAGTTATAACGTTCGTATGTAGAATTTGTATTATATTTATTTTCTGAACTGGAAGTTCGATAACGTCCGTCTTCACTTGTATATTGCCCCGATACGAAATAACGTACATTATCACTACCTCCTGAAAAACTTATATTCGCATAATAACTCGGTGCGCCACTTTTCAACATCAAATCTCTCCAGTCTATATTCGGATATAAATCTGAATCGAGCCCGTGTTGAATAATAGACATTTCTTCGTCAGTATATAATGGAGACTCATAACGTCCTACTCTCGCTTCATTTGCTAAACGCGCCCAATCATAAGCACTGGCATATTCAGGCACTTTTACAGGAGTATTCCAGTTGAAGCCTGCCTTCACATTTATCTTTACTTTTCCTTTTTCGCCGCGCTTGGTAGTAATCAGAACCACTCCATTTGCACCACGCTGTCCGTAAATAGCAGTAGCCGACGCATCTTTCAAAACAGAAAATGATTCAATATCTTCTACCGGAATCTCATTAAAGCTACGTTCAACACCATCTACGAGAATCAAAGCACCCGATTTTGCACCAAACGTACTCATACCACGAATCCAAAACTCAGACATATTTTCACCCGGTTCACCGCTACTCTGCATAGCTATAATACCAGGTACAACACCAGCTAACGCATTGGAAAGATTAGCACCCGGAGCATTCAGCTGTTTGATATCAACATTAGTAATAGCTCCTGTCAGTGTCTTCTTTTTCTGAACACCGCTAGATGTTATCACAACCTCATCGATCTTTGTATTATCTTCTACAATCTTTATCTTTAAATTGTTTCGATCTTTAATGGATAATACAGGAATCTCAACTGTCTGGTAACCAATGAAAGTCACCTGAATCACATCATAGGGCCCCACTTTAATAGAAAACTCTCCATCAAGATTAGTAACCGTACCCACACCCGGCTGATTTTTAGCAATAATCGACGCACCGGCAACAGGACCAAGATTATCTTCTACTACACCCTTGATTACAAATTCTTGCTTGTTCGTTTGTGCCCATGCAGTATTCGGCACAAACAGCATTACCATCAAGAGTAATACGATATATTTTTGAATATTATTCATGGATAATTCTTTTAATAAATTATTTATTCTACTGTCACACGACGAATGACATGGTTATCACGGTCAGCCACATATATTGAGTTATCCGGATACACCGTTACACATTCCGGCTGATTGAATTTTGCCTCTTCTGGCAGTCCGTCTCCAAAACCACTTTGCTCCGGTCGCCCGGCATATAAAGTAGCAGAACCTGCAGGAGTAATTTTCCGAATGATATGGTTATTACGTTCAGGTACAAACATATTGCCATCCTCATCAAATGCCATTTGTTCCGGCTTGTTCAAACGCACAGTAGCTCCTGTCCCATTTACATAACCACTCTCGTCCCATGCTCCGACAAAAAGAACCGGTACACCGAAAGTACGAGTAGAAGCATCATAAGGAACCTGATAGATACAATGACGATTACACACCGCTACATAAAGAATAGTACCTTCGGAGTTAAAAGTCATGCGGGTTTCTATTTCCATTGCATTGTTTATTCTGAAAAGAGGAGTGAAATCCTCATACTCCGGACCATCATAACGATAGATATAACCAGTTCCTTTATTGCAAAAGAATACTTCTCCTGTTTTCGGATGTACGGCAAGCCCTGTAGTTCCGACTTTCTTTGCTCTACAAAGTCCTCTTACATCCACAAAACCACCTTCTCGTGTCACATAAATAATGTTGAAGTCTGTTTTCGTATTTTCCTCATCTGTATATGAATACTGAGAAATATACAGTGTATCCTGATCCGGACTGAAAGCCAAACATGTAGGCGATTGGAACGGACCGCTAGAACACTGCACCAATGTTTCCACTTCACCGTTACGAGCACGGCGCAAAGCACCATTCTGTGTCTGACCACGACCTTCATCTACAAAAAATACCGTTCCGTCTTTATCAGTCAGCAAGAACCACGTCCTTTGCAGCTTAGAATTAGCATAGCTACCATCTTCACGGCCATTCATACCGTGTTGTCCCACCATAGTCGTCACATTACGTTTAAACTGATAACGGAATTTTGTCTCAGAAGCATACTCTTCTATATTATCGTCTTTACCTATAAACAGACGAACATAGCCTGTATCTGCACGTGCAGGGACAATGGCATAGATTACCTCATCGTCCATTCCTACAATAGCCGCTTCCTTATTATTAACAGTAACTTTCACATAATTGGGATCCGAACCAAAATTCTTTCCGCGGATAATCAATTGGGTGCCAATACCACCACTGTCAGGAGAGAAACTTTCAAACACTGATGGTGCATTCAAATCAGGAGGAAAAGTTTTACTTTGATTTATTGGGGTCAAATCATTGTTACACCCCCAAAATACAGACATCCCTATAAATAAAGATAATCCGATTTCAAGCTTGCGCTTCTTTAATAATTCAATTTTCATAAGTTATTAAATTTAATTCAAACAAAAAAAATAAAAGATAAAGGAAAACACTACATACAAAAAGATAAGATGAGTGGAGGAGGATCGTGTGGTTGATTCATAGTTCTCAAGATATTTAGTTATACAAATTATATATTCTTGCTTTTCTAATGCAGCAGCAAAATTAGTATGTTTGCCAGATTTCTTATATTTCGACCATTATCTTTTGCTTCACACGGCAGGGATATTTACTATTTTGGCATGATTTGATAATATTTCTACCTCAATTAAAGAATCAAAATCCTCGCCAATAAAACAGAGATTAAATCAACAGGAATGATGAAAAGGCATTATGCCTCATATTTACCTTTCTGGCACCAACGTTTACTACAGACGTTTCAGGCTTTTCACCCTTCCTTTCCAACAGAACAGGAGACATATTATCATCCGGTCTACTTCCGGACTTCCTCCAAGTTTTTCATTCGGAATTCTTTTGGCGTACATCCATACTTTTCACGAAATACTTTAAAGAAAGTAACCTTATTTGAGAAGCCCGATTCAAAGACTATTTCATCAATCGTCTTCTGGGTCTTCAACAATAAATCCTTGGCCACATGCAAACGACACTCCTTTATCAAAATCGTAGGACTTTCTTCACCAATTTCTTCCATTTTCCGGTAAAGGCTGCGGACACTGATTGCCAAATGATCGGCTATAAAACGAGGAGTCAGTTCTTTTTCCTGAATATGGTCATTGATTATCTTCAAAACAGATTGCTGGAATTTCTTTGATTCTTTATGTGTCAGTTTTCCGTCCGTTTTTTCAAAAGAACTGATCGCTGAACTGAAATAGTCTTTCAGCACCTCCTTACGCTCTAGCATCTGGCAGACGGAAATGCGAAGATATTCCGCATTAAACGGTTTGGTGATATACATCTCTGCCCCTGCAGAAAGTGCAGCCATCTGCTGCTCCATTTCATGCCGTCCGGATACCATGATAATAGGAATGTGAGCCGTTTCTTTCACTGATTTAATTCGCTTCGTCAGTTCAATGCCTCCAATTCCCGGCATCATGACATCACAGATAATCACATTGGGATAGACTTCATTCATGACCTGTTCAATCCGCTCCGGATCTTGCAAAGTAACCACATTGAAATCGTTAGAGAAGATTTCACCAATGAACCACAACATTTCCAGTTCATCATCGATAACCAGTAGCGTTGGCCTCATCTTGTCAAATTCATAGTGAGGAAGTTTCAAGGCAAGTTGCGACTCTATCTTAGGGATATACTCCGAAGTTATTCGTTTAGAAGATGATACACCAGTGCTCACTTTCAATGGAGGTAATGACAACGTAAACAAAACCCAGCCGTCAGGAGTATTTTCCACTTTCAACGTTCCATTCAGCAGTTGGGCCATATTGTAAGAGATAGCAAGCCCCAGACCATTGCGGGAGAAGTTCTTTTCATCCTGATTTTCAAAGCTATCCAAAATAGCATAACGGTTGAATACATACTGGAAGTCTTCTTCCTTGATTGTACTTCCCTCATTGGCAACCCGGAGGACCAGCAGGTTTTCATCATTGGTATCCACTTCTATTTTAATACTTTTCCCATCCGGGGTGTATTTGAAAGCATTGGATATCAGATTGATAATAATGGTATTCAGAAAACCTTTGTCTGAATTCCAGGAAACTTGCTCCGGTATCTTACTCAAGAAAGTGATATTTCGGGATTTAGCCATATCAACAAAGATCTTTGCCGTATTTTTCATTAAAGAAGATACATTCAAAGTCTCTATACGCACTTCCCGATTCCCCGTTTCGATACGGCGGAACTCGATCAGTTCGTGAATCAAGTTATTCAAGCGTTCCGCATTCGTCTGAATCATCTGAACGTAATCAATGACAAATTTGCTGAGTCCTTTCGATGACAGAATACGCCCGCAAGGACCATAGATAAGGGTCAATGGAGTACAAAATTCATGAGCTATGTTAGTGAAGAAACGAAGTTTCGACTCAAATACATTCTTTTGATGGCGCTGCTCTATTTCATTGAGCAGTTCCTGCTTTTTCCGCTTAGTACGGAGGATAAATGAGCGTACCAGCAGAGTGACCATCAGCAGCAGACATAAAGTATAAATAAGATATGCCCACCAAGAAGCATACCACGGGTCACCTATCCGGATTAACAAAGAATAGACATCACTCTCTTTATCAAATACACTATTGTAGTATTTCACCAATAAGGTATATTCGCCGGGAGCCATATTCGTAAAGGAGACAGAACTTTCTTTTCCATTATTGATCCATTGGTCACTCAAGCCTTTTAACTTATAGGAATAGGTACAGTTATTTCCGGTCAAGTAATCGACAGAAGTGAATGAAACTGCAAAGAAGTTCTGGTCATATTTCAGGTTCAACACTTCATTCTCCTTTTCCCGGGTGATGAATTCTCCCAGATTGTATTGTTCTCCAAAGATAGAGAGTTTATCAAAATAAATGGGAGGCATATAAAGCTGTTCGGGACGTCCGTCTGCCTGAATGGCTACAAATCCGTTGATTCCTCCAAAGAACAAGGTGCCTGTTTGCGGATCTCTGTAAGAAGCACCATCACTAAATTCAACAACTTTAAGCCCGTCACCAAAACCATAAGAACGGAATACATCTCTTTTGGTATCAAAATTAATCAAGCCTTGATTTGTACTCAGCCAGAAGTTATCAGGTGAGTGCCTCAGAATGGCATGAATAGTACTATTCAGAAAACCGTCTTTCGCATTAAACAGTTTATAAGAGTTTTCTGAAGTATACTTGATTACTCCATAAGTAGTACCGATCAAATAATTGTTTGCGTCATCTTTAACAATGGGCACTACCTTGTTCAGATTCATATTCTCATACTTATGAGTGGTCAACGGCTCCAATCCATTACTGATTTCATTGAAACGAAATACTCCAGACCCCATATTGCCGAATAGTAACCCCAAACTGTCTCCTTTGCAAATGGTAAAGAAACAATTGGAACCGAACTCTCCGGCATTAGCCACATAGCGCTGCATATTTTCAAGAACCGGATGGTCCGGTGTGCCTCCGATACGCGCTCTTACTATTCCCATTCCCACACTAGCCAACCACAATTCCGAATCTTCCGTTTCATAAATATCATGTATATATTTAATCTCCTCGTTATCAATCCAGAGAGGAATTTTCTTAATACGTCGTTCACGATACGAATAAAAATTCAATCCTTCCTCATCACCAATCCATAGTAAGTTACGGTTACTTCCCTTGATACAATAGACCGCATTGCTACCCAAACCACTGTTAGATATTGTCAAGACCTCCGAACGGCAGTCTGAAATATCCTTATCTACCTCATAATCATAGATCTTAAGTATACCATTTCCTTTAGTGCCGATCCAGAAAGTACGTTCTTTGTCAAGCAACAGCGCACGCACGGGACGCTCTATCTTTTCGGTATAGTTACTCAACACAACCGACTTTATAGAATAAAGAGGATTCGAATAAAGATAAACACCCTGCCCATCTGTAGCTATCCAGATAAGATCCTGAAAGCGATCTTTCACCAAGCTGAACACTCCGCTGTTTATAGGTAACGGCTGAATCTGATATTCATTGCTGCCTTTTGGTTTTTCCAATATCAGAACACCATCAATCATTAATCCGACAAAGAAGCTATCATGATATTTAATAATCGTGGAAATTCTGTCATGTGCCTGTATTTTCGTCCCCAAATTAACAACAAACTCTTTCTGCTTGCTTTCAATATAAAATGTATAAAGATTGTATTCCTTATCTACATAATAGATAGTCCCGTCATCATGAGTACAATAAATCAACGGTGTGTGGTGTTCCAAACCACTTTTTTGTGACGTCAACGTAATATTACCAGTAACGGAATCCTGCTGAAGATCGTAACACCGATTATACCCTCTCATTATTACCCACATGCGATTATTATTATCAAAGAAGAAAGTAATAACATCTGAAATCGGAATACCAGCAACATTGATTTTTTTAAAGACCCCTTCCTTTTTATGAAAATAGTAAACGCAGTCGCTATCCTTAATAATAAATAAGGTACCATGATTATCCTTATTCATCGGAAACAGTTTCTGAAATTCATAAAAACGTGTAATAGAATTCGTTTTACGGTCAAGACGAATCAAACTATAATAAGTCTGAAACCAATAAGTATCGTCACCGGTATAGATAATATTATCAATTTGATTGCCGGACAAGTAACCTTCCTTGTCACAGATCTTAAACTCTTCGACCGCCCGGCCATCATAGACATTGAGTCCATCACAAGTGCCAATCCACATCAGTCCTTTGTCGTCCTGGCACAGCGAAGTTATAGCACTGTTAGACATATATTCTTTGTCAGCAACCTGTTTCAGATTATAGGCGCCGGCTGTATTCATCAGTATATTAAGGCAGCAGAAGAAAAGTAAAATACAATGTTTTTTCATGGCATAGAATCCTTAGATTTGCAATATGACAAAGGTAAACAAAAAAACTATCCAGCACTTTTTTGGCGCAGAATATATGTAAAAATGCGTGCCAGTTTGGTTAATTACAGCGCCACGGAGCGATTTAGTATTTCCACTTCCTGCAGATGCATTCCTTTTCTCTCTATTTTCGTCACAGAAACTAATTTTATACATAAATTCATTTGTTCATGAAAACACATCTTTCATTTAAACACCTGTTATTTATTGGGGGTGCGGTGCTGTACAGCATGCATATTTCTGCCGTCAAGAATCCGGTAGACTATGTCAGTACGCTGGTAGGAACGCAATCCAAGTTTGAGTTATCGACCGGAAATACATATCCTGCTACGGCATTGCCGTGGGGAATGAACTTCTGGACACCGCAAACCGGCAAAATGGGCGACGGCTGGGCATACACTTACAATGCCGACAAAATCCGTGGCTTCAAACAAACACACCAGCCTAGTCCGTGGATGAACGATTATGGTCAGTTTGCCATCATGCCAATCACCGGCGGACTCGTATTCGACCAAGACCAACGTGCCAGTTGGTTCTCGCACAAAGCGGAAGTTGCCAAACCTTATTATTATAAGGTGTATCTCGCAGACCACGACGTTACTACGGAACTTGTACCCACGGAGCGTGCCGTTATGTTCCGTTTCACGTATCCGGAAACCAAGAATGCTTATGTCATTCTCGATGCATTCGATAAAGGTTCGTATGTAAAGGTGATTCCGGAAGAGAACAAAATCATCGGTTATTCCACCAGGAATAGCGGCGGGGTGCCGGAGAACTTCAAGAATTATTTTGTCATCAAGTTCGACAAGCCGTTTACCTTTACTTCCGGTGTAAAAGAGAATAACATCCTCCCGAACGAAACAGAAGTTGAGGGCAATCATACCGGAGCAATCATCGGATTCGCCACCAAGAAAGGAGAAATCGTTCATGCCCGTGTAGCTTCTTCCTTTATCAGCTACGAACAGGCGGAACTGAATCTCAAAGAATTGGGCAACAACAGCTTCGACCAGTTAGTCACTAAAGGAAAAGATATCTGGAACCGTGAAATGAGCAAAGTTGATGTAGAAGATGACAATATCGACAACCTGCGTACTTTCTATTCGTGCTTGTATCGTTCCATGCTGTTCCCACGCAGTTTCTATGAAATAGATGCCAAAGGTCAGGTAGTGCACTACAGCCCTTACAATGGCAAAGTACTGCCCGGCTATATGTTCACAGATACCGGTTTCTGGGATACTTTCCGTTGCCTGTTCCCGTTCCTGAACCTGATGTATCCGTCTATGAACCAGAAGATGCAGGAAGGTCTGGTCAATGCTTATAAAGAAAGCGGCTTCCTACCGGAATGGGCAAGTCCCGGACACCGTGACTGCATGGTGGGCAACAACTCCGCTTCTGTTGTAGCCGACGCCTATATAAAAGGGCTCCGCGGATATGACATCGAAACGCTTTGGGAAGCATTGAAACACGATGCAAACGCCCATCTTCGCGGTACCGCCTCCGGACGTGTAGCTTACGAAGCATACAACCAACTGGGATATGTCCCCAACAATATCGGTGTAGGTCAGAATGTTGCCCGCACGCTGGAATATGCTTACAACGACTGGACTATCTACACATTAGGAAAGAAACTGGGCAAACCGGCAAGCGAAATCGATATCTTCAAGCAACGTGCCCTCAACTACAAGAACGTTTACCAACCGGAACGTAAACTGATGGTAGGTAAGGACGACAAGGGGGTATTCAACCCGAAATTTGATGCAGTAGACTGGAGCGGTGAGTTCTGCGAAGGTAACAGCTGGCACTGGAGTTTCTGCGTATTCCACGATCCGGAAGGCTTAATCAATCTGATGGGAGGCAAGAAAGAGTTCAATACTATGATGGATTCCGTCTTTATCATTCCGGGTAAACTAGGCATGGAAAGCCGTGGCATGATTCATGAAATGCGCGAAATGCAAGTAATGAACATGGGGCAATACGCTCATGGCAATCAGCCCATCCAGCACATGGTTTACCTTTACAACTATTCGGGAGAACCCTGGAAAGCTCAATACTGGGTACGCGAAATCATGGATAAGCTGTATACAGCAGGTCCCGACGGATACTGCGGCGACGAAGACAACGGTCAGACTTCTGCCTGGTATGTCTTCTCGGCTTTAGGATTCTACACCGTTTGTCCGGGAACAGATCAATATATTCTGGGAACTCCTCTTTTCAAGTCAGCCAAACTGCATCTGGAAAATGGGAAAACCGTCACCATTAAAGCGAACAACAATAGCGCCGACAACCGTTATGTGAAGGATATGAAGGTAAATGGCAAAACATTCACACGCAATTATCTGACACACGACCAATTGTTGAAGGGTGCGAATATCCAGTACCAGATGAGTCCGACTCCGAACAAACAACGGGGAACGACTGAAAAAGATATTCCCTACTCCCTCTCATTTGAATAAAATGTCGTATTTTTGGATGCTTTAAAGAATGATCTAATCCAAACAAACTAAAGAAAACATGAAACTAAGAAACCTTTTATTTATCGTCCTTGCGGCCATAGTCTTCTGCAACTGCCAGAGCTATCAGCCTACTTCGCTTACAGTTGCCTCCTACAACCTGAGAAATGCCAATGGTTCCGACTCCGCCCGCGGAAACGGTTGGGGACAGCGTTATCCGGTGATTGCCCAGATTGTGCAATACCATGACTTCGATATTTTCGGCACACAGGAATGTTTCCTTCACCAATTGAAAGATATGAAAGAAGCTCTCCCCGGTTATGACTATATCGGCGTAGGACGCGATGACGGTAAAGATAAAGGTGAACACTCTGCTATCTTCTACCGCACTGACAAATTCGATATCGTAGAGAAAGGAGATTTCTGGTTGTCGGAAACTCCGGACGTCCCGAGCAAAGGCTGGGATGCCGTATTGCCTCGTATTTGCAGCTGGGGACATTTCAAATGCAAAGATACCGGTTTTGAGTTCCTGTTCTTCAATCTCCACATGGACCATATCGGCAAGAAAGCCCGTGTGGAGAGCGCTTTCCTCGTACAGGAAAAGATGAAGGAGCTGGGAAGAGGCAAAAATCTGCCGGCCATCCTGACGGGTGACTTCAATGTCGACCAGACTCACCAGTCATACGATGCATTTGTCAGCAAAGGAGTACTTTGTGATTCTTATGAGAAATGTGACTACCGATATGCGACCAACGGTACTTTCAACAATTTCGATCCGAACAGTTTTACCGAAAGCCGCATCGACCATATCTTCGTTTCCCCTTCTTTCCACGTCAAGAGATACGGTGTGCTGACAGATACCTATCGGAGTGTACGGGAAAACAGTAAAAAGGAGGACGTGAGAGATTGTCCGGAGGAAATCACAATTAAGGCTTATGAAGCACGTACGCCATCCGACCACTTCCCTGTAAAAGTGGAACTGGAGTTTGACCAACGTCAGCAAAAATAAACCCGAATACTTCATTTTATAATCTGATACTGATATGAGAAATATATGTTTTGTAGCCTGCATGTTCTTGTGCCTTGTTTCCGCTTCCGGAAAAACGGCTAAGAATCATCCCTTCGTATCCATTGCCGACTCCATTCTCGACAATGTCCTGAATTTATATCAGACGGAGGACGGACTGCTTACCGAAACATATCCCGTGAATCCCGACCAGAAAATCACTTATCTGGCGGGTGGAGCCCAACAGAACGGAACGCTGAAAGCCTCCTTCCTGTGGCCCTATTCCGGGATGATGTCCGGTTGCGTAGCCATGTACCAGGCCACCGGAGACAAAAAGTACAAGAAGATACTGGAAAAGCGCATCCTGCCCGGACTGGAACAATACTGGGACGGAGAACGCCTTCCGGCATGCTATCAGTCATATCCCGCCAAATACGGCCAGCATGGACGCTACTACGATGACAACATCTGGATTGCACTGGATTATTGCGATTATTATCGTCTCACCCACAAAGCCGGCTATCTGAAAAAAGCCATCGCACTGTACGAATACATCTACAGCGGATGGAGCGACGAACTCGGCGGAGGAATCTTCTGGTGTGAACAGCAGAAAGAAGCGAAGCATACCTGTTCCAATGCTCCGTCAACGGTACTCGGTGTCAAGCTATACCGCCTGACAAAGGACAAAAAGTATCTGGACAAAGCAAAGGAAACTTACGCATGGACCAGAAAGAACTTATGTGATCCCACCGATTTCCTTTACTGGGACAATATCAACCTGAAAGGAAGCGTCTCTAAAGATAAATATGCCTACAACAGTGGACAAATGATTCAGGCAGGCGTATTGCTGTACGAGGAAACAGGAGACGAACAATACTTGCGCGATGCCCAGAAGACAGCCGCAGGGACCGATGCCTTTTTCCGTTCGAAAGCCGATAAGAAAGATCCGTCAGTCAAGGTACACAAAGACATGTCATGGTTTAATGTGATTTTGTTCAGAGGCTTCAAGGCGCTGGAGAAGATTGACCACAACCCGACTTATGTCAATGCGATGGCGGAGAATGCTCTCCATGCATGGAGAAATTACCGGGATGCCAACGGATTGCTGGGAAGAGACTGGTCGGGACATAACGAGGAGCCTTACAAATGGCTGCTGGATAATGCCTGCCTGATCGAGTTATTCGCCGAGATCGAGAAATGAAACTTTGATTATTAACCATTACATGAATTAAAGAAAACAATCACCATGAATATAACCAAAACACTTTGCCTTTGCGCGGCACTTTCGGGTGCTGCCGGCATACAAGCAATGGAAAACTGCGAACTTGTCACTAAACAAGACAACACGCGGGTCAACACTTATCAGACCAACCGACCCGAAGTATCCAAACGCCTGTTCGTATCTCAGGAAGTGGAGCAACAAATTGCCCGCATCAAGCAATTACTGACGAATGCGAAACTGGCCTGGATGTTCGAAAACTGTTTCCCGAACACACTGGATACGACCGTTCATTTTGACGGAAAAGAGGATACTTTCGTATACACCGGAGACATCCACGCCATGTGGCTTCGCGATTCCGGTGCCCAGGTATGGCCGTATGTGCAGCTTGCCAATAAAGATCCCGAACTGAAAAAGATGCTGGCAGGAGTCATCAACCGCCAATTCAAATGTATCAATATCGACCCATACGCCAACGCCTTCAATATGAACTCCGAAGGAGGCGAATGGATGAGTGACCTGACGGACATGAAACCGGAACTTCACGAACGCAAATGGGAAATCGACTCCCTGTGTTATCCGATCCGTCTGGCTTACCATTACTGGAAAACAACGGGGGATGCCAGCGTCTTCTCCGACGAATGGCTGCAGGCTATTGCAAACGTACTGAAAACATTCAAGGAACAACAGCGCAAGGACGATGCGAAAGGTCCGTACAGATTCCAACGCAAAACCGAACGCGCACTCGACACCATGACCAACGACGGCTGGGGTAATCCGGTGAAACCTGTCGGACTGATCGCTTCCGCTTTCCGCCCTTCGGATGACGCTACAACCTTCCAGTTCCTCGTTCCTTCCAACTTCTTTGCCGTAACTTCTCTGCGCAAAGCAGCCGAAATACTGAACACAGTGAACAAGAAACCGGCTTTGGCCAAAGAATGTACCACATTGGCGGATGAAGTTGAAAAAGCATTGAAGAAATATGCTGTCTACAACCACCCGAAATATGGTAAAATCTATGCTTTCGAGGTAGACGGATTCGGCAACCAACTGCTGATGGATGATGCCAACGTGCCGAGCCTCATCGCTTTACCTTATCTGGGCGACGTGAAAGTGAACGATCCGATTTACCAAAACACCCGCAAGTTTGTGTGGAGCGAAGACAATCCTTATTTCTTCAAAGGCACTGCCGGAGAAGGTATCGGCGGTCCGCACATCGGATACGACATGATCTGGCCTATGAGCATTATGATGAAAGCGTTTACCAGCCAGAATGATGCAGAAATCAAGACTTGTATCAAGATGCTGATGGATACCGATGCAGGCACCGGCTTCATGCATGAATCATTCAACAAAAACGATCCGAAAAACTTTACCCGTGCATGGTTTGCATGGCAAAACACACTGTTCGGAGAACTCATCCTCAAACTGGTCAATGAAGGAAAGGCAGACTTACTGAACAGTATTCAGTAGTTTCTACCTCGCCCCTTACTTGCAAGATAACTGCTTCATACGGTGAAACCGATGGTTCCATGCATTGGAACCAATCGTTTCATTGTATGAAACAAGGAGTTTCATGCCTTTGAAACTAAAGTTTCACACCGTTGGAACTAGAGTTTCCCGCCCATGAAACTTTGGTTTCGCACCGATGAAACTTTAGTTTCATACCGATGAAACTCTGGTATCAAGGCGAGGAAACCAACTCTTCTCGCCACAGTGACAGCAGAAATACTGTCACACTGCTATCACACCGTGCCGTCACCTCAAAACTTACACATACTCAGCCTTTTACCCTTGTTTATGTGACAGATGACAGCAAATATTTATTTTTATTTTAAATGTAGAGAGTATATATTACTCCCCCAATAATAATTTATATAATATGAAATCAACCTTTTTATTTCTAGTTGCTACAGCCATGATGACCTGTACCGCCTTGGGACAGTCCTCCAACGACAAAAAGAACGTATTGCCCGATTGGGCATTCGGAGGTTTTGAACGTCCGCAAGGGGCCAATCCGGTGATTTCTCCTATAGAGAATACAAAATTCTATTGTCCGATGACACAAGATTACGTTGCATGGGAGTCCAATGACACTTTCAATCCGGCAGCTACTCTTTATAACGGCAAGATTGTTGTACTGTATCGGGCAGAAGATAAATCCGGTGTCGGCATCGGTCACCGTACCTCGCGTCTCGGATATGCCACTTCCAGTGATGGTATTCACTTCAAGCGAGAAAAGACTCCGGTATTTTATCCGGATAACGACACCCAAAAAGAGCTGGAATGGCCGGGAGGATGCGAAGACCCACGTATTGCCGTCACAGCAGAAGGACTATACGTGATGACGTATACTCAATGGAACCGCCACATTCCACGCTTGGCAATCGCTACTTCCCGCAATCTGAAAGACTGGACGAAACACGGTCCTGCTTTTGCCAAAGCTTATGACGGCAAGTTCTTTAATTTAGGATGTAAGTCCGGCTCTATTCTGACCGAAGTTGTCGACGGGAAGCAGGTGATCAAGAAAATCGACGGAAAATACTTCATGTACTGGGGAGAGGAACATGTGTTTGCCGCTACCTCCGAAGATTTAATCAACTGGACTCCTTATGTAAATACAGACGGCTCCCTGAGAAAGCTGTTTTCTCCACGTGACGGATACTTCGACAGCCATTTGACCGAATGCGGTCCTCCGGCTATCTATACTCCGAAAGGAATCGTGCTTCTGTATAATGGTAAAAACAGTGCAAGCAGAGGTGACAAACGCTATACAGCCAATGTATATGCTGCCGGGCAAGCTCTCTTCGATGCCAATGACCCAACCCGTTTCATCACCCGTCTGGACGAACCGTTCTTCCGCCCGATGGATAGTTTCGAAAAGAGTGGCCAGTATGTAGACGGAACAGTGTTCATCGAAGGAATGGTTTATTACAAGGATAAATGGTATCTGTATTATGGTTGCGCAGACTCTAAAGTAGGTACGGCCATTTACAATCCGAAGAAACCTGCCGCCGCAGATCCGCTGCCCTAACATTTCACAGACTCTTTCTGTTTGATTGGATACGAGCCGCAAGGAATTTACAATTCAAAATGAATACGGATTGTTCATTCCTTGCAGCTCCTTTTATCATCTCTGCCACAATATGTACTTTAATTGTACAGACTGAGACGTTATCCAGTGATATACAAACAATTACGTTATACTCTAACTGATCAGCCAGTACTCTGACCTGCCAATATACATTTGCTTAAATATTGTCACGACAGAGAACAGATATTCATTTCCGAATCACTACATTTGTAAACATATTGAATAAGAACCAATTTGTAAACTACTAAACTTGTTAAAATAAACCATGATGAACAAAAAAGTAATTGCCGTAGCCCTCGCCCTTGTTTTGGCAGGAGGCGGCTATGCACAAAACGACGCCTCCGGGAAAAAGGTGAAAGCCTATATGGTGTCGGACGCCCACCTCGACACCCAGTGGAACTGGGACATCCAGACAACAATCAACGAATATGTATGGAATACCATCAGTCAGAACTTATTTCTGCTAAAGAAATATCCGGAATACATTTTCAACTTTGAAGGGGGAGTGAAATATGCCTGGATGAAAGAATACTATCCCGAGCAGTACGAAGAGATGAAGAAATTCATCGAAGAAGGACGCTGGCACATTGCCGGAAGCAGCTGGGAAGCCAGCGATGTATTGGTTCCTTCCGTCGAAGCCTCCATCCGCAACATCATGCTCGGACAGACGTACTACCGGCAAGAGTTTGGAAAAGAAGGAACGGACATCTTCCTGCCGGACTGCTTCGGATTCGGATGGACACTTCCTACCATTGCCGCACACTGCGGACTGATTGGTTTTTCTTCACAGAAACTGGACTGGCGCAATCATCCCTTTTATGGAAAAAGCAAACATCCATTTACTATCGGCCTCTGGAAGGGTATCGATGGCAAACAGGTAATGTTAGCCCACGGGTACGACTACGGACGCAGATGGAACAACGAAGACCTCTCGAAGAACAAATATCTGGAAGGATTGGCCAAACGTACTCCGCTGAATACGGTCTATCGCTACTATGGAACAGGAGATATCGGCGGTTCACCGACATTGGGTTCGGTACGTTCTGTAGAGCAAGGAATCAAGGGCGACGGACCGGTGGAAGTGATCAGCGCCACCAGCGATCAGTTGTATAAAGATTATCTGCCATTCAATAACCACCCCGAATTGCCTGTATTCGACGGAGAATTATTGATGGATGTTCACGGAACAGGTTGCTACACTTCGCAGGCAGCCATGAAGTTGTACAACCGACAAAACGAACAGCTGGGCGATGCAGCAGAAAGAGCGGCTGTCGCTGCCGAATGGTTGGGTACAGCCAGCTACCCGCAACATACACTGACGGAAGCATGGAAACGCTTCATCTTCCATCAATTCCATGATGACCTGACAGGAACGAGTATTCCCCGTGCCTATGAATTCTCATGGAACGATGAACTGATCTCTCTGAAGCAATTCTCACAAGTGCTGACTTCTTCCGTCAACGCCATTGCCGGACAGATGGATACACGTGTGAAAGGGACGCCTGTCATTCTTTATAACGCCAATGCTTTCCCCGTATCCGACCTGACTGAGATCATCCTTGAACAACCCAAAGCTCCGAAAGGATTCACTGTATACAATGCGCAGGGCAAGAAAGTCGCTTCTCAACTGATCGGCTACGAAAACGGACGCGCTCACATATTAGTTGCAGCATCATTGCCGGCAAACGGTTATGCAGTCTACGATGTCCGCAACGGGGGATCGGAAAAGACAATAACTCCCTCACCTGCTTCTGCCATTGAAAACTCTGTTTACAAAATTACACTGGATAAAAACGGAGACATCATCTCGCTGACCGATAAACGTAACAACAAAGAACTCGTGAAAGACGGAAAAGCGATTCGTCTGGCACTCTTCACCGAAAACAAGTCGTATTCATGGCCGGCCTGGGAAATTCTGAAAGAAACGATTGATCGTGAGCCTGTCTCAATCACAGATGACGCTAAAGTCACTTTAGTGGAAAACGGAGCACTCCGGAAAGCGCTTTGTATCGAGAAGAAGTATGGCAAATCACTCTTCAAACAATATATCCGCCTCTACGAAGGCAGCCGTGCCGACCGCATAGACTTCTACAATGAAATAGACTGGCAGTCAACAAACACCTTACTGAAAGCGGAATTTCCTTTGAATATAGAAAATGAAAAAGCAACCTACGATCTGGGAATCGGCAGCGTGGAAAGAGGAAATAATGTACAGACCGCTTATGAAGTGTACGCACAGCAATGGGCAGACCTGACAGATAAAAATAACAGTTACGGCGTATCTATCCTGAACGACAGTAAATATGGATGGGATAAACCGGATCATAATACCATCCGCCTGACTCTGCTTCATACTCCCGAAACTAAAGGTAATTATGCTTATCAGGACCGTCAGGATTTTGGTTTCCATACATTTACCTATAGCATCACAGGACATGACGGAGCACTGGACAAACCTGCCACCGCCATTAAAGCGGAAATTCTGAATCAACCGATCAAAGCTTTCAGCAGTCCGAAACATGACGGAACACTAGGCAAGGAATTCGCTTTCGTCCGTTCAAACAATGACCGGGTTGTCATCAAAGCACTGAAAAAAGCGGAAGTATCGGATGAATATGTAGTACGCGTATATGAAACCGGAGGCGCAACTGCCCAGCAGGCAGCCATCACCTTTGCCGGTGAAATAGAGCAGGCAGTGCTTGCAGACGGTACGGAAAAAGAAATAGGAAGCGCAGACTTCAACAAAAATCAGTTGAATGTATCTATCGAACCCTACAGCATACAGACATTTAAAGTGAAACTGAAGAAGAAAGCAACTGTCCAGACTCCGCAATATGCCTGTCTGCCGCTGGATTATGACCGCAAATGCTTCAGTTGGAATGCTTTCCGCCACGAAGGAAACTTCGAGTCGGGCAACAGTTACGCAGCAGAACTTCTCCCCGACTCCATTCTGGAAGCTGATGGCATTTCTTTCCGCCTAGGAGAGAAAGAAATAGCGAATGGACTGACTTGTAAAGGCAATGTGCTTCAATTACCGACCGGACATTCATACAACCGTATCTATTTCCTGGCAGCTTCTGCCGGTGAAGATGCTACTGCGACTTTCCGTATCGGTAACAACTCGCAGGAAGTCACCGTACCTTCATACACCGGATTCATCGGCCAGTGGGAACATCTGGGACATACGGAAGGTTTCCTGAAAGATGCTGAGATTGCTTATGTCGGTACCCATCGCCATTCTGCCGATAAAGACGAAGCCTACGAGTTCACATATATGTTCAAATTTGGTATGGATATTCCTAAAGGAGCTACTACAGTCACGTTGCCGGACAACTCTTCTATCGTATTATTTGCCGCAACACTGGTCAACGAAAAGTATCCTGCCATATCTCCGGCTTCGGAATTGTTCCGCACAGCTCTGAAAGCTGGTAACGGAGAAGAAGCCACGGCTAAAACGAATCTGCTGAAACAGGCCAAGCTGATTAAATGTTCCGGTGAGACTAATGCAGACGAAGCCGCCCAATATGCCACAGACGGTGATGTAAAGACTAAATGGTGCGACACAAACACGGCCCCCAACTACATTGACTTTGACTTCGGAAAAGAACAGACGATTCGTGGATGGAAGTTAGTGAATGCCGGAAACGAAGGCAGTGTCTTCATCACCCATACTTGTTTCTTACAAGGTAAAAACAGTCCGGACGAAGAATGGAAAACAATTGATGAGCTGAGTAATAACAAGAAGAATACGGTAGTTCGCCAATTTAAGCCGACTTCAGTACGTTACGTCAGACTATTGGTAACACAGTCTACACAGAACAACAGTCTGAAGGCTGCAAGAATCTATGAATTGGAGGTATACTAATACCTCCATACCCAACCAAAAAGAGAGTCTGTTCAGTTAAGAACAGACTTTCTTCTTTTTAGTTCCGTATCTCCTATAAATAAGAAAAACGCCTTCAAATATAAGCTTTCGCTAATAAGTTGAAGGCGTTAATCATCCTAACCAATACTTACACTTACCCTAAAAAACTTCTTCCTCCTATTTATTCAAAACAATTGGCCGGTTAGCAGAAGCTTTGCCAAAGTTTTTATCCGGCTTTTTACCCATCTCGAACTTCAAGGTACTGCCGTTGATTATATCATTGTATGTAATATAACTTTTATGGTAAGGTTTGCCATTCAAGTAAACCTTCCGGATATAGATATTTTCTTCACTATTATTGGGAGCCTCTACTGTAAACACTTTGCCTCCACGCACTTTCACCTCTATCTTCTTAAAACGCGGGCTTCCGAAAGCAAATACACCGTCAGACGGGTTTACCTGATAGAATCCCATAGCCGAAAGAAGATACCAGGCAGACATTTGTCCACAATCTTCATTACCGATAATGCCATCCGGCCGGTCTGTATAGAAGTCATTCATGATGAAACGAACTTTTTCAGCCGTTTTCCACTGCTCACCGGCATAGGTGTAGAGATAGGCAATGTGATGACTCGGCTCATTGCCGTGTGCATATTGTCCGATAAGACCGGTAATGTCGCTGGAAGCGCCTTCACCCATACTGTCATTGTTCGTAAAGAAACTGTCGAGCTTGGAAGTAAACGGTTTGTCACCGCCGAACAGGCTAATCAATCCATAAGGATCTTGCGGAGCAAAAAAAGTATATTGCCATCCGTTACCCTCGCAAAAATCACCGACTCCATGAATAGAACGTGCCGGATCATAAGGAGTACGCCAGGAACCATCCTCCAGTTTCGGACGAATGAAGTGGATAGAAGAATCGAAATAGTTCTTATAGTAATGAGCACGTTTTGAGAATGTTTCATAATCAGCCGTCTTTCCCATCTTTTGTGCCATAGCGGCAATTCCCCAGTCATCTACTGCATATTCCATAGCGATAGAAGTGGCTTCGTGAACTTTATCTGCAGGAATGTATCCTTTTGCCAGCACATAAGGAACTCCATTCTGCCTTTCATAAGTGGCTGTCGCTTTCATTGCTGTCAAGGCTTCTTCCGCATTGAATCCGGTAAATCCTTTCAGGTAAGCATCTGCAATCACCGGAACAGAGCTATACCCCGGCATACAATTTGTTTCACCGCTCATCAAAGGCCAGATAGGAAGTTTGTCCTGTTGCCTATAAATAGAAAGCATTGAATTGACTACATCGTCTACCAACTCGGGTTGGGTGATAGTCATCAGAGGATTCAGAGCACGATAGGTATCCCACAGGGAGAGAGTCGTATAGTTCGCCTTCTTCGGGTCTGTATAAATCATATCATTCATCCCCCGATACTCACCATTGACATCACAATACAGCGTCGGAGCAATCATCGTGTGATAGTGCGCGGTATAAAAGACACGTTTGGCAGCCTCGTCATCTGATTCTACGGTCATCTTTTCCAGTTGCTTGTTCCAACGTTCGCTGCTCATCTTCACTACTTTGTCGAAGTCCCAGTGAGAGAGTTCAGCTTGCAGGTTCATCGCTGCATTCTCACAACTGACGGAGGAAATAGCCACTTTAATCTTCACTTCCTTCACATGGCCGAAAGTCAGTACACTTTTCACCGATTCAACTTTCAGCTGGTCCCAGGGTTTGGGTGTATTATCATCATAAGCAGTAAATTTCTCTATCTTCTGATCGCTCTTCAGTACAAAGTATACCTTTCGGGACGGGCTCCATCCTCTGACATAGCGATAGCCCTCCACTGTATAATCATCCACTTTACGGATATAGCTATCATAAGCATTGGAGCCGTTGCCTTCGCGCAGGTCAATCAGTATGGAAGCCGGTTTCCCTTCCGGATAGGTGTAACGGTGAAGGCCTACCCGGTCAGTAGCAGTCAGTTCGGCCTTGATATTGTACCTGTCCAAAAGTAAGGAATAATATTCCGGACGGGCTATCTCATTATCATGCGAATATTTCGACGCATATCCATCACGTATATCGTCCTGATTGCCTCTGGGAGTACGGATCTCATTGAGAGGCATAATCAGAATATCCCCCAGATCAGTACATCCCGTACCGCTTAAATGCGTATGTGAGAAACCAATCAGGATGCTGTCGGAATAATGATATCCCGAACACCAGTCCCAGCCTTTATGAATATTGTTAGGTCCGAGTTGTACCATACCATAAGGGACACTCGTACCGACAAATACGTGCCCGTGAAAACCGGAACCGATATAGGGATCGACATACTGTAGCAATCCCTCACTCTTTGAATAGTCCTGTTTCGCCACTCCGCTCGTTGTCATAGCCAAAAAACAGGAAGCAGCCATTAATAGTTTAAATGTGTTCATCTGTATCTTTCTTATTTAGTTAGAATTTCCAATCACATCGCAAAGGAAGGCGGAACGGCATCGTCTCCGGCAGCCCAGGCTTTATTCGGACGTTTACCCATCACAAATTCCAATACTCCACCCTTCATGAGGTCTTCGTGGCTGAACCATGACTGATCCCATACCTTTCCATTCAGCTTTGCCGACTGAATAAACTTATTTTCCGGTGAATAATTCCGGCACACGATCTGAAAAGTTTTTCCGTTACTCAACCGAATAGTCTGATTCTCAAATACCGGGCTTCCAATCACATACATCGGCAGACCGGGAGTAACCGGATAAAATCCCATCATCGAGAAGACGACGAACGAAGTCAATCCGCCTCCGTCTTCATCCCCGGGAATACCCATCAGATCATTGCGGAACCATTGCGTCAACAAGTTACGCACCCGCTTTTGAGTACGCCAAGGTTGTCCGGCATAATTATAAAGATAAGGAATGTGCATGGCAGGTTCATTTCCCATCGAGAACTGACCGACATTACCCGTATGGTCACCAAACTGATGATGAAAATCCGGTCGTCCTTTCCCTAAAGGAGTACTATACATTCGTTCCAGTTCTTCTACGAAACGCTCCTTTCCACCCATCATATTCACCAGATCGGCTACATTGTGAGGAAGATCCCACCGATACACCCAACCGTTATTTTCATCATACGCATCGCGTCCGCCTACTCCGCTGGAATAGCGATAATCAAATGGCTGGATAAAGTTTCCAAACGAATCTTTCGGATGGAAGAAACAGGTTTCTTTATTAAATATCTTGTGATAGTTCAGGCTTCGCTTCAAGAAATAGTCTGCCTCTTTTTTATCTCCCAAAGCTTGGGCGATATTTCCCAGACACCACTCGTCATACACTGTTCCCAGAGTAACCGCTGCCGGCTGTCGTCTTTCCCACGAATGCACTTCGGGCACTGTTTCTTGCTCACCTACGGCAAGTGCGGGAAAGTATCCATGGTCTTTATAGAACTGATCCAATACTCCGGCAGGTTTGGACGACCAGGGAGCCAGTGTTTTTTCAGTAATGGCAGCTTTACAGACTTGATAGGCTTTTGCCAGATCAAATGAGCGCATTCCCTTATTATACGCATCAAGCACCGTCGCCACACCATGATTGCAGTTCATACGACGGCTGTCACCATTGATTTCCGGGAAAGTAGGCATCCAGTTGGGTTGCATCTGATACGCCATGCGAATCAATGAATTTACCATATTGCTCTCCATTTCCGTTTCAATGATGAGACGCAACGGATGAGTGGCACGATAAGTATCCCAAATCCAGTCGTCTACATAGAAAGGAATGCCTTCGTCATCATGTACCTGCCCGTCATAAGCACTAAAATATCTGCTATCCTCAGAAATACAAATCATGCGTTCATACGTACGATAAAGAGAAGTATAAAATACTGTTTTCTCGTTTTCCGTACCTCCCTTTACAAAAATCTTTCCCAATGTCTCATTCCATACCGAACGTCCCTTATCGGCTACAGCCTGCAAGTTGTAGTTCTTGATCTCACGGCGCAAATTTTGTTTTGCCTGTTCGGAAGAAATAAATGATACACCATAGCGAAGCAGTACAGAGGCTGTTCCCTTCGGATATTCCAGTATATAATAAGCATTATGTCCTTGCGTAGACTTATCTGTAGTGCGAATAACTGCCCCCTGATGAGTACCGATCTTCAAAGGCTGCTGATCTGTTTCCAGATAAATATAAACTTGTGTATGGTTACCCAGTTTCTGATAACCGCTGATTGACTTTCCGTCTGTTTTTAATTCTCCGTCGCGAGTGTTAAAGATCAGATAAGCAGGCTTGTCTGTCTGCGAAAAGTCTATCTGATAAATACCGGACTGGTGGGAGGGAGCATACTGAACATACATCCCGTCATCATCCAGATCAACACTATAATAATAAGGCTTGATAACTTCATTGTCGTATCCATATTGTATAATGCTGCCTGCCTTTTGTAATTCTCCCTGATAAGGGCTCAGATTGAAAGCCGAACTTCCCCGGTGACTGGTCACTATCAGCGGTAGTCCGTTAATTGTATTTCCGGTAAAATTCTCCCGTTCGGGATATACACGCAACATACTGTTAGGCAAATGAACCGTCGGATAAGTGGGTACCAGCAAATGACTGATATTTCCGATATATGGATTTACATAATCAACCGGAGTTCTTTCCGGTGAAGAATACATTTTTGCCGTTAGAAACTGGAAAGGAATGAGGCATCCCAGTAACAGATATAGAATTTGCTTCATGGTATAATTTAATTAAATAAAAGTTTTTATGATGCAAATATAGAATCTATTCCGAAACTATCAGGCTGTCGCCAGAGTTTACCATAGGGATGGCAGGGATATTTACTCTTTTGGCAAAAGAAAAAGGACTTGTACTGGCTAAAGCAGTTCAAATCCTTTCCATAAATTTCCTTCGGGAAGAGGGGCCACAAGCTCTATCAGCTCTTTAGACACTGGATGGATGAATCGTACCTTCCGTGCATGCAGACAAATACTGCCATCTGGATTGGAACGTGGAGCGCCATATTTAAGGTCACCTTTAATGGGACATCCCATCTTTGCCAATTGGCAACGAATCTGGTGATGACGTCCGGTTTTCAAATCTACTTCAAGCAGATAATAATTCTCCGAATGTCCGATCAGCCGGTAATCTAAAATTGCTTTCTTACTGTTCGGCACTTCTTTATCATAAGCAAAACTCTTGTTCTGCTTCTCGTTACGTACCAAATAATGCACTAATTCATTTTCCGGCTCCTTGGGGGCATTCTTCACCACTGCCCAGTAGGTTTTCTTCACCTCACCGGAACGGAACATCTCGTTCAGTCGGGTGAGTGCCTTACTCGTTCTGGCAAAAATAACAAGACCGCTTACAGGGCGGTCCAACCGGTGTGTCACACCGAGGAAAACATTTCCGGGTTTCTGATACTTCTCTTTCAAATACTGTTTTACAGTCTCCGAAAGCGGTGTATCTCCCGTCTTGTCTGCCTGGACAATCTCGGAAGCGGTCTTGTTGACTACAATTATATGGTTGTCTTCGTATACAACAGTCATGCTGTTCGATTACATGTTCATACCACCATCTACCTGAATCACCTGCCCCGATACGTAAGAAGACATATCTGATGCCAGGAAGGTAGCGATGTTTGCCACATCTTCAGGAGTACCACCACGACGCAAAGGAATTTTCTTTGCCCATTCAGCTCTTACTTCGTCAGAAAGAGCAGCTGTCATGTCTGTCAGGATGAATCCCGGAGCGATAGCGTTGGCACGGATGCCGCGAGAGCCCAACTCTTGTGCGATAGACTTAGCCAATGCAATCATACCTGCTTTGGAAGCAGCATAGTTAGCCTGTCCTGCATTTCCGTGAACACCTACAACAGAGGCCATATTGATAATGCTACCAGCTTTTTGACGCATCATGATAGGTGTACAAGCATGGATGAAGTTAAATGCAGACTTCAGGTTCACGTTGATTACCATATCCCATTGCTGTTCGCTCATGCGCATCATCAAACCGTCACGAGTGATACCGGCATTGTTTACCAATATATCGATCCGTCCGAAGTCCTTGTGGATTTCTTCAACGACCTTTGCAGTATCTTCAAAGTTAGCCGCGTTAGAAGCGTAACCTTTGGCTTTCACGCCCATTGCTTCCAATTCTTTAGCTGTATTTTCTGCATTTTCGTCAATGACAAGGTCAGTAAATGCGATGTTTGCGCCTTCGGCAGCAAACTTAAGAGCGATAGCCTTACCAATACCGCGAGCAGCACCGGTTACAATGGCTGTTTTTCCGTCTAATAATCCCATACTAAAAGTTATTTAATTAAATTTCTGTTCTATGCAGTGCGCCAAACACAATGTTGGACACATATCTATTTCTTGTATCTTCATCCAGATGTGCACCTATATGGCCTCGAATATAAGGAACTTCAATTCCTTTCACACAATAATGTATCAAGTCGGCAGTCATCTCCACATCGTCAATATGGAAAACTCCTTTTGCCTGTCCTTCTAGAAGAACAGCTTTAAAGAGCTGGACTTCCTTTGCATCAAACTTCTTGCGAACTTTTTCCACCCGCCATATATCACGGAAGAAATAAGCACGCAATGTTCCGTTTCGATAGACCACTTCTTTTACCGCGTCCAACCGGGTATATATCATCTCCAACAATTTCTCGTCCGGTGAGATATTTTTCTCGGCCACCCGCTTCATCATATCCGACAGAATATCCAATTCCGATTCCACAACAGCCAAATAAATTTCATCCTTACTTTTAAAATAAGTATAGAGCGTTCGTCTACCTTTTTTAGAAGCAAGAGCGATATCATTCATAGTTGTGTTTTCTACTCCCATCTTCGCAAAAAGCTGACGGGCTACATCTACTAATTTGGCTTTTGTCTTGGATACGGTCATAGGTTACAAATTGCACATTGCTGAATATTTTGAGCAAAAGTAATTCTTTTCTTTAGACCATACAAGAAAATAGAGAGAATATTAACATTTGTATATTAATAGGTGCTAAGAAAAAGTTTCATCATTATTTCATTCATTCTCAACCAAATAAGAAAAAAGTGATGATTTATTCGAAAAATATTCGGCTAATTATTTGTTTGTTTCAAAAAAAGCCGTACCTTTGCACCCGTTAAACATCGCGGAGTGGAGCAGTTGGTAGCTCGTTGGGCTCATAACCCAAAGGTCATTCGTTCGAGTCGGATCTCCGCAACTCAATAAAGAATCGCTTTTTAAGCGGTTCTTTTTTTATCTCTCCCCTAATAAGTTCAACCGTCCCCGGTTCCTTTATTCACAGGTCCATCGTGATATCAACCATGTTTTCAACAAAGTTATCAACAGGTTAATTCATTAACAACAAAGCTATTAACTATATAAGAGAATCGTTTTAAACAAGCCAGAATTGACTTATTCACAATCTCATAAAAAACAAGCAAAAACCGCTTGAACACAAAAAAAGATACTACCGAAAATCAGCAGTATCTCCTTTATTCTTCTTCCGTAAGGAAGTACATCCATTCATTACAATCTATATTACCCTTGCCTTTTTTGTCGGTTCTGACGCCCTTCTTTCATCTGTTTCTCACGCTCAGCCTGTTTTTTCACATAGCTATCATATTGTTCCTTAGTCAGAATCTTCTTCAGCTGGGCATCATAATCCTCACGAGATTTCTTCATTTCCGCTGCCTTCTTTTCACGTTCTTCTTTTGTCATCCTAGCAGCTTTATCATCTTTAGAATGTCTACCTTGATTAGCAGCCATTTTTTCCACCCAAGCAAGGTTTACATCCAACAGTTGTTGTTTCTGGTCTTCATTCAGAGAGTATTCTTTCACCATACGCTCCGTCATACGTTGCGCACGGGTTTTCGGGTCCATCTGCTGTCTTCCGCCCTGGCGATTAGCTTGTGCCATTGCTACACCACTCATCAGTAGTAAAGCTACCATCCAAAATACGATTCTTTTCATGTCTTTTTTCTTTTTATTGTTAATCTGATAATAAACTGATTGCTTAATTGCAATATTATCTTTGACCAGATTAAAGAGGGAAAGTTAAATCGCATCAAGAAGATTAACAATAAATAACTTATTATTATCCTTCCCGACCGAACGAACGGTATTCAAGCGGAGTAAGCCCTGTACGTTTTTTAAAAAAGGAGAAGAAGTATTCGGTAGACTGGAAGCCTAAGAAAAAAGAGATTTCTTTCACCGATTGGGAAGTACCCACCAGCATCTGTTTGGCTTTACGAAGTTTCAGTTCCTGAAAATACTTGGCAGGTGCATAACCGGTATATTCCTTAAAAACCCTGCGAAACCATGAATAACTGATATTCAGCCTCATCGCCAACTCTTCCGGGTCGATATTGCCGGATACATTTTCATTCATAAGTATCTTTGCCTGTTCAATCTTCTGATCGACATCACTCATCTCAAAGACCTTATTCTTGGAAATAGAAAGAATCATACCTATCATATGGAGTACGATGCCGGACAGGTATTGCTGGGCAGATATTTTATCCGCCTCCGCCACCTCCAAAGCACGAGAAAACAAAGACACCAGTTCTTCGTTTATTCCAACCTCCAGTATCTGCCTTTCCGGAGAAAGAAAAGCATCACCCACAATTGCATCAATTGTCGGCCCTTCAAAACCGATATAATATTCTGTCCATCCGGTCTGACGCAACGGATAATAGGTATGCCACTGTCCGGGAAACAGCACCATCAGCCGACCTTTACAAACTTGTCTTTCAGGAGTAGAATCGGATGAAAACAAACCACGCCCTTTCGTTATATAGACTAACTGATATTCCCGCAACACCCTTCCTTTTTCAGCATTGAAAAAGTAGCCGGACGGATGTTCTTTCAACGGATAAGGAGAATCGGGAGGGATAGACTGGTAGCCAACTGTATTTACCCACAGACCGAACTTACGGTCCATGTCATTTACAATCAAGTATTTAAATTCTAATCCCAGATTATTTTCCTCACTCATACAGGCGTGTTTTCATGTAATTGAATCGAACAAAAGTAGGAATTATTTTCAAAAAACACATGCTAAACAATAAAAAAACATCCGGAGTACCTGTTCAGATCCTCCGGATGCCTATAAAAAACAAACCTTATTTGATTCGTATCAGAATGCTTTCCGATACAATACTTCTATTTCCGCTACCGACGTAGGACGCGGATTACCTCCTGTACAAACATCATTAAATGCAGCTACCGCCAACGCCGGAATATCTTCCTCCTTTACATTAATTTCATGCAATTTCTGCGGGATACCGATACTCAAGGAAAGCGCTTTCACTGCTTCAACAGCAGCCTTCACCCCTTCAGCTTCAGTCATACCGTCTGTATTAACGCCCATCGCTTTGGCAATATTAATATACTTCGGAGCCGCCGGAGATTCAGCATTGTACTCCATTACATAAGGCAACAGCAAAGCATTGGCAACACCATGAGGAGTATCATAGAAAGCACCCAGCGGGTGAGCCATAGAATGCACAATTCCCAGACCTACATTAGAGAATCCCATACCTGCAATATATTGAGCCTGTGACATTGCTTCACGGGCAACTGTATCTTTACCGTTATCTACTGCCGCTTTCAGATTCTGAGCAATCATTTCAATCGCTTTCAGTTCGAACATATCACTCATAGCCCATGCCCCTGGAGTAATATAACTTTCGATAGCATGAGTCAATGCATCCATACCTGTAGCGGCAGTCAGCCCTTTCGGCATAGAATACATCAGTTCCGGATCAACAATAGCTACGGCAGGAATATCGTTCGGATCTACGCAAACCATTTTCTTACGTGCATCCTCGTCGATGATTACGTAATTGATAGTCACTTCAGCTGCAGTTCCGGCAGTGGTAGGCAATGCAAAAGTAGGAACCGCTTTATGTTTGGTATCAGCCACACCTTCCAAAGATTTCACGTCAGCAAAATCCGGATTATTCACAACAATACCAATCCCCTTTGCCGTGTCGATAGAAGAACCGCCACCTAAGGCTACGATAAAGTCGGCACCGGAAGCCTTATAAGCAGCCACACCATTCTGCACGTTGGCAATGGTAGGATTCGCCTTCACATCACTATAAAGTTCATACGGAATATGGTTGTCATCAAATACTTTTATAATTTCAGCAGCCACACCAAATTTGACAAGGTCTTTATCTGTCACAAAAAAGGCTTTCTTAAAGCCACGTCTGGCTGCTTCCACAGCAATTACACTCCGGCATCCTGCGCCGAAATAAGAGGTCTCATTCAGAATAATGCGATTCATAGTTGTGTCATAATTTTAAAGTTACCGCAACATTCCCCATTCATAGAAAATGCCGCGGTCGCTAAAGTAGATAAATTCAATGATTTATACAAGTATTATTTAGGAAGATTGAAAGCAACAGACATTTCTTTCATTTGTTCCTGAGTCATACCATCCGGTTCGAAGCCCATATTTTTGGCAGCGATATAAATTAATGCCGACTTATTCAGTACATCAATCTGGTCAAAAGCCTGCATCACATCGCAATCAACAGCAAAGACGCCATGCTTTTCCCACATTACCACATCATAATCCTGCAATTCCTTGATGGTAGCGTCCGCCAACTCTACCGAGCTGGGTAATTTATAAGGAATGATACCCAACCCTCTCGGACAGAATGCTTTCGTTTCGGGGATCATGCTCCATAACAAATTGGTTGCCACATCTTTCTGAAGGAACTTTTCGCAATGTGTCATCGCGATCAGCTCAATCGGATGAGTATGCACAGAAGCCTTATAAGGAGAATTCTTACTCAGCAAATCATTATGCACACTCAGATGAGAAGGCAATTCCGAAGTCGGTGCAACTGCCTCATCGGCTATGATAACATAGCTGGCACAGTCATCCAGGATACGAATAACCGAACCATTTTCCATCGGCCAGCGAGCCAGATCACGCATGCGTTTATTAGTCCCTTTACAATAGAAATAACACCCTTTCAGATATGGCAATGTAACGCCAATAGGTTTTACTTCACTTATCGGTTCCATCCGGCGAATTTCATCGTCAACAAATTCCGTGATATTAACAGTGATATTACCACCGTTACGTTCAGCCCATCCTTTTTGCCACAAGTATCCGGCAACTTCAGCCACCTTATTAACTTCCCTGGCAAGTGCCGGACGGTTTTCTAAAATTGATTTCATATTATAATATAATTTATTTATCAGGCACGGATTACACGGATTTCACGGTTAAAGAGCCATGTATTAAAACCGCGTTATCCGTATTATCCATGCCTAAAATTTTAAAACAAGTTCGGGAACACCAAAGAGAAAATCAGAATCACCAGACCACAAACCAATACTGTGATCGTTTTGGTAGACACTCCTTTCCACTCTTTCAGGATAATTCCCCATACATTACTAAATGTCACATTCAATGCCATCAGGATACACCACGAAAAAGCCAGCAGCACGGGACTTCCCGTAAGAAAGCTCTTACCCATTTCCAGTCCGAAGAACTGCATGTACCACAGTACACCAGCTAACGCACAGAACACAAGATTGTTGCCCCAGACTTTACCTTTGGCATAGTCACCGACAGACTTATTAGCTACATTCTGCTGCAGGCAATAAGCGGCATTTGTCAGAAATCCGCCTAAAGTCACCAGGAAGATTACAGGAAGACCGGCATAAAGTCCGTCCACTCCACCTGCCAAAGCAGCTTCCTTGATAGGAGTTCCCGCATCCAGCCCTAAAGCGAAGCAGGCACTCATCACACCCGCAAGAAGCGCCACCAGCAATCCCTTGGTCAATGCGAAATCCTTTACGGCAGCACGTTTTTCTTCTTCACTCATATTCTGCGCACGCAAGCCACCGGCATAACCGATAACAGCAATACCCGCCAACGTAATACAAACACCTAAAAGAAGAATCAATCCGTTACCTTCGAAAAGGTTAGTTCCGGCAAAGATAGCAGGAAAAAGAGTTCCGAATCCGGCACAAGTACCCAATGCTATACTTTGTCCGAGCGCAACGCCCAGATAACGCATGGAAAGTCCGAAAGTCAATCCGCCTATTCCCCATAATATACCATAAAAGATGCTCATTCCAGCACCTCCAGCTCCCCACAAGTCGAACAAACTGCCTCCTGCAGGTACCCCCAGCAGTGATCCCAAAAACGGGAACACTAACCAGGCAAACACACCTTGCACTAACCAGAAGCTTTCCCAGCTCCATTCCTTCACCTTATTAATAGGCACATAGGAACTGGACTGGCAAAAGCTACCGATGGCTATAATCAATAAGCCAATTAGAATATCCATAACTTACCGTTTAGAAGTTACTTCCGCTTCGTACTTTTCGATTTCTGCAATGAAATCTTCGCCTACCGGCACATTGTTCTTTAAGCAGAACATATCCCATACCGCATTCCATGGAAGAGCTTTCTCTTCTTCAAGCAGAGCCAGACGCTGGAAGCCCTGACCGTTAGCTTCGTATTCACGCAACTTGGCAATCGGTTCAAGCAAAGCACGTGTCATACATTTCTGAGCAGCACGGCTACCGATAACGTAAGCACCGATACGGTTGATAGAAGCATCGAAATAGTCGAGACCGTAGTGTACGCGTTCCAATGCACCGCAACGAACAATTTCACTGAACAGTTCCATTGTAGGATCATCCATAATGGTTACGTGGTCGGAATCCCAACGAACCGGACGGCTTACGTGCAGCATCAATTCGGGCACATAAAGCAAAAGAGAGGATACTTTGTCGGCAACACTTTCAGTCGGATGGAAGTGACCGGTATCCAAAGTTACCATCTTGTTACGGGATGCGCCATAACCGATGTAGAAGTCATTGGAACCTACTGTATAGCTTTCCAGACCGATACCGAATACTTTTGATTCAATACAGTCTTTCATGTTTTTATATTCAGTAGCAAATATCTGATCCAGAGAATCTTTCAACAATGCACGATATTTCATGCGGTTTACAGTGATATCCTTGCTTCCGTCATGTACCCAAAGATTCATGATACACGGGTCACCCTGCGCCTTACCCATTTCTTCGGCAACGGCACGACAACGTTTGGTATGCTCAATCCAGAACTGACGGATGCCCTCATCCGGATTAGACAGTGACAAATCACCAGATTTCGGATGTGAGAATGAAGTAGAGTTAAAATCGAGTTTCATGTTATGCTCTTTACCCCATTCAATCCAGCTCTTGAAATGTTCAGGCTCTACCTGATCGCGGTCTACCACTTTACCTTGAAAATCTCCGTAGATTTCGTGCAGGTTCAAACGGTGTGTACCCGGAATATAAGAAGCGGCTTTCAGAATGTCGGCACGCAGTTCATCTATATTGCGAGCTTTGCCCGGATAATTACCGGTTGCCTGAATACCTCCGCTCAGTGCACCTGCCTGCACTTCAAATCCCGTTACATCATCAGCCTGCCAGCAATGAAGTGACAAGTGGAAGTCCTGCATGGTTTTCAGTACCTTTTCAGTATCTACACCTACTGCTGCATAGCGTTCAACAGCAATCTCATACGCTTTCTGGATCATTTCTTCTTTTTTCATGATATTCTATTATTAAAAGTTAATATTATTCTGTCGGTTATTTCTTGATTCTCCGGAATTTATCGAACGCAGTTTTTAAAATGGATATAAGCCGCATCCCAGGCTGCCATATCCTGTGGGTGATAAGTCTTCAACGGAATTGAACGGCTTATCAACTGACGCATACCGGCAACATCCGTCGCCTCTCCCACCGTCATTGCCTGAATCATGACATTACCGATAGCTGTAGCCTCAGACGGTCCTGCCACAACCGGAATGCCGATAGCATTGGCAGTGAACTGATTCAACAAGTCATTACGGCTACCGCCACCGATCACATGCAGAGTTTCGATAGGACGAGGAGAAAGCGCACGCAAGTTCTCCAACACCTGACGGTAACGCAAAGCTAGACTCTCAAAGATACAACGTACTATTTGTCCACGTTGCTCAGGAACCGGCTGCCCAGTAGTCCGGCAATATTCACAAATAGCCTGTTCCATATCCGCAGGATTTGCAAAACAGTCGTCATCCGGATTGATTAAACTACGGAATGGTTCACACGAATCCGCTTCGGTAATTAATTCCGGATAGCTTGTATCTCCCCAATTCAGACGGCAACGTTCCAGCAACCACATTCCACAAATATTCTTCAAAAGGCGAATTGTGCCTTCTACGCCACCTTCATTCGTAAAATTCAAAGCCTCTGTTTCAGCAGTGATCACCGGTGCATCTGTTTCCACCCCCATCAGCGACCAAGTACCGCTACTCAAATATGCGAAATTACGATCAAGTGCGGGAACAGCTGCTACAGCAGATCCTGTATCATGTCCGGCCACCGCAATCACAGGAATTGCCCCCAATCCTGTTATCTTTTGCACTTCTTCAGTCAATGTTCCTATCTTCTCACCCGGGAAGACAAAACGACCGAAATTCTCTTCTTTCAGTCCGACTGCTTTCAGCAACTCCGGTTCCAGACGTTGCGTATGTGCATTCACTAATTGGGCAGTGGAAGCAATGGTATATTCAGTTACCATCTTCCCGGTCAGCATATAGCTCAACGCATCCGGCATAAACAGAACTTTGTCTGCTGCCTCCAATGCACTGTCATGATTGCGACGCAAAGTATCTAATTGGAAAAGTGAATTAAAATTCATTACCTGAATACCAGTTTTACCATATACCTCGCTACGGGAGATACGAGAGAAAAAGGCTTCCGGTGCTCCTACCGTATGCGGATCACGATATGCATAAGGCTGGCGAAGCAGGTTTCCGTCTTTTCCAAGGAGGACGAAATCTACTCCCCATGTATCTATACCGATAGAGGCAATAGATTCGCCACGGTGAGCTACCAATTTCAATCCGTCGATAATGTGACGGTATAATGCATAAATATCCCAATAGAAATGTCCACCCACCTCGATCAAGTGGTTAGGAAAACGATTAATCTCCTCCAGATTTAATCCGCCTTCAATAAAAGAGCCTAAGATTGTACGGCCGCTTGTTGCGCCCAGGTCGACTGCAAAAAAGTTCTGTTTCATGGTATTTTGTCTATATATTTAAGGTATCCATTTACCTACATTGCAAAGATAGGCGGTTCCTTCCTCCTTTTCCTTACACATTTTGATAGAAAGGATGTGCATTTTGACACAAATCTGCATAGCCAAACCTTACATCAGTATAAATTTTACTTTTTATGCAAAAAAAGCATGATTTATGCATGTTTTTTCCGAAATAATGCATAATTTTGCGCCATTCTTAGAATAATTATGCAATGAAGAAGAAAGCAAATCGGTTAGACGCCATCAAAATGATTATCTCAAGCAAGGAGGTCGGTTCGCAGGAAGAACTGTTGCAAGAGCTGAACCGCGAAGGCTTCGAACTGACACAGGCCACCCTCTCCCGCGACTTGAAACAATTGAAAGTAGCCAAGGCTGCCAGTATGAACGGGAAGTACGTATATGTACTGCCGAACAACATTATGTATAAACGTTCTACCGACCAGAGTGCCGGTGAAATGTTACGTAACAACGGATTTATCTCTTTGCAGTTTTCCGGTAACATTGCCGTTATCCGCACCCGTCCCGGTTATGCGAGCAGCATGGCGTATGACATCGACAACAATGAATTCAGTGAAATACTGGGAACCATTGCCGGTGACGATACAATCATGTTGGTGTTGCGTGAAGGAGTTGCCATCAGCAAAATACGTCAGCTTCTGTCACTCATCATTCCCAATATCGAATAATTATACCTATTATTATATAATAAAGAAATGGACACTCAACAAATAGATGTTATGGTAGCCGACGCCTCACATGAGGTTTACGTTGACACTATTTTGGAAACTATCAGAAATGCTGCCGCCGTACGAGGAACAGGAATTGCGGAACGCACACACGAATACGTAGCGACAAAGATGAAAGAAGGTAAGGCGATTATTGCTCTTTGTGGTGACACTTTCGCCGGATTCACCTATATAGAATCATGGGGAAACAAACAATACGTGGCTACTTCCGGTCTGATCGTTCATCCCGATTTCCGTGGATTAGGACTGGCCAAACGTATCAAACAAGCTTCTTTCCAACTGGCACGTCTCCGATGGCCGAAAGCTAAAATATTCAGTCTGACCTCTGGTGCAGCCGTCATGAAGATGAATACCGAACTGGGTTATGTGCCTGTCACCTTCAACGAACTGACAGACGACGAAGCTTTCTGGAAAGGATGCGAAGGATGTATCAACCATGATATCCTGGTAGCGAAAAACCGCAAGTTCTGCATCTGTACAGCCATGCTATACGATCCGACAGAGCCGCGGAACATCAAAAAAGAACAAGAAAGAAATAACATTTAAAAGATACAGCACTATGGAAGAAAAGAAGAAAAAAGTAGTGGTGGCATTCAGCGGCGGACTGGACACATCGTTCACCGTCATGTACCTCGCCAAAGAAAAAGGTTACGAAGTATATGCAGCTTGTGCCAATACGGGTGGTTTCAGTGAAGAACAACTGAAAACAAACGAAGAAAATGCTTATAAACTGGGAGCTACGAAATATGTAACAATAGACGTTACCCAGGAATACTACGAAAAGAGCCTGAAATACATGGTTTTCGGAAATGTGCTGCGTAATGGTACTTATCCTATTTCGGTTAGTTCCGAACGTATTTTCCAGGCATTGGCTATCGCACGCTATGCTAACGAAATTGGTGCAGACGCCATTGCACATGGTTCTACCGGCGCAGGTAACGACCAGATTCGTTTCGATATGACTTTCCTCGTACTGGCTCCCAATGTGGAAATCATCACATTAACCCGTGATATGGCATTGAGCCGTCAGGAAGAAATCGACTATCTGAACAAGCATGGTTTCAGTGCAGACTTCACCAAACTGAAATACTCTTATAACGTAGGCTTATGGGGTACTTCTATCTGTGGTGGCGAAATCCTCGACTCCGCGCAAGGACTCCCGGAAACAGCTTACCTCAAGCACGTTGAAAAAGAAGGTAGCGAACAGCTCCGCCTGACTTTCGAAAAAGGGGAACTGAAAGCTGTCAACGACGAGAAGTTTGACGACCCGATCAAAGCCATCCAGAAAGTGGAAGAGATTGGCGCAGCATACGGTATCGGCCGTGATATGCACGTAGGCGATACAATTATCGGTATCAAAGGCCGTGTAGGATTCGAAGCAGCCGCCCCGATGTTGATTATCGGCGCTCACCGTTTCCTTGAGAAATATACATTAAGCAAATGGCAACAATATTGGAAGGATCAAGTAGCTAACTGGTACGGTATGTTCCTCCACGAAAGTCAATACCTGGAGCCGGTGATGCGTGACATCGAAGCCATGTTGCAGGAAAGCCAGCGCAACGTAAACGGTACAGCTATCCTCGAGCTTCGCCCTCTTTCCTTCTCTACCGTAGGTGTAGAATCGGAAGATGATCTGGTGAAGACTAAATTCGGAGAATACGGTGAAATGCAGAAAGGCTGGACAGCCGAAGACGCAAAAGGCTTTATCAAAGTGACTTCTACTCCGCTACGTGTTTACTATAATAACCACAAAGACGAAGAGATATGATTAAAGCAGGAATCATTGGTGGCGCAGGATATACAGCAGGCGAATTAATCCGTCTGCTGCTCAACCATCCGGAAACTGAAATCGTATTTATCAACAGCAGCAGTAACGCCGGAAACAAAATTACCGACGTACACGAAGGACTATACGGAGAAACAGACCTGAGATTTACCGACCAGTTACCCCTGGACGCTATCGACGTGCTTTTCTTCTGTACTGCCCACGGCGACACGAAGAAATTTATGGAAAGCCACAACGTGCCGGAAGATTTGAAGATCATCGACCTCTCGATGGATTATCGTATCAAGAGTGACGATCATGATTTCATCTATGGTCTGCCGGAACTGAACCGCCGTGCTACCTGTACGGCGAAGCATGTAGCCAACCCCGGTTGTTTTGCCACCTGCATCCAGCTAGGTTTGCTTCCGCTGGCCAAGAATCTGATGTTGACAGATGATGTTTCAGTTAATGCTATCACCGGAAGTACCGGTGCCGGCGTGAAACCCGGTGCTACCAGTCATTTCAGCTGGCGTAACAATAACATCAGCATCTACAAGGCATTCGACCATCAGCATGTGCCGGAAATCAAGCAATCACTGAAACAGCTGCAAAACAGCTTCGATTCAGAAATCGACTTTATCCCTTATCGGGGCGATTTCCCACGCGGCATCTTTGCCACTCTTGTCGTGAAAACCAAAGTAGCACTCGAAGAGATCATTCGCATGTACGAAGAATATTATGCCAAAGACTCCTTCGTTCATATCGTAGATAAGAATATAGACTTGAAACAAGTCGTAAATACAAATAAATGTCTGATACACCTGGAGAAACATGGTGACAAACTATTGATTATCTCCTGCATCGACAACTTGCTGAAGGGCGCCAGCGGACAGGCAGTTCATAACATGAACCTGATGTTCAACCTGGAAGAAACCGTAGGATTACGGCTGAAACCTTCCGCTTTCTAAAAACAGAAGAATTATGAAATTATTCGACGTATATCCTTTATATAACATCAATATAGTCAAAGGACAAGGCTGTAAGGTATGGGATGAGAATGGTACGGAATATCTGGACCTTTACGGAGGTCATGCCGTCATTTCCATCGGACATGCGCATCCCCACTATGTGGAGATGATCAGCAATCAGGTAGCAACCCTTGGTTTCTATTCAAACTCGGTGATCAATAAGCTGCAACAACAGGTAGCGGAACGACTGGGAAAAATCTCCGGTTACGAAGACTATTCCCTGTTTCTGATCAACAGCGGAGCCGAAGCCAATGAGAATGCGCTGAAGCTGGCTTCCTTCTATAACGGACGTACCAAAGTAGTGTCCTTCAGCAAGGCTTTCCACGGACGTACTTCGTTGGCAGTAGAGGCTACTAACAATCCTTCCATCATTGCTCCGATCAATAACAACGGCCATGTGACCTATCTTCCCTTGAATGATATCGAGGCGATGAAACAGGAACTGGCAAAAGGAGACGTATGCGCTGTTATCATCGAAGGAATACAAGGAGTGGGCGGTATCAAAATACCGACTACCGAATTCATGCAGGAACTTCGCAACGCTTGTACCGAAACCGGAACGATCCTGATTCTGGACGAAATACAGAGCGGATACGGTCGCAGCGGTAAATTCTTTGCTCACCAATACAATCATATCCAGCCGGATATTATCACTGTAGCCAAAGGTATCGGTAACGGATTCCCGATGGCAGGTGTACTGATCAGTCCGATGTTCAAACCCGTCTACGGACAATTGGGAACTACATTCGGAGGAAATCACCTGGCATGCTCGGCAGCTCTTGCCGTAATGGATGTGATTGAACAGGACCATCTGGTGGAAAATGCCGCTAAAGTCGGTAATTACCTGCTGGAAGAACTCAAGAAATTTCCGCAAATCAAAGAAGTACGCGGACGCGGGTTGATGATCGGACTCGAATTTGAAGAACCGATCAAAGAACTGCGCAGCCGACTCATCTATGATGAGCATGTATTTACGGGAGCAAGCGGTACAAACGTACTTCGTCTGTTACCCCCTCTCTGCCTCAGCATGGAGGAAGCGGACGAATTCCTTGCCCGCTTCAAGAGAGTACTCTGATCGCTCATTTGATTAATAAACAGCCGACAAAAAAGCAGCCTCATACAGAAATATTTTTCTTATCCGGGCTGCTTTTTGTTTTTTCGCAATTTACCGTTACCTTTGTCTGTAAGAATCCATAAAAAATAAGCGCATATGAAAATAGCTATTATCGGTGCAGGAAACATGGGTGGTTCTATAGCCCGCGGCCTGGCAAAAGGAAGTCTGATAGCAGACTCAGATATCATTGTATCCAATCCCAGCGCAGGCAAACTGGAAAAGCTGAAAGAAGAATTTCCGGGCATCTCCACAACTCAGAATAACGCAGAAGCTGCAGCAGGAGCAGATATTGTCATTTTGGCGGTCAAGCCATGGTTCATGGAACCGGTGATGCGTGAGCTGAAGCTAAAGAGCAGACAAACTCTCGTCTCTGTAGCAGCCGGCATTAGCTTTGAAGAGCTTGCACACTTTGTGATAGCACCCGAAATGCCGATGTTCCGCCTCATCCCCAACACTGCCATCAGCGAACTGGAAAGCATGACGCTTATCGCAGCACGCAACACAAACGATGAGCAAAACCAGTTCATGCTCCGGCTGTTCAATGAAATGGGAATGTCTATGCTCATCCCCGAAGAAAAGATAGCAGCTACCACGGCACTGACTTCCTGCGGCATCGCTTATGTATTGAAATACATTCAGGCTGCCATGCAAGCCGGTATCGAAATGGGCATCCGTCCTAAAGATGCCATGGAGATGGTAGCCCAGTCTGTCAAAGGAGCCGCCGCATTAATTCTGAATAATGATACTCATCCCAGCGTGGAAATAGACAAGGTGACCACTCCGGGCGGAATCACCATCAAAGGAATCAACGAACTGGAACACAACGGATTTACTTCCGCCGTTATCAAGGCGATGAAGGCATCCAAATAATACCGCAAAATTATTAATTATAAAAAATAACCACTTGTATGAATGATCAAATTAAACAAATCGCAGAGCGTCTTCGCGGATTACGTGACGTACTGGAACTAACGTCTGAAGACATCGCCCGCGACTGTGACATATCTGCCGAGGAATACCGGCTCGCAGAGACAGGAGATTACGACATTTCCGTCAGCATGTTACAAAAGATAGCCCGCACCTATAACATTGCACTGGATGCACTGATGTTTGGCGAAGAACCGAAAATGAGCAGTTACTTTGTCACCCGTGCCGGCAAAGGCACGAGCATCGAACGCACCAGAGCCTACAAATACCAATCACTGGCAGCCGGTTTTATGAATCGCACAGCCGATCCGTTCATCGTTACTGTCGAACCCAAAGGAGACGACGAGCCTATTCATTACAACCACCACAACGGACAAGAGTTTAATCTTGTGCTCGAAGGGCGTATGCTTATCAACATTGAAGGTAAGGAAATCATCCTGAACCAAGGTGACAGTATCTATTTCAACTCAAAACTTCCACATGGCATGAAAGCGCTCGATGGCAAAACGGTACGTTTTCTGGCAGTAATTATGTAATAACATTATGGTAGAAAGATTTTTAGCAAAGACTAACTTTGCCTCACAAGAGGATTTTATCAAGAACCTGAAAATAAATGTTCCGGAGAATTTCAACTTCGGTTACGATGTAGTAGATGCCTGGGCAGCCGAACAACCCGACAAGAATGCCTTACTCTGGACCAATGACCGGGGCGAAAGCCGCCAGTTCTCTTTCGCCGACATGAAACGCTATACGGACATGACGGCTTCTTACTTCCAGAGCCTCGGCATCGGTCGCGGAGATATGGTGATGCTGATTCTGAAACGCCGCTACGAGTTCTGGTACAGCACCATCGCCTTGCATAAGCTGGGAGCCACAGTTATTCCTGCAACCCACCTGCTGACAAAGAAAGATATCATCTACCGCTGCAACGCCGCCGACATCAAAATGATTGTAGCTGCCGGTGAAGGAATCGTATTGCAACACATCAAAGATGCTCTTCCTGAGTGTCCGAGCGTAGAAAAGTTAGTCAGTGTAGGTCCGGAAGTTCCGGAAGGATTCGAAGATTTCCATCAGGGCATCGAGAACGCTGCTCCGTTCGTCCGTCCGAGACATGCCAATACGAATGATGACATCTCACTGATGTACTTCACCTCCGGTACTACCGGTGAACCTAAAATGGTAGCGCATGACTTTACCTATCCGTTAGGTCATATCGTTACCGGTAGCTTCTGGCACAATCTGGACGAGAACAGTCTCCATCTCACCATTGCCGATACCGGTTGGGGAAAAGCAGTATGGGGCAAACTCTACGGACAGTGGATTGCCGGAGCAAACATCTTCGTTTACGACCATGAGAAGTTCACCCCCGCAGCTATTCTGGAAAAGATACAAGAGTATCAGGTGACTTCACTCTGTGCACCTCCTACTATCTTCCGTTTCCTTATTCATGAAGATCTGACCAAATATGATCTGTCCTCATTGCGGTATTGCACCATCGCCGGAGAAGCTCTGAACCCTGCCGTATTCGAGACTTTCAAGAAACTGACAGGCATCAAGCTGATGGAAGGCTTCGGACAGACTGAGACGACATTGACAGTAGCTACCATGCCTTGGATGGAACCGAAACCGGGAAGTATGGGATTGCCCAATCCACAATATGACGTGGACCTGATAGACAACGAAGGCCGCTCTGTAGAAGCGGGAGAACAAGGTCAGATCGTAATCCGCACCAGCAAAGGCAAACCTCTCGGACTCTTCAAAGAATACTATCGCGACGCGGAACGTACACACGAAGCCTGGCATGACGGCATTTACTACACAGGTGACGTTGCATGGAAAGACGAAGACGGCTATTTGTGGTTTGTAGGACGCGCAGACGATGTAATCAAGAGTTCCGGTTACCGCATCGGTCCTTTCGAAGTAGAAAGCGCTTTGATGACACACCCTGCCGTGATAGAATGTGCTATTACCGGAGTGCCCGACGAGATTCGCGGACAGGTAGTGAAAGCAACTATCGTATTGTCTAAAGACTATAAAGCACGCGCCGGAGAAGAATTGATCAAAGAATTGCAGAACCATGTTAAGAAAGTGACTGCACCTTATAAATATCCGCGTGTGATTGAGTTCGTTGACGAACTGCCAAAGACGATCAGCGGTAAGATTCGCCGTGTGGAGATTCGCAAGAACGATGAGAAATAAGGTATAGACCCCATTTATCAAAAAGCCGGCTGCAATCCTTTTGCAACCGGCTTTTCTTTTCACTATTTGTAAGTATCGGATTCTCTAATCAATTGATAAAACTCCGACAACCGACTTAATCATTAGGATGATAGAAATTGTATTGTTCACTCCATGCAGGAGTTCCGGCAAGCGTTATATCATTACCGTTCGGGCTATTATCCTTCAATACATTTCCTTCTCCTTCATCACACTTCCAATAACCAATCAAACCGTCCGAGTCTCCGGATATTTGGCGTGACATTCCTTCTTGAATGGCGTTTTCTGTCAGACATTTGCTCCAAAGGCGAATCTGAGCTAATTCTACCTGCATATTCCAGCCGAAACTCTGTGCTAAAGAAATATTATTGAATGTAAAGTCTCTTGAATCGGCTTTACTATTATTCAATGTACCATCTTTATAGAGGGAAATAGTAGATCCGTCATAAGTATAAGCAATGTGATACCATATATCCGGATACCAAAATTCCTCACTATCAAAATAGTTTCCATTCAACTGACACTGCAAACAAGGCGCAATCTTTTTTGCTCCGTCCGCCCAATAACGCAATAAAATGCCATTGAAAGAAATAGGAGCCGAATTGTCTGCGAAAATTAATCGTCTGAAAGCGATATTGGCAGGACCCACCCAATCTCCTGTCGGTCTGCCCGTTGTATTATCGAACTTGATCCAATACTCTATAGTCCACTGAGTAACAGGTATTTCGTTTTTAAAGTTCAGACTAGTTGTATTTGCTGATTTCAAAACCACCGCTTTCTGTTTATTAGGGGAAGTAAGCAGATAAAGAATATGGTTTGCATTACCAACAAGTCCTATCGGTCCGGTTACAGAAGTGATCCGTACCGGAATCGCATAAGCCTCGTTATTGGGGGTGGTAAACGGCTTTATAGTAAGATTAATGACTGGTGCAGACACTTCGCCTGCGGGAATTGTAACTGTGCGTTCAAAACTTCTAAACTCTTCCGGCAGAAGTTCGTAAGTTGCTTCATGCTGTTGGTTATACTCATCAATGAGATGCTGGTCGATGTCCAGTGTTACAGTCACATCCTGATCAATGGCACGGACCAGACGAACAGTCAATGTCTTTATCACATCTCCCTCGTCCACTAATTGTGCCTCTATCTGCTGACCAAACGTATTGGAAGGAGCCGCTTCCGCAATATATACTCCATTATCGATAGTTGACAGTTTTGCATCGTTGCATCCGGTGACAACAGCCAAAGCTGCCCCCAACACAACATATCTTGAAAATTTAATCATCTTCATAATTATCCTTTTTAGTTATGTTCTTGCAATTAATGATTAGCGGGATTCAGAACCTGAATAACCTCACGCATAAAGAAATAGTCATTCACCGGACGACAAAGATTAAAACGATAGGCACCCACTCCGCCAATGCGGGCATCTACTCCCGGACGATAGTACATCGCCATTCCCTTCAATGAATAAGTCACAATACCATCACGAGTTGTAAATTCCGGTCCGCCATCCCCTTTATGCTTTTCAAAGTCCTCACACCAAACTGTTTTACTAAGAATCGTAGCTTCATCCTCTATCGAACCGAATTTATTTAATAATCTGTCAAAACGACCATCCAAAGCATCACTATATCCCTCATCCGACCTACAGTAATAAGCTTGAACCACATAATAATCTAATAAAGGGCCCGACTCCTTGTTGAGTGTCTGCGGTTCTCCGTCGACCATCAATATACGTCCAGTTCCCGATTTCGGTCCGAATTCTTTCGATAATTCATCCAAAAAAATATGCATACGGTCCGAATTTCCACTCAGATTTCCGGAATAGCCAAAATTCGGTTCAAAGTCGATATCGAATCCATCATAGTTATACTTATTGATTGAATCAATAATCACCCGCGCATATTTACGGATAGCTTTTTCTTGTCCTTCTTCCGAAGTGTCACCATAATTGCCATACCACCCCCAATAAGCAGCCATCGCTTCATCCTTAGAGTTGTACTGTACGCCATCCACGATGAAATCATTCTCAACAGAAGCAGGCGTATGACTTCTGCCTATATCTGTGATATGCTGACAATACAAAACTCTGAGACCTTTCTTCTCTCTCACTTCCTTAAGGTCACTTTTTTGTGCTTCAGTCAGGTTGAAAGCCCCTCCCCAAAGAGAGATGATATCCATTGAATCGGGAATACCTCTCAACTGGTTGTTCATATTCGTTCCGGTTCCGGTCCATTCACTGTACCAGCCGAAAACAATCGGATGATCGGATTTCTTATACTCTCTCAGTGCCTTATAATAGTCTTCACCATTGATATTCACCGGTTCGGTGAACTTCGGTTCCATTTCAGTCCAGTCGCTGCACTGTATAAACATCAGTGCACCCATTACTCCAAATATGATATATAATAATTTCTTCATATTGTTATTCCTAATTTAAGCTATTAATAAGTACCATTTTCTTTCATTGCCCACCAAAGATCAGTTCCATTAGAATCTTTTCCATTGCTAAGCATACTGACGGCCGCTTCCACATTCGCCTTATTGTTATTGTATTCACTTCGTGTAAAACGAAGACGGCGTTGTCCGCGCCCCGTATTACAATCGGCATTCATAGATTCAGTTGCCGGGAAGATTCTGGGATAGCCTGTCCGACGGAAATCTGCCCATCCGTTCATCGGGTCGGGATAACAGGCAATCCATTTCTGGGTAAGTACCCTTTCCAGTTTCTTCGCGTCATCAGCTCCATCCTCCCACTTGATCGTAATGGACGACTGGTTCGTATAATTGTTTCCGGTATGTCCGGCAATTAAATTATCCACATAATTTCCCGGTACAGATGTAGCGTCAGCCAAATAATCATCGGCACCCGATACCCCAAATTCCTCAAAAGACAATCGAACTCCCTTTTCATAGAAAGTCTTGGCATCTCCACCCATATTCCAGCCTTTCAGTGCTCCTTCCGCACGCAGGAAAGCAGCTTCGGCAGCGTACATTACCGGTTGTGGCAATGTTTTGTCAGTAGCGATAAAGAGTTTGCTATAGTTAGCGTATACCGTAGGCTCGGGTATTTCTGCCGATCCCGAACGGACACCTACATACCCACCGGCAGCAGTCTGAGTCTGCGGAGTAAAATAAGCAGGACGGCGAGGATCGTTATATCCGTTCATGTACGACACAAGGCAGGCATTGGCTCTTACTTCAGGCCATCCGCTGACAATAGCATATCCATTTTCATTGATTCCGCCATTAGTCGTATCATAAGAACTGTCGCTCACACTTTCCATCACACCTCCAAGTACAGCTTCCTGCGCCTTGGTCTGAGCATATTCCGGTTCTACTCCCGAGATGCGGATAGCCATCCGAAGTTTCAGCGTATTGGCAAACTTCAGCCATTTCGAGCAATCACCTTTATAGAACTGGTCTACCACAGCCAAATCCTGATTTACGCCAAACGTTGCCGCCGACTTCAGAATGGTGATCGCATTATCCAGATCGTCAAACATGGCATGCCATACAGTCTGCTCATTATCATAAGGGGCTTCCGTTTCGCCGGCCTTCATCTGTGTGTAAGGAATGGGACCTTGCAAAGATGCGAGCAGCTGCATACCATAAACACGGGTTAACTGAGCCATGGCATAAATGACACCTTTCTTTTCCGTAGAGTTCTCGACCAGAAAGAAAGAAGGATAGATATAGCCGTAGAGTCTTCCCCATGAACTGTCATTGTGCCCTTCGGACGCATTATAATAAGCAAAGATATTCTTTCCAAAGCTCCAGTTAGCTGTCGCAGTCACTTGACCGCTAAAGCTGGCCCACATACAATTAATCTCCTGACAAGCATTCTGTTGCGGACAAGCATACACGTTAAACATCGTAGACAGTAAGTTACTTGCCGGTACTTTTGAAGGCTGATAAGGGTTGGTATTAAAATCTTCAAAGTTAGTAGTACACCCCGCCATCATACATACGACTGCGCTTGCTCCGATATATTTTATTATCTTGTTCATACCTATTTATTATTTAAAACTGAAATTTAACATTGAATCCGAAATTTCTTGTACTCGGAAGCATATAGGCATCAAATCCCTGATAGAAGTTAGATGCAGCTGAAGTAGTCAGTTCCGGATCGAAAGGAGCCTTGCAATAAATCATCCATAAATTCTTTCCTACCAGCCCAACAGTCATTCCGACCTTATTGTCAAACCATTTTTTAGGTAATGTATAGCTAAGTGAAAGTTCGCCGAGTCGTATATTGGTAGCGCTATATGTGTAGTAAGCGGCAGTTCCCTGAATAGTCTGATAGTAAGTCTGTGCAGAGACTTTACTCTGATTAATCTGCACGCCTCCTGCGTCACGTACGTCCGCACTGACTTTGGAAACACCGGCAGCGTCAAGTACGGACTGCGTCTCGCTGATAACAATACCTCCGAAACGTCCGGTAAAAGTCATGCCGAGATTAACTCCCTTATAACCGAATCCTAAACTCCAGCCCATATTCATCTTAGGCAGAATAGAACCTAAGTAGGTTTCTTTGTTCTCCATAGCCAGTCCGACACCTTCTTCATTGAGAATGTAGCCATTCAAGTCACGTTTGAGCAAGCGTTGTCCGTATACGTCGCCCATTGATCCTCCGACACGCAAAATCAGGCGGGCATCCGTATGTCCATAAGTAAGCGGAGACAGTTCCGGCATCTGGATAGGCTGTCCGGTGGCATAGTTGTACACACCGTCGGCCAATCGTTTTACCCGATTCTTATTCCATGTCAATGTATAGTTCGTATTAAAAGAGAAATCTTTCCACTGCTTATTATAACCCAATGACATTTCCAGACCTTCGTTCATGATGTTTCCACTTTGGATAGGAATATTAGAATATCCCGAAGAAAGCGACAAGTCCGCATAGAATGTCTGATTATAAGTATTGGAACGATAATAGGTCAAGTTAAGACTGATGTCATTAAGGATACGTGCATCCAAACCAACTTCCCATGACTTGGTACGTTCCGGCTTCAGTTTCGTGTTCGGATAAGAAGAGGTATTGGTCCAATTCTGTGTCTGTTCATCGTAAGGGTAAGTAACGGTAGTCATGAAGCGCCCGTAAGAGTTACCTACTTCAGTGTACGAACCGCGAACCTTTAGGTATGTCAGCCAATCAGGAGCATTAAACATACTCGTCAGAATGGCGGAAAGTCCTATTGACGGGTAGAAGAAAGACTTGTAATCGGAGAAAGCCAGTCTTGAATCCCAGTCGTTACGTCCGGTAGCAGTCAGATAGATCATCGATTTCCAACCAATTTCCGCATTGGCAAAGATAGCGCGTGTCTGATCATGCCAGCCGGACTGTTTTGCTTTCCATGCTTTATTGAAATCGATATTGTGGACGGCAAAGAAATTGATAAGTTTCAATCCGCCTTCATATCCGATCATTTCATAACGGCTGTCACTCAGTGACACACCAAGGTTGACATTGACCGACCAATCGTTAAAACTCTTATTCAGTGTAGCAATCGCATCCGCATACGTGTTCTTTGATTGTGTAGAGGTGTCACTGTACGTTCCACGGTCCCCCGACACTAGTGTGCCAGTAGAAGCGTATGCCTTATAAGTACTACGATTATCATAATTATCTATTTTCACACGTCCTACTACATCCAGCCAATCAAACAACTGATATTTAAGGGAAGCGTTGATCATATAACGGGTCTTCTTATTCTCCCGCAACTGACGATTCTGTATCCAGTAGGGATTGGCAAGACCGCTTGAAGTACCACCATAAGGCCAGTATTGCTCCATCAGGTCCATACCGGAATTATAGCGTTCGAACATACGTACATCATCGAAATTCTCACTACGCGGGAAACGGTAAAGTCCCGGCAGAGGATTATAATAATATCCCTGCGACATCATATTCTTGTCATTCTGAAGAATATAACTGGCACCGGCGTCGAGTGTCATCTTGTCTTTCAAGAAACTGGTCGTATTACGGACAGTGAAGTTATAGCGGTTGTATCCGCTGTTGGGCAATATATTGGTGGTATTGGTAGTAGAAGCCGACAAATATGCCTGATTTTTCTTGTTGCCGGTTGACAAAGCAAATGAATTAATAACATTCGCTCCGGTCTGGAAAAAGTCACGCGGCTCGTAGTCACTGTTTACAATCGGTCCCCAGCTATCCAGACTGTTGGGCAGGTTACCATATTTGCTCTGCATCTCAGGCATCATTGATACCTTCGAGAAAGTAGTATTATTAGAGACTGTGACAGAAGTCTTGTCCGCAGAACCCTTCTTGGTAGTTATCAGCACAACACCGGCAGCGGCAGCATTACCATACAGAGCTGCGGCAGAAGGTCCGGTCAGCATAGAGATAGATTCGATATCTTCCGGGTTAATATCGGCAGCGCCATCAGTACCCTGCTGTTCATAGATTCCGCCGCCACCTCCGTTCATCATGTTATACATCGGTACGCCATCAATCACATAAAGCGCCAGATTGGAAGAAGTGATAGATTTGACACCACGCATCACGACACGCGAAGCACCTCCCGTGGTATTGGATGAATTAATATTAACACCAGCCACTTTACCATTCAGAGAAGAAATGAAGTTCGCATCTTTTACAGTAGTTAGTTCATCACCGCTCAACTGCTGCACATTGTATGACAATGCCTTCTCCGAGCGTTTGATACCTAATGCCGTCACTACAACCTCATTCAACTCCTGCGTCGCATCCTCTAGCACCACATTGGCAACATTTCCTTTTACGGGTACTTCTTTTGACTGATAACCTACATAGGAAAATACAAGAACAGAATTCACTGATGAAGTGGAAAGCTTATAGTTTCCATCCATATCGGTGATGGTTCCCTCGCCGGAACTCTTCTCCCGGATAGAAACACCAATCAACGGCTCTCCATTCTTATCTTTTACCGTACCGGCAATAAGCCTTTCTTTTTTCTGTTGTGCAACGTCTTTTTCTTTTGCAGCCAGTACTATTTTATTATCCAAAACTTTATATTCGATGCCCACACCTCTAAAAACTTGCTCCAGAACCTGGAATATATTCTTATTAGACACTGACACCGACACCTTACGTTTCAAATCAAGATTCTTACTGTTTACAAAAAAGCCGAATCCGGATTCAAGTTCGATTTTGTGAAGTACTTCCTCTATGGTACAATCGTTTGCCTTCAATGTGATGAAAGTCTTTTGCGCATATCCATCGGACGCATATGCCAGTCCAAATGAGCAGACAATGAGTATAAATAGTAACTTCATAGTTAGTGATATTTTCCTTGAAGACCGCCTAAGAAGGTTTAATCCTCCAAGAAATTGGACGATACAATAATTTTGCATAAATTTGTAACGAGTTTAATTAAAAAACTAGTAGTTATATACTTGTCGGAAAACAAGTAGATTCACGATTACTGGGCTCAATACGGGAAGATACGACCAATATCATCCCGTATCTTTTTTAGTTTCAAGGGTCTTTGTTTTTCATGGCAATAAGTTTTTTGAAATAAGGTTATTAATAACACTAAATAAAAATTTCTATCTTCATCTTCTCTTCACTTCCTTGTACACTGTTCAGATAACGCCAACGTATTTTCGAAGAAGCTTCTATATAATTCAATATCTGCTCTAGGCTCCTGCTCGTGAATGTTCCGGAGAACAGGTCATCATCGGGTACATTTTGCCGGATGACAAATTCCACATCATATCTGTCTGCCAATATTTCCAGAGCATCCTTCAAAGATGCCTGCTTAAAGACAATGACACCATCTTTCCATGCCAGTTCCCCTTCGCCGGAAGTGGAATAGAGTTCCGTTCTTCCACTTTGGGAATTATAGATCAGCTTCTGACCGGGTGCCATCATAATATACTGAGGCTTCTGAGCAGTATTATTAAACTCGAAATGTATTTTCCCTTCTATCAAAGTCGTAGTAATCTCTTCGGAGTCCTTATATGCCTTTACATTAAACTTTGTGCCCAACACCTTAATTGCAGACTGATGGGTAGTAACGACAATAAACTGTTTTTCAGGGTCTTTCTGAACTTCAAAATAAGCTTCTCCATCCAGTTTCACCTTACGCATGCGGGAGCCAAACTGACTGGGGAAAGTCAACTTACTCTTCCCGTTTACCCATACCATCGTTCCGTCGGCAAGTGTCACTTGTGTACGTTGTCCGGCAGGCACACATACGGTCTGCATTTCCACATTTTCTTTTTGCAAAGTTTGTATCAGAATGTAACTTAATCCAAAAGCCAGCACAAATATTGCCGCAATTCGCATCACCTTTACAATAAGAACATGCAGTGAAAGCACCCTGCCCTGTCCCGCTTTCAGTTCATCCGCATCCTGCCAGAAAAATGCGTCATAACTTTTGCGAAGTGACATAAACTCCTTCAGATTGGCAGCATCGGCATCCATCCAGGAGGCAACTTCTTCTTTCTCTCTTTGAGAGGCTTTCCCAGATATATATTTTAAAAGTAAATTCTGATTCATATTCAAATAAATAATTTTATAAGTAATAGGCAGGAATCTGTCTTCCCCTTTTTCATATAGAATACCACTCACTAAAAATAATCCCTAGTGAAAAACACAACTTTTTTGGCTGTTACTATAAAAAAGAGGAAAAATATCTATTTCAAGGTCATCAAATGATAAATATCAGAGAAGGAGCATACTCTTTCAGATTATCACGCAGCAACTTCACAGCTTTACTTATATGATATTCTACTCCCTTTACACTGATACCCAATTCTTCGGCTATTTCTTTATGGGACTTTCCATCCAAGCGATCGGATATAAATGCAATTCGTGTCTTTTCCGGCATACTATTCAACAATGCTTTCACTTTCGAACGCAATTCTTCGGACATAATTTCTTTCGGGTCACAAGCTTCCAACGTTGAGATACGGATCTCCAGCTCCCGTTGTCCTTTATCTGTCAGGTTTTGGTAGACGTTCTTCTGAACCTGCAAATGTTTCAGATAATTGAGTGACTTGCTACGTATATAAGTGATTAATACAGCTTCGATACTCGGGATTTCCTGTTTCTTACTTAATTCCCACAAATAAATGATTGCTTCCGATACAATATCTTCAGCCACCAAATCATTATGGACGTATGATAAGGTAAACAGGAATGCTCTCCTATAATAAGTAGTATATATCGAATTAAAATTGATTGCAGTCATTTCGATCTATATTAATGGCGCCTATGCGTATAGTTTAAGTATATCCAAAGGTCTTTAATGATTGCAAAGAAATATATTTTTAATTGAATAAAAGAACTTTTTGAAGAGAAAATGGGACATAAGCCGGTAAATCATCAGAAGGCTGACGACTAGCATATAGTTTTCACTCCTTTCTCTCCACTTTTTTCCAATGCTAAAAACTGACCAATTTATGATAAAATCAGATCATTGCATCATTTATATACTATTATGACTCAAAATTGCTCTTCTATATAGTTTCTACTTCCTATATTTGCCCTCAGTAAAAACTAAAACACAAAAAGAATATGATTACAAGTAGAAAGATTTCTCAGGTCGATGTTTTTGCTGGTAGTCCTTGGGAAGTGGCCAGCGTAAAAAGTCTATTGAAGGCAGCCTATATCGAGGCTTCAATGCAAGACAGAGGATTGAACAGTATACTCATTTCTGTTCCGTGCGAATACTATACCGCAGCAATGCGTGTGATTAGTAACAGAAAAGTTTCATAGTTTTTTAGGTTAAACATATAAGATTAAAGCCGGTTGCGATGGAAAATCGCGTCCGGCTTTTTCAGTCTCTGTATGATTCTTTTAAAACGAAGTAACCTTTAAGTTGGTGACTTTCTGTTTGTTTAATCTTTAGTTTGCTCAATCTCTAATTTTTCTATTCTTTATTTTTCTATCTCTTGCTTTTTAGTCTCTTGTTTATTATCCCCTTGTATCTCAATCTCTTGTTTTTCAGTTTCTACTTTTTCATTCTGTAGCTTTTCAAGAGCGGCAATCTGCATATTACAGAAAAGGTGTATGTGATGAATCAAGTTAGTATTCTGTGACAAGTAAACAACAGAGTCCATGAGTTGGGCAGACAGCTGATAGGCTTTCCGATTATTTGCATTTTCGTCCGGACGACGCATATAAAGGGCAAAACTTCGGTACAAGATAGGAATAAAACGTTCCCACGGAAGTTCTAAGCTAAGCAACAAATGGTTCATATTCTCCAGCATACGTTGAAGATGCTCAAGGTCCGGCTTATCGGACTGCTTGCCATACACCTCTGCCCATAGACGGGCTTCTTCTTCAAAAAAAAATTCATTGGGACTTTCTTTCGCGTTAGTCAAAGCGTTTTCAGTATCCATAAGATAAAAGTTTAATAAAGGGGCAAAAAAGAACGGTTTCGCCTTTCCCGTTGACTAACACATACAAGGATGCTGGAGGTACATTACACACTCCCCACGGGGGTACGAAACCGCCTATGAGGAAAGCTACAGGCAAATAAATGCCCGCAACTTTTCAAAAGCAGGATTCCCTGCACCCTTGTATATTATGTTAGTCACTGCAAAGATACTATTTTTCAAATATAAGTAAGGAATATCTATAGATTTATTGATCAGAATTTCCACCTTTACACTAACCCACATCGCAAACTTACAGCCGTAAGTCTTACCACCACAAGTTTACGGGATAATCAATTAGTTAAGAAGTAGAAAAACAATGAGGTTTTACAATAGCTACCCAGTAATTTGATAGCAGTTTTGCTCTCATGCCCTAACAAACTGTCTGTATCCCTTTATTCATCGTGGTTTTCGGTGTGGTAGCAACTGTGGTGACAAGTATGAGAGCAAACAGTTGCTCTCATACTGTTTCGTCCTGATTAATATCATTTCCACATTATTATTGTCTGGTTTACATGATGTTAACATCTATCATCTCAGTTATTAACGTTTGCTCTCTCAGTCATTAATAACTGAGAAATCAGCTATTAATGGCTGACATCCCATGCATTATTAGCCAATAAATGATTCAATGTTTCCTAAAAGAACAGGTCAATTGAAACAACTAACACGGTCGAGTCAATCCAAACATACGGTCAAGTGAATCCAATCGCAGGTGTTTCGGAAAGTTTCAAGCGCTTGAAACTTTTTGTTTCATGCCTTGAAACAAAAGGTTTCATACCTTGGAACTAATAGTTTCAACCTTTGAAACACTTTGTTCCAACGGTTGAAACTGACATTGGAACTACAGGAATAAAGTGAAGATACTACAAAGGTTAGAGATTAGATTTAAAAAAGTGAGGGCAAGCATTTGCTCTCATACCTGCTACCACAGTTGCTACCACACCGGAAACCACGATGAACAAAGGGATATAAACAGTTTGTTAGAGCATGAGAGCAAAAATGATACTAAATTACTATTGAGTCAATCTTTGATAATTCGCTGCACAACAAAAGTACAGTATTATGTATATTTCTGCACTTTTGTTGTGCAATTATCGTATCATTACAGAATAAATACACTTCAGTTATGGATTGATTATACGAAAGCTTCAACAAGTTATTAAAAAGCACGAGCACAAAGATAGCATCGGTTCTATCATCCCACTTTGGTATTTTGGAATGAATTATTAGTAAACTGAGCAAAAGCCTTTTTCTTCTTTTAGTCCACATTATTTTTATAAAAGGCTCTAATTTTATTGAATTCCCTCACTAACAGAGCGCTAGATTTCAAAAAGAAACTTAACTTTGCACCCGAGTTTTATAAAAAGAGACTGAATTAGTAACTAAAAAGATTAAACCGCATGAAAATTAAGACTTTAATAGCCTGTTTCATACTTGCATGTGCAGCATCTTCCTGTATACAGGATGAAGCGCTAAACTCAGAAGCAGCCATTGACGCCTGTACAGGTGATGATGTACAACTAGCAAACATCAATGCTGATTCTAAGGTGATTAATGTATACGTAAACAAGGGAGCCGACCTTTCCAAACAAAAATTAGAATTTATAGTCCCAGAAGGAGCTAGCATAAAAATAAACGATCAAGCTGCTGGGGATACAGAATCCACATATGATTTCAGCGAAGAACCGCATTCTCGCAAATTCACTGTGACATCAGAAGACGGTCAATGGAAACCTGTATATACAGTTAATGTAGTTTTAGCAGAATTACCTACTTCTTTCAGCTTTGAAGAGTTGCTACCTTCCAATGACTACGATATCTTTTATGAATGGTCAAGCGGTAATCCGGGCTTTAAATTGACAGGTATGGCAAACTCCAAAACAGATTACCCTACTGTACAAGTAGCCAATGGTTTTAGAGGTAAAGGAGTTAAATTGGAAACTCGTGATACCGGTAGTTTTGGAGCAATGGTAAAGATGTATATTGCTGCCGGTAACTTATTTATCGGAATATTTGAGGTAGGAAATGCATTGACAGACCCTAGAAAAGCCACTAATTTCGGTTTCCAGTTCTATAAACGCCCTAAAATGCTTAAAGGATATTATAAATTTAAAGCAGGAGATGTATATTCTGTAGAAGGAAAACCACAAGACGGGGTAAGAGATAAATGTGATATTTATGCTGTTATGTATGAAGCTGAGAATAATTCTGTCATGCTTAATGGCGATGATGTATTTACTTCAGATAAGTTAGTATCATTAGCACGAATTAAACCGGAAGATGTTGTTGAGTCAGATCAGTGGATTAATTTTGAAATCCCCTTCGAACCTGTAAAAGGACGAGTAATTGATGATACAAAATTGCAAAATGGAAAATACAAATTAGGTATTGTGCTTTCATCCAGTGTAGACGGTGCTTATTTTAAAGGAGCAGTGGGCAGTACATTGTATGTCGATGAAGTAGAACTTATTTGCGAAGACTAAAAAAAACAAGAAAATGAAAAGATATAAATTACTCAATATTATAGCTGTACTACTATTAGTAAGTACACTTTCAGCGCAGGCGCAAGAAGAAAGAAATCAAGGTATCATCTGGTCGTACTTACACGGATGGGAATATGGAATCAAAGCAGGTTTCAGTATTGGAGGAACTTCTCCATTGCCCCTACCTGAAGAAATTCGTAAAATAGATAGCTATGCCCCTGGTGGCCTCGCTATTTCAATTGAAGGAAACGCAACTAAATGGTTTGACACGAAATGGGGAATGACTGTAGGGATACGACTTGAAAACAAGAATATGACCACAGAAGCTACAGTAAAAAACTATGGTATGAAGATTATCAACACCAACGGTGGAGAGTTACAAGGCTTATGGACCGGTGGCGTAAAAACTAAAGTCAAAAACTCTTATCTGACTGTCCCAGTGGTTGCCAACTATAAAGTAAGTAAACGTTGGAAAGTCTCAGCAGGTCCGTATGTATCTTATCTTATTGAAAGAAACTTCTCCGGACATGTATATGAAGGTCACCTGCGCACTCCTGATCAGACAGGTTCGCGAGTAGATTTTACCGGTGAAAGCATTGCTACTTATGATTTCTCTGACAATCTGCGTAAATTCCAATGGGGATTGCAATTAGGCGGTGAGTGGAGAGCGTTCAAACATTTGAATGTGTATGCTGACTTAACATGGGGATTGAACGATATCTTCAAGAAGGATTTCGATACTATTTCATTTGCCATGTATCCTATTTATTTAAATGTAGGATTCGGGTATGCGTTCTAGAGAATAATCTATATAGATTTTATCATTACTCTCGTTATAACTATGACTATAACGAGAGTTTTTATATCTAAAAGCATTACTAGCAAATAAATAAGTCAATCATACATTATTTCATAATTAATGAAGTAATATACTTATCCTGCATATTCTTACCCAATATAAAAATAAGAATCCCCCCATCCCATTCCAATAAAGAAGAGATGAAGGGAAACACCTAAAATATTTTTTCTTTTAAATCTAATTACTTATTCATTTATAATAGTAACGTCATCAACCAACAATCTACTACCAACAGCAGCATTATAGGCAGCACCATCTTTACTAGCTGAAAAGATTACTGCAAATTTATATTTTTTATTGGGATCATACTCTTTATCCTTCTTATATTCCAGTTTCAACTCAAAAGGAGTATATTCACTGGTCCCAGTATTTGTATATACAGCAGAAGCTACAATTTTATCAGATGTATAGATATTATTTCCATCCAATGTTTCTTTTTTAACATCTTCTACTTCGTACAGAACTGCAGATAAAGCACACTCATCCTTTGTATTTGGTTCTAGTACTCCATTTGAGTTATAAAATTCGGTTCCAGGAGTATATTTAAAGAATCCTTTCACTAATAAAGGCTTCTCTGTATATTCAATACCAAAAAGGGTTGTAGTCATCGGGTCAGTCAATGCATTTGTAGCAACAAAGGTACCCAAGAATATAGATCCTGCTGTAACTTTCGGCACTTTTTGTCCTAACATATTATCTGATCCAGTAGTATCAATAGAAACTAGTTCTGCTGCATAGTTTCCTCCATGAGCTTCTTCTGTTTTATTAATAGGGAAAGGACCGTCATAAGTAATAGGATCAGGTTGAGCAAAACCACCAAATCCTTTAATAAACACAACAGCCTGATTACAACTAGCCCACCCTCCTACAGCTATTGGATATTGATATTCAGGGGTAGACTGGCTTGTATCTACTGTCCAATCTTCAAAATCATATACTACAACCTTGTTGGTTCCAGAAACAAAAACGCTATACTTCTTTACAGTACCATCTTCAGCAGTAACTGTATACTCAACTTTCTTATTATTTGAGAAATCTTGCTTAACATTAGAAGCAGGAGTAACTACTGCTTTCTCAGATACTGTAATAGAAGGTGACAAACTCAGTGCTTCATTAGTAGCATCTTTACTTACCTTAAAGGTAATTGTTCCCTTTTCATCGTCAATAACAGGCTGTTCAGTTACAATATCACTATCAAACGTAAAGCCTGTAATCTTAGCCTCAGAGCTTTCATTACCTGTCAATTTAGTACCAACAAAAGTAGCCTTTACATCTTGATTTAAAGGAGCACCAACCTTTACGCCAATCTCAATATTAATATTACTACCTTTTACAGTACCCAAAATACTAATAGGACAATTACCAAGAGGTGCCACCAAATCAAGATTCTGTTGTCCTTCAAATGAGTAGCCACCATCAATTGCTTTCACAGTACAAGGGTCTACTTCGATATCACCCACATTAATCAAGAAAGTAAAATTCTTCAGTGATAAAGCAATTTGATTAGCACCTTTATTTGACTGCGCAATAGCGATCTTTTGATTCTCAGTAGTCCCCATCTGATTTCCATCAACAACTACTGACAATTTACCAATATAGCCTCCAGCCAAATCTGTATCTATAGGATATTTCACCTCATCATCGTCATCACCACAACTTGAAAACAAGCTGACTGAACAAACAAACATAAGCAAATACAACAAACTCTTTTTCATAATTCTCTTATTTAGTTAATAATCTATTTGATCGCAAAATCGGGTACAAAGTAACATCTTTATATTAATTATCGCAAGGTCCATTCTTTGTATTTTATGATCTATTTTTAAGATCATATCACAATAAAGGCTGTTCCTAATGACTTTTTAAGGTTCATATTTACAGTATACCAACAAAAATGTACCAAAAAAGGGGAGATTTCAAGTCTCCCCTTTTTCGATATACAAGATATTATAGTTTTCAAATTTTCATATAACTACCCTATTCTATCTATACTTCTCATCACTCGCCAACAACCTCCAGTTCATCAACGATCAACGTACTATTAGCAGCCCCTTTAAACTTATCACCTTCCTTGCTTGAAGAACAAACGATAGCCAGTTTATACTCTTTAGTACTATCATAAACTTTATCAGGGAAGTATTCAAAAGTAAGTTCAAAAGCAGTCCATGCTTCTTTGTCCGTCCCATCTTTCAAACGAGCTTCTGCTACACGATATTCTGAAGTATTGATGTCTACTCCCGTGAGAGTCACATCTTTGCCACTGGCATCTTTAGCCTCATACAATACCGCAGCAATAGAGCACTCATCTACGACATCAAGACCTTCCTCTACCGGTTTTTTAGAACCATCGATATAATTAGTTCCGGCTTTATATTTATATACACCTTTAAATAATTTAGGCTCCTTGTCATAAGCAATACCAAACTTCGTAGATTTTAAAGGCGCAAGCATATTAAGACTGAATACTCCTGTAAATAAAGAACCGGAAGTAATAGGTGCCAAACTACCTAAAGCATGTCCTCTGGAATCCAATGTTACCAATTTGGCAGCTCCACCATTGAAACCTTCAGTTTCTTTCATCACAGGATAGCCAACTTTGACAGCTGAAGATGATCCATTCAGCATTTTAGCACCACCATTAGAAGTAGCTAAGAATCCGGCAGGTTCCGGAGTCCAATAGTTATCATAACTGCTGCCTGCATCAAATTCTGACCATTCATCCAAAGAATATCTCATGATATTCTGAACACCTTCGATAGAAACTGTATATTTTCTTGAGGTCCCGTCTTCTGAAACCACTGTATAGACAACGCTTTTTCCACCGGAGAAATCCTGCGGAACACCACTTGCCGGAGTTACAGTAGCCTTTTCTGATACAGTGACAACAGGCACCAATGCCTTCAAATCATCAGCAGTAGCTTCGTCATTTACCTTAAATGTAATAACACTCTTTTCTTCGTCGATAATCGGTGCTACTGTCACAACCTCATTGTCGATAGTAAAACCTGTTATTTTTGCCTCTGAGTTTTCACTTCCTGACAGTTTAGTTCCTTTATAGTTAACCTTCACCTTCATTCCGCCTTCTACATCTACATCAATTACCATTTCAACAGCATTCTTACCAACTGTACCCGAAACGGATGTATTGCATGAACCCACAACAAGACTCAATGTTTGATTACCAGCAAACTTATAAGTGTCACCGCTTTTTGTCAAAGCACAATTATCGACAGTAATATCACCAATGAGAAGTTCGGAACCCGCAACGGTAATAGTAAAGTTCTTCAATTCCAGCTTAACAGCAGTATCCGAAGCCTTTGAAATATAAACTTTCTGAACCATATCAGAAGCAATAGGAGTAGATACACCCACATAATATACATCCATTGTTCCCTTATATGCACCTGCAAGTTCACTGTCAACCGGATATTTCACGTCATCATCGTCGTCACCACAACTTGTGAATAGACTTACTGAACAAATAAGCATGAACAAATACAACAATCTTTTCTTCATAATCTTCATAGTTAATTATTAATTCTTTTTTATCACATAAAATCATGCAAAGTAAAAGATTTAAATTAACCATCACAAGTGCCATTCTTGGCATTATATGTTCCATTCTTAATATATTAAATAATGATATTATAAATACGCAGAATTATTAGTCCCAATATCAATATTCCATTCATAAGTAAGAAGAAAAAACGGAAGATTGGTACCACATAAAAGAACATCTTTTTTTTCATACAAAATCCAAAGCATATTATAATTTGCAGGTCAACATAAGACACCCTTCTGACGTGCTGGAAAAGACATTATCATAATGTTTATATCGCGTAGTCCGCGTATAGTTCATATAAGCTCCGGTCAGATACACTCCTTTTCGTAGCTTGACATCCAAGCGTAACCCGGTGGCATGAAGAATTGCCGTTGAACGGTCTCCTTGTGCATTCAGCGTTTTCGGATTATAATTTTCCCAATCCATATTGTTAGGATATCCTTTCCAGGTAAACATATGATAGACATCGTAAGTAGTAGATGCCGAAAACTTATCTTTCTTATAGATGAAATTAAACCCGACTTTCGTACTATAACCGCTTGCCAGGTTATAATTGCGCTCCTCCACCCTGTAATAATCACTGAGAGCACCTCCGAGAAGAATCCCATTCAGATGAGCATATCCGTCTATATCCCAACGTTTAAGCAGTTTACGCTTATAGATAAATCCGGCACCAAACGAAGCCGGCGTACAAAACTTATAAGGAGTTTTTGCCGAAACGCTCGATATGGTGTCCGAATCATAGTAGTCAAAATGCTGATAAAGCCCCAAACTCAGATAGTGCTTTTTATTATCGACCAGTTCTCTGCCTGCCAGCCGTCCCACAATATTCAACTGTCCCAATATCGGTTGCGACTTCTGCACATTCAATTTTGCCTTCACAGAGAAATAATCATACGGCTTCCTGTCATCCGCATCAAAACGATCTCCATATTCTACATCCAGTTCGGTGGCAAACCCGACACCCTTATCAAAGATTTCATCTTCCAATTCAAGCGCACGCACTCCCATAGAAATATCCACACTAACATCGGGCACACCAAATTGCTTGCCCGATGTTAAGCGTCTTTTCCAGGCATCTCCGTTGATAATACGGGTAAGACCACGCATAGGAGAAACCACAAACGAGGCAAATTCCAGCCCAAAACGGGAAGCACCGGTCTTCCGGTCATCGAGAATAAGATCGGAAGTTCTATAGAACACTTCGCCCAATGCCATTCCGCCAATCGGTGTCGCTATGATATCGTTGGCAGAAGGATATTCACACTCCATAAACATCTCCCACATGAAACTCCCGCCGAAAGCATACAAGCCTGACTGCCAGTAATTATATCCATTCGAGCGGGCGGCATTGAAATACAGACTGCCATGATAAGGATGCATGAACATATTTGTACCCATGGCATCATTATCCCATACAAAGCCATGCTTAATATTTTCCTTGATTGTATGCATATCGATATAAGCAAAATCCGCTTTCCGGATGTAGCGGTCGAAAGCCCAGACGCCCATATTGACGCCAAACGCCATCGCTCCCGCACGGATTCCTCTCTTTTGAGAATAATAGAAAATATCCAGTGAATCAGCTGCCTTTGGGCTAGCAATCTGATGTCGTATAGCCAGTTGAGGATAGGCTAAACTAGTAAATATCAAAGATATAAACAGGAAAAATACTGACTTCTTCATGCCACAAACATAGATAAAAAAGTCGAGTTTTATATCTTATGACAGGAAGATTCCCTCTAATCGGACAATATTATTCTTTTTTTGACCAATAAGGTTTCTCCCGTTAAACATGCAATTTGTATCTTTACACCATCCTTTAAAAAAATGCCAAGATGAATATTGAAGAGTTCAGAGAATACTGCTTATCACTCAATGGCGTCCATGAGAGGATGCCGTTTACCGATGTACCCGACCCATATAGCCGCGACGTACTCTGTTTTTATGTAGCAGATAAATGGTTCTGCTTTGTAAACATCGAAATATTCGACTTCTGCTGCATTAAATGTAATCCGAACGAATCACTGGAATTACAGGCTGCGTATCTGGGCATAAAGCCGGGATGGCACATGAATAAGAAGTATTGGATCAGTGCCTACTTCAATCAGGACGTTCCGGACGAGAAGATACGGGAACTGGTACAGAAATCTTATGATATCGTTGTGAAAGGCTTGCCAAAGAAAGTACGGGAGGAGATTGTCTCAGCAGCCAAAGAATAAAAAAGCCTGTAAATCAAGGATCTACAGGCAATAAAGAATACTCGTACTCGAAGCGGGACTTGAACCCGCACAGCCGCAATGGCCAAAGGATTTTAAGTCCTTCGTGTCTACCATTCCACCATTCGAGCATCCTTTCAAAGAGAGCGGAAAACGAGACTCGAACTCGCGACCCTAACCTTGGCAAGGTTATGCTCTACCAACTGAGCTATTTCCGCGTTTTTTCAACGGGTGCAAAGATAAGTAGTTTACTTGTTTCTGCCAAATCTTTTCGGAGGAAAGTTTAAAAAACTATCCTCCGAAAGTTTATTTTATCTTCCAAGCAGTGCTTTCTCCGCTTTCTCCATTCCGCAAAAGTTGAATCCATCGATCACTTGCTGCATCAATGCGGAGATTTCTGCATTACAGAGGTTACCTATACTACCTTCATGAGTATGGTGTACTTCTTTAGTATGCGAGAACTTACCTGCTTCAATATCCAAACCCACCTTTTTATATGCATCACGGAAAGGCATACCCTCACGCGCCAAACGATTTACCTCTTCCACACTAAAAACAAGAAGGTATTTGTCATCATCAAGAATATGTTCATTTACCTTTATTTCATTCATGATATAGGTTGTCATCTGCAAACAGTCTTTCAGTTCCTGAAAAGCAGGAAGGAAAACTTCTTTGATAATCTGCAAATCACGGAAATAGCCAGAAGGCAAATTATTCGCAATCATCATGATCTGTTGGGGAAGCGATTGCAGTTTATTACATTTAGCACGTGTCAGTTCAAAGACATCGGGATTCTTCTTATGAGGCATAATGCTGGACCCCGTGGTACAGTCATCAGGCAACTTAACGAAACCGAAGTTTTGACTGTTAAACATACAGGCGTCAAAAGCTAATTTGGAAATCGTCCCGGCAATCGTAGCCAATGCAAAAGCAACATTGCGTTCCATCTTTCCACGCCCCATTTGAGCATATACAACATTGTAATTCATTGAATCAAAACCTAATAAGTCAGTCGTCATGGTACGGTTCAGAGGAAAAGACGAACCATATCCGGCTGCTGAACCTAACGGATTACGATTGCACATTTTAAATGCTGCCTGTAGAAACAGCATATCGTCCATAAGACTCTCAGCATAGGCACCAAACCACAAGCCAAAAGAAGAAGGCATTGCAATCTGCAGGTGTGTATATCCCGGCATCAAAACGTTTTTATACCGTTCGCTCTGACGGATCAAGACATGAAATAGTTGTTCTACCGCTTCGGCAACCTCTTTTATTTGCGTACGGGTAAAAAGTTTCAAGTCCAACAGAACCTGATCATTTCTGGAACGACCACTATGTATTTTCTTTCCGATATCTCCCAAACGACGGGTCAACATCAATTCTACCTGTGAATGTACATCTTCCACCCCGTCTTCTATCACAAATTCGCCTTTTTCGGCCGAGGCATAAATACTCTTCAATTCCACCAGCAACTGGTCCAGTTCTTCTTTTGTCAACAACCCAATGCTTTCAAGCATCGTAATATGAGCCATAGAACCAAGCACATCATGCTTGGCCAAATAAAGATCCATCTCACGATCACGACCTACCGTGAAACGTTCGATATCCTTATTTACCTGTACGGACTTCTCCCAAAGTTTCTGTGCCATAAAAAAAAGTTTAATATCCAATAACTGCCAGCATATCAACCATCTTCTCCAAACCTTCCTGGAGAGGTTTCTGTACCATTGCTTTCATAAATGGATTAAGATCCATTCCGATAGTTACCTTCACTTTGCACTCTTCTTCTGCAGTTTCAACCAATTGAATCCACATATTAAAAGGAAGAGGAGAGTTAGTTGTTGCCAACTTTATACATTTACAAGGATCGCGCTCTACAATTTGCAAAGTCAATTGCCCAATAGGGGAAACACTAAAACTCAACGTGTCCGAATCAAAACTCAAATCCTGCACCTTATCTTTTGGCAAACGGTCTTTGACTGCTTCCAGATTACTTAAATCTGAAAGTTTATTATATACGCGCTCCTGGCTGTAAGGTATTACCTTGACACTACTCTCAAAATTACTCATAAACTTCTATTAGTATAAAACAAAAAAAGAACAATCCGGCCAAATATTGTCCGAACAGTTCTTTTTACCAAATATGTTTGATCAAAAAATGAATCTTATTTTCCAGCATCCCAATGAGCAGGGTCTTTACGCCATTCGTTCAATGTCTGTATGTCTTCTTTTTCAATATAACCTGTACGAAGAGCAACATCAAGCACTGCTTCATAATTGGTCAACGTTACCAAAGTCACCTTCGCATTTTTGAATGCCTCTTCTGCTACCGGGAATCCATACGTATAAGCTGCAACCATACCGATTACTTCGCAACCATCGCGACGAATTGCTTCAACAGCCTTCAAACTACTACCACCTGTAGAAATCAAATCCTCTACGACTACGACTTTCATACCCGGACGAAGTTCACCTTCAATCAGGTTCTCCAATCCATGATCTTTGGGGGTAGAACGAACATACACGAACGGCAGATTCAATGCATCAGCCACTAAAGCTCCCTGCGGGATAGCACCTGTAGCCACACCAGCAATCGCATCCACCTGTCCGAATCGTTCCAATATCAGACGTGTAATTTCAATCTTCACAAAATTACGAAGAGAAGGATAGGACAGAGTTTTACGGTTGTCACAGTAAAAGGGGGATTTCCATCCAGAAGCCCATGTAAAAGGGTTAGCGGGTTGAAGTTTAATAGCTTTAATCTTCAACAGTTTCTCCGCAAATAGTCTCTCTAAGTTTTTCATAACTAAACTAACTATTAATTATTTGCCGCAAAAGTACAGAAATTGAATGAGAATAAAAAGAAGAATCCGTTTATTTTTTAACTGAATTGTCCCTCTTCCTCCGGAAGTTCGATACAACGACGTATATCTTTGAGCTCAAAACCCCGGCTCATGGCGAATCGCATCAGCTTTCCATTCAGTTCATAGTCGTCTTTCGCATGGATACTTTTCCGCTTGGAAGCCAGCAAGTCACGAAGGATGGAAAGGTACTCTTCATCATCTATTTCATTCAGATGACGCCATGCCACGTCGGAAGGAATCTTCTTCATGTAGAGTCCCTGCGCTATTTTCATCTTCCCCCATTTGGCAAAACGAAATTTATCGTTCACAAAAGCACGACAAAAGCGTTCGTCATCAATATACTTTTCGGTTTCCAGCCGTTCAAGGATACGCGCTATGGTCTCATAGGCTATTCCCCAACGCTGTAATTTTTCATTTACTTCTGCCCGGCAATGTTCTGCGGCGGAGCAATAAGAGGCTACACGATTCAAAGCCTCTTCATCGGTTAATTGTGCACTCATCGGTTAGCTGTAAGTATTCTATCTTTTCCAAATATGTCTTTTATAACACGAACGTCTCGATATTGGTTCATTTCTATCATGCGTATCATGTCTTGTCCGTATGCCTGGTTTATTTCAAAATAGAGTTTACCGTCCGGACGGAGCAATTCACGCCCTAACTCGGCAATCCGGCGATAAAAGCGCAAAGGGTCTTCATCAGGAACGAACAGAGCAAGCTCCGGTTCCCAGTCAAGCACATTCGCTTCCATCTCTCTTTTTTCAGTCTCCGTCACATAAGGCGGGTTGCTGACAATTATATCATAAGATCCGCTCTGCATCCCATCAGCAGAAAAAACATCCTGCCTGCAAAATGTGACCTGCGCATCCAGCTCTTCATTATTCTTTCGGGCAATAGCCAGCGCTTCTTCCGAAATATCCCAGGCATCTACTCTCGCTCCCGGCAGACTTTTGCTCAAAGAGATGGCAATACATCCGCTTCCCGTACCTATATCTAATAGGCAACGGGCATCCGGATTCTCTTTCACAATCAAACTCACCAACTCAGCTGTCTCCGGACGAGGTATCAGCACGCCGGGAGCTACCCGGAAGTTCCTTCCACCAAACTCGGCATATCCCCGAATGTACTGTATAGGCTCATTTTTCTGCAAACGGAATATAATGTTTTCTAATTCACGCTGTTTGCATGCAGATAAAATTATATCTTTGCCCATGTAAATATCAAGCGCATCCACCCCCAACATGTCGCAACAGATCAGCATCGAAAGAGCCCTGACCTCTTCCGGTGGATAAATATCCTGCAATGACTGACGGATGTAAGTAGTGATGCGGTTCATATTTTACAATTTCGGAGTGCAAAAGTAAGAATAATATAGCGAAGAGCACCAAAATGGAAGAAGAAAAATACATGAGACGTTGTATTGAGCTGGCAAAAAACGGACAATGCAATGTCGCTCCAAACCCGATGGTAGGGGCCGTTATCGTATGTGACGGACGTATTATCGGCGAAGGATATCATATCCGCTGCGGAGAGGCGCATGCCGAAGTAAACGCGATTCGTTCCGTCAAAGACGAGTCGTTATTGAGTCGTTCCACCATTTATGTCAGCCTGGAACCTTGCTCGCATTATGGAAAAACGCCTCCCTGTGCTGATCTGATTATCGAGAAACAAATTCCCCGTATTGTAATCGGTTGCCAAGACCCTTTTTCGCAGGTTGCCGGAAGAGGGATTCAGAAGTTGCGGGACGCAGGAAGGGAAGTGATAGTGGGAGTACTGGAAAAAGAATGCCGGCATCTGATCCGACGTTTTATTACTTTCAACACACTGCACCGTCCTTTTATCACACTTAAATGGGCTGAATCAGCCGATCATTTTATAGATATCGAACGGACTGACGACAAACCTGTAGTACTGTCCTCTCCCCTTTCTTCTATGCTGGTACATAAGAAAAGAGCAGAAGCAGATGCAATCATGGTAGGCAGACGGACAGCATTGCTGGACAACCCATCACTGACTGTCCGCAACTGGTACGGACGAAATCCAATACGTATCGTTTTGGACCGTGCCCTGTCCCTTCCCCACAGCCTGCACCTGTTCGACGGGGAAGTTTCCACTATCGTATTTACAGCAGAAAAACATTCAGACGAGAAGAACGTCACATACAAGACGATTGACTTCACCCAAGATGTTTTGCCTCAAATCATGGAAGTGTTATATCAACAAAAAATACAGTCCTTACTGGTAGAAGGAGGAAGTCAATTGCTCCAATCATTCATCGACACCGAACTATGGGATGAAGTATATATTGAGAAATGTCCGTGCAAGCTGAATTCCGGTGTTAAAGCACCTGAAATAAGCGATAATTTTAGTTATTCGACAGAAGAACACTTCGACAGACAGATTTGGCGGTATGTTTTCGGAAGATGGCTAAAATAGTTCTATTCAAGGGGTTCTACGTCGATAAAAACAGCGTTATTATCTATAATTTTATATAAAACTTCCCCTTAATGTTCTATATCGGAAAAAATGTTCCTATTTTTGCAACTTGTAAATAAACACAATCTTTCAAATGAGAATAAAGTTTTTATCAATCATTGCGAGTTTTTTCATGGTGTCATTCGTTATTACGTCATGCCTTGACAATGATAACGACGTCAATTATAGTCCGGATGCGACTATACATGCGTTTGAACTTGACACTATAGGTTACGGGGTAAACTATAAATTCACAATTGACCAAATTAGTCGTTTAATATACAATGTGGATTCACTGCCTGTCAATGCTGACACGATCATTAATAAGATTCTGATCAAGACGCTGACAACAGCATCCGGAATCGTGACGATGAAAGATCAGAGTGATCAGGACTCAATCATTAATATAAATGACTCTATTGATCTGCTCAAATATGTAAATGCTCCCGAAGAAGGGAAATATCTGGTACTAAAGGTATGGGCACCGGATATGCAGACACAGAATGAATACAGAGTAAGTGTACGCATGCACCGTATGGTACCCGATTCACTTAGCTGGGGAAAAGAACCGATAGCTGCGAACCCTGCAGGAATTACCGAACAAAAACAAAAGATAGTAACATTAGGTGACAACATATTACTGTTCACCCAAAATAGTGATAAAGTATATAGTACAACGATACCGGCAGGTTCTCCTACTGATCGTTTAAACTATGGGCAAAATTGGGAGTTGAAGAATGCCACCCTTCCTGAAGGTGCTGATGTTACGTCTATTATTCGCTTCGATGAAAAGTTATACTTACTTGCCAATAATAAGGTATATAATTCCGCAGATGGTCTGATGTGGGCCGAAGATGCTGTCCTCACCCCTAGTGGAGCGACTGTTAGCAATTTGATTACCAGTTTCTCAGACAATGATGGTAGTAATCATAAAAAGATTAACGGTATTGCAAGCATAGTTGAGAAGAATGGACAGAAATACTTTAGTTTTGCAGAAAAGACTGAGAATGAATGGAATATCACAACAGGCGAGGAGATAGTGCCTGCAGAATTCCCTGTCAACAATCTGTCAGCTGATGTATACGCAACTGAGAGCGGAACATTGAATGCTATAGTAGTAGGTAATACTGCAGACGGTTTAGACAATGACACAGCTACAGTTGTTTGGGCTTCAGAAGATGGTAAAGCTTGGATTCCGATGGAAATTCCATCAAATAATAATTGTCCAAAGCTGGTAGATCCATCTATTATACATTATAATGACGCATTCTACATTTGTGGAAAAGAGAATAAAGATGATGCGAAAGGATTCCAGAAGTTCTATACATCTCCAACACTGCTTGTTTGGAAAGGTGTAGACAGAATGTTTATGCTTCCCGGGATTCTTCCTCCGGTCAAACTTGAAGGAGGAGTGACACAATATCCTTATTCCGAATACAGCTTCAAGGGAAAAGAAGTAAACTACACAATGGTAGTTGACAGAAACCATTATATATGGATGGTAGGCGGTAAAGGTATCGACAAGATCTGGCGTGGTAGAGTTAATAAACTCGGATTCCTAATACAATAAGAAGTAGTTAAATACGAACCTTATAATCAAAACATGTCCTATATAGAGAAAATAGACAAAAATCGGATTCCCCAGCATATAGCCATCATCATGGATGGGAATGGGAGATGGGCCAAGCAACGGGGAAAAGAACGAACTTACGGTCATCAGGCAGGTGCAGAAACGGTACATAAAATTATCGAAGATGCTGCACGCCTGGGGGTTAAATATCTGACTTTATATACCTTCTCCACTGAGAACTGGAATCGTCCGCAGGAAGAGGTAGCAGCTTTGATGAACCTATTACTGGACTCTATCGAAGAGGAAACTCTGATGAAGAATAATATTCGTTTCCGCATCATTGGCGATATAGAGAAATTACCTGTGGATGTACAGAAAGGACTATCATCATGTATAGCACACACTGCGAATAATACAGGGACATGTCTGGTACTGGCACTCAGCTATTCTTCCCGCTGGGAGATTACTGAAGCTGTTCGACAGATTGCACAGAAAGCGAAAACGGGAGAAATTTCTCCCGAACAAATAACAGATGAATGCATTACTACTCATCTGACCACAAACTTTATGCCCGATCCGGATTTACTGATCCGCACGGGAGGAGAAATCCGGCTAAGTAACTACCTGTTATGGCAGTGTGCTTATTCGGAGCTTTATTTTTGTGATACGTTTTGGCCGGACTTCGACAAAGAAGAACTCTGCAAAGCCATTTATGAGTATCAGCAAAGGGAGCGCCGATTCGGCAAAACAAGTGAACAAATCAGCTAACATAATCCGAAACATCAAATTATAACATAAATGCATTATCGTATTTCCTTTATATTCGTAACGTTTATCTGCCTGTTCTGCTTTGCAGTTACAGGCACTGCGCAAAATGCCGACACCGACGAAGACTCTAAACCAGTTATCTTATACTCCGGAACACCCAAAAAGTATGAGATAGCAGACATTAAGGTAGAAGGCGTAAAGAATTATGAAGACTATGTATTAATTGGTCTGTCCGGTCTGTCAGTAGGACAAACTATCACCGTGCCGGGTGATGAGATTACCGGAGCAATCAAGCGCTACTGGAAACATGGTTTATTCTCTAACGTACAGATCACTGCCGAAAAGGTGGAAGGTAACAAAATCTGGTTAAAAATAAGCCTGACGCAACGCCCCCGTATTGCGGACGTACGCTACCATGGTGTGAAAAAGTCAGAACGTACCGACCTGGAAGGTAAATTGGGTATGGTAAAAGGTATGCAGATCACTCCGAACACCGTTGACCGCGCCAAGACATTAATCAAACGTTATTTCGACGATAAAGGTTTTAAGAATGCAGAAGTGATTATCTCACAAAAAGACGATCCTGCGAACGAGAATCAGGTGATTGTGGATATCGATATCGATAAGAAGGAAAAGATTAAGGTACATGCTATCCATATTACCGGAAACTCTGCAATCAAAACATCCAAGCTGAAGAAGGTAATGAAAAAAACCAATGAAAAAGGTAAACTTCTGAACTTGTTCCGTACCAAGAAATTTGTGCCGGAGAACTTTGAAGCAGACAAGCAGCTGATCATAGATAAATACAACGAGCTGGGATATCGTGATGCTATGATCGTAAAAGACAGTATAGCGCAATACGATGAAAAGACAGTAGACGTATTTATGGATATAGACGAAGGTCAGAAGTATTACCTCCGTAATGTGACATGGGTAGGTAACACACTGTATCCGTCTGAACAGCTGAACTTCTTGCTCCGCATGAAGAAGGGTGATGTTTATAACCAGAAGTTATTGAGCGAACGTACTTCTACAGATGACGATGCAATCGGTAACTTATACTATAATAACGGTTATTTGTTCTACAATCTTGATCCGGTAGAAGTAAATATTGTCGGTGACTCCATTGACCTCGAAATGAGAATCTATGAAGGTCGTCAGGCTACTATCAATAAGATCAACATCAGCGGTAACGACCGTCTGTATGAAAATGTAGTTCGTCGTGAACTTCGTATTCGTCCGGGACAATTGTTCAGCAAAGATGACCTGATGCGTTCTTTACGTGAAATCCAGCAGATGGGACACTTCGACCCTGAAAAACTGCAACCGGATATTCAGCCGGACCCGATTAACGGAACCGTTGATATAGGTCTGCCTTTGACATCCAAAGCCAATGACCAGGTAGAATTCTCTGCCGGTTGGGGACAAACAGGTATCATCGGTAAACTGAGTCTGAAGTTTACGAACTTCTCTGTTGCCAACTTGCTGCGCCCGGGTGAAAACTATCGTGGTATCCTGCCACAAGGTGATGGACAGACATTGACCATCAGCGGTCAGACGAATGCTAAATACTATCAATCATATAGTATCTCATTCTTTGATCCTTGGTTTGGTGGAAAACGCCCGAACTCACTCTCTGTATCGGCTTTCTTCTCAGTACAGACTGACATCAGCAGCCGCTACTATAACTCCAGCTATTTCAACAACTATTACAACAGTTATTATGCAGGCTATGGTGGCTATGGCTCATACAACTACGGTAACTACAACAACTATGAGAACTATTACGACCCGGATAAATCTATTAAAATGTGGGGACTTTCTCTAGGTTGGGGTAAACGTCTGAAATGGCCGGATGACTACTTTACATTGTCTGCAGAATTGGCTTACCAACGCTACAATCTGAAAGACTGGCAGTACTTCCCGGTAACCAACGGTAAATGTAATGACCTTAGCATTTCATTGACTTTGGCCCGTAACTCTATTGACAACCCGATCTTCCCGCGTACAGGTTCGGACTTCTCGCTGTCAGTGCAGTTCACACCGCCGTACTCATTGTTTGATGGTAAAGACTATAAAGGCTATTTCTATGATGCGGACAATGAACGCATTACTCAAGACAACATGAACAAACTTCATAGATGGGTTGAGTACCACAAATGGAAATTTAAAGCCAAAACATATACTCCGTTGATGGACTATATAGCACATCCTAAGTGTCTGGTATTGATGACACGTACGGAATTCGGTTTGTTAGGTCATTACAACAAATATAAGAAATCACCGTTCGGTACATTCGACGTAGGTGGTGACGGTATGACTGGTTACTCCAGCTACGCTACAGAAAGTATTGCTTTGCGTGGTTACGAAAACAGCTCATTGACACCATACGGAAAAGAAGGATATGCTTATGCACGCCTTGGTATCGAATTAAGATATCCGTTGATGCTGGAAACAAGTACCAACATTTATGTGTTAGGTTTCCTAGAAGCAGGTAACGCATGGCATGATATCTCTAAATTCAATCCGTTCGACTTGAAACGTTCTGCCGGTGTCGGCGTTCGTATTTTCTTGCCGATGATTGGTATGATGGGGATCGATTGGGGTTATGGTTTCGATAAGATTTTCGGTAGTAAGGAATACGGCGGTAGCCAGTTCCACTTTATTTTAGGACAAGAATTCTAACAAAAACATGATTTTAATATATAACCACATTCAAAACTAATTATTATGAAAACAAACTATTTATTATTAGGAGCAATTGCTCTATTATCTGCTTGTGCGCAAGAAGAATTCAATGATTCTAAAACAGAAATAGGGACCAATAAAAATGAAAATGTACTATTGAAATCCCAAGATTACAATATCATACATTTCAATAGTACAAAGCATTTTTTTGAATGTTATGATTCTTTGTTTATCAAAGATTATGATGAACAACTAGCATGGACTACTTCTAAAACCTCCAATTCTCTTTTGAAAAATGCCGACTTATGTACAGATACGATAATGTTATCTATGCCTAAAGCATTCCAAGCACTTTTCAATAAAGATCTCGAAGTAGCTATAAACGATTCTATACTAAAATATGATAATGGAAAGCTATATTTAGTAGAAATCAATAATAAAAAGATCTCAACTCCCATTCTATGCGGTGAAACGGATGCTTCTCCTGTAGAATGTAAAGTACAAACAAGAGAAGGTGGATATTTAGGCTATAATGGCATAGGGTTCAGCCATCAGTATAATTTTAGACGTGCATCTTCCAAATATAAATTTAATTATGTACATGAACTTAAATCATATACAACCAGAGTAAATGATTATGTAGCACAAGTTCTTGGTTTTATGGTTAAACTTGAATACAGAGGTCGTGGTAGTTGGAAAGAAGCTAGTGAACCAAGAGATATAACCATGGACTTGAGATGTAGTGTAGCTGCATCAAGTGGTGGTTCAAATTTTGCATTTTGGGATATTGGAAAACGAACATTTACTAGAAGACAATGGAATATAGAAATTCCTGTTGCAAGAATTGTGCCCAATAATGTACCAGAACGTCAACGTCAATGGCTAATAACAATCGTTGGAACAATTTCTCAAACAATATCGGGTGAAAATGATACCAGATGGAATGATAAATTTTAAAAAACAGATATAATTGAAGCGCTATTAATTAAAATCATGTATATTTGTGTTTGAGATTTCTAGGAATCTCAAACACAAATAATTATATTATACTTATAAACTGAACATTATGAGAAAGTCTATTCTATCCATTATGTTACTGTTTGCCATCAGTATGGCAGCTAGTGCACAAAAATTTGCATTGATCGATACGGAGTATATTCTGAAAAATATTCCGGCCTATCAAAGCGCTAATGAGCAATTGCAACAAGCTACGAAGAAATATCAAGGTGAAGTAGAAGCTATTGCCAAGGAAGCACAGAAGATGTTCCAGGACTACCAGGCCCAGTCCTCTACTCTTTCTGCGGCTCAAAAGACTAAGAAAGAAGATGAGATTGTAGCGAAAGAGAAATCCGCTGCCGAACTGAAGCGTACATACTTCGGTCCGGAAGGCGAACTGGCTAAGATGCAGGAAAAGCTAATTAATCCGATTCAGGATGAAATATATGCCGCTGTAAAAGAACTGTCTCAACTACACGGATATGATCTTGTACTTGACAGAGCATCCGCTGCAGGCATCATTTTTGCCAATCCTCGTATTGATATTAGCGATGAAGTGCTGAGAAAATTAGGATATTCAAATTAATTTCATACATTTGCATCGAAAATAACTAAAAATCATTCAAATAAATTATAGAACTATGCTAAAAAAAATTGCACTTGTATTGTTGCTTGCACTCCCAATGGGTGTATTTGCACAAAATCTGAAATTCGGTCATATTAATGCTCAGGAGATTGTTTCTGCAATGCCTGAATTTGCTAAGGCACAATCTGACATCGAAGCATTAGACAAACAACTGACCAGCGAATTACAAAGAACTCAGGAAGAATTCAACAAGAAATATCAGGAATTCCAGCAAGCTATCGCTAAGGACTCTCTTCCTGCTAATATTGCTGAGAGAAGACAAAAAGAACTGCAGGATATGATGCAAAGACAAGAGCAGTTCCAACAGGAAGCTCAACAGCAGATGCAGAAAGCACAAGCTGATGCTATGGCTCCTATCTACAAAAAGTTGGACGATGCAATCAAAGCTGTAGGTGCTGCTGAAGGCGTGATTTACATCTTCGACCTTGCAAGAACTCCGGTTGCTTATGTAAATGAGTCACAAAGTATCAATCTGACTCCAAAAGTAAAAACGCAGCTTGGCATTAAATAAAAAGCTATAAGCGAAAGAAATAACGAAAGGGAAAGAGAAAAGAAGATCATGCTTCTTTCTCTTTCCCTTTTTTCATGTAACTTTGCGTATATAAATTATCATTCATCATGAAGCAACAACTATCTCATATACCCGGCCCTATCGGAGTCTTTGATTCTGGATACGGCGGTCTGACAATTCTCGAAAAAATAAGAGAAGTGCTACCGGAATACGACTATATCTATTTGGGAGATAATGCCCGTGCTCCTTATGGTACCCGTTCTTTTGAGATTGTATATGAGTTTACCCTGCAAGCAGTCAATAAACTATTTGAGATGGGTTGCCATCTAGTGATACTGGCATGCAATACAGCTTCTGCCAAAGCACTACGCAGCATACAGATGAATGATCTGCCGGAGCTTGATCCCGACCGTCGCGTACTGGGAGTGATTCGTCCCACAGTAGAATGTATCGGAGATATTACACAGAACCGGCATGTCGGCATACTGGCAACATCAGGTACCATCAAATCCGAATCTTATCCATTGGAGATACATAAATTATTTCCGGAAATTCAAGTGAGCGGAATAGCTTGCCCGATGTGGGTGGCACTGGTTGAGAATAATGAGTCACAAAACGAAGGTGCAGATTATTTCATCAAGAAATATATTGACCAGCTACTATCTGAAGATCCTCTGATCGACACGATGATTCTGGGCTGTACACACTATCCCATCTTATTCCCTAAAATACGGGAATATACTCCGGACGGTATCCGCGTCATTGCTCAGGGGGAATATGTAGCCGAAAGCCTAAAAGATTATCTGCACAGACACCCGGAAATGGACGCTAAATGCACCCGTAACGGGAATTGTTTGTTTTATACAACAGAAGCGGAAGAGAAATTCACCGAATCTGCCTCTACCTTCCTGAAGGAGCAGATCAGCGTGAAACGAATTTCTCTTGAATAAATTCAGAAAAGAATAACCATTTGTCCCTCTTTTTTGTTATATTTGTAAATAAACAAACCTCTAATGCCACACAATTATGAAAGAAGAAGATTATAGCAGATCCGTAGAAGTATTCTCAGGCTCTCCATGGGAAGCAGAAATCATCAAAGGATTATTGGAAAGCAATAATATCCGTTGTGTCATCAAGGATGGCATTATGGGGACATTAGCTCCTTATATTGCTCCCGCCGTATCCATTCTCGTCACTGAAGAGGAGTACGAAGCAGCTACTGAATTAATCAGAAGCCGCAACGAGAAAGATACTGACTGATGCGATCCAATCCTGTCTGGATATTCTCCAGAGAGTTCGCATAGGAGAAACGTACATATCCTTCACCTCCCGTTCCAAAATCAATACCGGGAGTAATACCGACATGCGCATTTTCGAGCACATCGAATGCGAAACGATAAGAGTCGGCAGTGAATTTGCGTGCGTCGGCAAAGATATAAAAAGCTCCCTGAGGCTCTACTTTTATTTTAAATCCCATTTCCCGAAGCCGGGTAATCATATACCGGCGACGTTCGTCATAGATGTGTTTCATCCGTTCCACATCCGTATCTGCCTGCCGTAATGCCGCTATTCCGGCTTGCTGTGCTATGCTGGACGCACAGATAAACAGGTTCTGCTGCAACTTCTGCAAAGAACGCATACAGGATTTCGGTGCGATCAGATAACCTAAACGCAGTCCTGTCATTGCGAATCGTTTGGAGAATCCATTCAAGACAAAAGCCTTATCAGTATATTCAAGAATACTATGCGCGCGCCCTTCATAGACAAGTCCATGATAAATTTCATCAGAAATAATGGGGACACCCAATGAGGCAACCTCTTTCAGAAAGCTTTCATCCAACAACATTCCCGTCGGATTCATCGGCGAATTAATAAAGATAGCCGCTGTATGCGGAGTCACACATTTACGGATCGCTTCTATATCATATTGCAGTCCGTTCTCCTCTGACAAAGGCACCAGAACAGGTTTTGCCTGGGCAGCCAGCACAAAATTGCGATAACAAGCATAACCCGGATTAGAAAGTATCACCTCACTATCCGAATTGCAAAGCAACATCAGCACCAGAAGAATAGACGGAGAAGAGCCGGAAGTGACCACGATACAGTCCGGATCAACGACCACTCCATATTCACGTTGATAAAATGCGGCTATCTCCCCGCGTAGTTCCGGATCGCCCAATGAATGGGTATAGTGTGTAAGATGTTGATCATAAGCAGCCTTGGCGGCTTCTGCCACACAAGACGGTACATCAAAGTCCGGTTCACCCACTTCCAGGTGGACAACGTCAATGCCTTGTTTTTGTAATTCATTAGCTCGTTCCAACACATCCATCACAATGAAGGAGGTCATCTGTTCTACTTGAGGATTGGTATGTTTCATTGTTTTTCTTTTATCTATCAGGCTGCAAAGATAATTCTTTTCAGCCTGTTTTTGTAACATATCGACAAAAAGCTCTATATTTGTGCTTTCAAATCGTTAGTAAAAATGGAACAGGAATTTACACGAATAGCAGTAAAAGTAGGTAGTAACGTATTGGCACGTCGCGACGGTACATTAGACGTCACACGCATGTCGGCACTCGTCGATCAGATTGCAGAGTTAGACAAATCCGGAGTAGAGATTATCCTCATATCTTCAGGAGCCGTCGCTTCAGGACGCAGTGAGATACACCCGCAGAAAAAGCTCGACAGTGTAGATCAACGTCAATTATTCTCTGCAGTAGGGCAGGCTAAACTGATAAACCGCTACTATGAACTTTTCCGCGAGCACGGGATTCCGGTAGGACAAGTACTGACTACCAAAGAAAACTTCAGTACCCGCCGCCATTATCTGAACCAGAAGAATTGCATGACAGTGATGCTGGAAAACGGAGTGATCCCTATTGTCAACGAGAATGATACGATTTCTGTCAGCGAGCTTATGTTTACAGACAATGATGAGTTGTCGGGCCTCATCGCTTCTATGATGGATGCACAAGCGCTGATCATCCTCAGCAACATAGACGGGATTTACAATGGTTCTCCTGCAGATCCGGAATCATCGGTCATTCGCGAGATTGAACATGGCAAAGACCTGTCCAGTTATATCCAGGCTTCCAAATCCAGTTTCGGTCGCGGAGGTATGCTGACCAAAACAAATATAGCCCGAAAAGTAGCAGATGAAGGCATTACAGTCATTATAGCCAATGGCAAGAGGGACAATATTCTGGTAGATCTGCTGCAACACCCGGAAGAAACGATTTATACCCGTTTCATTCCTTCGAATGAACCAGTGTCCAGCGTAAAGAAATGGATTGCCCATAGCGAGGGTTTTGCCAAAGGCGAAATTCACATCAATGAATGTGCCACTGATATATTAAATTCGGAGAAGGCTGCAAGTATCCTCCCGATTGGAATTACACATATTGAAGGCGAATTCGAAAAAGATGAAATAGTCCGCATCATGGACTTCCAGGGAAATCAGGTCGGTGTAGGAAAGGCAAACTGTGATTCCAAGCAAGCCCGGGAAGCCATGGGCAAGCACGGTAAAAAGCCGGTAGTACACTATGACTACCTATACATCGAGTAGATTTATTTCATTTTTCAACGGGCTTTGTGCCCATCATTCGCTATATTTGCACTGTTCATCTTTCTATTTAACGTAAAAAAGGAGCAAATGACTACAAATTTAAACGAAACCTTCGCTGCCGTACAAGCTGCCAGTCGTGAACTGGCTTTACTGAGTGATGATATCATCAATCAGATACTGAATGCGGTAGCGGATGCTACCATTGCCGAAACAGCCTTCATTCTTTCAGAGAATGAGAAGGACCTGGCACGGATGGATCAAAGTAATCCGAAATACGACCGGTTGAAACTTACGGCAGAGAGACTGAAAGGTATCGCTGACGATACACGTAATGTAGCAACCCTTCCTTCTCCTTTAGGAAGAATCCTGAAAGAAACAACTCGTCCGAACGGAATGAAGCTGACAAAGATCAGCGTACCTTTTGGAGTCATAGGCATTATCTATGAGGCTCGCCCGAACGTTAGTTTCGACGTATTCTCCCTTTGCCTGAAGAGTGGCAATGCCTGCATCCTGAAAGGTGGAAGCGATGCAGACGATTCTAATCGTGCCATCATCAGCATTATTCATAAAGTGCTGAAGAAGTTCAACGTCAATCCGCATATAGTAGAACTACTCCCTGCCGACAGGGAAGCCACTGCCGCTTTGCTGAATGCAGTAGGATTTGTTGACCTCATCATTCCGAGAGGAAGCAGCAATCTGATAAACTTTGTACGCGAGAATGCGCGGATTCCTGTGATTGAAACAGGAGCAGGTATATGTCATACTTATTTTGACGAGTTTGGTGACACAACAAAAGGAGCCGACATTATCCATAATGCCAAAACACGTCGTGTCAGTGTCTGCAATGCGTTGGATTGTACCATTATCCACGAAAAACGCCTGACTGACCTGCCGGCACTCTGCGATAAACTGAAAGAAAGCAATGTAATCGTCTATGCAGATGCCCAGGCTTACCGGGCACTGGAGGGGTATTATCCCGCAGAATTACTGGTACCTGCCACTACAGAAAGCTTCGGAACCGAGTTCCTGGATTATAAAATGGCCGTCAAGACTGTGAAAAGCTTTGAAGACGCATTGGGACATATACAAGAAAACAGTTCAAAACACAGCGAATGTATCATCACTGAAAACAAAGAACGTGCGGCCTTGTTCACTAAGATAGTAGATGCAGCCTGTGTATACACCAATGTTTCTACCGCCTTCACAGATGGAGCCCAGTTTGGTTTAGGTGCCGAAATCGGCATCAGTACCCAAAAGCTACATGCCCGTGGTCCGATGGGACTGGAAGAAATCACTTCCTACAAATGGGTGATTGAAGGAGACGGGCAAACCAGATGGTAAAACAAAACGGTGAACCACAGGTCATAAGACATGAATCAGGGTTGATAAACCGTAAACAACAGATTGGATAATAACGATTAATGATAGATAAAATGAAGAAATTTACTTGTGTACAGGACATCGGCGATTTAAAATCAGCCCTTGCAGAAGCATTTGAAATTAAAAAGGACCGCTTCAAATATGTAGAATTGGGACGAAACAAGACATTGATGATGATCTTCTTCAACTCCAGTCTTCGTACTCGTCTTAGCACACAGAAAGCTGCTATTAATTTGGGAATGAATGTGATGGTCCTAGACATCAACCAAGGCGCCTGGAAGCTGGAAACAGAACGTGGCGTCATCATGGACGGTGACAAACCGGAGCACCTGCTGGAAGCCATTCCCGTGATGGGCTGTTATTGCGATATCATCGGAGTACGCTCCTTTGCCCGTTTCGAAGATCGTGAGTTTGACTATCAAGAGACCATCCTCAATCAGTTTATTCAATATTCCGGACGTCCGGTATTCTCTATGGAAGCAGCTACGCGGCATCCGCTGCAAAGTTTTGCCGATTTGATTACCATTGAAGAATACAAAAAGACCGCACGCCCTAAAGTCGTCATGACTTGGGCTCCGCATCCCCGTCCATTGCCACAGGCTGTTCCCAATTCTTTTGCCGAATGGATGAATGCCACTGATTACGATTTCGTGATCACCCATCCGGAAGGATATGAGTTAGCTCCGCAATTTGTAGGAAATGCCAAAGTAGAGTATGACCAGATGAAAGCTTTCGAAGGAGCAGACTTTATATATGCCAAGAACTGGGCTGCTTATGCAGGAGACAACTACGGCCAGATATTAAGCAAAGACCGCGAGTGGACAGTCAGCGACCGCCAGATGGCAGTAACCAACAATGCATTCTTTATGCACTGCCTGCCTGTCCGTAGAAATATGATTGTTACAGACGATGTGATTGAAAGTCCTCAGTCTATTGTTATTCCTGAAGCTGCCAACCGTGAAATATCGGCTACGGTAGTTTTGAAGAGATTGATTGAAGGGCTATAAAAGTACTAAAGACCGTTCTCATCATTATGAGAGAAAACACCCCCTATTACAGTGAGCTGTTTTTTTCATAATGATGAGAACGGTCTTTTAGTGTTCTATTTCTTTTCCGGCTGCCTGCCAGGCATTGAATCCTTTGCCAAGCTCTATAACCTTATACCCTTTTTCACTAAGAATCGCAGCAGCTTTCTTGCTTCGTTTACCACTACGGCAATACAGAGCTACCGGTTTGCTCTTTTGCAATAACGAATCCGCCATTGAAGCAAAAGAGTCATCCATCACATTAATATTGATCGTTCTGGCAATATGTCCTTCTGAATATTCAGCCAGTGTACGGACATCCAGACGCTGCACTTCTTCATCCTGAATGAAAGAATCGAACTCATCTACATTCACCGTTTTAAAATCTCCTTTCTGCTGACAGGAGAAAAGAGAAGAGAGAAATAAAAATAACCCCACGACTAATTGATTCATTTTAAACATATACACTACATTATTCAATTCTCATCCGGAATATATTCAAATCCCGGATTACAATACTTTTCTGACTCTACTACCGTACCACTTGTATCTGTGGTATGATATTTGAATTTTATTCTGATTGTCTGATGCGGATTCTCTTCATCCACATATTTCGTCAGAGGAACAGAGACATAGGCGCGACGATTGTAAATCTCCTCATCCCCATTTGCGTTGTGGAACAGAGACAAAGTAACGACTTTCTCATCCCCCTCTGACTCAACGCTCTCTTCGACCATCCCAAAAACATGCTGTTTACCACTATTGATATCAATCTTCACATTCAAGATCATATTCAAATAGTCACGTCCCATCCAGATACTGGTCACGTCAACCGGATCGTACTTCAGTCCTCCCTCAAAAGCCGGGTCGGTAGCTTCTTTAGGCTCCGGGGCCACTACCGACTGCAAAGAGTAAATGACAGCAGTAGCATCATCCGAATTTACTTCATAGTTACTTATCACACGTCTGGCTGTGTTCGGAGAAATGCTTGAACCGGTACGGTCCTTCGAAACAGTCAGCAACTTTCCCTTATCAGGAAGCAGACTCTTTATCAGTCCATCCGCTCCAGCTTTCACTGTAACAAACTCCAGCTTCACAGGAGGATAATAGTAATCTTCATCATCCCCGCAGGCAGTCATCAGGAAAAGCATTCCCAAAAGCCAGACTGTATGTAACTTTACTTTATTCATTGGCAAGCAGCTAAATAGTTTACCAGCGGATTGGCATACATTAATAACAATTTTCCGCGCAAAAAGTCTTCATCTTTATTCGGAATCTTTATTTTGCCCAGTTGTTGCTCAATATAGGTAACGAATCGTTGTTTCTCCTCGGATGTGTAATGGTCAGCAAACTCTGATGTGTTATTCAGCCAGTCATAGGCAACGTAGTTGCCCGAATAAATCCGGTAGTTGCCATGAATCCTCCGGTCAATACAAGCAGATATGCCGGAAAACAGCTCCTGTTTCGACAACGAACGGTCTAACTGCTCCAACTTGTCGTTGATACAGGGAGCTGTCTGAAAATGAACTTTCCCTTTATATCCGAAAAGACCGGTCTGCATACTGATCAAATCGTCCTGAGTCGTTTTCTTGTATCCTTCTATATCTCTTTTCAACTGAAATTCCTGTGCCTTCAGAAAATCACAGGGATCATATTCATATGAAATGGCAAGAGGCGCAATATTCATCTCAATCAAACGATCGATTAAATCGCCTTCGCCACCCATGGCCAGCATCTTCAGCACACTGTCCTGTGTACGGTCATTCGAATCTTTGGCACGTCCTTCGCGCTGGGCAATCCAGATAGACTGTTTCTTCTCATTAATGGTATAATGCATATAACGGGACATCCTTGCCGAAGATTCAAGCATCTGCCGCATGGTCAGCGCCCGCTGCACGATAAAAGATTTGTTGACACGTACCAACTTCTTGATCCATGGATAAACCAGCAGATTGTCTCCAATCGCTATCTCCACCGTATCCATCCCCTGATCAATCAGCAAGATGGAAAGGAAGCCCGAATCCAATATAATATCCCGATGATTGGAGACATACGTATAAGCTTTGCTTTTATCCGGTAAAGCCGTATGATCCAGAGTCAGCCCATCCGTATGGTCCGCAGCTATTTTCCACAAAATACCATAACAGAATGTTTCCTGAAAATCCAGTTTGCTTTTGCAAGCGCGTATCTTCTGCGCCAAAAGTTCAAAAGGGACATTCGGTATTGCATCAGTTGCTGCTTTTTGGAAAGCAGGGTCAGCAATCAGTTCCTCAAAGATTTGAGGAAGTTCCTCATCATTGTAAGGACGAATCTCATCAAACTCTGTAGTAGCCATAAGCTATGAATTTTATAAATAAGTATCAGGTATTAAGTATAAAGTATTAGGCTGCGCTGTAAACCGCCCGGAATTAATACTTATTACCTATTACTTAATACTTAAAATTTATTTTCTATTATATCAGTCATCACATCCTTTATATCCAGACCGGCAGCACGCACTTGCTGGGGAATAAAGCTTGTAGCGGTCATCCCCGGAGTCGTGTTCACTTCCAGCAGATTGATCTTCTCGCCGGCAGTCACAATATAGTCCACACGGATGATACCGGAGCAGCCCAATATATCATAAATAGCCGAAGTCAGCATTTGCACACGATTCGTCAATTCGTCCGAAATGCGTGCGGGAGTGATCTCGTCTACCTGACCATTATATTTTGCATCATAATCAAAGAACTCATTATGCGTCACTACTTCCGTAGGCGGGAAGATCACCGTCTTGTCTTTGGTTTTATAGCAACCGCAGGTTAGCTCCGTCCCTTCCATAAATGCTTCAACAAGCACTTCCTGCGCTTCTTCAAATGCCTTAACAATGGCCGGTTGTATTTGTTCTTTCGTCTTAACCTTTGTTACACCAAAACTCGAACCTCCCAGGCTCGGCTTGATAAAACAAGGCAAACCGATCTTTTCCATTACATCTTCATCGGAAACCGATTGTCCCTGACGCAGCAGCAATGATTCCGCAATACGTACACCAAAGGCTTTCAGATATTGGTTGCAGGTAAACTTATCATAGGTAACCGCCGCAGCCAGCACCCCGCAACAAGAATACGGAATGTGCATCATATCAAAGTATCCCTGAAGACGACCGTCTTCACCCGGAGTACCGTGAATGGTGATATAGGCAAAGTCAAACTTAATCTTTTCCGCACCCAGCATAAAGCTGAAGTCATTGCGGTCTACCGGTGTTTTGGTACCATCCGGCAGCTGGACTTCCCAGCGGGTTCCCTGCATCTCAACAATATACAATGTATACTTTTCCTTATCTATGAAGGAATATATTCCCTGTGCACTACGCAGGGATACATAAAATTCGGAGGTATCACCTCCGGCTACGATAGCAATTGTGCGTTTCATTCTATTTCTCTGTTACTTATATAGCCTCGCCACTTCTCGATAAGCTGGGTCATGTCATCCGGAAGTTCGGAAGTAAAGTACATCTCTTCGCCTGTGACGGGATGTACGAACCCCAATGTCATAGCATGCAGAGCCTGCCGGGGACAAGTGTCAAAGCAATTATTTACAAATTGTTTGTATTTACTAAAGTGGGTACCTTTCAGTATTTCGTCACCGCCATAGCGTGCGTCGTTGAAAAGTACATGCCCGATGTGTTTCATGTGAACACGAATCTGATGAGTACGCCCTGTTTCGAGTATACACTCTACCAGTGTGACGTATCCCAGCCGTTCCAACACCCGATAATGAGTCACCGCGTGTTTGCCCATTGCCGGGTCGGTCATGACTGCCATCTGCATCCGGTCTTTCGGATTGCGGGCGATGCTGCCTACGATTGTACCTTCATCCTGTTCCACATTTCCCCAGACAAGGGCACGATATTTGCGTTTGGTCGTCTTATTGAAGAATTGTATTCCAAGATGAGTCTTGGCGTCGGGTGTCTTGGCGATTACCAGCAGCCCGGAAGTATCTTTATCTATGCGGTGGACAAGCCCGACATGAGGGTCATTGGCATCATATTCGGGAATATCTTTCATGTGCCATGCCAGTGCATTCACAAGCGTACCGTGATAGTTTCCATGCCCCGGATGTACTACCAGTCCCGCAGGCTTGTTCACTACCATTACATACTGATCTTCGTAAACGATATTAAGGGGAATATTTTCGGGAATAATCTCGTTCTCGTAACGGGGGCGGTCCATCATGACGGTAATGACATCGAGCGGCTTTACTTTATAGCTGCTCTTCACCGGCTTACCGTTGGCCATGACAAATCCATCTTCGGCAGCCTTCTGAATACGGTTGCGCGAAGCATTAACAATACGTTCGAACAGATATTTGTCGACTCTGACCATTGCCTGTCCTTTGTCTACGACCACCCGGAAATGTTCGTAAAGCTGAGATTCATCACCGACAGGTTCTATGTCATCCAAATCATTTTCCAGTTCATCCGGAAGTTCTTCCTCGATCATGTGAGTCTGTTTCGTTATTTATCAATTAAAACCAGCTGTCATCCTGACTTGAAGGGGATTCTGATGCAGCAGGTTCCTCTGTTCCTTCAACATTTTTTATAGAGTCGCTTTCCAACGGTTCATTTTCTCCGTTTCCTACCATCAGAGTCAATGCTGCTCCCAAAGGTACCTTATCTCCCGCTTCTAATGAACGTCCCTGATATTTGATACCGTACACCCAGTCCTTCTCACCGTTCATCAGCTGAATCTCAGTCAGTTTGAATCCGGCAGCAAGCACTTTCGCCTGTGCCTGACGCAGGGAACTGTTGTCCGCTACATCGGGAATAGCACGCAAGGGGATGCTCAGTGTATTTATAGTCAGATAAATGGTACGGCCTTCTTTTACTTTTTGTCCGGCTCCCGGATTGACATCGAGCACAATGCCCGCTGCCTTATTTTTCACATAATTGGAATCGGAAACGACACATACCAATCCATGATTGCGGAACATTTTAGAAGCTTCTTCCACTGTCATCCCTTTTACATCGGGAACGACCACAGCTTCACCGTGACGGGTATAAACATCCAGCCATTTCATCACGCCAAACACGATCAGCACCACTGCCACAATCATGACAACGATATTCACCCAAAAATATTTATTTGTTTTAAAAGAAAAGAATTCTTTGATTGTCATACGCTTTGCTGTTAATCCGCGCCAAAGATACTACAAATTAGTTGAATTTCGGAATAGTGAGCAATGAAAATGTCCCTGCATAAATGCAAGGACACCTATCATCACCACAATTGCTGCAACTATATTCCCCACTCTTATAGATTTCAACAACCTTATATCTTAAGATGCGGCTTCCGGATTCTCTGAACACAACCGTCCGTCACATATATTCCGTCTATGATCTGTGACAAAGAAAGCTAAAAAGTGACAAAGGGAATTCCATTAAACATTATTTAATACACTATTTAACTACTGCACCGGGAATCCTGTATTTTTTGCCATAAAAAGGAAGTTATGACCAACTTTAATGGAAACGAGAGCAAACAAAAAAGGCGGAGTTTAAAACTCCGCCTTTTTTGTTTCTGAGTGATGATTACCACTTCTGTCCGTTGTACTCATCAGAAACAGTCAGTTTCTTTCTGCCTTTCGCACGGCGAGCAGCTAATACTCTACGACCATTAGCCGATGCCATTCTCTCACGGAAACCGTGTTTGTTCTTTCTCTTTCTGTTAGAGGGTTGAAATGTTCTTTTCATTACTGTATCTTGTTTTTATGTTATTATTCTACGTAATCGGGCTGCAAAAATAGGCACTTTTTTTAAATTAACCAAGAGATAACTCATTTTTGCTCAAAAGTTTTTGTGTTTTTTACCGATTTAGATTACTTTTGCAGTCGAATTCCTGCGAAAACAATTAAATAACAATAATATAATAAGAAAAATAGCAGTATGATTAATGCTCAAGACATCAAAAACGGAACTTGTATCCGTATGGACGGAAAGCTCTATTTCTGTATAGAATTCCTGCATGTGAAACCGGGTAAAGGTAACACTTTTATGCGTACTAAACTGAAAGATGTAGTTAGCGGTTACGTTCTCGAACGCCGTTTCAACATCGGTGAAAAGCTGGAAGATGTACGCGTAGAACGTCGCCCGTACCAGTTCCTGTATAAAGAAGGAGAAGACTATATCTTCATGAATCAGGAAACTTTTGACCAACACCCTATTGCTCACGACCTGATCAACGGTGTAGACTTCCTGCTCGAAGGTGCAGTGCTGGACGTTGTTTCTGACGCTTCTACCGAAACTGTACTTTATGCAGACATGCCGATCAAGGTTCAGATGAAGGTTACTTATACAGAACCGGGTATGAAAGGTGATACAGCTACCAACACACTGAAACCTGCAACAGTAGAATCAGGTGCGACGGTACGTGTTCCTTTGTTCATCAGCGAAGGTGAAACAATTGAAATCGACACTCGTGACGGTTCTTACGTAGGACGTGTGAAAGCATAAATGTCATACAAATGACACAAAGAAACGGTGGATTTGCTTCGGCACTTCCACCGTTTTTTATTACCTTTGTCCATCACTAACCCTAATATTAAGATACAAAAGAATGAAAAAGTTAATTTACACACTACTTTTTGTCCTCATATCCGTTGCAGCCAACGGTCAGGCAAAGTATGTATTCTATTTCATCGGCGATGGAATGGGAGTCAACCAAGTAAACGGTACGGAAATGTATCAGGCAGAACGCCAGAACGGACGTATCGGCGTTGAACCTTTGCTGTTCACTCAATTCCCCGTAGCTACCATGGCAACCACTTTCTCTGCCACCAACTCTGTAACTGACTCTGCAGCCGCAGGTACTGCACTGGCAACCGGCAAGAAGACCTACAACAGCGCCATCTCCGTAGGAGAAGACAAGAACCCGATTGAAACGATAGCCGAAAAAGCGAAGAAGGCCGGAAAGAAAGTAGGCGTCACTACTTCCGTCAGCGTAGACCATGCCACTCCCGCCGCTTTCTATGCTCATCAGGCAGACCGTAATATGAATTATGAAATCGCCATTGACCTGACCAAAGCAAACTTTGACTTTTATGCAGGCGGTGGTTTCCTGAAACCTGACAAGACGCACGACAGGAAAGACGCTCCCAACATCTTCCCTATTTTCGAAGAAGCAGGCTACACCGTAGCACGTGGCTACAACGATTATAAAGCAAAAAGCAAGGATGCCGGCAAAATGATCCTGATACAGGAAGAAGGCAAGGACCCTTCTTGCCTGCCTTACGCTATCGACCGTAAAAGCGATGATCTGACTCTCGCTCAAATCACAGAAAGCGCTATCGACTTCCTGACCAAAGGCAAGAACAAAGGTTTCTTCCTGATGGTAGAAGGTGGAAAGATAGACTGGGCCTGCCATGCCAATGACGCCGCTACTGTATTCAACGAAGTGAAGGATATGGATGACGCCATCAAAGTAGCTTATGAATTTTACAAGAAACATCCGAAGGAAACTTTGATCGTTGTTACCGCCGACCACGAAACCGGTGGTATCGTACTGGGCACAGGCAGATATGAGTTGAACCTGAAAGCATTGCAATATCAGAAACATTCCGCTGACGGATTATCCAAACAAATCAGTGAGCTGAGAAAATCGAAAGGAAATAAGGTGACTTGGGAAGACATGAAAGAATTCCTGGGCAACGAAATGGGCTTCTGGAAACAATTCCCTATTTCCTGGGAACAGGAAAAGAAACTGCGTGACGAGTTTGAACAATCCTTTGTCAGAAATAAAGTGGTATTTGCCGAAAGCATGTACTCCAAGAGCGAACCAATGGCAGCACGCGCTAAAGAAGTGATGGATCAGATATCGATGGTAGGCTGGGTAAGCGGCGGTCACTCTGCCGGTTATGTACCGGTATTTGCTATCGGTGCCGGTTCTCAACTGTTCGGTGAAAAGATTGACAATACCGAAATCCCTAAAAGAATCGCAAAGGCGGCAGGATATAAATAAGAATACCTGCCTTTCCTAATAAAGAGTGCCAATTGTCTTACGGCTGACATCCGTAGATAATTGGCACTCTCTGCATTGTACACACAGTGCCACGCCTTTGGCACAGTTGTGCCACCGTGCTGGCACAGTCGTGCCAATGCGATGGCACGGTTGTGCCAAAGGCGTGGCACAACACAGGGCTAAGCTTCTTATGAAAAAGGAGCTATAGGTTCATTACATCTTGTTCAAACTGATCTTTATCTCCGACAGCTTTATTGCGCATTCTACTCCGGTAATTATAGATTGTTGCCAGAGAATAGCCCAGAAAATGAGCAATCTTGTTGCTGTCCACCACTCCCAGGCGAATAAGGGCAAAAATCCGGAGTTCCGTTGTCAGCAGTTCATCCGATTTAGGATAGACTCTTGCCTCTTCTACCAGCAGATTATTGAAAGAAGTGATAAAGTTGGGGAATAATTTAAGGAAAGACTTATCAAATTCATTATAAAATTCATTGCGTTCATCCCGGATGAACTGTTCGGACTTGATTGCTTTAAACAGGTCGTCTATGCGCGATGACATGGCAAGCTTAGCCAGGGAGCGACGATATGTTTCCAGCTTATCGAGGTAATTAACACATCTGTCCAGATAGCGGGCTATATATACTTCCTTTATTTTTCCGGTCTGCTCCAACTCCTTGTTTACCACAGACATTTGTTTGTTGGCCAAACTCAGATTCCGTCGCATCACAGATATCTTTTTCATCCAACGATACAGATAGAAGATAGCAATAAGAAGAAACAGGGACAGCAGACTCACACTAATCAGCATGGCACGGGACACGGCACGTTCTTTTTCTTCTTTCAGTTTATAAGCCTTGTCGATAATCGGGAAGAACTCCGTTACTTCAATGAACCGCAGACGGGCATTACACGCCACGGCATCTTCCATCGAGCAACTTAAATATTTGTAAGCACGGTCAATATCCCCCAATTCGTACATCAAATGCGCGAGTTTCTGTAATGAGGCATACTCCCTGACAGAAGACTCCAGATCGGCAATAGCTGTCAGTATCAGATAGTAGACTTCTTTCTCAACATCTTTTTTCACGCTATATGCCTCAGAAAGAGTATAATAGATATATACTTTCTGACGCTCGTCTTCCATATCCTTCAGTGCATCGTTCAACATGCCGACAGCCGTATCAGCCTTTCCATTCATGATGCATCTTTCCGCTAAAACAATCGTTTTGTTTGCTTCCGGAGGCATGGCGGCAATAATGGAATCTCTGTACAAGTCGGTCTTTTTCAGGTATTTTTCTTTTTCATTTTTATTCGTTGTATAATCGGCAAGCCATCCGTAACAGGCACGATACGTCTGATAATAAGACAACAAGGTCCATTCATTCAGTTCTTTAGGATTGATCTTCGCCAATTGTTCCATAGCTTCAATGTACATTCCCATCACACCCATCGCCGTAGCACGGTTAATGATAATCTCATTTTCCAGCTCCGGACGGTTCAGTTGTGGCAATATCTCCATTTCACGGTTAATGTAATGAAGCGCCGAATCCGCCTGATAATGCAGGTAAGCACCAAAGAGGGACGCATACAACTCATATTTCCGCACAGGATCGGTAGAATGGGCAAGCTGTACTTTCAAATCGGTTATTTCTTTTTCCCTCTGAATCTGATAAGTCTCCTTCTTACTTATAATATCATCCAGCTTTTTGAGAACTGCCTTATTCAGGTCCGTATGCTTTGCAAACAGAGAAAGAGGAGAAACTAAAAGCAGAAACAAAAGATAACAGGTTAGATTTCTCATAAGGTACTTTTTTAAAGATGATACAAATATAATGATTATAGTAATAAAAACGAAAAATATCGTCATAACTATTTTCATTTTCACTTGTATTTTTCGATAGTGCAAAGAATCATAAGCAGCTTATTATCAACAATATATTCTAAACGAGCATTTATATTTTTATTCTAGCTACAGTACGGCATACCCGATTCCCCTACATTTGCATCATCGGTTCTCCCGAACAAATTTTAAAAATCTAGTTACCATGAAAAGGAATTTATTATTCACTATCTTACTATTATTATTACCCGGTTTTCATCAGGTATTTGCGGCAAACGCTATAAAGAAAGTAGCTCCTGCCTTTTGGTGGGCAGGCATGAAAAATCCCGAATTACAAATACTATTATATGGTGATCGCATATCATCCGCAGACGTCAGTCTTTCTTCCGGTGACATTACGCTGCAAGAAGTGGTGAAGCAGGAAAATCCGAATTATCTGGTTTTATATTTAGACCTTTCAAAGGCTGTCCCACAAAACTTTGACATCATCCTGACACAAGGCAAGAAGCAGACTAAAATCCCCTACGAGCTTAAACAGCGCAGACCGGATGCTTCGGCAGTTGAAGGTTTCGATTCGAGTGATGTACTTTATCTCATCATGCCGGACCGTTTTGCCAATGGTGATTCTTCCAACGACGTCATTCCCGGAATGCTGGAAGGAAATGTCGATCGCAACGAGCCTTTCGCACGCCACGGAGGCGATTTAAAAGGAATAGAAAATCATCTGGACTACATAGCAGACCTTGGCGTCACCAGCATATGGCTCAACCCGATTCAGGAGAATGACATGAAAGAAGGTTCTTATCATGGGTATGCCATTACCGATTATTATCAGGTAGACCGCCGTTTCGGCAGCAACGAAGAGTTCCGTAACCTTACCCAGGCAGCCAATGCCAAGGGGTTGAAAGTGGTGATGGACATGATCTTCAACCATTGCGGTTCAGACAATTACCTGTTCAAGGATATGCCTTCCAAAGACTGGTTCAACTTCGAGGGCAACTACGTGCAGACCAGCTTTAAGACTGCCACTCAAATGGACCCGTATACCTCCGATTACGAAAAGAAAATAGCCATCGACGGTTGGTTCACTCTGACCATGCCTGACTTCAACCAGCGCAACCGCCATGTTGCTACTTACTTGATACAAAGCAGTATCTGGTGGATAGAATACGCAGGTATCAACGGTATCCGTCAGGATACGCATCCTTATGCTGATTTTGATATGATGGCACGCTGGTGCAAAGCAATCAACGAAGAATATCCTAAATTCAACATTGTAGGTGAAACGTGGCTGGGCAGCAACGTACTTATCTCTTACTGGCAAAAAGACAGCAAACTCGCTTATCCGAAGAACAGCAACCTCCCTACTGTGATGGATTTCCCGCTCATGGAAGAGATGAACAAGGCTTTCGACGAAGAGACTACCGAATGGAACGGAGGACTTTTCAGACTCTACGAATATCTGTCACAAGACATTGTTTTCAGTCACCCGATGAACCTGCTGACGTTCCTCGATAATCACGATACTTCCCGCTTCTACCGTTCGGAAGCAGACACAAAAAATCTCGACCGATACAAACAGGCCCTGACATTCTTACTGACAACCCGTGGAATACCGCAGATATATTACGGAACTGAAATCCTGATGGCAGCTGATAAAGCAAACGGAGACGGACTGCTCCGCTGTGACTTCCCCGGAGGCTGGCAGAATGACACAAAGAACTGCTTTGATGCAGCCAACCGCACTCCACGACAGAATGAAGCTTTCTCCTTTATGCAAAAGCTGCTCCAATGGAGAAAAGGAAATGAAGTGATCGCCAAAGGACAACTGAAACATTTCGCCCCGAATAAGGGTATCTATGTTTACGAACGTAAATACGGTAATCAGTCAGTCGTTGTCTTCCTGAATGGTACCGACCGGGAACAGACCATTGACCTGACTCCCTATCAGGAAGTACTTCCTGCTCCATCTGCTTTCGATTTATTGACAGATAAAAAAGTTGAATTAAGAAATGAATTAACACTCCCAAGTCGCGGAATATACCTTTTATCCTTTTAAACAAGTTCACTTCGACTTATATTTATCAGGAAATAAAAAGAGGATAAACATCTGTAAAACAAAATATTATCATTAATACCAACTTGTATTTTTATTCTAGATAGCCCAAAGTCCCGGGATGGTTGCTATATTTGCAATATCCGGAACAAACCGGAGTAAAAATATTAGTTAGCTTATAATTTAATACCATAAATAGAATGAAAAAGAGAAAGATTTTATCGCTCATCGCATTCCTTTGCATCTCATTCATTGCGAATGCACAACAGAAATTAACCTCACCGGACAACAATCTGGTAATGACCTTCCAAGTGGACGCAAAAGGTGCTCCAACGTATGAACTGACATATAAAAACAAGGTGGTGATCAAGCCCAGCACCCTCGGACTGGAATTGAAGAAAGAGGATAATACCAGAACCGACTTCGACTGGGTAGACCGCAGAGACCTGACCAAACTTGATTCTAAGACCAACCTATATAACGGTTTCGAAATAAAGGACGCCAAGACGACTACCTTCGATGAAACCTGGCAACCGGTGTGGGGAGAAGAAAAAGAAATCCGCAATCACTATAACGAACTGGCAGTCAACCTGTATCAACCCATGAATGACCGTTCCATCGTTATCCGTTTCCGTCTGTTCAACGACGGTCTGGGATTCCGTTATGAATTTCCCCAGCAAAAGGCACTGAATTACTTTGTTATCAAGGAAGAACATTCTCAGTTTGCCATGAACGGTGACCACATCGCTTACTGGATACCGGGTGACTATGATACACAGGAGTATGACTATACCATTTCCCGCTTATCGGAAATCAGAGGCTTGATGAAAGAAGCAATCACCCCGAACTCTTCTCAGACTCCTTTCTCACAGACAGGTGTACAAACCGCATTGATGATGAAAACGGATGATGGCTTATACATTAATCTTCACGAAGCCGCCTTGGTTGATTACTCATGTATGCACCTCAACCTGGACGACAAGAATATGATATTCGAATCATGGTTGACACCGGATGCCAAAGGGGACAAAGGATATATGCAAACTCCCTGCAACACTCCCTGGCGTACAATTATCGTAAGCGATGACGCCCGCAACATTCTGGCTTCCCGTATCACGCTCAACCTGAATGAGCCCTGCAAGATAGCGGATGCCGCTTCTTGGGTGAAACCGGTGAAATATATCGGTGTATGGTGGGACATGATTACCGGAAAAGGTTCATGGGCTTACACCGACGAACTGACCAGCGTAAAACTAGGTGAAACAGATTACTCCAAAACAAAACCGAACGGCAAACATTCTGCCAACACCGCTAACGTGAAACGTTATATCGACTTTGCCGCAGCCCACGGATTCGATGCTGTACTGGTAGAAGGCTGGAACGAAGGCTGGGAAGACTGGTTTGGCAACAGCAAAGACTATGTATTTGATTTCGTCACTCCTTATCCCGATTTCGATGTGAAGGAAATCCATCGCTATGCAGCCGGCAAAGGGGTCAAAATGATGATGCACCATGAAACTTCCGCTTCTGTACGCAACTACGAACGCCACATGGACAAAGCTTATCAATTTATGGCAGACAATGGATACAACTCTGTAAAGAGCGGATACGTAGGCAACATCATTCCTCGCGGAGAACATCACTACGGACAATGGATGAACAATCACTACTTGTATGCAGTAAAAAAAGCCGCTGACTACAAGATCATGGTGAATGCACACGAAGCAACCCGCCCAACCGGTATTTGCCGTACGTACCCTAACCTGATCGGCAACGAATCCGCCCGCGGAACAGAGTATGAATCATTCGGAGGCAATAAAGTATATCACACAACGATTCTGCCTTTCACACGTCTGGTCGGTGGTCCGATGGACTACACTCCCGGTATCTTCGAAACTCATTGCAACAAGATGAATCCGGCAAATAATTCTCAGGTCCGTTCTACCATTGCACGCCAGCTCGCATTATATGTCACGATGTACAGTCCTTTGCAGATGGCTGCCGACATTCCGGAGAACTACGAACGCTTCATGGATGCTTTCCAATTCATCAAAGATGTTGCCCTTGACTGGGACGAAACAAACTATCTGGAAGCAGAACCGGGAGAATATATCACAATTGCCCGCAAGGCAAAAGGCACGGACGACTGGTACATAGGCTGCACAGCGGGTGAAAACGGCCATACCTCCAAGCTTGCATTCGACTTCCTGACTCCGGGCAAACAATATGTCGCTACGGTTTATGCTGACGCCAAAGATGCCGACTGGAAAGAAAACCCACAGGCTTACACCATCAAGAAAGGTATTCTGACCAACAAGAGTAAATTGAATTTGCACGCAGTCAACGGAGGCGGATACGCAATCAGCATTAAAGAAGTAAAAGACAAATCTGAAGCAAAAGGTTTGAAGAGATTATAAAGAGAAAGAGATTGAAAGACAGAGAAATTACAATTCGGTAGAACAGAGTGTTTTCAAACGCTAGGTATTAAGACGAAGAAAAGGTTTTCAATAGGTATTTTTTAAGAGAGAATGATAAGAGAATTTACAAATTAACTTTAAATACAGAAACATGAAAAAAGGAAACTTTATGTTAAAGGTCCTGCTTATGCTAATAGCTGGAATATTCTTGTCCGTTGGCGCATTTGCTCAGCAAATAACCGTCAAAGGAATGGTAAAAGACGCAACGGGCGAACCGGTTATCGGCGCCAATGTTGTGGTGAAAGGCACTACCACCGGAACAATTACCGATTTTGATGGCAACTTCCAGTTGTCTGCCAGGCAAGGCGACATAATTGTTGTTTCATTCATCGGATACCAACAGAAGGAACTTCCTGCTGCTGCGCAAATGAATGTAATACTGAAAGATGATACGGAAATACTGGACGAAGTAGTAGTAATCGGCTATGGTCAGGTGAAAAAGAACGATATGACCGGTTCGGTGATGGCTATCAAGCCCGATGAACTGAGCAAAGGTATTACCACAAACGCGCAGGATATGTTATCCGGAAAGATTGCCGGCGTCAGCGTTATATCAAATGACGGTACACCGGGAGGTGGAGCACAAATCCGAATTCGTGGCGGTTCCTCTTTGAATGCAAGTAACGACCCGTTGATTGTCATTGACGGTCTGGCTATTGATAACGAAGGTATCAAAGGTATGGCAAACGGATTGTCTATGGTCAATCCTGCTGATATTGAAACCCTTACAGTACTGAAAGACGCCTCCGCAACTGCTATCTACGGTTCGCGTGCATCCAATGGTGTGATCATTATCACTACTAAGAAAGGAAAGAACGGACAGGCTCCGAGTATAAACTATAATGGTTCCGTATCCTTCTCCAAGACTCAAAAACGGTATGATGTGTTGAGTGGAGATGAATATCGTGCTTATGCCACTCAATTGTGGGGTGATAAACTGCCGGCTGAACTGGGTACCGCCAATACGGACTGGCAGGACCAGATATTCCGCACTGCTGTCAGCACAGATCATCATGTTTCTATCAACGGAGGATTCAAGAACCTGCCTTATCGTGTGTCTTTAGGCTATACAAATGACAATGGTATTGTGAAAACATCCAATTTCCAGCGCTTTACCGCTTCTGTGAATCTGGCTCCTTCATTCTTCGACGATCACTTGAAGTTCAACATCAATGCCAAATACATGAATGGTAAGAACCGCTACGCCGACACAGGCGCCGCTATCGGCGGAGCATTGGCTATCGACCCTACCCGTCCGGTTTATTCTACCGACGATCCTTACCAGTTTACAGGCGGCTACTGGCAGAATATAAATTCTACCTCAGGCTTCAGCGACCCGAACTGGAAATATACATCCAATCCGAATTCTCCCCAGAATCCGCTGGCTGCACTGGAGCTTAAAAATGACAAGGCAAACAGTAACGACTTTGTTGGAAATGTGGATGTTGACTATAAATTCCATTTCCTGCCCGACCTCCGTCTGCATGCAAGCATAGGTGGAGAATATGCAGAAGGTACACAAACGACGACTGTTTCTCCATACTCGTTCGGAAATAACTATTATGGTTGGAATGGTGATGTCACCCAATATAAATACAACCTTTCTTATAATATATATGTACAGTATATCAAGTCTTTAGGTGCAAACGACTTTGACGTCATGGTCGGCGGTGAAGAACAACACTTCCATCGCAACGGATTTGAAGAAGGTCAGGGCTGGGACCCCTATACTCAGGAAGCTCATGACGCAAAACTGCGCGAACAAACAGCGTATGCCACCAGAAACACTCTGGTCTCCTACTTCGGTCGTCTGAATTACTCCCTGCTGAACCGTTACTTGTTTACCTTTACTATGCGTTGGGACGGCTCGTCACGTTTCTCTAAAGACAATCGCTGGGGTACATTCCCGTCATTGGCACTGGGATGGAAGATAAAAGAGGAAAACTTCCTGAAAGACGTAAATGTCCTGTCCGACCTGAAACTGCGTCTGGGCTGGGGTATTACCGGACAACAAAACATAGGAGATGATTTCGCATATCTCCCCCTGTATGTAGTCAATAACGAATATGCCCAGTATCCTTTTGGCGATACTTACTATTCCACTTCCCGCCCGAAGGCTTTCAATGAGAATCTGAAATGGGAAAAGACTACTACCTGGAATGCCGGTCTGGACTTCGGATTCCTGAATGGAAGAATTACAGGTGGTATTGATGGCTATTTCCGTAAGACGGATGATCTGCTGAACAGCGTAAAGATTCCCGTCGGTACTAACTTCAACGCCCAGATGACACAGAATATCGGCTCTTTGGAAAACTACGGTATGGAGTTTTCCATCAATGCTAAACCGATTGTGACGAAAGACTTCACTTGGGACTTGAGCTATAACATCACATGGAACCACAACGAAATCACGAAGTTGACGGGTGGTGATGACAGCGATTATTACGTAGAAGCCGGTGACAAGATTTCCAGAGGCAACAACACCAAGGTACAGGCAAACAAAGTAGGCTATGCAGCCAATTCTTTCTATGTCTACCAGCAGGTGTATGACGAGAACGGCAAACCTATTGAAAACATGTTTGTCGACCGTAACGGAAATGGTACCATAGACAGCGGAGATAAATATATCTACAAGAAACCGGCAGGCGATGTATTGATGGGACTGACTTCCAAAATGCAATACAAGAACTTTGATTTCAGTTTCTCACTTCGTGCCAGTCTGAACAACTATGTATACTATGACTTCCTGAGCAACAAAGCCAATGTCAGTACTTCGGGACTGTACTCGAATAATGCATATAGCAATACGAGTGCCGAAGCTGTCGCACTGGGTTTCAGCGGACAAGGAGATTACTACATGAGTGATTATTTTATACACAACGCATCATTCTTACGTTGTGATAACATCACACTGGGCTATTCTTTCCAGAATCTGTGGAAAGGTCAGACATACAAAGGTATTGGCGGACGTGTATATGCAACAGTACAAAATCCATTTATTATCAGTAAATACAAAGGCCTTGACCCGGAAGTCAAAAGTGGTATCGACGCCAATCCATACCCCAGAGCCATGACTTTCTTACTAGGTTTGAGTCTGCAATTCTAAATTACATTAAATCAATTTATCATGAAAACAAGATATATCAAACAACTATTTTCAGCAGCACTGATCACAGTTCTCTCACTGGGAGTAACTTCATGTATCAACGATCTGGATATTAGTCCCATCGACCCTCAGACAGGAGGTAGTTTCGATCAGCAAGGAGTATTTGTGAAAGGTTATGCCATGCTGGGCGTAACCGGACAAAAAGGTATCGACGGCTCTCCTGACTTGGACGGACAAGATGAAGGTGAATCCGGTTTCTACCGTACCACTTTCAACTGCAATGAGTTGCCTACCGATGAATGTCTCTGGGCATGGCAAGAAAACCAGGATATCCCCCAGCTTACAAGCATTAGCTGGAGTCCTTCCAGCCAGCGTACAGAGTGGGTTTATGTCCGTTTAGGATATGACATCACACAATATAACTTCTTCCTCGACCAGACCGAAGGCATGACAGACGCGGAAACACTGCGCCAGCGTGCGGAAATACGTTTCCTGCGTGCCTTGCATTACTGGTACTTCCTCGACTTGTTTGGAAAAGCTCCGTTCAAAGAACACTTCAGCAACGATTTACCTGTTGAAAAGAAAGGTACTGAACTCTATACCTACATTCAGAATGAACTGAACGAGATTGAAGGGGATATGTATGAACCCCGCCAGGCTCCTTTCGGTCGTGCCGACAAAGCTGCTAACTGGTTGCTCCGTGCACGTTTGTACCTGAACGCCGGTGTATATACCGGACAAACCGACTATGCAAAGGCGGAAGAATATGCCAGCAAAGTGATTGCCTCAGCATATAAATTATGTACCAACTACAGCGAACTGTTTATGGCCGATAACGATGAGAATGAAAATGCCATGCAGGAAATCATTCTGCCCATTCGTCAGGATGGTGTAAAGACACGTAACCATGGCGGTTCTACCTATCTGGTTTGTGGTACTCGCGTGGCCGGTATGCCACGTATGGGAACAACAAATGGCTGGTCCTGTATCTTTGCCCGTGCAGCCATGGTGAAGAAATTCTTCTCCAATCTCGAAGATGTGCCGATGTTGCCCGCCGATGTGGAGATTCCGACTAAGGGGTTAGACACGGATGAACAGATCGATGCTTTCGATGCTCAATACGGCATCCGGACAGAAGATATGATTAAGGCTGCCGGTGACGACCGTGCCATGCTATACTCCGGTGTAGGAGGCGGCAGACGCAAGATTCAGACAGACGCTATCAGCGGATTCACCGATGGACTGTCTATTGTAAAGTGGCAGAACTATCGTTCTGACGGAAAGCCTGTCAGCCATGCAACATATCCCGACACTGACATTCCTTTGTTCCGTCTGGCAGAAGCCTATCTGACACGTGCGGAAGCTATCTTCCGTCAGGGAGGAGATGCAACGGCAGACATCAACGAACTTCGCAAACGTGCCAACTGTACAAGAAAGATACAGACTGTAACCGAACAGGAACTTATCGATGAATGGGCACGCGAGTTCTATCTGGAAGGTCGCCGTCGCTCAGACTTGGTTCGTTTCGGCATGTTCACAACCAATAAATATGTGTGGGACTGGAAAGGCGGAGCTATGAACGGGACATCTGTCGCTTCATACTACAATTTATATCCTATCCCTGTATCGGATATAAACAACAATAAGAATATGTTACAAAATGAAGGCTATAAATAACCAGTAGTTCATCCTTATATAAAAGAATGCCATTATGAAAAAAATATCCAATATATTACTTGCTGTCACCTTCGCACTGCCACTATTCACAGCTTGCGAGACAGACAACGACAGCAACCCGATCCTGAATGAGCCCGATACATTTACACTCAATACGCCCGCGTATGCAGCCAACAATGTATATGACCTGAAGAATGCTCAAAGTGTAGAACTTACTTGTTCTCAACCGGACTACGGTTTCCCGGCAGCTACCACATACACGGTACAAGCCTCTTTTGAACAAGATTTCAAGGAAGCAACAGATGACAGTAAAGCCAACTATACTGTGTTGGAAAACACGTACCCGACAGCAAAAATGAATGTGGATGCTTCCGAGCTCAACAGCGCACTTCTCGACTTATGGACTGCCGTAAACGGAGAACAGGCAGCTCTCCCCACCGAACCGACAGCTGTGTACATCCGCTTGAAAGCCAACATCACAAGCAGTGGAAAAGGAATCTGTTTTTCCAACATAATTGAGTTGCCCAACGTATTAATCTCCAAGAGCACCAGTTCATTGACACCGCCTAAGACCATGTTCATCGTAGGTTCTATGCTGGATGCCGACTGGAAAGTATGGAAACCGATGGCAGGCGTCTACGGCATGGATGGTCAATTCTATGCCATGGTTTACTTCGATGCCAACTCTGAGTTCAAGTTCGGCACCAAAGAAAACGAATATATCGGTATTAATGACAACCGCGTGACTGTTACTGACAAAGCCGGGGCCGGAGTAAGCGGTAATGATAACTTCATCGTAGAAAACGCCGGATGGTATCTCTTCTATATCAAAGCGGCAGTCAAAGGTTCCGACTATGCGTTCACCATCACATTCTACCCGGCTGAAGTCTATTTGTTTGGCAATACAACCGGTGGCTCATGGGCATTTACCGACACATGGAAGTTTGCGGTTCCCGCTACCAAAGACGGCAACTTCGTATCTCCTGCCATGACTGCAAGCGGAGAGGTTCGCATGTGCTTCAAGACAGACCTCGACTGGTGGAGAACAGAATTTACACTCCACGACGGTGAAATCTTCTATCGTGATTTCAATCTGATTGACAGTTGGACAGAAAAAGGAGAAGGTTATTCCGTACAGGGTTCAGCCGGCAATGTAATGTACTTGAACTTTACGGCAGGCACAGGAGAAAAGAAGTAATTAACTTTAAAAGAACGATTCATCATGAAAAAACATTTAATATACACAGGAATGTTTCTGGCAGCAATCGGATTTTCTGCCTGTAACGAAGATTTCAAGGACTGGGCTGATCCCCAGTCCAATCCTCAGGAAGAGTCGGCAGGACAGTTGACCGCAACTTTCGCTGCCGGCAAAGATGCCAGCATTGTAATGGATGCAACCACAGCAGATTCCGTAGAAATTGCGAAGTTAAGCTCAACCACGGCTGAAGAAGGCAGCAAAATCGCAGTGAACTCTCTGACACTGAACGAGAATCACACAATTCCATTTACCATGACAGAAGACAATGCCTTTAAAGTAGCATTGTCGCAACTGGACAGTGTGACACAAGAAGCTTACAAAAGTCGTGCAAGCGTGGAACGTGAATTGAAAATCTCGATTAACGCCTCTGCCGTTACTCCTTCCGGCGAAGGTATTCAGCTGGTGGGAAATGAGGTGAGCATCACATTGAAGCCTGCCGCAACTCCGGCAGTTGATCCCGACGGATACTATGTAGTCGGCGATTTCACAGGTTGGAATGGTACCGGTGCCCAATTAATGAAGAAGGATGCTCTCGATGAAAACCTGTATACACTGGAAACCGAAATAGAAAGCACTTCAAACTTCAAGATTTTCCCGGCTTCGGCTATTAACGGAAACGACATAGACTGGACCAAAGCTCTGGGAAGTAGTGTGGACGGTGACGACTCCAGCGATAATTTTGTCACCTGGACCAATGCAGGAGCTATAAATACGGCACTGGATGGTAAAATCAAAATCTCCTTCGACGCCTACAACTATCGTTTTACGGTGAAAGACAATAGTGCGCCCACCGAACTTTATATGACAGGCAGTGCTTATAACTGGGGAAATCCTGCCGGTGATCCGAATGCATGGAAGGAGCTTGTTCCCGTCAACGGAACAAAGGGAGCTTTCTGGGGAATCTTCCATTTTGCTGCCAACGATCAGGTGAAGTTTGCACCGCAAGCCAATTGGGGTAATGACTTTGGTTTTATAGACGCCATCTCACAAGAATCCAAAGACCTTGCCGGTCTGTCGGACGAGGGAGGCAACTTAAAAGTCGGTGTAGCCGGCTGGTATCTGGTATATGTTTCTGTTATCGGCGATAACAAAGTGATAGAATTTGAAAAGCCGAATGTATACTTAATGGGCGACACCTCTTACGATGGTTGGAACGCACAATTGGTAGAACAGGACTTATTTACCGTGCCCGGAACCGCTGATGGTGAATTCGTTTCTCCGGCTTTCCTGAAAGATGGTGCAGTGCGAATCTGCGTAAACCCGAAAGCTGTCTCTGCCGGCGACTGGTGGAAAACAGAGTTTATCATCTTCGACGGACAAATAGCTTATCGTGGCAACGGTGGTGACCAAGCCGCAGTACAAGGTAAAACCGGACAAAAGGTTTATCTGAACTTCGGCAACGGAACAGGCCGTATCGAATAATACCACAAGAAATCCGAAAAACAGGGAATGGCCGTCGCGAATACAATAGAATCGGGACGGCCCTTGTTTTTCCAAGAGATTACAGTTATTGTTTTTAATACATCATCATTATGAAGAAACATCTCCATTTTTTATCTCTCCTGTGGCTGTCGATGCTCCTGACATTCATGACCGCTTGCAGCGATGACAAGAATATCACCGAACCTACTCCAGATCCCGAACCGCCCGTCGAAGGACAATGGACGGCACTCGCTGCCTCTCCCGACACATGGGACGAAACCAAGCGTGCAGACATCTCCTACCAACTACTGGTCTACTCCTTTGCCGACAGTGACGGAGACGGGTATGGAGATCTGAACGGCATTACCCAAAAACTGGACTACATCAACCAGCTGGGCGTGAAAGCTATCTGGCTCTCCCCCATCCACCCCTGCATGTCTTACCACGGATATGATGTGACAGACTACACGAAAGTGAATCCGAAACTCGGCACAGAAAGTGATTTCGACCGTTTGGTTACGGAAGCGCATAACCGGGGGATCAAGATTTATCTGGACTACGTAATGAACCACACCGGTACAGATCACCCGTGGTTTACCGAAGCCTGTTCATCATCTGAAAGTCCGTATCGCAATTATTATTCTTTTTCCGAAGATCCGAAAACCGATATTGCGGCAGGCAAAATAGATATGATTACTCAGGAAGGGACAGCCGGATACAATGCCGCGGAATGGTTTCAGATTTCCGACGAGACCAGTGCAGTGAAAGGACTACTGAAATTTACACTGGACTGGAGCAATGCATCTTCTCCCACCCTTATCATCACTACAGGAGCCAAAGCAGACGAAGACAATCCGGACACAGGCACCACCAATGCCAAGTACTTATACTACGGCGACGGTATCTGCAAAAAGTTTTATGACAAAGGAAACAACCTCTATGAGCTCACTGTTGATTTTGAATCTACCTGGGGGCTTCTGATCCGTACCAGCAATGATTCCTCCTGGCCAGCAGGGACAAAATACGGTGCATCTTCCTCATCCGAGAAAGTCACCCTGAACAAAGAGTTCAAACTGACCAACGCCGGTACTCCTGCCAACATCATGTTCGACAGCCAGCAAATCACCTACTTCCACTCCCATTTCTGTACCGATTGGTTTGCCGACCTGAACTATGGTCCGGTAGATCAAGCCGGCGAGTCACCGGCCTATCAAGCGATAGCAGATGCGGCAAAGGGATGGATTGCCCGCGGTGTGGACGGTCTCCGACTTGATGCCGTGAAACACATTTACCACAGTGAAACCAGTGAAGAAAATCCCCGCTTCCTGAAAATGTTCTACGAAGACATGAACACCTGCTACAAACAGCAAGGACATACGGATGACTTCTATATGGTAGGTGAAGTTCTGTCGGAATATGATAAAGTAGCTCCTTATTATAAAGGTCTGCCCGCTTTATTTGAATTTTCTTTCTGGTATCGGCTGGAATGGGGGATCAACAATAGTACCGGATGTTATTTTGCGAAAGATATCCTTTCTTACCAACAGAAATACGCCGGCTATCGCAGCGACTACATCGAAGCTACCAAACTGAGTAACCACGACGAAGACCGTACATCATCCAAGCTCGGCAAGTCCGCTGACAAATGTAGACTGGCAGCCTCCGTCCTGCTCACTTCAGCCGGACATCCATACATCTACTATGGTGAAGAACTGGGTCTTTACGGAACAAAGGATAATGGAGACGAATACGTACGCAGCCCAATGTTGTGGGGAGATAGTTACACGACCAGCTATACCGACAAGACGGATGCCACCGTATCGAAAAACGTGAAAACGGTAGCCGATCAACAAACGGACGCCCACTCACTTCTGAATATATACCTCACCCTCACTCGGTTACGCAACACTTATCCGGCACTGGCAGAGGGAAGTATGACCAAGCATCCTGTCTACAACGAATCGCAGGAAAAAGATTATAAGCCGATTGCCGCCTGGTATATGACAAAGGATCAGGAGAAATTGCTTGTCATCCACAACTTCAGCGGAACGGCAATGCAACTTCCACTAACAGACAAGATTGAAAAAGTATTGTTTGTAAATGGCGAAGCGCAGCAAAATACGGACAATGACAATTATACCTTAAAACTGGGAGGATATGCCTCTGTAGTATTCAGGCTGAGCAACTAAATACATTAAGACCACGTCTTCACATTCTTCCATGTTATGTGTGAGAATGTATGAAGACGTGGTCTTATATTATATGAATGGAATATCAACGTTTTGATCAATAAGAATCAAAACTGTGTCTCTCCTTCTATATACTCTTCAAGGAAAAGATTTACACCGTCGAATACAGCATATGAAAAATAGTTGATCCAATCGCCCAGAATCAGCACACGGGAAGTAGCGCTCAGCATTAAATCCAGTTCGATGTGACGATGTCCATAGATAAAGAAGTTGATATTGGGATGGCTTCGCAGATACTCCTTCGTATAAAGCACCAGGTGTTCCTTATTCTCTCCCATATAGTCCGGTTCTTTTCCGTCTACCCGTTTTTCACGGCTATGTTTCGCCCATGTCAACCCTAACTCTACACTCCAACGGGGGTGGATGGCAGAGAACAAAGTCTGTAATGTCTTGCTATGAAACATCCAACGCAGCAACTTGAACTTCTTATCCGGATCGCCCAGACCATCACCATGAGCCAGATAAAATTCTTTTCCGTAAATTTCCGTAGTCAACGGTTCGCGGTGAATAATCACTCCACATTCCTTAGCCAGATAATCCCCACACCAAATGTCATGGTTACCGGTAAAGAAATGCACTTCCACACCCATATCTGTCAGTTCGGAAAGCTTTCCCAGAAAACGGGTGTAGCCTTTAGGAACAACCAACTGAAATTCGTACCAGAAGTCGAACATATCTCCCAACAGGTAAACAGCAGAAGCTTTATGCTTGATACTGTCGAGGAAGTTCACCAAGCGTCGTTCCTGTGTACGTCCATGTTCTATGGCACGTGAACCAAGATGCGCATCGGAAAGGAAATAAACGTTCTTCATGAGTTTTGAGTTTAGAGTTACAAGTAATGAGTTTTGCCACTATTCATTATCAAAACATTACAGGAATCCCAGTTCCAGTTTGGCTTCTTCGCTCATCATATCTTTATCCCATTCCGGTTCGAATACCAGATTGATAGTGGCTGTAGTCACCCCTTCTACCGATTCCACCTTTTGGCGGATATCTTCCATAATAAAATCGGCTGCTGGACAATTGGGAGCTGTCAATGTCATATCGAGTACTACATCTCCGTTATCAGAGACGTCTATTTTATAAATCAGTCCAAGATCGTATACATTCACCGGGATCTCAGGATCGTACACCGTCTTTAGCATGGCTACGATTTTTTCTTCTATTTTAAATTTTTCCATAGGGCTTTCCTTATTAATATATATTGCAAAGATAAGAATAAATTTATTCAGAGCAGTCCTTCGTCGGCAAAACTGTAAAACTTATCCTCACAAACAATAACGTGGTCTATCAGGTGAATGTTCATTGTGTCGGCTGCCTGACGAATGTGTTCCGTCAACGTCCGGTCCGGTTGACTGGGCTGGATATTTCCGGAAGGATGGTTATGTACTACGGCTATTTGCGTAGCCCTTTGCAGCAGTGCTTCCCGAAGAATTGTACGTACGTCAGTATAAGTTCCGTCTATTCCACCGGTACTGATACGTACCTTATCGATCAGTCTTGTTGCCTGATTCAATAATAAAACCCAGAACTCTTCCTGTTCGAGGTCGCACATCACAGGTTGGAAAATGTCATAAATATCTTTTGAGCAAGAGATGCGAAGGCGTTCTTTGGTATTTTGCAGCTTCCGCCGTTTGCCGAGTTCCAAGGCAGCCATTACGGTGATACTCTTCGCCGGTCCCATTCCTTTGAAACGGGAATAGTCGCAGACTTCCCACTTTGCCAGAGAATTCAGATTGTTATCACAAGAGAGAAGCAGGCGCCTCATCAGTTCGACAGCACTTTCTTCCGTATTTCCGGAGCCTATTAATATTGCGAGTAGTTCGGCATCACTTAATGCGGCTGCTCCTTTCTCCATCATTTTCTCCCGGGGACGGTCTTCTATTGCCCACTGGTTAATGGATAATTTGTGTTTGTTTTCCATTATCTGTATATTGAGGATACAAAGGTAGCCTTATTTAATTAAACGGCACAGGCAATCGGAACAGGAATTTGTGCACTCGAATTCTTTTTTATGTACTAATGCCCTTTATCTGACACCCGGGTGTCGTGCTACTCTCCCCAACCCTACTTATAAAAGTTACTTCGGAAAGCCTCGAACTCGTCTTTTCCCCTTACACAACGTTGCCACCACGCACGCCAGAATCCTGTTCCATAGCCGATCAGCTGTATAAAAGCAGCCGATATAGAACAAACACCAATATGCAGACTCTTATTCTGAATGGTAGAGTCCAGACAGACCAGCAGCCCATAAAGGATAATCGGGGTAAAGCTAAAGAGACAGAACGGAGTTCCCAGCAATAACACCACCACCCCCAAAGTAAACACCGCAGGAAGCAGATGCACCAATTTCAAAGAATCGGGATATTTTTTATAAAGGTTAATGCGGGCAATACCGGAGTTATGGACTTGCTTAAAGAACTTCTTCATGTCAGTCCGACGCTTGTGATATACCCATGCGTCAGGGAAAAGACGGCAAGTATAACCACCTTTAAATATACGGATACTGAAATCAATGTCTTCCCCGAAACGCATTTTGGAGAATCCTCCCAAAGATTCATACACTTCGCGACGGACTCCCATATTGAAGCTACGCGGATAAAATTTATCCATCTTCTTCTTTCCACCACGAATACCGCCCGTTGTAAAGAAGGAAGTCATTGAATAATTGATGGCTTTCTGAATATCCGTGAAAGAGTCGTGTGCACGGTCAGGGCCGCCAAACGCATCAGCAGGAGAAGCCAACAACTCTTTCTCTATGGCATCAAAATATCCTTCGGGCAAAATGACATCAGAGTCCAGTATAATGAGATATTCGCCTTTACTTCGCTCTGCTCCGTAGTTACGAGTCTGCCCCGGTCCGGAATTTGCTTTAAAGAAGTATTGAATGTCCAATCGATCTGTATATCGGTCTACGACTTCCTTACAAGGGATAGAAGAACCATCTTCCACTACCACAACCTCAAAATCTTTAAAGTGCTGTGACGTGAGACTTTGCAGTAATTCATCCACCTCATCGGGACGATTGTAAACGGGGATTATGACGGAATAGCGCATATAATAATCTGTCTAAAAATATTTTGTACGCAAAGTAAGGTAAAAAAAACGAGACTTATAAAAGAGTCAGCAGTAATTTTGCCAATCAAAAAAGGCAGTCCTGTGATGGGAACCGCCTTTTTCATATCAGTAAGTTAATGATTACTTTTTCAGAATATCCATTGTATCCGATGCAATCAACAGTTCTTCGTCTGTCGGAATCACAACTACCTTCACTTTAGAGTCTGCAGTAGAAATGACAGCTTCTTCACCACGAACTTTTGCATTAACAGCGCTATCCAGTTTAATGCCCATGAATTCCATATCCTTACAAACGGCCTCACGACACTCAAACTGATTTTCACCCACACCACCTGTAAACAATATGATATCTACGCCGCCTAATGCCGCAGCATAAGCACCGATATATTTCTTAATACGGTAGTAATACATCTTTTCAGCCAGAATAGCTCTTTCGTTTCCGTTAGCACAAGCAGCCAACAGTTCGCGCATATCGCTTGATACACCTGAAATACCCAGTACACCGCTCTTCTTGTTCAGCAAGTTAGAAACCCCTGTTGTATTCAAGCCTTCTTTTTCCATGATGAATGTCACTGCACCTGCATCAATATCACCGCTGCGAGTACCCATCATCAAACCTTCCAACGGAGTCAGCCCCATTGTAGTATCCATACATTTACCATCTTTGACAGCAGCAATAGAACCACCGTTGCCAATATGACAAGTGATGATTTTCTGTCCTACCGGATTAACGCCCAGAAATTCGCATACACGCTTTGATACATAACGGTGAGAAGTTCCGTGGAAGCCATAACGGCGTACACCATATTTCTCATACATTTCATAAGGAATAGCATACATGTAAGCATAATCCGGCATAGTCTGATGGAAAGCTGTATCAAATACGCCTATCTGAGGAATGTTGGGAAGAATAGCAGAAACGGCATTCACACCTTTCAGATTAGCAGGATTGTGAAGCGGAGCCAGATCATTGCAAGCAGTAAAAGCTTCCAGCACCTCTTTGTTCAGCAATACAGATTCACTGAAACGTTCACCTCCATGTACCATACGGTGACCGACAGCATTGATTTCATCTAATGACTTAATAGCCCCGTATTCCGGATTTATCAATGTATTCAAAATAAATTCAACGCCAATAGTATGTTCCGGAATATCTTTTTCAAGAACTTTCTTTTCGCCATTCGGCAAAGTTAATTTAAGGAAAGAACCTTTCAGACCGATTTTTTCGATACCACCTTGAGCTATTACTTCTTTAGTGGTCATATCGAATAATTTATATTTGATAGATGAACTACCACAGTTCAATACTAGAATTTTCATATTGTCTTTACTACTTGATACTTAATACTTATTTATTATTTTTTGCAGCAATAGCCTGATTAGCTGTAATAGCAATCATACGATATACGTCTTCGATGGAGCAACCACGAGACAAATCGTTCACCGGACGTGCAATACCCTGAAGGATCGGACCGATAGCGTCAGCATGTCCCAGACGTTGTACCAGCTTATAAGAGATATTACCGACTTCCAGACTCGGAACAATCAGTACGTTAGCCTGACCGGCTACATCAGAACCCGGAGCTTTGCTTGCGCCCACTTCAGGAACAAGAGCAGCATCTGCCTGCATTTCGCCATCCAGATCAAGTGTAGGAGCCATCTCTTTTGCAATTTTGGTAGCTTCCACCACTTTGTCTACTACCTCATGTTTGGCAGACCCTTTGGTAGAGAAGCTCAACATAGCCACTTTCGGATTTTCAATACCGGCAACGGCTTTTGCCGTTTGTGCCGTGCAAACAGCAATCTGCGCCAGCTGATTAGGGTCCGGAACCGGAGTAACGGCAACATCACCCATTACCAGAATACCGTTCTTACCATATTCGGGAGCATGAGTCAGCAACAACATTGCGCCAGATACACAAGTGATACCCGGAGCTGTCTTGATAATCTGCAAAGCAGGACGCAATACATTACCTGTCGTGTTGCGGGCACCTGCCAGCTGACCGTCAGCATCACCATTCTTAATCATTAAACAACCATAGAACAAAGGATCATTTGTCAATTGACGAGCTTCCTCAATAGTCATCCCCTTCTTCTTACGAAGCTCACACAACAGCTGTGCATACTCTTCGTGTTTCGGAGAAGTTTCAGGATCGATAATAGTAGCTTTGCTGATGTTACCCAGCCCCCATTTTACAGCAAGTTCGTTAATTTCAGCGGGTTTACCCAGTAAAATAAGGTCAGCAACTTCATCTGTCAAAATCTGATTGGCAGCTTTTAATGTGCGTTCTTCAGTTCCTTCCGGAAGAACAATACGTTGGCGGTCTGCTTTCGCACGAGCCACGATTTGGTTGATTAAATTAAGCATAGATATATTTGAATAATATTATAAACCTTGTTACGATTTGTAATTTGCGCTGCAAAAGTACTCAATTTTGCAATATCCACATTACAATTTCGGCTATTTTTCTTTTCCAAGTCTAAAATATTATAATATTTAACACTGTACTTCTATTTTTTCTACCTTTGCAGTGTTTTCAAACAAATCAATAGGTAATTAGTGTATGATACGTCAGTGTGCCATTTTATTTGGCTGTTTGGCTTTGGGTGAATTAATCGTTTATTTAACAGGGATCAAGCTCCCCTCCAGCATCATCGGTATGCTGCTGCTCACCCTCTTTTTGAAATTAGGCTGGATCAAACTGCAGTGGGTGCAGGGATTGTCCGACTTTCTGGTAGCTAATCTGGGCTTCTTTTTTGTCCCTCCCGGAGTAGCGTTAATGCTATATTTCGATGTAATTGCGGCGGAATTCTGGCCGATAGTCATTGCAACGATCGTCAGTACTGCTCTTGTATTGGTCGTTACAGGATGGGTACACCAAATCGTACGTAAAATCAGATTGGCGCGCCAAATTAAATTAGCACGCAGCCTTCACTTAACAGATAAAATCAATCTAACACGTAAATTCAATGAGCTTTTTAGAAAATAATTTCTTCCTGCTAGCTGTCACCTTTGGTGTTTTCTTCTTCGCTAAATGGCTTCAGAAAAAAACAGGATTAGTATTACTGAACCCGATATTACTCACAATCGCTGTGCTTATCATCTTCCTCAAAATGACGAATATCTCTTATGAGACTTATAATCAGGGAGGGCATCTCATCGAATTCTGGTTACGCCCTGCTGTCGTAGCTTTAGGAGTTCCCTTATATCTTCAGCTGGAAATGATTAAGAAACAGTTGTTGCCTATCCTTTTATCTCAATTGGCAGGCTGCATTGTCGGAGTTATTTCTGTGGTATTGATTGCTAAATTTATGGGAGCCTCACAAGAAGTAATTCTTTCATTAGCACCAAAATCTGTAACAACCCCCATTGCGATGGAAGTAACCAAAGCTATCGGAGGTATCCCGTCACTGACCGCCGCTGTCGTAGTAGCAGTAGGACTATTGGGAGCAATCTGCGGTTTTAAGACGATGAAAATTATGCATGTAGGCAGTCCGATAGCGCAAGGACTATCAATGGGAACAGCCGCCCATGCTGTCGGTACATCCACCGCAATGGACATCAGTAGTAAATATGGAGCCTATGCCAGCCTGGGACTTACACTAAATGGAATATTCACCGCATTACTGACACCGACCATCCTGCGATTATTAGGTGTTTTGTAAAAACAAAATTCTTTCATTTTCCGTTATATAAAGAGTTAAACGCAAAAAGCATTTATGATTCCATTTAAAGACATTACATTAGCAGACAAAGACACAATAACCGCATTCACGATGAAAAGTGACCGCCGAAACTGCGATCTTTCATTTTCCAACCTCTGTAGTTGGAGATTCTTGTACGATACTCAATATGCAGTTATCGACAATTTCCTGGTATTTAAATTCTGGGCAGGAGAGCAACTGGCATATATGATGCCTGTAGGAAGTGGCGACCTGAAAGCCATTCTACGGGAATTAATAGAGGATGCCGATAAAGAAAAGCATAACTTCTGTATGCTGGGAGTTTGCAGCAATATGCGCGCCGATCTCGAAGCTATTCTACCCGGTCAGTTTACCTTCACGGAAAATCGTGACTATGCAGACTATATATATCTAAGGAGTGATCTCGCCACTCTGAAAGGAAAGAAATTTCAGGCAAAAAGAAATCACATCAACCGATTCCGTAATACGTATCCCGATTATGAATACACACCGATTACTCCCGACCGTATTCAGGAGTGTCTGGACCTGGAAGCCGAATGGTGTAAAGTGAACAACTGCGACCAGCAGGAAGGAACGGGGAATGAACGCCGTGCCCTTATTTATGCTTTACATAATTTCGAAGCACTCGGCCTGACCGGAGGTATTCTCCACGTCAACGGGAAAATTGTAGCATTTACTTTCGGAATGCCTATCAATCATGAAACATTCGGAGTGCATGTAGAAAAGGCAGATACCAACATTGATGGTGCTTATGCCATGATTAATAATGAGTTCGCCAATCACATTCCCGAACAGTATATCTATATCAACCGGGAAGAAGACTTAGGTCTTGAAGGTTTGCGCAAGGCAAAGCTGTCTTATCAGCCGGTGACTATTCTTGAAAAGTATATGGCTTGTCTGAAAGATCACCCAATGGACATAATCAGATGGTAATAATATAAGGTATGACGACAAAAGAAAAGGTTAAGGCATTATGGCAGTTATGTTTCGACGATAGTGAAGAATTCGTCGAAATGTATTTCAGACTGCGCTATAAAAATGAAATAAATGTGACTATTGAAAGCGGGGACGAAGTGATTTCTGCTCTCCAGATGATCCCTTATCCCATGACTTTTTGTGGAAATACAGTACAGACCTCTTATGTTTCGGGTGCATGCACTCATCCGGATTTCCGCGGAAACGGAGTGATGCGCGAATTACTTTCCCAGGCTTTTGCACGGATGCTTCGCAACGGAACGCATTTCAGTACATTGATTCCTGCTGAACCGTGGTTATTCGATTATTATGCACGGATGGGATACGCTCCTGTATTCCGGTATTCGACCAGAGAATTTACTGTTCCTGAATTTATCCCCTCGAAAGAGATTACAGTTACAGCAGAAATCAATTGTCAAGAGGAAGTTTATCAATATCTAAATAAGAAACTAACTGAACGCCCCTGCTGTATTCAGCATACTTTCGAAGATTTTCAGGTTATTATAGCCGACCTGATTCTGGGTAACGGAGCTTTATTTATAGCCAGACAAGAGAACCGGATCATCGGTATGGCTATCGTATATAGAGGAGAAAAGCAAATTGTTATCAATGAACTTTTTGCAGAGACTAAAGATGCCGAACATAGCTTATTGCATCACATTAAGCAACATACAGGATGCAAAGAGATGCTTCAGCTACTTCCTCCGGATAGTTCACTGACGCTATCTCCGCTAGGTATGGCACGTATAATCAACGCCAAAGAAGTGATGCAATTATATGCATCGGCATTCCCGGAAGATGAGATGCAGCTGGAAGTGCTGGATAAACAGTTATCCGTAAACAATGGTTATTATTACTTATGCAACGGGAAATGTATGTATAGCACCGAGCGTTTACCCGGTGCACATATCAAAATGAATATCAGCGAACTAACCGACAGAGTATTTCAATCGTTCCAACCTTATATGAGTTTAATGCTGAATTGAAATATGCTCCTGCCCCGAGAAGTTCTATTTGTCGCCATTCAAATAGCGCACCCGTTCGCAGGCGGCCAGCAGAAAAGCGCCGACCCCAAAGTTAGAAGTAGAATTTGCATCTACTACTTGTCCCGGTATAGCTTTCTCACCAATAGGTTGCACATAGCCAATCTTCCCATCAGGTTGTAAAGCGACTGTTGACAAATATTTCCACGCTTTGTCTACGACAGGTTGATATTGGCGGGAATCGAGAAAACCATTATTAATCCCCCACTGCAATCCATAAGCAAAGAAAGCTGTCCCGCTAGTCTCAGGTCCCGGTGCATGTTGAGGATCAAGCATACTGCGTGTCCAATATCCTTCAGGTTGCTGACAAGCAGCAACAGACTTTGCCAATGTACAGAAACGATCTGCATATTCCGGACGATATTTATCTGTTTCGGGAAGATCTTTCAAGACTTTTGCCAGTCCAGCCAGCACCCACCCGTCTCCACGAGCCCAAAAATCTTTCTTTCCATTTACGCTTTTATGCTTAGGATATACATATTTTCCATCCCGATAGTAAAGTCCGGCTTCTGCATCATACATGATACTGTCAGCATAAGCAAGATACTCATGCAACTTCTCCAGGTAGAGTGGATTCTTAGTAATGTTATACAGTTTTGTCATTACAGGCATCACCATATACAAGCCATCTGCCCACCACCAATAATCATTATTAGGGGTACTCATCTGATATTCCATCACTTCACGGGCGCGGGCAATCTTGTTTGTATCCGGCTCTAAATTATATAAATCGGCATAAGTTTGAAAACAAATCTGATAATCGCCGAAAAGTACATAATCATTGCTTTCACCATAACTGTACTTCCAGTTGGCTTTATTATCAGACTTGGCACCTTTCCATTCGTTATGTTCCGCCCACCCTTTCGAATATTCCAGATATTCCGGCTTGTCCGTCAGGAAATAGGCTTCCATATTTCCGGTATGATAAGCGGCATTGTCCCAAAAAGAACGCCCATGCTCCGGATGGTTTGTTTGCCAATAGCCATTTACTTTATGAATGATATCAATAACTTCTTTCGAAGCAGTCTTATTTTTATCTGTGCAACCAGCACACACCAGACTTCCTAAGAGGAATGCCGATAATAACGTTGCGTATATTTTTCTCATATCTTTATTTATTTGTATTCGTATTTGTTTCCAGCACATAAATCATTTGCGGCTCGATTTCTGCCGTACGTTCACCATCTCCTTGGCGGGTATGCTGTACAAACAGATGCAGTTTCCGCCGTTCCTTCCATAGCTCGGTATCATGAGACGGTTCCCAGGCATCCACTGAAAAATCAGTTAAATCCGTTACCGACCATTTACCATGGCTGACATCGGTTGTATGTGCCATCGACACACGGCTTCCCCGTTCCTCGTCACGGAAAATATAGAATATCTCTTTATCCTCCACTACAATGCGGGGACGGGCAACAGGAATCATCTTCGTGCCGCCTCCTTTCAATGAAAACGGAGTTTTACGATCAGTCACCTGACGATACTTCCATGTTTTTCCATCATTCCAGACAATACGGTATTGAGGAACATCACTCCCCGGTTCTCTCCAGTAAGTTGCAATATAAGGTTTTCCATCGGCATCGGCACTCATGCTTGTCTGGTTAATCAACTCGCTGTTTTGAGGGATGCGACAGGCATATTCTGCGTTTGAAGCAGTGATAGGAAGCTGATATTTTTCTCCATTCGATTGATACCAAGTCACCCCATTATCAAAAGAACGTGCATAGCAAAGATCATGATTGGTCTCTACATGCCAAGTCTCACGCCATACCCATGACAGATGGATGGTTCCTTTCTCGTCCACATACAGTTGCCAGTAAGCATTCCGCTGATTCTCTCCATCAATCAGAACATCCTGTACACGAGTCCAGGCATGATTCTTCAAAGAATAACGATTCATCACCAGATTTCCGCGACCGGAAGAACCGGAACGATAGGCAAACAGCAAATCCCCTCCGGATAAAGGATAAAATTCCGGATAAGTGACATTACCTTCATCTACACCGGTCATCGGCACTTTTTCTCCTAACTCCAGAGAGCCGGGAGCTATCCCCCGGCAATAATTCAACTTATGCCCATGATGATCGAAAGAAACATGCAAGTATCCTTCCCCATCTACCATCATACTAATAATATTATGAGCGTCTTTTACATTACCTTTGTATTGTGTACGGTGTATTGTCCATTTTTTAGATTTCAGCTTCCGTTTGCCAAGTACCAGATACCCTTCGGCATCGTAGTAGCTAATATACTGCTCCCCCTTATGTGTCACCAAGGAATTGTTACGGAATACCGCTGTATTGACAGAAGTACAACTATATCCCTTAGCCACTTCCACCAATCTCTGTGAAAGACACACAGCAGAAACAGAGATCAGCAAGAAAGTTAGTAGTAGTATCCGTTTCATCATCTATTTCTTCTATTTATCAAAGATTTCCAAGTTCCACTTTTCATGCCAGGGTATCGTAATCGCTCCGTTCTTTATCAATACAGGCAGCCATACATAGCGTGAATCTTCCAGGTCCTTCTTTTTCCAACGGTCAAACATGGCAATATATGCATCCTTCTTTCCAATTATCGGCTGCATATATGTACTCTGTGCATAGAAGGTCTTATCCGCATCCGGTCCTGTACAAGGATTGCCTATTGTTTTCCATGTGCCCATAATGGAGTCAGCAACAGCAATTTCTGCAATATTCGGGTCCCACCCTGTGCAACCGGAACTTAACATATAATATTTACCATTATACTTAAAAACTGCCGGAGCTTCACGAGATTCTTTTATGAAATTACGTGTAAAACGTCCGCTTGGTTTCAGATAATCATCCGTCAGGAGACTGATGTACATAGTCTCGTTGTTTTCTGACGAGTAAAATTGGTAAGCTCGTCCGTCGTCATCTACAAATACGGTCTGGTCACGGCTCATTACATCGTTCGGACGGAAACTTCCCAGATAAGTAAATGGCCCGGCAGGAGAATCGGAAACAGCCACTCCTGCACACGCCTTGCTATAATCTGCACTCTCCACATGCGCCCACATCACAAACTTACCAGTCTTCTTATTATAAATTACTTTGGGGCGTTCCAATACTTTAGACGGATGGAGATCATGGTTCGGATCGTCTTTTACTGCCGGCAGGACAATGCCTTCAAATTTCCAGTTCAGTAAATCTCTGGAAGAATAGCAACCTACTCCCGTCACATCTGTACGATAGCATTCCCATGTAGCCCATTCCGGTAATATCGTTTTTCCTTTTTTATACTCTCCGTACCAATAGTAAGTGCCCTCATGATAAAGCACTCCCCCACCATGAGCATTAATAGGGTTACCATCCGTATCTTTCCATACTTCACCGGGCATGAAACTTGTATTTTTCTGCGCTTGCGCTTGTATCGGCAGCAGCCCCATAAACATGACTACCGGCAATAAGAATTTAGCTATATACACCATACTTTCAAATTATTCATGATATTATTTAAGATTTATCGTCCACAAAGATACTGGATACATTAAAGAAAAGGGTTCAGAATTGTGTCAAAAAAGGACCAAAAAACGACCAATATCCACGAATTATAAGCTATTTGGGAAATTCTTTACCTTATTTCACTTTATCTACCCATTGAACTCAAGTTCTATTATATACGATATCAATCGATTTTCCACCTATCAACCCATTCGATAAAAGGAGTACCTTTTTCATTAAATTGGATAGGCAACCAGATATAACGTGAGTCTTCCAGACTCTTCGGGCGCCAGTTATCTGCCATAAAAAGGAACTGTTTTTTATCCGGTAAAGGAAGTATATAGGTACTCTGTCCGCCAAATGTTTTATCTGCATTTTCGCCTATACAAGGATTTGGAAGTTGCTTCCATTCTCCAAGAATAGAAGTTGCAGTCAACAAACGAGCTTTATTAGGGTCCCATCCTGTACAGCCGGATGTTATCATCCAATAAATCCCATCCTTTTTGAATATAGCAGGAGCTTCATTATGTCCACCGGGAAAAATCCGAATATATTTACCACTATGGTTGAGATAATCGTCTGTTAATTCCGCAATTTGCAAAGTAAGATTCTCTTCTGAAGAATAAATGTGATAAGCTTTTTCATCATCATCTACGAACAAAGTCATGTCCCGGGACATCTGTCCACCTTCCAGATCACGTTTCACAAACATACCTTTCCGAATTGCTTCATACCATTCTGGTGTCCACCATTCTTTATATTGTTCAAGATTCCATTTTAGCTTGCGTTCTTTCTTAGTCATATTCAAAGGATAAATGCCGGGATTCACACGCCCGGAACGAATAAAGCGATATGGTCCGACAGGCGAATCACTTACAGCAACAGCCGTACGGGCAGGTCCATATCCTTGTCCTTTCAGTTCGAGATGCAGCCACATGACGAACTTTCCGGTCTTCTTATTATAAATAACCTTCGGACGCTCCATGATACATCCTTTCTCAATATCGCTTCCTGCTTCTTCGGAAACTGCAAAAACAATTCCCTCATTTTTCCAGTTAAGTAAATCAGTGGATGAGTAGCAAGCTATGCCTTTTTCTGTGACGAAACCAGTAGCCGGGCGATGTTCTCCAAACCAGTAGTATTTGCCTTCATGAAAAAGTATCCCTCCGCCGTGTGCATTGATCAGCTCACCATCCATATCTCTCCAGACTTCTCCAGAAGCTATTTTTTTCTCTTTCTGATAGACTCTGACATAATCAATCTCATATTTCATTGGCAAGGCGGCCTCATCAATCGGTCCTCCATTAATGCCTCCAATGGCTAAGTTCAATAAAAGATACTGTGGTCTTGTAAAAGGATTGGTTCCCTTTCCTATTTTACCGTTTATGGTATTCTTTAAAGGTATCTCATTTAAAAGTTCATCGTCCAGATAGAGTTTGATCGCTTCTTCATCCCAATCCATTCGCCAGATATGGAACTTTGAAGCCCAATCCGGATCTTTATCGGTAAAATGTGAATAAGGAGTTGCCTGACTATCCCATTTTGCATGCCATTGCCGATCTGTTCCCCATGCAGCATTTGCAAGAATATGAGGTACTCCTTTGATTTGGTAATACTCCATAATGTCAATTTCACCACATGAAGGCCATTCCATATCACGTCCCAAAGCCCAGATAGCAGGCCATGCACCTTTCGCCACCGGAATACGTGCTTTTATTTCAAAACGCCCATACAAAAACTCTTTTTTCCCGGCAGTAGTGACTGACGAAGAAGTATATTCTACAAACTCTCGTTTTTTGCGCCAGTCTTTGCTTCCTGCTACATAAAGGGGATTCTTTCTATCTTTCTCCTTTCGAGCTTCTATTATGAGATATCCATTTCTGCAGATTGCGTTATCCTGTTGATACCATTGAGCTTCTTCGTTACGTGCATATCCCTGTTCAAAGTTCCACACAGAAGAATCCAAAGGACCATCCGTTTCGAATTCATCACTCCAAACTAATCGCCAATCATTCTCCGCTAATGTACATAGTGAAAATGACAAGCCCATCATTAAATTTACAATCTTTACTATCTTCATATAAGTCTGTTTTTCTTTGGGGTTCCAAAACCTATTGATTAATTTATCCTCCGAAAGATAAATTAGTAGTATTCATTATCGACAAAAATAAGAGTCCAATAATAAATAAAGGTACAGAAATCATGCAATTAGGTCGAACTTTAGATAAAGCCTACCTAAATGACCGACATTCGATTCTATTTGAACGATTTATAGACTAGATCTAGCATGCACTTTATATCGACAAATATCCGGGTATGTCTATCATCGTCATAAACAAAAAACTTAGAGAAGTAACATTTCTCAATTCCACAATATAAAAATTTAGAAATTATCAACAAAGCCAAATAATGCTGTTATAGTAAGGTACACCTATTTCCTAGATGTACCTTACATAGAGTCATCTACTAACTTTTATTCTTTACGATAGTAGCTTCTGTTCGATATTCTTTACCATTCTCCATATAATGATACCAAATAGTAAATGTATGCTTCTCTACATCAAAAGTCCCCCCTCCTTTAAGAATAGGAAGATCTTTCCAAGGTTCTATTGTAACCGTATTATCCGTCGGATTAACAATTAATTTCATCGCTGCTTTATCAGCATTAGTTAACTCTTCCGATTCAACTTTATGAAATAGACGAACTGTATACTGGTCGACCGCAATCATTGTACGCGGTGTATTTAAAGAAGATGTTTCACTTACGATTGGTTCATCATTTTCATATCTGACATTTGTTCCACTGATGATATATGTTCCTGAGTATTCATTGACCATTTTGAGATTCACCATTAAAACTGTATCAGTTGGGGTTGGTTCATAATCACTCACTTCTGCTATTCTCAACGGAATAATATAACGCTTATCACAATTTACCTGATCTGCATAAATATGGATAGGAATACGTACATACTCTTCTCCAGCTTTAATAGTGCCTTCCCATGAAGGAATATTGTATAACTCTTGAGGCATAGCTTCATAAGGGATATCATCTCCTACCACATTTTTCTTATTATAATTATCAATATTAATGTAGTCTGCTTGCTCCAGTCTTATAGTTACATCATGATCTAGAGAAACAGTTCCCCCTATTGCCACAGACACAAATATCTCCCGTTCACTACCATAAGCAACCTCCTTTCCTTGCAGTTTATCATAAGCACCAACCAAATAAACCTGCTTTATATATTGTTCTCCATCTATTGGATTTTCAACATTACATGAAGCTAATACAAGTAGAGAAAAACTGAGACACAAGCATCTTGTATAATTAAATAGTTTCATTTTTCGTTCTTTTATAGTTTAACATTATCATTCTGATCACCATCCTGGATTTTGATCAAGTTTCACATTTTTATCCATTACGGTCTGAATAATCGGATAGAACATCAATTTATTGGATATAGTATAAATTGAGTATTGCCAAGTCATTGCCGTCCGCTTATGGTATGCCTCTCTGTTACTACTTTTTGCATTCACATTCATACCATAAAAAGTACCTACATTCTTAGTCAAGTCTCCCCAACGACGTAAATCAAAAAAGCGCCTACCTTCCAAAGCAAATTCTACTTGACGCTCTCTTTTTATTATCTCACGCATTTTTGCAGGATCATTTAATTCTGCATCTGTTACTCCTGGTAAACCAGCACGGAAACGAATCATGTTGAAATATTTTCTCATTTCATCCTTATCCCTTTTCACCGTAATATTATTATCCTCATCTGTATACACAACCCCTTCTTCCATCTCGTTCATGGCTTCTACATAGTTAAGCAAGATTTCAGCATAACGAATAAGGGGGAAGTATTTACTTCTATAACCTCCTTTTGGACTATCCGAAGTATGAACATATTTACAACAATTATAGCCACTAAAACTCTTATCGTCAGGATGATCTCCCCAAGCAGCCCCAGTGCCATCAATATAGTAAGTCACCTCCAGATTCTTCTTGTTAGGTTCAGTACCAGCATAGGAACTCGCTTCCCAATAGCGGTGATTAAAAGCAATAGTAGCATAAAAACGCATTTCACGATTATCATACATCTTTGCAACCTGAGCAGGCATTTGATAACCTGAAAAACTTTTCCCATTATTTCCAATAGGTTTCCATGCTTCTGCCTCAACAGGATAAGGATATTCTTGACTTGATTCATTAATATCATACCCATCAACCATTTTGTAGGCATCCACTAATTGCTGGCTCACATTCAATCCATTACCTCCTCCCATTACTGCAGGAAAAGCAACATATAAAACATCATTATTAAAACCAGCTGTCCAAATATATTCTGAAACATTCAACGCTAGCTCTTCACCTGTAAACATATCATTATAAGATCTAAAAGGATCAATGTCTCCAGCACCATTAGGAAAATTTCCATTTGGCACATTTTTAGGTAGTTCTGGTGTATCTGCATCTTTTGGCACTGTAAATAGAGCATATTTATCTAAATTGATCACTCTTTTTGCTGCCGCAGCAGCTATTCCCCATTTCTGTAAATCTTTTGTTTGAGAAATATATGGCACACCATCTATATGACGAATAAAATCATAATAATAAGGATTACCATTAAACCACGGACTAGCAGCCTCTAAACGAATACGAGAAATTATAGACAATGCAGCACCTTTTGTAGGAACACGATAAGTAGATACATCTGGACGTTCATCTAACAACATGGCAGCAGCAGATTCCAAATTCTCACAAATATAATCTACACATTCATCATAAGTTCCTCTAGGAAAACTTAAAGATTCAGTCGAACCATTAGTCGGCAACGGATCATCCGGCAAAATGGGTACAGGACCATATTGTCTCAATAAACTATAATATAGATAAGCACGTAAGAAGTGAGCACGTCCGGTAAAATCACGACGATCTACCTCCGAGATATCTTCGCATTCGTGAATTCGTTGAATTACTTGATTGGCACGCCGAATACCTTTATAAAATCTATTATAATAATCATATGAACTACTAAAACGATCGATTTTACCCTGAGCATAATCAACAGGAGTCATTTTAAAAGAACAAAAAGCTTCATCAGTAGTTAACGCAAAAGGATCTTCACCTTTCCACCACAAGATTTCTTCACGCGGTAAATACATAGAAGCACCATTTATATATTGCTCGAGCAAAGATTTACGTTTAAATATAGAATCAAGACTAGTCATATCATAAATATAGCGATCTACATCCAGATAAGAGTCACAAGAACACACACTAAAAGCCATGACAGCAGTAATGCCTGCAATAACTATACTTCTTATATTTTTCATATTTTTTGTCCTCATTAAAAATTAAAATTCAACTGCAATGTATAAGTACGCTGAATAGGATATTTAGTTCCATTACCACTAGCCTGTCCCGGGTCCCATAACTTAATATCATCCCATGTACATATATTATTAACAATAAAACTTATGTCAATACCACTTACTCCTATAACGTTACTCAACCACGGATGTGCATAAGAATAACGTGCCGTAAGATTCTTAAAACGCAAGTAACGATTATCTGCTAACCAAAAAGTAGATGCACGATTATTATTCTTATTCTCTCCATATGTTAAACGAGGAAAACGAGCATTTGGATTCTCTGTTGAAGGATTTCCAGAAATTTCACGTGAAGTCCAGCGATTAGATGGCTCTGTTACAATATTCAACAAATTACCTCGGCTTTCCCATGCAAAAGGATAAAAACCAGTACCACCATAAAAATAATTGCTGTGCCCAGCCCCTTCGAAAAGAGCACTTAATGAAAATTTCTTCCATCTAATTTCTGCAGCAAATCCATATTGCAATTCAGGAGTTGCAGAATACGAAAGTGGCACTTCATCATCAGAATTAATAACTCCATCATTATTCACATCTTTATATTTGATATCACCCGGTAGAACTACACTCTCAAAAGTCTGCTTGGGACTACTTTCAATATCAGCTTCATCTTTAAATAAACCTAAGGCAATCAAACCTCTTTGTACACCATTAGGAATGCCAATTCGCGATTGATAAGGATAACGAATACCTGATTCTTCCCAATTAGTAACTTTATTTCGCGAGTAAGTAAAATTGGCACGTAAAGTCATTCTCCAATCTTTATTAAATGCATGATCAAAAGAAATGTTACCATCAAAGCCATGACTTCTCATACTTCCCATATTGGCCCATGGAAAATTGACTAATCCTACTTCAGTTGGAATAGTAGCACGTTGTTGGAATATTCCAGTACGTTTATCATTGAAATAGTCAACAGTAAACTGTACTTTCTCATGAAATAAATGAGCATCTATACCAATATCAAATTTATGGGCGGTCTCCCAAGTCAAGCCGTCAGTACCAATTTGGTCTTCTCCTAAAACCCCGCCACTAGCCCAGGAAGTTCCTGACATTCCTGAATAAATAGTTGTTAAATATGGAAAACGTTTACCTCCAATACGATCATTGCCTACCAAACCATAAGAAGCACGTATTTTAAGGAAATTCAAAAACGGGATTTTTTCTCTTAAGAAGTCATATTGAGTAGGAACCCAACCACCAGAGACCGCTGGAAACCAGCCGAAACGTTCACCTGTCGAAAACTGTTCAGAACCCGTATAGCCAATATTGAATTCTGCAAAATAAGTATCCTTAAAACCATAAGTTACACGACCAGATAAAGACTCATAACGTGTAGGAATCGCTGCCAAATTATCATTAGCATCTGAATTTGAATTACTTTGCAAATAAAAAAGAACCAATCCACCAATTCTATGCTCACCAAAAGTACGGTTGTAGTTTCCTGTTAATTCCCAATAATAGGAGCGTGCGCTATAAACATCCTTACCAAAAGACAAATCTTTCTTCTCACGAGTCCTTTTCAAATTCAAACTTCCATCAGCATTTCTGCCATCAGCATAATAAAGATCTGGCATCTTTGTACGAGTAATATTATGCTGCGATTCACCATTGTAAGAAAACACACCTTTAATATCTAAGCCTTTTGTTATAAAAGATAGATCTTGTTTCAGAGTTACCAATAATCCCGTATTTAAACGTCTATTTTCTTTAAATCCCGTATAATTTAATTGAACATAAGGAGAAAGTTCATCAGCATTAGCTCCATAAGTAGCCAATGAACCATCAGAGTATTTGACCGGAGTTGTAAGTGGAGTCAAGTTTGCCTGTGCTTGCCACAAAGCATCATTATTATCACCAAACCCCGGAGCATTTTGATTTACAATCACTTGATTTAGTTTAAGCCCCAAATTGGTTGTTTTTGTCAAGTTTACATCCATGTTCGCCAAAAATGAATACTTATGATAGCTAACGTTCGTATCATATTTATTTGCTGATTTATCCTGCTTAAAAACTGCATCTTTATTCTGTATACTCAATGACATATAGTAACGAGCTGCAGTACCACCACCAGCAACACTTAAAAAATGTTGATTCTGCCATACATGATCTTTCAAAATCACATCCCTCCAGTTCACATTAGGATACAAGTCCTGATCCATGCCTGTACGAATCAATTCCATTGCGACATCAGAATAGATAGGATCTTTACCACGAGAAAGACGAGCTTCATTTGCTAATTGAGCGTACGAATAAGCATCTGCATATTCTGGCATACGTGCAGACTCACTCATTATCAAATTTGTTTTAAAATTAATTCTCAGCTTTCCCGCCTTACCACTTTTTGTTGTTATTACCACCACTCCATTCGCACCACGTACACCATACACAGCAGTTGCGGAGGCATCTTTCAATACAGAAAAACTTTCTATATCTGAAGGGTCAAGATCATTTATATTTCCTTCTACACCATCCACCAATACCAAAGCAGAGGCATTGGCTCCAAAAGTACTAATACCACGAATCCAGAATTCTGAAAAGTCATCTCCAGGCTCACCACTACGAGTCACAGCAATAATACCTGGGACATTTCCACCTAACATATTAGAGATAGAAGTACCTGGTTGGTCCAGAATTTCCGGTTTCACCACTGTAATTGCCCCCGTCACAGAAACCTTTCTTTGGTTAGCCTGTCCAACAACTACAACTTCATCCAGGTCACTAACATCGGCTTTCATTACAATTTTGATTTGCTCTTTGTTGCCTGTTACAACATACTTCTCATTTTTAAAACCTACATAAGTAAAAAGCAATGTTGTTTTATTAAGAAGATTCGGTAAACGGAACTTACCGTCCAAATCAGTGACTGTTCCTTGGGAAGTATTTGCTTGATTAACCACACTTACCCCTATTAAAGGTTCACCGTTTTCGTCCATCACTGTTCCAGCGACCATAAATCCATTTTGTCCCCACGACATCGAAATACATGAAAACAAAAGCGAAATAACAATTAATAATTGTTTCATATATATTTTAATTTAAGATTATTCTACTGCAAATTTTCTCACTACACATCCCCAACGCTCACCGATAAAGAAATTTTCTTCATCATCCATACAAACAACATAAGGATAATTAAAAGTAGATTCTAAAGGTAATCCATCAACGCCGCCACTTTTCTGATATTGTCCAGCAACAGTAGTAAGCATTCCATCAATACGAGAAATTTTTCGTAAAGTATAACCCTGCGAATCACAAAAATATAAGTTACCACTTTTATCAAAAGTAATACCTGCCGGGTTTCTCAATGTAGCTTCCAGGCGAGGTCCATCTTTCCCGCCAATCGAATTAAATCCGGCATAATCCTCCACAGTTTGCCCATCATGAGAAACTTTATAAATCCCTTGCGCATTTTGTAGAGAAAGATAAAAGCAGTTTTCAACAGGATTAAATGCCAAGTAAGAAGTCTCTTTATCAACCTTTCCACAATTTGAATTCAAAATTTCAACATTCTGCGGATTAGCAATTTCGACTCTTCCAAATTTACCATTATGGTCGCGGAAATAAAGATATTTTTCATCATTATCTAACGCACAAGAATGAATTTGCCCTGTGACGTTTGCTATTCCAGAAGTCAAACGTTTAGAAGTCCATGAGTTTTCCCTCGCAAAATAATAAATAGCATGAGGGCTAACTGTTTGAATAACATAAACTCTAGTACGATCTTTTGTGACAGCAGGTTGACCTAGTTTAAAACCTGAGAACAGGGTTGAAACCTTGTTGTCATCAATAGAAACCATACGAACACGTCCATCATCTCCTTCACAAACTATCAAGTTATTTCCTACCACTGAAGCAATACCAGAAATCTTCCCAAAACGTGAATCAATCAATGTCCCATCTGTATAGCCTCCAACTCCCGATTTGCCAGCAACTGTAGATACCTGCTCCACTTTCACATAACGAAAAGTTTGTGGAGATTTACTTTCCTTTCCGTCTACAGTAACAACTACCTCATTAAAGCCATCCTCTTGTTTAGGCATAATCCCATATAAAGTCTCTCCGTTTGTACTGACGAGTACAGCTTCACGATCACCATTAAAAATTACCTTAATTTTTGATAAGTCATTGCCAAAATTGCTTCCTTTTATAACAAAAGGAGTTTTATATCCACCAGAATCAGGTAATATTGCAGTTATTTCCACAGGTTTACTCGAATCATAGGCTGTACTGACATAAGTCGGAGTAACATAAGCATAGTCCTCCTTACAAGAAAAAAGAAGACCGACTAAAAATAAAACACTAAATGTGGATAAGACCGTCTTAAGTACATACCCCACATTCATACTGGATTTCTTTCTTTTCATGCTATTTTTTTTTAAAAGGTTAATAAAGTTATTTTCTATTCTACCGAAAAAATGATTGAAAGTAGTATTGAGATATTTCTCCGTTATCACAATGCAAATATAGGTGCGAACATCTGCACTTTACTCTAAAGATAGCTCTACAAGGTCGAATTTGAGATATTCGACATATTTGAATTATAATTCGACATAGAAGGTTTATTTATATTCTCCCCTGTTATATTACAGCAAAAACATAGTTCACTAATATATCTACATATCTAATTATAGCATAATTAACTTAGAATCAAGTCTACTCTAATATCTTCAAGTCCATATTTTAGTTCGTATGATTATACTCCTTCGAAAGAAGCACTATAATCAATCTTTCATAGAAGTATAGTCTCCGAAAGAAAGACCACAGCCCTACGAAACAATTTGTGTACCTGAAGATAATATCCTTTATTATTAACACACTACCTCATTCTGATACAGAGAGAGGTTTACAATAAACTTAAAAAAGATAATTCAAAAGGCAATTTTACTTAGTCTTTTTCTTTCTCGATAATAAATCGTTCAATATATTCAGACGGTAACATACCAAACTCCTTTTTAAAACAAGAACTAAAATACTTAGGATCATTAAAACCTACTGCATAAGCTAATTCGGAAACACGAATATTGATCCCTTTTTCTTCCATAATCCTACAGGCTGCTTTCAAACGAACATTACGTATAAAAGAAGAAGTATTCAAACCTGCTAAAGACTTCAACTTTTTATATAAAGTAGATTTACTAGTTAACATTTCATCCGCAAATTGCGCTTGATCAAAGTTGGGATCTTCTAAGTGGTTATTTACACAATTAATAGCACGTTGAATAAAATCCTCATCCAAACTGGTATAATTTAAATCTTTCACTTCAAATACAATTTGATTTTTAAAATCATGTGCCATTCGTGCTTTATACTTTAACAAATTGCGAATACGTGCATGAAGAACTGTCAAATTAAAAGGTTTACTAATAAATGCATCCGCACCAATTTCATAAGCTTCCGCTCTATCCTCTTCCTTATTCTTAGCAGTCAATAAAATGACCGGTATATGACTAATCTCCAAATGCCCTTTCACATATTTACAAAATTCTATCCCATCCATTTCAGGCATCATTATATCAGATACAATTAAATCAACATCTTCATTTTCTAATACTATAATACCTTCCTTCCCATTTTCCGCAGTGAAAACATTATATTCGCGGCCCAATAGTTTTGTCATCAGGTTTAGTAATTCCTCATTATCTTCCACTAACAATATGGAATTGGCTTTTGTCGCCAATTCTTGGACTTCAGCAATAACATCTTCCGGTGTATCCTCGTAATCAATAGCTGTTTGCCTCAAAGAAATAACTTCGTCATCAATTTGCTCTTCATCATAATAAGAACGCTCAATAGGGATTCGTACAATAAACTCGGTACCATGATCTACCTCACTTTCTACTGAGATTGTTCCCCCATGCAATGTAACCAAATCTTTTGTTAATGAAAGTCCGATGCCCGTACCAATAGTATTAAATTTACGATAATCCCCCTCATAGAATCGTTTGAAAAGAGTTGCTTGTTTCTCTCTTGAGATACCCTTTCCATTATCTTTAACCCTCAATAACACAAACTCTCTATCTTCTTCATCATAAGATAAAGTTACTTGGATAAATCCATCTTCTTTATTATATTTAGCGGCATTTGACAATAAATTATACATGATTTTATCTAACTTATCTATATCAAAGTAACCAACAATAGATTCAGGGTCACAAAGAAGTGAAAAATGTATCTTACGTTTTTTCACTAAAGGCTTAAAGCTTTCAGTCCCTGTTCTTACAAAAGCAGCAAGATCTCCTGGAGAGACTCGTAACTTCAAATTACCAGTTTCCGCTTTACGAAATTCAAGAATTTGTTGTAACAATCGAATTAGTCGCTGAATATTACTATTCATTACAGTATATAAGTCATTATGACTAGGTGCCTGTGTTTTCAACTCATCAACTGTTGCCGAAATAATTGTTAATGGAGTTAATAATTCATGGGTAATATTAGTAAAGAACTGCAACTTAGCGTGATTTAATTCTTCCGCCTTTGCCTTCTCCATTTCACGAAGCCGTAAGGCATTCTGAAGCAATATACGTTTTTTAATTGTACGGTAAATTAAGACACCAATAACCAATACCAATACCATATATAATAGATAAGCCCACCAAGTTGCCCAAAACGGAGGAAGGACTACCACTGTGAATTCACGTACATAACCACTCCATTCTCCGTTTTCATTCGTTGCTTTCAGTTGAAACGTATACGTTCCACTTGGCAGATTGTTATAATAGGCAAAACGACGATCTGCATCCGTATACTGCCAATCCCGGTCAAAGTTCTGGAGACGATAAGCATACCTGTTCAGTTCAGGATTCTTGTAAGTAAGAGCAGCAAATTCAATGCTAAAATTATTGTATTTATAGGGAAGTTCAATCTTACTTGTATAGGTAGGCATTACCGGAGAAATCTTCTGCTGTAGCTCAACCGGCAAGTTTTTAAAAGAGTGGTTGAATATTTTAATATCTGTTATCAGGAAATTAGTTTCCTGAGATGGGATTTCCATTTTATCGGGAAAAAAACTATTGTAGCCTTTATGGCCTCCAAAGAAGAGTTCTCCATCACGGCTACAAGACGAATTGACAATAAAGTTATCTTGTAGTCCATCAGCAGAAGTATATATACGAGTCGAAAAATCATTTCCAACAGCAGCCACATAAAGTTTCACCAGTCCGGAAACTGTTCCCAGCCATAAATTTCCACTTTTATCTTCTTCTATACTAACGATAACATCTCCCGGAATGCTATATGTCCGTGTCTTTTCTTCAAACTGTCCCGTGCTACGATTATAAAGGTATAATCCTCCTCCCTCTGTCCCCGCCCATAATCGTCCAAAACGGTCAATATGCATGCAGAGAACTGTATTCGTGATTAATTTACGGTTATGAAAACTATAATTCTCATACTTCAGCGTTGAAGGTTGCCGAACATCTCCCGTTATATGAATCACACCAAAATTGGATGTAGCCAACCAAACACTGTTATCCATATCCTGCACGATATCTCTTACATATATCCATCCAGCAGACAAGCTATCATTAAAATTCATTGTTTCGAAGCGATAGTCAGTACCATCAGATAAACGGACTCCTATTCCTCCACGCGTACCAACCCAGCAATTCCCTTCATAATCTTCATATAAAGCCGATACACAATCTGAAGTGAGAAAAGCACTATTCTTCGTTGTTAAGTGCTTCACCTTCTCGCCTTTCCGATAGACGTAAATTCCTCCGTTATACATACCAAACCAGATATCACCACTTTTTTTACGCTGAACAACCGCAAAAAGAGAAGGCAAATCTTTTACACCTGAAAATTCCGGTATATGTGAATACATCTTTAGTTCGCCCGTCACATACTCTCTACGCGCTAATCCGTAAGTTCCAACTCCAATCCATAAATTTTGATCTGAATCGGCAAATAACGTACGAACAGAAGTTACCGGAATATCTTCATCACCGAAATTAAGTGTATGCAAAGCAAATGCAGGTTGCCGTGTATCAGCCATCAAAACTCCACCGCCAATGGCTCCTATCCACATATTCTTCTGACTATCACGCATAATTGAATTTACTTCGTCAGAAGGAATACGATAATCAGATTTCCCTGATTTATAATTAATAAAGGAACTCGACTCATCAAGTCTTAAAATACTTAATCCACTGCGTGTACCAACCCATAAAGTATGAGTATTTATATCTTCAGCTATATCATATACTATATTATCGGATAAACTTGAATCATCGCCATTTTCATGCAGGAAACTTTGGTAAGACACATTCTCCATATCTTTAGGATTCCGTAGTTTAAAAAGTCCATAGCCCCAGCTTCCTACCCAAATATCTTTATTACTATCTTCATAAATAACATGAGAAGAATATTGCTCATTAATTTTGGGATATACTACTACTTTATCTGTAGATGGAGAATAACGAAATAACCCTTGTGCCCAAGTTCCAATCCAAAGATCGCCATCTGAATCTTCTAATAAAGATTTGATTGTAACATATCGTAGCCTGCCATCTCCAAATTCATCTCCACAGACAACAAAAGTGTCTTTCTCCGGAACATAGCGGCATAAGCCATTATCAGTACCTACCCAAAGAGTATTATCACGAGTCACACATAGTGCAGACACTACATTATTAGATATGGATGGCGCTTTGTACTTTTTGATCTCTCCTGTTCTCTTATCCATCACATTCAATCCTTCCGATGTACCAATCCAAAGATTATTATTATTATCATCAACCAGGCAAGTGATGCTATTAGTGGTCAATAAATCCGGAGAATAAAGATTGGATTTATAAAGCGTCGTTTCATATCCATTATATTGGCATAATCCATTACGAGTAGCGAACCAAATAAATCCATCTCTATCTTGATATACTTTTTGAACTTCATTGGTTGGCAGTGAATGTGGAGCGGAAAGTTGCTTAAATTTCAAGTTATAGATAACTTCTTCAGTTGCCGACAGCAAAGTGAAGTTAAAGAGCATGAATGAAATGAAGAAGCCTAACTTATATAAGAAAGTAGTAATTCTTGTGTTTTTCATATAACCAGATTTTGTTCGTTCAAACGCAAATATAATAATCTTAATTTATATATACGACCAAAATTATGAATAAAAAGATTAATAAACAACGACTAAATAATAGTATAGACAGATATACTGATAAGTAGAACATTTTGAAGGAAAATTCGCCTTAGTAAGCAACCACTAATAGCAATTATTCCTACAAAAAAAGACAGTGAAAGCATGCCTCCACTGTCTCTTCTTTCATTTTTATAATATCACTGAAATAGAATTGTTTTTGTTTCTTTTGCAGATAATTGAATTATTACCTGTTTCTTATCCTCCGAGATACGAATAGATTTGACAGGACTCAATTCCTTCTTGGAAAAGGTATTCTTACCATCATTCTTTTTCCATAATTGAAGCATTACATAGATTTTACTGTCAGTTAGTTTATCAGAAGTCATAATCAAGCCACACTGATTACTTACCGGATGTAATCCCTCCGGATACATTGTATATACTTTATTCCAACCAGCCAATGGTATCATTGCAAGCTCATATTCTCCATTAGACAAAACTGGCACTTCCTGTCTATCTACTTTCCGGGATGTTTCTTGGATATTTGTATTCAGACGGGGAAGAGAATAATGTCCTAAACATATCTCTGTCGGCTCAGATACTGAAACCTTATCCACTCTCAGTATTCCGTTTGGCAGCGGAATATCAGCCAGTTGGTACTTTACAGTACTATCTGTTTCGAGCACAGCATCACGACGGTAAATACCATCTTTAAAACTCTGGAATGTATAAAGCCGTAATACCTCCCATTCACCTTTCTTATTCTTTGTTCCGTAATTCATGGATATTTCCCCGTTATTTCCGTCCGCCATCCACGGAAATTCCGTGTTGTAAGCCAACTTATTGTAGTTTTCTGTACTACGGAACTTTTGCCAGTCCTTTGCAACCGTTTCATGACACCATGAGCGCATCTCGGAAGCACCACTATTCGGATAATTCGTTATTAGCAAATTGGTTCCCGGTTGAAACTGATTATACACATTTCCTTTTTTCAGCTCTTTTTCCCAAGGGCCAGTATTTTCTTTAGCAGTCCAAAACTCAGCATCTTCCGGCAGCAACAAACTTAGGAAAGCTTTACCACACCAGTATACGCTACCACGACAGCTATAGATCTGTACGGCAGGAGCAAAAGGCTCGTAAAAGCCCATTGTCGGAACACCATCTTCTAGAAATTCCGGTCTTTCCAGAAATTGTAATAAAGTAGAAGATGCTATTCTTCTTATCCACCCATAATTTACTTCACCGCTCTGATCATATTCAAGCAAAGCAAGTGGGGCAACTGACGCAAAACGATAGCAGATACTTCGTCCCCACATATTCATCTTACCATCCCGACTGAACATATACGGATAGTTAGCTACCATATCATGTTGATTTGCCAAGAATTGCTGTGCCAACTGAGGATACTGCTTCTTCCCAAACATCTCCGCCCAGATAGGGCCATAGGTCTGGTATGCCCATGCACTGTAATAGTCATAAGCCGGAGCATCGTTGTACCAGCCTTCTCCACGATAACGTGCCAGGAGTTTCTTTAAGTTTGATTCTAAATAATCATCATTCACGACATAGCCCTGATCTTTCATAAAACTTAAGATAAACACATTGAAGAACATCCAGTTGGAACCGATAGTCGGTCCCTCTCCATAACTCAGCATGGTCGCAGCAAGCGAATCCTTTTGTGATTTCGTCAACGGGTCCCACAAAATAGCCTGGGCTGCTTTCATTGAAATAGCCAAAGAGCCTAACTCAAGTAAAGTCTGACTGGGACCTCCCTTACGATGAGGAATATAACTCTTACTTTTCGGATTAGAGAGATTCACCAATTGATGCCGATAATAGTCTGCCACCTTTATTCCGTTCATCACTAAATCCGGGTTATCTTTCAAAAGAGGAGCAGCCACAAACAAGGTTCGTGCCAGTCCCTCCAGCTTGGCAACCGGAACTTGTCCGTCATTATTGGGATATGTTTTGTCCAGTTGCTTCGGAAAGTACATCTGATCGTCCAATGTATGAATATAATTGAATGCACCTTGCAGCAAATATTCGCCCGCCTGTATCCAGTGTTGGCGTGTCATTCCTGTATAAGGACTTCTTTGATAATCCGGTTGCTGTACGGTAAACACATTTTCTTGTGCAGCAACTGATCCCCCCAACAAAGAGAGAACAAACAATGCAAGGATTCCTGCCACACTATTTTTTAAAGCTCTCCTTCTCATTTTATTTCTATTTTTTGATCCAACAGTCCGTTAATATATACACATAATACACCTTTATTATACTCCCACTTTAGCTTGAAGCTTTCATACTTTTGTGGAGTGTACCACTTACCACCTGTACTGCGCGAAGTTGTTTTCCAGCAATCAGATGTTCCGAGTATATTGGAACTGGTATACACCTTTCCTTTATATCTCACTTCCGGCTTCATCGTTTTCCCATCCAGATAATACTCAAGATCACCCAGTTGCAAAAGTGTGCCTTGATAATGAGCGGCATCAAGAGTGACCGTTTGTTCCAGTGTAAAAGCCTTCTTCGGGTTGAACTTGAAATTCTTCTCCGTTACAAGATTCTTTTTCTTCTTTGCATCCGGAAAGCCTTTAAAATCACAAGCAATTCCCGTGCAGTAACCTTGCGGATAACGTGAGCTGACAATCCAATCATAATAATTGCCGAACATCCACGTAAGTCTCAAAGGTGAATCTTCCGAACCAGGTATTATATAAGGACGGACATTATTATACTGCGAGTCTTTCGTGACTGCTTCTGTAGAAGCAATCTCCCCGTCTTCATTCAACACAAATTTTATAATCTCGTAGACTTTCCCCTGTTTTCCTTCCACAGGCAGCGAACAATACACATGATTAGTATTCGACGGATCTATAGCCATACCGGCACTATAACATTTTTCCAGATTAGGGGTCTGATGAAAATGACCGCCGGCATTGGCTAGAAATGTCATCTTCCATTCGTGCCCGTTCCACTTCGCATAGTAGTAATCATGGGAGTTCTTATCACTGCTGATACGTACCATGGCAATAACCGGATGATTATTCTCATCCGAAGCAACCTGCCACACCCAATCACGCGCCGACGAATGATCGACCAAAGTAGATGGATACCGGCGTACATAGTCAGTCGTCTTGTTCACTTTAAAGGTACCGTCGGCAATAGCCGAAAGAATATTTCCCCTGACATCCTTCAGCTGCAAAGAGCGGATGTCGATATAATTAAAATACAGAAAATTAGGTTCCTCATTGTCCGGATGTCCGGTCGTATAAGCAAAATAAATCTTATCCTTTCCATTCGACATATACTTGGCATAAGGACGGGCACCTGTAGACTTCACTATCTGATAAGGCCCCCAGTCTACCTTTACCTGATCATCCTGATCGGGCAACGACAAGCGGGCAACAGTAGGATGCCAGCCAATCCCCCGCCAACACAGATAGATATGCTCCGGATCATCCGACAAGATAAACGGAGACGGATAAGTGGTATTATCCTTCGTTTTAATCACCTTTTCATCTCCCAGTGTCGTTATGTCTCCGGGAGTGCGGGAGATACGATAATAGAAACAAGGCTCATCCGTATGGCGCGAATAAAAGATCATGATCCGTTCGTCCGGCAATACCAGAAACGTCGGATTATTATGGTCATCCGGCTGAAAATAAGAGCGGATCAACACCTCATCCTGCCGCTTCTTTTTAAAGTCATACTGCATAGCTTTAATATTGCCATGTACATCAATATAACCGATATATGTCCTGTTTATCGTACCTTTTTTATTTTCATAATGCAAAGCCCGCGGATCGGCAAACCAGCACCAGGCTCCTTCGGCAGTTACTTCATGCCCTTGTGCCGGCCATAAATGACAGAATAAGTATAAAATCAGAAAAGGTAAAATCAGTTTCGCTCTCATAGTAATAATATATTTTTAGATCAGTGCAAAAATAGTGCTTTATAATCAAAAGGATATCCGAATACCGTTCATTAAAGTCTAAATTTAGTTCACAACTTCTATTATGAATGATAATTATCCCCCTTTGACAGATATGTGACCCTTCTTTTATTCAGATAAGACCTATCTTTGTAGCATACGAACTAATAATTATATCTACCTATCATGAAACATTCATTCATCAGAATTATTCTATTTAGTTTGTTCCTTATCGGAACAATGCAAGGCGTAGCACAGAATAAAAAATCAGGCAATCCTATTCTGCCCGGATTCCATGCCGACCCCGAAGTATTGTATTCCCATCTGACAAAACGTTATTATATTTATCCTACCAGCGATGGTTTTCCGGGATGGGGCGGAAGTTATTTTAAGGTCTTTTCATCGAAGAATTTAAAGACGTGGAAAGAAGAAACAGTTATTCTTGAGATGGGCAAAAATGTCTCCTGGACAAATGGAAATGCCTGGGCTCCTTGTATCGAAGAAAAGAAAATAGACGGAAAATATAAATACTTCTTCTATTACAGTGCCAATCCAACGACCAACAAAGGCAAACAGATAGGGGTCGCCGTAGCAGATTCCCCTACCGGACCTTTCACCGATCTGGGTAAACCAATTATCACCTCCTCCCCCACAGGAAGAGGACAGCAGATTGATGTGGATGTATTCACCGACCCTGTATCGGGCAAAAGCTACCTTTATTGGGGCAACGGTTATATGGCAGGAGCCGAACTCAACGACGATATGCTGTCCATCAAAGAAGAGACCATCAAAGTTTTAACGCCCAAAGGGGGAACCCTGCAAACTTATGCCTACCGTGAAGCACCTTACGTGATTTACAGAAAAGGAGTTTACTATTTCTTCTGGTCTGTTGACGATACCGGTTCACCGAACTATCATGTGGCTTACGGCACTGCCCGGTCACCACTCGCCCCGATTGAGGTAGCCAAAGAACCGATCATACTCATCCAGAATCCGGAAAAAGAGATCTACGGCCCTGCCCACAATTCTATCCTGCAAATACCCGGAAAAGATAAATGGTATATCGTATACCACCGTATCAACAAGAATCACTTGAAAGACGGACCGGGCTGGCACCGTGAAGTATGCATCGACCGGATGGAATTCAATCCGGACGGAACAATCAAACCGGTCGTTCCCACCCCATAACAAAGAAACGAGCTATTCATTCTAAAATAATACCAAGATGAAAAACATTCTGACTGCAACATTCCTGACTTGCCTCTGCATCACAGGAAATGCACAAATTAATCATGGGTATCCTATTGACCCTGTACCTTTTACCTCCGTCAAAGTGACGGACAGTTTCTGGGGACAGCGCCTTCAGGCGAGCCGTGAAGTAACTATTCCTTTGGCATTCAGCAAATGCGAAGAGACAGGGCGTTACGAAAACTTTATAAAAGCGGCCCACCCCAGCGATACATATAAAGTAGAAGGATTCTCTTTCGACGATACCGACGTATACAAAACAATAGAAGGAGCCAGTTACTCCCTGCAGACCTATCCGGACAAGAAGCTGCAAAAATACATCGACAGTATACTCGTCATTGTTGCCGGAGCCCAAGAACCGGACGGCTATCTCTATACCGCCCGTACCATGAACCCGAAGCATCCGCACAACTGGGCAGGAAAAGAACGCTGGGTAGCCGTAGAGAACCTGAGCCATGAATTCTACAATCTGGGGCACATGGTCGAAGGAGCCGTAGCGCATTATCAGGCTACCGGAAAGCGAAACTTCCTTGATATTGCCATTAAATATGCCGATTGTGTCTGCCGCGAAATCGGCAACGGGCCCGAACAAAAGAAATATGTACCGGGACATCAGATAGCCGAGATGGCTCTAGTCAAGCTCTACATGGTGACAGGAGATAAAAAGTATCTCGATCAGGCAAAGTTCTTCCTGGATACCCGTGGATACACAAGCCGGAAAGACGCTTACAGTCAGGCACACAAACCCGTAGTAGAGCAGGATGAAGCCGTAGGACATGCCGTGCGTGCCGTTTATATGTATTCCGGCATGGCAGATGTGGCAGCCATCACCGGCGATAGCAGCTATATTAAAGCGATTGACAAAATCTGGGACAACATCGTCTCTAAAAAGATTTATATAACCGGAGGTATCGGTGCACGTCACGCAGGCGAAGCATTCGGTAACAACTACGAACTCCCCAACCTGTCCGCTTATTGCGAAACTTGTGCGGCTATCGGCAATGTGTATATGAACTACCGTCTCTTCCTGCTTCATGGAGATGCCAAGTATTTCGATGTGCTGGAACGCACTTTGTACAATGGTCTGATATCGGGTGTATCACTGGACGGAGGTTCTTTTTTCTACCCCAACCCACTGTCTTCCAGCGGAAAATACAGTCGCAAACCTTGGTTCGGTTGTGCCTGCTGCCCTTCCAATGTCAGCCGTTTCATCCCGTCGTTACCGGGATATGTGTATGCCGTGAAGGACGATCAGGTATACGTGAACCTCTTCCTCTCTAACAAGGCCGAGCTGAAAGTGGATAAGAAAAAGATTATTCTGGAACAGGAAACCGATTACCCATGGAAGGGAGACATCCGTCTGAAAATAGCACAAGGCAATCAGAACTTTACGATGAAGCTCCGTATTCCCGGTTGGGTACGTGGAAATGTACTGCCCGGTGACCTGTACGCTTACGCTGACAATCAAAAACCGGTTTACCGGGTATCCGTCAACGGACAGCCAGTAGAAAGCGACGTGAACAACGGCTATCTCAGTATCGCCCGCAAATGGAAAAAAGGAGATGTAGTAGAAGTACATTTCGATATGCTTCCCCGAATAGTAAAAGCAAATCCGAAGGTAGAAGCCGACCGCGGTCGCGTTGCCGTTGAACGCGGGCCCATCGTGTATTGTGCAGAATGGCCGGACAACAGATTCAATATACACAGCGTACTTCTCAACCAACATCCGCAATTCAAAGTAACAGAAAAACCTGAGTTACTTTACGGTATCAATCAACTAACAACCGATGCACAGGCATTAAGCTATGACATGGCAGGAAAGTTGGTAGCTAAAGACGTAGAACTCACTCTAATTCCATATTATGCCTGGGCGCACCGTGGTGAAGGTGATATGGAAGTATGGCTACCCATCGATGTAAGTGCCACTTCAACACAGCTACAGGAAGCAGGAGTATGGGAGGATAACGGATTCTTTAAGAATTAATACGAACGTTGTGAAATGAAGAATGATGAATGAAGAATTACTTTGCAGCATGATAGCGCAGCCAATTCTTCATTCATCATTCTTCATTCTTCATTTCCACGCAGTTTTCAAGCCTACGTCGCCTGACAAGCAAAATCTTATATCAACAGAGGAAAAAATCAATCAGCCAATATCCTCACATTCGGCGAAGGAACCCGGAACCAATATTCCGTCCATCTTCTTTCCTGTCCCGGAACCGTAAAAGATAATTTGATTAGATTATCATGCAGTCGTTCCACACTGATTTCATTCTTTGTTCCTTGTGTAAAAGTAGGATCAAGCGATCTGTCCACCATTTCCACATAAGTGTTATCCGACGGCAGACTGTACTCACCTTGACAATAAATAACTGCATTTGACTTGCCATCCATACCGGCTGTCATTATATTCATGAATGTTTGGTCAGCCGACACAATCTTTAATACAGGAAATAACAGTATTTTATATCCATGTTCGCCCGGCTGTACGGAGCAACTTTGCCATACTCCTTGCAAAGACCTGTTTTCCACTTCCTGTCCCAACGGCACCACAAGTTCGGGGAAATTAGGCCTCGGTGTATCCTTTCTAGACAGATTAAACATGATCGGAGCAGTGAAACGTACTTTCACCGCCTCACCTCTATCCATTCCCGGTTTCCATTTAGGCATTGATTTCACTACACGTAACGCTTCTTCGTCCAGCAAGGGGTCGACTCCTCTTATAACTTTGGCCTGATCCAATGTTCCGTCTTCCATAATGACGAACTGCACAATCACACGACCGGAAATCCCCTTCTTTTGTGCTTCCACAGGGTACTTGATGTTTGTAGACAGAAACTTCATCATAGCTTGTATCCCTCCCGGAAATTCCGGCAGTTGATCGGGCATCAGATAAACTCCATCACTATCCACCTTCTCCACAGGCTTCTGCTGGGCAAACGAAGGCAGGCATACCAATAATACGAGAAACAGACCGAATAATTTTGTGTTCATAACTATCATATTTAAAGGTTAAACAATTACCGCAAGATAGTGTATTTTTATTGAAACACAGCAAGATTCGTCTGTTTCTTTTCACATAATGAAAAAAATATCAACGCGCTACCAGTACAGCACCTCCTTGCGACCGAATCTCCAGCTGCACTTTACCATTCTCCTTCACCTTCAGCGATGTAAGTTGCGGCTCCCCCTTCTTGTCATCCTTATAAAGAGCCACCGTCTTTCCGGCAAACATCTCCAGATCCAATTTCAGTTTCAACGGTTCCTTTCCGGCATTCACAGCCGCCAGATACCAGATATCTCCATGCCGACGTGCCAACACCACATATTTACCCGGATAACCATCGACGAACCGTGTTTCATCCCACGTTGCGGGTACTTGCTTCATAAAGTCCATACAGACAGCCGGAACATCGTTCAGATTGTTCGGAGCCAATGCTAAGTTCTGAACCGGATTCTGGAACAGAACGGTAGTCGCCAACTGGAACACATCCGTAGTCCGGCGCGTTGTACCACCGTCATTATTACGGTTCAGACGCTTGTTCAGGAAACAACCGCCAAACTCCATCGATCCCACCGTATTGCGGATAAACGGATGAAGGCATGTATTGAATGCCTCCTCATCGCAGAAATGCTGGTTGAACACCATATTCTCCGATGCCAGCACCGCTTCACTACCTACATAGTTCGGATACATACGTTCCCATCCGCGAGGCAATGTACAGCCATGGAAGATAACCATCAACCCATGATCGTCCGCATCACTCAGGATATCTTCATACAACCGCATCGTCTCCTGCTTGTCACCTCCGAAGAAATCGACCTTGATTCCCTTCACACCCAGACTTTGCAGCCATCTCATTTCACGTTTACGGATGATCGCATTGTCCATCCGGTTTACCGGCCCCTGTTCAATGTCATTCCAATAACCGGAAGAACTATACCATAAGAATAATTCCATTCCCTTACTACGTGCATACTCAACCAGTGACTTCATACGCTGATGTCCGATTCTCGTATCCCACCAGTTGTCTATCAACACGTACTCATATCCCATCGCCGAAGCCAAATCAATATAACGCACCTGATCATCATAGTTAATACTGCCGTCCTGCCAAAGAATCCAGCTCCATGTACCGCGACCGAAACGATACTCATGTTTCGTTTCATAAAGCGGACTTACCACGTCCCACGGAACAGTCGTTTCTACAATCGGTTTCAGATTATCTCCCACCGTGATCGTACGCCACGGAGTAGCACCGGGCAATGCAAAAGCAGGAGCGACCGTCCCGTTGCCATTATTTTCTTCCGCCATCGGAAAAGCGACCGTATATAGATTTCCTTCGCTCACGTCACTCAACCGGGAACCGCAATAGCGACTGTCCACAACCGTCTCGCTGACCAGTACCCAGCCGGCATCCCCTACACGGAACAAACAAGGGAAGGTATATCCATGTCCATACTGCGAACGTTCGCTCATCGGAGCATCTGCCTTATATTCTTCCTCATAGCTGGGTTTCGTACGTTTCCAGCCTATCATCGCATCGCTCTGCGGACACAGGAAAGTAGTAGTCTGTTCGGGAAAGCGGAAACCTGTCTTTTCCTCATTCACCGTCACACTGGCTCTTCCACCCTGATGCGGCAAAGTATAACGGAAAGCCACATCATGATCACTCACCCGAAAGACAACTCCAAGTTTCTGCCCTTTCTCATTCTCGAAATGACAAGTCAGTTCATTCGCACGGTAATGTACTTCGGAGACCTTAATACGCGTCTGCCGGTAGACAGTGTCGATCTTGTCAACGGAATGTCCGGCCAGTTTGAGATTCTTCGTAAAATCACCGATATTGGTATCCATACCCAAAGGGGACTTCTCCAGCATCGTTTGTCCGTTATAACTGACAGAATAGCAAGGTTTCGTCTCGTTCTGAGCAAATACCGCCAACTGCAACTTTCCGTCCGGTCCCTTTACAACTACATCCTGCGCTGCAAGAGTACCCATACCAAGAATTGCCACCAAAGCACTTACAAGTTTCTTCATAATATTATTCTTCGTTTTATAATTAAAATGCTTTCCTATTATACCGAAAGCAAAAATAGGAAATATAATTATCTCCGCACACAGGCTTCAGGCGTTTGCATGATTTCTCCCCCCTCTTTGATTGATATACAGACATCCCCTCCCGAAACTCCTTATAAAAAGAATCGTTTGACTAAGTATAACCCCGACTTTTTCTATCTTTGTCATCGATAACCATAATCCGTATCCTAATGACGGCAAATAACCGGAAAAACACCAGAATACTCCTATTCCTCATCCTATGTATCAGGATGACGCTGACTGTGAGTGCCGGCGACTTTCTGTTTACGTCGGTCAATACGGCTCAAGGATTGAGTGACAACCAAATACGCTACATGCTCCAGCTACCCGACGGAAGAATGGTGTTTACCACCAACGGGAGCGTCAATCTGTATGACGGCGTGCATTTCAGCTACCTCCACCGCAAGGCAGAAAACGTCTATCCGCTGAAACAGTATGACGGATACTACCGCATCTATCAATGCGGGGATTCTCTTCTGTGGATCAAAGATCGTCATAAACTGATGTGCATCCATCTCCCTCAAGAAGAATACATTGCCGACCTCGACTCTTATTTTCGGGAAAGAGAATATACACGAACCGGTAGAAGACCTTTTCGTTGACCATTCGGGACGTATCTGGCTGCTTACTTCCCGGACATTGCAGGAACTGAAAACAGGCATCCGCATGGCTCTGCCGGAGCATGAGCAGCGAAAGCTACAGGACGTAAATTCAGACGAACGCGCGATTTATTTATTCTATCACACGGGCGAAGTAGCCTGCTACGATCCGAAAACCGGCAAACGACTGTACGAACGGGCAGCTTACCCCGCATCCGAACGGGAGAACTTCGGGTATACCTCTCTTGTCGTTAAAAGCGAGAAAGGATTCTACCAGTTGCGCAATGGACGCAAAGGAGGACTATTCTACTTTAATCCGCAAAACCGGACATGGCAAAAGCTGTTCGAGCAAGACTACACGCTCAACACCTTAATCGTCACCCCACAGAGCGAGAAAGCATACGTCAGTTGTTACCACGGTTTCTGGATCATCGACCTCAAAAACGGGGAACAACAGTATATTCCCGTACTGGAAACAAAGAAAGGACAGCTCGTTTCGACCGAAGTCAGCACCATCTTTCAGGATGCTCAGGGCGGATTGTGGATCGGCACATTCAATCGGGGATTGCTCTATCATCACCCTGCCATGCACAAACTGCTGAACGTCAGCCGTACTTCTTTCCCCGTATCACCGGAAGAGGATGTAACCGTCGAAGCCTTTGCGGAAGACGACGACCACCACATTTATCTGAAAAGTCATTCTAAAATCTATCAGTTGACGACCGACAAAGAAGGTGCCCGTATCCTAGTGCCTGTATCAGCCTCATCGATTTCTACAGAAACTGCAAGAGCGCTGAACCGGGGAAGTGGAAACCAATCGTACAGAAACCAATCGTACACCGCTTTATGCACCGATTCACGAGGATGGACATGGGCAGGAACAGCCGACGGACTGGAGCTTTTCACTGATAACGGGCAAACGCCGGACCACACAGCCTCCCCCCGTGTCTTCTATCGTGAAAACGGACTGAGCAACAACTTCGTGCAGGCAATCATCGAGGATAAGAATAACAATATCTGGGTGACTACCAGCAATGGTATTTCGCGTATTCATGTCCATCCGGAGAATCAGGAGGTCGGTTTTACCAATTTCAACCAGTTAGACGGCGCATTGGAAGGAGAATATATGCAAGGAGCCGTCTTCGAATCTTCCGACGGCACACTTTATTTCGGAGGCATCGACGGCTTTACCATTTTCTGCCCCGACCAGGAACTCGCCACTCCGGGACTGCCCTACAGACCGGTCTTCACCACCCTGCGTCTATATGGTGAGAAAGTCAACACCGGAGAAAGGTACGGAAACCGCATCATCCTGCCCCAAGCTGCTCCTTATACCACGAAGATAGAACTGGACTACAACCAGAACTTTCTGACCTTCGAATGTTCGGCACTGAACTACGTGAACAGTGAACGTACCTATTACCGCTACCAACTGGAAGGAATCGACAAACAATGGATGAACGCCTTCGCAAGCGGACAAGGGAACGCAACCGTCGGCAATGGTATCCTGCAGGCATCTTACACCAATCTGCCACCCGGAGAATATACATTCAAGGTTGCCGCATCCGACAACCTGTTGCAATGGAACGAAAACATCACAAAGATACAGGTCACCATCCACGCCCCTTGGTGGAAAACGACTACTGCCTACGTTCTGTATACAGTCGCCCTATTACTGATCGTCTCAGGCAGCATCCGCCTCTATATCTATCAGACAAAGAAAAAGATGGAACAGCAACATAAAGAAGAAATTCTGCTGCTCCGTATCCGCAACCTGATAGAACAATGCAATAACTATGAGGCCGAACAGAAAAACCGTTCGGAGAAAAAGGACTGCCCCCATCCTGCCTGCGATACGAACGCGACAGCATCTGATAATGGCTCAGCCTTCCTGGTACAGGCCATCGAACTGGTGGAAAAGAACCTTGACGTAAGCGGCTACTCCGTAGAGCAACTGAGCCGTGACCTCTGCATGGAACGTACCGGACTTTACCGCAAGCTAGTGACTTTGCTCGACCAGTCTCCCAGCCTGTTCATCCGTAACATCCGTCTTCAACGGGCAGCACAGTTGCTTGCCGAAGGCCAACTGAGCGTAACTGAAATAGCGGAGCGTACCGGTTTCAGCAGTTCCAGCTACCTAAGCAAATGTTTTCAGGAAATGTACGGGTGCCGTCCGTCGGAATATGCGGAGAAAGCGAAGAAATCAACCTGATTGTTGTTTGTTTCAACCTGGCTATTGTCAGCGAGAAGCCCTTCCGCCCTACCTTTGCCGTATCATAAAGCACTTTTAAAAACCATGAAAATGAATCTTAGAAAAACAGGCATCCTGCTGGCATGGGCAACGATCATTGCCGCAAACGGTACGGCACAAAACGTACAACGCACCTCCCAAGGCATCAAGTATGCAGCACAAGGGATGGACGTCAGTATAGAATTCTATTCGCCTACTATCGTCCGGGTATATAAAACACTAAGCGAAACGGCTTCCGACAAGGAAAGCCTCGTCGTCACCAAAGCACCGGAACAGACCTCGGTTTCTTTCGGTGAAAAGGGGAAAAATGTGACATTGAGCAGCAATGCCATCCAAGTGGAAGTGAACCCCGCAACAGGTGGTATCCACTTCTTCGATACGGCAGGACAACGACTGCTGACAGACAAAGACTACGGAACGCAGTTTACTCCTTTCAACGATGCCGGCGTCCCGTCGTACAATGTCCGGCAGGCTTTCTTGCTGGATAAAGACGAAGTCATCTACGGTTTGGGGCAGCAGCAGACAGGGAAAGTGAACCAGCGTAATCAGAAACTCTTCCTCCGCAACCAGAACATGAGTATCTGCATTCCTTTCATTCACTCTATCAAAGGCTATGCCCTCTACTGGGACAATTACTCTCCCACCACCTTCCTCGACAACCCGCAAGAGACATCCTTCGACTCGGAAGTCGGTGACTGTGCCGACTACTACTTCATCTACGGCGGCAACGCCGACGGAGTCATAGCCGGAGTACGCGACCTGACAGGTCAAGCTCCTTTGTATCCTCTCTGGACTCTCGGATTCTGGCAATGTCGCGAACGCTACAAAAGTCCGGATGAACTATGCGAAGTCGTAGACAAATACCGTGAACTGAAAGTTCCTCTGGACGGAATTATCCAGGACTGGCAATACTGGGGTTGCAACGAAAACTGGAATTCCATGAAATTCCAGAATCCCCGCTACATCAACAAAATGGGTGATCCGGAATACATGAAGTTTCTCCCCAACGGAGAGGACAAGAATGCCAACTACGGAACTCCCCGCATTAAAAGCCCCAAAGAGATGATAGACTATGTACACAAGCAGAACGCACATATCATGATCTCAGTATGGGCCTCCTTCGGACCGTGGACGGAAATGTACCAGAAGATGGACAGTCTGAAAGCACTGCTCCACTTCGAGACGTGGCCGCCCAAAGCCGGAGTCAAACCTTACGACCCATATAATCCGGCAGCACGGGATATCTACTGGGCGGCGATGAAAAAGAACATCTTCGATCTGGGTATGGATGCATGGTGGCTCGACTCCACCGAACCGGACCATATGGATATCAAAGACCAGGACTTCAATACACAGACCTATCTGGGGTCTTTCCGCAGAGTACACAACGCCTTCCCCTTAATGTCCAACAAAGGGGTATACGAACACCAACGCGCCACCACTTCCGACAAGCGCGTATTCCTGCTCACCCGTTCTTCTTTCTTGGGACAGCAACGTTATGCTTCGCATTCATGGAGCGGTGACGTCGTTTCGACCTGGGACGTGATGCGCAAGCAGTTAGCTGCAGGACTGAACTATACATTATGCGGCATCCCCTACTGGAACACAGATTTAGGCGGCTTCTTCGCATGGAGATATAACAATAATGTCAACAACATCGCTTATCATGAATTGCACGTCCGCTGGTATCAGTGGGGAGTATTCCAGCCTATCATGCGTTCGCACAACTCCAGCCCGGTAGCCGTGGAGATATACCAGTTCGGCAAGAAGGGCGACTGGTCTTATGACGCACTGGAAAAATACACTCATTTACGTTACCGCCTGTTACCCTACATTTACAGCACTTCCTGGGAAGTGACCAGCAAGGCAGGCAGCATCATGCGCCCGCTTATGATGGATTTCCCGAAAGACAAAAAGGTGCTCGATATGGACACTGAGTATATGTTCGGACGTAATTTCCTGGTCCGCCCGGTAACAGATTCTCTGTATACTTGGCAAGACGAAAAACAGAACGGTCACCAGAAAGACATGAGCAGGATCGGAAAAACCGATGTTTACCTTCCCCAAGGTGCCCGCTGGTTCGACTTCTGGACCGGACAAACACTGGAAGGCGGACAGACACTCCAGCGTGAAGTACCGATTGACATTATGCCGATCTACGTTCGTGCCGGTTCTATCCTCCCCTGGGGGCCCGCCGTACAATACTCTACGGAAAAGAAATGGGATAATCTGACCATCCGTATTTATCCGGGAGCAGATGCTGAATTTACCCTTTACGAAGATGAGTTCGACAATTACAATTACGAAAAGGGCGCCTATTCCACCATCGCTCTGAAATGGAACGACCAAGACCGTACACTAACCATTGACGACCGGCAAGGCAGCTACAAGGGAATGCTGAAGAACCGTAAGTTCAACCTGATAGTAGTGGAACCGGGAAAAGGCTGTGGTGACGGTGACTCAGCTACATTCGACAAGTCCGTTTCTTACAGAGGAAAGAAGGTGGTTGCAAAGTTATAAATTGACAAGTAACAAATATTTAGGCACGGATTACACGGATTTCACGGTTTTAAGAGATTGGATAGACTATTAAAAACCGTGTTAATCCGTGTAATCCGTGCCTAAATAATGGCAAACTACATACTTCTCTCTTCAGAATAAAACACGTTTTCTTATTGTCACTTATCACTTTTAGGTATAAATCACTGATTACAACACATTTATCGGTGACAATAGCCGGTGATAATAGAGTGATAATACCGCATATCATCCTTCTTATTGTCACTTTCCAAGTGTTATACCATTCTCAGGCTATTAATACCTGAGATGTCACCCATTAACAATTGACCGGTTGATTAAAACCAATCATGCGGTTGATTGAAGCAAAGCGACAGGTGCTCCAGAAAGTTTCAAGCGCTTGAAACTTTAGTTTCTAAGGTATGAAACTATTGTTTCCAATGCTTGAAACTAGAGTTTCTCCTATTTGAAACTTTAGTTTCACCCGCCTGAAACTAATTTTGGAACTACGTGGTATGATTCTTCCTCCTACTTACCATGACCTCCTTCCCCCCTTAACAAAAAAGCTAGTCTGATTTCCTTCAATCGAATGAAAGAGAATCAGACTAGCCGTAACAAATAGACAAACCTCTATTGAAAACCTGTTTATTACCTTATCATTTAGCCTTTTGTGTCTTCAAGCGGATGACCGTGAACGAATAAGCCGGCAGTTGTTGCTTGAAGTTGGCCCCTGCCTCTATCGTATCTGTCACCGGAAGCGGAGTAGTCTCCGGTGCACCTGCCAATACAGTGCGCGTAGCGGAAGACTGGATACCGTCAATTCCCGGTAACTGAACCTCCGTCTCTATGCTGACCGGCAACATATTGACCAGCTTCACAATCACATCACCGGTCTTGCTGTCACGAACGATGGAAGACCCAACGCGAAGTTTCACACGGCTGTCCTGATTGTCCAGACTGATTTGTGAAGGAATATAATGATCGCCTGCATGCTGACCGTACAGTTTCTGCACATAGTATCCTGTTGTCGGTTTCACTTCCCGGTTGTTGAAGTAAATCAGGTCCGGATTCCACTGCGTACGTCTTTCTTTTGCCAGCAAGGGAGCATAGGAAGTCATGTGTACCACATCCCCGTTGCGTTCCAGCGCTGTCAGATAGAGTGCTTCGGTCAGAGCTGTCTCCATATTCGCCTTGCGTCCGGGAATATGGGTGGCATATTCACCCAGATATACTTTCGTCTTTTTGGAACGATCGTACTTGTCGTAGAAGTCCTGATTGTGAAGGAACCATCCCGGAGACTGATAATAATGTTCGTCCACCATCGGGATACCGAGCTTGTCCGCCAGTTTCCAGCCTTCCACATAGTCCGTACCTTCGTTGAAAGGACCTACCGTGCCGACAACGATGATCTCCGGATACTTCTCTTTGATGGCATTAAAGATCATCGTGAAACGTTCCTCAAAAATGTCGGTGATCAGGTCTTCATTACCGATACCGATATATTTCAGATTAAAAGGTTTCGGGTGTCCGGATTCGGCACGTATTTTACCCCATTTTGTTTTCTTCGCATCTCCGTTCGCCCATTCTATCAGGTCGAGGATATCCTGAATGTAAGCATCCATTTCGCTCATCGGGATACCGCCTTGCTGACCGCCTCTCAAATCACCATGACAGGCGGAGTTCTGACAAGGAACACCTGCTGCGAGCACCGGAAGCGGTTCTGCGCCTATATCTTCACAGAACTGGAAGTATTCATAGTAACCCAGCCCCATGCTTTGATGATATCCCCAAAGGTTACGGGCAGATTTGCGGGCTTCCAACGGCCCGATGGTATTTTTCCACTGATAAATGTTCTTCAAGCCGTCTCCATGTGCCACACAGCCACCGGGGAAACGGACAAAGCGCGGGTGCATATCGGCAAGTGTCTGTGCAAGGTCGGCACGCAAACCGTTCTTTCTGCCTTTGAAAGTGTTCTGCGGAAACAGGGAAATCATATCCAGCTCCACCGTACCGGCTGATTGCGGCTGGAGTTCCAGATGGGTGTCAGCCGATGCCTTCGCTGTCAATACCGCCTGATAAGTTTTCCACGAACGGGAAGAGACAGTAACTGTCGTTTCGCCCTGCACAGTGCCGTCGGCATCCACAAGGCGTACCAGTATCTTATTGGTTTTACTGCCTTCGGGGATGCGACCGAACAATGAAAGATGATACTTCTCACCGGCTTTAAGGGCGATTCCATCGAAACCGGTATTGGTCAGTGCGGCTCCCGGGCGGTCGACATTCAGGACTGCATAGTGCGAGTTGTTCGGATGGACAGGGTCGGAGGTTTCTATCGCAAAGGTAGCTTTCTCCCCTTTCAGGCTCCAAGAGTGGGTACTGTTCCAGTTCTTATCTCCTTCCCGGTCGGACGGGGTGTATTCGAAGTCCCGGTTCTGAATCAGTTCGGCATACAGGCCGCCATCGGCGGAGTAGTTGATGTCCTCAAAAAAGATACCCATCAGTAAGTCACTGATCTCTTTGGTTTCTTCCGGTTGTGCTGTGACGGTAGCCTTCACCGGTTTCAAGCCGGCAAAACGTTCTTTGTCCTGCACAGGTCGTTCGCCATACAGGGAGTTACGGTATTGATTGCGCTCGTAAGTTTTCGTCAGTTCGTCCACTACCGACCAGGCTACCCGGTTGACAGTTCCCGTTTCTTCCTGTCCGGCAATCTTTGCTTTGACTCTGGTTCCTTCAAAATCGGATGTAGTACGGGGATATTGCTGGGCTTCCCAATAGATCAGGTCTTTTGATTTAGCCTGACCGTATCCGTCGTGGTCATTCAACTTCCAGATACAGAGCCATTCTCCGCCGGGAAGTTGTTTCAAATTCGGGTCGAGCATCTTTTTCTGCGATCCCCAACGACCATAGTCACAACGAATATAACCGTGTCCCGGCCCGATCTCAAACCAATGCTTCCCGTCCATGCTCCAGGCAAAGCGGAGTCCGCTTCGTCCGTCGTCCCCCCGGGTGGCGTAAGCAAAGAGGGATACCGAATCGGGGGTACTGGTGGTCTCATGAGTTGCGGCACACAGGGGCTGCTGCAACGATACTAATAATACACTAAATAGCAGAAGTAAATGTTTCATGGTATAATTTATAATATAAGATCATTATAACGGCAAAGATAAGATCTTTCCGGCTTGTCCGGCAACTACAATCTCTGCAAAAAAAGAGCGCATATTCACTAAAAAGGTGGAACAGGAGTTTTTTCATGGTATTTATTTGCAAGGTTACATCTTATCGGGTTTGCCGTATGCTTTGAACAGGCGTTTCAGTTCCTTGTCGGTAATCGGCATTACGGTGCCGTGACGCGGATGGAAGTCCATGCTGATCGCATGGTCAATCACTTTAAAGTGGTCCAGATCCGTACTTTCCGTAAACTGATACTTGCCTTTCATATATACATCGTACATCAAGATATACTTGTCCGTACCTATCAACGGGAAAATGCCGGAGCCTTCTACCGCCTCCTTCGTCTGTTGCTTGTAATCTTCCGATTCTTTCCATTGTCCGGAGGTCAGAGAAGCAGTCGTAGCTTTCTTGATACCGTTGCCGTGTCCTTCCGTTTTATAGAACAGATGGTAAAGTCCGTCTTTGTAGATGATGTCTCCGTCAATGCAGGACTTTTTATTCTCCGGAATAAACAAGGGCTTCGGTTCCCCCTCTATATCAGTGAAGTCTTTGTTGGCATATGCGTAGTAGATGATGTCCGGCCCATTACCGTGCTGCATCGACCAGTATACCATGTATTTCTTCGCCTCCCGGTCATAGACGGTTTGCGGTGCCCATACCCGTTTCAGGTCTTCCTGATCCGGATATTTCTTCTGGATATTCACGACATTGGAAGTCCAGTTGATCAGGTCCTTCGATTTCAGCAGAATCATGGCACGGTTGGAACTCCATCCGTTGGCAGAAACCATATCGGTACCGACCATATAGAATGTTTTTCCATCTTCACAACGAAGGATATGCGGGTCGCGTACTCCTCCCGTAGAACTGATCTCGCGGGAGTCGATGACCGGCTGGTTTCTGTTGAGCGCATAGTAATTGTATCCATCGGGGCTGACAGCCATACGAATGGCTTCCTCACTCATCCTGTTTCCGGTAAAATAGACAAACAGATAGGCAGATTGCCGGCTGTATCCTGTCAGCACTCCTGTAAAGAGGAGTGCCAGAAGGAAAATATACTTTTTCATATTCATTTGAGGGTTAATACTTAAAATCAGACGGTTTGACATACACGCGGTATTCACGGATCATGCCCGGGTAGTTCTTTTCGGCACGGGGCAGATAGCGGAAGCCCGTCACTGTTTCCACCTTGCTCAGGTCGATTACCAGCTGATGAGGATAAGCGACATTGTCTACAGTCATCCAGAAGGTAGATTCCTGCAAGTCGAATATCTTGTCTGCCGTCCGGTTGCCGCTGCGTGTTTCTTCGCTATCGGCATAACGGATTTTCCAATGTTCACGGGATACAGGTTTGCCGTCGGCACCCAGCACATCAAATTCTGCAATGGCGGCGATATTGTTATTAGCCTGTGGAGAGAGTGCTTCCAGGCAGAAGAAACGTCCTTTTACCGGAGCCGCGAAACGTACTTCCTGCCAGCCGTTACCCGGAGTGAAGGCTCCTTCGTGCGCCACTTTCTCTCCTGTCAGTTTCAGCTTTTCTCCATCCTTGCGGTGGGTTTCCGGTGCTTTCTCACGGAGTACGTCGAGGATGGGTTTCTTCAATCCTTTCATCGAGGCTTTGGCAGGTCCCTTCAAATCGAGAACGAGGATTTCATTCTCGCCTTCTTTCAGCCAGCAGCCCGGTATGAAAAGTGTCTGTTGAGGGCCGATTTCCCAGAAACGCCCCATCGCATGACCGTTCACCCATACCATCCCTTTGCCCCATGTACTCATGTCGAGGAAGGTGTCACCTACCTTGTCGAGTTTGAAAGATGACTGATAGTAAGCGGGCATAGTCGGTAATATCTTCGTATCCTTGTATTTCTTATTCTTGATAAATGAGTAGTCTACCGGGAAGTTATAGACAGTCCAGTTTTTCAGTTCTTTCGTCCGGTCGCCTGAAAGGAGTTCTACCTTCTCCGTGATTCCCTTCCGGTCGTGAATGGACTTGTCAAAGTTTACACGTCCCATTGCCTCCACCAGAATATCCAGTTGCGTACCTTTCTTCAAGGCCGGTAAGGTAGTGGTAAACTCTCCCTTGCGGCGGTCGAGACGTGCCAATAGTTTGCCGTCAGCAAAGATTTGCGCCCAGTCGTGCACTTCCGTGATTTTTAATGTAGTGCCTGAGCTCACGGCTTCGGGCAATGTAGTACGATACAGGATCGTTCCCCAGCCCTGGTTGAATTGCTCCATCGGCTGGATATCCACTGACTGTCTGGCAGCCGGTAAATTAGAGAAAAACGGAGCTACTTTGGTAAAATGAAATTCAGGAATCTCAATAACAGGCAGTGCATCAGGTACTTCCGGCAATGCTTCACCAGCCGGAAGATAAGTTTTCAGCAGATCGCGGAGGAGGAAATACTTCTCCGTCGTCCATCCGGCTTCGCTAATCGGAGCATCGTAGTCGTAAGAACTGCACATAGCGGAATAAGCAGGATTGTTGGCACCGCCCCAATGTCCGAAGGTCGTTCCTCCGTGAGTCATGTACAGGCTGAAAGAAATGTTACGGTCGAGCATCTCCTTGATACCCTGTACCATATCTTTGGCAGGGCGGGTTTCATGCTTCCGTCCCCAGTGGTCGAACCATCCGCTCCAGAATTCGCTGCACATCAGCGGAGTTTCCGGACGTAGTTCTTTTAATTTCTTGAATTGCTGGTCTATATTGGCGCCTGTTCCGAAGTTGATGGTCCAGATCAGGTCATCGAGCGCATTCCTGGTAAAGTTACTGCTCCAGTCGCATTGGAAGAGAGGCACGTCGGTGAATCCGGATTCACGCACCAGATCGCGTACGGCTGAAACATAAGGCTTGTCAGTGCCATAAGAACCGTATTCGTTTTCTACCTGTACCATGATAATATTTCCGCCTTTGTTCACCTGTAGCGGTGCCAGTTGCTTGCCGACTTCTTTCATGAAGATGCCCACACGCTCCATGTAGTAAGGATCGAGCGTACGAAGTGCCACATCTTTCTTTTTCAGCAGCCACCAAGGCAGTCCGCCCATTTCCCATTCCGCACACACATACGGACCGGGGCGGACGATGACATACATACCGTGTTTCTGTGCGGCACGACAGAAGGCTGCGATATCATTCTGACCTGTAAAGTCAAACTTTCCTTCTTCCTGTTCGTGTATATTCCAGAAGATGTAGATGCAGATAGTATTCATCCCCAACGCCTTGCACATCTCGATGCGATGATCCCAATAGGCTTGCGGAATACGGGTATAGTGCAACTCGGCAGCTTTCACTACAAACGGTTTCCCGTCCAGCAGGAATGTGTTCTTGCCTGCCTCAAATTTACGGGCAGTAGTCTGTGCCTCTGCACTACTGAAAAAGATGACTGTAAAAAGTACCAGTAAAGCAATTAATTTGTTTTTCATGTCCACTCCAAATATAGTATTTTAATAGTATACGGCAAAGATAGGGCATCCACCTAAATCGGCAGGGATAATTATCATTCAAAAAAGGTTAGAAATAAAGCAAAATACCGCGAAATGGAATGTTTCAACCAGATTAATGTACTAAATTACATGAGGGGTAGTAAAAAGTAATGGTCAAAAGATGATGGTCATAAAATGACCATCATCTTTTGACCATTATCCAAGTCTATCGATACCCGACGTCTACAATCCGCTAAAATCAACCCCTTCAAATACCAGCGAAGGGATACGCCAGGAGGAGTTCAGGCGCGGGTCGTTTCCTGTTGCAACCAGTGAGTTCCACAAAGTGATCAGGTTACCGGTAACATTCATTTCGGATACCGGTTGTGTCAGCTTGCCGTTCTCAATCAGGAAGCCTTCGATACCATAAGAGAAATCTCCGGTCGAACTGTTGTTGTTGCCACCATTAAAGCCCGTCACGAGAATCCCTTTATCCACTCCGGCAATCAGTCCTTCGAGATTCTTACCTCCCGTTTCCATCACCAGAATGGAAGAACCGCTGATAGTCGGATCAACTCCCATCTTCTTAGCATTGTAGGTATCAATGAAATAAGTATTCAGCACCCCCTTATCGAAGATGGAACGACGTTCCGTAGCAATCCCTTCATTGTCGAAATAGCGGGCACCGGAGGCTTTTACCAGATGAGGTTCGTCCGTCAGTGTCAACCGGTCGCCGGCTATCTTTTCATTCAGTTTGTTCAGTAAAAAAGAGTTCTTCTGTTGCAAAGCCGAACCGTTCAGCGCACTCATCACCGGACTCAGCAAACGGCTGGAGTTCATCGGATCGACCACCATCGTATATTTGCCGGACTGTACCTTCTTCTGTCCCAGTTTGCGCAACACACGTTCCAGCGCTTTCTGTCCGATTCCTTTCTTGATCAGATCGTTCATATAAAGCGACGACTCATACCAGTAAGCAGAAGGACGTGCCTCTCCTTCCCCCTTAATCGTAATATCGGCAGAAAGTGAATACCACGTGCTTTTCGTCTCTCCTTCGAAGCCATTGCTAATCAGACGATAAGCAAAATTCTCGCCATCACTGTAGGAGGAACCGACAGAGATAATCCGTTCATCCTTACCCAAGGCTTCTTCCGCTACGGCTTTTGCCATGGCTACCTTATCATCCGGGTCGAATGATGCAAATTTGGCATCATACAGTTTCAGATCCGGCTGCCCTCCTTTATAGTAACGGGAAGGGTCTGCCAATACACGTGCTTCGTCTTTAGCCAGATAGCGTGTAGAGTCTATTCCGTTTTTGATAAATGTTTCCAGTTCTTTCCGGTTCAGGCGGTTGGTAGAGATACTGCCGTAACGCCCGTCTACATACAGGGAAAGGCTTAGCCCGCCTTCCGATGCCTGCTGCAATCTGTCCATCTTCGCATCGCGCAGCTCAAAAGAAGTGTTCGAAGAGGAATATAAAAGGACTTTTGCTGCCTGGCAGCCATTCTTCAGGGCATAGTCCATTGCCCATTGTGCCAGTTTTTTATTTTCGTCTGTAATCATAGGTTCGTCTTTTTAAAGTAAACATTTACTTTTAGTTCTCTCCGCCGACAGTCAGTTTGCTAACCAAAGCTGAAGGCATACCGCAAGTTACCGGACAGGATTGTCCGTCTTTGCCGCAAGTCCATGTACCATTATCGATCTTTGCGTTGGTCGCTACCATCGTGATGTCCGCCAAAGCTTTCGGACCATTACCGATGATATTAATGTCCTTGATCGGTTGTGTCAGCTTGCCATCTTCAATCATGTAGCCCGACTTCACAAAGAATGTAAAGTCTCCGGCACCGATCTGTACCTGACCGTTCGTAAAGTTATCTACAAAGATTCCTTTCTTTACAGAAGATATAATATCCGATTCATTCACATTTCCGGCCTCCATATATGTGGCACGCATACGGGGGATCGGCATATTGCGGAACGACTCACGGCGTCCGTTGCCGGTCGGTTCCACTCCGTAATGCTTCGCGCTGATACGGTCGTGGAGATAGCTGGTCAGCACTCCGTCTTTAATCAGATAGGTTTTCTGTCCTTCCGCACCTTCATCGTCGAAGTTCACCGACCCCCGATTGAACGGAATAGTACCGTCATCTACCACGTTGATATGTTCGCTGCAGACTTTCTTGTTCAGCTGGTCGGCAAATATGGAAACGTTCTTCCGGTTGAAATCCGCTTCAAAAGTATGTCCGATAGCCTCGTGAAGCAGGATACCCGATCCTCCGGCACCCATAACTACAGGCATTTCACCTCCTTTAGGTTTGATGGCCTTGAACAGAAGAGAGGTCTGGTCTACCGCTTCGCGGGCGATAACGTCCACCACTTCGTCCGACAGGAAATCGAACCCTCTGCGGTAGGCACGGGCAGCATAGCCGTTCTCCGTCCTTCCGTTTTCTTCCATGATGCACACTGCCCCCAGCGTCACCATCGGACGATAATCGTAGAACATCACGCCTTCCGAATTGCAGAAGAAGATATGCGAGGTGGTGTCGCTTTGGCTTGCCTGCACTTTATGTACCCGCTTGTCCAAAGCAAATATCTGGTCATTCAGTTTTTGCAGATAAGGCATCTTATCCTTCAGACTCACTTCCTCCCAAGGGGAAGCTACGGTATAATAGTTCTTTTTCAGTACCTTTTCGGTGAGATTCAGAGGTTTATTGCCTTTGTTGGCAGAAGCAATGCGGGCGGCTGTGCGGGCAGCTTTCAGCATATCCTCCAATGTAATATTCTCCACGTAGGCATAGCCGCTCTGGTCTCCAATCAGCACACGGACTCCGACTCCATAGTCTATATTCGAATAACTGTTGTTCACCGCTCCATCCATCAGGCGGATACTGTTTGTAATGGTGTGTTCAAAGAAAAGATCGGCGTAGTCGCCTCCTTTCTCCAATGCTGCAGCGAGCACTTTTTTCAAGTCTGCCTCACTCACTCCGAAATGATTCATAGCCAAAGCAACTGTTGCCTTCTTGTCAGCTCCTTCGCCGCCCAATGCACCTGGGGTGGCCAGAGCCATAGCAGAACCTGTCGTCAATGAGCCGAGTAAAGCTATCCCTCCGGTTTTTAGAAAATTTCGTCTGTCCATGTTCACTTATATTTTAGTTTCAGTTATCTTTTGTCAGCAGACTTTCCAGTTCTTCGGCATTCAGACGAAGGTAGAATTGTCCGCGATAAGCCACAGAAATAGATCCGGTCTCTTCGGAGACGATGATGGCATGCGCATCCGACTTTTGCGAGATACCCATAGCCGCACGGTGACGCAAGCCCAGTTCCTTCGGAATATTCAGGTCGTGCGATACGGGAAGGATACAACCCGCCGCTTTGATCCGCTTTTTGCTGATGACCATTGCCCCGTCATGCAGAGGACTGTTCTTGAAAAATATATTCTCAATCAGACGCTGACTGATAGTCGCATCTATTATTTCCCCCGTCCGGACCACTTCGTCCAAAGGAGTGGTATGCTCGATCACGATCAATGCACCTACTTTCTGCTTTCCCATACTCAGGCAGGCCATTACCACCGGCATGATATCGTCATGTTTCAAAGCTTCTTTCTTCGATCCGCTGAAAAAGTGCGCCAGCGCACTGACATGCCGATGAGACCCCAATGTCAACAGGAAACGGCGAATCTCATCCTGAAAAAGAACAATCAAAGCAATCACCCCCACATTCATCAAGGTATCGAATATGGAACCCAGCAGTTTCATTTCCAGGATCTGCGTAACGACCAGCCAGATCAGGATAAACACCAGAATGCCGGTAAAAACCTTGATAGAGCCGGATGCCTTCATCAGCTTGTAAGTGTAATACAACAGCAGGGCAACCAGCAGTACATCGATAAAATCTTTTATGCCAACGTCAAAAAACACGGTATTCGTTCTAATTATAAGTTAGTAATTTATCTTAGTTTCTCCACAATCCGGACAGCTTCCACCGCTTCGCGCACATCATGCACCCGAAGAATGTTCGCTCCTTTCATCAAAGCCACTGTATCCAGTACGGTAGTTCCATTCAAAGCATCTTGCGGAGTTCCTCCCAATAGTTTATAAATCATTGATTTCCGGGAAACACCGACTAACAGCGGAAGTTCGAAAATGCTGAATTCTTCCAGATGGGCCATCAGTTCATAATTATGTTCCAATGTCTTTCCAAAGCCAAATCCCGGATCGAGTATAATGTCCTTCATGCCCAAGTCACGAAGCTGCTGCACTTTGCGTGCGAAGTATATGAAAACTTCTTTGATCAGATTGTCATAATGAGGTTCTTTCTGCATGTTTTGGGGAGTTCCCTGCATATGCATCATGATATAAGGCACTCCCAGTCGGGCAACCGTTTCAAACATCCGGTCGTCCATTTCACCGGCAGCGATATCATTCACAATAGCTACGCCATAGTCCTTCACACACTGCTCGGCTACATCCGCCCGGAACGTATCTACCGAAACAATCGCGTCCGGATGGTTACGGTTCACAATTTCCAGTCCGGTGCGTAAGCGGTTCATTTCTTCCCCGGCAGTGATATGTTCGGCATTCGGACGCGAAGAATAAGCTCCGATATCAATGATAGAAGCACCTTCATCGATAATCTGCCGTGCCCGCACCGCAATTTCCTCCTGCGTCTGCATCCGGCTACCGGAATAAAAAGAATCAGGCGTCACGTTGAGAATACCCATCACTTGCGGAGTGGTCAGATCGAGCAGGCGCCCTTTCACATTTATATAAGTTGGAGAGATCAATTTCATTCTTGATTATATTCCAGTTAGACTGTTGCAAATGTAGATAAAAAATGCAAGTATTCGTATTAAAATTAGGAAATAAACGTATATTTGCAATCAATAGAATGACCGAAAACGAGTGCCATGAGCCAATTGTACCGAATTATCTTAGGATGTATTTTCTCCCTTTTGTTCATCGTTATTCCTGCAAAAGCCCAGAAAGAGGCTGAAGTTTATAACGTGGATTCTTCCCTGTATGCTTACTATCAGCGCTGCCAGGAAAATCTGCTGGAGCCTGTCGTACTCAGCATGTCTGATACGCTGTTCCACATGGCCGCAGAGCAAAACGACCAGCGGATGCAAGCAGTGGCTCTCTCTACCCGGTTAGACTATTATTATTACCAGGGAAACAATGAAGACAGCGTGGTTTTTCATACCAGTAAGGTAAAACAATTCGCAAAGGAAACCCTGCAACCCAAGTACTATTACTTCGCTTGGGCAAATCGGCTGATCCTGTATTACCTGAAAACAGGGAGAAGCAACATCGCCCTCTACGAAGCCGAGAAAATGCTGAAAGAGGCGCAGGAAGAAGACAACAAGACCGGACTTCTGTACTGCTACAACATCATGTCGCAGATTTACACGATCAAGAACTTTGATGTCATGGCCTCCGAATGGCGCCAAAAAGAAATCGAACTGACCGAGAAATACAAATTAGAAAACTATAACATCAGTAATACATATGCCCAACTTGCCAGTTACTATACTACGCATCACCAGCCGGAGCTGGCAGTAAAAGCTCTGGAAAAAGCGGTAAGAACAGCTAACTCTGCCAGCCACAAGATACTGGCAAAGCTGGCATACGTGGATTATTACAGTGAATCCGGTGACTTTCCGGCAGCCGAGAAGATGCTGAAGGAATGCAGGGAGCTGTTTGACCAGGACAAAAGGCTCGACTCGCTCAAAAAAAGGTTTTACCGCACGGAATCTTTCTACTATCAGCGTAGCAAACAGTTCGTGAAAGCACTGGAAGCTACCGAGAAACAGGAAGCGGAAGAGCAACGGCTGAATGAATATGCCATGAACGGCGAACAATACCGTATCAAAGGAGAAATCTACAAGCAGATGGGCAGACCGGAGGAAGCGATTAAGTTCCTGCAAAAATACATAAGAGTGGACGATTCTTTAAAAATTGCCAACGAGCGACTCGCCAGCAGTGAATTTGCCACCCTGCTGAATGTGGAAAAGCTCAATGCGGAGAAAAAAGAATTAATGCTCCAGGCGAAAGAAAAAGAGTTGAGCAATAAAACGACGCTGATTATTTCATTGATTATCCTGTTAGGTATCCTTTTCCTGTTCTTATATCGGGAAGGCCGCCTGAACCGGAAACTGAAAACTTCGGAAAGTGAACTAAAGATTAAGAATGAGGAACTGACTCATTCGAGAGAGGAGTTGCGCAAAGCCAGAGACCTGGCAGAAGCGAACAGCCAGATGAAAACAACTTTTATTCAGAGTATGTCTCATGAAATACGGACACCGCTCAATTCGATCATAGGTTTCTCGCAAGTATTAAGTGATCACTATGGCAATGAGGAAACGAAAGAATTCGTCAACATCATCAAAGCCAACACCGACGACCTGCTCCGGCTGGTTACCGATGTGCTGACTCTGTCAGAACTCGACCAATACGACAAACTCCCTACGGACATCCGGACGGATATTAATATAGTCTGCCAGATGTCCATCGAAGCTGCCGGCGTGCAGGAACGGGATACCGTAGCGTTTCATTTCAGGCCGGAAAGGGAGAATCTGATTATACTCAGCAATCCGGAGCGCATATCACAGTTACTGACCAATTTGATACATAACGCGATAAAGTTCACGGATCATGGCAGCATCGAATTAGCTTATTCGGTGTTGGAAGCAGAAAAGAAACTTGAAATCAGCATTACCGACACAGGTATAGGGATACCGAAGGAGAAACAGGAAGCGGTATTCGAGCGCTTCTTCAAGATGAACTCCTTCTCACAGGGTACGGGCCTCGGACTGTCGATCTGCCGGACGATTGCCGAGAAGTCAGGAGGAAGCCTCCGGATCGACCCTTTCTATACGGACGGCTGTCGGATGGTGCTGACTCTTCCCCTGATATATGCCTGAGTAAAAAACGACTCCAACCGATACCAAATCCGAAAGAATAGCCTATCTTTGCAGCGTTTAAAATAAAAGCCCAGGCTATGAATCTTTCTGCTCTTTACCAGATTTTTCTGGATTGCCAATTGGTGACTACCGATAGCCGGAACTGTCCGGAAGGGTCACTGTTTATCGCTTTGAAAGGCGAGTCTTTCAATGGAAATGCATTTGCCGGAAAAGCATTGGAAACCGGTTGCGCTTATGCCATCATCGACGAACCCGAATATGCGGTCGAAGGAGACCAACGATATATACTTGTAGACGACTGTCTGCAAACACTGCAACAGCTTGCCAATTACCACCGCCGTCAACTGGGTACCCAGGTCATTGGCATCACCGGAACCAACGGTAAAACAACTACGAAGGAACTGATTTCCGCCGTACTCTCGCAAAGCCACAACATTCTTTATACATTAGGGAATCTGAACAATCACATCGGTGTACCCTCCACCCTGCTCCGCCTGAAAGCGGAACACGACCTTGCCGTCATCGAAATGGGTGCCAACCATCCGGGAGAAATCAAGTTTCTCAGTGAAATCGTAGAACCGGACTGTGGTATCATTACCAATGTAGGCAAAGCTCATCTGGAAGGTTTCGGTTCTTTCGAAGGAGTGATAAAGACCAAAGGAGAACTTTATGACTTTCTCCGTAAGAAAGAAGGTTCCACCGTCTTTATCCATCATGACAACGCCTATCTGATGAATATAGCCGGGGGACTGAATCTGATTCCTTACGGCACGGAGGATGACCTTTACGTGAACGGACGAATCACCGGCAATTCCCCTTATCTCACTTTCGAATGGAAAGCCGGCAAAGCCGGTGAAACCTATCAGGTACAGACGCAACTGATCGGAGAATACAACTTCCCGAACGCGCTGGCCGCCATCACCATCGGTCTCTTCTTTGGAGTGGAAGCCGCAAAAATCAATGAAGCCTTAGCCGGATATACACCGCAAAACAATCGCTCTCAACTAAAGAAAACGAATGATAATACGCTGATTATCGACGCGTACAACGCCAATCCGACCAGCATGATGGCTGCTTTGCAGAACTTCCGCAACATGGAGGTACCTCACAAGATGCTTCTTTTGGGAGATATGCGTGAACTGGGCGCCGAAAGCGCTGCCGAACATCAAAAGATAGCAGACTACATCAAAGAATGTGATTTTGAAGAAGTATGGCTAGTGGGAGAACAGTTTGCAGCAGCAGAACATTCCTTCAAGACCTACCCGAACGTACAGGAAGTAATAAAGGAACTGGAAACCAACAAGCCTAAAGGCTATACCATCCTCATCAAAGGTTCTAACGGCATCAAGCTTAGCTCGACAGTAGACCATTTTTAGTTCTTCATTCTCGGTCGAACGACATAATAGGCGATCAGACTCGCCAATGTCGCTCCCGTTGAGTTGGCGGCAAAGTCCAGCCAGTCTCCTCCCCGGTAAGTCGTGCAATATTCTTGCAGCAACTCCACACAGCCGCTAAAAAGTATGGGACAGAGGAATGCTCCTACCCATGCGTGCCATAATGGTGCATTATCGCGGCGATGCGCCCGCAGAAACTCCAGCCACAACATTCCGGACATACCGAAATACATGCAGATGTGAACTAATTTATCCAGGTTCGGTATTTCACTCAAGTCCGTTTTAGGAGGTTTGAAGAAAGACAGATAAATCACAGTCAAGATTATAAAAAGCGAAATAGGATATTTCTTAATATAAGATAGCATATCTAAATAAAATTACAATTTCGGTACAAATATAACTATCATTTTCTATATTTGCATTTTAATACGTACATTTTATAACGATTTGTAAGACAAAACAAGATTTATGACAAAAAATGATAGAGCGAACTTCGGGAGTAAAATAGGCGTAATACTTGCTTCCGCTGGCTCAGCAGTAGGGTTGGGAAACATCTGGAGATTTCCCTATGAGACGGGTAATCACGGTGGCGCAGCCTTTATACTGATCTATTTAGGATGCGTTTTTCTTTTGGGACTTCCCATTTTAATTGCCGAATTCCTGATCGGGCGCCGTTCGAGGGCAAATACGGCGGGAGCCTATCAGAAATTAGCTCCCGGCACTCATTGGCGCTGGGTAGGACGCATGGGTGTTCTCGCCGCTTTCCTTATTCTCAGTTATTACTCCGTAGTGGCAGGATGGACGTTGGAGTATGTGTTTGAAGCTCTTACAAACGGCTTTTCAGGCAAGACTCCTACAGAATTCATCTCTTCTTTCCAACAGTTTTCCAGCAATCCGTGGCGACCGGTTTTGTGGCTGGTTATATTTTTGACGGTTACTCATTTTATTATTGTCAAAGGAGTCGAGAAAGGGATTGAGAAATCTTCCAAGATTATGATGCCTACCCTGTTCATTATCATATTGATACTTGTGATCTGTTCGGTTACCCTGCCCGGAGCAGGTGCCGGTATCGAGTTTCTGTTGAAACCGGATTTCAGCAAAGTAGACGGAAATGTATTTCTGAGTGCGATGGGACAGGCTTTCTTCTCCCTAAGTCTGGGAATGGGATGTCTCTGCACCTATGCTTCTTATTTCAGTAAGGAAACCAACCTGACCAAGACCGCATTCAGTGTAGGAATTATAGATACGATCGTAGCAGTATTGGCCGGATTCATTATTTTCCCGGCTGCATTCTCCGTAGGAATACAACCGGATGCGGGTCCGAGCCTCATCTTTATCACACTGCCTAATGTATTTCAACAAGCGTTTAGCGGAGTGCCGATACTGGCTTATATCTTCTCGGTGATGTTCTACGTATTGCTTGCAATGGCAGCACTGACTTCTACTATCTCCCTGCACGAAGTAGTCACTGCTTATCTGCACGAAGAGTTCAACTTCACACGCGGCAAGGCGGCCAGACTGGTGACCGGAGGATGTATCTTCTTAGGTATCCTCTGTTCATTGTCGCTGGGAGTCATGAAAGGATTCACGGTTTTCGGATTAGGCATCTTTGACTTGTTCGACTTTGTCACAGCGAAGATCATGCTGACACTCGGAGGTCTGTGTATCTCCATCTTTACCGGATGGTATCTCGACAAGAAAATCGTCTGGGCGGAGATCACCAATGACGGTTCGCTGAAAGTTCCTGTGTATAAACTGATCATCTTTATATTAAGATACATTGCACCGATTGCCATCTCCCTGATCTTTATCAATGAGTTAGGGCTTATCAAACTATAATGTGGAAAGACTTTTTTTACTTCACTAAAACCGAACGACAAGGCATTATCGTCCTTGTCGTTCTTGTTATAGGGGCATATGCTATCCCCCGACTCTTGCAGGCTTTCTCTCAACCGGAGAAAACCAATCCGGCTGAACAGGTAAAAGCCGAAAAGGAATATAGTGATTTTATCTCTTCCGTGAAGAAACTAAAGCCAGACAAGAAATATCCTGATTATACAAACAACCGTTCATCAGCAATCCATCCGAAAAAAGAAATCAGGCTTGCCACATTCGATCCGAATATGGCTGACTCCACCACTTTCCTCAGTCTCGGTTTACCTTCCTGGATGGCAAGCAACATTCTGCGATACCGCAACAGGCAAGGCAGGTTCCGGCGCCCGGAAGACTTTCGGAAGATATACGGGCTGACAGAGGAACAATACCGCACTCTTCTCCCCTATATCCGCATTGCCGAAGAGCCGATTTCCCCAGATACCAGCCGGCTACTAGTAGTACAAGCAACAGCACAACATGATACTTTAATGAAGTACCATCCGGGGATTATCATCGACCTGAATCAAGCGGATACCACCGAACTGAAAAAGATTCCGGGTATCGGAAGCCGGATTGCGCAGTCGATAGTGAACCGTCGCAGATTATTAGGAGGGTTCTATCAGATAGAGCAGTTGGAAGAAATTCGCCTGAAAGTGGAAAAGCTCCGGTCGTGGTTCTCTGTGGATGCCACACAGATTCACCGGATCAACATCAACAAGGCAAGTGTCGAACGAATGATGCACCATCCGTACATCAACTTCTATCAAGCCAAAGTGATTGCGGAATACCGGAAGAAAAAAGGGAAATTAAGAGATTTGAAGCAACTGGCACTTTACGAGGAATTCACTTCGGCTGATTTCGAACGAATCATGCCTTATATTTGTTATGACTGATATGCACCCACGTTATTTACGGTTGGCAGAAACACATTTGTTGTGATATATAAAAAAAGATGCATTCCTATCACACCAGACAAGAATGCATCACACACAAACAAAACAAACACTCTACTGACATCTTCACAGACTTACGTAGAGAAGCGACTATAAATATATAGCTAAAAGATTGAACTCACACAACCTTCTAGTGATTTGGTATCCATTTTTAGAAATTTGGTTCCCTTATTAATCTTTTTTAATTGTGCCATCCACCATATGTACCGTTCTATCGGTGATTTTAGCCAATCCCTCATCATGAGTGACTATCACGAAAGTCTGTCCCAGACGGTCCCTCAGGTCGAAGAACAATTGGTGTAAATCTTCTTTATTGTGTGTATCCAGGCTTCCGGAAGGTTCGTCCGCAAGGATGACAGCGGGGTGATTGATCAACGCACGGGCTACGGCAACCCGTTGCTTCTCTCCCCCCGACAGTTCGTTCGGCTTATGAGACGCACGCTCGGTGAGTCCCATGAAAGCCAGTATTTCCATAGCACGGTCGGTAGCTTCCTTAGACGATACTCCGGCAATAAATGCAGGGATCATCACGTTCTCCAATGCGGTAAACTCCGGCAGAAGCTGATGAAACTGAAACACAAAGCCGATATTCTTATTGCGGAAGGCCGAAAGTTCTTTCTCCTTCATCCGGCTGACGACAGTTCCGTCAATCGCTACCGTACCCGCATCCGGCTCGTCGAGCGTTCCCATAATCTGCAACAGGGTGGTTTTTCCGGCACCGCTGGGACCGACAATACTGACGATCTCTCCTTTATTTATTTCCAGATCAATGCCTTTCAGCACCTGCAAAGAGCCAAAACTCTTGGTTATTCCTTCTAATTTGATCATAATAGCTTCTTAGATTCGTTTAATGACATATTCCGCCAGATAGCAGCCGAAAACCGCCGGCATATAGCTGACCGTTCCACAGGTAGATTTCTTATTCCGTTCGTCGTCGGTGAGCAATACCGCTTTCGGGTCCGCCTGCTCGGTACTGAATACGACAGGCAGTTTACGCTTTACCCCCATCTTCTGCAAACGCTTCCGCACTGCTTTGCTGAGCCCGCAATGATAGGTATCCCAAAGATCAGCAAAACGTATCTGCGTTATATCGCTCTTCGCACCGGCTCCCATACTGGAAACAATCTTTATATGACGCTTCATCGCCTCATAAATCAGAAAACATTTAGGACTGATCGTGTCGATGGCATCCACTATAAAATCGAATCTGGCAGAGTCCAGCAATTCGGGAATATTCTCGTCTTTCAGGTAAACGGGTAAGACGGTGAGTTCAATATCCGGATTGATATCCTTATATCGTGCCGCCAGCACTTCCGCCTTCGGCATCCCCAGAGTAGAGTGCATGGCAGGAAGCTGGCGATTCATATTGGTAGGCTGCACGGTATCGGCGTCTACAATCGTCATCCGCCCGACCCCTGCCCGGCAAAGCATTTCGGCAGCATACGCCCCTACGCCTCCCAGACCGACGACCAGTACATGCGAAGCCCGGATACGCTTCATTTTATCTTCTCCCAGCAGGAGTTCCGTCCGTTGTTGCCAGTTCTCTTCCATCAGCTTTTCTTAAACCATTTATAAAACCATTTGCCCACCTTTTCATAATGCTGCGATTCGTTGTAGCCACGCGGGTCGGAGAAAGATACAATTTCCTGCGGATCACCGAACTGGTCGGGATACAGGATAATCAGACTGTTGTTCGAGAAGTATTTGCTCAACTGTGCCGGCAGACGTTCGAAAGAAGGATCATACGAGATAGAACCCCGGCGGGCCGAGATAACGACGAATAAATGATCGTAGTTCACCTGTCCGGTCAACAGCAAAAGATCGCCCCACTCTTCGAGCATGGAAAACTCGGTCGGAGTGCCGCTGAATTTCTTCTTTACCAGTTGTTGCAGGCGCATCAGTGTACGTTCGTTGGCGAAGAAATGTACGCGGCAGCCAAGAATGCTTCCCATCCGGCAGAAATGCTCTACCCATTTGGAGAAGCCTGTTTCAAATTCGGCTTTAGGCGGAACAGCGATGATAATACGGCGGAGCGTATTGACCGGCATCAGGAATTTGGCTATCATCACTTCGCGGTGAGTACCTTTCAGCAGACTTTCGGCAAGGTTTCCGAAGAAAGAATCGACAATATTGGCCTTGCGGTGCAGACCGATCACTACATCCGTAGCTTCATATTCCTTGATGGTATGTATAATTCCCGAAGCAATGTTCAAATCATAACGGCTCACCATCGTCACCGGGACATCGGCGGCAGCGGCAATCATCGCCGCTTTTTCCAGATTCCGCTTGCCTTGCAGTTCTTTATTCTCCGAGCTGTTATTGTCATTAATCACATTCAGGGCAATCATGCCATTCTTCTGCTTGGTATCTTTGATGACTAGCGCAAGATTGACAAGGTTCTCAATCGTTTCCGGATTGGCTACCGGAATCAAAATCTGTTCCATCGTTTTCTTCACGCCCTTATCTTCCGGCTGCGCATCTTCATTCAGTGCAAAACGACGGGCGGAGCGTTCCGTTACCAGCGAACTGATCACACAGGTGAAAAGAATCATCACAACCGTACCGTTCAGCACATCATCATTGAGCAGCCGCTCGCCGTTCTCCATGATGATTTCGTGTCCGATCAGCACCGCTGCCAGTGTGGCTGCCGCCTGCGCATTACTCAATCCGAAGATCATGCTGCGTTCATTGGACTGCATACGGTAAATCTTCTGCGTGAGCCATGCTGCCAGCCATTTGCTGAAAGTAGCTACCACCGTCATGACTATCGCCACTTTCAGCGCTTCGCCACCTGTAAACAGACTGCGGACATCAATAATCATGCCGACACCGATCAGGAAATAAGGAATGAACAAGGCATTTCCTACAAATTCCAGCCGGTTCATCAATGGAGAAACATGAGGAATCAAACGGTTCAAGACCAAGCCTGCCAGGAAAGCTCCCAAAATACCTTCCATCCCAACAAACTCCATCAGTCCGCCGCCGAGGAAGACCATAGCCAGCACGAACACGAACTGCATCACACTGTCGTCATACTTCCGGAAAAACCAACGTCCGATACGGGGGAAGAAAAAGATGATGAGAAAACCCAGAAAGGCTACTTTCGCCACAAGGAATACCCAGAACAGACCGTCGACAGTGCCTTTGAACATTCCGCCTATGACAGCAAGGATGATCAGGGCAAGAGTGACCGTAATCGCCGTACCGCCAATCGTAATATTGACACTGCGCAAACGGGACAACCCGTAACGGCTGATAATAGGATAAGCAATCAAGGTATGGGAAGCATACATACTGGCAAGCAATACGGCAGTAAGAAAACCATACCCCAGCATGCTCATACTGCTCCATATACCCAACGCCATAGGAATCAGGAAGGTAAGCAAGCCGAAGACAACACTTTTCATCCGGTTTTTCTTGAAGTCTTCCATGTCCATTTCAAGTCCGGCAAGGAACATGATATAGTAAAGTCCGACTTTACCGAACAATTCGAAACTGCTGTCACGATCGAGCACATGGAATCCGTGTTCGCCGATCAGCACACCCGCCAGAATCATACCGATAATATGAGGTATATGAAGGCGCCCCAGAATCATCGGAGCAAACAGAATTATAATTAGTACCAAAAAAAACACCCACGTCGGATCAGTTATTGGTAACGCTAAATTGAATTCAAACAGGTTCATAGGTCCGTGGTTTTAGGATTTCAATGCAAAGGAACAAAAAAGTTCGCATACCTCCAATTCATAGGTAGATAGATTGAAATAATAATTCTTCGACAAAAATGCGGTTTATATGGCAAAATGTTATAATTTTGCAGCCAAATCTATCCTATTCGTCAGAACTGGAAGATAAATACAGTATTCACATTTAACAAAAGAAAAAGATGAAAGTAGCTATTGTTGGCGTAAGCGGAGCCGTAGGACAAGAATTCCTGCGCGTGCTCGATGAGAGAAACTTCCCGATGGACGAGTTAGTTTTGTTCGGTTCTAAACGTAGTGCCGGAACAACTTATACTTTCCGCGGTAAACAGATCGAGGTCAAACTCTTACAACACAACGATGACTTTAAAGGAGTAGACATTGCTTTCACTTCTGCGGGTGCAGGAACATCCAAGGAGTTCGAGAAAACAATCACCAAGTATGGTGCTGTGATGATCGACAACTCCAGCGCTTTCCGTATGGACACTGATGTGCCTCTGGTAGTGCCCGAAGTAAATGCCGCAGACGCGTTGGAGCGTCCGCGTGGCGTCATTGCCAATCCTAACTGTACAACTATCCAGATGGTAGTTGCACTGAAAGCCATCGAACAGCTTTCTCATATAAAAACCGTGCATGTTTCTACTTATCAGGCTGCCAGCGGTGCCGGTGCTGCCGCTATGGACGAGCTGTACGAGCAATACCGTCAGGTATTGGCCAACGAGCCTGTGACTGTAGAGAAGTTTGCTTATCAGCTGGCATTCAACCTGATTCCGCAAATCGACGTGTTTACAGAAAACGGTTATACCAAAGAAGAAATGAAAATGTATAACGAAACACGCAAAATCATGCACTCTGACGTGAAAGTCAGCGCAACTTGTGTACGTGTTCCTGCATTACGTGCTCACTCTGAAAGCATTTGGGTGGAAACAGAACGTCCGATCTCTGTGGAAGAAGCCCGCGAAGCATTTGCCAAAGGCGAAGGACTGGTGCTTCAGGACAACCCGGCAGAAAAGGATTATCCGATGCCGTTGTTCCTTGCAGGCAAAGATCCTGTCTACGTAGGACGTATCCGTAAAGACCTTACGAATGAAAACGGATTGACATTCTGGATCGTTGGCGATCAGATCAAAAAAGGCGCTGCACTGAATGCCGTGCAGATCGCTGAGTATCTGATTAAGGTAAAGAACGTATAAGATATATAGATAAGACCAGAATAAAGGTCGGCTTGCACTGTGACGATTGTCGCGTAGCAAGCCGGCCTTCTTTGTTTGCTTTGAAGCTACACACACTTTCTTTCCACATCTTCCAGTATCATCAGGCTATTCCCTATTCCCCTGTAGTTCCAAATTCAGTTCCAACCGTTGAAACAGCGTGTTTCATGCCTTGGAACAAAGTGTTTCAAGCAATGAAACAAACTGTTTCAAGTAATGAAACAAAGTGTTTCAAGCGGTGGAACAAAGTGTTTCAAGCGCTTGAAACTTTTTGAAACACCTGTCGATAGAGTTGAATGAACCGCACCATCCGGTCAGGTTGACCGGATCTGTTGCTCCAATTCACCTGTTCTTTCAGAAGGCTTGAACCATTTATCGGCCAATAATGCATGACGTCTCAGCTATTAACGTCTGATTTATCAGTTATTAACAGCCGGGACATCAAGCATTAATAGTTGACATATCAAGCATTAACACACTAGAGATCAACAAATAACATTAGGAAAACAATATACTACAGGAGAAAAACAGAGTGAGAGCAAACGCTTGCTCCCACTCTGCTACCACAGTTGCTACCATAGCTGAAACACCGATGAACAAAGGGATACAGACAGACAGTGAGAGCATGGGAGCAAAACCTATGTTTAATTCACTTGGAGAGAAAAAGCAGGAAACGGAATCAAGCCATACCTATTTATGGGTACTCGTATACCTAAAATTAACCATTATTTGCGATTGTACCATTGGCGATATAGAGCGAAATTTGCACAAAATTTGTTCTATGAGATCTTCTGCACTTAAAATAATGCTTTGCTTGCTTCTTTCTTTCACTGTTTTCAGAATTGAAGCCAGCCCCAACATTTATTCTATTTCCGGTCGTATCTCCGACGAAAGGGCGGGTTCTCCATTACCCGGTGCATCCATCCTGATCAAAGGTACCTATTTATGGGCAATATCCGATCAAAAGGGAGAATTCACGATACAAGGAGTACAGGAAGGCAAGTATAATCTGGAAGTTTCCTTCCTCGGCTATGTTCCGGCCACAGTTCAAGTGGATGTGAACCATCCTATAAAAGGATTAAAAATACTGTTGAAAGAAAATACGCTCGCATTGGATGATGTGGTGATTACCGCACAGGCTCCCAAAAGCGAACTGAATACAACTCTTGTCATCGGAAGTAATGCGTTGGAACACTTGCAGGTATCTAATGTAAGCGATATCTCTTCCCTTCTTCCGGGAGGGAAAACGAAAGTTCCGAACCTGACCAACAACAATGTATTTTCATTAAGAGACGGAGGTTCGTCTGCAGGTAACGCGGCATTCGGTACGGCAGTAGAAGTGGATGGCGTACGCATTGGCAACAATTCCTCTTTTGGCAACATGAGCGGAATAGACACCCGCAACATTAGTGTAGCAGATATCGAGTCGGTCGAAGTCGTTACAGGAGTACCTTCGGCAGAATACGGAGACCTGAACAGCGGTATGGTGAAGATACATACCAAAAAAGGCAAGACCCCGTGGAATATTCTCCTGTCTGTCAATCCCCGTACAGAACAGGTTTCCTTTTCTAAAGGACTGGATTTAGGGAATGACAAAGGTACTGTCAACATCAGCGGCGAATGGACCAAAGCCACTCAGAAATTAACTTCACCCTATACATCTTATACACGAAGAGGATTCTCTGCCGGCTATAGCAATACATTCCGCAAAGTACTTAGATTCGACGTCGGATTCACCGGCAACATTGGAGGTATGAACACCAAGGACGATCCTGATGCATACACCGGAGAATACACGAAAGTAAGAGACAATGTATTTCGGGCAAACACCTCATTGACATGGTTGCTCAACAAGTCATGGGTCACCAACCTCAAACTTGACGCATCCGTATACTTCAATGACAATCACTCGCACGCGCATACCTTCTATTCTTACGCGTCCGAACAGCCTGCCGTTCACACCGGGCAAGAAGGCTACTTCATTGCCAACAAATTACCATATACTTTTTTTGCCGACCAGATCATCGATTCCAAAGAACTGGATTACGCCGCATCACTGAAATATGAATGGAACCGACGGTTCAACCATGTGAACAGCAATCTGAAGGCCGGCGTTCAATGGAAAGGGACAGGGAACGCAGGAGAGGGAGAATACTATCAGGACCCTTCGTTAGCTCCTAACGGATATCGTCCGCGTCCGTACACATCTTATCCGTACATGCACAATGTTTCGCTTTATGCAGAAGAAAACTTATCATTCCCTGTCGGCAGCACAATGGTAAGACTCATGGCAGGCGTACGTTGGGAGAATCTGTTCATCAGCGGTACACAGTATGAGAAGTTGAATACGGTATCTCCCCGTTTCAATGCCCAATGGCAGTTGAACAGCCACATTTCCATCCGGGGCGGATGGGGAATTACCGAAAAGCTGCCGTCGTACTATGTATTGTATCCCAGACAGGAATACCGGGACATCCAGACATTCGGGCTTTCTTATAATAATAATGAGTCATCCTACATCTATTACAGTCAGCCATACACGTTGCTACACAACGAAAAGCTGCGCTGGCAGCGGAATCAGAATGCGGAACTAGGTATTGACATGAACATGGGCCGGACAAAAGTTTCATTGGTCGGATATTTCAACCGAACGAAACTGCCTTATAAATATACCAACAGCTATACTCCGTTTTCATACAATGTGCTTCAGTTGCCGGACGGATTCAGCATGCCCGCCAATCCGCAGATCAATGTGGACAACCAGACGGGAATGGTCTATATACGGGAAAACGAATCCAGCTATTGGACACCGATGGACGTAAAAGTAACAGATCAGACATTTGTCAAGTCTGCTTCACCGGATAATGGAATGGATGTAGTTCGCAGAGGAGCCGAAATGATTGTCGACTTTCCGGAAATAACTCCTATCCGTACACAAATCCGGGTAGATGCCGCCTATACGTATAGCAAATACATTGACAATTCGCTATCTTACTATTATCAGAACGGATGGTCGCACACCAGTCTTGCCAACCGTTCGTACCAATATGTAGGTATTTATGCCAATGGCGACAATCCATCAGCAACAGCCAACGGCAAACGCACACACTCACTGGATGCAAATATCACAGCGATTACCCGTATCCCCAAAGCCAGACTGATTATATCATGCAGGCTGGAAGCTTCTTTGGTGAAGCGGTCGCAAAACATATCCGAGTACAACGGCAGAGAATATGCTTTCAATGTCAGTCAGGACAATCATACAAAAACAGGAGGAAGTATTTATGACGGCAATTCTTATACGGCCATCTATCCGGTGGCATATCTCGACCTGAACAATGAGGTGCATCCTTTTACCGAGACCGAAGCCGGAAATCCGGAATTTGCCCATCTGATACGCAAGTCGGGCAACGCCTATACATTTGCCGCAGATGGATATGATCCTTATTTCTCCGCCAATATTAATATCACCAAAGAGATCGGTGACCATGTATCTCTGTCTCTCAATGCTATTAACTTTACCAACTCACGACCGTATGTGAAATCGTATGCAACCGGTGTCAGTGCCGTTTTCACTCCGGATTTCTATTACGGACTCACTTGCCGCGTTAAATTTTAAACTTATGAAGCGATCTATATACATATTATTAGTAACTGTTGTTTATGCCGTAGCCGGATGCACGGACATCGACAAGGCCAATCCTTATGATGACCAGCTGCATACGCTGCAAGTCACCGCCGTTTATCCGGATGAATACGCTGAATATCTCCGGGAGGGAGTGACTGTGAAAATAGAGGATGTGGACCGTGGCAACTCTTACCGGACAAAGACCGACAAGAAGGGAACGGCACAATTCTCACTGACCAATGGTATATACCGCATACAGGTCAGCGACAAGAATGGAACGCATATCTTCAACGGACTGGCAGACAATGTGAAACTGGTCAACAGCGACATGACCTTCAGTCTTCCATTGACTCATTCCAGAGCCGGAACAATCATTATCAAAGAAATCTATTGCGGAGGATGCAAAAAGCTGCCACTGGAAGGAGATTACCAGTCCGACAAATACATCATCCTGCACAACAACGATTCGGAAATACAGTATCTCGACAGCTTGTGCTTTGGAGCACTCGATCCTTATAATTCACACTCTACCAATGTATGGGTGACACAAGACGAGATGACCGGAGCAACGATCTTCCCCGATTTCGCCCCCGTTATCCAGTGCATCTGGCAGTTTGGCGGTACCGGCAAATCGTTCCCCCTCCAACCGGGTGAAGATGCAGTCATTGCCATCAACGGAGCGATCGATCATGCGGCGCAATACCCGCAATCTGTCAACCTGAACAAACCCGGGTACTTTGTATGCTATAACAATGTTTATTTCCCGAATACGCTGTACCATCCGGCTCCGGGCGATCAAATCACACCGGACCATCACCTGAATGTAGTCATAAAGACAGGACAAGCCAATGCGTATTCTTACTCGATTTTCTCTCCCGCCACCATCATCTTCAAGGCTAAAGAGACTACCATACAGGACTATGTTCTTGGAGCGGGCAACGTCATACAAAAGCCCGGAAGCACAGTGGACCAGGTCATAAAGATTCCTCTGGACTGGGTGATTGACGGAGCGGAAGTATATTATGGCGGTTCTTCAAGCAACAAAAAGAGAATCTCCCCTTCTATTGATGCCGGCTACGTCACCCAAAGTGCAACGTACAGCGGACGCAGCCTATATCGCCATATAGACGAAGAGGCCACGCAGGAGGCAGGCTATGAGGTAATGGTAGATACGAACAACTCTTCTACCGATTTTTATGAACGGGATAAACCATCATTGCATGAGTAATATGAAAAGAATCTATATAGAATGTCTGCTGCTGTGTATCGTGTCCGGAATATCGGCACAGACTTATGACATAGTAGAACGACGCAACTCATGGAACGCCGGAGCCAATGTCACAGGTATCATGATGGAGAACACGAACGCCTCCTATGCCGAATTGTATGGCAGCAATAATCAGGGTGACTTCCGCAACTCTTACGAGGCAAGCAAGACGTGGAGTGCCGGAGCGACAGCGAAGTCCATTACGCATCTGAAAGATTACTCTTTAATCGGATCATTCTCGTTCGACCACACTTCCGGCAAGGATATGAGCGGTTCTATGTTTATTCATCCCGGATTTTATCCTGTAGATATTCTGGAGTTCACACCCGGACGCAAAGACCTGCAAACTTACTCCTTTATGGGAGGTATAGCCACCAATCTGAACCCGAACTGGCGTCTGGGAGGAAAGATAGACTTTGCTTCTGCCAACTACTCCAAACGAAAAGATGTGCGTCATACCAATTACCGACTGGATCTGCAAGTGGCTCCCAGTATCATGTATCATTCGGGAGAACTGGCCATCGGGCTTTCCTACATTTTCGGTAAAAACAGCGAATCAGTCAAAGCGGAAGTAATCGGTACGGCAGAAAGTCTGTACAATGCTTTTCTGGACAAAGGATTGATGTACGGAGCCTACGAAACATGGAATGGCAGTGGCATTCACCTGAGCGAATCGGGCATCAACGGTTTCCCTATCAAGGAGTTATCACACGGAGGAGCACTGCAGTTTCAATGGAAGGGTTTCTATGGTGATATTGAATACACCCATTCTTCCGGCTCTGCCGGTGAAAGAGAAACCATCTGGTTCAAATTTCCCACTGACCGGCTCACTTCCCATATCAGCTATCGTTTCAGGCAAGGCAGTAACGAGCATTTTATCCGATTCAATCTGCAATGGTCTCATCTGGTCAACAATGAGAATGTACTGAGCAAAGAGACTGTCAACGGAGTGACAAATACTCATATTCATGGTTCGAACCGTATCTTCGAAAAAGAAGTTTTCACGGCCAATCCCGAATATGAACTAATGAGCCGTCGGGGAGAAGTGCGTTTGGGAACGCATCTTTCCACCTTCAAACAACTCACTACCCAGATGTATCCTTATGTAGCTTCACAAAAGATGTTTTGCAGCCGGACGTATGTTTCCGGAGTGCTCCATACGGGAAAGTTAGATTTGAAAGCAGCCGTCTCTTTCTCGACAGGAAACTCCAGCGAGAAAAACAGGACTGCCGAAACGAATACGGAATCCGGTGATCCTCCATATCGTCTGACAGATTACCACAATCTGCAAAACGAATATGCAACGGCTTCCCAAGCAACTTTCAATCTCGGATTACGCTATAACTTCAACCGGGGAATTTATGCGGAAGTTCAGGGTAGCTATACACACGGCTTCAACCTCCGGTATATAGAAGGTTCGAGCCGCTGGAACGAAACGATTAAGTTAGGTTATACTTTTTAAATTTATTCTTTTACATAATATAAAACTATCTAATGATGAAAAAGGGGATATTATTTGTGCTGGCAGCAGCGTTTCTGGCATCCTGCCAACAAGAAGAAGAGAACGGAGTTGTATCATCGGTCGACCGGGTGACTATCACTCCTATTATTACACGTGCCACAGAAGTCAACTTCGAGAATCAGGACCAGATTGGTCTGAGTATCACTAAAGAAGACGGTACGGAATATGCCAAGAATGAGCTTATGACTTTCAATGACGGTGCTTTTACCGGAAGTCTGAAATGGTATCCCGAAGGGGCCGACAAGTCTTCATTCGTGGCTTATTATCCGTATACCTCAGCCGGTGTACCGACTTCATTCACCGTGCATGCAGACCAGAGCGACAAGTACGGAATCTCCGACTTTATGGCGGCAAGCAAATCCGAAGTACTTCCTTCGGCTAACTCAATCAGCATGGTCTTCAAACACATGCTTACCAAAATGGTCATCAATGTGACAAACGAAACTCATTTAGATATTTCGTCGGTAGTTCTCAAAGGGGCTGTTCCCACTGCCAATATCGATCTGGCTACCATGAAGGTAACCGCAAGCGAGAGTGCCGCGGCAGCAAACGTCACAACACAACAGGTGACAAAAAACACCACTTACCGTGCTATCGTAGTTCCACAGACGGTTGCATTCACTCTTGCTGTAACAACCTCAGACAATAAGACTTTGACGCAAAGACTCGCATCTACAACGTTAGTTCAAGGTGGTCAATATAGTGTCAATGTCCGTGTATTGTCCGATGATATCATTGTGACGCTCAGTGGTGAGATAGAAAACTGGACGGAGGAAGGAGAAATCGGAGCAGATAATACGGTTCCTTTTGAAGAGCATCTGGACGAAAACTATTTCTTATATGACGAAGTAAAGTATAATACCGTAACTCTTGCCAACGGTACAATATGGATGGCTGAACCACTTTGCTATCTGCCTAAAGGATATACTCCATCCAGTGACCCGACAGCAGATTCTCATATTTGGTATCCATACGAAATCGTAGACGGTGCAACAACCGCACTAACAGACAATGCTTCTGTAAAAGAGCTGGGCTATCTATACGATATGGAAGCCGCACTTGGTAAAACTATAACCGAAAGCAATTATAATACTTTTGAAGGAGCACAAGGAATTTGTCCGAAAGGCTGGCATATACCGACACGTATCGAATACTTCAATCTTGTTGGTAAAACTACAGCTGATGCCGATGGTAAAACACCGGATAATAGTCAAAATGCCCTCTTCTATGATAGTGGCTATGACGGAGCCAAAATTCAATCCCTGATTGATGCCGGACTCAATTACAAATTCTCCGGAACTCGTATGATGGCAAATTTCACTGCCACTCCCAGTTATCAGAAGACTGTAATATCCAGTGCTACCAGTACAAAAACAGAATGGTATAATAAACCTGCCTTGAATAATTATATGACTTCAACTGCCTATAAGCCAGTGTACAATGCATCAAACGTACTCACGAACATCCAGTTCTTTGGATTGATGAGTACATTTACCTCCGCTAAATATCCGGAAGGCAGATTGTCATTAAGTTACATCAGCATGAAGTCCGGTCAGCAACTCCGTTGCGTAAGAGACAAAGCAGCAGAATAAAATTTTAAACTATATATAAAACAAGCTATAACAATGAAAACAAAAAGACTAAACATCGCAATCGCCCTACTGGCGGTTGCCCTCATCGGAACCTCTTGTGGAAACAAACAACAGAAAAGTTCCTCGGACACAACAACAGAACAGACTACATCGTCTGCTTTAGAAATTGACTCTCTTCTTGCCAATGCCGAAAGTCTGGCAGGGCAAGAAGTAACCATCGAAGGTGTTTGCACACATACCTGCAAGCATGGTGCCAAGAAAATCTTCCTGATGGGTAGTGACGACACACAAGTGATCCGCGTAGAAGCCGGCACACTGGGAGCATTCGACCCGAAATGTGTGAACTCCATTGTCCGCGTCACCGGAACACTGAAAGAACAGCGCATTGACGAAGCTTACCTCCAGAACTGGGAAGCACAGCTCAAAGCACAAGCTGCCGAAAAGCATGGCGACGGAGAAGCCGGATGTGACTCTGAAAAGAAAGCACGCGGTGAAACAGCCAGCACTCCCGAAGCCCGCATAGCCGACTTCCGTGCCAAGATAGCAGACCGGAAAGCGAACAGCGGTAAAGAATATCTGTCTTTCTATTTCATGGAAGCTAATTCGTATGAAGTGGAGTAACAGCATCCGTAAATGGAGTCGACTGATACACCGTGATTTATCATTTTTCTTTGCCGGAATGGTCTTGATTTATGCCATTTCCGGCATTGTAATGAATCATCGTGACACTATCAATCCCAACTTCTCCATCGAACGGAAAGAATATAAGATTACCGGGAAGCTACCGGGCAAAGAGGGAATGAAAAAGGAAAAAGTACTTACCCTGCTACAACCATTAGGAGAGGAAGGCAACTATACCAAACACTATTTCCCGAAAGCGGACATCATGAAAGTATTTCTGAAAGGAGGGTCCAACTTGCAGGTAAACGTCAGTACAGGAGAGGCTGTCTACGAGTCAGTCACCCGCCGGCCACTCATCGGAGCAATGGCACGTTTGCACTACAACCCCGGACAATGGTGGACTTACTTTGCGGATATCTTCGCAGTCGGCCTCATCATCATCACCCTTTCCGGAGTCATCATGCTGAAAGGCAATAAAGGTATTATCGGCAGAGGAGGAATAGAAATGATTGTCGGAATTATCATTCCCGTCCTTTTTCTTCTCTTCTTTTGAACAGAATAACTGATATAATAAAATGGAACAAATTATAGAATGTAACAACCTGACGCACTATTACGGCAAACGGTTGATTTACGAGAATCTTAGTTTCACAGTCCCCAAAGGACGCATCCTCGGACTACTGGGCAAGAATGGTACCGGAAAAACCACAACCATCAACATCCTGAGCGGCTATCTGAAACCACGCTCCGGAGAATGCCGTATCTTCGGGCAAGAGATACAGACGATGGCTCCGGCATTGCGCCGCAACATCGGACTGCTGATCGAAGGGCACGTACAGTATCAATTCATGACCATCACGCAGATAGAGAAGTTCTACGCAGCCTTTTACCCGGGCCAATGGAAAAAAGAGGCTTACTATGAGCTGATGAACAAGCTGAAAGTAGCTCCCGGACAGCGTATCTCACGCATGTCTTGCGGCCAACGTTCACAAGTGGCTCTCGGACTGATCCTGGCGCAGAATCCCGAACTCCTTGTATTAGATGATTTCTCACTCGGACTCGATCCCGGCTATCGCCGCCTGTTTGTGGATTATCTTCGTGATTACGCCCGCTCCGAAGGCAAAACCGTCTTCCTGACCTCGCATATTATTCAGGATATGGAGCGACTGGTAGACGACTGTATCATGATGGACTACGGAAAGATTCTGATTCAGAAACCGATTGATGAATTACTGAAAGAAGGACGCCGCTACACATGTACTGTTCCCGAAGGTTATGAACTTCCCGCATCCGATGATTTCTATCATCCTTCCGTTATGAGGAATACGCTGGAAACATTCTCCTTCCTTCCGCCTGCAGAGGCAGAAGTGAAACTGAAATCAATGTCAGTGCCTTATACGGACTTGCATAGCGAACATGTGAATCTGGAAGACGCCTTCATCGGTCTGACCGGTAAATACTAAGGTTTCCATCATTCACAAATCAAAATTCACCAATCAAAATTCCAAAAGAATGTACGCTATATTTTATAAAGAATGGATAAAGACCCGGTGGTATTTTCTACTTGCCGTGATCACGACACTCGGTTTTACAGGCTACTGTATGCTTCGTATCAACCGGGTAGTAGAAATGAAAGGCGCTGCGCATGTATGGGAAGTCATGATGCAACGGGACGCCATATTCATCGAGATGTTACAATACATTCCCCTGATTGCCGGAGTACTGATGGCTGTCGTGCAGTTCGTCCCCGAGATGCAGCGCAAATGTCTGAAGCTGACCCTGCATCTGCCTTATCCCGAACTGAAGATGACGGGCAATATGCTGTTCTCCGGTTTAGTGTTGCTGCTTGTCTGCTTTGCTTCCAACTTCCTGCTGATGGAGATTTATCTAAGCGGAGTGCTGGCTCACGAACTGAAGAATCATATATTGCTGACTGCCCTTACATGGTATCTTGCCGGTATTTCCGGATACCTGCTCGTCGCATGGATCTGTCTCGAGCCGGCATGGAAACGCAGAATCATCAATCTCATTATCGCCGTGCTATTACTGCGAATCTTCTTTCTGTCACCCACACCGGAAGCTTACAACAAGTTCCTCCCGTATCTATTGGTTTATACTTTGCTGACCGCTTCTTTCTCATGGCTTTCCATAGTGCGGTTCAAAGCGGGAAAACAGGACTAAGAGAATGAAGAATGAAGAACTAAAAATGAAGAATTAAATAAAGATGAAACGTTTCAGTACCATACTATTATATGTCACCATCGCGTTCCTGCTTCTCTGGCAGTTGCCTTGGTGTTACAACTTCTTTGTCGTAAAACCGGAGAAGACTCCTTTTACGCTATATAGTTTCGTGATCGGCGACTTTGCCTTAATGGGACAGGAAGAAGGAAAAGGAACCGTACGTCGCGATGCTGCCGGAAATATTTATTCCGAAGCGGCCTTCGACAGTATCCTCCCCATGTTTTATTTCCGCCAACTGATGTCCGACGAACGCTTCCCGGATACAATTAACGGGATAGCCGTCACTCCGAAAATCGTACAGACGGAAAACTTCAATTTCCGCAGTGTACCTACGGATATCAATGCTCCTTCTATCGGCCTTTATCCTTTGTTGGAGTCCATGTCCGGACGTGTGGACCTGAAGATGCCGGATGATGTATTCCGCATTACGTCCAAAGGTATTGAGTTTATCGATATGGCTTCGAATAGTGTAAATGCAGAAAAAAGCCTTCAGTTCACAGAAGCGATGGCGAAGAAAGATTTTCATTTTCCTGCCATTGAGATTGTAGGAAATCCTACGGTGAAGAAGGAATACGATGAAGGATATCTTCTGCTGGATGCCGACCGTCGTCTGTTCCATCTGAAACAGGTGAAAGGACGCCCTTATGTCCGCGCTATTCCGTTACCCGAAGGACTGACATTAGAGCACCTATATCTGACGGAATTCAGAAACAAAAAGACGCTTGCCTTTCTGACAGATGTCAATAATGCCTTTTACGTGCTGAGAAGCCGCACATACGATATAGTGAAAACAGGCATTCCTGCATTCAATCCCGAAACGGATGCACTGACTATCATAGGCAATATGTTCGACTGGACAGTTAGGGTGACCAGCCCGGCCTCTGATAATTACTATGCTTTGAATGCGGATGATTATTCACTGATAAAGAAACTGGAAAATGAATCGAATACGCATTATATGCCCGGTATTACTTTCACTTCTTATACAGATAAATATGTGATGCCGCGTTTTGAGTAATCGATAAAGGGTTGCCCCAAGTCTTGTTACAACAGATCTGCGGCAACTCTTTTCATTAAACGACATATGTATGCAAAACTAAAGTAGCTATCTTTTATTTATTCAACATTATACCTTATCTTTGCCTCATCAAACAATTATCCACACCGCAATTGCCTCTGCGTAACACACAAACAAATACGGTAAAAAAGATAACAACTATAATTATAACCGTATGAAAGTTTGTAAAGCCCTGATTCTTTTGAGTCTTTTCATGGTTGCATTCTACAATTGTGCACCTCCGCCCGATGAAGACACAAAGGAAGAAACAGGAGAAGACACCACTACAGCCGAACTTCCCTGGACAGGAGAAACGGATAAATTTACCATTAATACCAAAGAAGGAGTACATCTCAATGATCCGGAAGAAGATGCCGGCACAGCCTACATCACATTTCCGTCTTCTTCCGTCCATAATACCCGGTGGGAGTTTGGAGTACGTCTGACATTTAATCCTTCTGCCAACAATTATGCCCGTTTTTACCTTACTTCCTCTTCAAACGTCCTTTCCGGTGAATTAACCGGATATTTTATTCAGATAGGAGGAGCCAAAGACAACGTGGCACTTTACCGGCAGAACGGGGCAGAATTAAAACTGTTAGCTTCCGGCAGAGAGCTTATGAAGGGGAACAACTCACCTAAACTTTACGTCAAAGTAGAATGCGACAACAATGGATACTGGACTTTCTGGACACGGTTGCTGTCAGAGGAAGAATATACGAAAGAAAAACAGGTCAAAGACAGCAGTATACAAAATTCCGTCTGTTGTGGCATATACTGTGTTTACACAAAGACTCGCTGTGACGGCTTTACTTTCCATCATATACAATTGTCCAATGATGTGGAGACAACTACGGAACCGGGGGAAACACCGGATCATCCGGAAGAACCAGAAACACCGGAAAAGCCCGTTCTCCCCGATTACCCGGAGGAAGTAAAAAATCTACTATTGCTAAATGAAATCATGTATGATAACGCAACATATGGTGCAGAGTATATAGAGCTTTACAATCCATCCAACTCCACTGTTTCGGTCCCGTCATTAAAACTATTGAGGTACATTGACAATGGTTCCGGTACAACGCAAACCACGACAACTGCCATCTTGAAGCATCCGGACAAGAATCAAAGGCTGGACTTTCCTCCTCATGGGTATATCTGTCTGACAAAATCTGCTGCCACTCTTATCAACAAGCACAAAGCTGATAAAAATAATATCATACAAATATCCACTTTCCCACGAATAAACAATGATGGAGGCTATCTGGCCATAACCACCAATGAAGAAAAACCACGAATCATAGACAAATGCATTTACTCCGACAAGATGCATAACGAAGGAGTAAGAAACCAGGGTGTATCTCTTGAAAAGAAATCACCGGAGCTAAAGTCGGCTCTAAAATCGAACTGGAGTTCCTCAAAAAACGCAACAGGAGGCACTCCGGGAAGAAAAAACGAACAAGAATAAAAGTTTATAGATTAAATTCCCTACATTTGTCAGCAAAGAAGTAAAAAGAGTTTCGGATGATTTCATCCACGAACGAATTTAAACAGCAGCTATGAGTCCAATCATCTTATCTGTTACGATTATAGCCTATTTTGTGATCTTGTTTACCATCTCCTACATAGCAGGACACAAAGCAGACAATGAAGGATTCTTTGTCGGGAATCGTAAATCAGCATGGTATATCGTTGCTTTTGCCATGATTGGTTCTACTATTTCGGGAGTCACCTTTGTATCGGTGCCGGGTATGGTACAAGCCAGCAGCTTTTCCTATTTACAGATGGTGTTGGGATTCATCGTCGGACAGTTCATCATTGCCTTTGTACTTGTCCCTTTATTCTATCGGATGAAATTGGTTTCCATCTATGAATATCTGGAGAACCGATTCGGAACTTCCTCCTACAAAACCGGTGCCTGGTTCTTTTTCATCTCCAAAATGTTAGGAGCAGCCGTACGGTTATTTCTGGTATGCCTGACCTTACAACTGCTTATTTTCGAACCCTTCGGCATTCCTTTCCTGGCAAATGTGATTCTTACCGTATTTATCGTCTGGCTTTACACATTCCGGGGAGGAGTAAAATCATTGATCTGGACTGATGTGCTGAAAACATTTTGCCTGGTCGTCTCTGTTGTACTTTGTATTTATTATATTTCTTCGAGCCTGCATTTGAATTTCGGCGGTTTAATCAGTACCATTTCGGATAGCGATTTATCCAAAATGTTTTTCTTCGACGATGTAAATGATAAACGATATTTCTTCAAACAGTTTCTGGCAGGCGTATTCACAGTGATTGCCATGAATGGGCTCGATCAGGACATGATGCAACGAAACCTTAGTTGCAAAAACTTTCGGGATTCGCAAAAGAATATGATCACCAGTGGCATTTCACAGTTTTTCGTGATATTGCTTTTCCTGATGTTGGGAGTATTGCTTTATACATTCACAGCCCGGCAAGGCATAGAAAATCCGGCTAAAAGCGACGAATTATTTCCCATGATTGCTACCGGAAACTATTTTCCCGGAATGGTGGGCATCTTGTTTATTATCGGGTTAATAGCCTCTGCCTATTCTGCTGCCGGTTCGGCACTAACCGCTCTGACAACTTCTTTCACAGTAGATATCCTCAATGCCCATAAGAAAGAGGATGCGATTCTCAGCAAAATACGAAAACATGTTCATATCGGTATGGCCGTTATTATGGGAATTGTTATTTTTGTATTCAATCTCCTGAATAATACCAGTGTCATTGATGCTATTTATACATTGGCAAGCTATACGTATGGTCCTATTCTCGGGTTATTCGCTTTTGGCATATTTACCAGGAAACAAGTTTATGATAAATATATTCCGTTGGTAGCTATTCTTTCTCCTGCACTTTGCTACATATTGCAAAGTCACTCGGAAGCCTGGTTCAACGGATATCAGATTAGTTACGAGTTGCTTATACTTAATGCTCTCTTCACCTTTTCAGGACTTTGCATACTAATAAAAAGGAAAGACAAAGTAAAAGTATCTGCAAACTCTCCCGATTAAATAAAAAATTAAAGATGAAAATTACAATCAACTGTTTCCTGCCTTTTTGCAGACAGGAAGAAACGATACAGACAGTTAAAGAATTACGCACATCGGAATTGGTAGATAAAATCTATTTGCTGGTACCGGAAGCTACCGATATCTGTCTACCCGGATGTGAACTGATTTCTATAGCGAATATCCAGTCGACAGAAGCGATGAAAGCGATCGCTTCCCATTCCAATGGAACATATACCTTACTTTACACCAAGCATACTGAACTAAAGCTGGGATTATTCGCTCTCGAACGAATGGTTCAAATAATGGAAATGACGCAGGCAGGCATGGTATATGCCGACCGTTATCAGCAAGTGAATGGTATACGGAAAGCGGCTCCCGTTATCGACTATCAATTCGGCAGCCTGCGTGATGACTTTGACTTCGGTTCTGTCATGCTTTTCCAAAGCGAGGTTTTCAAAAAAATGGTAAAGACTACCAAAGAAGACTATCAGTATGCAGGATTATATGATTTACGCCTCAAAATCTCTCAAAAGAAAAAACTGGTACATATCAACGAATATCTATATACAGAAATAGAAAACGATACCCGGAAAAGCGGTGAGAAACAGTTCGACTATGTAGACCCGAAAAATCGCCGGGTGCAGATAGAAATGGAACAGGCATGCAGCGAACATCTGAAAGCTATCGGCGGATATCTGGAACCCTGTTTTCAGTCAGTCAACTTTTCAGCCTCTACTTTCGAATATGAAGCATCTGTCATTATTCCCGTACGCAACCGTATCCGTACTATCAGAGATGCGGTCCGCTCCGCTTTGAACCAGCAAACCTCTTTTCCATTCAATGTCATCGTAATCGATAATCATTCTACAGACGGAACCACAGAAGCCCTTCGGGAGTTATGTACTGATCATCGGCTGGTTCATATAATCCCCGAAAGAAATGATCTCGGTATCGGAGGATGTTGGAACACAGGTATCCATCACGAGAAATGCGGCAAGTTCGCTATCCAGCTCGACAGTGACGACGTATACAAAGACGAGCATACTTTGCAAATCATGGTAAACGCTTTCTATGAACAAAACTGTGCCATGGTAATCGGTACCTATATGATGACGGACTTCAACATGAAAGAAATGGCGCCCGGCATCATAGACCACAAAGAATGGACTCCCGAGAATGGTCGCAATAACGCTTTACGCATCAATGGACTGGGGGCTCCCCGTGCCTTCTATACTCCCCTCCTCCGGGAAATCAACGTTCCGAATACCAGCTATGGAGAAGACTATGCACTCGGACTATGCATTTCAAGCAATTATCAGATAGGCAGGATATATGATGTCGTTTATCTCTGTCGCCGCTGGGAAGGTAATTCGGACGCTGCATTAGCCATCGAAAAGGTTAACCAGAATAATGTATACAAAGATCGTATCCGCACATGGGAATTGCAACGGAGGATTCAAGTAAATAAAATAAAGCTGAAACCTCAAAAAGCAATCCTACAATTAATTGAAGAACAGACTCGCTCATGGGAACTTGCCAAACAGAACTATCAAGCATTGGAAGAGTACCGAAAGCAAATGAAAAAAATGAGTCTGGCCGGAAAGGATTTCGATATGCTTGTATATACCTTTCCTAATCCCAAACGCATACTTTCGGCTACTGCGCAGACAGACACCTCATCCATTCATGCACGCCCCTGCTTTCTATGCCAGGAAAACCGTCCGCAGGAACAAAATTTTGTCAGCTATAAAAATTATCAGATATTGGTAAATCCTTACCCCATATTCAAACAGCATCTGACAATTATCGACAGAAAACATACACCACAATCCATCGCCCAACGTTTCGATGATATGATAGATTTCTCCAGTTTGCTGCAAGAGAACTTCATTTTATACAATGGTCCCGAATGCGGAGCATCTGCTCCGGACCATGCTCATTTTCAGGCTTGCGGAAAAGAGGAGGAACTGGAAGGTGCACTAAGTGCGGATTGGCACAAAGAATTGTTGATTGAGAAGAGTAATGTAGAAATACATTCGATTGACAATCCAGTCACTGCAATTCTTATCCAGACAAAGGACAAAGCAACAATGTCACGTACATTCAAGCAGCTTTACGATATACTCGCTGCTGATAAAAACGGAAAAGAACCAATGATGAATATCCTTACCTGGTACGGTTTGGAAAAACATAAAGATTTTTTCCAAGGATACTACGAATCTGAATTGAAAGATTTGACACTGCGTTATCACTGCATGATCTTCCTGCGTAGCAAACACCGTCCGGACTGTTATTATGCAGAAGGAGATGAACAAATTCTTATCAGCCCGGCTATTGCCGAAATGAATGGCATATTTCCTGTTGTCCGGGAAGAAGATTTTCCCAAACTGACTCCCGAGAAGATATATGAAATCCGTCGGGAAGTTTCTATGCCTCAGGATGAGTTTATAAAAATTACAGAACGCATAAAGGCAGCATTATGAAAGAACCTCAGATAACAGTCGGTATCCTTTCCGGAAAAGAAATCGAGTTCTTTCTCCCGGAAAGCTTCGTTACCCCCGATGGCACGATGGCATCAGGGATACAAAAGGCTGTTTTTCAAAAAGGAAAGATATACTGGCAAGGGAAAGCATATAATGAATTATCATTCTCTCCCATACAGGATACTGATACTTTCTTTGAGCTAAAAGATGTTACCATCGGCATCAATTTCCATTGGGAACGCAAAGAAACACAAAGATTCAAAGGGAGTCTGAAAATAATCGTTGAAGAGGAGAGGCTAACAGCTATCAATGTAATTTCCATTGAAGAATATCTGACTAGTGTGATTTCATCGGAAATGAGTGCCACTGCTTCTTTAAGTCTCTTAAAAGCACATGCAGTCATTTCCAGAAGTTGGCTGGTTCATAAATTAAGAACGAGAAACATTCTAAATGAAGAATTAAGAATGAAGGATGAAACATTAGGGATGGCTACACGAAAAGAAAACACAGTCGGTTCTTCCTCCTCTACTTCTGATGCTTCACTCATCAAATGGTACGATCATGAAGCACATACACACTTTGATGTTTGTGCCGATGATCATTGTCAACGTTATCAGGGAATTACCCGTACTTCCACCCCACAAGCTATCGAAGCCGTATCTTCTACCAGGGGAGAGGTGCTTGTATACGAAGGAGAAATCTGTGACACACGTTTTTCCAAATGTTGCGGCGGCGCTTTTGAAGAGTTCCAAAATTGCTGGGAAAATGTCAGGCATCCATACCTGACCGGTCAACGTGATGCCTCTGCAATCCACCTGCCCGACCTGACGATAGAAAAAGAAGCAGAAAAATGGATACGTACATCACCTTCCGCTTTCTGCAATACGCAAGATAAAAGAGTGCTGAGCCAGGTTCTCAACAACTATGATCAGGAAACAATAGACTTCTATCGTTGGAAAGTCAGTTATACCCAACAAGAACTTTCAGCACTGGTCCATAAACGTTCGGGAATCAATTTCGGAGAAATCATAGACTTGATTCCTGTCGAACGGGGAACTTCCGGACGTCTTGTACGATTAAAGATTGTAGGTACTTTACAAACGCTTATTATCGGAAAAGAACTGGAAATACGCCGTACCTTATCCCCTTCCCATCTTTATAGTTCCGCATTCGTGGTTGACAAAGAAGGGGAAGAGGGTCAAGTACCCACCCGCTTCACTTTCACCGGAGCAGGTTGGGGGCACGGAGTAGGACTTTGCCAGATAGGTGCGGCAGTTATGGGTGAACAGGGATACAACTATAAAGACATTTTATCCCACTATTATCCTGGTAGTGTGCTTGAAAAACAATACGAATAATTCTAAGATCAATACCATGATGACAATAAGAGATACCAATCACAGTATGTCGGTAAAGCGTAGAAATCCCTGGAACTGGATTCCTACACTCTACTTTGCGGAAGGACTGCCCTATGTAGCCGTAATGACAATCGCCGTCATTATGTATAAACGGCTGGGATTGTCAAACACAGAAATTACGCTTTATACCTCCTGGCTCTATCTGCCATGGACCATTAAACCGTTATGGAGTCCTTTCGTTGATTTGGTAAAAACAAAACGTTCCTGGATCATTGCGATGCAAGGTTTAATCGCTGCAGGATTTGCAGGCATCGCCTTTTTTATTCCGACAACACATTTTGTACAACTAACTCTGGCTTTTTTCTGGCTGATGGCATTCAGTTCGGCTACTCATGACATAGCGGCTGACGGATTCTATATGCTTGGACTAAATAACAAAGAACAATCTTTTTTCGTAGGTATCCGAAATACATTCTATCGTTTTGCCAATATCTTCGGACAAGGTATTCTCGTCATGCTCGCCGGATGGCTCGAAACCTCACAAGGCAACATTCCTTTGGCTTGGAGTATCACTTTTTATCTGATGGCAGGATTATTTCTTGCTCTCACCCTATACCACCGGTTCATTCTTCCACATCCTGATACCGATATCAAACGAGAAGGACTCACGGCCAGTAAGTTGCTCGAAGATTTCTTAAAGACATTTATATCTTTCTTCCAAAAGAAACATCTGGGACTCATGTTTTTCTTCTTGCTTACCTACCGGCTCGGAGAATCACAACTAGCTAAAATAGCCTCCCCCTTCTTACTGGATGATGCAGAACAAGGAGGCTTGGCGCTTTCTACCGCCACTGTCGGAATGATCTATGGCACAATCGGTGTCATCGCTCTGCTTCTCGGAGGAATTGTCAGCGGTTTTCTGGTTTCACGTGATGGCTTTAAGAAATGGATATTACCCATGGCACTGGCTATTAACCTCCCCGACCTTCTATATGTATGGATGGCAGCAGCTACACCGGATAACCCCCTATTTATCTCCATTTGTGTAGCTATCGAGCAGCTAGGATATGGATTTGGATTCACCGCCTATATGCTTTATCTGATTTACATTGCAGAAGGAGAACACAAGACAGCTCACTATGCCATAGGTACCGGTTTCATGGCACTGGGCATGATGATTCCGGGAATGCCTGCAGGATGGATACAGGAGCATATCGGATACACGAATTTCTTTATCTGGGTATGTATATGTACGATTCCCGGTATCATAGCGTCATTAATGATCCGCAATCGACTGGACGATTCATTCGGAAAAAAAATATAGAACAGAATTACTTATAACTTAACACATTAAAAAAGTAACAGTCATGAATGTAACAAGTAACAAACGCCTATTGGCACTCGATGTAATGCGAGGCATTACCATCGCCGGAATGATTTTAGTGAACACCCCCGGCTCCTGGCAACATACGTATGCCCCTCTCAAGCACGCTGAATGGATCGGCTTGACTCCCACTGACCTTGTATTTCCCTTCTTCATGTTTATCATGGGGATTTCGACGTACATCTCTTTACGGAAGTATGATTTTACCTTCAGTATACCTGCCGGTTTAAAGATACTCAAACGAACGGTCATCATCTTCTTAATCGGCATCGGTATCAGCTGGCTTTCCATTCTCTGTTTCCAGCATGATCCTTTTCCAATAGATCAGATTCGCATTCTCGGGGTCATGCAACGGCTTGCTTTGGGATATGGAATTACTGCATTGGCCGCTCTTCTTATCAAACATAAATATATTCCGTATCTGATAGCAGTTCTTCTGATCGGTTATTTCATGATTCTTGCCGTTGGTAACGGATACGTCTACGACGAAACAAATGTCCTTTCTATAGTGGATCGTGCTGTATTGGGGCAGGCGCATATTTACGGTGGTGCCATTCTGGACCCGGAGGGGTTATTAAGTACGATTTCTGCCGTCGCTCATGTGATGATCGGTTTCTGTGCAGGCAAACTATTAATGGAGGTAAAGGATATCCATGAGAAACTGGAACGTTTATTCCTGATAGGCACTATCCTCACTTTTGCTGGTTTTCTACTAAGCTACGGTTCGCCAATCTGCAAAAAGATATGGTCTCCTTCTTTTGTTCTGATCACTTGTGGTATGGGTTCCAGCTTTTTAGCACTACTTGTCTGGATCATCGACATCAAAGGCTACAAAGGCTGGAGTAGATTCTTCGAATCATTCGGAGTCAATCCACTTTTTATTTATGTACTCGCTGACATTCTGGCAATTCTTTTTGCTATGATTCCAATGACTTATGCCGGCGAACCAACTTCTTTACACGGATACATATACAGTGCCCTTTTGCAACCGGTTTTCGGAGACAAAGGAGGCTCTCTCATATTTGCCCTGCTCTTTGTCCTCCTCAACTGGGCAATCGGCTATATACTATATAAAAAGAAAATATACATTAAGATATGATACTTATTGCAGACAGTGGCTCTACTAAAACCGATTGGTGTGTCGTACTCAACGGCACGCTGATCAAACGAATCGGAACGAAAGGGATCAACCCTTTCTTCCAATCGGAAGAAGATATTCAACGAGAACTGACCATTTCTCTCCTTCCTCAGCTACCGGAAGGAAAGCTAAATGCAGTCTATTTCTACGGAGCAGGTTGTACAGCTGAAAAGGCTCCGGTTCTCCGGCGTGCCATCGCTGACAGTTTACCAGTCATCGGTAATATAAAAGCAAACTCGGATATGCTAGGGGCAGCCCGTGGATTATGCGGACATGAGAAGGGAATTGTCTGTATTCTGGGTACCGGCTCCAATTCCTGTTTTTATGATGGAGAAGAAATCGTAAGTAATGTCTCACCACTAGGTTTCATCTTAGGCGATGAAGGAAGTGGGGCGGTTTTAGGAAAGCTATTGGTCGGAGATATTTTAAAGAATCAGCTCCCTGCCCAATTAAAAGAAGAGTTTCTAAAGCAGTTTGATCTGACAGCACCTGAAATTATCGACCGGGTTTACCGTCAGCCATACCCCAATCGCTTTTTAGCAAGCCTTTCTCCTTTTCTTGCACAGCATCTGGAGGAACCGGGCATCCGCACAATAGTGCTTAACAGCTTTATCGCTTTCATCCGCAGAAATGTGATGCAATATGATTATACACAGTATCCTGTACGTTTTATCGGCTCCGTTGCTTATTGCTACAAAGAAATACTCCAGGAGGCGGCAAAAGAAACCGGTCTCGGAATAGGAAAGATACTTCAAAGTCCGATGGAGGGATTGATAGAATATCATACTTCTGCCAACCACTTGCTATAGGCTACATTTGCAGGCAGGCAGAAAAGAATGTGCTAAAATTTCAGGCACGGATCACACGGATTTCACGGTTTTAAGAGATTAGATGGACTATTAAACCGTGTTAATTCCGTGAAATCCGTGCCTATATAATAACATTATAAAATGTTACTTTTCACATCCGGCTTATCATCTTTAGAATTCCACCAATATACGGAATACTTTTCCCGGATTAGCTACCCACTCCTGCATTGCTTCCAAAGCTCCTTCAGGTTTTGCAATCTTGGTTATCAACTCTTCCACCGGACAATTTCCCGCCTTCATATAATTGATCACCGCACGGAAATCCGCAGGTAATGCATTTCTGGAACCACGAATATCCAGTTCTTTCTGCACAAAGTATTTCGTCTGAAAAGCGACTTCGCTCTTGGCATAACCAATGCAAACAACACGCCCCGTAAAACCGACTTCATCCACAGCCATCACATAAGTAACCGGACTACCGACCGCTTCAATAACCACATCAGCACCCAATCCTTCTGTAATCTCCTGCATCCGTATATGCACATCCTCTGTTTTGGAGTTAATCACATAAGAAGCTCCGACTTTCTTCGCAAACTCCAGTTTCTCATCATCCAAATCGACAGCAATCACTGTTGCCCCCCTTAATGCAGCACGTACAATAGCACCAATACCAATCATACCGCAACCAATCACCATCACATACTCATTATCAATAACCCGGGCACGGGAAACAGCATGGAATCCTACACTCATCGGCTCTATCAAGGCACAATCCCGGGAAGAAATGTCGCCGGCAGGAATAATCTTAGTCCAAGGTAAAACGGCATATTCGCACATTACCCCATTCCGCTGTACACCCAACGTTTCATTATGTTCGCAGGCATTGACACGACCGTTACGACATGAAGCACATTTACCACAGTTGGTATATGGATTCAAAGTCACATTCATACCCTTCTCGAAACCTGCCGGAACATCCGCCCCGATTTCTTCGATCACTGCTCCCACTTCATGTCCCGGTATTACGGGTAACTTTACCATCGGATTACGTCCTAGAAATGTATTCAGGTCGGAGCCGCAAAAACCGACATATTTGATTCTTACCAATACTTCACCGGTACCAGCAACCGGTTTTTCCAGTTCAACCACCTTCATTTCGAAGGGATTGACAATTTGAACTGCTTTCATCTTATATATTTGAAATAAATTTATTAATCGATTACCTTATAACCTTTCCAACCGTAATAGGCACAGAAGACGAAACAAATCATCGGTACACAGTATGCTACATAATAGATATGTTCGTGAGCGTGCATGAAATATGCCGTCAACTGAGGAAGGCAGGCATTGCCGACAATAGCCATCACCAAAAAGGCAGAGCCACTCTTTGTCTGATCTCCCAACCCTTTCAAAGCCAAAGAGAACTGAGTGGGATACATGATAGACATGAAGAAGGAAATAGCCAGCATAGCATACAACCCGATCATCCCTCCGTATATCATTACTACTCCACAAAGAAGAATATTCATCAAAGCATAGAGGAGTAACATGTCCTGCGGACGGAATTTCACCATCAAACCCGTACCGATCCAACGTCCCAGAAGGAAAGCAAGCATATACAGTCCGAAGAAAGTGGTCGCAGTATCTTCCGGAAGTCCTGCATAGGTACAGCAATAAACAAGAAACAGGCTATTGATCGCCGTTTGTCCACCATTATAGAAGAATTGCGCAATCACACCCCAACGTAAATGCGAGTGTTTCAACACTCCAAAGTCTATCAGTTTTTCCTTTTTATCAATGGGTACTTTCTCATCCTCATCTCCGGTCTTCGGCAGTTTTGAGAATATAAATACGAAAGCAATGGCTAGAAGCAACAAAGCCAATATCAAATAAGGAAGTTTCATTGCATCCGTTTCCAACTGTATATAAGCCTGCCAACCACCCGGATAATCCACAGGAAGCGTCTCTCGCGTATAATGCGATCCACTCAAAATCAGTTTGCTGAGAAACATGGCGGCAATGAAAGCCCCAAGCCCATTAAAAGACTGTGCCAGATTCAATCGCCGGGAAGCCGTTTCGGGTGTTCCCAACACTGTCACATACGGATTGGCAGCCGTCTCTAGAAAACACATGCCTGTAGCTATGATAAAGAAGATACAGAGATAAGCCCAGTACTCTTTCAAGATAGCAGCAGGAAAAAAGAGCAAGCCTCCGACTGCCGCCAGCACCAGACCAAAGATAATCCCTGCCTTATAACTATAACGTTTCATAAACATAGCAATAGGGATAGGGAAAATAAAATAAGCCAGCCAATAGGCAGTTTCTGTAAAAGAAGCTTCAAATGTGTTTAGTTCGCAGGTTTTCATCAACTGTCTGATCATGGTAGGAAGCAAATTACTGCTGATCGCCCACAAAAAGAAAAGACTGAAAACAAGTGCGAGAGGAATGGTATATGTATTTTTCTTCATTTGTACAATTATTGTTTCATGGTATAGTTATTCTTCTTACTCGGACATATTTTTGATATAGGGAAGCGTAGGAAGACCGGCAAATCCATAGAACTCCCTCGCATTTTCTCCTAGAAACAAAGTTTTCTCGCCTTCTGATAATTCCGGAGACTTCACCACAAAGTCATAAGACATCTTGTAGGTAATAGCGGTAATGGTGCGCGGATAATCCGATCCCCACATCAGTTTCTCTATTCCAACCAGATCGGCAGCTTCACGAATCGCTTTCACCGCTCCCTTAAATGGATAAAACTCATCATTGAAAAGCCAGGTAATTCCACCGGATTCAATCATTACATTCGGATGGCGTGCCAGTTTTATCTGCTCCTTCCAGTCAGGCAGCGTAACCATCCCGAAATGGCCGATAGCAATCTTCAGCCGGGGGCATTCCTGAATTATCTCTTCCATTTCGGGAACCTGTGTTGCCCCGTCCGCCAAATCGATAGACAGTATTACATTCCGCTCTTCCATATAATGAAACATTGCCATCATCTCCTCGTTGTTCAACATCACCCGTCCTTCTTTTAGCAATAAGCGTTGAGCAGGAATCTTTATGGCTTTAAAACCTTCGGCCATAAGAGCTTTGGCTTGTTCTAAGAATCCCGGTTTACGAAACTCACACATACCGCAAACAAAAAAACGGTTAGGATAACGGGAAACAACTTCTGCCAAATACTCATTCTGAATCCCATCGATAAATTCCTGCGTGATGACAGCCGCAGCTACCTGCGCATAGTCCATGTTCGAAAGGAAAACCTCTGCACTATTGACCCCATCCACCATAAAAGGAGGAACCATCTGACGGATCTCTCCCATAAATAGCGAGCGTCCGTTTTCCAGTGTCCGGATGGGAAGATCATTCACCACAGTATCCTGTCGCAGCCATAAATGGGCATGTGCATCAATAATCGTATCATTCATAAGATTGGTCTGCTTTTAAGAGTTTGCCCAACTCACACGTTTCTGATCTCCGATAATGTCCTGTACTTCACGGACGAGTTCCCAGTCAACGGGCTCTTCGATAAAAGCGATGTTCTTTTTTACATTCTCCGGATTAGTGGTGCTGAACAGTGTAGTCGCAACCTTCGGATTACTCACAGAGAACTGCATGGCAAGCTTTTCTATCGGATAGTTTTTAGCTTTACAATGTTCCATCGCTTTCCGACAAGCATCTACCAGTGGCTTAGGAGCCGGATGCCAAGCCGGAACGCCCCGTTCGCTTAATAGGCCCATCGACAAAGGGGAAGCATTGATCACACCGATTCCTTTCAATTCGAAATAATCGAGAAAATCAGCCAGTTTATCATCGCAAAGACAATAGTGACAAAAACTGAGAACAGATTCAATAGTTCCGCTTGGTGAATGATCTATCACCCATTTCAGATTTTCAAGTTGCAAGTCAGTGATTCCGACATGGCCTACCACCCCTTTCTCACGCAGCTCGACTAAAGCAGGTAATGTTTCATTCACGACCTGATTCAAATCTGCAAATTCAACATCATGCACATTAATCAAATCGATAAAATCAATGTTCAAACGCTCCATACTTTCGTATACACTCTCCGTTGCACGCTTTGCCGAGTAGTCCCACATATTGACTCCATCCTTGCCATAGCGTCCTACTTTCGTAGAAAGATAGTAACGGTCACGAGGAATATCCTTCAGTGCCTTGCCAAGAACAGTCTCCGCCTTATAATGCCCATAATAAGGGGATACATCTATAAAGTTCATTCCTGCTTCGATGGCCGTAAACACAGCTTGAATGCCTTCCTTTTCTTTTAGATCATGGAAAACTCCTCCCAAAGAGGAAGCTCCGAAACTGAGAGATGATACCTTCATCCCTGTCTTTCCGATTTCATGGTATTGCATACGTATAGGGTTTTAAATTATTTTGTTTGCGACAAAAGTAGGTCAGGAACACCTCTCAATGGACAAGAGAAGGGCGAAAAAGCAACGTAACGGTTTACGTAAAAAATCTTTCTTTAAATGCAGCTACTTATCGGGGAATATGCTTTCTTTGTAAACGAATCAAAGTTGGAAACCTTTAATAAACCGGAGACCTTTCAATGGAATACCGAAAACATACCTCACTCAAGGATCTCGCTCAAGCATTGGGTGTCTCGATTCCTACCGTATCCCGGGCACTGAAGGACAGCCCGGAAATCAGTCGCGAGCTTTGTGCTAAAGCCAAGCAACTGGCCAAAGATATGAATTATCGTCCTAATCCTTTCGCCATGAGCCTGCGCAAAAATGCGCCGCGCATTATCGGGGTAGTAGTTCCGGACATAGTCACCCACTTTTTTGCCTCTATCCTGAACGGAATAGAGAATATGGCAATTGCCAACGGATACTTTGTAATTATCACAACTTCACATGAATCCTTCGAGCATGAGAAAAGGAATATAGAAAACCTGGTTAATATGCGGGTAGAAGGAATCATTGCCTGCCTGTCTCAGGAAACAACTGACTTTGCTCATTTTGTCGCATTAAAGGAGATCAACATGCCACTAATTCTGTTCGACCGTGTTTGCCTGACTGATCAATTCTCGTCGGTAATAGCAGACGGAGTTCAATCTGCACAGATGGCTACCCAACATCTGTTGGACAACGGAAGCAGACGGATCGCTTTTATCGGAGGTGCCAATCATCTGGATATTGTAAAGAGAAGGAAGCACGGTTATCTGGAAGCCTTACGTGACAATCGGATTCCTATTGAAAAGGAATTAGTCGTTTGCCGAAAAATTGATTATGAGGAAGGTAAGATTGCTACGGAAACATTATTATCTCTCCCCCAGCCTCCCGATGCTATTCTCGCGATGAACGATACATTGGCTTTTGCCGCCATGGAGGTGATCAAAAGTCACGGGCTTAGCATTCCCGGAGATATTGCTATCATCGGATATACTGACGAACAGCATGCCAACTATGTAGAGCCCAAATTATCTGCTGTATCACATCAGACTTATAAAATGGGAGAAACTGCCTGTCAACTGTTGATTGAGCAGATTAAGGGAGACAGAACAATTAAACAAGTGATCATCCCGACACATTTACAGATAAGGGAGAGCAGCATTAAAGAAAATAATATAAAAAGCGCTGTATCTACGTAATTATAGATACAGCACCTTCCATATATAAAGAGAGTTTTATCTTATTATTTCAACTCTGCTTCAGTAGTAGCGAAATCAAGCAATGTGATATCAAAAACAAGAGCCGAATATCCCAAAATGCCAGTAGTACCACTGCTTCCATAAGCATACTCCCAAGGGATATAAACCTTCCAGCGGTCACCAACTTCCATTCTCTGAAGCACTTCACCCCAGCCGGTAATTACCCCGCTGACTTGGAAAATAGTTGTAGGAGAATCTCCTTCACTTGGATTTTCCTCATTTACAACCGGATTATCTCCTTTGAAGTTACCATCAAAATATTCTCCTAAAATATTCGTTCCTTTATAATATACCTTCACATAGTCAGTATATTTAGGACTTCCCGCCTTTACTACATGATCAGTCATTGACGGCATTACTTTATAATAGATGTAATTACCGGGAGCAGTCAACATCTCTATGCGTTCCAAGCCTCCTCTACCAGAAGCCGTAGCATAGACATTCGCCAAAGAGTCAATATATGCCTCGTTCCGCGCACGCCAATTGTCATATTTACCCACTTCTTCCGTTTCACTACAAGAAACAAATGCCAAAGTCAGTAATACTAAGGAGAATAAATAGATTTTTTTACTCATTCGTTAATGGTTTATTGTAAAGTTTTCAATAATGAAGTGATGCTCACTCTGTCTGCGATAATATTATTCAGTTCAGAGATAGCTACACGTTCTTGCTGCATCGTATCACGATTACGCAATGTTACACAGTTATCTTCCAGTGTCTGATGGTCTACAGTCACGCAGAACGGAGTACCGATGGCATCCTGACGACGATAACGCTTACCAATACTGTCTTTTTCATCATACTGACAGTGGAAATGGAATTTCAGAGCATCGATGATCTCACGAGCCTTTTCAGGCAGACCGTCTTTCTTCACCAAAGGCATTACAGCCAATTTCACCGGAGCCAGAGCAGCCGGCAATTTCAATACAACGCGGCTCTCACCATTTTCCAATTGTTCTTCGCAATAAGCTGCACTCATGATACTGAGGAACATGCGGTCCACGCCAATTGAAGTCTCGATCACATACGGAGTATAAGACTCGTTCAGTTCCGGATCGAAATATTTGATGCTCTTTCCTGAGAACTTCTCATGTTGAGACAAGTCAAAGTTCGTACGTGAGTGGATACCTTCCACTTCCTTGAAGCCGAATGGCATCAGGAATTCAATATCTGTAGCAGCATTTGCATAGTGAGCCAATTTATCATGATCGTGGTAACGATAGCTGGCATCTCCAAAGCCTAATGCCTTGTGCCATTTCAGACGGATTTCTTTCCATTTCTTGAACCAATCCAATTCAGTACCCGGTTTTACGAAGAACTGCATTTCCATCTGTTCAAACTCACGCATACGGAAGATGAACTGACGGGCAACGATTTCGTTACGGAAAGCCTTACCGATCTGAGCAATACCAAAAGGAACCTTCATACGACCGGTCTTCTGCACATTCAGGTAGTTTACGAAAATACCTTGCGCTGTTTCCGGACGAAGATAGATTTTCATAGCACCGTCAGAAGTAGATCCCATCTCAGTAGAGAACATCAGGTTGAACTGACGAACTTCCGTCCAATTCTTCGTTCCGGAGATAGGACATACAATTTCTTCATCAACGATGATCTGGCGAAGCTCATCCAGATTATTGTCGTTCAGCGCTTTTGCAAAACGAGTATGAAGCGCATCGCGTTTTGTCTGATGTTCCAGCACACGTCCGTTGGTAGAACGGAATTGAGCCTCATCAAAGGTTTCACCGAATCTCTTGGCCGCTTTTGCTACTTCCTTATTGATTTTATCGTCATATTTAGCCAACTGATCTTCAATCAGTACGTCAGCACGATAACGTTTTTTAGAATCTTTATTGTCAATCAAGGGGTCATTGAATGCGTCTACGTGTCCGGAAGCCTTCCAGATGGTAGGATGCATAAAGATGGCAGAGTCGATACCGACAATGTTTTCGTGCAACAGTACCATACTGTCCCACCAATATTTTTTAATGTTGTTTTTCAATTCAACGCCCATCTGACCGTAGTCATATACAGCGCCTAGTCCGTCGTAGATATCGCTTGAAGGAAATACAAAACCGTACTCTTTGCAGTGCGATACAAGTTTCTTAAAAACGTCTTCTTGTGCCATTTTCTTATATGTATCTATTAATTTGAATTTGCTTTTTTCCAAAAAAGTGCCACAAAGATAGGCATTTATCTCATAAATAAGACAGGGAGGGTATTAATTTATCTTATTCTTCTGTTTGTTCATCCTACTAAAAGTGTGAAATTCATGTACTATACCGATCTACTTTCCATCATGACATGTGTTTTTAGTCTTTTTGACGCAGACTTTCTTTGTATGATAATGCGAATAAGCATTCGTGTTATTATTGTTTACCATAGCAACTGTTTTATAAGAGAGATACTATACATCCTCCATCGAGATATATTGAAAATAGTTTATCTTTTACACAATGACTATTTGAACGTTTCTAATAAATTCTTTCATCGTTTATTAGAAACGTCTCTCTAGTTTATTATAAACGCGAATAGTTCCTTTTGCAGAAAAAGTCTCAAATTTATGCAACAAAAAAGGCTGTAAATCCACTAAAGATTCACAGCCCATTGTTTACACATGAGTTCCCAGCAGGTTATCACTGGCTGATTTTTCCTGTTATATTGTTAGCATATTACACCTATTTTGAGGTAAACACATGCAGATAAATGTTGCAATAAACAATTCTTTTTTCATTAATTTCGGTTTTTAGTCAGGCTTTATAGCCGACTACAAATATACAACATAAAAAGAACGTTGTCAAGTCCCTGGGTAGTTTACTCACGAAAACAAAGGATGATTGGAGTTGTCAGTATCATAAAAAACGTGAGTTCTTTTCGTCCTCATATGAATTAATTTCGTATTTTTGCGTGCACATCCCCTTTTTTTTGATGTAAAGAAGATAATTTGTTGTAAAAGCAAAGCGAAGATTGATATATGAGTGACGAAATCAACGAGATAACGGAAGAACATTCAGACTACAAACCGGCGGACGCGCGGGACGAAAACGTAAAGCATCAGTTAACAGGCATGTACCAGAATTGGTTTCTGGACTATGCTTCTTATGTGATTCTGGAACGTGCCGTTCCCCACATCAACGATGGTTTGAAGCCTGTGCAACGACGTATTCTACATTCCATGAAACGGCTGGACGACGGACGGTATAACAAAGTGGCAAATATTGTGGGACACACCATGCAGTTCCATCCGCACGGTGATGCTTCTATCGGCGATGCACTGGTACAGTTGGGGCAGAAAGACCTGCTGATTGACTGTCAGGGTAACTGGGGTAATATTCTCACCGGAGACGGTGCGGCAGCTCCCCGTTATATTGAGGCACGCCTTTCCAAGTTCGCATTGGACATCGTATTCAATCCTAAAACCACCGAATGGAAACTGTCATACGACGGCAGAAACAAAGAACCGGTGACTCTCCCTGTCAAATTCCCTCTATTGCTGGCACAGGGAGTGGAAGGTATTGCTGTCGGACTTTCATCCAAGATATTACCTCACAATTTCAACGAACTTTGCGATGCCTCTATCAGCTATCTGCGTGGAGAGTCGTTCCAGCTATATCCCGACTTCCAGACAGGCGGTTCCATCGACGTTGCCAAATACAACGACGGAGAACGTGGCGGAGCGGTAAAAATACGTGCTAAAATCAACAAGCTGGACAACAAGACACTGGCTATCACGGAGATTCCATATGGCAAGACTACCTCTACCGTCATCGACTCTATCCTAAAGGCAGTTGACAAAGGAAAAATCAAGATACGTAAAGTAGACGACAACACAGCTGCCAACGTAGAGATACTGGTACATCTGGCACCCGGAACATCATCGGACAAAACAATTGACGCATTATATGCCTTTACCGACTGCGAAGTAAGTATCTCCCCCAACTGCTGTGTGATTGATGACAGCAAACCCCACTTCCTCACTGTCAGCAAAGTGCTGAAAAAGTCGGCAGACAACACACTGGGACTGCTGAAACAGGAACTGGAAATCAAGAAAGGGGAAATACTGGAATCACTCCATTTCGCTTCCCTCGAAAAGATATTTATCGAAGAACGCATCTATAAAGACAAAGAGTTCGAGCAATCCAAAGACATGGACGCTGCCTGCGCACATATCGACGACCGCCTGACTCCTTTCTATCCGAGCTTTATCCGTGAAGTAACCAAAGAGGATATTCTCAAACTGATGGAAATCAAGATGGGACGCATCCTGAAGTTCAACACCGACAAAGCCGATGAACTGATCGCCCGTATGAAAGAAGAGATTGCCGAAATCGACGATCACCTCGCTCACATCGTGGACTATACCGTAAACTGGTACCAGATGCTAAAAAACAAATACGGAAAGAACTTCCCGCGCCGCACCGAACTGCGCAACTTCGACACCATCGAAGCCGCCAAAGTGGTAGAAGCCAACGAGAAACTCTACATCAACCGCGAAGAAGGATTTATCGGAACAGCCTTGAAGAAAGACGAATTCGTCGCCAACTGTTCAGATATCGATGATGTAATCGTCTTCTTCCGGGATGGTAAATATATCGTCACCCCGGTAGCCGACAAAAAATTTGTAGGCAAAAACATACTTTATGTCAATGTCTTCAAGAAGAATGACAAGCGAACCATCTACAACATCACTTATCGGGACGGCAAAGAAGGAACGACCTATATCAAACGCTTTGCTGTAACAGGTGTTGTCCGTGACCGTGAATACGATGTCACACAGGGAACGCCAGACTCACGTATCACTTATTTCAGCGCCAACCCGAACGGAGAAGCCGAAATCATCAAAGTGACATTAAAGCCGAACCCACGCGTAAGACGCATTATCTTCGAACGTGATTTCAGCGAAATCAGCATCAAAGGACGTCAGGCACAAGGAGTGATCCTCACCCGTCTGCCGGTTCATAAGATTGCCTTGAAGCAAAAAGGCGGTTCCACCCTCGGAGGGCGAAAGGTATGGTTCGACCGTGATATCCTGCGCCTCAACTACGATGGACGGGGAGAATATCTGGGAGAATTCCAAAGCGACGACACCATTCTGGTGGTGCTCAACAATGGCGAGTTCTACACCACTAACTTTGACCTGAGCAACCATTACGAGGACAATGTCAGCATTGTCGAGAAGTTTGACCCGAACAAGATATGGACTGCCGCGCTTTATGACGCCGACCAGCAGAACTATCCATATCTGAAACGTTTCTGTTTTGAGGGTTCCAACCGCAAGCAGAACTATCTGGGAGAAAATAAGAATACCCGTCTGATCCTCCTGACTGACGAGTACTATCCTCGTCTGGAAGTTATATTTGGCGGTCACGACAGCTTCCGTGAAGCGATGGTGATTGATGCGGAAGAATTTATCGCAGTGAAAGGTTTCAAAGCCAAAGGGAAGCGAATCACTACCTACACGGTGGATACCATCAACGAGCTTGAACCTACCCGTTTCCCGGAACCGGTAAAGGAACAGCCCGAAGAAGCGGCAGAAGAACCGGAAAATCTGGACCCGGACAGCGATAAAAGCGAAGGGGACATCATTGATGAAATTACGGGACAGATGAAGCTGTTTTAGCTAACGTATACATGCGGTAAAAAATACCCAATGTGCCAATGAAGAAAAACTTATTATACCTAGGGCTGACAGGATACCTCCTGTTCGCCCTTTGCACAAGATTACAGGCGCAGACCGACAGTCTGCAAGCTCATCGCTATGTAACACGTGCCACCATGTACGGGGTCGGATTTACCAACGTGTTCGACACCTATCTTTCGCCTCAGGAATATAAAGGAATAGATTTCCGCATTTCCCGCGAGACGATTCGGATGACAAAATTGTTCGACGGAAATGTTTCTGTGCAGAACTTCTTTCAGGCAGACGTCGGCTATACACATAACCGCGCAGACAACAACAATACCTTTTCCGGACTCGTCAACTGGAATTACGGCCTTCATTATCAGTTTCGTCTGACCGAAAACTTCAAGTTACTGGCAGGAGGACTGTTTGACGCCAACGGAGGCTTCGTTTACAACCTTCGCAATAGTAACAATCCGGCTTCTGCACGGGCATATGTCAATCTGGACGCTTCGGGAATGGCCATCTGGCACCTGAAAATCAAACGCTATCCGATGGTGCTCCGCTATCAGGTCAACCTGCCGGTGATCGGGCTCATGTTCTCACCGCACTACGGGCAATCTTATTACGAAATTTTCTCACTGGGTAACTCCGGCGGAGTCATCCAGTTTACCTCTCTCCACAATCAGCCCTCCCTTCGTCAGATGCTTTCTGTCGATCTGCCAATAGGATATACCAAGATGCGTTTCAGTTATCTGGCAGATTTGCAGCAATCCAACGTAAACGGGATTAAGACACATACTTACTCTCATGTATTTATGGTAGGGTTTGTGAAAGACCTGTATCGGCTTTCCAACAAAAAAGGTACAGGGCTGCCTTCATCGGTAAGGGCATACTAGAATAAGTGGAAAGTTGAAAATTAAAAGACTATAGACAAGAACTGAAAGATTAAGAATGAGAAATAGAATTATACAAATACTTTTGCTGCTCTGTTGCCTCCCCATACAGACGGGATGTATCGGAGAAGATGATTTCGCAGATGATCCTGTAGGAAACTTCGAGCAACTGTGGAAGATCATTGACGAACGGTATTGCTTTCTGGACTCGAAAGGCATTGACTGGGACGCTGTTCATGAGAAATACAGCAAACTGATTGTGCCGGGCATGTCCAATGACGACCTTTTCGATAAACTTAGCGAGATGCTCTATATCCTGAAAGACGGCCATGTCAATCTTTCATCCGCCAAGCGTGTCTCTTATTACGATGCATGGTATCAGGGATATCCGTGGAACTACCGGGAAGATATTCTGTACCAATACTATCTGGGTAGTGCCAGCAAAGACTACTACACATCGGCAGGTATGAAATACAAAATATTCGATAACAATATCGGATATATCCGCTACGAAAGTTTCAGCTCCGGAGTTGGTGATGGCAATCTGGATGAAATCCTTGTCTATCTGGCCACCTGCAACGGACTGATTATCGATGTACGTGACAACGGAGGAGGTAACCTGACCAATTCTTCCCGCATCGCCGCCCGATTCACCAACAATAAAATCCTGACCGGATATATACAGCATAAGACGGGAACAGGACATAGCGACTTCTCCAAACCGGAACCAATCTATTTGGAACCTTCCAACAGCATCCGGTGGCAAAAGAAAGTCGTCATACTGACCAACCGCCGTTGCTACAGTGCAACCAACGACTTTGTTAATCTGATGCGTAGCATAGACAACGGCAATATCATCCAAGTCGGTGACCAGACAGGAGGCGGTTCGGGACTTCCTTTCACATCGGAATTGCCAAACGGGTGGAGCATCCGCTTCTCCGCCAGCCCCCATTTCGACAAAAATATGCAACCACTGGAAGAAGGTATTTTACCTGATATAGACATTGATATGACTGAAGAAGACCAGTCCAAGCATAAAGATACGCTGATTGAAAAAGCTTTCGAAATCTTAAGCGAATAACTTTATTGCCTAATTATTTGTCAAATCAGAAAATCTTCCTATCTTTGCACCGCTAAACAAAAAGCGACGCATGCGGATGTGGCGTAATTGGTAGCCGCGCCAGACTTAGGATCTGGTGCCGTGAGGCGTGTAGGTTCGAGTCCTATCATCCGCACAAAATAAACTAGAAAGCCTTCAAGATTATTCTTGAGGGCTTTTTCATTGATTACACATATGAAAAAACATCAACTTTGCTGCATCGGTCATATTACTTTAGACAAAGTAGTCACTCCTCTAAATACAGTCTACATGCCTGGAGGTACTGCTTTTTATTGTTCACATGCCATTCGTCATTTCAATGACATTGACTATGCATTGATTACAGCCGTCGGTGCTACAGAAATAAAGGTAGTAGAAGAACTGCGTGAAACTGGGATCAATGTTACTGCATTACCCAGCAAACACTCCGTATACTTTGAGAATATCTATGGAGAAAATCCCGATGACCGCACACAACGTGTATTGACTAAAGCCGATCCTTTCACCGCTTCTCAACTCCGGGAAATAGAGGCGGAGATTTATCACCTCGGGTCCCTGTTAGCTGATGATTTTTCTTTAGAAGTGATTAAGGAGTTATCTCAAAAAGGGCTGATAGCTGTCGACTCACAAGGATACCTGCGTGAAGTCCGCGATACCCATGTATATCCGGTAGACTGGACTGACAAACGGGAGGCCCTGCAATATATCCATTTCCTGAAAGTGAATGAGCATGAAATGGAAGTGCTTACCGGACTTTCCGATCCTCACGAGGCAGCACGAAAACTGCATGAATGGGGAGTCAAAGAAGTATTAGTCACATTAGGCAGTATGGGGTCTCTCATATTCGATGGAAAAGATTTCTACCGAATTCCTGCTTATAAGCCTCAGCAAGTAGTGGACGCCACTGGCTGTGGAGACACCTACACAATCGGATATTTATATCGACGGGTATCGGGTGCAAGTATCGAAGAAGCAGGCCGATTTGCTGCTGCCATGTCTACATTAAAGATTGAAAAATCCGGTCCTTTCTGTGGGAATAAGGAAGATGTATTGCAATGTATGAAGACTGCAGAACAAATGTTCTGAGTTCAAAGCAGATATCTACTTTCTTATTTTAAACACCGGAGCAATCTCATTCACTCGTTTATCAGGCATATTAATAATAAGTCCCTGATCAGTACGAGTGAATGTAACCTTTCCGTAACCTAGCAAGTCGATTCTGCTAATCTTCCCGGGATACTGTTCACTTCCTGCCGCCAACGATTTAATAATGACCTGTTTCTCTTCCGGCCATGCCAGCACTATCGCATATAAATTCTTGTCAGTTTGTGTAAACCGAATTTCTTTTGAAGTTGCTCTATTATAAGTTCCTTCATTGAAGCCCTGCGCATTGATAGGAACGGAAGATTCTGCTATCGGACCTTCTCCAAAGACTTTCCACGGACGGGTATCAATAATACCTTCTTTATTAACAGCCATCCAGTCGCCCAAATCATTTAGAATCACTTCTTCTTTTTCATCAAATGTCCCATCTGCCCGAAGAGGAACGCTGAGCAACAGATTACCATTCTTACTGACAATATCGACTAAGAGTTTTACAACTGACGCTGCCGATTTATAACCATTGTGTTCATAAATAGAAGTGTTATAATGCCAACCGCCAATACATGAGCACGACTGCCAGGGTTCTTCGATAATCCTATCCGGAGCACCACGTTCCACATCCCAGACTAAAGCTTTACGTTGTTGTTCATCCAGTATCTTAGCGAGCATCACAGCTTCCAGCTTACCTTTATGATCCGCCATATTATGATTATAGAAATGCGCGGCAATCTTCAATCCCGCATCACTGATAGGATAAAAAGGAAGTACAGTCACATCAAAATAAATCAAATCCGGATGATACCGGTTGATAGCATCCAAGGTACGGTCATAGAAATTCGTACAATATTCCTGAGTAGGCAGACAAACACCCTTTCCCCATGCCCATTGCTTATGGATCATACCATTGCTCCAGCTGCCTTCACTCAGCGGATGATTCTGTGCATATAAATCCTGGGGGTCATACCCTTCCCACCATTTTCCTTTACCATCCTCCTTAGTCAGCTTTCCATCATAAGGAATACCGGCTTTCGGACCTTCCCTGTCATAACGCTGTGAAGGTTCATACCAGGTCCAGGCGTGATCGGCATGGAAGCTAATTCCAAAAGGAAGCTCATATTTACGTGCTGCTTTCTCCCATTCCGCCAGAATATCTCTTTTTGGGCCCATATTCACCGAATTCCACGGCTGGTATTGGCTATCCCAAAGATCCATATTATCATGATGATTGCCCAATGCAAAAAAATACTGTGCCCCTATCTTCTTATATAGTGCAACCAATTTATCCGGGTCCCATCTTTCGGCCTTAAACAGAGGGATAATATCTTTAAACCCCACCTCTGACGGATGCCCATAATGCTTCACATGATGATTATAAGCCCTTGAACCTTCAAAATACAGTTCACGCGCCATCCAGTCACCGGAGCCCTCTACACACTGTGGTCCCCAATGCGCCCAAATACCAAACTTGGCATTTCTAAACCATTCCGGTACTTTATAATTTCGCAGAGATTCCCAGGTAGGCTTAAACTTTCCTTCCATCATTTTTTCATTCTTTTCTGAGACAGGTACAGAATAATCCTGAGCCATTGCCATCTCTGACGATAATAACAGAGCAGAAGCCAATAATAATAGTCTTGTTTTCATGGTATAGTTATTTATGTATTCCTCCACATTTGTGTGAATGCAAAGATAAAGAGCAATTCGGCATTTCTACTATCTAAAGACGTCATCACATAGGACATTATCGATTTTTATATCTAAAAACAGTTCTTCCGACACGAAAACGAGTGATTCAAGATGAAATAATAGCTTTTCCATTGGATAATAAATATAGTTATCGTTATTTTGCAAGCAGCTTTGTTTTCTATTCAATCATTTGAACCATGACACAATCAATTGACCAGCTACATTTGCTTATATTAAACGTAGGACTAGCCATCCACAACGCAGACTGGAATTGGAGAAACGTGAACAGTCCATTCACCAGACTTTATTATGTAACCGAAGGGGCTGCCCGTATCCTATTGCCGACAGGGATACAGGAATTAAAGCCGGATCATCTCTATCTGGTTCCATCATTTACAACTCACAGTTATTTGTGTGATACCCATTTTGCCCATTATTACCTTCACATATACGAAGACCACCAATCAGAATCAAGCATCCTGGAGGACTTTAGTTTCCCGACAGAGATACCGGCAGGAGATTTAGAACTGCCTCTTATTAAAAGATTGTGCGGAATAAATCCCACCATGCAGCTACCACAATCCGATCCTACAAGCTACGATAACAACCCCACATTAATCAAGAACATCATAAAGAACAAACAACGCACCTTTTGTGACAAAGTAGAATCACGGGGAATCGTTTATCAGCTCATGGCACGTTTCTTAAAAGACGCCCAGCCTAAGGCAGAAATAAACGATGACCGGATTCAAAAAGTACTTTCTTATATCCGAAAGAATATTTATAAAACAATAGATATAGATTCATTGGCAGCAATCTCCTGTCTGTCCAAAGATCATTTCATCCGACTTTTCAGAAAAGAAGTAAACAACACACCATTGCAATACATCAACCAAAAGAAAATAGAAAAAGCACAGCTTATATTGATAACAGACAGTATGCCGATAAAGAACATATCTTATCTGCTGGCTTATGAAGACCACTCTTATTTCAACCGCTTATTTAAAAAGTTGACAGGAGTTACTCCACAGCAATACAGAGATAGGTACAAGAAATAATAATACAGCAAATTACACTCCCATATCCAGCCATTGTTTTTCAATATTTGTCCGCAAATAATACCTGATTATGAAGTTATAACAGCAGAGAACATTTCTAGCTGATTATTAAGGCATTAGGAAGATGTTATTCGGTGTATGGAGACTGCGGAGCAGATGTACTAAAAGAGAGCCATACAGGCGTTAATATCAATAAGCAGAGCGCTGTTTTATCTTGAAAAAGGATGAAACAGCGCTCTGTTTATTAACTACTTTTTTCTCCTGTTCTTAATAAGTTGCCCTAGAAAAACACCACTCATTGTGAAAATCATTGCAATGGAAGCCGAGAACCAACGACTACTTTCCGTACATAAAAGAATGGTAAAGAGTCCCAATAATAGAACAAAGAATAATGCCAATTTAATATTACCTTTCATGTATCTTCGAACGTTTAAATTTAACAATCAGGAAATAGACACTTTGAAAGAAGACGCCAATAAATATCATTTTCAGACCATCAACATCAAACATACGTTCACACAGAACTCCGACAATCTTTAAAGCACAAAGTACTGCAATGATAAATGTGAAAGCATATTGTAAGGCAGCATTTCTTATCTTTAAATATTCAGCACTTGTTTCTTTACAGCACCAAGGAAAAAGATGCACCAAATTAAAGCCAACAAAAATAGATACCAAAGTATCATATTCAAAGGGTACTACGAATATCTCATATATTCCCCAAAGAATAAGCAGTATAATAATCATCACATCTGCCTTATTTTCTTTCACACATTTCATATCATTAGTTTATTCCGGTTCGATTTTTATAGAAATCACACACCAACAATAAGATCGTAAAGACCAACATTATAAGCATGAAAGTATTTGGATATTCCTCATTTATTCTCATCTTGTAAATGAGCAAATAAGTAGCAGGCAATATCCATATCCTTTTAAGGATGATTATTAAAGCACGTTTCATATTACAAGTTTTAAAAGGTATAACTTAACTCATTCCCACAAAGATAGCAATTAAATTAAAACTAAGAGTAATACTAATTTAATATCATCACCTTCATGCATTTTTTATTTTAGAGGTCTAAACAGCAGACAAATAGAGCATTGATATTCATTCTTTTAGCTTTTCAAGAACTCTTATTAAATAATAATCATAAGTATATATTTCATCTTCATATGGTTTACCGTTATGCTTTTTAACTGCCTTCACTTCAACAACATACCTATACCCTTCCTCATAAATATCATCAAAATCAACAATTCTATTAATGACGATTTTATTATTATTAACATCATAAGCTATGTAGACATAATAATCCACATTAATCACCGGATCATGTATCTTTTCTTTATGAGGTGATATCGTAAGAGTCATTATCTCTTCTTCATTCTTTTCATCATCATTACATGATACAGATGTACACAATATCACAAAAAAGAATAGTATGTAATTGAAAGGTTCAAAACATCTCATACTTCAATTATTAATTAAGCAATAGAAATAAAAGTCAATCTCTTTGTATCCGCATCCGAGGAATTATTAGGTATAGATATATTCCTATTATCAATAATTACACTATTAAGATGTAAATATACCATAGGGTTATACATAAGCCATTTCAACACATCCAATTTGGATGAATTAGACACACCATTAACTACTCCTTTTAAAGATAACTTTGCTGTATAAAAGCCTTGTGGGATTTCTATACTCGGCAAATACAAGTCTTCATAACCGGAAGTCTCAGAAAGCGGTATTTCTTTTGTATAAATGCAATTTCCTGTTCTATTGTTTGTAATAGTAATAATTGCTTTAACATCAAAATCATTTAGTGAGTACCCATTAAGTTTATTATGGTCAAAACGAAAAGAATGTTGAAATCTGAAAACTATATTAGTTTTCTCTGGACATCTCAGATATTTACTTCGTATGTATTCATAAGGACTATCGACTGGTTCGTTATGACCTAATGGGTCGTAAAAAGTATAATTAATAGCCGGTTGTAATTTTGCCAAAGCAAGCATATCACCGTTTGCAATCCAACTTCTGTTAGCATAAAAAGTCGATCCATCAGTTTTTTTTGTCATCACCACTTCTCCATTAAGCCATGAACCATATAACATGATAGAATTGAAATCAAATGCCCCAAAATCTGCTCCATTTTCTCCACGTTCAATATAAGTTTTATATTGATTCCTGTCATCTGCACTCATTTTACTAAAATCAATATTAACATATTGGTCCCTATCAGCTCTACACTGTTCATGGTATAATCCAATTGCATGACACAACTCGTGCATAATTGTCCCTTTAGTCCATGCCGCTTTTGTTATTTCAATATTTTGTTCAAATCCTTTCATACCTAAGTAAGTAGAAAATGCAGAGAATGTATCACTATTAATAAATTTAATCCGTACATAATTTAATGATCCATAATAATTAGCAGGTAAAAATGTTAGATATGAATGACCTTCCAATTCAGTTATCGCAGAATAAAATTCTACTGCATAATTACTGGGGACATTATCGAGTAAATAATATACTTTATTATTGGGCCAACTCCTATTTAATATTCCTGCACCTCTAGAGCTCATTTTAAAAAGGTCCTCTTTGTAAATTCGTATATCCCCTTGAAATAGAAAATAATCTCCCTTATCAATTACTGCTACTTCACTACCCCACAAATTTATAGTTGTGAAATCATAGTTATTTTCATCATATACAGAAAGCTCATTTTCTGTCTTTATTTCATTGCTAAAATCGTTACTATCCGAACAACAAGTAAGAATCAAACTAAATAATATCACAAGAAAAGCCATAAATACTATTCTGATATTTTTAAGTGTCATTGTTTCCATAATTCAAAATTTTAAATTAAATATTTTCCACTAGATCTCCATTCCTAAAGACTAAAAGAGCAAATAGCAATTAAATCGATACAATTCCTTTTTCATTCATATTTTCACATACAGGATAAATAATATTATTCATCAATAACAGAAGACCAGTCCTAACTGAAAATCAAGACGTCGCACATAGATTCTGTCCAGTTTATCAGGGCGTAATGTTTCTTTTTTGTCATCGACTGTCGCTTTTATCTTCTTAAAATCGCCAGTTAAAATCGAGAATCCTCCGTTTACTGCAAGATGGTCTGTCAACTTATATTCAATTCCAAAATCCATATTCCCGGCAAATGCACCGGAGCTACATTTAAAATCAGCATTACTACGCCCTTCGTTTCGATAATGCAGATAACCAACTCCTAACACATAACTAAAAAAAGTTCTTTCGTTTATTGGTATTTTAAATCCGAGTTGTGGTCCTAAGTACCAAAGATCCACATTGTCAGCAACATTCGTGCCATCATCAAGAGCATAATTGGCAGAAGTACCGGAGAGGTTAAATTTTAATCCGGCAACCCAAAACTTATCAATTCGATAGAGCGCTTTCACATTACACATCAAACCTCCATCATACCCTCCACGATAACCAATACCAAAAGGTGACAAGTTTGATTTTCCAAACAATACACCTTTTCCACCCTCTACTGAGATAAAAAGCTTATCTTTAGAGAAACTTTGTGCAAATCCCACCATAGCAGAAAGCACAAATAAGAAAGATAAAATAAGTTTTCTCATCTTACTATTTTTTATGTCCATAGTCACATGAATAATGACATTAGATATCACCAATTCATGTGACTATTGCTGTTTACACTTATTATTACGGCTTTAAAGAGACAACCTCTTCCGGCTCTATCCACAAGATCGCACTACTCTCCGCGACTACCACAGAAGAAACCAGGGCCTTACGTTCAGTAAGTGGTAATTGAGCATCAGATATAATCTGTACACAACCTTGTGTATATTCTTTCAAATCATCTTCATTAGTTATCAGACTTGCTGTTGAAACATAGCTATGAATCACATCCAACTGCTGAGCATACTCAGGCGCTTTCGCTTTATAGTATGATATTAATTGTTCATCACTTTGCATAAGCTCAGATGTGAGTGGCATCGTTTTTACATTATTCATTATTGCATCTTCATCACTTGCAGACAAAGAGTAACCATATTTTTCCGCTTTGGGCACAATAAGATTTGTCCATTCTTCAGCTGTCAAATTCTGATCAAAGATACCTTCATTCTCTTCTGCTATTTCAAGAAGAATTGCATTATGCGAAAATCCAATGCTATCCTCCTGTTCCATTAAACAAGGAATATCTCTTACAAAAGCCACTTCGTTAGGAAGTTCCGGTCTAGGAACAACATAAGCACAAGATGCACCTAACGCAGAAAAAATAGCACCACCAATTAGTGCACCTCCACCTCCAAGAGAAGAGCCTAATAATGCACCCGTAGCATCACAAGCCAACACAGTTCTGAACCACTTCCAAAATCCTCTTGTACTTGTGGACGTAGCATGAGTCACAGCAAAATCTTGGCTATAAAGATTTAAAGCCTCGTTCAATTTCACATAATTTACTTCAACTTCTGTTTTCTCTTTTACATCTGTTTTAACGTCGTCAGAACACGAAACGCAATAGAAGCTACATAGTAATAGCATAAATAACAATTTAGTTTTCATAAAATCTTAGATTTAGAACATTATTGATTATAACTCTCCAGTTTTAGAATACAACACTCACGAAACTTGGAAAAAGATGAATGTTAATAATAGAACGTTGGCCTCCATTCTTTTTTATTGTTAGTTCCACAAGGAATATAGTTTTTTGTAAAAACACCGTAAAAGTCACTTTAGGATTATTGTAACAAACGTATATTCACAATTTATTTCTTATTGCACAGTAAATATACCTTCCAACAAACAATCATCCAAAGTAATATAGATAGTATACTCTCCTTTATCGCAAAATGACATATCAATCATGACAAAGTTAGTGTTGTGATAAGTTTTGGAATGCACAATTTCACCAGTAGCTTTATTCGTCACAGTAATGGTAGCATAATCTTTCGTTCTATCGAAATTTACATTAAGAATATTAGAAAGAATAGCACAGTTCTCAGAAGGAGGGAAAATGGGTATTTCCATTGGATTGGGGCGTGCTTTTCTTTGCAAACAAATATCATGCGCAGATGCCCACTTCCCTATTACAAGCAAACTACAAAGTAGTAATAATAGTTTTATTCTCATAACACTTGCTTTTATTGGTTATGGTACAAATGTAAGGGATAAGACTTAAATAAATTCAGCTATCTGGTCACAATTAAGTTACAAGATTAAATATAGGCCTCAGTAGTAAGTTACAAAAGAGTTACAGAAAAGTCACAAAGATGTCACACACCCAGTAAACCTCTATAAAACAAGGTATTGCCGTGTAGTCATCCATTCAAAAAAGTCTTCACCCAATTTAATTTTCATACGACTTTTCCTACTTTTAAATGCTCCTTCAGAAGCACGTGTACATAATAAGATTGTTTCTTTAGAGCAACCCAACAAAAAAAATGCGCAATGAAGCAAGTCCTCTTTTGTTAAATCAACGTGTTGAATTTTCAATTTAAGCATAATGTCACCAAAAGTTTCATAAATACTCTCACAAATTATCTGCCCTTCTTGAATACTTAAAGAGACATCAACTCCCATCTTTTTCTCTAAGAAAAGAAGTTTTTCATAAACTTCCGTCCTTCGAAACAACTGAAGACAAAGTTTTAAACTCGGCTCCAGCATTTTTATAAAATCAGATTCACTATTATCCTGACCTTCAATGTCTCCAGAAAGAATATCCGTACGGTTCTTCATTAACTGACTTTGCAGTTCAAGATATTTCTTTTTACGACTTTTATCAATCAAAAGATAAACCGTTCCTCCAATGATAAAGAAGAGCAACAGTAATAAGACCTCTATCTTATATCTTCCTCCGAGTTTCTGTTGATAAAGTTCGATTTCATATTTATCAACCAAATGAGCTGTTTCTACCGCCTTTGTCGTATCGTAGATCGAATCAAGATAATAGATAAAAGAATCTGCAGCCTCTATAGCAGCAGGATAATTTTTCTCCTCCTTCTCTAGTTTATATAATTCGCCATAACTCCCTCCACGATTATATATATAAGGAGAAGATTTACTCCGATTCAAATAGTATCGTGCAGAATCTATTTGATGCAAGTTTCGCAGAATCCTTCCTTTCCAGAGATATTCTGTGAATAAACTAGTACCTGCAGGTGCAGAAGATATAGAAGCAGATATATATTGATTTGCCTTCTGAGATTCTCCTTCTTCGCTATATAAAATACCCAATTCACCCAATATAAGAGATTTATAATAATCTTCCCCTATATTTTCAGCAATATCCAATGCCTCTTGATAATAGACCAAAGCACTATCCAGTTGATGTTGAAGCATAAAAACATACCCTATTCCTCTGACAGCATAAAATAAGCCATCATCTTTCTTTTGCTTAATATAAATTTCATGCGCTTTATGATGCGCACGCATAGCATCCTCATAAAGATTCTGCTCCTCATAGCATCCCGCCAAATTCTCATAAATTGCCCCCAAATAAAGATGTTCACTCTCTTTAGGAATAACCTTCAGTGCTTGCAAAAAATCTTTCACTGCTAAATCCATACACCGCATATCCCGATACACGCAGCCCCGATAATAATAAGCCTGCATTTTTCGCTCATCATTCCAACTTCTTTTATAATAATCTACTGCATACCGAATTAACGAATCACTTGATTCATGAATATACATCTTAGTTCTTGCGCGAGTTAAAAATATTGCATAATCAGCCCTATTAGAACCAGACAATTTTTCCACATGTGGAATCGATTCAAGAATAGCCAAAGCACTGTCAGGAAACTCTTGCATCAGCGAATCGGCACGATGTAAAAGAGACGTTTTATCACTATCTCGATGGCAGGCAAAGAGAAATATGAAAAAGAATAATCCTGTTATTGAATATTTATGTAATTTCATTATTTCTTTCGTTTTACAAATGTACATAAAGAAAAGTAAACAAGCAACAAAAAGACAAATAAAAATAATCTACACCTATTCTGACAATGTTAAAATTGAGCTTTCTATGTCTTTCCAAAATCTTTTTTGCATTTTATTTGTTCACTTTGTTACTTTCGCCGGAAGACGGCAGAATAAACTTCAACCTAAATAATAACGAATGGAAAAATTTAATGCAATGAGGACTAGACTTTTACAAGATCTTCAAAAGAAAACCATCTGGTTTAAGAGCATAGTGGCGCTCACTTGCTTGTTGCTGACCTCCGCATCTGCCTTTGCACAGACAAAGACTGTGACTGGTACGGTAACAGATGCCACCAATGAACCGCTGATCGGTGCATCGGTGCTCGTACAAGGAACTTCCACCGGGACCATCACCGATATGGACGGTAAGTATTCAATCTCCGTCACACCGGAAGACGTACTGGTATTCTCTTATGTAGGAATGAACGCACAAAGCGTCAAAGTCGGAACGCAGAATGTGATCAACGTCACGCTGAAAGAAGACTCGCAGATGCTAGCCGAAACAGTAGTTATCGGATACGGTAGTGCCAAGAAAAGAGATTTGACAGGTTCTATCACTAACATCAAAGGAGAGGAAATAGCCAATAAACCTGCGACGAATCCATTATCTTCCCTACAGGGTAAAGTGGCAGGTGTACAAATCGTAAACTCCGGACGTGCCGGTGCCGACCCCGAAATCCGTATCCGTGGTACAAACTCCATCAACGGATACAAACCGTTGTATGTTGTAGACGGATTATTCAATGATAACATCAACTTCCTCAATCCGGAAGATATCGAGTCTATGGAAATCCTGAAAGACCCGTCATCACTTGCCATCTTCGGTGTGCGCGGTGCGAATGGTGTCATCATCATCACCACTAAGAAAGCCAAAGAAGGACAGACACTGGTAAACATCAATACCTCCTTCGGTTTCAAGAAAGTAGTAGATAAAGTGGACATGGTTAACGGGCCGCAATTCAGGGAACTGTACAGCGAACAGCTCGCCAATCAAAAAGACGATCCGTTCGACTTTAGCGGCTGGAATGCAAATACCAACTGGCAGGATGAGATTTTTCAGACTGCCTTCATCACCAACAATAATATCAGCATTACCGGAGCTTCTCCGAAGCACAGCTTCTATCTGGGTGTAGGTTACTCTCACGAACAAGGAAACATCAAACATGAGAAGTTCAGCAAAGTGACCATCAATGCAAGTAATGACTACAAAATCACGGACTTTCTGAAAGTCGGCTTCCAGTTCAATGGGGCACGTACGCTACCTGCTGATTCCAAGCAGGTATTGGGGGCTCTCCGTGCCACTCCTATCGCACCGGTATACAATAAGGAATACGGCTTATACAGCGTTCTACCCGAATTTCAGAAAGCACAGATCAACAATCCGATGGTAGACGTCGAGCTGAAAGCCAATACGACCAAAGCCGAAAACTACCGGGCATCGGGTAATATCTATGGTGAAGTGGACTTTCTGAAACATTTCACCTTCAAAGCGATGTTCTCTATGGACTATGCTTCCAACAACGGACGTACTTATCTGCCTATCATGAAAGTGTACGACGATACAGCTGCAGGAGATGTCGTGACACTGGGAACCGGCAAAACGGAAGTCAGCCAGTTCAAGGAAAATGAAACGAAAGTACAGAGCGACTATCTGCTGACCTATACCAACAGCTTTGACAATGGCAATCACAACCTGACTGCTACAGCCGGTTTCACCACTTATTACAATTCGCTGAGCCGACTGGACGGAGCACGCAAACAAGGTGTCGGTCTGGTTATTCCTGACGATCCGGACAAATGGTTTGTCAGTATCGGTGATGCCGCAACAGCTACCAACGGAAGTACCCAATGGGAACGGAGTACGGTATCCATGCTGGCACGTGTGATCTACAACTACAAAGGGAAATACCTGTTCAACGGTTCGTTCCGCCGGGACGGTTCTTCCGCCTTCTCCTACACAGGCAATGAGTGGCAGAACTTCTTCTCATTAGGTGGTGGCTGGCTGATGACCGAAGAAGAGTTTATGAAAGATATCAAATGGCTCGACATGTTGAAACTCAAGGCATCTTACGGTACGTTAGGTAACCAGAATCTGGACAAAGCCTACCCCGCCGAACCTCTATTGACAAATGCTTACTCAGCAGTTTTCGGCAAGCCATCCATTATTTACCCCGGATACCAGCTCGCCTATCTGCCTAACCCTAATCTGCGTTGGGAAAAAGTAGAAGCCTGGGAAGCTGGTTTCGAAACGAACGTGCTGCGCAACCGCCTGCATTTTGAAGGAGTATATTATAAGAAAAGGACAAAAGACCTGCTAGCCGAAGTGCCCGGTATCTCCGGAACAGTGCCCGGCATCGGCAACTTGGGAGAAATCCAGAACATGGGCGTTGAAATGGCAGCCAGCTGGCGTGACCAGATCGGTGACTGGGGATACTCTGTCAGTGCCAACCTGACCACCATCAAGAATAAGGTGAAGAGCCTCGTTCAGGATGGATACTCCATCATTGCCGGAGATAAACAGCAGAGTTACACCATGGCAGGCTACCCTATCGGATACTTCTATGGTTACAAAGTAGCAGGCGTCTACCAGTCGCAAGCCGACATCGATGCATCGCCCGAAAACACCCTTGCCACAGTCACTCCCGGTGACCTGAAGTTCGCCGACGTGAACAGAGACGGCAAGATTACCCCGGAAGACCGTACAATGATAGGTAACCCGACACCGGATTTCACCTATGGCCTTTCGCTCGGACTAACGTATAAGAACTGGTCACTGGGTATCGACATGATGGGACAGCATGGTAACGAGATTTTCCGTACCTGGGACAATTACAACTTTGCACAGTTCAACTATCTGGCACAACGCATGGACCGCTGGCACGGAGAAGGCACTTCCAACAGCCAGCCATTGCTGAACTCCAAGCATTCCATCAACACGTTAAATTCGGATTATTACATCGAAGACGGAAGTTTCTTCCGCATCCGTAACGTGCAGCTTGCCTACTCATTCGACAAGTCTTTGCTTGCCAAGATACGCCTGCAGGCACTGAAAGTCTATGTCAACATACAAAACCTGAAGACATGGAAGCATAACACCGGCTACACCCCGGAACTGGGTGGCAGCGCTACCGCCTTCGGAGTAGACAATGGCAGTTACCCCGTACCCGCCGTCTACACCTTCGGTATCAACCTAACTTTTTGATCTTTAAAACAATAATGGTATGAAACTAAATAAATATCTTTTTTCCACTTTCATTGCCGCTTCTGCCTTGCTAATAAGCAGTTGCAGCGACTTTCTGGACCGGAGTCCGCAGGGACAATTTACCGAAGACGACAATCCCAACGCATTGGTCAACGGTAAAATCTATAATGTCTATACCATGATGCGTAACTTCAACATCACTGCCGGCACCCCCGCCCTTGCCATCCATTGTCTGCGTTCCGAAGATTCTGAGAAGGGAAGTATTCCGAGCGACGGATCGGACGTAGCCGAAATGTACGATGACTTTCTGTACACTCCAACCAACGGTCTGTTAGGGGCTTACTGGGGACAGAATTACGCCGTCATCTACCAATGTAATGATATCCTCGACGCCATTGCCGAGAAAGAAACTGCCGGACAAACGGAAGCCGAAGACATCATCAACAAAGGAGAGGCTTCTTTCTTCCGTGCTTACTGTTACTTCAATCTGGTGAGAGCCTTTGGCGAAGTACCTCTGGTGACTTACAAAATCAACGACGCTTCGGAAGCCAACATTCCGAAAACGACTGCTGATAAAATCTACGAGCAGATTGATACCGACCTGAAAACAGCGGAAGAGTCATTGCCCGAAACATGGAGTACCGAATATACCGGACGACTGACCTGGGGGGCCGCCCGTTCACTTCATGCCCGTACCTATATGATGCGCAACGACTGGAACAATATGTACACAGCTTCTACCGACGTTATCAATAAAGGTTTATATAATCTGAAAACACCCTATAATGAAATATTTACCGATGACGGTGAGAATAGCGGAGGTTCCATATTCGAACTGCAATGTACAGCCACAGCCGCTCTCCCGCAAAGTGAAGTGATCGGCAGTCAGTTCTGCGAAGTGCAAGGCATACGCGGAGCCGGTCAGTGGGACTTAGGATGGGGATGGCACATGGCCACCCAGTTTATGGCAGACGCCTACGAAGCAGGAGACCCTCGTAAGAACGCTACGCTGCTCTACTTCCGTAAATCGGACGATGAGCCTATTACTCCGGAAAACACCAACGAGCCTTATGGTGAGTCACCCGTTTCTCCGGCTATGGGAGCTTACTTCAACAAGAAAGCCTATACGGACCCTGCCCTGCGTAAAGAATACACCAACAAAGGTTTCTGGGTAAATATCCGTCTGATCCGGTATTCGGACGTAGTATTGATGGCTGCCGAAGCTGCCAACGAAAAGAATATCCCCGGAGAAGCAATAGATTATCTGGAAATGGTACGCGCACGTGCCAGAGGCAGCAATGCGAATATATTGCCGAAAGTAACAACTACCGATCAGGGAGAATTGCGGGAAGCCATCCGCCACGAACGCCGCGTGGAACTCGGACTTGAGTTCGACCGTTTCTATGACCTTGTACGTTGGGGAATCGCTGCGGATGTATTGCACGCCGCCGGAAAAGTAAACTATCAGGCCAAGAATGCCTTATTGCCTTTGCCTCAATCAGAGATTGACAAGTCAAAGGGAGTGCTGGTACAGAATCCGGATTATTAATATAATATGAAATAATAAATTTAGGCACGGATTACACGGATTTCACGGATTTAAGAGATTAGACAGGCTATTGAAAACCGTGTTAATCCGTGTAATCCGTGCCTAAAAATTAAACTGATAGAACGATATGATAAATAAGAAAATATTTTTTTCATTTCTACTGCTCACTGCCGGCTTCCTGAGTGCGGCAGCGCAGAAATCGCCGCAGGACATGGACCGTTTCATCGACGCACTGATGAAGAAGATGACTGTGGAAGAAAAGATAGGGCAACTGAACCTCCCCGTCGCAGGAGAGATCACTACAGGACAAGCCAAAAGCAGTGACATCGCCGCCAAAATAAAACGGGGCGAAGTGGGCGGCCTGTTCAATCTGAAAGGAGTAGAGAAAATACGTGATGTACAGAAACAGGCAGTAGAACAATCCCGTCTGGGTATCCCCTTGCTGTTTGGTATGGATGTCATCCACGGATACGAAACAATGTTCCCCATTCCGTTAGGACTGTCCTGTACCTGGGATATGACCGCCATTGAAGAATCGGCACGCATTGCAGCCATAGAGGCCAGTGCCGACGGTATCTCATGGACATTCAGCCCGATGGTGGACATCTCACGCGACCCACGTTGGGGACGTGTTTCCGAAGGCAGCGGTGAAGACCCGTTTCTCGGAGCAATGATTGCCGAAGCAATGATACTCGGTTATCAGGGAAAGAATATGCAGCGGAATGACGAAATCATGGCCTGCGTAAAACACTTTGCACTGTATGGCGCAGGGGAAGGCGGACGCGACTACAACACGGTAGACATGAGCCGCCAGCGGATGTTCAATGAATACATGCTACCCTACGAAGCTGCTGTTGAAGCCGGTGTAGGAAGTGTGATGGCATCGTTCAACGAAGTAGACGGTGTGCCTGCTACCGCCAACAAGTGGCTGATGACAGACGTACTGCGTGGTCAGTGGGGCTTCAACGGATTTGTAGTAACCGACTACACCGGAATCTCTGAAATGATCGACCACGGTATAGGCGACCTGCAAACAGTTTCCGCACGTGCCATCAATGCCGGAGTAGACATGGATATGGTAAGCGAGGGCTTTGTCGGCACACTCAAAAAGTCTGTTCAGGAAGGCAAGGTTTCTATGGCAACACTGAATACCGCCTGCCGCCGTATTCTGGAAGCTAAATACAAACTGGGATTATTTGACAACCCCTACAAATATTGCGACCCGAAACGTCCTGCACGTGACATCTTTACGAAAGCGCATCGCGACGCTGCCCGCAGAATTGCCGCAGAAAGTTTTGTGCTTTTAAAGAACGACGACGTGACACTCATTCCGGGAACTCCTGCGGAACCTCTTCTTCCCTTCAATCCGAAAGGTAACATCGCCGTGATAGGCCCGCTCGCCGACAGCCGGACAAACATGCCCGGTACATGGAGCGTAGCTGCCGTACTCGACCGGTGTCCGTCGTTGGTAGAAGGACTGAAAGAAATGACTGCCGGAAAAGCCAATATTCTTTATGCCAAAGGCAGCAATCTGATCAGTGACGCATCCTACGAAGAACGTGCCACCATGTTCGGACGTTCGCTGAACCGTGATAACCGGACAGACCAGCAACTGCTGGATGAAGCATTGACAGTAGCCAACCAGTCGGATATCATCATCGCCGCCCTCGGAGAGTCATCCGAAATGAGCGGAGAAAGCAGCAGCCGTACCGACCTGAACATTCCGGATGTACAGCAAAACCTGTTGAAGGAATTGCTGAAAACCGGGAAACCCGTTGTATTGGTATTATTTACAGGCCGTCCGCTGACACTGACTTGGGAGCAGGAGCATGTACCCGCCATTCTGAATGTATGGTTCGGAGGCAGCGAAGCTGCTTATGCCATTGGCGACGCGCTCTTCGGATATGTCAATCCGGGTGGAAAACTGACCATGAGCTTCCCGAAGAATGTCGGTCAGATTCCGCTGTATTATGCGCATAAGAATACAGGACGTCCGCTGGCGCAAGGCAAATGGTTCGAAAAGTTCCGCAGCAATTATCTGGATGTAGACAACGAACCGCTTTATCCATTCGGATACGGACTTTCTTACACGACCTTCTCCTACGGGGATATCGACCTGAGCCGTTCTACCATCGATATGACGGGAGAGCTGACGGCAGCAGTAATGGTGACCAATACCGGGACATGGCCGGGATCAGAAGTAGTGCAACTCTACATTCGGGATCTTGTCGGCAGTACCACCCGTCCGGTGAAAGAACTGAAAGGCTTTCAGAAGATATTCCTCGAACCGGGACAGTCAGAGATTGTACGGTTCAAGATTGCACCGGAAATGCTGAGGTATTACAACTACGACCTGCAACTGGTAGCAGAACCGGGTGAGTTTGAAGTAATGATCGGAACAAACAGCCGGGACGTGAAATCCGCACGATTCACGCTAAAATAAAAATCGTACAATAGGCACGGATTACACGGATTCACACGGTCTTTAACTGCGCAATCTCTTAAAACCGTGAAATCCGTGTAATCCGTGCCTAAATCTTATTCTCTCATTTAAATCCACAATCAATGAAAAAACTATCTCTCTATATTGTGCTTTTCTGCCTCATAATGACGGCAGGAGCGTGTAAGAACAAGACTGGCGGACAAACCACCGCCAGTTCCGAACTTTCGGATGACGCCCTGATGGACACCGTTCAGCGTCGCACCTTTCTCTACTTTTGGGAGGGTGCCGAACCCAACAGCGGGCTTGCGCCCGAACGGTATCATGTAGACGGGGTATATCCGCAAAACGACGCCAATGTAGTTACTTCGGGCGGCAGTGGTTTCGGTATTATGGCTATTCTTGCCGGAATAGACCGTGGCTACGTCACCCGCGAAGAAGGTCTGGCACGAATGGAACGTATCGTTTCCTTCCTCGAAAAAGCAGACCGCTTTCACGGAGCATATCCGCACTGGTGGTATGGCGATACGGGAAAGGTGAAACCTTTCGGTCAGAAAGATAATGGAGGCGACCTGGTAGAAACCGCTTTCCTGATACAAGGTCTGCTTGCCGTACACCAGTATTATATCAATGGCAACGAGAAAGAAAAAGCTCTGGCCCAACGTATCGACCAAATTTGGCGGGACGTCGACTGGAACTGGTATCGTAAGGGGGGACAAAACGTGTTATATTGGCACTGGAGCCCCACATACGGTTGGGAAATGGATTTCCCGATACATGGCTATAACGAATGTATGATTATGTATATACTCGCCGCAGCCTCTCCTACCCACGGAGTTCCGGCAGCCGTCTATCACGACGGATGGGCACAAAACGGAGCCATCGTTTCTCCGCACAAGGTGGAAGGCATCGAGTTGCATCTTCGCTACCAGGGTACAGAAGCCGGCCCGCTTTTCTGGGCACAGTATTCTTTCCTGGGGCTCGATCCGGTAGGATTAAAAGATGAATATTGTCCGAGCTACTTCCACGAGATGAGGAACCTGACACTCGTGAATCGTGCTTACTGCATCCGTAATCCCAAGCATTACAAAGGTTTCGGACCGGACTGCTGGGGATTGACAGCCAGCTACTCCGTTGACGGCTATGCCGCTCACTCACCGAACGAACAGGATGACAAAGGGGTGATCTCCCCTACCGCCGCCCTTTCGTCCATCGTCTATACTCCGGAATACTCGATGCAAGTGATGCGCTACCTATACAACATGGGTGATAAAGTCTTCGGTCCTTTCGGATTCTACGATGCTTTCAGCGAAACGGACAACTGGTATCCACAACGTTATCTTGCCATTGACCAAGGGCCTATCGCAGTCATGATTGAAAATTACCGCACAGGGCTGCTATGGAAACTCTTTATGAGCCATCCCGACGTACAGGCAGGACTTACCAAGCTAGGTTTTAATACCAACAAGCAGGATGTAAGGCAGAAATAAAGAAACCAACCATCATCTAATTTTCAAGAGTTGCCTCAAAGCATCTCAACTCCCCGCTCTCAAGGAGGATGTGTCTAAATCTGACACATCCTCCTTGTCTATAAACACGTCCCTTTCTAAGAACTTAGAAAGTACTGCTTTCCAAATTATTAGCATATTTTTTGCTCATGTTCTATTTTTTAGCGAATATTGCAGAAAAGTTCAAGACTTTAATACTGCTGACAAATAATTATGAGGTTATCACTTTTCTTGTGTCTATTCGTATATTTCTCTTTTTCTGTACGCGTCTGTGCAGCAAAAGACGACTGCCTCCCTGGGTATTCGAAAATCAGGAAGGTCTTTATTTGGGAGTATCCGAAGTCATGGATGATGCCGGTCTGGCCTTGCTACAAGCCCAGACACGTGCCGTACTGAACTTTTGTCTGACCCAAGGTTTACCTTTCAAAACCATTACTACTTCAGAAATAGATGTAGAAGGAAAAAAAGAATCCACCCGACGTCTGGAAGCAGCACGACTGGAATTGTCAGGTTTTGAATGCGCACTAGAGAAATTATACGCACACCCATCCGGAGAATACTTTGTACTATGTCGGGTAAAACAAGGTAAATCCAATAATAAAATCATTTTCAGCAGGGACGTCAGCAAGAAAAACCATTCCTCCGGGATTGATTCCTGTCTGGTAAGCAGCCTCATCGCAACTACGTTGGGACACCATTCCTACAGTGAATCTGTCGTTTACAACAAGAATAACGGTAAAGAAGAGATCACAGTAAAAGTAGGGGAAAACGTATTACCCGGCAAAACCAGTTATCGCTATGCAGAATACCCTCCACAAGCGAACAAAGAGAAAATGGGCCTGAAGTTTTCTTATGATTTGCAGCATTCCTTTGGACGGGCGTGGATAGGAGCCCTCACGCAAATTCCACTTTGCAATAAAGTAGTATCTGTCGCAAGCGTGATATCTAGTTCTACAAAATCGAATGAAAAAGAAGAGATTGAATCGATATTCAATAGTATTTCAAAACTTAGTGGAACATCGGAAGGAGTTCCTTTTCCTTTATATTGCACAGGTATTACAAAAGGACAGTTAATCATAGAAGCCGGAATTTATGGTACAGTCAAAGAAAATATTGCAGAACAAATTTGTTCCACTGGTATGGGAGAATCTAAAGACGGTATCGCAGCTTGTTCCGACGCATTGGTTACTGTTTTGATAGAAACTGCTTCGATGATTCAGGCAGAAGTAAGTTCAACTATCAAATCCTATGTCCCCAATGATGCCTCGCCCGATGGCAATAAATCAATGCACGCCCTTATCGACGCTTTCACTTCTAAGACAGATCTCTCACTGAAGAATTTCCGAATTGGATGGCAACAATTACCTGAAGGTATTGTCTGTATCTGCACCTGTCCGACACCTAAAACTGGAGCAAAGAAGGAGGTACTGCCATGAAACATAAGTTCTGGAGTTTTCGCTTCTGGCTACACCGAAGCCACCTCTACATTACATTAGGGATTTTCCTTTTCTCATTTTTGGTGATCTATATTCCGCTGAACACCTCTTTCTTCGATCCGGTAACCCGTGCATTCGAAGATTTCCGCCTGTCCGATCTCTTCCTCCGCCTGTCAGACAGGAATTCAATGCCGGAAAGCAATGAGATCTTTGTGGTAGACGTAACCTCCATCCGCAACCGCAAAGCCATAGCAGAGACAATTGCCGAAGTAGCTGCTACTTCTCCTAAAGTGATCGCACTGGATATCATGTTTCCGGACGATGACCGTTCTGAAGACAATCTAATCCTGATGCAGACACTCGATACCATTCCGGCTACAATTGTAACGGCCTCCGAAGTATCAGACGACAACAACGTGCTCTCTTCCTTCTTCACCCCTGCCCTACCGCAACTTCGTGAAGGATATACCAATACAACGATGAACAACACATACAGCAAGTGCCTGCGAACCTATACCACCACAGTCACCAACGAAGACGATACGCTTCGTTCGCTCCCCTTACAAATCGCACTTGCTTACCAGCCAAGCCTCCGTTATGAGAAGGATGCTGAGCAACTGATCAATTATTCGGACGTACACATTCGCAAAGTACTCCCCACCGATATTTCCCTTTTCGCCGACCGTTTCAAAGATAAAATAGTAGTGATAGGCATCGCTTCGGGCAAGGAAGATTTGCATCTGACACCTGTAGGAGACCTTAGCGGACCGGAAATTGTGGCACTCTCTGCACATACCCTTATCCACCATCGGGAAATTACTGAGATGCCGGTCTGGCTGGGAGTAGTGTTAGGCTTTCTACTGACCTATTGCTTTGTAGTGACATGCAGTTACCTGCACATCAAATACGAGAAAACAGATAATATCCGTATTACCCTTTCCGCTATTCTGGTAACTATACTATTGGTATTTATCAATCTGATAGTCAATCATTTCTTCCACTACAGCATTAGTCTTATATATGCATTCACCGGCATCGTACTGACAGGTAATGCGCTTTCGTTCTATGTGGGCTGGCTGCTATGGCTGCAAGAGAAAAAGAAGTTGAAACACCCGGAAAAAACACTTTACTTATGAAAAAAACAGTATGCATATTATGGTTACTTTGCACGGTTCTCGCTTCAGCAATAGCGCAACAAACACCAACCACTGCACAGATAATGAGCAAAGCCTCCGAATACTGGGCCAAGCAGGATTATACACAGGCTGCCAGTTGGTATCGCAAGGCTGCCGAGAGAGGAGATGCCACAGCGCAGAACTGTTTAGGTAACTGTTATTTTTCGGGAAAAGGTGTGGATCAGAGCGATATGTACGCCCTGGCATGGTATCAGAGGGCCGCAGCACAGGACAATCCGGATGGAATGGTGAATTTAGGATATTGTTACTATATAGGCAAAGGCATTGCCCAAGACTATGATACAGCGATGTCGTGGCTGCAAAAAGCCAAAGTTCTTTATACCCGTGCCCGGAAAAAAGGCGCAGATGTACAAAAAGAACTGGACAGAATCAATGCTATGTCGAAAAAGCCGACCTTTGCTCAAAACGAAAGTCCGATACCGGCTTCTTTCGTTACCGGTGAAGCCCCTGTCACACCGGCCTCACCGGTCGTGAAAATTATTCCGCCGGAAGGTTTCCCTTATTTCAGTGAAACTCAACTGGAAATCCGTTACAGCGTAGATACTCCGCCGGACAATCCGGTAAAAGAAGTAAAGGTCACAGTCAACGGTGAGATACAGCCGACAGCGCGTGTCGTAAAAAAGGGACGAAGCGTGACGGTGACTCTGCCCAAAGACGATAGCAGCATATCCATCTCCGCCCGTAATAATACGGGATGGAGTGAAACGGAATTCCTCCGGCTCAAATGGGACAAATCGAAAGAAAACCTGATACGGCCTAATCTTTACGTGCTGGCTATCGGAATCAATGATTACGATCAGATTCACCCTCCGTTGAAAATGGCGGTGAAAGACATGAATGACTTCGTTCGGGTGGTGGAGAAGAAAAAGCATGCGCCTTACGAAAACATTTATGTGACCAAGCTCTCAGACAAGGAAGCTACCCGCCAGAAGATTGAAGACGAATTGTGTCAGTTGGCGGCAAGGGCAGAAAGTACCGACTTTACTTTCATCTTCTTCGCCGGACACGGACTAAAAGATAACAAAGACCGATTCTATCTGGCACCGGTCGATGCGAATATAGAAATGATCCGCAGTTCCTGCATCGATGCCGACAGATTCTCGGGCTATCTGGACGATATACGTGGCAAGGTAGTTGTATTTGCCGATGCCTGCTATTCCGGGGCACTGTTACAGGGACGCCGGAGTGTGTCTTCGCTGGATATGCAGAAGGTTGTTTCGGAGATGAACCGTGCCAAACCGGGAAGATATATTTATGCATCGAGCGAGGATGATACCGTTTCCAACGAGTTGCCGGAGTGGAAAAACGGTGCTTTCACCAAAGCACTGATCGAAGCATTCGAAGGGAAAGCAAAGGCAGAAGGACAAAAGGCACTGACCACCGTCGAGCTCATGAATTTCCTGCGCAAGCGAATGAAGGAAATTATTAAAGGCGACAATAACCGGAAACAGATCCCCGGATTTGACGGCTGGAATGAGGAATTCCCATTATTTACTTATTAACAGGCATCCAATGAAAATAATCCTGACAGCAGTTTTTCTTCTGATCGCTATCCTTTCTCCGGCCACAGCGCAACAGGGAGGAGATTCGTACATTGTCTACTCCGTTGCGGGCAGTGTAAAATCGGCAGGACACCCCATACAGCCCAAACAGAAATTGTTTCCGCTGCAAACAATAACGATAGGCAAAGAAAGCCAGTTAACTCTTCTGAATGAGGATGCCAAATTGCTGTATAGCCTGAACCGTACCGGTACATGGACGGTCAAGGAATATATTCACGACATGAAACCTTCTGTACTTCGCCTGTCTGCCAACTATCTCCGATATATCAAGGACCAGCTTTTCAGCAATACCGACGACACAGCGCCAAACCGGAAACTGGGCAAAGTGACCACCACAGGATACAGAGGAGAAGAAGAAAACCAACAGTTTATCCAGGCAATGTGCGCTTGCCTGCAAGTATCGGGCAACGAAACCCTGCAAGAAGTCTTTGTACAGAAAGATCCTTCACAGAAAAGTAATTATCTGCTGACTTTCGAACTGGTTTCACATCAGGACGGCTCGGTTCTGAAACCGGACGGTTCCAACCTGAAGAATCCTTATTACGTACGGGCCACCAATCATTCCCTTGTCACGCTGTTCGTCAATGTGCTGAATATAGACAGTTCCCTGAATACTTATCTGGTACTCCAGCCGGACAAGCAAGGTCATTTTGCCAACTACCTGCTTCCTGCCGAAAGCACGGTTTCATTCCCGCAACAAACCATTGAGTTCAGCAGGATGTCAACTGAGAATTTCGTATTAATGGCAGCTCCTTTCCCTATCGATTTCTCTTTATTGGAGTCGCCTATACACCGCCAGTCAGAAGAAAGCAAATCAAAAATGAAGATCGGGCTCAGCCGGCTGACGTTTCACTAACACTAATATTTTGTTCTCTTTAAAGTAATGAAACAGACATCAAATAATAAAGCCGGATTTCCCCGGCTTATCTTATGAATTGAAGGTGAGGGTGGTCTACTGACCACCTCCGCCACCGGTACTTCCACCTTCTCCGCCGCCTTTCACGTCATCGTTATTGATGCTTCGGGCTGCTTTCTTCACACTGGCTTTCAGTTCGCCAATCCGGTAGCTGATACTAAATCCAAAGCTGCGGCTCGGCCATTTACTGCTACTCTTCGACAGGAAGTTTACGCCCTCCGTATGATTGTTATAGCTTCTGTACTTCTCAAATATATTATTGCAGTACAAGTTCAGGCTCAAACGTTCTTCTTTCATGAAAGAACGGCTGATCCCCAAACCATAATAATAATAACCGGAACCTTTTCCCTGCAGGTTAATGTACGGAGTACTACCGCCACCATTCAGACTTAACCGTATCTTCAATGGAAGAGTGTGCTGGACACCGCCATAGAAAGAACCGTTCCATCCATAATTATGCAATCCCTGCGCCTCACTTTTCAGGTCGCTATAACTTCCGCGTCCGTTGACGTACAAGCGTGTTTTAGGTGATGCGTTCCAGTTAAGATAAAAGCTTAATCCCGTATTCCGGCTCTTTCCTATATTGGCATACGTACTGTACAAAGCTCCTTCCGGTGCCACATGTTCCGGATTATCGTCAAACATCTCCCCTCCCGGTTCGGTAATCAACCGGCTTATATTCTCTATGCTGTTATTATTGAACGAATGCCGTAACGACAGATTGACATTGAACTTCGCCCCCAAATTACTATAAGACAAGTCGAACGAATGACTTTTCTCACTCTTCAAGTCCGAATTTCCCTGAGTGATAAACATCGGATTCTGATTATTAAAATAAGGATTCAGATTCCAGATGCCCGGACGCCAGATACGCATATTATAACCCGCCCGTATATTTTGAGTTTTGCCCAGTTTCATACCCAGTGAAACAGAAGGTACGAGGTCACTAAAGTTCGTATGGAAATTCTCACCCGGACCAACAATATACTTCACCCGCTGTATGGTTTGCTCATACCGCATACCCGGCTTGAAAGTGAAATCTTTGTATTTCAGTGTATATCCGAGATAAGCCGCCAAAATATGATTCAAATGCCGATAGTCGCTACTGCGGTCTTCATTGTATAAATAATCCTCGCTTCCTCCGGACGCTTCATAAAGTTTATTGTCGCTGGTATTGCGGCGGAAAATATATTTCGCACCCGCCTCGATAGTATGCAACTTACCAATCGGCGTGGTATAGTCCACCTGAAACGTTTGTTCCATTGTATTGGTCTTTCCGTCCGAATGATAATTTCTCAACAGCAGCCGCTTGACGAGTTCCTCCATCTCATCTTCGGGATAAATATCCTTATAGGTATTATAAGAATTGCTTGTCTGAGGTTGTGTATTAATCTTATAAGAGAAAGTGATCATCCGCTGCTTGTTCTTTCTGGAGGTGCGCTGATAGTCTATGTTTCCATTAATGGAGTACCAGGAACCTTTTCCATGATTGTCCATCCGATAGCTGTAGGCTATATCCTCATGGTTAGCGCCGTACATGTTGGTAAAGCCATCACCATAATTCTTACTGTTGCTGCCGTACATTCCCAAAGCTACCGTCAGCAGTCTTAGTGTATCGATTTCATAACTGGCTTCCAGATTTCCATACTGGAAGTTGCCTTTCGACTTGGAACTGCTATTTGATTCAAGATACTTTTCCGTTTCCGACTCGTAATTTTCGCGATAGCTATCCGAATAGCCGCGCGGCCTGTCATTGTAGTTATAGTTATAATTGACAGAGACGGTCATTTTGCCCTGCTTGACCATTGCATAGCCACCGGCACCGGCGCCATAATTGCTGGCATTCGCCCGGAAGGTTGCCGTGTATCCTTCGAATCCACCGCCTACTGTCACGATATTCAGAATACCTCCCACTCCTTCGGCATCATATTTGGCACCCGGCGAAGTTATCACCTCAATATATTTAATGGAATTGGCAGGCATGCTTTTCAGCACTTCTTTCGGATTGTTGCTCATCATGTTATTAGGCTTTCCATTGACGTGCACCTTAAAGCTGCTGCTACCGTTCACCTGTATATTATCTTCTCCGTCCACTGTCACCAAAGGCACTTTCCGAAGCATCTCCAGTATGCTGTTCGACTTCGAATCGGGATCGTCTTCAATGTTATACTCTATCTTGTCTACATCTACCTTAACCAAAGGTTTTTGCGCCACAATTTCCACTCCCTTCAGTTCATTGGTAGCCTCAGCCGAAAGCATCGTTCCCAGATCAATGACTTTAACCGACGGCTTCAACGTAAACTCTCGGGTGATAACTGCCTTACCGATGGAAGAAATAGTAATCACATAATCTCCTGCCGCTGCATTCAGTTTCTCCTGAAACTTACCGCTGGCACCGGTCACCGCCATCTTGATAGCTTTGTCCGGAGCACCCTTTTTAGTAATCTTAATGGTTGCGTAAGGTTCTCCTTCCTGAGTCAGTGAATCTAAAAGTACACCTTTAATGATATACGAGGGAGTCGCAGAATTTTGTGCCCACCCTGTCATCACTGCGGTGAACACGAATAGTAATAGTAGCAATAGTCTGTGTTTCATGCCCCAAATGTTTTAGTTTTTAGTTTATTAGACGAAGATTCCTTCAATTCTTCACAAAATCGGGGGTAAAAGTAGATGGTTTCTTTATCGTTACGAAACTTTCGGAGTTAAGAATAGTAAAAGAAGAGATAAAAAAGATTATACGAAACCTTCAAAACCTTAATAACAACGGCATAATAGAATAATAGTTTTCTCTATAGAAAATAACGTCTGCGCATTCATAAATTAATTCGTCCGGCTATAGGCATCTTTCCGTCCGCCTATAGCCGGACGAAAGGTTGCCTATAGGCAAACGCAACTTTGCCTATAGGCGGACGAATTAATTTATTCACTAAAGGAGATTAAGTTGTGCACTAAAAGATATTATATTTAGAATCTAGAGGGGGCAATACAAATAGTGTAAATTTATGGTGTGAGCATAGAAATGGCTGAAACTTCGATTTGGTGCGGGTTTCAGCCTGTTTTGTTTTTATGAAGTTGAGAGAACAAATAGTGTAAGTGAGTTAAACTTGGGTGATTTGATATTAAACTTTAGTGAGATGTTTAACAGGATTGTTTAAAGGGTAGTTAAACAAGAGCTAAACGAGTATTAAACATCTGTTGAGGAATTACTAGATTTATTGGTGCTGCGAATAAGATGAGATTGTATGATGAGAGCACGGCATGTTGTGATAGACTTGCCATCTGAAAGCCCTGCATGAAGAAGAGAGTTTTTCTTTATTCCTATCTCATCCTCTGTTAAGTGGTCGAATATAGCGGAGATGCTACCGAAATAATGATTCTCTTTTTTAAATATAAGATGTACGTGTATTACTTTTGTCATATTGCCGTATAATTATTATATGGCAAAACTACCAAATAATAATTATATGGAAGTTTTTATATAGTTAAACTAACAAAATAGGCAAAAGCAAGGCGTTTATAACCGATTATAAATCCTTTACGCAGGCTTTTACACGATAAAGTTTAAGAATATCCCCTTTATAGACCTTGAAGGGACTGGCATTGGCGCTACGGCACACTATAAAGTCATCGTCTGTGGCCTTATCTATAAATTTAATCATTCTATCCTCATGTGTAATAATAAGGTATATGACATCTGTTTGAATGAAATCCCAACTACGAGAAATGTTATCTATCGACTTTATGCCTATCCAATCACCACTCGATATTATAGGCTCCATACTCACCCCGACAATGGGAAATACTGCCTCGCATCCATTAAATACACTGAGCTCCAAAAAACCATCGGGGGTGTTTTTTGTGAATACTTCCGATTCTAGCATGCCCAACATGCCGGCACTGACGGGAAGATTATAAAAAGGAACAGAGGTTTTAGTTTGTTGTGACAAAATATCCGGCATGTGAAGCTGAGCATTTTGAATTCTTACTTTCACCTCTTTCTTCAGAGAGTCTAATCCTTCTAAATAATCGGCAGGAGAACTGGAATCTATAACCTTATTCGTATTTTCAAGTAAAGGGGATATATCTGCATTTGTATTATTTGCACCATTTTCGTTAAGTACCTTACCATTTACCTTACCTTTTACCTTACCATTATTCTCTGCTAAATTAAGTTTATTTAAAAGTTCGTCTTCTTCGACTTTAGATAAATCAACGCAAATCAAAGAGTTTAAATCTAGTCCAAGAAACTTAGATATAGACATCAATGTTTCAAGATTGGGTTCAGTTTTTCCATTTTCATAATTGGAATAAGTACCCTTCTTTATACCAATCTGTTCAAAGGAATCTTGTTTAATACCCTTCATTTCGCGGATTAATCTAATATTCTTAGAAAAAAAACTCTCCATACATCTAAATTATTTGGATTATATTTGTAAATCTAAGAAATTTAGATTTACTTTGCATCACGTTAATATCGCAAATGTAATAATTAAATTCAGAATAAGATGAAATTAGCCGAAAAACTAAAAGAAAAGCGTACCACTCCTTATAAGGAGATCGCTAAGAAGTTTGACACAACAGTGATTTACGTTGGTCAGATTGCTCGCGGAGACAGAATTCCCAAACGGGCAGGAAGCAAAGCAATGAAAGTTCTTCAAGAATTAAAAAGAATGTGTAACGAATCTAATAATTAGAATTATGGAAAACTATCAATGGACAACCACGCATAATACTGCGGAAAGAACGATGACTCATGTATTCAAACACGGACGTGTCATGGTAACAACAGATTATAACAGCGGAATCGCCTACATTCAAAAGGACGGTAAGCCTCTCTATAGTGTAGATGTGGACTACAAGAGCGTAGAGGAATACACACAGGAACTGGTTGCGCTAGCCAGAGAAGATGAACGGTTAGGTCAATTCTCGGAGGGATAAATATGGAATCACGGTTTAATCAACAGAAAGCAAACCTCCGCTCCTATCTGCGTAACCGGGGAGCGGAGATTGATGTGAAACGGAAGACGATCAGGATTGAAATCGATTCATTAAACCAGAAAGAACTTGGCAAACTGGAGGAATTGAAGAGGTGGGGATACCAGGTGAATGAAGATGCTCCCCCCCCGAGTCTCCATCTTGCAATATTGAGTTTGAAAATGATTCATTTATATCGTTTGCGGACGAAATTATGTCGATGTATTACTAGCTGACGAAAAGCGAAAGCATAGTGTAAATAATAAGAGATAACAATGAAGATAGTAAAAAGATTAGGCTCCATTTTTCGCAAAGAACTGTTCTTTTCCTTTTTTGAATATAAACAGGTTCAAGAACCTTTCCCTCTGATACTGACTTTTGAAGTTGAGTCAAAAACTCTTGACGAGTTCGTTCTGGAAGAAGTGATAAGTCAAATAGCAATAATGAAATGGATAGGGTGCCAAGTAAGAGTAATAATACCGACAGAGCAAATACCAGACGGATATATAGGACGGATGACTGCTGAGTGTGGAGAGATATTAAAATACCCAGTACGCTGGCTGATACGACAAGAATATTTCGATAAAACTCAGCTTGCTTTTCAGTTGATTCATTAGTGAGGTTAGTTATCATTTGGATATTCTTCTTTAGTTCTTCATTTGTCATAAGAAATATGGGTGTTAGTTTATAATTGGCTACAAATGTAGCAAAACTTTCCTGGTTCGGGATGAATAGGGAAAGATTAAAAAATGAAGTTCAATTTATAAAAACAAAGTTATGATTCTAGATGTGTTTTCGTTTTCCTATATGACTAATGATGAGATTTTAAATCTCATCATTACACTTTTCTTCTTTTGTTTTCCTTGCATTATGGCGCATTTCTTTGATTATCTTGAAGATAAAATAAAAAAGGGTAATAATGAAGCAACAACCAAAGACGCCTGCAAAAGATGTAAAATCAAAGACACCTGTCCAAGATGCGATAAAAAAGCCAAAGATAGCAGGAAGTGCTAATGCTGGAACTGAAAGATAAAATATATAGGCAGTTTTAATCAACCAGATAAACAGGAAGGTAAAAGTTCCTACATAACAAACAGAAACTCCTAGAGAAAATAAAAGCTGGCTATACCATTCAATATCTCGGTAAAGATCGGAAGAGACATAAAAAACTGAATGGAGAATTAAGGAACACAGGATAATGGAAAAGATAGCCCTACGATGATTTTCATCAAGGCTAACGAATATTTTTTCAAAGTCCATAAATTATAAATTTTAGTTAGATAGCTACAAAAGTAGCAAAACTTTTCCGGTTCGGGATGAATAGGGAAAGATTTCATTAAACCGTCCAGACGGTTCACTCCGGAGTCAGATCGGAAATGGAACAAATTTTAAATGATGATTTATGCCACAGTTCAGAAACATACCATTTAACGCAGATTGCTACTCCGAGGTATCACAGCCGGGAGAGCGGGTGCTCTGCGTGTCGGTCCCTGAATTGGTGGAATGTGGAGTGTCCGAAAAATATATATGGAAAGTATTCAATCACCAGCGTAGCGGGTTAGTCTACTGCTGGCCTCACCACAAGGAAGGCCGTGAAGTGTTCGTTCACTATGACGGTCTGAAAGACAAATACCGCACCTTGATCGACAAGGTACTTTGCGGAAACGTTGACGCCCATTTGTGGACTGAGAACAAAAAGTCAGAGGAGTTGAACAGCAAGTTGGAATCAGTAAAGAGAAGTTTGCGTACAATGGTGGAGATTAGTGTGGATGATTTGACGTGTCTTACTGCAATGCAGTTGTTTATTCCTGCTGACGTGCAAAGAATTGCGCGTGCAGCCGGGTGGTTGAGATTATGGCGCCGGATGGATGTAAAAACGGCCAGAAAATACGGCTTCACATCAGTAAGAGAAATACAGTCAGAACTGTTTAAACAGTGTTTAAACGAACAGATGAAGGGGTTTGTGAAGTTTCCGAAGCCAATCAACAGCGAAAGGGTATTGGACCGGAAGGCCCGCGAATATACCAAATTTGGATTGGATTGCCTAGTTGGCGGATATTTTGGAAACGTAAACCGTGAAAAAATGAACGGGCATACTCATGCTATATTAATGCAATTAGCCTCAGAACAGGTGAAATATAGTTTTGAGGATATTGGAATGTATTACAATGAGCAAGCGGAAGACCTTGGACTTCCACGCATGACAGTTTCGGCAATTAAACAGCATTTAAACACACCTAAACACAAAAAGGTGTGGTATTATATGAGACATGGAAAGCTGGTGGGTGATGCAGATACACAACCGCTGATAGACCGGGAGCCTGTTAGTAAACCGGATTTGCTTTGGTCGCTGGATGGAACTACGATGCAGTTGTATTACAAGAAACGGATAAAGGATTCGAGAGGTGTGGAAAGATGGAAGATCATGAGTGATTTGTACGCATACTTCGTTACAGACGCTTGTACAAATGCGATCATCGGATACAGTGTAGCATTCAGTGAAAGTTCCGGTATGGTAATTGAAGCCTTGAAAAATACAGTAGATACATGGGGTTATAAACCTTATCAAATGAATTATGATAATAGCTCCGCTAATATTTCAACAACGGTGAGAGCTTTGATTGATAATATGTCTCATGTGAATTTCCCTTGTACCCCATACTCAGGACGGTCAAAGAGTGTTGAGCTTGTGATCGGTCATTTCCAACAAAGAGAATTACGCAAATTCAAGAACTTTAAAGGTGGTAATATCACTGTAAAAAGCAATAATAGTACAGCAAATCCGGAATTGTTGAAGGAGCTGTCTAAGAACCTGGAATTCACGGATAAGTTACCAACAGAGGAACAGGTACTCGCGGAGTTTAAAGCGGGGGTAGATGCTTGGAATAACCGCGGTGAAGGTCGGGATGCTTTTGGTGCATTCATTGGCAAATCGAAGATAGAACGATATACAGAAGTTTATGAAGGACGTGTTCAGTTGAACTATTTTGAAAAGCTGAGTCTATTCTTAGTGGAATTGAAGAATCAGCAGCATCCTTTCGGGGAATATGAATACAGACAAAAGGGTATTGAGGTGTCCATACGCGGTGAGAAGATGAAGTTTATCGTACCGGATAATGAAAGTTCCGCTATGGACTTTGAGTTTAGCAGGGAGCACTTGGGACACACTTTTAAGGTGTTTGTGAATCTGCGTGCAGACAGACCGGAATGGATTGAACTGCGTGATCGGAATGGTAAGAAGATAGCAGACGCATACGAAAAAGAGAAATTTGCAGCTTGTGTGGCTGACATGAAAACTAAGCCGGGTGAGATGAGCAAGGTTCATTACTTCATCGAACAGCAGAAAAACTGCTACGAAAGCTCAAAAACGGAAATGGAACGACAAAGGGAAATTGTTGAGCAAACAGGATTCAGGGCTACCGGAACGGACGGTTATGGATTCGGTTGGTGGGATACTCCAAAGACAACGGAGAATATCAGGGAAAACCAAGTAGAAGACAGGCGGAACGGTATCGTAGAGAAAAGCCGGGAAGAGATTGAGATGGAAGCATTGCTGAATAGCTAGCATTTTGAATGATATTTAAAAAGTTGAATTTTAAACATATATAAAAATGGAAATTACAAAAAAGATCAAAGACAAGGTAGTATTCTATTTATTTCATGAACTGAAAAAGCTTGGAGTATCGCAGGCAGAGTTTGCAAGAAGAATAGCCTTACGGCATGGAATAAAATTCGACAAATCCGTATTGTCGCAAATCAAATTTCAGGATGATCGAAATTATTCTGTTATCAAAGATTCATCATGGTTAATTCTTGCACGTCATTATCGTTGCATGGAAGATCAGACATGGGAAACGGTTAATACAAAGGCTTTTTTATCCATACAAACGCATTTAAGAAAGTGTCAGGAGTATGGAATATGGCAGGTGCTTTGCGATCGTGCGGGAATTGGGAAAAGTTATGCGGCTAGAGAGTACGAACGCGAGAATATGAATGTGATATACATTGATTGCTCGGAGTATTCGACTAAAAGCGATTTTGTGAGACATTTGGCTGGGGTATTCGGGTTGGCGAAAACTGGAGGGATAGACCACCTATGGCGTGATGTAACCAATGAACTACTGCTCTTGTATAAACCTTTACTAATACTGGATGAGTTCGGAGATTGTGCAGAGGCTGTAATATCATTGATGAAGGGGTTGTATAATAAAGCAAATTTAGGTAATCAAATGGCACTGGGATGCTATTTTATAGGAGCCGACAATCTACAAAAGAGACTACAGGAGGGAAGAAGAACTAGCAAACGTAGCTATGCGGAATTTTGGAGTAGATTCAATGACCGTATTACCAGATTAAACTACGATAACCGCAAAGGAGTGTTCGAACAGGAGTTGCGTAAAGAAATAGAAGCGATAGTAGACGCGAATCTTCCGGAAGAATTAACTGACAAGCGGGAAGGGATCATAGAAAAAAGCCTTGCTACCAATGGGGTGAGAGCGATTAGAAATGAGATTGCCATTCAGAAGATGATTCATCAAAGGAGACAAGAAATCGGAAATAAATCAGAAGTATGAGCGGGGTTTTATATGAGACAGATGATTTGTTTCAAATCGGAATGCCTGCATGGTGTTTGAGTACGGTATTCGCACTGTGGTGCTCCTACGAACGTCCCGGTATAATACTGGTGAATCCTGCAAAGACTGATGATTGGGCGGTGGTCGAACTGAGGGATACTCGACTGGCGGCTTCCATCGTGGATACTATAAAGGAGGCGAGGTTGCATAAAGAAGTTATACCTGTAAAACATGTAAAAATATGAATGGAAAGTTTGATTTGTTTTTTGCGCTCCTGGCTAAGATGCCGGGAGTTACCAAGGACGACATTGTGAGGCAGTATTCCGGTGGAGAATCGTTGAGTGAACTGCACGAACGCGCTCCGAAAGTGTACAAACGAATGATTGAGGACATGAGGAAAGCGACAGCAGGCGAAGATGACAATCAGAGAGCAGATCGCATGAGAAAACGGGTTATCGCTTCGGTTGCCGGATATTTTGATAAGGCAGGGCTTTATATTGGAATTCCACGCAGGGAGCGAATGCAAAAGATCATATCAACAGCGTGCCGGGCAGCTGGTGTGGATGATTTTAACGCGATGACGGAGGCACAGATGCGACGAGTGTACAATGAGTTCCTCCGTATGCAGAAAGTTGCTGAAAAAGCGGGGAAAATATGTGAAGATATTAAGGAGGAAGGTGAGAGGAAGGCTATAAAGCGGGGATGCCTCTCGGTGGTTCTTCCGAAATGACTATGCCATGGCAGACCGTGTGAGCGGAGCTGACTTTCCGGGGCGGTGCCGGAAATGGCTCATTTAATGAATGACGCAAAAGTAATATCATGAGTAAAGGTAAATATAACAGACGTAATTTTCTGCTTCGGGTGAAGGATATACAGGACATATACACAGCGCATCATGCGCATGGGTGCACTGACAAGTATATCTATCAGAATCATATTTACCCAACTTATAAGATCGGCCGGACGACTTTCTATAACTACCTGGCTATTCCGGCAATGCGGGAACTGAGGGAACTGGAGGAAAAGATGCGGCTGGAAAAAGAAGCGGCTGCAAAACAGCTGAATATATTTAGTGAATAAGATTTCGAATCAATTATAAACCATTTAAAAGTAAAATTATGGCAAAGTCGAGAGTCAAAAAAGTAGTAGTATCTGGTATTTCATCAGAACAGGCGGAGGTGGCATTCGCTGAATTTGCGAAAGCGGACGCAAAAGTACAGAACATACAGAGTAAAATGGACATGGAAATGACCCGTATCCGTGAAAAGTATGCCGAGGATTTGGCAAATCAACAGGAGATTAAAGACCGTAACTTTGAGATCATGCAGACATTTGCTACAGAGAAGCGGGATGAACTGTTCTCCAAGAGAAAAAGTTATGAGAGTGCACATGGGGTGTTCGGTTTTCGCACAGGTACACCGAAGTTAAAAAACATGAAGGGATTTACATGGGCATCGGTGACTAATATGGTCAAGGAGTTTCTGCCTGAGTACATCCGCACTACCGAGGAACTGGCGAAGGATAAGCTGTTGGCTGACAGAGACAAGGAAGATGTGATGGAGTTATTCCCAAAATGCGGTGTCATGGTTGTGCAGGATGAAACGTTCTACGTGGAACCGAAAAAGGAAAATGAGCAATCAGCCTGAATATTCATACAAAGCCAAAGGCAATGACTGGGTTGTTTACCGATGGGAGTATTCCGGGAACATTTGCACTGGAGAGAAAGTGTACCAGTCATCCGACCGTGAACAGGCGAGAAAGGAATGTTTTCGCCTGAACGGATGGAAATATAAGGAACCTTCTCCGGTGAGGCAAGTAGTATATAAAAGTAATTTAGGCTGGGAAAACATGCCGGGGTGGTTGAAGTTCGTTGTGATCATAAAGATAAATCCGCATTTGAATGTTCCGGTGACGGATGAAGCCGGGGTATTGAGCAAGATGCGGGATGAGATTGCGGAAGCGATAAGGAGTCAACGGGTGCGGGTGCCTGTCAGGGTGGAGGTTCGGGAGGATGAAGGTAAAATGGGATTGCTTGTGATACGGTCCGGACGTGGACTTATCTCAATATATGTGAAATAAAAGCTCAAATTAAGAAAAATAAATGAACATCGGATTAATCGACGTTGACGGTCACAACTTCCCCAATTTCGCTCTTATGCGTGCATCTGCTTATCATAAAGCGAGAGGTGATCAAATAGAATGGGCTACTCCTTTCAACAAATATGATAAAGTTTTGGCAAGCAAGGTGTTTACATTTACTCCTGATTTCAACTATCTGACATTACAGACGGATGTGGTCGAAAAAGGAGGTACAGGCTATGGTATTACCAGCAGGTTCCCTGAAGAGATAGAAAGAAGCACATTGATGGATTATTCTATTTACCAACAATATCATTTTTCTATCCAGTTCTTCTCACGCGGTTGCATCCGTAAATGCCCGTTCTGCCTTGTTAGTGAAAAGGAAGGACAGATTCAATCTGTAGAACCTGTTGACTTGAATTCTCAAGGTAAATGGATAGAAGTACTTGATAACAATTTCTTTGCCAATCCGGAATGGAAATTTGCTATAGATTATCTTTTAAAAACAGGACAACCAGTTAAACTGCATGGAGTAGATGTTCGGATCATGGATGAAGAACAAGCTTATTATTTGAATAAATTGAGAATAAACCAGTCGATACATATTGCATGGGATTTGCCTCAATTAGACCTAACAGACCGATTGAAGGAGATGATCAGGTATGTGAAACCTCGTAAGATTGTATGTTATGTTTTGGTAGGCTTCAATTCAACAATTGAACAAGACATGTTTCGGCTTAATACACTAAAGAGTTTAGGAATTACCCCATTTGTTCAACCATATAGGAATTTCTCAAATACAAGAAAGCCTAAACAATACGAGCTAGATATAGCGAAGTGGGCCAATAGAAGATGGTTATTCAAGTCATTTGATTTCGCCGACTTCTCACCACGCAAAGGATTTAAATGTGACTATTATTTAAAATAATTAGTGAACTGATAAAGAAAGAAACGGGGCGGGTTAAACGGTATCATTGCCCGCATTAAGAAGATACCTTGTGTGCCTGCACCAGTGTTAAGGTTTTCACAAAACCAAAGGATGGCAGCCGGGAAAGACCGGCATTTATAATATTCAAAAAGAATAGATATGAGTCATTTGATGAAAATATTATTATCGATAATTAGCCAAGTGCTTCTCTATTACTGATAATTGGTAATACATATCTTCGAGCATAGCTTGCTCGTAACCTGTTAGCCCTTTTCCCGAGTTCTTTTTAGACTCTAACGCTTGAATTTGCAATTTTATAGATTCTCTATTTCTAAGTAAAATATTAATGTCGCTCATAAATTAAAATATTAATGGGTTTATGTCGCAAATATACAAATAATTATGATAATAGCATGGTTTTCTTGCGGTGTAACATCCGCAGTCGCTTGTAAGATAGCACTTAGCCTATACGATGACGTGCGGCTTTACTACATAGATACTGGCTCTGGGCATTCGGACAACGCTCGTTTTCTATCTGATTGCGAAAGATGGTACGATCAGCCTATTCATACAATACGAAGCGACAAATATACCTGTGTTGCTGATGTATTGCGAAAGGGATATATCAACGGGGCTCATGGCGCAGCCTGTACACTCCAATTAAAGAAAGTGGTTCGGTATAAGTTGGAACGTGAACTTCAACACTGGGACGGGCAGGTATGGGGATTTGATTACGATCCGAAAGAAATAAATCGGGCCATCCGGCTAAAACAACAATATCCAGACACAAAGCCGCTGTTTCCGCTTATTGAAAAGCAGATAACAAAAACTGATGCTATGGGGATGCTTTGGAAAGCCGACATTGAAATTCCTGCCATGTACAAGATGGGTTACAATAACAACAACTGCATCGGCTGCGTGAAAGGCGGTATGGGTTACTGGAATAAGATACGGAAGGACTTCCCAGAAGTGTTTGCTCAAATGGCGCAGATTGAACGAGATGTAGGTGCAACATGCCTAAAGGATAAAGACAGGCGCATTTTCTTGGACGAACTACCAACGTGGAGAGGAAAGCCAGTGGAAGAGATTATACCGGATTGTTCTCTTATCTGCCAAATTGAATTTCAAGAGATAATCGACAGACAGGTAGAACGAGTCTTGAAAGGAGACATTTGTATTAATGATACCGTTTGAAGAAATTTAGAATGGCATGAAAATGGTTAAACCTAAGTGATTATCTATTAGATATTCCAAGCATTTTTCTAAATAAGTATTCTATATCTTCAATAATTAAAGGCAATTCTTCTTGTATTTCTGTGGTGATCTTTCTACTGGATTCCATGTGTCTTTTTACTAAAAAATTATTTTGAAAGTTTCTTATTTCTGCTTTATAGTTTTCGAAGTCTTGCGCTTTGTTTATATATTCATTCATAAGGTTTTCTATTCGGTTGCATAAAGAAAGTGGAAGGAAAATGCGATTAGGATAAAAGAAATCTTTTAATGCCAAATATGCACTATTTAAGTTTTCTAATCTTTCTTGTTCCTCTTTCTTCCAATCGTTTTCAACTAAGTGACTTCGCATGGTGAAATTCGTAATTGCAGTGGAAAAACGAATAAGTTTTGAATATAATTCTTTAATGACATCAGCTTGCAAATTGAATATTTTAGTATATTTATGTTGTGATTTATACACTTTGTAGCTGATTATTGTATTGACAATGAAAATAATAAATAAAATTACTAATGTTGCTATAAGCCCTATATTATCAAGTGAATAATCAATTATTTTATCCATAATGTGTTTTTTATATCCACAGCAAAGTTAATTTAATATTTAATAATATCAATGTAGTAATGAAGAAAATTATAACAATAAAAATGGAGGTGGACACAAACCACCCAACCCGTGAGGAATGGCAGAAACAAAAAGACTTTGTTGACACAGAGATAGACGACATTCTCGATCATATACGTGACTTTACTCGTCCGTATAAAAAAGAAGTCGGCAAATCACCAAGTAAGGCAACCACATATAGTGTGACTATTCAAAATGTTAAGTAACGCTCAATACAAGAAAGATATGAATAAGAAAGAAGTAATTAAAATGGCAGAGAAATATTCAGGTAGAACTATTTCACAAGTAGATTACATGGCAGGATTTCAAGCCGCTTGCAACATTGTAAGAGAGAAACTTGAAACTTGCTATAACGAAGATTTTTGCGATGCGATGGAAGAACTTGCGCAGGTTGCATATATGGATTTATCTTTTGATGATTAATGTAAATTAAGCAATTATGAATGAAATTGAAGTAGAGAGATATGCTGATAATGGCGAGTATAGCCATTCAGAAATAATAAGTCTAGATACTGGAGAATTTATCTGCTTCGTATGCCCTATTTGTGGCGGACGTTGGGATAAGAAAGATGAAGTGATTTATGATAACCATACTTGTTCAAAATAAAGTAGAAAAACTAATATTATGGAAAAAGTAACAGTAAAAATCGAATTGGACAGAGATGATATCTCTACTATGGTACGTCTTGCCGGAAGTAAGTTAACAGATGAGCAATGGGATAAGATGAAGGGTAAAGAATGCATAATAGGTGATGAATAATTGGGAGATCAGACCCTACAAATGAAATTGGCTTTTGGTGGTTTTGCTTTCTATAAATTGCTCAAAGATGAATCATGATGAAAAGAGCAACATTTAAACATAGGCTTGCCAGGTACAGAAGTAAACTCAAATACGAGTTAAATCCGGGTGGGGAAAAATGGGATAGCGTCCTTTTCCGTAAACTTCTTCGTGAAAGCCGGAATCTAAAATATAGAAGATGGTCAAACAAGAACTTTATATACATCAATCCTCTTGGGGTCAAATCTTTTCTAAGATAAAAGAAGAACACGAGTAAAAGTATGTTTAAACGGTGTTTAAACGGTATAAAAAGCCGATTTAAACACCGTTCTTATTAGTCTATCCAGTATTTTTTTGAGGTCGGTTTGATTGTCACGTTATCAATCACACCTTCGGCCGCATAGGTACGACGGCGTGAAATGGTACACGTAAAAGTAAGCAGGTGATAGTTAAAGTAATCGGTCGAAACCGGGCGTTCTCCTTTGAGGGTAAGTGTGGAAGTCTCACAGGTGGAAAGATCTTCAAGAAGATTACTGACCGTTTCGTAGTAATCTATCTTCTCCAAACCATCGGGAGAATCTGCCAGGCTATCTGTTTCAGGTGTCGGGTCGGTCAGTACATGCACTTCAAGTGTAAGCTGTCCCTTGCGCATGGTTCCGGCTTTCTCCCAATCTATAGAGTAGTCGATAAATAAAGCGGGGGTGGTAAATTCAAAATCATCCGGTGATTCGGGCTGTCCGTTATACAGGTCTATAAATGCAGGGGCATAAAGGTTTAATGCCGTAAATGCCTCAATGGTTTCAGGCTGGCGGAATAGCTGCTGTATGGATTTATATAGTTGTTTCATAAAAAAATGCGTATTTGATTGTTTATTAGAATATTATTTGTACTTTTGTACCAGTAGGCATGCGTGCCGACTGAGCCTTCGGCGGTTATGCGGTATTTTACCGTTTAATCGCCGATTGTGTTTTTATATTCCTCACACAACAGGCTACCGTCCGAGTTGATGACAATTGCTCCTTTAAGGGATGTTGTCTCCAGTTTTCTGATAATTGTCTTACGAACACCTTCAACACCTTCGGCCTGCGTACCGGACAGCTTGATAATTGCGTAGTCGGCTTGCCTGGCGGCTTTCTCCAGATGTGGGGCTATATGCTTTCCGTTCCCTTCCAGCCGTTTGAAATCCGCTACCCATTGCTTTTTACCAAATACGAGAACGGCATCGGCATTCTTGTTCTTATCATGAAATTCCCAGCCATCGGGATAGAATTTATCCTTTAGCATACTGTCTTTGGTATGGATGTCCGGTAACAGGTTGGCTTCTGTCAGATCGGTTTTTATGGCGGCGAGGTCGGCAAGCACTTCTATGTTTCCGCGCAATTCTTCCACGCCGTGCATGACGTGCTGGTGTACGGGGACGTTTCTGCCTCCGGCTTGTATATGAAAGTCAAGATAGCCGTTTTCAGGCGGAAGATAGGCGATAGCCTTGCGTATTTCACCACCGGGGATGTCCGAATAATACGGATGTCCTTTAGGGAAGATCAGTCCGGTTTCTCCGCAGTTGGTACGGAATAACGGGTCTATGACAGGAAGGGTGTAAGTATTAGCCGGACTTTCCTGCGTATCATCATCGGGAACCTGTATGGCTTCACATCTACAATTCCAACCGTTTGGCGGATAATAGGTACGCCAAAACGGGTCGTCTATACGCTTGGTTACTCCATTGAGAATACGGTGTTCGTCACGGACACTGTCATCTCCGGCTGTCTGGTAACGGAGGAACGGGAACATATCCTTTTGCGCCTTAAACTCCTGCCATCGCGCTGATTGTGTGGCGGTGGCAATACAGGTATCATATTCAGTTTGAAGCCATGTGACGTTGAACTTCTGATTGATAACAGCAACCTGTTCCTTAAAGTCGGGAAAAGAACGCAGGGCACCTTCTTCATCGCGCATGGCCTCGGTGATGGTGCGGAGCTGCTGATAATTTTTTGCGGCTGAAAAACTGAATACGTTCTGCGTGAGGCGGGTCAGAGTTTCAATATCAGGAGTATACCAATCCACTGAAACAAAGTCGCTGCCGTAGCCTTCGTACACACCGGCAAGCAAGGTGAGTGCAGTAGATGAAAGCAAATCGGGGTCATGGTTTATCCCCTTCTTCCGGTTGTATATACTAGCGCACAGGCCTGCGATCTCATCGGCGAAGTCGGGTAATTCATGACCTTGCGCGACTGCGCCGGTAACCGGAGGATACAGGAAGGTAACCGGGGGAATTTCATGCATGTTGCCGGGGCATACCTCACGGGAGGTTGCCCCTACTGAAAATTTGCAAGAAATCCTCCAGGCTTTCCTTCGGATTTGTTTCCGGTCGGGAGTGCGGTTTGTACGGGTGCAACCGGGTCGCCTGTTATGGGGATATTGAATGTCTTGCTAATCCATTTTGTCGGAATGGGATACCCTTTGTCCAACAGGCGGGTGACTATTTCGAAGTAATCTTTAAGTGCCAGCTTCACGCTTGTGTCGAATATGAATTCGTCGGTTTCGGGATTGACATCCCATCCTACGGCTTGCATGATACGCAGAAGCTGACCGTTCACGGTGAAGGTAACAATGCGCTGATCGGCGGCGGCAATCTTCTCATCAAGGTTGCGCTCATGGACTTCGGATTGCGAGCGCGATGCTCCATTGTCAGAGATCATCGTGCCTCCGGTGATAGGCTTGCCGATCTCGGTGTTGATACGTTCTATTTGCTTGTCATAAACCTGATAGGCGTCACTTCCGGCAAAGGGTTTGATGTCTATCGTTGTTCCTTCGGGAAGGACGGCCTGGGCAGCTTCTCCGAGAGCGGAAAGCATGGTTTCTATCTTGTCAATGTCTCCCTGCGACGTTTTATTGGTGGTAGCAGTAAGAAGGGGCTGTCCGTACTTCTCGGAAAAGTCGGCCCATGATTGCTGGGCATTCCGCTTCCAGATCAACTGTCCGCAGATGTTTGCCATCAGTCCGATATCCGAAGGCTTGCCGACATGAATAAGACTGTTCTCGTACCCGGTTGCATAAGAGATCCCGGTAGTCGCATTGACTTCGGGCAACACCATGGAAAAGAGCGGAACGAGATTACGGCGCGGAACAAGACTGAACTGCATTGTAACAGGGTCGGACAGTTCCAGCAAGGTGTAACCGTAGTAAGGTGACTCCAGGACATCCTCCATAAAGTTGTAAAACCATTCGGTTTTGAAGAGCTTGGTTTTCTCTTCATTGACTTCCCCCGTGGCGCGGTCGATGATAGAGAAGGGGGAACACAGTGTCGCCGCCTTGCGCAATTCCACCTGTGATATGAAGTGCCCGTCATCTTTCAGGTTGTCATATAAATCCTGAATAAGATACAGGCGCGGCGTGTTGATGTCTCCGGCAAGTTCTAGGGCCTGCCGCCATTTGCGTATTTCCGCGCGTGTGCGGTCCTTGAATTCACTGACTATTTTTGCCACAATCATATCGGGCTGTTTTGCGGCTGTTTTTACGCTTTTATTTTTTCGTTTGGTATTCATACGTCTTTGTTGCTTTTAATTCGATTTAAACACGCTTAAACGCAATAGCGAGTGCGCTAGTACTTGTTGTTATTAGGTTTGTAAAGTGAGTATATGCGTACATCCCCTTTATACTCGTCGGTGGGGAGTTGCGGAAGATCGGTGGGTGTCTCTCCGCTGCCTACGCTGGTGAGCCATGCCAAGGCGTCGTCATAGCGTATCTTACGATGCTCCGGCGTCTGTTTGGGAGCTTTCTTGCTCCATAGGTGGTAAATAGCCAGGTCGATGGTAATCATTATGATATAATCGTCCCGCTCGTCTCCGGCAGCCGAAAAGAGGGTGTTACAGTCATAGCGTCCCCCGATGTATTTACGTATCTGGGATATGGCGAACTTTTCAGCTTTCAGAATAGCCGAGCGTTCATCCGTGTTGTCCAAAAGGCGCAATATCTCACTGCGCGCCTGTACTTCGTAATCTGATTCTTGTATGAAATTTGCCATATTTAATAACAGTTTTTTGATTTCGCACGACGTTCTCCCCTGCTCTTGGTACGGGGTTTGAATTTCTCTACGAATGTGATCTTGTTTAGTTTTGATTCAGCTCCATGCCACGCGTCCGGCCCGTCATCGTTTGCCTGTGAGCCGCGCTCGAAGGCAAGGAACTGGTCTACAAGAGTTATAAAGTCAGGATTTGTCTGCTCGGCAATGTTGAATATGACGTTGTGGCGTTCGAAGAATCCGGCAGTGGACTCAATACGGTCGTATTTGTCAGACTTGCCGCGCTTGTCAGCTACAACCGGGACGTGATATCCACGCTCGTCACCTTCAGTATCGAAGTCGTTTACAAATTCGTCCATAGCGAACAGTCCTTCAATATAGTATGAGATATTAAAGCGACTGAGTTTCTTATCTTCGTAGAAGTCGTAGAGCCATTTCGCACATTTGGTACGGGAGCCACGGCGGAGATAAACCGCAATTATATGATATTGCCGACCTGTTTTGCCCACCAGCATCATCGCCTTGTAGTCTCCTGCCGCCTTGTAAGACAAGTCACCATAGAAGCATAAGCCGTCATATTCTTTTAACGGAAGCATTTGCCCCCAGATTATGTCCTCGTGCTTGAACACCGCACCATCCTGAATATGGACGTGCATATACTCACGCATGAATGAACGGTATGGCGTGTCATTGAACTTTGCGCGCCAATATTCCGCACTGTTTTTTTCCGGCCATTCCGGTTCAAAGCTGTTCAGGTTCTTCACCGCGCATACCCGCGAAATATAAAAGTTGGATTTTCCCTCATCCTGATCGGCCTTCTGTATGCCCTGTAGAAAAAGTTGTCTCAGCCGGTTGGTTATACTGTTCTTGTGGAAGTTATTGTTTGCATAGACAAACCGGGTGGTACAGTCCCCGTCAGTATCAAAGCAGCCCCACACGTCCTCTGTGATGAACTCGACGGACTCGCGCATGAGTTTATCGTTGTTAACGTGTCGTTTGTTGTCTACGTCGTCCACTACAATGTAATCGGGGCGGTTTTCGCTTTCGCGTGCTCCGCGGGGAGATTGCCCGAATCCCAGAGAAGTAAACTTAACGCCGTCAGTAGTGGTGAAATCGCCATCCGCCCAGTCTCCGAACTTAAACCGGTATCCGTAATCGTTTATTATACGCTGGTTGTATTGTAATTGCGCTTGCAGGGATGACAGCAGCTTCCTGGCTTTCGGCTCCGTCTCGCCGATGAGCAGCATGTATTTCATGTCGTTCATTGCAAGATAAAGGAAAAGAGGAATACCCATATCGATATGCACGGATTTTGCGGCGGAACGATACCATTCAGCCAGGGCGCGGATGTGCCGGTTCTTTATGATCTCTTTTGCCAGCCTTCTATGAAACCATGCGCATTTTTTCTTTGCGTAGTTGGGAAAATAATACTCAAACCATTTGATATAATCCGCTTCAAGTGCTTTTATACGGCGTGCCTTGTCTGTCGGGCTTTCGTTTATCCTGATGCTGGTAGACTGTGCAATGCGCCGGCAATGCTTGTCGTAGTCATTTAATATTTTATCGTATTTTACTGACATATAATGCTTTGATTAATCACGATTCAAGCGTGATGCGGTACTGGAGGAATAGTTTATGCCATCGTGTGAACTGGATTGCCTGTGCCGGTTCCTGCTCCGCCATCCAGTTGTCGAATTCACGGAATACATCCATGACGGTACGCACATTTATCTTTTTGTCAAGCTGGTCGATGGCAGACATGATTTTGCTGAGCTGGTCGGCTTTTACGTTTGATTCCTGTCCCAATGCCAGTTTCTCCGCTTCTTTTAAAAGCAGTTCTTTGATTTTGAGCGGGGTGAGTTGCGCCTCCGTCTTCCGGTCATCCCATGACTTCTCGCCGCCACGCCCTTTTTTCCATCGGCTGACGGTCTGTTCCGTAATACTTAAATTTTCAGCGATTTCGCGCCCGGTGAGTCCGAGGCGGATATACATATCCTCGGCTATCTCACGTTTTTTTTCGTTTGTTATCTCTGCCATACCTACCTTATTTTTAGACAAAGATGCAATGACAAAAAATGAAAAAGAAGAAAGTGTTCAAGCCTTAAAACATACAGTTCAAGGGGTGTACAGATAGTTGTGAAGGTGAAAAAAGGAGATTATGTTTGCTGAAAAATAAGCGACACGATGGGAAAAAGGAAGATTGGTAAGGTGAAGTTGTACGGTGAGATTTATCCGTATTCTGAAAATTCGGCAGCAGAGTTTATCACCCGATTTGATGCAGCGTGCAAAGATGTTGACGAAATGGAAGTGCTGGTGCATACACAGGGAGGTGACGTGATGGAAGGAACGCTGATCTATAATCACATTAAGGGATGCGGTATCCCGGTTAATGTGGTAATCGTCGGAGTGTCGTGCTCTATGGGGACTATCATAATGATGGCGGCCAGCAAGGTTTATATGTGTGAAAACTCCTACCTGATGGTTCATGCTCCGCAAGGCGGATGCTTTGGAACAGCGGCGATGATGGAAAAAGCCGCCAAGGGACTCAGAGGCATGGAGAAGAATTTTAAGAAAGTGTATGCTGCCAAGACGGGAAAGACTGAAAAGGAGATTGAGGATTTATTGGTAGGTGATAACTGGTTTACAGCGCAGGAAGCGGCGGAGGCAAAATTAATAGACGGTATCGTGGCTCCGATAGCTACAGATGTGACGCAATCCGCGGAGGAACTAAAGACGCAAACGCCCACTGCGCTGTATCACCGGTTTTCGGCTTGTCTAGACAAAGCAGATAGTAATAATCATAAAAACGAGAGTAAAATGGACAAAGAGGGATTGATTAAGGATTTGGGACTGACAGGAGTAACGGCACAAAGCACGGAAGAGGAGATAGAAGCCGCAATAAAAACTAAGCTGGCGGCAGAGAAACAGCGTGCGGATGATGCGGAACGTACCAACAAAGAGGCGGAAGCGAAGCGGATTACAGACGCTGTGAATATGGCAATAGACAGCAAGAAGATTGTGGCGGAACAGAAGGAACTGTATGTAGGTATTGGAAAGAAAACGGGTTACGATTCTCTTGTAGCCGTGTTGGGAGGCATCAAGCCGGCACCTTCGCTGGTAGATGTAACAAGAGGTGGCGCGCAGGCTCATGCGGGTACCCGTTCGGATTGGAAATGGGAGCAATGGCAGAAGGAAGACCCGCGCGGACTGGAGGCGATGTCCAAAGATGATCCGGAAAAGTTTAAGGCACTCTATGAGGGGGCGTTCAAATAACAATAATTTAAGTAGAAACAAGTTGATTTTTTAAGGAAGATGAGAAAGATGACAGGGAGAATTATCACGGCTTCGGTAGGCGTGGTGGTAAGTTTGATTATGGGTTGTTTAATTGCCCTTTGTTTAGACATCCCCATGTGGGTGGGAGCTGTGTGCATGGTGGCTGTAGCTGTGGCTGCAAGTTTTATCCGTCTGCCTAACGGACTGCGTGCAGGAGTGTATGTTGAGGTGTGGACGCGTCAGGTGGTGGAACACTACACGCATGCGATGGAGGGGACATTCCTTGACGGGATACCGGACTTCAGTCAGTACTCGGAGAATGACGTAATACATTTGAGTGATGTTTCCGGTGACCCGACGGTACTTGTTGATAATACGACATACCCGCTTGATATAGAGGAACTGGAAGATGGTGATGTGTCTATTAAATTAAGCAAGTTTGAGACGAAACCGACACAGGTCACCGACGATGAATTATACGCGCTTGCTTATGACAAGATGGCGCTCGTCAAAACGCGGCATGGCGATAAGTTGAGTGAAGGTATGTTGGATAAGGCTATTCATGCTTTTGCCCCTTCGGAAGACACAACAGAAACTCCGGTTCTGACTACTTCGGGAGACCCTGACGAGGATGGACGTAAAAAGCTGGTACGCGCCGACATCATCAAATTACGCCGACAACTGGATAAACTGAAAGTGCCTAAAAAAAAACGTCGGCTGGTATTGTGCAGCGATCATGTCAATGACTTGCTGGAAGTAGATCAAAAATTCCAGAATCAGTATCATGATTACACTACAGGGGTTATCTCCAAGATGTACGGGTTTGAAATCTATGAGGCCGCGAATTGTCCGTTGTTTGACAGCACGACGAAAAAAAGGAAAAGTTTCGGAGCCGTGTCGGGCGCAAACGACTATGAGGCATCCGTGTTCTTCTATGTTCCGAGAATGTTCAAGTGCAAGGGCAGTAATAAGATGTATTACAGCAAGGCGGAGACTGACCCGATTTACAAACGTAACATCGTGAGCTTTACCGCGCGATTTGTAGCACTGCCTCAGAAGAAAGAGAAGGCTGTGGGTGCGATTGTGTCGGTAAAAGCATAAGAGAGCGTTTAAACGGTATTTAAACAAGGGAAACGGGAGTGGTATTCCCGTCTCCTGATAACAAAAAAGATATGGCAAAGAAGGACAAGAAAGCGGAGATGCAGCGTCTGTGTGAGGAACTTGGCGTTGACACGTTGTACTACAACACGAAAGGGGAGTATTTTACAAACGAGAGTTATGCGCGTATCAGTGAGGGTGGCGACAAGGAAAAAGTGGGCATCTACGAACGCGAGAAAGAAAAACCGGAAGTGGTTAATACTACAGAGGATGAGTAACAGGGTAAATATCAGCAAAGGGAAGGTCGGCAGAAGCGTGCTGGGCAGTTACGAGAAGATATCGGGACTGGCGGGATACTTCGGAGCAGTGGGCAGCGGCAAGACGACGCTGGCAGAAGGTGAATATGCGTTATTGGCGGCTGCGACGGATATGGCAGCCTATGGCATCAGCGAGGCGGCTAATCCGCTTTTGTATCACCATATTTCGGAATATTTCCGTATAGGTGGAAAGGGCGCGCAGTTATACGTACTGAATGTGAGGAAGGTGGAGAATGCCGGCTTTGCGGAACTGGTTGCGGATAAAAGCGTTCAGCGGATGATTGCGGGTACGGATGGTAAGATATTCAATCTGGGATTTGCCTATGTTCCCGCTGATGCTTCCGCTGTCGTGGACGGGTTGCCTGCCGAGATCGTTCCGGCCATCAGAGCAGCCCAGAAGCTGGCAGACTGGACGCAACAAACAAACAGACCTGTACACATTGCCCTTGAATGTGCGGGACTCGGCAATGTAACAGCGGGCACGATGCTTGATTTGCGTGACTTGCAGACGGACGGCGTACCGACGGATTGCCCGCAAGTATCGGTCATGATCGGACAGGATTGGGATTTTGCGGAAACGCTGAAAGGCAGCCAGCAGAAGTATGCCGACATAGGTGTGTTGTTGGGATGCATGGCTGTTCAGCCTGTATCGTACAATATCGGCGAGGTAGCTACGATGATGCTGACGGATGCGAACCGGGGAAATTGGGTGAATGCGGGATTTTCCTCACATGAGAAGGTGAAGGAGAAAGAGAGCGAACTGGACGGATTGAACCGTAAAGGATATATTTTCGGTGAATATTACTCCGGTGTGGTGTGCCTGAATGATGATCATGTTTGCGCGCGGATTATGGAGGATAAGGACGGCAATATGAGTGAAAGCACGATTGCTCTCAGCCGGACGAATTGCAAGGTAATGAGGGAACTGTACGCCGCTTATTTGACAAAAGTAAAAAGCACTGTCCCTGTAGACCCGAAAACGGGGAAAATGGGAACAGGTACAGTGAAGTATTTTGAGGACATCGGTAACGATGTGTTTAGCAACATGGCGGCGCGTCAGGAACTGTCAGGCGGAGAAACGGAAGTAGACGGTGACAGTAACCTGATGATTGGCGAACGGGTGTTGAAAGTGTTTTTTCGATGGGTGCCAATGGGGTGCATTGGAAGCATCGACGGGACGGTGAATATTAAAACGTCAATTTGAGTATGAAGATACGTAGAGATGGAAAAGCCTATGACGGTGCGGATGTTACCGTTTTTGCTCTTGGACAATTTTGGGAGGAAGTAACTGAAATCGACTACACTACGACGCAGGAGCATCAGAAAAACTATACGCTTGGATCGCACAGGGCAACTAGCTGGAGCCAGGGAAAGATTGATGACACAGGCAGTATTACTATGATGATGAATCAGGCGGTAGCGATTGAAAACGCCTGCGGCGGTGACTTGCTGAGCATCAAACCGTTTCCCATCAATGTGACGTTCGCGGACGGATTCAATCAGATAGTCAACGATACGATCCTGGCGAAGTTTCAGGGGCAGGGACGAACCGTAAATACAGAAATGGGATTGAGTAAGCAGTACGAGTTGTTTGTGCTGGAGGTGAAGTATAACAGAGTTTAGGAAACAGTTAAAACATTTAGAAAGATGGAAATTACAAATGAGTTTATTGAGAGCAAGAAAAATGAGTTTCCCGGCTGCAAGATTGCCGGAGTGACATTGATGGCCAGTGATGAGAAAAGCGTAGCACTGGAGGTTCTGGTGCGCAGTCCGAACAGACAGGTTATCAGCGAGGCTGAGAAGTGGGAAGCGACGAATCCGGGGAAGGCCAAGGAAATATATGTCAAGAACTGTTTGCTCACGGATGTCGAGAAGGTAATGGCGGATGATAACCTCTTCTATCAGGTGTATTTTGCCATCTCTGATCTGCTCCCTTTTCAGAAGCCCGAAATCAGGATATTATAGAGGGGTGCCCGCCCCTGCTGGATACGGTAAATGTTGACTACGTGCGAAAGTACAACGCTTTGATGAGCTTTTATTTTCATATTCCGTATCCGGAAGGACTGCCTGATGAGATTTGGGCGGAAAAGGTAAGACAGATTGAATGGCTGGCCCGAAAGGGTCTTTTAGGAGTGAAGGTTGAAGAATAATATTGTGCAGGGGTATGAGATATACAGTTGATTTGATTTTACGCTATCAGAGCGCTTTCGGTTTTGTCGGGGGAACATTGACAGGCGAACTTGAAGGTCTGATCAATAGGAGCATTTTTAAGGCCGGCATAGATTATAACGAGGCGCGATGGAAGGCCGAAAGCCTGAACAGGGGAGAAAAGACGCTTGATGCAAGCCTGTATGCTCCGACTGATTGGCATTGGGCGGAAATGACGTTGACATATGAAAAACAAAAGATGAATTTTGCCATCGGCGGGTTGACATCGGAAACGAAGGATGTGTTTGCTCCTCCTCCTCTTATGCGCTTTAGAAGAACAAAGAACATCACCGTAACGGTGGTGGATGGCGGTGACGAAGCGGAAATAGTAGAAAATTTCGGGGTAAACAGCTGGGATATTGATCTGAATGGTCTGCTGGTGGATATGGACGAACATGGATATCCGGGAGCAAAGGTTCGTCAGATTGCCAGGTTCTTTGAAATCAATGATGTGATTGACGTGGCATGTCCGCTGTTGCTGGACATGGGCATCCGGTCGGTCTATTTCAAGGAACAGTCATTTGAGCCTGTCGAGGGATTTCCGGACACGGTGAAGTATTCGCTGACGGCTAAAAGCATCAAGCCTGCGCTGTTTTCTCTAATTTAATCAAAGATATGCTGTATTTAAATCTGTGTTCACGGCTGACTATCGAGCCGCAGACGGGGCGTAAAGTTGTATTGGACCGTATTTCATCAGCTGAGATCAGCAAGACGGTGGAGGTACTCGGAGATAAGGCTACAGTGGTGATTCCCAAGCGGTATGGAGACGGGAAGGATGAGTTGACATCTTATATTTCAACAGGTGACAAGGTACGGCTGGAACTGGGGTATAATAGGGATTTAAAGATTGAGTTTGAAGGATATATACGTGAGATTGAAAGTGGATTCCCGATGAAATTACACCTGGATGATGAAACGTTTCTCATGCGGTCGAATTCGTTTGTAAAGTCGTGGAAAACCGTAAAGCTGAAGGAAGTGCTGGAATATATTGCTCCAGGATATGAAATAGACTGCCATGACGCGGAGCTGGGTAAGTTCCAGATAGACAATCAAAGCACGCTGACAGTGCTTCGGGCATTAAAGGAACAGTACGGCTTTTATTCGGCTATCAGGGGAAAGAAGCTGGTATGCAAATTTAAGTATGAGATAGTGGAAGCAAAGCAGGTACATGTGTATAATTTTTCAAGGAATGTGAAGAAAAGTTCGCTGAAATATAAGCGGAAGGAGGATAAGAAGATACGGATTAGGGCGGTGGGTTATAACCGCGATGGCAAGAAGATAACGGAGACGGTGGGCAATAAAGAACATGCCGTGACCGTTAAAACAATGAGTTTTACAAATAAAACGGCAAAGGAGTTACGGGAACTGGCACTGGCTGAATACAAACGGGTTTGTTTTGACGGATTTGAGGGAAGCGTGACGGGGTTTGGGGTCCCATTGACAAATGCGGGAGATACATTGAAAATCGTCTCTCCGCGAGAACCGGAACGCGAGGGGCGGTATTTGATAGAAAGTGTTACGGTGAGATATGGGAATGCTTATTATGAAAGGATTAACAGGTTAAGTTACAGGGTATGACAGCAGAACAGGCTTTTGGGGAAATGGTTCAGACGTTGATGCGATCAATGAAAGGTTACGTAGCGGACGCCCGGCTGAGTATTGGCAAGGTGAAGGAAGTGAATCTGGCGGAAGGTTCGTGCGATGTGGAACGTGACGGAAGTCCTGACCTGTATGATGTGAGGCTGAATGCTGTGATTGATGAAGGGATAACGGATAAGTTTACAGTGGTTCCTGCTGTGGGGAGTTTGGTAATGGTAATGTCTCTTGGTGAAGCTACGGAAGCGATGGTAGTGGCTACTTCGAAGATTGAGAAAGTGGTTATTCAGACAGGTGAAATTTCGGTTGATGTGTCTGCTGGCGGTGTGGTGATGAATGGCGGCAAGTTGGGGGGATTGATTGATATAACTAAGTTGACAGAACAGGTGAACAGGCTGGTAGATGCGTTCAACGGGCATACACATACGATTCCATCCGGTGGAATAAACACACAGGGAAGCGCGGCGGCACAATCTACAGTGACTCCGGTAACGGTTCCCGCAGTGGAACAGAAAGCGGCAAAACTGGATAAAGCGGATTATGAAAATGAAAAGGTAAAGCATTAGGGTATGAGACGGGGTATTTTGCTGGGGGCCGGCGGAGATTTGAATGTGAAAGTGGTACGGGATTCTTCCGGTCTGATTACTCAAGGGTTGGTGGTGGGAGAAAGTGATTATGACCATGTGGAATTGATAGTGGAAAGCAATCAGGGAGATTTTAAGGATTATCCGGTATTGGGGTGTGGTGAGAAATATTTGAAAAGCGTCGGGCGGATAGCGGAAATGAGGGCCGATATATTGACACAGCTGGAATTGGACGGGTATAAGGCAGATGTAAAGGTGAGCGACACGGGAGAACTGGTGATTGATGTAGAATGAAGTTAATAGAGCGAGATGAGAAAAAATGTACAGTTATGGGTAGCGGTGTTTCTTTGCATTTGTGGGGTGGTGTTGCTCTTCTGTGGTTTTTGGGTGAAGCCCACAGGCGAGATAGATAATACAGTACTTATTGCTTATGGTGAGATTTCAACTTTTGCGGGTTCGCTGTTCGGATTTGATTATGTGCGTAATACAGCGTTTAAACGCGGTTTAAACGATATTGAAAAGAGACTTAAAGACAAGGAGGAAAAAAAGGATGAATAAACCTATTTACATTGTGATTCATTGTTCTGCAACACGGGAGGACAAAGATTTTACTGAGAAACAGATTAACGAGGCGCATCTGGCGCGGGGATTCGGAAAATGGGGATACCACTATTATATCCGGAAAGATGGCAGGGTGGTTCCCATGAGGGCAGAAAACGAAACAGGAGCGCATGATAATTGCCTTGTTCTGGGTGAGAAGTTTAGTTATAACCGTTGTTCGATAGGGATATGTTATGAGGGCGGATTGGACAAAAACGGTAAAGCGAAGGATACACGGACGGAAGCTCAGAAAGCTTCGATGAAAATGCTGGTACAGGATATTTGTAAACGATATCAAATTATGGATGTGTTGGGGCATCGGGATACTTCACCTGACAAAAACGGCAATGGTGTAGTTGAAAAATGTGAGTGGCTGAAGGAGTGCCCATGCTTCGATGTAAAGAGTGAATTTTTCGCCTGGTTGCCTGCTGTAATTGTTAAGCCATGATGAAAAAAATACTGGTGTTATTGATGGCGGTTTCGCTATTCTCCTGCTCGATCAAAAAAGTAAGTACGGAACAAACGGATTATTCAAAGTTGGTGAGTGAATGGCGCGAGCTGGCTGCTAAATACGAAAAACGGACGGAGATATATCGGGATAGCCTGATAACGATGAAAGGGTTGATCGAAAAGAGCAGTAATGTGGCTGATAGTATTTCACATCTTGAAACGTCGTATGCGTTGAGCGACGCGGCTATTATGAATGGGAAGCTATATCATTCTATCGAAAATAAAGACAGTATCCCAGGGCATATGAGATTTGTGTTCATAGAGGTGGAAAAGCGTGATACATTGCTCGTTTTCAAAACAGATACCGCTTATAGGGAAAAGATAATCAAAACGGAGACGGTAAAGGAAAAAAAGCGTTTGGGGAATGAGTTTTTCTATACTTCCGGCTGGGTGCTATGGATAGTGATTCTGGGCGTTGGTATATGGTTTCTGTATAAGGTGAAAAAGAACGAGAAATGAAAATCAAGGTACTGTCCGGACAATCGTTGGTGGATATTGCGATACAGGTGTATGGCAATGCTCAGGGAGTGTTTATGCTGGCACAGGAAAACGGGCTTGGTGTAACGGATGAACTGGAACCGGGACAGATACTTTCCTATTCGCCTGATGGGGTTATTGACAAAGGGATAGTGCATCACTATGCTGTAAAAGGTATCTTTCCTGCTACAGCGGTTGTGGATGATTCAGGAGTGTTTGATGATAGTTTTGACTTAACATTTTTATAATATGGCCCGGACTATTAATGAGATTAGCCAGGAGATAAAAGAGGCGTTTGTTGCTGATGAAGTGATTCGGGAGATATATGATCTTCAGCCCGGATTACCATTCGACGGACAATTTTCAAAAGTAAGTATTGAAGCCAGGCTGATTTACGTCTTTGCATCTGGTGTTTGGTTAATGGAGCAATTATGGGGTGTATTCCGCTTCGATGTAGAGAAGAAAGTGGATGAAAGTTATGTGACTTCCCTGTCATGGTATTACCGTAAAGCACTGGAATTTCAAAAAGGGGATTCTCTGGTATTTAATGACAAAACATATTCTTTTGGATATCCGGTAAAGGACGAAAGTAAACAGGTCGTAAAGAATGTGGCTGTAAGACAGGTTACGGATGATGGGGTAACTAAGTTGAAAGTCTATTTCAGTGATGTGAACAAACAGCCGCTGACAGGCGATCTGCGTGAATCGTTTGAAAGTTATATGCGTGAGATCGGTGCGGCTGGTACACATTATCTTTTCGTCAGTGAAACGCCTGATGCTTTACGCGTGCATCTTCGAGTATATTATGATCCGCTGGTGTTGGACAGTACAGGCACAAGGCTGGAAGGGGGTGGGAAGCCTGTAGAGCAAGCGGTCGAGGCATATCTGAATTCCTTAGAATACGGAGGTACGTTTTACGCTTCAAAATTGGTGGATATAATCCAGGCGACCGAAGGTATTAAAGATGTGACCTTGGATGGGACAACATGGAAAGGAACAAAAGAGAACCGAAGGCGGATAGATGCGGATTCCGGAGCATTTGTCTATGTGAGAAATGAGAATGATGTGGTTTACTCTATTGATTGAATGTATGGAAGTTCAGTGGGATAAGTTTATTATTGAGAGGCTTCCGGTACGTTTAAGAACGGAGTTGATGAAGGCTGTTTGTCTGGCTGTTACTTTGCCTGTAGTTCAAATATATAATGAATTCAGGATATGGAAGAAACGGATGGATATAAAGGCGGGAGGAAGTCCCCAGGTGTGCATGCTGCAAAAGATAGTGAAGGATACGCTGGATATTGATCTCATTATTTCGGAAGGTAACGGAAAACCTGTTGATTTCATTATTCATACGTCATTTACCGATGTAGACAAGGAAAGGCAATTATTCGCATTGCTGGACAGGTATAAATTGGCTGGGAAATCATATATGTATGAAAATGCGGAGGTGGAGTATTCACAACAGTGGAGCGGTTTCGTTTGCGAAAGACAAACGCTGCTTATTCAGTGGCAGGGGTATGTTTGCGAAGTTAAGACTAGAGAAGTAAACTATATATCGGCAAGAATAAACAATAACCGCATATATGTGAAACTGGATTATCCTCCCACAAGTGACATCCGCGTAACCTATGCCATTTACCGGGATAATGGAAACGGGGGAATTGAAGTAGTATGCAGTGCTGACTTTCAGATACAGAAAGGAGAGAAAAACGAACTTTCAAAAAGTTGGAACGGTTCAAGCAATCCTCTTGAAATTGAGGTACGGCAGGACGTTTATAGAGACGATTATTATATATACACAACACGATGGCAGTAATATACACAGGTATGCAGCGCGCGACCGAACTCATGATTGATAAGACAATCGCGGGTGGTAGCTTGGAGGGATATCCTCGTACTTATCGTTTAGGCGATTCTTTCGGAAACCATGTAGCAATGACAAATATACAGTTGGCAGAAATGCCCATTGTGGATTATCAAAGTAGACTGGCAGCTTTTAAAACGTATGTGGAGAGTGTGGAGACAGGGGTGACTATCAATTTAGATGGTGCATATCGTGAGAATTTAACTGAATGCCCAATTAATAGGTGAGAATATGAGTGATGCATTAAGAAGCAGGGCGGAAGGGGTTCGTGATGAGACAAAAAAGCGTGCGAATACCGCTGAACGAGTGGGTTCGGTATTGGTTGATATCGTTACTGAATTAGATGAATTGTCAAAGACGGTTACTGGAGAGAAAGGACTGGAAAAGAAGGTAGACGAATTGGCTGAAAAGGTAGAGGCACTGAGTAGGAAACTAGACGAATTTATGGGTTTTACCTATATAGAAAGTATTGATTTTCCCGCCGAAGGTGGTACGGTCAAAATTGGAGTAAAAACAACTTGTAAAGAATGGGAGGTGACATGATGACAAGAACATAACAACACAACATTAGTTCTAAAAGAACTTAGGACAATAAGCCGGAAGACGGCTAAAGGGGAATTATAATACATAGTAGATAATAAGTATTTAAAACATAAATAATATGGCAAAATCAGCATGGTGCACAGTGAATCCTATGTCAGGGAAAGAGAATGCATCGATTAATGTTACATTACCCGCATATACGGGACGTCTAGCGCGTAACACAATCGCTACAGCAACAAACAAAAATGGAACGAAGCCTTCTAAAGCTATCACAGTAAATCAAGCGGCAGCAGGAAACATTCTAACTCTTGATGCTACTAAACCGGACGTGGCAACAGCAGGAGGAAGCGTCACTGTAAACGGAACATCTAATAGTTCTAAATTAAATTGGTATATAGGAGTAAAACCTGTAGGAGGACTTGGTGATAATTATATAACTCTGGATATTCCGGGACTTTCTGCTGTGGTAAAGGTCAACAACACCGCTATCGTGAAGGATACTGTTATCACAGGGGACCCGGGCGCAAATGGAGCGTATAATTTAGTTAGTACTCTTACTATTCCCACTTCTCCGTTTCCGATAGATATGGTTCTTAGAATTTTATTTATAGGCGACGGGGGCGAAGCTGGACAAAAAGGCTGTACCATGACGTGGAAAGCGGGTGCATCAACGATCAGCGTTGATAAAACAAGTCTGAACTTTACAGCATCAGGCGGCACGCAAAAGGTAAATATCACATCCAATGACGAATGGGAAATTTCCTAGCATAACAATAGGATAGAGGGAAATATCCTCTATCCTTCTTATTTTAATTAAGACACACTCCACTCGTCGTTTGACGTAATGTTCACTGTTTGAGTACCTCCAGCAGCGGTAAAGTTCAGACTTGTTTTATCAACGCTGATCGTTGATGCACCCGCCTTAAAAGTAAATACGCAAGTCTTCTTCGTTCCTGCCTCGTCTGTGATTTCTAACGTGAGGGGCGCATCAATAGCAAATGGCGACTCGGGCAACACAGCAGTAGCAACAAAATTATATTTTGCTGTAACACCGGGGTCGCCTGTAATAGCCACTCCGTTTGTTATCGCCACATTATTAACTTTTATATCTCTTATCCAGCTATTAAACGGAAGGAATGTATTTCCATCTGTAACGCCAAAACGCCAAGATAATTTCGAACTATTCGATGTACCATTTATTGTTATCGTACCTCCAGTTTTAGGCACGTCCGGTTTCGTAGTATCAAGCGTCAAAATGATTCCTGCTCCTGCTTGATTCGCTGTGATAGCCTTACTAGGTTTCGTACCATTTTTGTTTGTTACCGTAGCGATTGTATTACGAGCTAGACGTCCCGTATATGCGGGTAATGTAATATTGATCGGTGCATTTTCTTTTCCCGTCATTGGTGCTACTGTGCACCATGCTGCTTTTGCCATATTATTTATGTTTTAAACACTTATTATCTACTATTTATTATAATTTCCCTTTAGCCATTCTTTGGCTTATTTTCCTAAGTTCTTTTAGAACTTAATAGAAAAAGATAAGTAAAAAATAAATTCTAAATAACTGGAAATCAATAGTATTTTATGAATAAAAAAGATGTTTTTAAGAGGTAGAAAATAAGTATTAACAATTAAAATAAAAAAAATGAAGAAAATATTTTATGATTCATGGCTGGCAAAGACCCTGTTGTTCGCTGGTTATTCTACAATTACTCTAGCCGCATGGGTTCTTACGAAAAATAGAACTCTCAGTCAGGGAACTATTAATCATGAGTGCACCCATGCACGACAATGGGTGGAACTGTCTGTTTCCTCCGGATTATTATTATGGGCTGGAATGTTGATTTTCGGATATTCAGCATGGTGGTTCCTGATGGCCGCATCTTCCTTTTATATTTGGTATATAGTGGAATATTTGATACGTAGGTTTATCGGGTTCTTCTCAAGTAGTGACAATAAACAGAATGATGCTTATCGTTTAGTGTCTTTTGAACAGGAGGCGCGACTGGCTGAAAATGATAATAACTACTTAGAGAACAGCACTTATTTCGCATGGATGCGATTTTACTAAAACAAGAACCGCCCTACTCTCACAAGCAAGACGGATTCAAACACAAACAAAACAAACACAGCGAAGGCTTGAACCTTCGCATATGGATTTTACAAAGTTAATATTAATATTTTATATACAGAAAATTATCTAAAAGATTTCTGTATTTCAGTTTCTATCATATCTCCTAACTGTTTGGTGAGATGCTGGGATTCTCCGAGAAACCTACGCTGAATGAATGTACGTTTATACTTCCGTTTATAGCTTTTGATAGCATAAGAGCGCACTTGTGCGGCTTTGATTCGTTTACCTGAACGAGTATATGCTTTACGTTTGTGGGCACGACGTTCATGGGCACGTACAAATTCTGCGCCTTCAATTGTTTCTCCATTATTGTGAACGCGCGCATAAGGGACGTCGGTACCAATGATTGCATAATCTGCTCCGATATGCACTTTGCGGATGCTTCGTTTGAGGCGTCCGCTTTTTATCAAGGTAGAACCTTTACGCTTTTTAGTTTTTTTCCATGTCTGCTCAGAGGTATCTATCCAGTTCTTTTTGACAAAGCGTTCTTTGGAAAAGTTGACAGCTAGTACGGCGGCTTTGTGAGGAATTAAACGGATGACTCGTTCTATGTTGTTACAGATACGTGATAGATCTTTAAAATCGGTCTGCATGGTGTTTAAATGCGATTTAAATAATGTTTAATAGATTGATTCAACACTGCGTACTACCCGCATACACATTTCCGTGAACCATTCTTCCATCTGTGTCGGTTCCATGTGTTGTAGGTTTGTGTTCTGTGTGTTTATTCCTCCTTTATTGAAAGCTTCAATATTTACTGTGAGATTACGAACCTGACGGGCGGAACCTGTCACAGAATCAACATTATCGCCAAGGGTGGTCGAATCTGTACCTGTAGTGTCATTCCGCTTCTTGAGTTCTACAACAGATGCATCCTGTCTTTTATTTGCCCCGGACTTATATGCCTTGATAAATTGAGATTCTATCAGTTGCATTTGCGAAGACTTTCCTTTGTTTTCTGAGTTGAGCATAGTCTTGTACCCGTACTTGCCAAATGCCAGCAAAGGATTACCCAGATACTTCAATAGTACATTCTTATTCTCTGATTTATTCCCGTTGTATTCCCTGTCAGTCTGCTTTATATCCAATTTTAAGGCGGCCAGATTCTTCACAAAATCTTCTTTGTTCATATTGGGAGCTGCATCTATAAGGTCGGCATATTTATCATTTGCCTTAGCTGCTCCTTTCTGCTTATGACCGCCGGGACCCAATATCAGATTGTTAGCCAATTCTATGACCGCTAGTTTAAGCTCCGCTATTTTATATTTTAGTGGCAGCAGGGATTCACCGATCTCTATTTCCAGAGCATTGAGCTTGTTTTTAAGTATTTCGTTCTTGTAATTTAAATCATTCTTAGCTAGTTCCATCGCTTTATCTAGGTCTAGCTTGGTGTTCTTGAAATTATCGAATGTATTTTGTAACTGCCCGCTTTGATCGGTTGCCGCCTGGATCATGGCAATAAGTCCTTCCGAACCTGAAAATTGATTCTTCAGTGCTACGACCTTTTTATCACCGTCCAGGGAAGCGAACTTCTTGTTTAATTCCATCATCAGGGAGTCGGCCTGCTTAATTTTGCCGTTGTTCTCATACAGGCTGATACCTACTTTTTTAAACGCTTTGATGGTCGTATCCTTAGTCAGGTCGTTAAACATTGACTTGGTTAGCGTTGCCGCTTCGTCAACGGACTTTGTTTTGACGGTAAAAAGGGCAAGGAACTTGTTGGCCGTATCGAAAGACTGGTTACTGGATGCGGCAGCACCGGCATAAACAGACTGTACTTTAGCTAACTGGTCGAAGGTAGTCACGCCAACCTTTACCGTAGCATAGGCCGAGCGGTTGAACTCATCCAGTTTATCAACGCCAAAACCGAAGTTAGCCATCGCCTTGGATGTTCCCGCGATGTAATCATTGAAGTCCGCACCCATGATATTGGCAAATTCACCCTGCTTCTCAACGACACGCTTTACCTCGCTGCCGAACTTGCCGGTAGTACTCTGTACGTCAAAATAGCCTGTTATCGCCTTTTTAGTGTCAAATCCCCTCTCAAAACTGCTGTCCAGCACCATGCGCTTTAATGAAGCGACTTCCTTCCTGCTTTTGTCAAGGTTCAAATTTGATAACTCTCTGAACTGCGTGTTGAAGTCCGCAGCCTTTTGGGTAGTGTAATCTATCCCCTTACCTATAGCGAGTACTCCGGCGGCAGTGAGCGCAATGGGGTTCGATGCTAGCCTAAAAGCATTGCCTATTATCGGAACCTCATTAGCGATATCTTTTGAGTTTTTTGCAATGTTGAATTTCAAAGAATTCATCTTTGCTTGCATTGTATTGACGCTTTTAAAAGCGTCCTGTTTTGCTTGGTTTAATCCCGCGCGAATCTTATTCTTAAGAGTCAGCATGAGTTCTATTTTCGCCTGTCCGTTCATATCATCAGCACATTATATTCCTAATGTGACAAAAGTACACAATGTTTCGGAAGACAACAATACCATAAGGGTGGATAACCGAAGATGTTAAAATTGAAATTTATACGATTTGTTTTTTTTATCTATACGATTTGATTTGCCGATTAGAAATCCCATATTTTATTTCCTAAAATACAGGAAACAAACGAATTAATATTTCCTTAAAAATAGGAAATGTTATAGACGTCAATACATCTCTTTACAGTCATAACACAAAGAAAAGTACCGTGTGCTGTACCATGATCATTGCCAAAGAGAACCTACGTAACTTCTTACGCTGGCACGAAACCCTTCCCATCAAAGACAGATGCTTTTACACGTCACACTATAAGTTTTCAAATAGGTGGATATCCTTCACCTTTTCTTCGAAACCTTTTATCCATAAGCGATAACGGGTGAAACACATCGCCCTTCACCGATCCTTCATCCAATTTTCATATTGGACCATAAAGAAATCGTTCACTTTGCTATAAGCTAATTTGTTTTTGCTATAATGATATTCGTATTAGCTATAACCTAATCGAAAGATGCTAATAGATTATTTTTTTCTTCCCAATGTTTATTTCAAATCATTGAATAGTTTATTTCAAACATTTACAATGTTTTCTCCACTCACTAGGTGAATAGCCGCCCCTTCACCCGAGACCACTGATGGATAAGAGGTTGGGAGGAAAAAGTGAAGGTGAAAGCGATGCTCGTAACATCTGACGTACGGTTATCTAAAGCTATGCTTTAGCAACCATAAAGCATAGCTTTTGAAGATACAAAGCATTGCTTTACGAAAGAGATAAATGCGCTATGAATAATGGTAGACAACATCTTGAAAACATTATTCAACCAAACACAAAAAAGCCATTCTAAATATCGGACTTCTTTTATTTATTTCCGTTTTTCCATATTATTCCCCAAAAACATATATCTTTGTCATACACTTTCTGCACATCAGCGAGATGTAATAAGCGGGTAGTGCTTTTTATTACTTTATTGGAGTAAATAACGTATTGTCTCTCAGCCTTGAAACTTAGCAATTTCTGCCTACAGAGAGATGATACAACAGATACTCCACGTGGATAGCTGTATATCAACATATCAGTTACAGATGTGTTATATATAAACGATTGGCGTGGATGTCTGTTGTTATCATTATCTTTTAGGCGGGTAGCTAAGACCTCAAGGCTAGATAATGGTTCAACAGCATCCATGCCTCTTTTGTACCCGGTCGGTTCCCTTCATAATCCCCATACCCCACAACCCTCCGACTGGAAAGCAAAATGCAGGGATGCTTGTTGCACCACACTTACCAAGACTTATTCACTCTTTTTTGTTAAACACATAAACAAAGAAACACTATGCCGAAATGGATTAGCATAGACGAAGCCGTACACAAATACGAAGTCAAGGAGGAAGACGTCTGTTTGTGGGCAGAAACGGAAGCAATTACCGCATCTTTCACTGAGACTACTCTTATCATTGACGAAGAGAGCCTTCAGAAATTCCTGTGCTGGCACGAAGCTCTTCCTACCAAAAAATACATTCAGACGTTGGAGCAACTCTGTATGAATCAAGCAGAAATATGCAAACTATCTCTTGAAGTCATCGAATTGCAAAAACGAGACCTTCAGCATCAGCAAAGAACAATCGCACTACTCGAAAAACGGCAAGCGATGGCAACCGAACAAAACAGGTTAAACCAGCAGGTGATCACGATGGTGTCTGATACGCTAAGCAAAAATGAGGATGGGTGGATGGAGAGGTTATGGAGAAGAATTAGAGTTACCGAGCCGGCACAGAACATTCTAAAATCAAAGCATAAAAAGAAGAGATAAATAGTTTATACAATGAGATTTCATAATCAAGATAAAAGCAAGAAGACGATTTCATCTCCAATACTGTATTTCAGTATTCCAATATTAAAATAATTTTATACGACTAAGATTCTATCTATCAAATCACAAATGATATTCATTCAAAAGAAATTCCATTTAATGCTCCGTAAACACGCAATTACCAACCAACCCAAGCCCAATAAAGACGTAATGCAAATCTTTCAAAAAAGTAATAAACTTCTCTAAATTCTTTCACAATGTTATATATCGAAGATAAAAAGAATCAATCTATTCGTCAATGTAAGAAATCACCTCATAACCGATTCCTAAGTCACTAAAATTTAACACAGTTGTAATACGAAAAAGACGTTAGAAACTTTGCATGTTTCATAGAAAAAAATAACTTTGCTAAACTATTATTATCGAGAGAGAATAAAAAGATAAATGATTCACAAAAATTTTATTAATTAATTAACAAAGCAACAAAATGAGAAATTTGAACTTTCTGAAGTTATTCTACGGGCTTATGCTTGTAATGGTTAGCACAGCTTTCGTAAGTTGCGTTGACGACAATGATGATACCGAGGCTCCATACCTCGAAGTTTCGCCTACAACCTTGATTTTCGGCTTAGACGGTCAACCAGCCAGCGGAAGCCAAGCTTCTTTTGACATTTCAACTAACCGTAGTTGGAAAGCTACAGTAAAGGATGATAAATCATGGGTTACTCTATCAAAATATGAAGGTGAAGGTTCTGCTACTATCCAAGTTAGCATTCCGGAAAATATCAATGACGAAGCCAGCGTTGTTATCGAAATTTCTAACAAGGTGGGTGTGTTGATGTCAGAGACTGTTAAGATTACAAGCGGAAGTGTAGAGCCTACAGAAGTAATTTACAACGAAACGGTTGGGGATAAGACTGTATCAAGCCCCTACCCATATGTAGATTCATATGATGGATGGAATAAGAGCGGAATTGGTTCTGCAAATGTCACTTATTCTGGAGCAAGTGCATCAGTTCGTGCTAGTGGATTAGCTAATTCAGGCGCTTATGAAGGTGCATCGGGACCTAACGTGGTGTTCTTCGGAAGTCTTCCTGCATATTTCCAAATTAATAAAATAGCTCTCACAGGTGCACAAACTAATCTGAAGCTTACGTTTGGTGCTAGCTACTCTATAAAAGTTGGAGATGATTATGATAATACATTTGATATATCTAAGTTAACTGTATCATTAAGTGCTGACGGTACAAACTGGGTTCCTCTTACATATACTAAAAACAATGGAGATTCAGAAAAACCATATTGGGTATTAGCAACAGCTAACTTCACTCTTAAAAAAGCGGTATCTGAGCTATACATCAAATACACTGCTTTAGCAGCTTCTTCTATCCGTCTTGATGATATAACACTTGCTACAGGTGCTGGTGGAACAGAAATAGATTTAGGAAATGGCGGTGGTGACCCGAGCGAAGCAACAGCAATAACTATTCCAGAGCTAATAAGCAAGATGACAACTGAACAAACGATACTTGACAATAACGCAGATCGCTATCTTACAGCAATTGTTCAGAGTGATGTTGAAGGCGGGAATTATACGAATAACAACCTTGTTGTTGCAACTGAAAATGCTACAACAGCAGGTAATGGTATAATGCTTTATGGAAGTCAAGTTGATCCAAAGGAACTAGGCCTCAAGAAAGGAGATAAAATCAAAGTTACATTACACAAAGGGAAAGCACAGATAGTTAACTATCAGGGAGTTTATGAAGTTACAGGAGCAAAGACTGAAGAATGGGCTACTGTTGAGAAAGAAGGAACTGCAACTATTACCCCTATTGAGATAACTCCTAATGATTTGATCAACTATCAAAGCATGACGGTCAAAATAAAGAAAGCAACTCCACAAGCTGCTGGAATATGGGGCGTCAATAGCCCATATACATTTACATCTGGGGGACAAGAGTTTGCTGTTTTCTGTAAATCAGATGCAGCCGCCTTTATGGATCAACCATTTGCAGCCGTAGAAAGCGATATCACTGGTATAGTAACGGTTTATAAAGAGGTACCACAACTTGCTCCACGCAATATGGAAGATGTTGCAGGTTTTGCTTCGACTACTCCAACAATCACATCTGCTACCCCAACATCCTTAAGTTTCCCTGCAACCGGAGGCAGTAAAGACATCGAAATAGGTGTTGTAAATATGGGAAGTAACACACTATCTCATGGTGGATTAAGCGGTATTCTATCTGCGACCATAAATGGTACTAAAGTAACTGTAAATGCAGAAGCTAACACTACAACAAAGGAGATTGAACAAACTTTGAAAGTATCTTTGACCAATGGAAACAGCATCGACATTCCAATAACAGTTGCTGCACCATCAACAGGCGGAGGTTATTCTTTAATCTCAACATTAGAAGAATTAACTGCTGGCAAATATTTTATGGCAGGTTATGTTGAATTAAATAATGATAAAGTAGACTTAACTCCATATAATTATCAATTATGGACAGGTGAAGTTTCATATACAGGTAGTGGAACAAGCTCTAACAGTGATTTAGTAACAGTTTCATATCAATTCAAAGATAATGAAATAACTCCTCAAGAAGCATCAAAAACAGGAACAGAAATGGAGCTTGTAGCAGTTACAGGTAAGCCCAACACCTATTATATAAAAGTAGGAGACAAATATTTATACAACTCTGTTGCTACTACCAATCGCCGTCTTTATTTAAAAGATACAGCAGAAGATGCAGAATGGGTATTCATGGATAAAAGTAATGGTACAGGAGTTACTGCTTCCAATAATAACACATACCTAATTACAGCAAGCGCAACATATAATTATATTCGTTCTTATAAAACAGAAACCCAAACAAAAACAGGTATTTTCTTCTTTAAAAAGAACTAATAAAAAGAAATCTATAATTATATTATCTTTTATCAACTCTTGGCAAGATCATATCTTGCCAAGAGTTGATCATCTCAAGATTCCATCAATATAATCAAAATAAATGAGATTATTAAATAGTTACTATAAAGCAACTTTAAAGTTTCTCTTGCTAACTGTATTTATATCATGTATAGCTGCATGTAGCAATGATGACTCTAACGGTGGAGACTCATCACAGTCAGGTGAAGCCTACTGGAAGATTTCCTCCACTGTAAAATCTGCATCCGGATCATCCGCCATAATCATCACAGGTACTCCTGGGACCATATGGAATGCAGAGATCACTGAGGGTACAACATGGTGTTCTTTCAGTAGCAATGATCTTACCTTATCCTCTAAATCCGGAGAAGTAAAAGACGGACTCAATGTTCTATACGTATATTATAATAGCAATACAAGTAAAGAACAGCGTGTAGCCAAGATTTCAATCCAGTTTGCAGATCAAGAAGCTAAAGTCTTTGATTTAGTACAATTGTCTGAATCGCAGCAGAACCTGCCGGCTTTCAAGTTGTGGGCTGAAGTACCAGACTTCAAAGAGAATGCAAATTATCAGTATGTAACTCATTATGCTCTTCTGAATGATAAAACAATACGTAATTATTCCATTTGTTTTGATAAGACAAAGAAAGCAGCTTTGTGGGTAGCATATCCGATACATACTGCATACCTCAAAGGATCAGGAGAACGTACAGACCGTTGGGCTTTCGATCCGATCATTCCCCAAAGTTATCAAGCCGATTGCACATTAAAATCCTACGGAGGTTCTTATGACCGCGGACATCAGCTTCCATCAGCCGACCGCTTGGGAACAGATGAGATGAATGCTCAAACTTTCTATATGTCAAACATGACTCCACAGCTTAATCGTCTGAATCAGGATATGTGGGCTAAACTTGAAACCAAAGTTCGGGCAAACAACTGTTCTGATACGTTGTATGTAGTTACCGGTGCATATTTTGGAGCAGGTGCAACCACCACTACAGATGGAGCAAAGAATACAGTTCCGGTTCCTACAAACTACTTCAAAGTACTTCTGCGTACGAAGAGTGGCAAAACAGGAAAGAACATCAAAGACTGTTCGGACAGTGAACTGATATCAATAGGATTTTGGGTAGACCATAAATCATATGGAAATATCGAGCCTCCTAAGTCTATTTGCACTTCTGTAGCAGATATTGAATCCAAAACAGGATTTACGTTCTTCCCACAAGTATCCAGTAGTGTAAAAAAACAAAATAATCCATCCCAATGGGGGATTAACTAATACGCTAGCTTATGAAAAAACTGTTATTAGTAACCGCGCTCTTTGCGCTGCTGATATCGTTCAGCTTTGCACAGAAACCGTATAAGGTTGTATTTTACAATCTTGAGAACTTCTTTGATACAATCAATGATCCGGAAGTTCACGATGATGAATTTACTCCTGAAGGTCCCAAGAAATGGAACTCAGCCAAGTACAACAAGAAACTGGCCAATACCGAACGGGTATTCTTTGACATCGCAGCTATCAACAAGGATTATCCGGTCATTATCGGTGTATCAGAAGTAGAAAACCGCAGTGTACTGGAAGATATTATCGCAACTCGCAAACTGGCTCCGGCAAACTATCGAATCTCACACTTCGATTCTCCTGAAGCCCGTGGTGTAGATGTAGCTTTTCTGTATCGTCCGGATGTGTTTAAGATAGAAGGAGAAAAAGCTGTGAGAACAGTCATCCCTTCACTTCCTGACTTCAAGACCCGTGATATCCTCACGTTATGGGGAACGATTGAAAACGAACCTTTCTTCTTTATGGTAGCACACTGGCCTTCACGTTTAGGAGGCAAAGAGGCTTCGGAGTTTAAACGCATTGCAGTTGGTCAACAGATGCGCAGCATTGCCGACTCCGTCATGAAGGCAAATCCTAATACAAAGGTCGTTATGATGGGGGACTTTAATGATGACCCGACTGACAAGAGTATTGCTCAAGGCTTGGGAGCTAAGTTCAAATTAAAGGATTTGAAAGAAGGCGACTTCTTCTCTCCTTATGCCGACATGCTCAAGGCAGGATACGGAACATTAGCTTATGGTGACGCCTGGAATATATTTGATAACATTGTCGTTTCTGAGAATTTAGCCAAAGGTTCGACCGGAAAACTTAAATTACAGCAAGCATCCGGTTCTAAATTCTACGGAAACATCTTCAAGCAACATTATATGGTGCAGAAAGAAGGACAATACAAAGGATATCCATTGCGCACTTATGTGGGTAACAATTTCCAAGGAGGATATAGTGACCACTTCCCCGTATATATCTATATAGGTAAATAAAAAAAATAAGTTTATATGAAAATCAGAACATTCCTATTCATGATGCTATCTTTGATGTCATTCACCGTTTTTGCACAAAACAATGGTGGTGTCAAAGGTAAAGTCGTTTCCCGTACAACACGTGCGGCTATAGACGGCGTAAAAGTGACATTAACTCCGGGAGATGTAACGACCAGAACCGATGAGTCGGGTAACTTCGTTATCGAGAATCTGGCAAAAGGAGAATACACTCTTACTTTCGAGGCAGCAGAGTTCGAACCATTGACTCTTGCAGTTCGTGTAGATAAGATGATCAGAGATATCAATAACGTAATCATGGTTCCCGACAATGTCGCTCCAACTATGGACGACGCAATCTTTGCCGAGTTTGATACAGAAACGCTGGACGATGCCCAGTCGCTTCCTTCATCACTGTCGGCTTCCAAAGATGTATTCAACAACATCGCTTCTTACAAATTCAGCGAGATGCGTTTCAATGTCCGCGGTTATGATTCACAATACTCAGACGTATATATGAACGGCATTCAGCTGAACGACGCAATGACAGGATACACTCCTTGGTCTTTGTGGAGCGGCTTGAATGATGCAACCCGTAACCAGGAAATCACATCTGCGCTGAACATGGGCGACATGGGCATTGGCGGTATCGCAGGTACAACAAACATCAATACCCGCCCTTCACAGATGCGTAAAGGACTTCGTGCCAGCGTAGTGAACGGTAACTCCATGTATCGCTTCCGCGGTATGCTGACTTATGCATCCGGTATACAGGATAATGGCTGGTCGTATGCTTTCTCCGTATCGACTCGCCAGGGAGGAAACTCGTATGTAGACGGTGTGTATTACAATGCTTTCGGATATTTTGCTGCTGTGGAAAAGCAATTCAATTCGCAACACCGACTGGCATTAAGCATCTTGGGTGCTCCTACAGAGCGTGGCGCACAACAGGCTTCTACTCAGGAAGCTTATGACTTGGTAGGCAACAACTACTACAACCCGAACTGGGGCTGGCTGAACGGCAAGCGTGTCAATGCACGTGTGCGTAGCTACCATGAACCTATCACCATGCTGAACTATACATTCGACATCAATGACCGTTCGCAATTGAACGTTGCAACTTCTCTGCGTTTCGGACAGAACGGTTATTCTGCCCTAACCTGGTATGGCGGTCCCGACCCACGTCCTGACTACTACCGTTATTTACCCAGTTTCTACGACAACACTTATGTCGGAGCGCAATTGTATGAAGCATGGATGGGAAATACGAACAACATCCGCCATATCAACTGGGACAACTTGTATCATATCAACCAAAGCCAGGAGGAAAATCCGACTTATGGAGCCGGTCATCGTGCCATCAACATGATTGAAGAACGCCATGCAGACCAACTGGACTGGAACCTCTATACACAATTCTCTCATCTCTTCCGTGATAACTCTAAAATCAACGGTGGTTTGAACTTCCGCCGTAACCGTACGGAATATTATAGCGAAGTGAAAGACTTGCTGGGCGGCGACTACTGGGTAGACGTAGATAAGTTTGCCGAACGTGACATGGGTGGTATGAATCCTGTTCTTTACCAGAACAACATGGAATACTATGAAAAGCATGGTCATGCACAAGCAGTAAAGAAGGGAGATAAATATAGCTACGACTATTACGGTAACATAATCAATGCGCGTGCCTGGGCACAATACAGCAAGAGTTTCGGTAATCTCGGAGTTAATCTGGGTGGAGAACTCGGGCATACTACTTTATGGCGTCATGGTATCTGGAAGAAGGGGTTGTTCCTTGACAATTCTCAGGGAGATTCCAAGAAGCAGAATTACCTGACTTATAAGTTGAAAGCTAACTTCAGCTACAAGTTCTCTGCCGCTCATTCTATTGACGCCAACATCATTTATATGCAGGATGCTCCCGCTTTCCAGGCTTCATTTGTTTCACCTCGTACTCGTAACTCTGCGACTCCGGGCATTTCAAGTGAAAAGGTATTCGGTATAGATGCTTCTTACAACTTGCGTTGGGGAGATGTTAAAGCACGTATCTCCGGATACTATACGAAATTTATGGATCAGTCTAAAGTCCTTTCTTATTATGATGACGTAGAAGCTACCTTCTCTAACTTTGCCATGAGCGGTATTAACAAACGTCATTTCGGACTTGAAGCTGCGGCTTCCGTACCCATCTACGCAGGACTTTCTCTGAATGCAGCTATCAGCTGGGGACAATTCACTTATGACAACAATCCGGATTATGTACAGATTCAGGACAATAGTGGAGAAATTAAAAATCAAGGTAAAGTATACTGGAAGAACTTCCGTGTAGAAAGCACTCCGCAGACTGCACTGAACGTAGGCTTGTCATATCGTGGTCCTAAAAACATATTTGCGTCATTAGATATGAACTACTATGATAACATGTACTTATCAATGAGTCCGCTCTATCGTACAGATGCCGTATTAACACCGGGAATGACTACAGAAGACATTGCAACCTTGCGTAATCAGGAGAAATTCAACTCAGCTTGTGTATTTAATGCAAGTGTTGGCAAGAACTGGTACATCAACCGTGCCTATACTCTTGGCTTCAGCTTAGAAGTGAAGAACCTGCTCAACAACCAGAACATCAAGACCGGCGGTTATGAACAAGTTCGTCTGCTGAAGAACAAAGACGAGAGCTATCAGACTTACCAACCGTTTGATTCGAAATATTTCTATATGTTCGGTACAACGTATTACATGAACATTTATTTCCGTTTCTAAGGATATCATAAGTAAAAAGAACAGTTATGAACAAAATATTTAAATTATTTATGCTTGCGGCAGTAGTGCTCGGTTTCAGCAGCTGCTACAACGAATTCGAAGAGCCTGCTCCCGCCAAAGTCTGGACGAAAGCAGACTTCGCAGATAGCAAACTCATCTCTATCAAGGACTTTAAGCAACTTTTCTATGACAAATATGGAAACGGTGCTTCCAGCCTTGGCAAAACGTTGGAAGTCACAGAAGATTATGTCATCAGTGGAAAAGTAATCTCAAGCGACCAAGCCGGTAATGTATACAAATCAGTATACATCTATGATGAATCATCCGAATCGGCAATCGAACTGAAACTGATGGTTAGCAACTATGTTTATTTTCACGTAGGACAAACTCTCTTTGTCAAGACCAAAGGATTGGCTATCGGAAGCTATCGCTATATGTTAAGTGTAGGCGGAATGCCAACAGCTGAAGATATCGCAAAGGGTTATGCAAACCGTAATCTCGAAAACACTTTATTTGTTGATCAACATGTGTTCAAAGGTGAGCTCGGCAGTCTGACAGAAGATGATACATTAGTTATCAACTCAAGCAATTATAAAACAGCATTGAATGATGATGCACTTGGCCGTTTGGTACGCTTCGAAGGATTGACTTACACAGAAGGTTCATTCGACGGAGACAAATATCCTCAATACCTGGAAACGACTTATCCGAATGGTTCAACTACTGCGGTATACGAGAATAAATATTATTCAGAAGAAGGATTGACTCCGACCTATGCTTACAGTTATGGAGGCAATCGTTATTATGGATCTTCATTGTTCAACTATGAGAATGCCACGACTACAAGTGGGAACTATATCCTGCGCGTCAGCGGATATTCCAACTTCGCCCTCCAACCTCTGCCCACAAATGGGGCTAAAGGTAACATTACTGCTATTTACACTAAATATTCTTCCAAAAGTGGAGGATACATTAAATATCAGTTATTGGTTAACAGTATGAACGATATTGATTTCTAAATAAACTCATTAAAAAAGGCATCTGAGAAACAGATGCCTTTTTTAATGAGTTTATTTACAGATTTCATTACGCCTGTTCTTTCTGAAAATTATAAAGCAAAGCATACCATTGTATTCAATTAGTGCGAATAGCTACTTTCTCAGAAAACAAAATATAATGGAGTATTTTCATATAGCAACCACTATACGAACTCAAATAAAATAGAAGAACAACAGCAGCACAAGATTTACTCCAATCACCGTTCCGAATCCTCCCAGAATCCAGGGGCGTAACTTACTGCCTTTCCCTGCAAAAAACAAAGCATAAAACATATTCACCAGGATATTACTGATAATAGCCTGCATACTGCATGCCACAACAATCAGCACAGCAACACTTCCTGTATTCTGCAACAGGTTCAGTATAAAAGGTGTAATATCGCTAAGTCCGGACACAAAAGAGAGCAGATTCAATCCGCCTGTACCCGCATAAACCAACGTATAATGTGTCAAAACGGTAAATATCACGAAGAGAGTGGCAAAAATCAGGGCTACCTTAAACTCAAGCGGGTTACTGCTGTCCTCCTCTTCCGAGTCAGCCGACAGGTCTTTGGAACGTCGCTGACGGGAATGGATGAACCACGCGACAACAGCAGCTACCACAGACATTATCAACAGATAAGGATAGATAGACATAAAAATCTCTCTGCTAAAGATCAGAATCAATATCATAAAGCGCAGAAACATCATGCTGACTGCAAGCAACATGGCAGCTACATACTCGTTCGCCTCCTGCGCAGAAGCTTTTCGGCTCTTGCGCGCCAGTACCGAAATGGTAGCGGTACTGCTATACAGTCCGCCGATAATACCGGAAACCAACACTCCCGATTCATGAAACACATATCGCTTTAACAAGTAGGATAGATAGGAGATACCCGATACGACGACCGTCGCCAGCCAGATAGAATAAGGAGTAAGGTTGATATCAGGAATCAGATTCTTATGCGGCAGCATAGGCAGTATGATGCCACTGATAGCCAGGAACTTTGCCAGCGTAATCATCTCATCATTCTTCATCCGCTGGGCAAACTCCGTAAAGGTATGTTTGAGCTCTGTCAATAAAAGTACCGTCACAACCACCATCACATAGAACCAGGAAGGCTGGGTAGACACGATAGGGGCCAAACAATAAGTTATCAGCGCAATGATAATGGTCGTCACGCCAAAAACGTGAAACTGGGATTGCTTGACGTAATAATTCAAACCCAGCAACAGACCGAGCACAGCACCGCCACCCATAAACAGGCGCATATCTGCAGGATCGAGTATATAGAGCAGATAGCCTAAAATACCAATGAAAGTAAATGTACGGTCAGTCCCGAAAAGCGTTGTTTCTCCTTCACGCTTCAGGCTAATGCGACGCTGAGACAGTCCGATAAGTAAAGAAAATAGGGTAACCAAGATGAAAGTAACCAGTTCTCTCGGTAAATAATTATACAACTGTTCCATACATTGTTCTTTTAATACTAAAAACAAATATACGGCTTATTTGTTAACATTCACCACGTTTGATACGGCTTTTTCATCAAATGAGAGTTATAGTAGCGTATATCTCCGGTTACTTCCTCACCGATAAACTCCGGTTTCACAAAAGCCTCATCTTCTGACTCCAGCTCCACTTCGGCCACAATAAGCCCTTCGTTCTCGCCATAGAACTCATCAATCTCGAAAACATGATTGCCACAACGAACCAGATAACGGGTTTTATCAATCATGCCCGGTTCGCAAAGCTTCATCAGTTCCTCGGCTTCCGACAGGGGAAGTTCCTTTTCCCATTCATAACGGCTGGTTCCCGATGCATTAGAGGCCCCTTTGATCGTGAGATAACCTTTATCGTCACGAATACGTACCCGCACCGTCCGTCCGCGGGCGCTGCATATATATCCCTGCACTATTCGGCTTTGGGCAAATGCAAAGGGTTTGAAATCACCGGTAACTAAAAATTTACGTTCTATTTCTTGTGCCATGGCACAAAAGTAAACATAAAAATCAGAATCTCGTCATAAACTCAATGACGATTTTATCTCGCTCCGACTCTTTGGGAACACCGGATTTCTTATAGAAGTACTTTTCGAAATTCAACCGGAGATCGGCAATAAAGGCTTTGGAAAGGCTCAGCGTGATACCTCCTGTCACCCGATGACGGGCATAGTCGTTTATCTTCAGAGCGCCTGTCTCGCTATCCGCCAGACCATTGCTATGATCCGTCATCATATCATAACGGGCCAGAAAAGAAACCTTATTGAATACTTTCTTCAACGGCAAGTCGTAATTCACAAAGCTGTTGACCGCATGAACATTCTTAAATGCTTCGTGTCCATACATCTTATACAAATACTCCGCTTCGACATGGAAATTACGATTCTGATAGTAGATACCTGCATCATACATATTAATACGTGTATGCTCCGGCTTTATCATTTGGGTGCTGAGAGTCAGATTCCAGTTTTTATTAGGCAGCAACTGGGCTTTTATCGAATAATTCAGGGTCTTATGCCACTCCTTCTGATTGGTCAGTCCGGAACCATTGAACAACCCTCCTTCAAGGATAAAAGGAAAACCTTCCTTTTGCGTATAGCAACCGGTGAAACCGACATCACGCACATTGCCCACCTGCTTGGCTATAAACGAACGATTGGCAAAATACTGCTGATGAGGCGAACGATGGGCGTCTATCGTGAAAGGCACACGCATCTGACCAAGCGTAAAATTCAGGTTTTTGACAGGAAACACACGGGTATACGCATCGAGCATCTTGATGGAGCCTTCATCGGACAAGTCGATTTCCGCCTTATAAGCAACGATAGGATGTACATTTCCCGAAACACTGAAACGGGCATTGCGCACTTCAAAACGACTTTCATTTGTTTCTGTCTGGAACTCATATTTCCCCCGGATCGTTCCATGAATTTCGGGCAGATAATCTTTCAGTTCCATAGTCTGCTTATTCAGTTGTTTGCCATCCCCGGCATCTTCTTTGGCCTGTCCATAGGCTGCTGTCGCCAGTAAAAAGATAGCGACGGTTGTTGTGATTCTACTCATTCGGTTACTTGCTACTTAATTCGCGGCAAAGGTACGACGTGCAGAATACGGAGAGATTACAATAGAAATACAGTGAAATTACAGAAAGATTACAATACTGTTACGCGAATGACAAAGGTATTACAAAAAAAGAATTCACCACGGACTACCCTGGTCAGCATGGACATTCACCGTCGAGAGATCAACGTTTACTGTCTCCATCCATGCAAAACTGCGTAACCTGTGGTGAATCAATCAGCCGAAAAAGGAATATGCGATCAGCATAATCAGTGCCAGAATAATCAGTGAAACAAATACTATCTTGACTACCCGCTGGGCCTGTTCCTCCTCTTTCTTACTATGTGCTACTTTTCTCTTACTTTTACCCATAATGCTAGCTTTAAAGTTCAACGCTAACAAAGTAAAAACAAATCTTTTAACTTTCCAAAAATAACACTCGCTAATTTTTGTTTTTATGATTCCTGCGATGAAAATTCCATCAGATAAGCTTTGATGAAATCATCTATCTTGCCATCCATCACTCCGTTCACGTCCGAAGTCTGATAGTTGGTACGATGGTCTTTCACACGACGGTCATCAAATACATAACTACGTATCTGCGATCCCCATTCGATTTTCTTCTTACCGGCTTCTACTTTCGCCTGTTCCGCCATGCGATGCTGCAATTCTTTATCATACAAGATAGAGCGCAACTGACGCATTGCATTCTCGCGGTTCTTCGGCTGGTCACGAGTCTCGGTATTCTCGATAAGGATTTCCTCTTCTTCTCCCGTATAAGGGTCTTTGTACTGATAGCGCAGACGAACGCCGGATTCCACCTTATTGACGTTCTGACCACCGGCACCACCGCTTCGGAATGTATCCCATGAAATGCAGGCGGGCAAGATATTCACTTCGATACTGTCGTCCACCAGCGGAGTGACGAACACGGAAGCAAACGAAGTCATGCGTTTTCCCTGCGCATTGTACGGAGAAACACGTACCAGGCGGTGAACGCCGTTCTCTCCTTTCAGATAACCGTAAGCAAAATCTCCTTCAATATTGATGGTACAGGTTTTGATTCCTGCCTCATCCCCTTCCTGAAGGTTGGCGATAGTAGCCTTATAACCGTTCGTTTCGGCATAGCGCAGATACATACGCATCAGCATTGATGCCCAGTCCTGACTTTCTGTACCACCTGCACCGGAGTTGATTTTCAACACACATGCCATCTGGTCGGCCTCATCACGCAGCATATTCTTGAGTTCGAGTGCTTCTACCGCTTCACTGGCTTTCGCATAAGCCGCGTCCACATCTCCCTCGGTCACTAATTCTTCTTTATAAAAATCAAATGACAGTTCCAGTTCATCTGCCAGCGTCTTGACTTCGTTATAGTCATCAATCCACTTTTGCAGGTCTTTCACCAGTTTCATCTGGGCTTCTGCCTTCTTCTGGTCATCCCAGAATCCCGGTGCCTGAGTTCTTAATTGTTCTTCTTCGACTTGAATTTTCTTCCCGTCGATGTCAAAGATACCTCCTCAGCGCATCAGTGCGCTCTTTCACGTCTTTAAGTTGTTCAATAGTAATCATGTGATTTACAATTTTATCATTTACAATTTACAAATTTCTATTTTCGGTGCAAAGGTAAGAAAAATTCCGCTACCTTTGTTTCTGTCACTAAAATGTTGTCACATTATGAACAAACTACTGAAACTTTCATGCTTATCACTTTTCCTCGCATTAGTGATCTGCAGTTGTAGCTCACCACAGAAGTATAGCTACGAGACAGTGCCTAATGACCCGCTAAAAGCCCGCATCTACACACTGGACAACGGATTAAAAGTTTATCTCACAGTTAACAAGGAGACCCCGCGCATTCAGACATTCATTGCCGTACGGGTGGGCGGAAAGAACGACCCGGCAGAAACGACCGGACTTGCACACTATTTTGAGCACTTGATGTTCAAGGGTACGGACAAATACGGCACACAGGATTATGCCACAGAAAAGCCGCTATTGGACCAGATAGAACAACAGTTTGAGATATACCGCAAAACAACGGATGAAGCGGAACGCAAGGCAATCTACCACACCATCGACAGCCTTTCTTACGAAGCGTCCAAATACGCTATTCCTAACGAATATGACAAACTGATGGCTGCTATCGGCTCTACCGGCAGCAATGCCTATACGTGGTATGACCAAACTGTCTATCAGGAAGATATCCCTTCCAATCAGATAGAAAACTGGGCTAAGATTCAGGCAGACCGCTTCGAGAATAACGTCATACGCGGTTTCCACACAGAGCTGGAAGCAGTGTACGAAGAAAAAAACATGTCTCTCACCCGGGATAACAGTAAAATACAGGAGGCTATCTTCTCCTCACTCTTCCCCAAACATCCTTACGGCACACAGACCGTACTGGGAACGCAAGAGAACCTGAAGAACCCTTCTATCACCAATATCAAGAACTACTATAAACAATGGTATGTTCCCAACAACATGGCAATCTGTATGTCAGGAGATTTGGACCCGGATGAAACAATTGCCATGATCGACAAGTATTTCGGCAGCTTAAAGCCTAATCCGGAACTTCCGAAACTGGACTTGCCGAAAGAAGATCCTATCACAGCGCCCATCGTGAAAGAAGTGTTAGGTCCGGATGCCGAAAGCGTAGCATTGGCATGGAGATTCCCCGGTGCATCCAGCAAAGACTTTGAAATCCTGCAAGTTGTCTCACAGGTATTGTACAACGGGCAGGCAGGGCTCATCGACCTGAATCTGAACCAGCAGCAGAAAGTACTGAACAGCTACGGCTATCCGATGGGGCTGGCTGATTATTCGGCACTGATACTAGGCGGACAGCCCAAGCAGGGACAGACACTGGAGGAAGTGAAAGACCTGTTGCTGAGTGAAATCAAGAAACTCCGTACCGGAGAATTTGACGAAAAGATGCTGCAAGCCAACATCAACAACTTCAAGCTCAACGAACTGCAAAGCATGGAAAGCAATGAAGGACGTGCCGATATGTTTGTCAACTCCTTCATCGACGGCACAAACTGGGAAGACGAAGTAACCGCCATCGACCGCATGGCCAAACTGACCAAAGAGGATATCGCAGCCTTTGCCAACCAATATCTGAAGGAAGACAATTATGCCGTGATCTATAAGAAGCAAGGCAAGGACCCGAACGAGAAGAAAATGACGAAACCGGAAATTACGCCTATCGTGTCCAACCGGGATGTGACAAGTCCTTTCCTTACCTCTATACAGGAGAGTGTAGTAAAACCAATCGAACCCGTATTTCTTGACTTCAAGAAGGATATGAGCCAGCTGACCGCCAAGTCCGATATTCCGGTACTTTACAAGCAGAACGTTGCCAACGACCTCTTCCAGCTCATCTACGTATTCGATATGGGCAATAACAACGACAAGGCACTGGGAACTGCTTTCGACTACCTCGAATATCTGGGGACCTCTGACATGACACCGGAAGAACTGAAAAGCGAGTTTTATCGTCTGGCTTGTACTTTCTACGTTTCCCCGGGCAACGAACGTACTTATGTAGTACTCTCCGGCCTGAATGAGAATATGCCTGCCGCTATGCAGCTATTCGAAAAATTACTTGCAGACGCACAAGTGAACAAGGAAGCTTACGAAAATCTGGTCGAAGATATTCTGAAAGCTCGTACAGATGCCAAACTGAACCAGGGAAAGAACTTCTCCCGCCTGATGAATTACGCAATGTACGGTCCGCAGTCTCCTGCCACCAACGTGCTGACAGAAGCCGAACTCATCAGCATGAATCCACAGGAACTGGTAGACCGGATTCATAATCAGAACAACTACAAACACCGCATCCTGTATTACGGGCCTAGCAGCAGCAAAGACCTGTTGGCCACCATCGACCAATATCACCAGGTGCCGGCTGTTCTGAAAGATATTCCTGCAGGAAACGAATATCCTTATCTTGAAACTCCGACAACCAAAGTGCTGATAGCTCCTTATGAAGCCAAACAGATATACATGGCGCAAATTTCCAATCTCGATAAGCAATATGATCCGGCTATCGAACCTACCCGCGAATTATATAATGAATATTTCGGAGGCGGCATGAATTCCATCGTCTTCCAGGAAATGCGTGAGACACGCGGACTGGCTTATTCCGCATGGGCCGGCATGTTGCCGCCAAACTATCTGAAGTATCCATACACGATACGTACCCAGATTGCAACGCAAAATGACAAGATGATTGATGCTGTCAATACGTTTAACGATATTATCAATAATATGCCGGAGTCCGAAGCAGCCTTCAAACTGGCCAAAGAAGGACTGATCAACCGTATGCGTACCGACCGCATTATCAAAAGCGATATTATCTGGACTTACATCAATGCACAGGATCTGGGACAGAATGTAGACCCTCGCATCAAACTCTACAATGACGTGCAGACGATGACATTGAAAGATATCGTTGATTTTCAGAAGGAATGGGTGAAAGGACGCACGTATGTATACTGTATCTTAGGAGATAAGAAAGACCTTGATATGAACAAGCTGAAGGCAGTAGGTCCGATTGAAGAACTTACTCAGCAACAAATCTTCGGTTACTGAAAAACGATGTACTTGTATCGGCCGGCCGATACATAAAAAAGAAACGGTGAACAGCCTGCGGAATGCGGCCTGTTCACCGTTTATCATTGATCATCTGTCGTTACTCTTCGTACATCTTCTCGATCAGTTCCTTGTAATTCTCAGCAACCACTGATCGTTTCAACTTCAACGTATTCGTCAACTCTCCACGTTCCATACTGAAAGGTTCGGGAAGCAATGTAAAACGTTTGATCTGTTCGTAATGAGCGAACTGTTGCTGCAAGGTCTCTATCCGGGCACGGAACAAACCGATAATTTTAGGATGCTGCAGCAAGTCAGCCATATCTTTGTATTCAATGCCTTTCTCCTTCGCATAGTCCTTGACAAACCCGTACACCGGCACAATCAAGGCAGAAACGAACTTGCGCTGATCTGCGATAATAGCGATCTGATCGATATAGCGGTCAATAACCAGTTTGGTTTCCAGCGCCTGCGGGGCAATATACTTTCCGTTAGATGTCTTGAACAAGTCCTTGATACGTTCTGTAAGGAAAAGCTGTCCGTTCTTGAAATAACCGGCATCTCCCGTATGGAACCAGCCGTCAGCATCAATAGCGGCAGCCGTAGCTTCCGCTTTCTTATAATATCCTTTGGTGATGCTTTTTCCACGAAGCAGAATTTCATTATCTTCATTAATCTTCACTTCCAGTCCCGGTAATACCACCCCTACCGAACCGATGTCATACCCTACCGGCAAAGTACATGACACTGTAGCCGTAGACTCTGTCAGTCCATAGCCGACCACCATATTGATTCCTACAGAATGAACAAATTCATTGATTTCATCGGGCACGGCAGCACCTGCTGTCGGGAAGAAGTTACCATTCTCGATGCCGATCGTCTTCTTCAGCAAAGAATAAATGGTCTTTTCGTAGAACTTATATTTAAGCTGGTTCATCACCGGAGGAGTCTTTCCCTGACGGAGATAATCCAGATTATGGATTCTGCCGACCTTAATCGCATCCAGCATCAATGCCTTCTTCAATCCTGTCGTTTCACTGATCTTTTCCTGTACACCGGCGTATACCTTCTCCCAGAAACGGGGAACGCTGCACATCAGTGTCGGACGGATTTCTTTAATGGTAGTCTGAATATCTGCCGGACGGAGATTGATACATATCTGCACTCCCTTGTGAATACAGAGATAGCTCCATGCTTTCTCGAACACATGTGTCAACGGGAGGAAGTTCATAGAAACATCCTTGTCGGTCATTGTCGTCAGGCGTTCGTCATGCGTATGGAATTGCTCCAGATAGCAAGAATGGTGCAGCATCACACCTTTAGGTTCCCCCGTCGTACCGGAAGTATAAAGGATGTTAGCCAGATCATCGTAAGAAGCACGTGCGGTACGTTCTTCTACCACCTCATTATGCGGCAACCCTTCGCCCATTGCCATAAACTCATCAAAATAGATGGAAGAGACATCACGCGGGTCCTTTACTACCGAACGGTCGAAAATAATCAGTTGTTGCAACGAAGAGCAAAAGCCGAAGATGCTGAATGCAGAATCATACTGATACTGTTCGCCAACAAAAAGATATCGGATTTGCGCATCGTTGATAATGTATTGTGCCTGTGCGGGCGAACTCGTTGCATAGAACGGAATAGTAACCCCGCGATTGGCAAATGCACCGAAATCGACATAGAACCATTCAGGCTTATTCTGTGAAAAAATACCGATATTCTCTTGTTCCTCCACTCCTAGTGCTACGAAAGCATTAGCAGCCTGCCGTACAGTTCCGGAGAATTGATTCCAGGTTATTGGAATCCATTGTGCTGTCTCGTAGTCGCGGTATTTCAAGGCTACCTTGTCGCCATACTTTTCAGCCTGACGATGGACCAAGACAGATAAATGATGATAAGTCATACTCTTTGTATTGATAAATATGGTACAAAGGTATTAGTTTTATTTGAAACTATTGCGCAAAACGAGTATCTTTGTGCAAATATTAAGCTCTAAATTAACAAGTTTGTATATGAAATACGATATTCCAACCATGACAGCCGAAGCTGTAAGCCTGTTGAAATCACTAATCAGCATTCCGTCCATCAGTCGGGAAGAGACGCAAGCAGCTGATTTCCTGCAAAATTATATCGAAGCCGAAGGGATGCAAACCGGACGCAAGGGAAACAATGTCTGGTGCCTCAGCCCTATGTTCGATCTTAAAAAGCCGACCATCCTTCTCAATTCTCATATCGACACGGTGAGACCTGTAAACGGCTGGCGCAAAGACCCTTTCACGCCCCGCGAGGAAAACGGGAAATTGTACGGACTGGGCAGTAACGATGCCGGAGCCAGTGTTGTCTCGCTCTTACAGGTGTTCCTGCAACTATGTCGCACTTCTCAAAATTACAATCTCATCTATCTGGCTTCCTGCGAAGAAGAGGTTTCGGGCAAGGACGGAATTGAAAGTGTATTGCCGGGATTGCCTCCTGTCTCTTTTGCCATTGTAGGCGAACCAACAGAGATGCAGCCTGCCATTGCCGAAAAGGGATTGATGGTATTGGATGTAACTGCGACAGGCAAAGCCGGACATGCTGCACGCAATGAAGGAGATAATGCCATTTATAAAGTATTGGATGATATCGCCTGGTTCCGCGATTATCGTTTCGAGAAGGAATCGCCCTTGCTCGGACCGGTAAAAATGAGCGTTACGGTCATCAATGCAGGCACTCAGCACAATGTGGTTCCCGATAAATGCACGTTTGTTGTTGATATCCGAAGCAACGAACTTTACTCTAACGAAGATCTGTTTGCTGAAATCAAGAAACATATTTCCTGCGATGCGAAAGCCCGTTCGTTCCGCCTCAACTCTTCACGGATTGACGAAAAACATCCGTTCGTACAGACAGCAGTGAAAATGGGACGCGTTCCTTTCGGCTCCCCGACTTTATCTGACCAGGCATTAATGTCCTTTTCATCGGTGAAAATCGGTCCGGGACGTTCTTCACGCTCACATACAGCCGAGGAGTATATTATGCTGAAAGAGATAGAAGAGGCTATCGGACTTTATTTAGAATTATTAGACGGGCTAGAACTCTAGTCCGTCTTGGTTTCACCACTCGTCGAGTAGGAAGTCTGCTATGTGACGGTGTTTAACCCCCTCAATGTTATCCTGCCACAATTCATCCATACTAACCACATATTTGGGATAATGATCATCAATTGCCAGCAAAGGTGCAAATTCACGATCAATGGTTGCTTGTGAACCTAGTTGATAAGTAACCTGTATATAAACTTTTTCTTCACGCCTAATGGCTACAAAATCAACTTCTTTTTCATCCTGCTTGCCTACGTATACTTCGTATCCACGACGTTTCAATTCCATACAGACCAGATTTTCAAGCATTCCCCCTATTAATCTATCCCGATATCCCATTACGGAATAGATGAGCGAAAGATCACTTACAAAATACTTTTCATTAGTTTGCAATATTTCTTTACCTTTGATATCATAACGTGGAATACGCTGTATCACAAAAGCATTATTTAAAGCATCCAAATAATTGTAAATCGTATTGATATCCACTTTTCGTTGCTGACTTTTAAAATAGTCGGCAATATTCTTGGCATTCAATTTATTCCCGATATTATCAAAAACAAACTTTACTATCCTTTCGAGCATTTCTACATTACGGATTCCATGTCGCTGCACAGTATCACGCAGAATGACAGAAGAATAAATATCATACACTATTTTGTAAATAGCGTTATAATCATAGTTTGCTGTATGAATAGCCGGAAATCCTCCCATGCGAAGGTATTTCAGAAATTCCGCTTTACGGTCGGATGCAGAAATTGCCAAAGGAACATTATGGAATAACAGATATTCCCTAAAAGACAAAGTCATTATATGAAAAGCAACATATCTTCCTGCTAAATATGTGGAGAACTCAGAAGACAGTAAACGTGAATTGGAACCAGTCACATAAATGTCAGCATCCAAGTCTACCAAGAATGCATTTACCGCCTTCTCCCAATCTGTAACTTCCTGAATCTCATCCAGAAGAATATAATATTTTCCCGAAACTTTCGTAACTTCCCGAATATAAGTATACAGTGCCTTCGCCTCCTTCACATCCATCCACTCAAAGCTTTCAAAGTTCATATAAATAATATGATCTTCAGATACTCCCCTTCGTAAAAGTTCCTCACGGATTAAACGCAACACGACAGACTTGCCACAACGACGGATACCAGTGATCACTTTCACAAATGGTTTATCAATAAAAGGAGTGATTTGCTCCATATAAAGTTCACGATTAATCATACATCCGAAGTTTTTAGGGTTATAGACACAAATATAAATAATTAATCGGAAGTTTTTAGGGTTATACCCCTAAAAACTTCCGATTTCGAACATCTTTTATGGTTATAGACGGAAACAAGAATGGCATTTATGCAAAGAAAAACTCCTTCTGTATCTTTATCCAGGTTAAAAAATTTAGCCACCATCATAATAATGGTAGCTAAATCAAAGAAAAACAACCAGTTTCAATGGTCTATTCAATCCATCCCGGATTTACAAAGAACATAGAGAAAAAAAATTACCCGACTCGTATATACCAAATCAGACATTTCCACACGATCCACTATCATTCGTTTTATTAAGATACTGTTTCCATATCAAAAAGGCAATTATGCCTAACAGATTAAATAACAAAACCAAAATGACCCATAGATATTTATATGGTTTAGTAAGTTGATGACTTTTCAACACTACCAATATCCCAATCAACAAAATCAAAACATAAGCAATTTCAAAAAACATTGGAGACATAATCATAATTTTTATTTTCAATAATCATTAATATGCAGAAACTGTAACACTTCCCTTTCCCGCACTCTTATCGTATGTCCCTGAAGAATTAATAACATAAGAAAGGTTAAAGCCAACAACCTGAGTTATAGTTGCCTTAATTTTCCCCGTACTATTAAATGATATAGCATTTCCTGATACATAGCCACTCGCATAAGATTGAGAATACGTATAAATTGATAATCCTGTTATATCTGTCATTACTGTTACATTTTTATTATCTTCGATCAAAGTTACACTAAACCATGTAAGATTCCAAATCCAATCACTGAATGAATAAATTTCACTACGTGTTTTAGCAAGCGGCACACTAGGTTTCTGCTCTTTAGTAGAATAAAACATACAGCCATTTTCTTCTTTATCCTTATACATCTTTAATTCAACAGGGTGTTCTCTAAGTTGTTTTATATCACGAAACAATTCTTCTATTTCTTCTAATGACATCTCATTTTCAGTTTTTTCTGAAGGATTAATCTCAAAAAAATCGACGTTTACATCATATTTTTCAGCTAATGATGCAATCTTTGTTTTAACTTCTTCCTTCTTAACTTCTGAATTAGCATCAAACTCTTCATTTGTACATGCAATCATTACTACCATAGTAACAACTAAATAAAATAAACTTTTCATATTCATAGTGTTTTTATTTAAAATAATAAATCAACTATATCATATTGCTCCTAATATACCTTCTAAAAGACATCAAGATTCTAATTATTCCTTTTCCAACAACCTGATAAAATATGCACCTACTACAGTACGCCCCGTAAATCCTACTATGGTTTTCCCATCCGTATTTATCAAATCAGCCATTGGTGTGCGATCTGTCGTCTCATTCATAAACTTATAAAGCGGCAACATAAGTTTACGGAATCGCATACGGTCAGCACTCAACGAAGCAGACCATACTGTCCAATCCACTTTCGTATAACTATGTCTGCTATCCAACGGACATCCAAACTCATTCATCTTGGTAAGATAGAAATCCGTCTCTTTCTGAATGACTCTCTCCGGGAAAAGATTCAAGCCAAGCAGCCTGTCCCATATCAGATTATACTTCATCCCCCAACTATCCGGTTGGTCAAAAGCCAGCCGATAATGGTCACCCGCATAAGCAGCCATTTCCCATTCTTTAGCCATCTCACCGGCAGCATTCATATACTTCTCCGCTTCTTCTTTCTTATTCAGCATTTCTGCCAGACGTGCATACGCCGCAATCCCCAGAATACCTTTGGCAGATAAATTAGCATGATGAGGACAGTCCCCCGCGAAATTATCTGTATTAAGCTGATCACCGGTATCTGTTCCATTTCCCAATAGATACTCAGCCCATTGAGTCAATGTCTTCCAATGTTTCTCCGCATACGAAGCATTCTTCTCCATTTTAGCAATAGCAGCAGTCATTATCAAGCCGTTTCCTGCTTCTTCCACAGGCATATCACCGCCTATCGTCTGTCCGTTTACAGCAGGATATCCGCCTAAGTCATGCGGAGGAAACGGTTTTCCCCATTTTCCGCTTTCACTGTAGTAGAAAAATGGATTAAGCATCGCTTTTACCAAATCAGGGTTATAACGGAGATAAAGTGGCGAAGCCGGATAATACTCATCCACAGGCCCCACCTGTGGAGTAAAATAAAGTAACTCACCTTCCGAATCTTCAGACATTTGGAAAGCGGAAACAGACTGACGATAAGCTAAAGCACAAAGTTCGGCATATTCTTTTCCTCCGGCGAGGTAAGCATCTGCCATCAATTGACGGTCAAATGCATAACATTTTGCCATCACTTCTTTATAGTCCTCCTCCGCGTCCGCATACAAATCTTCTATGCTTGTTTTTCCATCTTTATTCCAATAAGGTCTCAGATCCTCTCCAAAATAAGCCATTGTATACAGTCCGTCGAAAGCAGCAGTGAGATGCTGCGGAAAATCACCATCCACATCCAGTTTCTGTGCAAAGGCGGCATATCGTTTTTCGGCAGACTTTCTCATCTGTTTCAGATCTCCCTCTTTCATAAAATATGCCCTCATTTCGGCTGCATCTCCCTGTGCACAGGTTACATCATCCTTTGTTCCCAAATAGAAATATCCCCACGATCGTCCGCCTTTTTCTTGATCTACCCACAATTTCTGATTCTCTTGTCCTGTCTTCATAAGAGACAGTCCATCCTTTTCATACATTTGGGTAGACTGTCCGGCACGAAATGCCTTATGTGGATCTATCTCAAAATAGACAGCAACATCATGCTCCTTACCATCCAACGCCTTAGCCTGATAAGAGATATAATTGACGGGACGGGCAAGCGTCTCCAGATCATCCAACAGGTAAGGAGCAGTAAAGCTAAGTTTCAGTTCCACATCCCCACATTCAAACGTATAATGTGTCTGGGTTGCCTGCACATCAACAGACGTTTGTTCAGCTTCTTTCAATTCTGCATATAGTCCGAAATCAACCAATGCACCTCCCATACGGTTTTCGCAATGAGCAGCAATCACGGCTTTCCCATCTTTCATTGTTTCCGCTATGGAATCCGGAATATTCACCCTAAGATCACTTTTCCATTCATATCCCGTGCTGACCAACTGCATTCCATTCACATACAATTGAAATACATCATCATGTGAATAGCGCAAATACAGTTGCTTGTTTTTCGCCAATGCCGGGTCGAATGTCAATTCGCGTCTCACCCATATATTAGGTGAGAACCAGGGAGTATTCACATTCCGCTGATCATCCGTACCGAAGGCTGCCTGTCCTTCTGTCCATGTTGAATCGTCAAACTCTTTGGCTTCCCAATTTTCCTGAGGTTGCTCCATGGTATATCTCCCCGTCCACTCTTTTTCATAAGAGATGGGAGCTACCCTTTCCACAGGCATAGCCGGTTCCTCGGCAAAGAGTCCGAAGTCTACCAATCCTCCTCCCACACGATTCTCACAATGAGCGGCAATCAACGCTTTTCCACTTTTCATTGTTTGCAGAATAGAGTCCGGAACTTCCACTTTAAAGTTTGCTCCCCAGTCATATCCGGTATTTACCAATTGCTTCCCATTAATGTACAATTGGAATACATCATCATGAGAATAGCGCAAATAGATCTTCTTATGTTCCAAAAGATACGGATCAACTTCAACCTCTCTTCGTACCCAAATATTAGAAGAAGTCCATTGTGTTCTTGCTTCCCACATACCAGGCGTACCAAATGCCCCTTCTGACAATTGCCAGTACTTATCATCAAAGTCCGGCTGCTCCCATCCTTCATCAGGTACTAATGAAGTGAACTTTCCTTCCCACTTTTCGTGATCAAGCGCCATCGGAGCGATGGCTTGCATCGGCAGTTCTTTATTACCCATAAAACGATACATAGCACCGTCTACCCGTAAGAAGCCAACAAAAGGAAGTTGTGTGCTGCCGCCAAAAGTCATATTCTGTTTGTTCAGTTCATCCGTCATAGACCAAAGTTTCATATGCGGATGCAAGGTTAATAACGGATAAGCAGGCGCACGAAGGTCACTTTTTGTAGTTTCATCAGAGTAAGGAGTGCTTTTGCAAGCTGCCAATACCGTTATTAGCAGGCAAATGAATGCTTTATTCATTAGTGTTTTATAAATTCTCATTTTCCAAATAATCATTATTAACTACACAATACTTTCAATAGTTACAGGATTTCCTCTTACAGTAATCTCTTTTACAATCTTATTTTACTCTTACACAAGAGAGTCTTTTAGTTTTATCACCTATAAAAAGACACGATAGAATACCTTAAACAACAAAGCTCCTTTTACTATTCTACCATCATGTAGCAATTCAAGTACTGCTGACAGTCCTTTTTGATTAGAGATTTGCCTTTATAATCAAATTTTACGCTACAGATATTGACTCTCTATCCACTAACATAGCATCTATAAATCTATTATACACATATAAAATATCTTGTTTGATGTACTTCTACTTGACAATCTGTAGTATGTAATAACAACCAGCTTATTCCTCTTGGATAAGCTGGTTGTTTCTTAGTAGCTTATCATCTTCTCCGCATTCATTAAGCAATACTTCACAAACGCAACTTATATTGGAATAACAAAATAAGCTAGAGCAAGAAGCGTTACAGATATAGCGTATCCTATCTTCTCTATTTTACTATGCCGAAAGAAATAATTAAATACAAACAAAGCAATCAGCCAACCAATCACTATCTTCATTAAATCATAATGTTTCTCCAAAGGATCCCAAATGTAGAGGTACACATTAAGGAAAAACATTATAATACTAATTATCCAAACCATTATACGTCTCATAGAACTAATTAATTTATACTTGAACGATAGGAAGTAGACCCTACCCCTGTAGTAGATGACCACATATACGTCTCTGTCAATGTAATTCCATTAGTAGAGCCAGATCGTGCATATTCATCTTGAATAGCTGAGAGCTGAGAACTAGATGCTCCACAATAAATACTGACTAATGCTCCTGCCACAGCACCGGAAAGACCTCCCGCTAATAATGATGCATAAAAAGATGTTTTATCACTTGCACTTCTCATCGCATTTAATACTGTTATAGTTTCTTCATTATTCAAGACAGTAGTAGTCGTAATCATATTAGGTCCGGATGTGCTTTCAGATGTAGCTCTTGTAGTAGCGATAGGAGGTCGCATTTCAAATGGATTTCTTATTATAATCCCTTTCTCGTTATTCTCAAAATACACATAAGCCGCGTATTGTGCATTGAGACTATTCACTGATTGTTTTACTAAATCAAAAACTGCATCTGACATATTCATATCTTTAGCAGACTGGACGGTCAAATAGCATGTATCATCTTCAATAACAAAACGATCCCCTATTCTCTGAAAAGCCTTATCTATAATCATTAATTCCTCTTCTGAAGATAAGTCGCTCGGACAATCCAAATATTCACTAATTACCGCAGATTCATTTTTTGTTTCTAAACTTTCTTCAAAATCACTACTACAACCTTGAAACAAACTAACTGTCACCATAAACATTCCTACTGAAACACAGAATGTCACAGATTTAAATACTCCATTCATAATATTAAATTTTAAATTCTATTATTTAGCGAACTGTTTAACCACTATTCCGTAAGTACTATGACTAAAGTATATTCTTAGATGGTTCGCATTCATCTTTCTTACAATTTTTATCACTGCATAGGCCAATAGTTTAAAGTTCACAAATCAACATCTTCAAATTAAAAATATTCAATTCCATTTTTTACCATATAAAATTGCATAAGATCAAAACTCCTTACTTACTTTATGTTTTATCCGTTTTACAAATGCTGAATTAATCTTAACTGGTTTTTCCAATATTGTCTTTGCGATTAAGAATACTTTCTTTTCATTTCCGTTTTTTTTATACAGCTCATACAATTGATAAAGTGGATAAAAACGACAAGGACACATCATTGATGCACTATTATAATATTCCTCAGCCAAGTCGGGTTTATTTAGCTGCTGATAATTTTCTCCGATAATAAGTTCGAGATCATAATCAGCCCAATATTGACGGCATTTCAATGCTACTTCCAAACTCTCACTATATTGTCTCATCTCTTGCAAAATAGCAGCATAGTTATAAAGGAAATAAGGATTATCCAGAAATTTCTTTTCTAATATTTCATATGCTGGAAGAAGTTCATTATATGATTTACAACGCGCAAGCGTAGACGCTTTGCCCCAGCTTAGTTCTGCCTGAATTCGTTCTGTTAATTTATAAAATCCGATAATAGAGGCAATTAATACAAACACACAAATTATATTCTTTATCCAAATCCTAATAAAAAATCGTTTTATATACTCACCAATTATTATGTATATACTAAAGAATGCTATAGCCCAAACAAAAGGATATGTAAATGGATAGGAAAACAACGAAAATGTACCTATTGAGATCAAAGAATAAAAACCTATCTTCTTTTCTGTATTTGAATTCTTTTTATAACAATAAACAATTGCTCCTATCAACAGAAACAACACCAATATACCAACAATCCCAAAATTCAGAAGAATTTTGAGATATTCGTTGAATGGTTGCTTCACATTATCTGCTAACATAGAATAACGACTTTGCTCATGTTGTTTAAAGTAGTCTGCTTGATAATCCATATAATGCGCTTCGAAACTACCAATTCCATGACCTGTCCAAGGAGCATCTTTCACCATATTTATACAACATTTCCAAATTAGCAGTCTCCCATCTGCAGAGTCTTTTTTCATCCAATAACAGCCAAACAACAATAATACCAAACTTGCCAATAAAAGATATTTCAACACCTTTTTCCATTCCAATCTTTCATATAAATATAAGCAAGATAATATAGTAACACTAACAATGCCAGCTCTCGAATATGATAAGATGATAGTTGTTACAATGATAGTTCCAGCTAACCAGCCACCATATCGGACATATTTATTCTTACTCGACAATAAAAGTATGAGAAAGGGGAATCCAGCACAAAGACAAGAAGCAAAACCTGCGGGATTATCAAAGCTACCAGTTACCTTATAAAATGAATGAGAAGAAAATAATCCTGAAAACTGTAATATCCCATAAAGTGCTTGTAGTACACAACTGAACACAATAATATTCCCACACATTAACATATTTACCGATACAGACTTATACAACAGCACTTTTATACAGATATATAGCAATAGCACTAATGATATCAACAATGTCAAACACCATTTAGCAACAATGTATACATCAGTAAATTGGTATGAGTAAACAAACAAACTACCGATACAACAAACAGCAAACAGAATATGAGGGAATCTTATCATTTCATATTTTCGTTCATGACACAATCATTAAGTTCATGATAATATGATCATATACAATCCCATTATCAGAAACCACACACAAACTTTCATACGTTTTGGAATGTAATTTCCATGTCAATTTTACAGTACGCATTCCCTGTTGAATCACATGATCAAAGTACTCCGACAAAGATTTAATTGTGGCGGAGACATTTTCCTTGCCTCTTGTCTTCTGAATTTCTTTCAAATTTAGAAGTTCTACACACTCATTTTCTTTGTTGACAACTGGCAAATAATTATCAGTTTGCGATAGAAGTTTTTTCTTTAGTCGCTTCATCTCATCCACTGTCTTGACCTCTCCTTGAAGAGCATAGCTTACTAGCTGAGGATACCCCTTATCTCTCAACATTTCATTTTGTTGGATTTCCTTTAATTGCTTCTTCCAATCACTATCGTTTTGCGCTTGCAAATTTATTAAAGGAAAAGCAACTACCAACAGAAATATACAAAGAATAAATCTTATTTTACTCATATCGCTTTATTCTTACAAATTAGATGCACTTAAATAATTATCTCCAGATCCCGACGCCTCACTTCCGATACCAGAAGTAGATATAGAAAAATCAATACCATTTCCACCACTTATAGAAACGCTTACCGTCGGTGTTGCTAGGTAATAGGCATAATTACATATTGAATATCCACCTACTCCTTTACTACATTCTTTTATTTGTGAGTCTGCACCTGCACTTCCAATAGATATATAAGCGTCCTCACTACTAGTACTATTGGTCAGGTTTCCGGTACTTACATAAATAGTATGATTAATCTCTACACGCCCACGTTCTGACCCCCACAACCAATAAGCAGTCCAACGCAAGGTATTAGTACATGATCCACTAAAATTACTTTCAGGAGATTTCGTTTTTATTATTGGCGTAAGCCCTTTATTTAATGGAGACTCCTCTGATATACATAAAATATTCATTATGACATTATCATATATAATATCTTCATTCGAAGTAATGCATATTGTTTTATATGTTTTCGAATTGCATTCCCAGGTTAATTCCATTTTATTCATTCCAACCTTAAGAACTGTATTTAAAAAAGTCTCCAAATCAGATTTGGAATATTGAGTTTTCTCATTTTGTTTTTTGCACTCTATTTCCGACCATGTCAACAAACTAATATTACTATTTTCAGTATCATAATAAGGGAAATAACTTTCATTAGATAAAATAACCGATTTCAGTTGATCAAGTTCTTTCTCAGTAGTAATTACTCCAATATTTTTATATTCTTTCAATTGAAGCTGAGACTCATTTGCATATAAACTGCGAGTCAGAATATCCTCCCCACTCTTTTGAATATTGGTCAACTTTTGTTCTAGAGTCAACTCATCTTTCACAATAACGCTTGATTCTGCCTCCGCTATATTGGACTGTATAGAGAAATCATCCTCTTGATAACAAGAAGCCAACAGTATACCAACAAAAATTAATTGCAAAAATAATCTTACAAACTTCATATTTACAAACCTTTAATTAATAATATTTTAACTATAATAAATAACAAGATAGACTACTTCCAATTTTGTTTTTCATCTTCACATATAAAAACTCTCTCCTGCACACCATGCGAATAATTTTTCAATAGCAACAACACATTGCGAGGAACATTCTTATAAGTTAACGAGTCCGCTTCAGAAAGTTGTTTACCTAGAGAACTCCATTTATTCCCAGTGCAATAGAAAAGTTCATATTTATCACCTGAACGAATATAATTATCATAACTCCGAGGTGTATAAACAATCTTTTCTATCTGCTTAGGAATTCCAAGATCAAGACCTGCCCAGCCACCGGAAGACTCAATATAATCAAAAGAAGTTGTGACATCCCCATCAAATACATTCGTGTATTCATGCGAACCGTCTTTTTGAAAACATCCGGGGGTACCCATTACCTTACCTTTTAAAGAAGCGGTATCATTAGGAGTATAAAAAGCTACTTCTGCAATATTACAGTGTGACTCTTTAGGTCCTACATATCTGACATAGCGATACGGTTTTGAAGAATATGATTGAACAACTGTCTGTAATCTTTTCGGTTTCTCGTTTATCAAGTACAAGACTTCTTTTTCACGAAAATCAGGGTCATTGCTTCCTTCAAACGTTCCGCCTATCATGCGATTCAAAAACATATCATCTGCCCGCAAAGTATATTTTGCGAACAAAGTAACATCCTGTACACTATCCGAAGGAGTGAAGAAATGGAATTCATTAGAAACATTAATCTCAAAAGGATCAGTCCAAAAACGGAGTCGTCCTCGTTCGTAAGTAGCAACCCGCATGACGGGTCCTTTTTGTATATCCGTAAAGACAATGTTTTTACCATCGAACTCTGTCCATGCAACAGGCTCCCAATCCATCCGTTTGCTGGCACATAGATAAGCTATTCGTGAACGTGGCTTACCTTTATATAAAGCGTCCTTCGGTATTTGGAGTTCTTTCTTAAAATTTTTTGTATAAGGGAAAGTAATATCTACGATATGCGGATCTTTGAAAAGAGGAATAACAGCAGTATCCAATTTCTGCATTTCCTCCTGCATAGCGCGATTTAGACTAAATGTATTACGATAAACCTTTATTTTAGGCATTCCACACATTGCGTCTTTCCGTACTTCACTCACACCATTAGGAAATTCGTGGTAATAGAGCGTACCGTATTTATCTGTAAATGCCACCCATTGATGGCTGTCATTCTCATCACCACGAATCGGCATGAAGTCTATGGCACACGGAATACCTAACGCACGACAAACATAAACAACAAAATCCGTGAGTTCACGACAACTACCGGTTTTCTGCTGGACAACTTCCGGTCCCACGTGAGGAAGGCTGGCAGGAACGGCAGTAGTAAATACCGCTCCTCCTTTACGAATTGAATCAAGTAAACAACGGGCCGCGACAATCGGATCTTCCTTATCAAGTACTCCTGAAGCACGTAAAGAATCGAGCAAGGGATTATATTTCTGATAAATAGATTCCCGCCAGCTAGCCAAGGTCTCGTCACCAATACGATAAGGAAGAAGATATTCACAGAAATCTGCAAACGAAACATGTTTCCCCCATGGTTGTTCCTGCCACACCTTAAATGACCACTCAATATTATTACATAAATAAGCAGAATCAACTGTTTCGATATCTCTATAGGATTGTAAAGAATCTAAATACAATGGTCCATACATGTGACGAACAGAGTCAGCCACGACCTGAGGAGAAATACCCAATCCACGTGTTTCCTGTAACAAAGCATAGTAAGTAAAATACCGATCTAACTGTTTTCCTTTATAATAGGTATAATAAGGCATATTTTCTATCAAGAAACAAGCAGCCCTATATTTCAAACTATCCGCTGGGTCAATATGATAGCGAGACAAAACCTTTTCCAGCTCCACACGATTCTCTCCTGCCTGCTGAAGAGCTATTTCCAATATAGAAACCGCCGGAACATTCTTTTCTCTTCCAGAACATGAAAGGAAAAAGAGATTACCAATTGCAGTAAGCAGAAAGACAGATACCAACCTTGTGAATGTTCTCATAATTATCAGAAAAATAGAGATAAATGATTCTGTGTTATTTTTTTGCAAAATTACAAGTCATTTTGCCATCACACAAGGGGGTGTTACACTCATATAGCCTCCACAATAGACTACAGAGGCCTTTAACAAGGATATTTTTTATTTTTATACCCATATTGTAACATTCCAAATGCATCTGACCGCCACATTTGACCAGAAATTATCCTTCATGAATAAAAATTGTCCTTATTGACCCGGAATTTATTTTGTAGATATCCACCCTCTTCTATCAGTGTTACACCTTTAAAGCCATTATACCCACGCAGAAGCACTCCTAGCTGCGATTGCTTCTCTTATTTTCTTCTATATTGTAACACTATAAAGACAACGAAAACACTGTGGAACCAAATATTATCCTTTTTTTGAATGGATATTATCCTTCGAATAAATCTATTTTTCGTTACTTTGCATCAACATTAAAAAACAAAATAATCATGAGCGCAAGAAGAAAGAAAAATGCTTTATTTTATGCGATAGCATTAGCTTGTAGTTTAACCGCTATTTTCATTACTTATAGTTGTAGTACTGATGAATATTACACAGATGAAACACAGATGGCAGAGAATGAGATAGCAAAAACACGCGGATTTTCATCAAGAATGCTGAATAACGAAAATACACTCATTGATTCTATTGCCAGTTCTGATGAGTTTTGGGAATTCGAAATGAGCTCCGAGCTTTTGGCAGATAAGTTTCATGATTACACTTCTACTTTAAGTGAAGAAGAATATGACAAACTTATGGAGAATCTGAATGATGATGACTACGTGGAAGACTTCATGAGAAAAGCCAATCTAGAAAATGAGTTACAGCAACTGGCAAAAGCTAAAGAAAACCTGATTAAACATACAGGATTTTTAAGATTAAACGCAGATGAACGGACACAACTCTTTATACTATATGCAGAAAGTAACGAACTTACAAAAGTAAAACTCCTGAAAACACGCGAAGAAGGAGGAAGTACTAGTAGCTGTGAAGAACAAAAACAAGCGGCATATAGACAGGCAAAAGCTGATTATGACAATGCTATCGCTAACTGCAAAGGGGATAATATGCCTTTTGGCTGCTTGACACAAGCAGCTGCAAAATATGATAGAGCTAAGGATATAGCAAATAAGAAATATAAAGAATGTATAGCTAATAAATGAAAATAGTTAAATACATAATTTTATATAATATAATGTGGGGAATCAGCATCTCGATGTGTTACCTTCATCGTTTTATTGATGACATAAATTATTCTTTTCAAGATTTCTTAATCACTTTCTTTGAACTTCTTGCATGGATTGTACTCATAATTGGAGCAATTGATACATGCCCTAAAGATAAATATTCGAATAAACGTGTATGGTTTTACTATGCCATCATGAGGGGATTTATATCAGCAATCCATTCTTTTATAGGATTAATAAACATATTAAAAATATAGCTTAATGCAATTCCTTCAAGAAAGTTTCCATATCCTCATCTTCAATACCTAAACGTCCTCGTACACGAGATCTCAAAACTCGATAGTTACCATCATTAATATTAAAAATAGACATCATATCTTCTTTAGTTTTACCCATCCTAATAAGTACACAACACACAATATATCGTGGTTTCATTTCAATTTGCTTTTCTTTCAACCAAACAAAAAAGTCAGGATCAATCGCACGACATCCTTCTATTAACGTAAGATACTCACTGGCAGTCAATTGATATATAGATTGATTTTCTAAAAGTCTGCGTACAAATACAACACCTTTCAGCACAGGTGGAGGAGAAGATAGCAGTTCTTGAAGCCGTTTCTCTTGAAGGACTGTTTTTTGCCGCTCAATTTCCAATAAACGATAGAATGAGACAGCCAATTTAACTATCCCTGCTACTGCTACACCGACAATGACCAGCACAGGTAAAGTATAAGCAGATAGTGCAGGAGCTAATTCTACGTGGACTTCCTTAGGCATAACAAAATAAATCTGATTGGCAACAATCAACAAAAAGGCAGCAATGCATTGCCAATCAGTTACCTCGGAGGGCAATCCATGTGTTCCTTTCTCACGGAATGTCCATAAGAGTGCGCCTACAAAGAGGATCAGCCACATAAAAAGATAATGGGAAGCCGAGAATGCATCCACATACATCCCCGGAAAGAACATCTGAAACAAATAGGCAGTCAACAACACAAGACAACAGAGCAAACCACCTGCCAACCTACTCTTTATAAGGTCAGCGAACTGTATTGTTACTCTTTTCTTCATCGTATTTTATTTTAAACACTGCAAAGATAAAACATTCCCATTACACAAGTCCATCAACAGGCTATTTTATTTGAACATGAATATAAATAAAACAATGGTTTTCCTATGCAGGAAACAGCCAATATAAAAGAGATAGAAAAATCATATACAAAAATATCCTTATCTCTTTGTATATTTTATAATGGCGAAGAGGATAATCTAATATCACAAAAACAATGAACCAAATAGCTATCATTTTCACCGGTAACTGCTTATTCAAAGGATCAACTATGAGTAAAAAGAATCCTGCTAACACTAATATAATATTGATTATCAAAACAACTGCATATCTCATATTATTATACATTTAAGGAAATACAAAATATAATACACAGAGAAGCACTGTGGCTATGACATTTCTTATCACCCCATAAGTATTATTATGGCGAAAAAGAAAGTCCAGCAGCAACGTTACAAGATACCAAGCCATTACGATTTGTACCAAATCATATTGCCGTTCCAAAGGGTCCGTAAATATCATATATACATCAACAGACATCAACACAATGGTTATGATCCAAACCATTGTGTTTTTCATAGTCATATTCATTTTCAGTGATAAATAAATCGCTCCAATCAATAATATACCTTCTTGTTTTCTTTAGAGGATACAATATAATCGTCTATTTTTACATCAAAATAAGATTTAGCTACACCATCATCATTGGAAGGTAGTGCCTCTTTATCAGCCAGCGCCTCTATAATATCAATTTCTTTTACGTTCTTTTTCAGCTTGGGAAACAAAAGGCTGACATAGATATACTTGCGATCACAACCTTTAATAATCAACAGCTTATCCAATGGAGCCCCGCCATCATATCCTCTCACCATATATTCATCTCCGGTTTTCTTATCTACTATTTTAAATCCCGGACTATAATACAACCATTGCCAATCAAAATAGATAGGTTGCAAAAATGTAACTTTAGTATCATTTTTTCGTTTCTCAATAGAATAGATTTCAGGCATTGTACTCATTCCTCGCTGATAAGTTCTATCGGCAGCTATCTTTATATCTTCTTTAGGAACCGTGTAAGCCTCATCAAACAATTTCTGATCACGTTCCTTGTTCGGGTCGATAACCTTATTCTCAACAACATTCATGCTTTTCTGAATCTGCGGCATGATCTCTTGTACCATTTCCATTGACAGTTGCTGTATCATCGGCATTGATTCATTCGCAACAGCAGATGCAGTCTCCCCAAGCTTCTTGCCGGCAGGAGATTCGTAGAAAGCAACTACTTTTTTCAGTTCATCCAATGTCATATGCTGTTGGTAAATAGGAGCATATACTTCCATCACTTTATCTTCAATCTTCTGTGTCCACTTTGCTGCAAAATCTTTCCAATAAGCCTCATCTTGTTGGAAAGGTCCCTTTTGCATACTTGACATGAATTGCGACATGATAGCCTCGGAGGATGCCGAACTACCGGAAAGGGTCATAATCTTCTTAAGCAAAGTTTTGTATTCATCAGTTTTATCTGAATTCTGAGCCGAAGCCGGTAAAATGGAAGCAAGTGATGTTACCATGCAAATCACTACTAAGGAAAGGATTTTCTTCATAATATAATAGTTTTGTTTGATGATGTCGGGTAAACTTCATCATGTTATACATTCTTACAAATATACATCAATTACAATTAGTACACAAGCAAATGACGAACATAATTGTAAACAGTGGCAATTATTATCTGATTCACCTGAACATCTTTATTGTATCACCTGAGTAAAAAATAAAGTATCCACATTAAAATCTGAGTTTTTTTAGATTAAAACTATAGGACGATTGTTACAATTTAGGGGGTAAATCTCTCAAATAAAATATAAAAATCACTGATTATCAACTACAAACCACAAATCAGAGTGTAACACCCTCTTGTTTTGGTTATGAAAGATTCGTACCTTTGCAAAAACGAATGAAGACCTTAAAAAAGAACATAACATCCATTTAAATAAATATCAATTATGAAGCAATTAAGGCATTTAATGTCATTATGTATTTTTATATCACTAATGGCAAGCGAACAGCAAGATTAATCTTTGTACAGTTAGTTATCTTTTGTAATTTTCCATTCTGATCTTGAAAAAATTATAGAACAATTAAAAATAAAAGACACCATGAAAAATATTTCAAGTACCAATCATACGTCCATCTATAAATTATTATTCATCTTATTTTTTGCAGGAGTTTGTAATCTACAATTTAAATGCAATGCTCAGGAATACTCCAAATTGGACGAAGTACCACAGTGGGTCAAAGAAAAAGTTAGCCCAGAGGAATATAAATTATGGGAAGTCATGAGTTCTGTTTTTCAGATAGACTACTCCTTTCTCAAAAAAAATATATCTCAAGAAAGAAGAAAAGAAATACTTCACCTCTTGCAAAACACTGTACCAAGAATCCAAAATGGCTCATACAGTGTCGAGAAAGGTACATTGTTTTGTGTAGCTGATGAATTTAAAGTTGACTCTTTGTCTAATTGGAGCACAGAAATCTTAGAATGCAAGAAGAAAAATGGCATTATTTACTCCAGCAGGGACGGCTATGACGCACATTACAAACTAACTGTAATTTATGGATATGACAAACTGAATAAAAAAGTATATCCGATAAAAAATGAATTAGAATGTATCAGCTACTCCGGAATAGATATTACATGTAACGACCTCCCTATTATAAAATATAATGAGGTCGAAGGCAAACTGCAAGGAACCTGCTATGGAACCCTTTCCTTCAAAGACAAAAAAGTATAACTCACAGTGAAGATTTTACCAAGTATTTCCTCTTGGAGCCTTAAAACAACAGCAACTAATATAAATAAATGAAAAACATTCCAGTTCCTTCTATTCTATATTTGCTGTTGAGTGCAGGAGTCTTATTCGTAAATGCAAACACATTTACCGATTCCCAAATTTTCCCTAAATGGATTTTTATGTTCACAGGATTAGGAGTAATTGGATGTTTTTTCATTTTATTTCTTTCTAGAGAAAAAATTGTTTGCAATGAAAACAGGTATAATCTGTAAACAGTAGTAATTACCATCTGCTTACTGCCTCTCTTCGTCCAAACAACCCTATAATCACCTGATTTTCACCTATTGTTATCAGATTTTCGTAGGGACATCTTCATCGTTCCACCCGGGTAGAATGAACTGTCTACGTCTGTGACACGATCGGTTTACCCAGGTGCAATGATCAGTTCACTCGGGTGGAACGATGAAGATGTCGGTAAGATAATATAAGAATGTAAGGGAGATATGCCAAGAACATAAGTGTCACAACATACAAATGACAGGCAGAGTAAAATCAATATAGCTGTAGTCCGTAGCAGAAAGAATAATGAGAGATAACTCAAGAAAGGATGAGAGATGCGCTGTTTTGGAGCATATTATGGGATAAAGCAATGAGAGACACCCTGCTCTGAAGGTATCTCTCATTCATTATTCATCTAGTTATCTGATCTTTACAGAAAGGAAGTGAGACCGTGAGACTAAAATATTTTTTTATTTCTTGGGAGCGAGCAGATTATTCCTTATCTACAGAAAATTTAAAGATACACTGACTCATGTATTTTTCTCCCGGGCGAAGCACAGCCGAAGGCCACTCCGGTTTGTTCGGAGTATCCGGATACTTCTGAGTTTCAAGACATACAGAAGCACGTTGATTGTATGTAATGCCTTTCTTTCCTGTCAGAGAACCATCCAGGAAGTTACCTGCGTACACCTGAATACCCGGTTCATTGGTATATACATCCAGTACGATACCCGTCTTAGGTGATTCGAGCGAAACACATTTGCGGGAAATATCCCCTTTGGCATTCAATACCCAGTTATGGTCATAACCATTTCCATTCTTCAATTGTACAAAATCGTAGTCGTTAATGCGTGCACCTACCGGAGTCGGCGTGCGGAAATCCATCGGAGTACCTTCTACCGGAACCATCTCGCCGGTTGTCATGAATGTGCTGTCGACCGGAGTATAATAATCGGCATCCACCATCAACAAGTGGTCTGCATTGCTTGCTGCATCACCATCGAGATTAAAATAAGAGTGATTGGTCATATTTACGATGGTCGGCTTATCCGTTTCTGCTTCATAGCGGATATCGATGGCATTATCGTCCGTCAGTTTCATCAGAACCTTACAGGTAATGTTGCCCGGGAAACCTTCTTCACCGTCCGCAGCGACATAGGTCAGTTCGATCTCTTGCGGATTCAGTTGCACAGCGTCGAACACACGATACTGAAACCCTTTAGGGCCACCATGCAAGCAATGGCCGTAGTTATTTTGAGGCAATTGATATTCAATGCTGTCCAATGTGAATTTACCCTGATTGATACGATTAGCATAACGACCGATGCTGGCACCAAAATCCGAAGGTTTGCTGATATAATCCTGAATAGAATCGAATCCCAGAACTACATCCTGCATCTTTCCGTCTTTATCGGGAACCATCACAGAAACAATGCGTCCGCCGAAGTTCGTCACGCAGACTTCCATGTTATTCTTGTTGCGAAGGGTGTATAAATCTGTTTTCTTACCGCCTACCTCGGCTTGGAAATTAGTTCTTAACAGACCGGAGTCGGTAGTTTGCTCTGCTTTCGGAGTACAAGCAGTCATAAAAAGGGCAGCAAAAGCCCATAATGCCAAATTCTTCATGATTGATATAAAATTACAAAGTTACGTTATGGCTGCAAAGTTCGCAAAATCGGGGTTACTACAAAGCTATTATTTGACCAATAAATAACACAAATATTCCATTTTATCGAAGAATCGATCCATCTGAATGATAACGGAAAGAGAAGAGGAAGCATAAAAAAGGCTATTGCAAAGAATCAAACGAATCTTGCAATAGCCTCTCACCCCCATTCATTAAATGATTTATCTCATTATATGTCTGAATATATCAATGATAAGGATCTGTTTACTCCTTAGTATTCGGGAAAGCCGATATTCTCAACCGGGCCGCTCCCATCGGAATCAATGTAATCTCTTCTTTAGCGCCTTTCACCGCATCTTCTTCGGGCAATACGCCACAAAGTCCTGTCTCGTCGATCTGCCATTCGGGAATAATCCGACCGGTAGCTTTCACTTCCAAAGGTACATTGGCTACTGTGAACGGGAAGTTATCAACAGGCCAGGACTTACGAACCACCTTGAAGTTTTTCAAAGGTTCTTTCTTATCCAATACCAATGAATAGTTCCAGGGGCTATTTGCATAAATTTCAGTAGTAGGCCATTTCTTCGGGTCGGCACCTTTCTGCCATTTGGAGTCACCGATAGCTGTTTCCCGACTGTCTTTTTCTACATATTTCTCGTCAATCTTAAGAGACAATGTCAACGGACCATAATCCACACTTACACTGTTCTTATTCACTTGCCAGGTACGCATGGACAGAGACATCGGAAGGGTCATCTCCACTTTGTCACCATCCTCCCATTCGCGTTCGATGCACAAGTATTTGCCCGATACAGGTTTCGCGCTGATCTTCTTTCCGTTTACACGCACTTCGGCTCCCTCAGTCCATGAAGGAATGCGGAGATAGAACGGAAAATTGACCTTTTCACCGGTAGAAACGGTAAATTTGATACTTTCCTCGAAAGGATAGTTAGTCTCTTCATGAAGAACGATTTCCTTTCCATTGCCAACTTTCACCGTAGCTTTACAGGCAGCATAGATGGCAGCGGCAATACCGTTGTCGGGAGTTGCCAATACCAGATGTTCTGAGAAGTAAGGCCAGCCTTGCGCATGGTTATGCTGGCAGCAGCGGCTGCTGAACGGATTCATGGAAAGGAACGGACCACGGTTGTCAATGCCCGGATGATGATTCTTTGAGTCACTGACTGTATGGTTCGGACAAGTGATGTAACGCAAAGCCTTGAAGTCGGGCATTACGGCAGCAGGATAAGAGTTGAAAGCCACTTCTTCACAATGTTCAGCCCACATCGGGTCGCCTGTCATGCAAAGCATGATTTCATCAGAAGCCATCTGTTCCACCAGTCCGCAGGTTTCCACTCCCTGACGGGGATCGATATATCCCAGACGGGCATTCTCGTCCGCACCGAACATACCGCCCGGCACCTGACCGAAGGTACGACGGATCAAATGATGTACGTTATAAGATGCTTTGAGCATAGCGGAATCTCCGGTCTGCATATAATAAGTGGCAGGTTCGCGGAAACACTGGGCGATGTTCACATTATGCCAGTTAGGCAGGGAAGTTGACTTTGTCCAGTCGGCTGTATTACGGTGAATCTTCTCGGCAAGTTCCAGCAGGAAGGCGTCTCCGGTATGATTATACAGCCAGTAGATACTGATGATGTTGTCACCGCCACGGCTGTTTTCCCAGTAGTCTTCCAGAAGCTTATCGTCGGGAACAGTCATCTGCCATTTGAAATAGTTCGTCATCAGGTCAATAACCCGTTGGTCCTGAGAATATTCGTAATAAGATTGCAGACACCAGAGCATGATCATTTGTGCCCACAATTCACGTTTACCGTTCCGTTCGTTGATGGGGCCGAAGTAACCGTCGGGCTGGCAACTGGCAAATACACCTTCAATCCATGTTTTTGTTTCCGCAATCATCTTCGGATCATTCAGGATATAGGCAAGATTGCCGTAACCTTTCAGCCAGTAAGGGACTTCTTCCCAACCATGATCGCCACCGGTCGTCAGCCAGGCATTATTGTCTTTCTCCAGCCAGGCACTGATCTCACCCAGATGTCCGGTCAGACCTTCACGCTGCAGTTCGAGATACTTCTTTACCCAACCTTCCGGCTGAATGCTGCCAACAGGCAACTTAATAAAATTCAACGGACGAAGCGGAGCCCGATAGCTCACGTAATTCGCGTTAGTCGACTGTGTATCGGGACGGTCTACCACCCTTACAGATTCATTAGCAGTACGTGTGGTAAAAGCAGCTGTCAGCAAACCGACAGTCAGCAGCGTACCCGCAACTCCTATTTTAAAAGATCGTTTCTGTTTCATTTTGAATATTTTTTGGGGCTGACTAAAGAGTCATCCTTATTTAAATTCGGTTTATTTATAATTAAAAATCAACTCTCCGCCTTTTATCAGTTCATTGTGAGATATACGGTAGTCATCAATCTTTTTTCCGTTGAAATGGATACTTTTGATCGGTGCGTCTTTCTTTTTTCGTCCTTCTGTCTGAATGGTAAGTGTATTCCCATTCGCCAACCGCAACAGTACCCTGTCAAAAAGCGGAGAGGTCAGATCATAGTATTCGTCTCCCACAAGCAGAGGGTAGAAGCCCATTGCACCAAACACGTACCAGGCACTCATCGTACCGTCGTCTTCATCCATTTCGGGGCTATACCCTTCCGGATCGTTTTTGAATGCTTTGCCCAGATAAGGAGTCTTAAATTCCGAGTTTCCTCCATATTTATGGATCATCGGCTCAGTCATCAGGCTTCGCACTATCTGTTGGGTCTTCTCCGGTGCTCCTAGCCGGTTGAACAGATAAGGGACATGAATATCCGGTTCGTTTCCCTGATTATAGAGGTGATGATCGAAGAAATAGGTGAGCTGCGAACGAAGAGAGTCTTGTCCCACCCACTCTATCATTTTATCGATGTATTGCGGAGCTGCCCATCTGTATTGCCAGCGGGTTCCCTGATAGAGTCCGTTATTCTTCATCACTTCAAAAGCAGGAGTGACATTCATAAATTCCTTCTTCCAGATTTCCTCGAAGAGAGAGACCGAGCGTTGTCTGTATTGTTCAGAATCTGCCTTTTCACCGATGATTCCGGCGATCTGAGCCATGGCCCATAAATCATAAGCCGATTCCATCTTCTGATCGGGCGAACGCATGGGCAGCCGTTCCATTTCCTCCTTCATACCTGCATAGCCTTTGCGGAAATCAAGGGTTGTGATTCCTTTCCGGTAGGCATCCAGCAAGAGAATCACAGCATGTTCGGTGCGCACTGTCGGGGTGGATTCGAATCCGGTGGACCAGTCTTTCTTTCCCGTTGCGTACAGATGAATCAGAGAGGTTGCCATATCCCGCATTCTCGCAGGTTCGGTCAGCACCAACAGAGGAAATTTAGTGCGGAAGGTATCCCATAACGACCAGTTGCTGTAATAGCGGAAATCTTCTGATATATATACTTTCCCATCCGTACCCAGATAAGCTCCATCGGGAGAACTCACATCAGCCGGACTCAGATAAGCACGGTAGAGTGATGTATAGAAGATTACCTTATCGTCTTTCTTTCCGCCTTTCACGTCGATGGCGGAAAGTTGTTTCTCCCATTGGTTGCCGGTCTGTGATTTCAGTTCGGCAAAGTCCATCTTTTCCCAGCGGGCACATTCCCAGCTAGCCAATTCGGAACTGAGTGCGGAAAGTCCGATACGTACTTCCACCGCACGTACCTTCTTGCCAAAAGTAAGGCAGGCAGTCGTCTCTTTCTGTTCCTCCAGTTGGAAAGGCTGGTCGGTGTTTAAGGAGAAATAAAGTTTGTAGCGTCCATGTCCGCAGACATTCTTTGCCTGTACATAGCCTTCAATGCAGGTATCCGATACACGTTTATACTGACAGGTAGCCACGTCTTCAAACGTAGAGGCGAAGTCCACCCAAAGAGCAGCGGAAATGCTTCGGGGAAACTTATAACGTTCCACCGCCATCGCATGAGTCGCAGTCAGCTCTGTCTTGATGCCATTGGTAAAGGCTGTCGAATAATAACCGGGAGTTGCTTTCTCGTGATTCTTCTTCATATGCAACTCCTGTGAAGGAGCTACCGGACGAATGCGCAGATTTCCTCCCCCTCCACTACATCCCACTCCGGAAAGGCGGTTGACAGAGATACCGGAGACCTTAGTCACGGCGTAATCATAACCGGCATGGCTGCGCGGATCGTTATCCGGACACACACAAACCATTCCGAAAGGAGCAGCAGCACCCGGAGCTACCTGCCCGTTATCACCGGAAGTACCGATAAACAGGTTGACATACTTTGTATTTTGCGCAACTGACGCAACAGTACATAAGGTCAGTAAAAGAAAGGTGTATCGTCTGATTGTGCTATTTTTCATAGTGTTCTCCTTTTGGATAAAAAAACTCAAGTGAACCGCAGGAGAAGCAATCTTCACCGGCGATTCACTTTGAAATAATAAAGAAATGATCTTTTAATTCTTGTTTACAGAGAACTTAAAGATACACTGGCTCATATATTTCTCGCCCGGACGAAGTACTGCCGAAGGCCATTCCGGCTTGTTCGGGGTATCCGGATATTTCTGAGTTTCGAGACATACGGAAGCACGCTGGTTGTAAGTAATGCCTTTCTTTCCGGTCAGTGAACCATCGAGGAAGTTTCCTGCATATACCTGGATACCAGGCTCGTTGGTATATACATCGAGCACGATACCTGTCAGCGGTGATTCGAGAGTAGCACATTTACGGGTAACGTCGCCCTTGGTATTCAATACCCAGTTATGGTCGTAACCATTACCATTCTTCAACTGTACGAAATCGTAGTCATTGATGCGTGCACCTACCGGAGTCGGAGTACGGAAGTCCATCGGAGTTCCTTCAACCGGAGCTATTTCGCCGGTAGTCATGAAGGTGCTGTCTACCGGAGTATAGTAGTCTGCATCAATTGTCAGCAGATGTGCCTCATTGCGGGCTGCATCTCCATCAAGGTTGAAATAAGAGTGGTTGGTCATGTTCACAATAGTCGGCTTGTCGGTTTCCGCTTCGTAGCGGATGTCGATAGCGTTATCGTCCGTCAGTTTCATCAGCACCTTACAAGTGATATTGCCCGGGAAACCTTCTTCACCATCTTCTGCCACATAAGTCAATTCCAGTTCTTGCGGATTGGGCTGTACTGCATCAAACACCCGGTATTGGAATCCTTGCGGACCGCCATGCAGACAATGACCGTAATTATTCTGAGGCAACTGATACTCTGTACCGTCCAATGTGAATTTACCTTGATTGATACGGTTGGCATAACGACCGATGCTTGCTCCAAAGTCCGAAGGCTTGCTGACATAATCCTGAATAGAATCGAAGCCGAGCACTACATCACGCATCTGTCCGTCTTTGTCGGGTACCATCACAGAAACAATACGGCCACCGAAGTTCGTAATGCAAACTTCCATGTTGTTCTTGTTGCGCAAGGTATACAAATCAGTTTTCTTTCCATTTACTTCCATCTGGAAGTTACTTTGCAATAAACCGGAATCCGTTGCTTTCTCGGCTTTCGGTGTACAAGCTGCCATTAACAGGGCGGCAACTGCCCATACACATAACTTTTTCATATTATTACTTTTTTCAGGCACGGATTACACGGATAACACGGTTTAAGACTCTATACCAGATAAAAATCCGCGTAATCCGTGCCTACCTTGTTTTCTACTTTATACTATTCAGCAAATCTACTTTACCTTCATTGACCAATTTAAGAATCAGTTCGCCGAAAAGCGTATTCTGCCAGGCAAACCACGCACGGGTGAAATTCTTCGGATCGTCTTTGTGGAAAGATTCGTGCATAAAGCCTGTTCCTGCATCCGTATCCATCAGCATTTTGATACAAGTTTTGATTTCCGCATCATCCTTGCTGGTGAAAGCTTTCATCATGATACTCATCGGCCATACCATATTATAACCGATATGCGGTCCGCCAATACCTTCGCCTGCCTTGCCCTTGAAGAAGTAAGGATTGTCCTCGCTCCACACGAACTTACGGGTATTCTGATAAATAGGATCATTCACATTCACATCGCCCAGATAAGGCATCGCAAGCAGACTCGGCACATTGGCATCGTCCATCAGGAAGTGATTGCCGAAACCGTCTACCTCGAATGCATAAATCTTACCGTATTTAGGGTGATTGTATACCGCATATTTCTTCAATGCTGTCTCTACTTCCTGTGCCAGGTCTTTACATTCCTTAGCCAAAGTAGTCTTCTTATTCACCTTCTCAAGGATTTCAGCAGCTTTGCGCAATGAAGATACGGCAAAGAAATTGGAAGGTACCAGATATTGAAGAGTCGTTGCATCATCCGAAGGACGGAAGCATGACACGATCAGTCCGACAGGTTTTACCGGTGCTCCAAGTCCGTCATTATTCAAGGTATCCAACGCGCGTTCTGTCTTACGCTGGAACTTATACGGACCCACTCCGTCTTTGCGTTGTTGTTCCTTAAATGTTTTCAGTACATTAGTGATAGCCTGAATCCATTCTTCTGAGAAGATGCTGGCATCTCCGGTTGTTTTCCAATAGTGATAAGCCAGACGCAACGGGTAGCAAAGTGAATCGATTTCCCATTTACGTTCGTGCAGTTCCGGTTTCATATCAGTCAGGTCGCTCATCCAGTGATTGTCTTCAACGGCACCATCATTAAACGCATTGGCATAAGGGTCGATATTGATACATTTGAACTGACGAAGGATCACCCCTGCCAGCATCTCTTTCAGTTCCGGATCAGAGTTTGCCAGCTGAACATACGGCCATACCTGTGCGCCCGAGTCACGAAGCCACATCGCATGGATATCTCCGGTGTAAACAAATGTATCCGGTTTTCCGTCTTCGCCTTTGCGGAAATGTACCGTAGTATCAATGGTATTAGGGAAACAGTTGGTGAACATCCACGCCAGTTTCTCGTTTTTCAGAAGTTTCTGCACGCGGAGGATTTCTTTCTCTACCGCATTCGAACGGAAAAGACGCTTGGAAACTTCCGGACGGTTGTCTTTCTGAATAGCATCCGTCACACATACATACATTTCGGACATCGTATTTGCAGCCTGCATCTGGCCACCGCAAAGGAGCATGCCTGCCAGCATACCTGCACTGATATATTTTACTTGCTTCTTCATAAATTACTTTTTCTTTTTAAATTCGTTGGAGAAAGAATAAGGGAGATCAGCCTCTTTTGTACCACGCTGTTCATTCGGTTGGGCAGCCATCTTGAAAGTGATGGAAGCGCCATTCATCAGTTCCTCATGAGTCAGGTAGTTCTTCGTATGTTCTTTACCGTTCAGAGTCATGGAAGATATATAACGTTTGTCGTCTCCGTTTTCAGGAGCTGAAATGGTTATTGTCTTTCCATTCTCCAGATGCAGCTTCATCTGCTTGAAGTAAGGAGTACCGAGGATATACTCATCCGTACCCGGACATACCGGATAGAAGCCCATGGAAGAGAACACATACCAGGCAGAAGTCTGACCGTTGTCTTCATCACCACAGTAACCGTCAGGAGCAGGAGTATACAGTTTATCCATCACCTCACGAATCCAGTGCTGTGCTTTCCACGGCTGGCCGGAGTAGTTGTACATATACAACATGTGCTGGATAGGCTGGTTGCCATGTGCATAGTTACCCATATTCATAATCTGCATTTCACGGATTTCATGAATCACACCGCCATAATAGCTGTCGTCAAAGACAGGAGGCAGGATAAATACAGAATCCATCATCTGGTTGAAGCCGTCTTTTCCGCCCATCAGATCAATCAGTCCCTGAGGATCGTGGAAGACAGACCAAGTGTAATGCCAGCTGTTTCCTTCTGTGAAAGCATCGCCCCACTTCAACGGATTGAACGGAGACTGGAACTTACCATCTTCATTCTTGCCACGCATCAGTTTATGTTCGGGATCATACAGATTCTTATAGTTCATGGCACGCTTGGCGAAGATCTCTATTTCCTTTTTAGGCTTGTTCAAAGCTTTACCCAGCTGATAGATACACCAGTCATTGTAAGCGTACTCCAGCGTACGGGCTGCATTCTCATTGATACCTACGTTATAAGGAACATAGCCCAGTTTATTGTAATAGTCATATCCCAGACGTCCGGTAGAAGACACTTGCGGATGTACTGCGTTAGCTCCGTGCTTCACAGCTTCCCACAACGTTTCGATATCATATCCTTTCAGACCTTTCAGATAAGCATCGGCAACTACGGAAGCCGAATTATTACCCACCATACAGCCTCTGTGTCCCGGGCTTGCCCACTCAGGCAGGAAGCCGCTTTCCTTGTAGGTATTGACCAGTCCTTCCTGCATCTTCGTGTTCATAGACGGATACATCAGGTTCAGGAAAGGGAAAAGGCAACGGAAAGTATCCCAGAAACCGGTGTCGGTAAACATATAACCGGGAAGTACTTCGCCATTATAAGGGCTGTAATGAACGATATCACCTTTCGCATCTATTTCGTAGAAGCTTCTGGGGAAAAGTACCGAACGATACAGGCAGGAGTAGAAAGTACGCAAATGGTCGATATCGTCATCTTCCACTTCGATGCGTCCCAAAACATCATTCCACACTTTACGTCCTTTGGCTGCAATCTGGTCTACATTACCGCTGCCCAGTTCTTTCAGATTCAGTTCCGCTTGTTCGGGGCTGATGAAAGAAGAAGCTACACGTACATTCACCTGTTCGCCTTTGTTGGTTTTGAAACCAATCACTGCACCGGCATGCTTGTCTTTTGCTTCCAGCTTATTTGTATCGATATTGCCATTGGCAACGGCTGCCGTATAAGTAAACGGCTTGTCGAATTGCAGAACAAAATAGTTCTTAAAGTTTTCCGGAACTCCGCCGCTATTCTTCGTTGTGTAGCCGATTATCTTATTTTCCGAAGGGATGACTTTTACAAACGAACCGTTATCAAAAGCATCTACAACGACATAAGAATCATTATCGGGAAATGTAAAACGGAAAGCGGCAGCTCTCTCTGTAGGAGCTATCTCAGTGACAACATCATGATCGGCAAGGTATACTTTATAGTAATACGGAGTAGCCGTCTCAGCCTTGTGAGAGAACCAGCTGGCACGCTGATCCTGATCAAAGACCACCTTGCCGGTTATCGGCATGATGGCAAACTGACCATAGTCATTAATCCAGGGGCTGGGCTGGTGTGTCTGTTTAAATCCTCTGATTTTATCAGCATCGTACGTATAGGTCCATCCGTCTCCCATCTTACCGGTTTGAGGAACCCAGAAGTTCATCCCCCAGGGAAGGGCGATAGCGGGATAAGTGTTTCCCGTAGATAAGGCGTGCTTAGACTGAGTACCTACCAGTGGACTGACATAGTCCACCGGTCCGGTAATCGTTTTAGCATCCATATTCCACGCACTCAATAAAGTAAAAGCTAATAGAGCGAGTTTTTTCATGGTGTTCTTGTTTTATTTAGTTAGTTTATTTTCAAGCATCTTTATAAAATAGCCGCCAACTACGGAACGCGCCTGGAAACCTCTCTGAATCGGATTATCCGTAAATATCCAGTCGGACATCGGAACGCGGGTCGTTGTCTCGTTCATAAACAGATATACCGGTTCGATAAACTTCTCGAAAGTAGCTTTATCCGGTGCCATAGTAGCAGTCCACATAATCCAGTCGGTCTTGGTATAAGTCTCACGGTTATCCAACGGAAGGCCATATTTATTTTGCTTCGTAAGATAATAAGCAATTTCTGTCTCAGCAACTTTTTCCGGGAAAATCTGCAAATTCATCAGCTTGTCCCACACCAGGTTATACTTCTGGCTCCAAGTTCCCGGCTTGTCAAATGTCAGACGGTAATGGTCACCGTCATCTGCCATTTTCACCCATTCGGCAGCCATTTCCTTCGCTTTCCGAGTGTATTTCTCGGCTACTTCTTTCTTGCCTAACATATCTGCCAGATAGCCATAAGAAGCAATACCCATGATAGCCTTGATAGAAAGGTTGGCATTGTGAGCAAAGTGTCCGGCAAAGTCATCGGTACAAAGTTGGTTTTCCGGATCGAGACCGTATTCTACCAGGTAATCTGTCCAGGTAGTCAGCGTTTCCCAATGTTTCTGCGCGTAGTCGGCATTTCCTTCTACAGCAGCAATCACTCCAGCCAATACAACCATATTACCCGATTCTTCGATTGGCATATCGCCGCCGTAAGTCTGGCCGTTTGCCAACGGATAAGTACCTATATCATGAGCAGCAAACGGTTTGTCCCATTTTCCGCTTTCGCTGTAGTAGAAGATATGGTTCATGGTAGCTTTTACCAGTTCCGGGTTATAGAGCAAGAGCAGCGGAGCTCCCGGGTAGGTCAGGTCGACTGTACCGATAGAACCGTTACTGAAGTTTTCTTTAGAAAGGAATACCAGGTCGCCGTTCGGAGCCTGTACCAGCTTATGAGCAGCCAATGCCTGACGATAGGCCAGCGCACAAAGTTCGGCATACTTACGTCCGCCGGCAGCTTCTGCCTCTGCCATCAGTTTATTATCAAAAGCAGCACAATTCTTCATTTGAGTTTTGTATTCCTGTTCTGCTTTCTGGAATTGTGACACGATTGTCTCGCTACCCGTACGATTCCAGTAAGGACGGAGGTTTTCACCAAAATATTGGATAGAGTAGATATCGTCATAACCAATCAACAGGTGTCCATTCGATTTCTTCGTTTCACCCAGCGAGCGTACCAAAGCAAGTTTGTCATAACCGTTGGTAGCTGGAGCTTCCAGCTTGTTCTCCATAAAGCTCTTGCGAAGTTTCTTTCCATCGCCGATAGCATAGGTACTGTTTTCTTTTTCAGCAGCAAGATAGAAATGTCCCCAGTCGATACGGACATCGTCACCTTTCTTCTTCAGAATATCCTGATTGCGACTTCCGGTACGCAGGAACAACAGGTCACCATCGGTAAAGCTGTCGGCTACGGATTCCTGATGAGGCAGGTCGAGCGCCCATTGAGGAGCAACTTCGAAGTAGAGTTCGACCTGATGCGCCTGTCCATCATTAGCAGTAACTTCATACGAGATATAGTTGACAGGACGTGACATCAAGTCCAGATTATCCATAAACAGAGGAGCTGTAAATTTCAGATTCAGATCTACCGGACCACAAGTGAAGTTATAATAAGTCTGCATGGGTTGTACATCTACAGAAGTCTGCTGGGCGGTCTGCTCGAAATAACGGTTGTTGTCAAGTTCAATCAACAAACCAAAATCCAGCAATCCGTTCGCTCCGCGATTGTGGCAATAAGCGGCAATCAGATTTTCTCCCTGTTTCAAAGAAGCAACCACTTCTTCTGACAGTTTCACCTGTACATGTTTCTTACAAGCGTTTCCTGTATCTACCACCTTGATGCCATTGATGTAAATAATCACATCATCATCATGAGAATATTCCAGATATATGTTCTTACCAGTCAGGTCTTCCTGAATATCAGCCGTGCGGCGTACCCAGATAAATTCTTCTCCCCACTGTGTTTTGGCTACATGTTCATTCTCCATTGTTCCGAAGGCACCCTGACCTTCTTTCCAGGCAGCATCATTGAAGCCGATATTCTGCCATCCGTCGGCAGGTTTCTGAGTTGTATATTTTCCTGTCCAGTCACCTTGTTCCGAAGTTTTGACCAAAGGTCTCAGTTCCAGTTCTTCTGTTCCCATAAAGCGGTAAGTCTGTCCGTCGACTTTAGCCACCCCTATCAAAGGGAAATCTTTACCGCTCCAGTGCTTTACCGAACCATCATATAAGTTATCCGTGAAAGACCAGGCACTGGTATACGGGTCTATGCTCACCAGTGGATAAGCCGGAGCACGCAACTCGCTCTTCACATGCTGTTCCATCTGGGTCTCACAGCTACATAATACAGAGGCTGCTCCCAGCAACAGCGTCATCAGTTGTTGTTTCATAATTTAATTACCTGTTTTATTTTATCTATTTACCATACTATTGACACATTCACACCAGCCGGATCATTCTCGAAACTCAACAGAAGAGTTTTTGAGGATTCATCCCACTCCGGTTGTTCCTCTTTCCCGTTTACCTGTACTTTCTCCGGTTTACAAGGCAAGAGTACTCTTGATACGTTAGTCGTGTTTATCGGACTTTTGGCTACAAAAGAGTAGCTCCGTTTTCCCACTTTCTCATCATAGATACGAGAGGCTCCGCAAAGCACTTTGGCCTTTACTTTGCCGGACACCTTGTTCAGATCATAAAGATACCCTTGTTCGCCCGGCTGAATCTGTTTGGATGTCAGTACAGGCAGGTCTTTATCGAACAGGTCGATATATAATCCGGATAAAGTCAGAGGCTCTTCAGAAACGCTTTCGTCCATGACGGCAGCAATGGTATACGGTCCACGTTCTACAATGAAGTTATTTTTAGTCTCAATTGCTTTACCAAGCTTTTTCCGGTAAGCGGATGCGATCGCTTCAAAATACTTCTGATCGTTTCCGGCTTTCAACACAAAATGTTTCGGGTCTTCACGCATAACGATCACTGTTCCTTTACCATAATGGTAAGTCCCTTCACTCGGATTACGGGACAGATTCATCTGCTCGAACAGGTGTTCCGAAGGGGCTTTATATTCATTCCCTTCTGTATTCCACCATTCCAATACTGTTTGATAAGGGTCGACATCTTCTCCGCAATAGATAAGTACTCCGCCTTTCTTCACCCAATCAGCCAGATAGTTGTGATATTCCGGCTCCATCGGTTTCATATTTGAATAAGACATGACAAGTATGTGAAGCCCTTTGAAGGTTTCTTTAAAAGGAGTATTTTCCATGTGTACCAATTCTACCGGAATACCGCGTTTCAACAGAGGCAAAGTTTGTCCGTAGAAGCTGGAAAACTGCGGGTCGTCATATCCGTTATGGTTCGGGAAGCGCTGGAACATCAGTGAGTTTGCCATCAGTACACCGATGCCATGCGTACCTGTGATCTTTTTATCAGAAGTACGGATATCATTCAGTGTATTCACCATTGTCTGCATCTGGGTAGAGTAAGATCGGGGAATACGCTCTTTCTGATCCGTTCCCGCTATCCGGTACAGTCCCTGATAAATACGGTCCGGCCAAGGCATTACTTCATAAGTATCTACCATGGGATACATTAACTGTGCAGCGAAGGTTGCCTGATAATTAATTTTATAGTCCAGCCAGTCTTTTGCACGGTCTTCAATGGGGTCAGTCAGGAAATACATTTTCCGGTTCAGCGGCGCAGTCATCGACTTCATACATCCATATTCCAAAAATGCATTCTCGAATACACGTTCTTTCTGTACGCCGTTATAGTAATTCGGTTCACGGGCAGTTCCGGTCCACACCTGTGCGATATAGCCATCTACGCAATCCAATGAAGCCAGGCTGGCTTCCGGACTTACAATCTGCCAGGACGTATAGTTAATCAAAGAATGAGTCGGCACATAACACTTGATATCCAGTCCTTTCGACTTTCCGTACTCTTTTGCATAGGTGAAAATCTTGTCCAGCGCATTATAATACAGATGATATTTCAGTTTGTTGGAAAGATAGGTATTCTCAGGAGATTCGTGCTGAGGTCTCCAGGGGAAATTATAATATTTCTGCCATTCGGATTGGAAAGCTTCGCTGTATCCGCCACGCATCCAGAACTCCGGTTCCTCCAGATAGATGGAGGTGATTCCGGCATCAATGACTCGTTTGATTTGTGTTTCCTGCATATAGCGGATAAAACTCTCGGTGGGTACGATATAGGGAATCAGATGGCCGTGAGCGATCTCATTTCCATTGCGGTCGCGCTGTCCTTCTTTCAGATGCCCGTCTACTCCGTCCCACTTTCCCAGAAAATAGTCCTTATAGTCGCCCCAGGCAACTCCGGTCATAAACTCCGTCAGATACCCTTTATCTCTCCATGACTGAATGCGTTGTTCAAAAGTCACTCCGGGCTTATCCAGCGTGCCATATACCATAGTGGCATCGGCGCGTACGTCTGTTTCGGGTTTCCAGGGTTCAGCGGTCTGAAACGTGGTCTTAGCTTCTTTGCTTTTTCCTTTTTGTGCATAAGTAGCATGATTGCAGGCTAAAAGCAAGCCAAGAGCAATCAGCAGATGTTTATTGTTCATGATATTCTGGTGTATTTTCATTTCCATATCTGGCCGGTTACCGCTTCCTGCCGGATTATTTATCTGCAGGGAACAAGAGCATCAATGCCGGTATGCCGGAAGCTGAATAGCTGTCTATCTCAGCACCTGCCGGCAATACTTTCTCATATTCTCCGCCACATACATCCCGTGTCTTATCTCTGTTTGCCCAGCCGGCTTCGATATTACGTTTCAGGAACGGGATATATTGCGTTTGTCCGCAGTCGTATACCAGCATAGCTATGTATTCCGCAAAAATCGCTGTATAGATACCTTGTTCAATTCCACTTTCAAAAGGCAGCAAGCCATGTTTGGCAGACATTTCATTGACCGTATAATCCGCTGCCAGAATAGCGTTATCCAGATAACGTTTTTCCCCGGTTGCCTTATAGAGCAATACGGAAGAGCCGATAAAGGTGGCTTGATTATATACATGCGCTTTCCACGCAGGAGTACTGTTGCCATGACGGCTGTCAGCTATTCGTCCTGTTTTCTTATCCAACAGATTCTCTACTCCCCATTCATAAATCTCCTTTCCTTTAGCCAAATATTGCTCTCTTGTCTGATACTTAGGTGACTCCTCAGTCGGTTCTTTTCTTTTCTTCGGAACATTATTGTAAAGTGTAAGGGCTGCTACCACTGTAGGGAAATTGATGCAAGCCATCTTTCCATCACCCGGTCTGTTCGGTTTGGGATTATGAATCGGTTGCCATTGCCAGAACATTCCTCCGTTTTCTTCGTCGTATGATCCGGTATCGCCTACCTTCTTAGAACCGTACCATACACGGCTGAAGCTCTCTTCCGACAGTTTCAGATATTCGTCTACACCAAACAGCTCGTATGCACGTGCCAGAGAAATGGTCCACCACATGATATCATCGTAGATAAACCATCCGGTGTTTTCATTATTATTATCGAAATCGAACTGACAATACTGAGCTTTATTTCCTGCGAATATCTTCTCGCAGAGTTCTTTGTAATAGGCTCTTTTCTTTTTGTCTTTTTGGGCCTTGGCCAGTTTGTAAGCGTTCATTGACATATCCCAGTAAATAGGCTGGCACCAGATAGCAGCTGCGCCGTGCCCACGGTCTACCGCATGTTCATAGGCCGAAGTCGTTTTATAGATATATTTATCAGGATCAAGTAGTGTGTTGTTAAATCCTTCGTATGCCGCCCACACATCTTCATTGGTATAGGCTCCTGTCTTCTGGTTCGTTTTTTCTGAGCTATCAGCCGCCCATACAGTAGTAGTTGATATCGCCAGCAGTAAAGTTACCGCCAAAAGAATTTTGCTTTTCATGATAGTTGATAAGTTTTAGTATTTTTCCAGTTACAAAGATTGCAGAAATAGACGGAAAAGAACAAAAATCTCTATTCAATAAAGAACAAATACAGACCAAAACAGCCTTTGAATCCATGCCATCATAAACACAGATACAAAATTCCCCTTAATCAGTTTCCTGACTAAGGGGAATCCACTATTCTTCAGCGTATACTTATTTAATCATTTTCAGAATTTCGGAGCGGCAGCTTTCAACGAAGGAGAAGTGCCTTTGACAAACGGCCAGCCACCTTTCCATTGAACCCGGTCCATCATCAATACACGTCCTTCCGGATTAGCAACACTTACCGCATGATAGAACATCCAATCGTTCCCTTTTTTATCTGTCACCAGTTCCGAATTATGACCGGGACCGACGAATTCCTTGCTTTTCTGAATCAAGATCTCATGATGATTATCTGACATGGAGAGACCTTTCTTATCCACATAGGGTCCGAACAGATTCTTCGAACGTCCCACTACGGTGGTATATGTACTCTTCAAGCCTTCACAGCAGCGACCGATAGAGGCAAACAAATAATAATAACCGTCCCGTTTATGAATATAAGTACCTTCATAGGCATCACCGGCAATCTGCACAATCGGCGCGTCTTTCTTCAAAGAGAGACCATCTTCTGTCAGTTCCGTACCATAGATTCCATGAAAGCTACCCCAGAAAAGGTATTTCTTTCCATTGTCTTCGATATAAAAAGGGTCGATACAGTTCTGGATCTTGATTTCATTACTCCGGAATAATTTACCCAGATCGGTAAACGGACCTTCCGGTTTATCGGCAGTGGCAATACCTATACCACACGTCCATTCGCCTCCCCATGTAGACATAGAGTAATACATGACATATTTATCTCCAATCTTATTAATGTCCGGCGCCCAGAGTCCTCCTTTAGGTTCGAAAGCAGGACGGGTTTTATCTGTAAAGGCAGTACCTACAAAATTCCAATGAACCAAGTCTTTGGAACGATGGATCGGCAAGTTTCTTATATTTTCAGTCGCATACAAATAGAAATATCCATCTTCTCCTTCAATAATGCTAGGGTCCGGCAAACTGTAATTAATCACCGGATTGCTGTATGTACCCCGTTTGGACTTGTTTTCAGAATCATCCCATGACAACGGACTGGCTCCTACTCCTTCAAAAGTCATTCTGATGGGCTCAATCTTGCCTTCCTTATCAAAATACATACGATCGATGCAAGTCGCACGACTATTCGCTGCGGTTTCTCCCAATGGACGACGGTGATAAATTATATACCATTCATCCTCTCCCGCACCTTTGACTACCGAATGATGACCGGCAGCTGTCGCCACGTTGGCATCCTGTTGCAAGATTGTACCGATTCTTTTAAACGGCCCGAAAGGAGAATCCGCAATGGCATAAGCCACACGGTAGTCCGGACCTCCCCAGCCACCTTCCGACCACATAAAATAATATTTTCCCTTACGCTTCAACATAAACGGACCTTCTACGTAGTTTTCCGGAGTCACTTCCTTATAGATGGTACCATCCTCAAAAGGCACGATACTCAACAAATCCGGAGCCATCTTCACCATATTACAATGGCCCCAGCCACCATAATACATATAATATTGGCCATCATCATCCTTGAACACAAACTGGTCGATCGGTTGGGCACCATTCACAATTTTATCAATCAGCGGTTTTCCCAGTGCATCCTTAAAAGGTCCTGCGGGATTGTCGGCTACAGCAACACCTATTCCGCCTAATTCATTATTATTCTGGATATCATTGGCACCGAAAAAGAAATAATATTTATCATTCGCATGGATAACTGCGGGAGCCCACAAGGCACGTCTGAGCCAGCTGATATTTTCTTTTGAGAGGACTCTCGGATGTTTGGTCCAGTTCACCAGATCTTTTGATGAAAAAGCATCCATGAATATCTGGTCATCATAAGGAGCAGAATAGGTAGGATAAATCCAGTATTCGTCTCCAAATACAATTCCCTCCGGATCGGCGTACCAACCTTCGAAGATAGGATTACCACTCGTTTTAGGAAGCTTACTTTTGTTTTGGGCAAATATAGATACAGAACAGCAAATTACACAGAAAAGAAAGAGATGTCTAAGTTTCATATATTATCTATTTAAAAGTTCACTTCGCAAAGATGAGAAAAAACAGGGAAAGGTTTTAGAAATTATAGCTCATTTAACAACAAAATCTGACCAATCTGCCTTAATTTGCATGAATTATCAATATTTTGTGCTTACTTTGCATTATCGTTATCAATGAAAAAGTACCATGAGAAGCAAACTGTTTTTATTATCCGTAATCCTATTGATCTGTGCATCTTGCCGGCATAAGAAGGCTGCAACAGACAAAGAAACCGTACCCACCGAAAACACCTACACGAATCCGCTGCTTGAATACGGAGCTGAACCATGGGCCATTTATCATGAAGGGAAATATTATTATACACAAGGCTCAGAAAACAAGATTATACTTTGGGAAACCAATGACATAACCGACCTCTCACATGCTACTCAGAAAGAGGTATGGATACCCAATGATCCCAGCAACTCTTATCATCTCTGGGCACCCGAAATCCATCGGATAGACAATAAATGGTACATCTATTTCGCCGCTGACGACGGCAATATGGACAATCACCAGATCTACGTTGTCGAGAATGAGGCTGCCAATCCTATGGAAGGAGCCTTCGTGATGAAAGGACGCATACAGACGGACAAAGGCAACAACTGGGCGATTCATGCCAGTACTTTTGAACACGACGGACAACGCTATATGATATGGTGCGGATGGCAAAAGCGCCGAATTGACAGCGAAACACAATGCATCTACATTGCCACCATGGAGAATCCATGGACACTATCCTCCGACAGAGTACTAATCTCCAAACCGGAATACGAATGGGAATGCCAATGGGTGAATCCGGATGGCAGTAAAACAGCTTATCCGATACATGTAAACGAGGCACCTCAATATTTTGAATCGAAGAATAAAGACAAGTTATACATCTTCTACTCCGCCAGTGGCAGTTGGACTCCTTACTACTGCGTAGGACTGCTGACAGCAGATGCAAAAGCCAACTTACTTGATTCTGCATCCTGGAAGAAATCTCCGGTTCCGGTATTACAGCAAGAACCTGAAAACGATGTATACGGCCCCGGTGGGATATCCTTCACGCCTTCACCGGACGGAAAAGAATGGTACATGCTCTATCATGCCCGCCAAATACCGAATGATGCGCCGGGCGCATCCGACTCCCGCTCTCCCCGCTTACAGAAGATAGACTGGGATCAGAACGGAATGCCTGTATTGGGAACTCCTCAAAAGAAAGAGGAGCCGATGGCCAAACCATCCGGCTCCCCTATGAATCAGAAACAAGACTAATTACAGATTGTACTCTGAGGACCGAGATAGGAACGCTTCAGCCCTCCCAAGTCAATGACGATCTTTTGAATAACGACGCCCGGGTCACCACAGCGTATCTGCAAAGTGTGCCTGCCGGGCTTCTTCACATACAGAGTAGACTTATTTACCCTGCAATTCTTCAATACGCTATCATACCAGATTTGAGAATACTCGATAGCCGAAGTAGAAGGAGTAGAAATAGATCCGTCATCTATACGGACACTATACTTCGTATCCGAGTTCGTATGTTCCGGCAATTTATAGTCCCGTTCGGCATGCAAGGGGAATGTCGGCAGGACATACGTATACACATCATAGATTCCGGCGTTGAACGTATAGAAGTCATATTCCACTCTGGGTACATCACCGGCACGATACATCTGTAAAGGTGCCGTCGGATTTCCCAACTGCAAAGAACGTCCTTCAAAGCCAAGCCCCGCCAGAATATTCATTTGGATATCATTACTTTCAAACTTCCGGTGGAAGTCGGCAGCCGGGATAGAGATATAGCCATTTTCCTCTACATACAATCCTTGCAGTTCATCGCGTGCAGGAGACTCCGGATTGAATACAGATACCAGCACACTCTCTTTCTGATTACCGGAGGTTATGTCAATCTGCCCTTTTACCTTCTCTCCCACCGGCACTTTATCCCAGTTGACAGAAATATGGATACGGTTTTCGGTAGAGGTCTTCCCGCTCTTTTGAGAGATCAGTATCCAGTCATCCGAAGGGGCCACACTCCAGTTTAGCTCTCCGGTTCCCTGATTGTATATGTCTATCCAGTAGCTCTTACGTGCATAAGTGCTGAACACCGGCAGTGCATGAAAACTCATTCCGCCTTTATCCAGATTCTCGCTTTCTGCCTGAACAGCCAGCCTGGGAGCACCAACAGGCGTATATTCTTCTTCCATCAATGGAATCATGAAGTAAGAACTCGTACCATCATAGTTTTGCTTTAACGACATCATGTACTTCCACTTTCCATCCAGCAGAGAGTTATATCCATCGGTTATGATCTCCAGACTATCATGATAACATTTTACCTGTGCTTTAAGCCGGTCGGCAGCAGCACGTTGCTGACGGACATACTGGCGGTAAAATTGTCCTTTTATAGTCATGTGATTCATCAGTTCGGCCCCCTTCACCGGATAATAGAGCAATTGATAGAAAGCCGGCCGGCTCTCTTCATCCAACGCAGCCAATAGATTCTCCGCCTTTTTTCCAATACGGCTATACTCGGTCAGGCGTCTTTCCGCTTCATTATAGTTTGCAAAAGAGAACTCGGTATCCGTGCGCTTCTCTCCGCCTCCCCAATAATTATTCCAGTATCCCCAGCCCATGTACTCCGGTTTTCTGGAGAAAGCCAGATTGATATGAGAACAAGTTATGTCCTGAAACAAGTCGTAGTACTGCTCACCGAACATCTTAGCCAGCCAACGTGCCGGATAAGTAGCGACGTTGCCGGCATTAAACTGATCGATATCATAAGCCATATCGAGAAAGAGGGAGATTTGCGTTTCAGCTCCTTTCAAGTCTCCGCAATTCGCCAGCCAAACACGGTCGGCAGTCGTATCATACGCCTTACGGAGTTCTTCGTACATCAAAGCCGGCGGAGTAGTACTGTACCACAGATAGCTATGAGGCACACCCAAATAGGATATATGATAGTAAACACCTGCACGTCCGGAACGCTTTTGTTCATGCGGACCACTCAGCCGTTTCATGTATCCGAAATTATCGTCTGCCCAGATAATCGTAACATCGTCCGGCAGTTCCAATCCGTTCGAGTAGATTTCCAGCACTTCCTTATAAGGGGTAAACGCCTGCGGGATAGTCTCTACCGGTTTGTCAATATGCCGGGCAATAATGTCTCTCTGAGCATTCAATGCACTTTCCAGCATCTTCACCTTTTCCCGCATCGGTACATCTCCGCCTCCCATAGCCGCATCGTGCAAACCTCTTAAAGCCAGTGTATATACATTCTCATAAGCACAGTTCTCTTTCACACGGTTGCTCAGGACCTCGTTGATTTTATCTTTGTTCTTGTTATAATCCCAAGGGCCCATCGTCTTGCTATCCCATTCGCTGGCGGTGTTCAGCAATAACGGTTCACAGTGGCTGGAGCCCATAACGATGGCAAAGGTATCAGCTACCAGTTTATTTTCCGGTATCTTATAGAACGCGGTAGAAACAGGATGCATAGCCGGTGCGAGATGATTCGCTTTCAGCCTCAGCAACAGTTCGCATATTTTGGCATAAGTACGCGGACCGATATTTCCTCTTTCTTTTTCGAATGTCTTGGCAGCCCAAGGTTTCAGTCCCCAGTCTTCGTCATTCAGAAAGATTCCTCTGTACTTCACCGAAGGAGTTTTGGACAGGGTGGCCGGGGCGTCAACATAAAGCGTCTTATGCTTCTTCGCCGGAACGTCGGCCCACCAGTACCAGGGCGATACTCCCATCATCTCCGAAAGAGAGAAAAGCCCATACGCTGCCCCGCGCCTGTCACTTCCCGCTATCACCAGCGCCTTGCTGACTCCGGGAAATGGGCGGGAAACGGTCTGAATCAAATAACGTTCCCATGCTCCTTCCAGAGGAGAGATATCTAATTTTCCCTTCTCTGCCAACTGGCGGATCAGTCGGTTTTTCTCAATCGTACCCACCACAATAATCTCTTTGTCGCCTTTCACCGTATCCGTCAGCCGCAACTGTTTCCCGGTCACTGATTCGACATCCGCAACAAAAAGTTCCGCTGTCTTCTGTACCACCAGATAGTCATCGGCATCATAAACCACTGCTGCTTTCGTATTGGAAGTCACCAAAGGAAAAGCAGACTTACTCTGAATCATATTCTCTTTTACAACTACCTGCGATTGCAAAGCAGAAGCTACCGACAATATCACTAATAAAAAAAGAATTCTCATTGATAAAGTTTGTTATAGTTGTTTTTCAGTTCATTTATCAGGTTCTTGGAGATGATAGTTATATGGAACCATTTAAGGTGATAACCATAAACTCCATAGACAAAAAACACATTTTTATCTTTCATCTTTCACCGCCTACAATCAGTAGCTATCATTTCTCCTTCATCGTATATAGTCACCAGACTCTATACCGAAGCCGATGGTTTCAAGCGGGTGGAACTTTAGTTTCAAGCCTTTGAAACTTTTGGAAACTACTATCAAATAAGAAATGTGACTATAGCATACAACTGTTCTCACCCCAAAAGTCGGAATTATCTTCGGCAATAGATGCCACTAACTATTCAATTAAGGATAAAAAACAACCATTTTATACATAAATGCTCACATATATCTCTATCAAAATAAAAAACGCTAAAGAAACCCGTCCAAGTCTGAAAAGCCCGACAACTGATTCATTCAAAGTTCCGCATCTCTTCACTCTTTTGCAAATCACCAATAACATCCGAAGGCTCTTCCTTACTTAAAAACATTATCCAACTAAGGATAAAAACTGACCATTATTACAGAAAAAGCTATTTTTCATAATAAATTGACGAGCATTTATCATTTATTGAACAGCAAATTTCCTTCATTTTCCTCTGATTGGCTTTTCTTTGCAATATCCCTTACGATAAGACTGATTTCTTCTATTTAATACATATAAAAAGAATTACCATGAAAAAGAATTTTCTAGCAGTGCTATTCGCATTGGCTCTTTGCAGCCCGACATTCGCTCAATGGAAGCCCGCCGGTGATAAGATAAAGACTCCGTGGGGTGAGCAGTTGAATCCTAAAAACGTATTACCGGAATATCCACGCCCCATCATGGAACGCCATGAATGGAAAAACCTGAATGGTAGCTGGAATTATGCGATTACTAAAAAAGGAGAAGCTGCTCCAGGCAATTATCAAGGAGAAATATTGGTTCCTTTCGCAGTAGAATCTTCTTTATCCGGAGTAGGTAAAAGGATTAACGAACACCAGGAATTATGGTATCAACGCACATTTGACGTACCCTCGTCCTGGAAAGGCAAACAAATATTACTGCACTTCGGAGCTGTAGACTGGAAAGCCGACGTTTGGGTAAACGACGTAAAAGTAGGAGAACATACGGGAGGTTTCACTCCATTCTACTTTGATATTACTTCCGCACTGAATAAAGGCAATAACCAATTGGTTGTGAAAGTATGGGACCCCGCCGACCGTGGCGAACAGCCGAGAGGAAAACAGGTAGAAAGACCGGAAGGAATCTGGTATACACCAGTCACAGGTATCTGGCAGACTGTATGGTTGGAACCGGTAGCTGCACAGCACATCGCCCATCTGAAAACAACTCCGGATATCGACAAGAAAACAGTCAAAGTGGAAGTAGCTACTAATGTATGCTCTCCGGACAAAGTAGAAGTGAAAGTGTTCGACGGCAAAAACCTGGTAGCCAAAGGAGCAGCGCTCAATGGTGTACCGGTAGAATTAACGATGCCGGAAGATGTCAAACTATGGTCACCCGAATCTCCTTCACTCTATGATATGGAAGTCACCCTGTATAAGGACGGCAAAGCTATAGACCAAGTGAAGAGCTATACTGCTCTCCGTAAATTCTCAACTCACAAAGACAAGAATGGTATTACGCGCCTGCAACTGAACAACAAAGACTACTTCCAATTTGGTCCGCTCGACCAGGGATGGTGGCCTGACGGTCTATACACAGCTCCGACAGATGAAGCACTGGTATATGACTTGAAAAAGATTAAAGACTTCGGCTACAATATGGTGCGCAAACATGTGAAAGTAGAACCTGCACGCTGGTATACATATTGTGACCAACTCGGACTGATCGTATGGCAAGACATGCCGAATGGTGGCCGTGGCCCCGCTGAATGGCAAATGCACAAATATTATGACGGCGCAGACGCCATCCGTTCTGCCAAATCAGAAGCCAACTATCGCAAAGAGTGGAAAGAAATTATCGACTACTTGTATTCTTATCCCAGCATCGGTGTATGGGTACCTTTCAACGAAGCATGGGGACAATTCAAAACACCCGAAATCGCTGCATGGACTAAAGAATATGACCCCAGCCGTCTGGTAAATCCTGCCAGTGGCGGTAATCACTATACTTGTGGTGATATTCTCGACCTGCACAATTATCCCGGACCGAACCTCTACCTTTATGATCCGACACGTGCTACCGTACTGGGCGAATATGGCGGTATAGGTATGGCACTGAAAGGACATCTGTGGCTGGCAGACAAGAACTGGGGCTATGTGAAGTTCAATACACCGGAAGAAGTGACTAATGAATACATCAAATATGCAGACCACTTACTGGAACTGATTGAGAAAGGATTCTCTGCTGCTGTATACACACAAATTACCGATGTGGAAGAAGAAGTGAACGGTCTGGTTACTTATGACCGGAAAGTTATCAAAGTAGACGAGCCCAAAATCAAAGCCATCAACCAGAAAATTTGTAACTCGCTAAATAAATAAACGTTTTTTATTAATGAATAAACTCTTCTCTACAATCATGTCAGTTTGCCTTGCATGCAACGTGCAGGCAACTGACCTGTTTAAAACAAGTCAGGATATCGCTTTACGCGCACCGTCGGTACCTCTGATCACCTCCGATACCTATCTCGCTATCTGGTCTCCCTACAACGAACTGAACGAGGGAAACACCGAACACTGGACAGCTGCCACACATCCTTTGCTGGGCGCTCTGCGGGTAGACGGGAAAGTATATCGTTTCATGGGTAAAGACAAGGAAAATCTGGAAGTCATTCTTCCGATGACGAATGACGAACGCTGGGAAGCTAAGTACACCCTGTCTCAGCCTGCTTCCAGCTGGATGCAAGCCCAATTCGACGATGCCGGATGGAAAAAAGGGAAAGCCGCTTTCGGCACCAAAGATATGAAGTATATCAGCACAGAGTGGAACACCGAAGATATCTGGGTACGCCGCAGCTTCGACCTGCAACAGGACTTAACGAACGATAAAATCTATCTCCGTTACTCCCACGACGATGTTTTCGAACTCTACCTCAATGGTGAAAAGCTGGTGGCAACCGACTATTCTTGGAATAACGATGTCACCGTCGAACTGTCGGCATCGGCCAAAGCCAAACTCCGCAAAGGAACCAACGTCATCGCCGCTCACTGTCACAACACAACAGGCGGAGCATATGTTGATTTCGGACTGTTTCGTGAGAATAAACAAATCAGTAATTTCAAAGAACCCGCTATTCAAAAGTCTGTCGATGTATTACCTACCCAGACTTACTATACATTCACCTGCGGACCGGTAGAACTGGACCTTGTATTTACCGCTCCCCTGCTGATGGAGGATCTCGATCTGATCTCAACTCCCATCAACTACATTTCTTATCGCGTACGTTCACTCGATAAGAAACAACACGACGTACAAGTTTATATCGAAACGACCCCGCAACTCGCCGTACACGAACCGTCACAACCAACAATTTCCGAAAAGATCAGCAAAAACGGCATGGATTATCTCAAAGCGGGTACCATCGACCAGCCTTACGTGAAACGTAAAGGAGATGGCGTGCGTATCGACTGGGGATATGCCTATCTGGCCAGCAACAATGCGCCCAACAAAGACCTGAGTATAGGTAGCTACTATGACATGAAGCAATCATTTATCAGCAGCGGCAAACTGCTTCCGAACTCTCAGAATGTGATCTCCCGCAGCGAAAGCAGTATGCCTGCCATGGCTTATACCGAAAACCTGGGCAAGGTTGACAGCCAGGGCAAATCAGGCTATGTAATGGTAGGCTATGATGACATCTATGCCATCGAATATTTCTACGAACGTCGTATGGCGTACTGGAAACACAACGGACAAGTCAGCATCTTTGACGCTTTCGAACGTGCACAGGCTTCTTATCCTTCATTGATGGAACGCTGCCGCGCTTTCGACCGGCAATTAATGGCTGACGCGGAAAAAGCCGGAGGCAGAAAATATGCCGAACTGCTCGCTTTGACCTACCGCCACTCTATTACTGCTCATAAGCTCCTTACCGACAAAGAAGGCAACCTGTTATTCTTGTCCAAAGAGAACCACAGCAATGGCTGCATCAATACGGTAGACCTCACTTACCCATCTTCTCCGCTATATCTCATTTATAATACGGAACTGATGAAAGGTATGCTCAACTCTATCTTCTACTATAGCGAAAGCGGACGCTGGAACAAACCTTATCCTGCGCATGACTTAGGAACTTATCCTATTGCCAACGGACAGCTCTATGGTGAAGATATGCCTATCGAAGAGGCCGGAAACATGATTCTGGTAACCACTGCGATTTCTATGATGGAAGGTAATGCTAACTATGCTTCCAAATACTGGGAAACATTATCTACGTGGGCAAACTACCTGATCGAAAATGGACTGGACCCGGAAAACCAGCTTTGCACAGACGACTTTGCCGGACACTTGGCACACAACGCCAACCTTTCTGCCAAAGCAATCATGGCAATTGCCGGATATGGAGAAATGGCACGCATGCTGGGCAAAGAAACAACTGCGAACAGATATATCGAAACCGCTAAGAAACTTGCGATAGAATGGGAGAAAATGGCATTCGACGGTGACCATTACAAACTGGCATTCGACAAGCCGGGAACGTGGAGTCAGAAATATAATCTGGTATGGGACAAAGTATTTAACATGAACATCTTCCCACAGAAAATATTCGACACAGAAATTCCTTTCTATCTGACCAAGCAGAATAAATATGGATTGCTACTGGACTCTCGTGCGCAATACACCAAAACCGACTGGATTGTATGGAGTGCTTGTATGTCACCGGATGACGCTACTTTCCAAAAGTTCATTGACCCGTTCTATGATTATGCGAACGAAACAACTTCCCGTGTGCCTATCAGCGACTGGCATGATACGAATACCGGAAAGATGATGAACTTTAAGGCACGTTCCGTAGTAGGTGGTTACTATATGAAACTACTGATGGAAAAAATCAAAGAACAGAAATAAAACAGATACTCTTTTCCTCGTTGAATTTAGACAAACAGCATCTTTTACTTTAAGAAAAGAGCTGTTTGTCTTTTTTTATACCGCTTACTTTTATGCTATTCATTTTCCGCGGTTATATCATCAATCTGATACTGTCCACCAATGTTAACTACTCTAACGGGAATACTGACAGCACGTTCAAACTGGCTGCCTTTAGCTGAAGTATAGCCAACCTGATACCAATTGTCATTCAAATGCTTCACCACCAATGTTTTTATATCATCTTCCCCCAGGTCTTGCGCACGAATAATCGGATCAGCATCTGTTGCCTTTACCAAACTATCCACTTTTTCAATCAGCTCCTTGGTCAGATACTTTTCCTTAACTGAATCTCCTAGAGCAACGGCTTCTTTACCTATGGACAGGCAACTGACAGCATAGGCCTCATAAAAGTCTTTAATCATGCTGATAGCTTGTTGTTCATCGACACTACTATCCGCCACATTCGCCTGTACATCAACAGGTTCTGTCGATGTATCCATACTTTTCTTACTCTGGCTAGAACAGGAAGGAAGAAGCATTATGGACTGCAATAATAACAAATGTACAAATCTCAATTTCATAATATAAATAGTTACTGTTTTAAAACTATATAATACTCGGTAAGCATAAGATATTTTCTTCTGATATCTGTATTCTCGGGATTATTTCATCCCATTTTAACTATCGAATTTACAATATCTATTATTTGCTATTGTGGTTTATAATCATATTTCCCAATTAATTCGACTCTTCCTTCAAAATTCCTTCAGTTTTATCCCGACCAGTATAAAAATCAATATTCGCAAAATAGCATAAATATTTCCAGAAATAAAGCGTCAGGAACATCCTTACATCACGATCCGTCTTAAAATCACTGCAGAAATGATTCGTATCTTTGGCAATTTCCTCAAATAGCATAACCGAAGAAACTCCTCCTGTTACATCTTCAGCTTTGAGATACGCTTTCAAGGCAGGGTGAATAGCCAGTTCCAATTCCCTTTGCAAATATGTAAAGCCATCCAACCGTTTCTTAAACGGCAATATTATATACTCAACTTGAGTCTTCATATATGCATATTTTAGCGAATCAGTAACAAGATTTAGAGAGCCACCATGCTCCTTTAAACTCTCAGACGCCTGTTTATAGACATCAGACTGACAATATTCTGACCGAGAAACTCCAGTTGGAACAAACAGCGTGCAAGAATCATGTAGAATAGCTCCATCAACAAAATAGGAATAGAGTAAACCACCCGCATATAGTTTTTCATTAATCCGTTCCAGTTGCCCTTTGTCTACATCCAATAAATAGTTGAAGTGATATCGTTCCAGACCCTTTACTAATAAGTCAAGAGCATCTTTTCGACCATAATTCCTTTCCAACGTCGCTTGAAAGAAATTCATCATTTCCGATTCCAGTGAATCTATTTCAGCTTCCTTATTCTTCTCAACAGCTTTTGGGGAAATCTGAGCTATCGCAAAACTCGTACTTATACATAGAAGCAAAAAAAGAAGTGTTCTCATAGTTTTATTTATTATTTAAGTACCACTCTACACCATTGGTATGTCACCATTATAATAAGTATCAAGTAACAGCCATAACACAACATCAGTCTGACAAATCTACGTTCCTTATAAAATTTTCTGGTCACTATAACACTGCCCCACACACATGAAATGATAACAATAGCAGCAGCAATTGTCATTGCTGTACTTATATCGATATTACCTAAAAATCCACTCATACTTCTTTATTTAATAGAATAATGAATGACACCATCAGTAAAGGTGCTGTCAACAAAAATATCTTTTACCATAGTATTATACTCTGATATTACAAAAATAAGAAAAAGATCAGAGAAAAAAGGAAATATGCAGTTCAATAAACAACAAAATTCGGTATAGATAAAAGTAAGACAATCATTTCAGTCGGAATAAGCCGAAATTCATGCTTAAAACGGAAATAAGGAAACACAAGAAATATTTATCTCATCAATGAACAGTTTTTTTCTTTTATTGAACAGTATGTTTCCTCTTTCAGAAGTCTAAATTCTTACCTTTGTACTAATACACATTAATAATGTAAATTAGCACAAAACATTAAAGTACTATCATGAAGAAATCACATCTGATTCTGTTCGGTTTATTGTTATCTTTTACAGTAAATGCGACGAATGACATTCCACGTCCGGAATATCCCCGTCCTCAGTTCGAAAGAACTGAATGGATAAATTTAAATGGCACTTGGACATACGAATTCGATCTTTCCAACTCCGGGAAAAACCGCAAGCTGTTCGAAGCTAAAAGTTTCAATAACACAATTACAGTGCCTTTCTGTCCGGAAAGCAAGTTGTCCGGAGTGAGCTACACAGACTTCATTAATCAGATGTGGTATCAACGTTCTCTGTCTATACCGGCAGAATGGCAAGGGAAAAAGATATTGCTTAACTTCGGTGCTGTGGATTATTTTGCAGAAATCTTTATCGATGGAGAATTCGTCGGCAATCATTGCGGAGGCAGTTCGTCGTTCTCGATAGATCTGACCCGGTCAGTGAAACCGGGACAGACACACAATCTGGTTGTTTTCGTTATTGATGATATTCGTTCAGGCGCACAGGCAGTGGGCAAACAGTCTCCTCAAGTATCTTCATTTGCCTGCTTCTACACCCGCGTCACCGGAATCTGGCAGACTGTATGGCTGGAAGCAGTTTCACCTTATGGATTAAAAGCTGTAGAAACACGACCGGATATAGACGGGGAACAATTGTTCATCACACCAGAGTTCTATCAATCGTCTAATGACAAGACAATGGAAATCATCTTATCTGACGGTAACAGACAAGTCGCCCAGAAAACGGTCAAATGCATCAACGGCTCCAACCTTGTTATTCCCATAAAAAAGATGAAGCTGTGGAGTCCCGAAGATCCTTTCCTGTATGACATCACTTACCGCATCAAAGATGAAAAAGGAAAAGTGATTGATGAAGTAAAATCGTATACGGGGATGCGCAAAGTGCACACATCCAACGGAATGATCTACCTGAACAATGAGCCTTACTTCCAACGTCTTGTATTGAATCAAGGTTATTATCCTGATGGAATATGGACTGCCCCTAGCGATGAAGCACTGAAAAATGACATTCTGTTGTGTAAAGCTGCCGGATTCAACGGTGCGCGCCTTCATCAAAAGGTGTTTGAAGAAAGATTCCATTACTGGGCAGACAAATTAGGATTTATCACGTGGGGAGAATCCGCTAACTGGGGCATGAACATCAGCAATGAAATAGCATCACGCAACTTCCTTAGCGAATGGACGGAGATTCTGATAAGAGATCGTAACCATCCCTCCATTATCACATGGACACCTTTCAATCAACCGTCTGTGAATATGTTTCCTTCTACCTTTGTACGACTGATTTCGGATACTTACCGCCTGACCAAAGCGATTGATCCTACCCGCCTCGTCAACGATATAGCAGGTGACATACATTTCACAACTGACATTTGGAACTTCCGGAATTACGAATCGGACCCAACACGCTTCTCTTTGCGCCTAAAGTCCGACAATAATTATCAGCATAACCAGCCTCTCTTTGTCGGAGAATTCGGAGGAGTCGTATGGGCAGAAGGCCAGGAACGGAATAATTCATGGGGATATGGCGATATGCTCACTAATGAAGAAGGCTTCTACGAACGCCTGGAAAGTTATATCAATGCCATATTGTTTGCCAACAATATCACCGGATTCTGCTATACGCAGTTCACCGATATCGAACAAGAGAAGAATGGTATTTACTATTACGACCGCCGCCCCAAACTCAACATGGAGCGTATCAAAGCTATTTTTGAAAAGATACCAAGCAGACCGCAAAAAGAGAAGAAGGAATAAAAGTCTGAATCACACAAAGAAGAATTATGAAGAAACACCATTTTACACTGTTATTGGCATTCACATTATGCAACTTAAGTGGCAAGTATACAACAACATATGCCCAAAAGCCGATGGGTAAAGTGACTTTCATTGAAGCCAGAAAGGTACATATAGATGATTCTTTCTGGTCACCGAAAATGGAATTATGGAAACGTGTTACCATTGACGACGTATTAAACAAATTTGAAGGCAAACACGTCAATGAGCCCGGCAATCACAATACATTAAGCAACTTCGACCGGGTAACCCAAGGCTGTACAGGTACCGGCGGTCACGTAGGACCGCCCTGGTTCGACGGACTTATCTACGAATCGATCCGAGGCATTGCCGACTACCTGATATTATATCCCGACAAGAATCTGGAAGCACGGGTTGATGACTACATCAATCGCATTGCAGCCGCACAGGCTACAGATCCGAATGGATATATCAACACCTACACTACTCTTGACGAACCGGAACACCGATGGGGTGAAAACGGGGGATTTCTGAGATGGCAGCATGAGGTATATAACTCCGGTATGCTGATAGAAGCCAGCGTGCACTATTATCTGGCCACCGGAAAGACGAAATTACTCTCCGTAGCAACGCGTCTGACAAACTACATGTGCGAATACATGGGAGAACAACCTAAGAAGAACATCGTCCCTTCACATTCCGGACCGGAAGAAGCAATTATTAAACTGTATTGGCTGTACAAACAGCATCCGGAGCTAAAAACGGAACTTGAAGTGCCTGTCAATGAAGACAACTATTGGAAACTGCTCACTTTCTGGATAGAAAACCGAGGACATCACTGTGGATTCCCCTTATGGAAGAGTTGGGGTAACGAGAAAGCAGAACGATGGATTAGGGAAAACCAATATGCAGAAGCGCAATACAGCCCTCACTCCCGCCCTTCCTGGGGAGACTATGCACAGGATTCCATTCCCGTATTCGATCAACAAACAATAGAAGGACATGCTGTACGTGCAACTTTACTGGCAACAGGCATTGCTACCGCCGCACTTGAGAATCATTCTTCAGCCTATGTAGAAACAGCCAGACGGCTGTGGGACAATATGGTCGGTAAGCGAATGTTTATCACCGGAGGTGTGGGGGCCATCCATGAAGACGAGAAATTCGGTCCTGATTATTATCTTCCCGCTGATGCTTATCTGGAAACTTGTGCTGCCATCGGCGCCGGTTTCTTCAGCCAACGTATGAATGAGCTGACCGGAGAGGGAAAATACATGGATGAACTGGAAAGAGTACTTTATAACAGTGCATTGACGGCTGTTTCCCTTTCAGGCAATCAGTATACGTACCAGAATCCACTCAATGCTGAAAAGCATAACCGTTGGGAATGGCACGGCTGTCCTTGCTGTCCTCCCATGTTCCTGAAATTTACCGGAGCATTCCCCGGATTTATCTATTCTCACGATACCAAGGGGATTTATATCAACTTATTTGTAGGCAGTGAAACACAGATTCAGCTAGGTAAAGGAAAGGAAATTCAGCTCAAACAAGAAACCGAATATCCGTGGAACGGGACTGTACAACTGACAGTCAGTCCCCTAAAAGCAACCCGATTCCCACTTCGAATACGCATTCCGGGATGGGCACAGGGAATAGAAAATCCTTATGGTTTGTATGAATCTGATCTGAAGGATGAGATTAAACTCTACGTAAACAATCAACCTGTCAATCTCAAAATCAAAGATGGATACGCAGAGATTGACCGCAAGTGGTATCCTAAGGATAAAGTAATGCTGAAACTCCCGATAAATCCGCGTATTATTACTCCTAACCATCAGATCAAGGAACTGAATCAACAGGTTGCATTAGCATCCGGTCCTGTGATTTACTGTATTGAAAGTTGCGATAACCCGAACCTCAATCAGATGAGAATAATGCCAGAGACTCAATATGCTATTGGCAAACAACATCAGCAATTCCGCGATGTAAACATCATACAAATAAACAATAATGAATGGTCCGGAATAGCAATTCCTTACTATATGGTAGCAAACAGAGATAAAAACAGCAGTCATAAAGTATGGCTCCCTTTAAAATAGAAACACTAATATGAAAAACAAAAGATTCTTATTTATACTCTTATGCAGTATCTTGATGACAGGTGTTCATGGCGAAAATCCACCAGCCAAAGTGGTATTTGAACAATATATGAATCAAGCTCAAACTTTTGCTGAAACTTATCCACGCGAAAAAGCTTATCTGCATTTCGACAATACAAGTTATTATGTAGGTGACACTATCTGGTTCAAAGCGTATGTAACTCTTGCCGAGAAACAAGTTTTCAGTTCAATCAGCCGTCCTTTATACGTGGAGTTGGTAGATCAGGCAGGTCACATAACCGACAAACAGATTATCAAATTGACACAAGGAGAAGGAAACGGTCAGTTTGTACTATCCAAATCAATGTTGTCAGGCTATTATGAAGTACGTGCCTACACCCGCTGGATGCTTGCCTTTAACGAGCCGCATTATTTTTCACGTACTTTCCCTATTTATCAACTGTCAAACAGCGATCAGCTGGAACGTAGCATCAGCACTTATGAATTAAGCCCTTCTATGGAAACAAGACCGGAAGAGACTAAAGAGAAACTGAGTCTGCGTTTCTTTCCGGAAGGAGGACAACTGGTAGAGGGGCTTACATCACAGGTAGCTTTTAAAGCAGAAAGTAAAAGTGAAGGTGAGATTAATTTATCAGGTACCCTGTACACCCAAGAAGGACAAGAAATCACTTCTTTCGAGACTTTACACGATGGAATGGGATGTTTTGAGTACACACCTTCTGCTAAACCTGCTATAGCCAAGGTAAACTATCATGGAAAAGATTACAAGTTTTCGCTTCCTAAAGCATTGCCCAATGGATATGTTTTAAAAATAAACAACAATGCCGGAGCGATTTCGGTAGAGGTAGCCTGCAATGCTTCGACCCCTCAAGACACATTAGCAGTTTTCGTTAATCACCAAGGACGTCCATATGCTTATCAATTAATCAGTTGCCAAGTAAATAAGCCTCAGAGTTTCACCTTGCTATCCCGTAAATTACCGCCAGGAGTCTTACAAATCAGCCTCATCAACCGTGCAGGAAATACAATAAGCGAACGATTCGTATTTTCCTCTCCTCGGGCACCTTTGCAAATATCTCCCAATGGACTGAAAACAATATATGCCCCATACGCTCCAATCCGCTGCGAACTTCAAGTAAACAATGCCTTGGGAGAACCTATCCCAAGTAAGTTATCGGTGAGTATCCGCGATGCCCTCCGTTCGGACTATTCAGCATACGATAATAATCTTTTCACCGATCTTCTTTTAACATCTGATTTAAAAGGCTATATACATCAACCGGGATATTATTTCACAGAAGCTTCTCCCCGAAAGCAGAAAGAACTGGATATACTATTATTGGTGCATGGATGGCGCAAATATGATATGAGCCAACTTATCGGAACGACTCCATTTGTTGCCAATCAGGCTCCTGAATCTCAATTAGTGCTATATGGACAAGTAAAGTCAACTATTCTCAAAAATAAACTAAAGAATATAGACCTTAGTGTAATGGTCAAAAAAGATGCGAATATTATTACCGGGCAGACTGTCACAGATGAGAACGGGTATTTCAGCATCCCGATGGAAGACTTTGAAGGAGAACTGGAAGCTATCATCCAAACCCGAAGAGCTGGTAAAGAACGGAACAAAGATGCTTCCATCTTTATTGATCGCCATTTCTCACCAGCTGTCCGGGCTTATGGCTACAGCGAACTACATCCCAAGTGGAACAGCATAGATCGCTGGCAGCAACAAGCAGAAAAGTTCGACTCTCTGTATATGGATTCTGTCCGCCGGGCAGACGGTCTTTATCTATTGGACGAAGTTGAAATTAAAAGCAAGCGCCGTTCCAAAAGTACAAACATGACTACTAAGATCAACGAGCAAAGTATTGATGCTTACTATGATATACGACAATCAGTAGATAAGCTCCGTGACAATGGGAAAGTGGTTACTACGATTCCTGAATTAATGGAAAAACTAAGCCCTCTCTTCTATTGGGATCGAACAAATGACACCTATACTTACCGTCAAAAACCGATCTGCTACATTATGGAGAACAGGATTCTATCCGAAACAGAAGTCAAAATGATGTTGACTGAAGTAGATGGATTAGCCTCAATCATTATCGGTAAGGGTAGCGGAGGAATTAGTGACGAAATCATTCAGAACACAAAACTTTCTAACTCAAACGATGTGAATATATCGGAATTAGATAAATATAGCATCTTTTATCTGATTCCACTACCCAGACATAACGTTTTGAATAAGCATGAGACAGCCGCTCTTGGAACCCGTCAAACGATGATACAGGGGTATACTCCGGCATTAGAATATTATTCTCCCGCTTATCCGGACAAAGAATTATATAAAGATCAGGTTGACAAAAGACGGACGCTTTACTGGAATCCGTCTGTGCAGACAGACAATAACGGAAAAGTGGTCATCGAGTGTTATAACAATCAATATTCCACCCCATTAATTATCCAAGCCGAAATATTGAGTAATGATGGTAAAATCGGCAGTATGACATATTCTACAATGGGAGCATCCCAATAAGATACAGATACTCACAATGAGTATCGTTCCTGCTATAACTAATATCGCCCCTGATTTCTAAAGAACCAGGGGCGATATTAAATAATTTCAATTGGCAGTTACATCATAACATCTCATCTACTGCCATAGATACCTCAAGATCAATCTACTCTTCATCTGTCCTTCTTTCATTTTTTCGGATGTTTAGGCAGAACAAAGTTCGCATGCGCCCAACGTTCCCATTCCGCATGTGCATTGTCTTCTCAAATATGGAGCAGTACAAGCTAAATACATAAAAATGGAAAGAGACTGACTCAAAATATACTTCTGAGTTCAGTCTCTTTCTATTTTAATCACACATCAAATTATTACCACTCAATAGCCTGATCTTCATCTGGAATCTGAAGATTAATTTTACGTTCAAGCAATAAAGTACCAGTCACTTTATATCGAATGGGAACTGGAGCCGAAGTGATATCATTGAACAAATAGGTCAATCGTAAAGTTGTATAACGATGCTCGATATAAGGCCGGGTAGCATCCATATTCTTTGTTGTCGAATAAATTGGCGTAGTACCATCAGGCACTTCAAACTTAATATCGTCATTATCCGCTTCTAAAGTCAGTGATTTATCTGCATTGAACTTCACATAAATCTTATACAGACGTCTCTTGCTCCTTTCCAAATCTTCATCCATTAAGCCGGCATAAAAAAACACTGTACTATCGTTCACAACATAAGCAGTACGAGTATTAGCGACCATAGCATCTCCAACTGTCTCATTTTTATCAGAATCATAAAAATAAGTCTTCATAGCAGTCGTACTATACGAACCTGAAAAATCATTAAACGGCATTATTCTCAATAACGCTTTACGATAATGCTTACGCAGGTTAGACTGATAATTATATGAAGGATCATCAGTTACAGTAATAGGCAAAATCCATTTCTCCACCATATCCAGATCCTTAAGTGAAAAATCAACATCTAGCAGCCCTACACAATCGCCAGCAGGGATTTGCAATGTTTCTGAAAAACTATAATATTCTGATGGCAACTCCTCATAAAAAAGTTCCGTACGTGTATTGAACCGTTCAATATTGAAAATATCAAGAGTATCCGGATCGACAGCAAAATGAATATTCAAATCTTTTTCATTCATAGTCGATCCACTGACAATCACAGGCAATTTATAGCTTGTCTTACCATCTTTCTTATACCTAACGTTGATCTGAGTACATCCTTTGCTATCCACTGGAGCTTTAAAGGAAATATACTGATTATATTGTTCGTCCTTCCACTCATCGTTACAAGAACAGATTATTAACAGACAAACTATCATTAACAAATAGTTATATATCTTTTTCATATGATATTATATTTAGAATTAATCATTATAAGTCCAACCAGGATTCTGAGTCAAACGCTTATTCTTCTTCAATTCATCATGAGAAATAGGCCAAAAATACATTTTACGAGAGAAGGTCGTAGGTAATGAAGGTACAACAACTGGGGTGTGAAATAAATCTCTTTGCTGCTCAGTCATTAGAGTATTGCATCCATATATTGGCAATGCCTCTTCAACAGGAGCATCTTTCCAACGACGCAAATCGTAATAACGATGACCTTCACCCATCAATTCAATCTGACGCTCACGCTTCAATTTCTCACGGAACTTGGCAGGATCTCCATATTCTTCCTGAGTATAATCAGGAAGACCCGCACGAATACGTATTGGTTGAATTCCTTTCTTTAACTCATCTTCTGTCCGAGTGAGAGAGTAAGTTTGCATTTCATCCCATGAAGCAACGTTATAGCTGCCAGCCAATTCATTCAAAGCTTCCGCATAAATTAACAACACTTCTGCATAACGGATAGCAGGTTCTGCTTTCTTACGAATATGCGTCCATCCATTATCATTGCTGTTATTATCATTTGCATCATCTGGATGGACAAACTTCATCACACCAATACCAGTACGCAGCCAGAACATAGTATTGGTATATCCATTCCCTCCACCACGATAATTGAATATCTGTTTAGGACCTTTATTATCTTCTTTATCAGCTTTCAAGAAATACCATACAGACCCACTATATGCAACCGAAGCATAAAAACGTGGCTCACGATTGGCGTATTGAAGAGAAACGCCTTCTGCCAAGGGTTTATAACGTCCTGCCTCTACATCTTCTTTTGTTACGAACCCTGTAGGACGTTCACGCATATCGCTACGTCCCGGCAGATTCAGTTCACGCTCCTTACCCGGACAATTTGTACCATCATTCAGATAGTAAGCATCACATTGCTTTTGCGTTAATCCGTGGGTATTCCAACCACTTGTAAAGCGCGGTAATTGGTGTCCTACCAAAACATTGATCCCCTCCGTACTCTGATTCTGTCCACGAGTAAAAATAAGTTCCGGATTATTTTCAGCAGCCAGTTGCCCATTAAATATAGATCGATATGATTCAAATGGGTCAATGTTTTTCCATCCATTCGGCCATTCTTTCTCAGAAAAATTACCATCAGCTGGTGGGATAATAGTCTTTGGGAAACCTGGAGCTTCCGTCTCACGAATACCTGCATGATAAAGTTCATATTGATTCAACTCAATTACATCACGGGCAGCTGCTGCAGCTCTAGCCCATTTACTTTCATCATACTCTTGAGCAATTAAACATTTTCCATTATCATCTACCATATCTGTAAATTTCTCCGTATCAGCGGGACGTGGATTATTAATCGGACTCGCAGCATACAACAAAACTTTCGCACGAGCAGCCAATGCCGCTCCACGAGTAGGACGAGCTATTGACAACGGACCACGTGCTAGTGGTAAATCCTTAGCAGCTAACACCATCTCACTGGCAATATAATTAGCACATTCATCGTAAGTATTTCGCGACTGAGATAGTGCATCATAACTTTCAGTATAATCAAGCCCTTCTTCCGGTAACAAAGGTACAGGTCCATATTTACGCAATAGCAACCAGTAATAATAAGCTCTCACAAAACGAGCTTGCGCTTTATAGTCGGCAATTTCCTCCGGTGTAAACTCTTCATTTATATCTATATTCTGAATAAAAATAGATGCTTGGCGAATACCGGAATAACAAGCTCCCCAGGAACCTTGCTGATCCCCTTCACCATATTCCCCGTTTTTCAGCCGCTTGTAGAAGTCGTCACGATCGCCAAAGTACATATCATCAGCAAAACAGAAAGGAGTATGTCCTTTACTAGCAACATCCGCATTCGATCCAGTCAGATAAGAATAAGCATTGGCAAGCCATTCTTCTGAATAGTCTTCACTCTTAAAAACATCTTCTAAAGACATACGATCTTTAAAAAACTTATCCACATTCAAATAATCGGAACAGGAACTTAAACCTAATCCCAACCCCAATACTGCAGACAAAAGAATATATTTCTTTTTCATTATTATTTCGTTTTTCAAATTACAAGTTAACACTCAATCCCAAAGTAAACATCTTAGCCAGTGGATATTTCTCCCCATTAGAACTTCCCAACTCAGGATCCCAAAGCTTAAAGCTAGAGAAAGTTAACAGATTCGTTCCTATAAAGAAAAGTCGCATGCTATTAAAATGAATCTTATTTACCATTGATTTAGGCAAAGAATAACCAATTTCCAATGTCTTCAAACGTAAATAGGAACCATTACGCAGCCAATAAGTAGATTGACGAAAATTATTGCCACTACCTCCATAGCTCAAACGAGGATAAGAAGCATTAGGATTCTCTGTAGCCGGATTATTGGATATACTAGAATCAATCCAACGATTCTCAACAAGATCACTCAAAATATTTCCCCATGTCCCACTGCTAAATGCATATACGGAAGGACCATCAATAAAAAATGTCGATTTGCCTGCTCCCTGAAAATGCAAATTTACGTCCAAGCCTTTCCATTGCGCCGAAATACCCATACCATAAATTAAGTTTGGTTTTGTAGTTGCACCAATAGCAACACGGTCTCCATCATTGATCACACCATCGCCATTAACATCTTTATATTTGATATCACCGGGTTGTACACTCCCAAAATCTTGTCTTGGACTATTACGAATATCATCATAATCCTTGAATAATCCTAAAGCTATTAACCCCTTGGCTTGATCCACACGGTGCCCTTCATCCATTTGGTATTCATAAACATTGTATGCTTCGTCTCTTTCCAGAATTTCATTCTTACTGTAAGTCATATTACCACGAATCGTTAAATTAACATCACCTACTTTTTGTTTATAAGCAAAGTTTCCATCAAAACCTTCAGAAAGAACACTTCCGACGTTCGCTTTTGGCCTCTTTCCATTTAAACCGATCATAGAAGACAGATGGTCGCGTGTCATATAAATACCATCACGTTGCTCATGAAAATAATCAATAGTAGCTGTAAATTTATCATTGAATAAAGACAAGTCTACACCGATATCATGCTTGGTTGCAATCTCCCATGTTACATTATTGGAAGCTAAATCTGTGTATATCTTCCCTCCAAAGTTTTTATCATAGTTATAATCAGCCCACTGATAACCACCACCACTACCAATTGTATACATATAAGGGAACCTGACGTTATCGCCAAAATTATCATTCCCCACCTTTCCATAAGAATAACGTAGTTTAAACATATTCATCCATTTCAGACTCTTCTTTATGATGGGTTCCTCCGCGATGTTCCATGCTACAGAAAAAGCAGGAAAAAATCCGAATTGATGACCTGTTGCAAAATTTTCAGAGCCACTATATCCAAAATTAAAATCGGCAAAATAACGATAATTCCAATTGTAACTTACACGCCCAGCTAAACCTTGGTGACGGCGAGGAATACTCTTCTTTATATCGTCTCCAATGTTTACAGTCATTATTTTAGAATCTTGATTATATTTCAATGTTCCACCTAAATGATGTTCTTTAAAACCACGATCATATTGCAAAATGGCCTCAAAGAATTCCAGTCTCTCACCTGATGCTCCACTGGAAATTCTCATCTTTTGTTCCGTTGAAATACGTTCAAAAACAAGTTCTCCGTTCTCATCGCGGAAACGTTGAGCCTTCCATTGTTCAGGCCATTTTTCGTGTTTGATGTTATTTTTATTATTAGTATCATAACCAAAACGTCCCACAAAGCTAAGTCCTTTGGTTATGAAATCCAACTTTTGTTCAAGAGTCACGTTTGTTTGAATTTTATTCTCCCAAACTTCATTATAGCCAGTTTGCGTAGCGAGTACCCAAGGGTTGGTCTGATTACCTGTTCCATAAGCCGGTATATAACCATTAGAATACACTAATGGAATAGATATAGGTGTCTGTCCCATAATTGAATGCCATATATCTCCACCTAATCCCGGTTCATTAACTTTCTTCAATGAACCGGAAACACCAACTTTCAATAAAGTGCTCTTAGTAATGTCAATATCAGTATTTAAACGGTAGTTCCATCTTTTAGCATTCGCATTCGTATCATAATCTTTCCTTAAATTTTCATCCGTTTTATACATACCTTGTTCTTCAATGTAGCTGGCAGAAACAAAATAACGAGCTGTAGCACCACCACCATTCATATTCACTGTGCCCCGGTAAGTCATTGCACCATCTTTCATCAATACATCCTTCCAATTTACATTAGGATATAAATCCGGATCTAATCCTAATCTCAATATTTCCAATTCATATGGTTGATAAAGAGGCTCCTGAGCACGTGTGATACGCGCTTCATTAATCATAGAAGCATAGTTATACCCATTTACAAAATCAGGAGTAATAGTGCGAGTATTATACGTTGTCTCAACTTTTGCATCAATATTGATTTTGCCTGCCTTACCATGCTTCGTAGTAATCAGAATTACTCCGTTTGCACCGCGTGAACCATAAATAGCTGTAGTTGAGGCATCTTTTAAAACAACAAAAGTTTCAATATCTTCAATATTAATCTCATCCAAATTACGTTCAAAACCATCCACTAATACTAAAGCCGCATTACTAGCTCCAAATGTAGATATACCACGAATCCAAAACTCTGATGAATTTTGTCCGGGTTGACCAGAAGTTTGCATAGCTAATACACCAGCCACATTTCCTGCCAATGCATTAGAAATACTACCTGTAGGATTAACCTTTAAATCAGCAACATTAACATTAGTAACAGCACCTGTTACCGTTAACTTCTTTTGTGCACCGGTACCCGTGATTACGACTTCATCAATAACACTAGCTTCTGATTCTTGCATAGCGACATTGATAACCCGTTGTTCTTTTACTAATACTTCTACCTTGTCAAAACCTATATAAGAAAATATTAACCGATGATAAGGTTCCATTTTAATCTTATATTTACCATTAATATCGGTAATAGTTCCTAATCCTACCATATCACCGACCGTTATATTAACGCCGACTAATGGTTCCTTATTTTTATCTGTAACAACTCCTGTTACAACAATCGATTCCTGTGCTTGAGCCCCTAAAATACAACTAAGCAACAGTACAAACATTATCAGGATCTTTTTTATTTCCATGTGTTTATCATAAATTAATTATTGACCTCTTCACTTGTTTCATCTCCTTCTTCTAAAGCGATTTTACGAATGCGATGATTCATCCAGTCACCGATATAAAAGGTTTCTGTTTCTTCATCGTAAGCTAATGCTGAAGGACGGTCGAAACGAGCTTTTTCACGTAATGCACCGTTTACATATCCATATGGGTTAGAATTCAAAGCCGAACTACCTCGACCAGCAAATGTAGTAACACTTCCCTCTGGTGACAGAATGCGAATACAATGATTCATTCTATCTGTAAAATAGAAGTCATATTCATCCTCGTTATTGTTTTCGACATATTTCTTATTCTTAACAAACACTCCTTGATAAGGAGTATTTAAACGAGCCTTGTCACCTGTTCCGTCCTCCCAAGCAGCATTCCCTACTGAACCACAAAACAAATAAGGTACCCCAAATTTCTTTCTAACATTATCATAGTCAGTCCGCATAATATAGTGTTTATTGACAACTACAATATAAGCATAACGTCCTGTTGGATGAATTACCATATTAAATTCCCAGTTTACATCTTGTATAGAGAAGAGTTTCTCCCGTTTTGTATAGTCAAAAACCTTTCTATCTGGATCCCAAGCATTTCTATAGTCGAATCTAAATACGTCACCTAGTGCAAAAGAATTGTAATATAACTCTCCATTTACTGGATGAATAGCAGAACCATTACAATTTTTACCTTCCATCAGTGGCTGAGGAGTTACATTGAAAGCCTCATGAACCGGTTTACTTCTATCACGCACTAAATACCAGTTATTAACATCACGATCGCCTCCCCTATCACTAGCAATAATCATCGTATCTCTTATCCCATCCTTTCCTAAAGTCCATGTAATAGTACGTGGACGTTCAATGCTGAACTGGGTATTAGAGTAAATCCTTTGATTCTTTAGGTCAAGCACACGAATAGGTTTACTTCCCTCGTCTTGCGCTAAATAAAGAATATGTTTATTCTCAGGATCAAATGAAAACCAAGTTGGCTCATCAATACCGCCACAATCATCAAATGGACCATTCTTTATTTCATAATGACCTTTATCATCCGTTTCTCCGCAGAGATTAGATACAACTAATTGTCTTTTGTAATCAAACTGCTTTTCAGCCTCTACTGTTTGTGCATCTTCTCCTTTACCAACGGTTAGCACAAAATTGCCTTTAAAAGCTTTCTGAGGAACAATAGCATACATATAATCACCAAGAACACTAATAACTTTAGCAGGTTTTCCACCAACTGTTAGCTTCAATAATGATGTATCAGTTCCAAAGTTCTTACCATATACAACAATGTAAGTATCTCCACCACCAGAGTCTGGAGTGAAATCGGTAATTTCTACTGGTTTACTAGGGTCGTACGGTTCTATTTGCTTTTCTTCTTCATCTCTGCAACTTGCGAAACAAAGTGTAAATAGAGCCAGCAGAATACATTGAATTCTCCCAAATTCACTTTTTACAGTTTTACATTTCATAATAAATTAGATTAGAATTATTGATTATTCAACATTTTATCTGTTAATACCTTCATCCAATGTCCTCCAATCACCGAACGAGCCTTAAACCCAGTCATCTGATTAGTTTTTGTATCATACCAGTCACTAATTGGAACACGGGAAA